>Ga0209061_1000062_pt1 | contig 369888 bp, 336 predicted proteins | sample Coa_R1_10_FD_187157 | JGI IMG/M metagenome (GOLD analysis project Ga0209061, IMG submission 187157) | Surface soil microbial communities from Centralia Pennsylvania, which are recovering from an underground coalmine fire - Coalmine... | ecosystem: Environmental > Terrestrial > Soil >...
CCGAACGTGTAGATCTCGGTGGACCCGTAGTGGTTGACGAACACCTCGGGGTCGAAGGCGCTCCGGCACGCCTCCACCAGGGCGGCGGTCATGGGGGCCCCGGCGTAGGCCAGCCTGGGGACCCGGGGACAGCCCCCGGGGCGCTGGCGGGCCGCCGCCAAGAGATCGTAGAACAGCGTGGGGGCCAGGTACAGGGCGCTGATCCGCTCGTCCGCCACCGCCTCCAGGGCCTCGGACCCCCGGAAGGCCGCCTGCACCACCAGGCAGCCGTCCACCGCCACCATGGCGAGGAGCGAGCGCATCCCCATGGTGTGGTAGAGGGGCATGACCCCCAGGGTCCGTTCCCCGGGCACGTACCGGCACTGGATCACGTGGGCCAGGGCGGATGCCCACTCGGCTCGGTGCGAGCGGGGGACGCCCTTGGGCCGACCGGTCGTCCCCGACGTGTAGAGCATGATCGCCGGCTCCCCCTCGTCCACCGGCGCCGGCCCGGGTGCCGGCTCGGCACTGGTCAACTGCTCGAAAGGGGTTCCCGGGCAGCCGGGACCGATGGCCACGAGCCCGCAGCCGGCGGGGACCAGGGTGGCCACCCCGGCGCTCACCTCCTCCACCGCCAGCACCGAGGCGCCGGCATCCTCCACGCAGTAGGCCACGTCGGCCGGGGTCAGGCGCCAGTTCAGGGGGACAAACCAGGCCCCGAGCCACTGGCTGGCCCAGTAGAGCAGGACGGTCTCGACCCGGTTGCGCAGGGCGGTGGCCACGCGGTCGCCCGGGCCCACGCCCAGGCCGGCCAGACCCCCGGCCACCCGGCGGGCCCGCTCCAGGAGGCCGGCGTAGTCGAGGCGCAGGTCCCCCTCCACCAGGGCGGCTGCCTCCGGGCGGCGCTCGGACGCCTCCAGCAGCCTGGACCCGAGGCTCATGGCCCCTGCCCTCCCGGGCGCCCGGCAGAGGCGGTCCCGAGGGCCTCGACCAGGGCGTCCACGATGGCGTGGTAGCCGGTGCACCGGCACAGGTGGCCGGCGAGCAGGCTCCGGATCTCCCGCTCATCGGGCGGGGGGCCGCCGGCTGAGGCCAGCTCGGCCGCCGACATGAGGATCCCGGGGGTGCAGAACCCGCACTGGAGCCCGTGGTGGCGGTGCAGTGCCTCCTGCAGGGGATGGAGCCGCCCGTCCGGCTCGGCCAGCCCCTCCACCGTGTCCACCCGGGCCCCGTCGACTTGGACGGCCAGCATCAGGCAGGAGCGGACCGCCGCCCCGTTCAGGCGGACTGTGCAGGCCCCGCACACCCCGTGCTCGCAGCCGACGTGGGTGCCCCGCAGGCCCAGGTCATGGCGCAGGAAGTCCGACAGGAGGCGGCGGGGTTCGGCGGCGGCCACCCGGCGGCGCCCGTTGACCTCTACCACGACCCGGCGGGGGGCGGAGCCCACCTCCCCGGGCGCGGGGCTCTTGGCGGAACCAGGCGCCGTTTGGCCCGAAGCGACGGGGCACGGCGCCGATCGGCGGACCGGCGGCGGCTGGCGGCCGACCGTCCCGAGGGCCCTCTCCCCGGCTCGCCGGAGGGCCCGGGCCACCAGGACCCCAACCACGTGCCGCTGGTAGGCCGGCGGGGCCTGGAGGGAACCGACCGGGTCCACCGACTCCCGGGCGGCCCGGACGGCGGCCCCCACCGCCTCGTCGTCCAGCTTCCGGCCGGCGAGCAGATGGCCCACCCCTGGGAGCAGGAGGGGGCGGTCGGCCACCGCCCCTACGGCCACTCGGGCCCCATCCACCTGGCCGCCCTCCCCGAGGCGGACCACGGCGCAGGCCGAGGCCAGGGCGAAGTCCCCGCTGCGCATGGCCAGCTCAGCGAACCCCGCCCCCACCCCGGGCCCGTCAGTGGCCGGGAACCGGCAGGCGGTGACCATCTCGCCGGGCTCGAGAGACGTCGTGAGGAAGCCGGTGAACAGGTCCCTGGCCCGGACCAGCCGGCGGCCGCCCGGCCCGGCCACTTCCACCTCCCCGTCCAGGGCCAGGAGGACCAGGGGCAGCTCCCCGGCTGGATCGGCGTGGGCGACCGAGCCGCCGACCGTGCCCCGGTTGCGGGTGACGGTGTGGCCTACGTGGGCCAGGCACTCGGGGAGGACCGGGCAGCGCCGGGCGGCCACGGACGAGCGCTCGAGGGCCCGCTGGCGGGCCATGGCCCCCACGACCAGCACTTCGTCCTCCTCCTCGATCCCGTCCAGCCCGGGGAGGCGGTTGAGGTCCACCACGGTCCCCGGGGCGGCCAGGCGCAGGTTGAGCATGGGCACCAGGCTCTGGCCGCCGGCCAGGGCCCGGGGGTCGTCACCGGTCCCGAGGGCTGCCACCGCCTCGTCCACCGAGGCCGGCACTACATAGCGAAATGGCGCCGGCTTCACCGCACCACGGCCGCCCACACACGGGCCGGCGTCATCGGCAGCTCCACGTCCTCCACCCCGAGGGCGTCGGCCACGGCGTTGGCCAGGGCGGCGGGGGCGCTCATGGCGTTGCCCTCCCCGAGGCCCTTGGCCCCGAGAGGGGTCAGGGGAGAGGGGGACTCCCGGTAGGAGGTGACGGGTCGGGGGACCTCGGTGGCCCCCACCACGGCATAGTCCAGCAGGGTGGCTGTCATCAGCTGGCCCTCGCCGTCGTACACGTGGGCTTCGGAGAGGGCCGCACCGAGGCCGTGGGCCAGCCCCCCGTGGACCTGGCCCTCGGCCAGCAGCGGATTCAGGATCCGGCCGGCGTCGTGCACGGTGACGTAGCGCAGCACCACGACCTCGCCGGTGTCGGGGTCGACCTCGACGACGGCAACGTCGCAGAGGAACCCATAGGTCGCCGAGGCGTTGACCCGGTCGTCGGGACCAGGGGGCTCCAGGGTGGGCGCCTGGACGTAGGTGGTGATGGCCAGGCCGGCATCCACGCCCGGGGGCAAGCCGGCCGGGTCCCAGTGGGCCGTGCCGGCCAGCCGGCGCAGCGAGACGGACCGTCCGGGGTCGCCGGTGACCCGGGCCTGCCCCCCGGCCAGCTCCACCTGCCCGGCCTCGACACCGAGGACCTTCCCGGCCACCGCCCGGACTTGCTCGGCCAGCCGGGTGGCCGCCACGTGCACGACCCCCGCCCCCATGGCGGCGAACCGGCTCGAGTAGTTGCCAGAGCTCACCGTCCAGGGGTTGGCCGCCGTGTCGGCCGCCGTGCGCACGTCGACCAGGCCGGGGTCCACCCCGAGGGCGTCGGCGACCACCTGGGCGGCCACGGTGGCGTGGCCCTGGCCCTGGGGGGTGGTCGTGAACCGGACGGTCACACCGCCGTGGGGCCCGACGACGATCGTGACCCCCTCGGCGTTGCCCGACTTGGGGAGCGAGGAGGCCCGCTCTCCTGGCTCCTGAGCCAGCGTGATGTAGCCCATGTTCGACACCGAGGGCTCGACCACGCAGGCCAGACCCACGCCCAGCAGGCGGTCGCTGCCCCGGGACGGGGTGGCCGCTGATCTACGGGCCCGCACCTCGGCGTAACCGGCCAGGCGGAGGGCCTCGTCCAGGCAGGCGGCGTAGTCCCCCGAGTCGTAGACGGCCCCCGAGGCCGTCCGGTAGGGCATGGCCGAGGCGGGGACGAGGTTGGCCCGGGCCACCTCGGCAGGGTCGAGGCCGAGGCGCCCGGCGGCGATGGCCATGACCCGCTCCAGGGGAAGGTACAGCTGGGGGCCGCCGAACCCCCGGTTGAGCCCGGTCGGGCACCTGTTGGTGACGACCACCCTGGCCCTGGCCTCGACGTCGGACACGTCGTAGGCGCCGGTGAGGCAGCCGTGCATGCGGTAGAGGGTGGCCGGCTCGGGGGCTCGCACGTAGGCGCCCACGTCGTCCACCATGTCGAGGCGCAGCCCGAGCAGGCGCCCGGCAGCGGAGAAGGCCGCCTGGATGTCGGTAACCCGCTCGGTGGCCGAGGACGATGCCAGCAGGTGCTCCACCCGGTCCTCGGTCCAGCGCACCGGCACCCCGAAGCGCCGCGAGGCCAGGGCCATGAGGACCACGTACACGTAGAGGGCCGCCTTGGTGCCGAACGAGCCGCCGCTGTCCGGCGGGGTGACGATCCGGAGGCGCGGGGCCGGGATGCCGAGGGCGTGGGCGGCCACGCCGTGCACGGTGAACGGGCCCTGGAAGTTGGCCCAGGCCGTCACCGAGGCGGTCGCCTCCTCCCACAGGCAGACCACGCCGTAGCCCTCGACGGGCAGGCAGGTGGAGCGCGGGTGCCGGAAGCGCTTGCTCACCACCAGGTCGGCCCTGGAGAAGGCGGCTTCCGGGTCCCCGTAGCGGAAGCGGCGGTCGGAGATGACGTTGCTGCCCACGGCCGGGTGGAGGGCTGGTGCCCCGCCCTCCAGGGCCTGGTCCACGCCCGCCACCACGGGGAGGGGCTCGTACTCGACCACGACCGCCTCGGCGGCGTCTTCGGCCAGGTAGCGGTCGGTGGCCACCACCACGGCCACCGGCTCGCCGACGTAGCGCACGACGTCGGTGGCCGCCGCCCGGTAGTCGACCGGGGCCCCCAGCACCGACGGGAAGGGGCGGGACAGCTCGGCCACGTCGGACCCGGTCAGCACCCCGATGACCCCGTCGGCCGCCAGAGCGGCCGATGGGTCCACCGAGGCGATCCGGGCGTGGGCCACGGTCGAGCGGACGACGGCCGCCTCGGCGATCCCGGGCAGGGGGCTGAGGTCGTCCATGAACCAGCCCTCCCCCCGGAGGAGGGAGGCGTCCTCGAAGCGGGGCACCGGGCGTCCGACCAGGCCGCCCGTGGCCGGGGCCTCCGGCCTGGTGATGACCGGCATCGGCCCGATCTTAGTTTGGAGGCCGGCCGGGGCGGGGGGGTGGGCGGCCCGGGACGGAACGGGAAAGTTGACTAGCGGAGTCGGGAATGGTGGGCTGGGGGGAGGAGTTCCTATGTCCAGCCCCCGGGCCGTCCGGGGCACCAGAGGAGGTTGCCATATGCCCGCCAACCCCGAGGCTCTCGTAACCACCGAGTGGGTCGCCGAGCACCTGGACGACCCGGGGGTCAAGGTGGTGGAGGTGGACGAGGACGCCTCCGCCTACCACGCCAGCCACATACCCGGGGCGGTGGCCTTCGACTGGCGAGCCGATCTCCAGGACCCCGTACGGCGGACCTATGTCGATGCCGAGGGGTTCGAGAAGCTCATGGACTCGAGAGGCATTACCAACGACACCCACGTGGTCCTCTACGGTGGCTCGAACAACTGGTTCGCCGCCTACGCCTACTGGTACTTCAAGATCTACGGCCACCAGAAGGTGAGCCTGATGGACGGTGGGCGCAAGCGCTGGGAGATGCAGCACCGTCCCATGACCAGCGAGCCGACCGAGGTGAAGCCCACGACCGGCTACAAGGCCGGAACCCCCAACGCCGAGATCCGGGCCCGGAGGGAGCAGATCCTGTCGGAGTACGTCGGGGCCCCCGAGGGGCGGGCCATGGTGGACGTGCGGTCGCCCGAGGAGTACAGGGGGGAGAAGCTGGCCCCCGAGCACCTTCCCGGCGAGTCCGCCATGGTGCCCGGGCACATCCCCGGGGCGGTGAACATCCCCTGGAGCAAGGCGGTCAACCCCGACACCGGGGCCTTCCTCCCCGACGAGGAGCTGCGCCGCCTCTACGGCGACCAGGGCATCACCCCGGACAAGGAGGTCGTGGCCTACTGCCGGATCGGCGAGCGCAGCGCCCACACCTGGTTCGTCCTGAAGGAGCTGCTCGGGTTCCCCCAGGTGCGCAACTACGACGGCTCCTGGACCGAGTACGGGTCGCTGGTGGATGTGCCGGTCGAGAGGTAGGCGCCCCTAGCCCAGGGCGCCCCTGGGACACCCCGGGTCCGGCGTCGGGCCGGTCCCGAGGGAAGGGCGGCGCGCACCTGTCGCCTCGGGGGCGACGAGCCCCCGGGGGGACGAGGGAGCCCGTGCCTGCCTACGGGGTGCGGCGTGCCCTGGCCGCCACCATCACCCGGTGGTGGGCTCCGAGGCCGACCAGGCGGTCCCCCGCCCAGGCCTGGCAGGAGAAGAGGGCCCGTCGGGCCTGCACCTCCTCCAGCCGGGCCACCACCCGCACCTCCTCTCCCACCTCCGCTCGCCCGAGGTGGTGGACCAGGATGCCCGCCCCCACGTGGGTGAGCTCGGGCGAAGGGGGCGGCAGGAGGTCGCTGGCCACGATCTCGTACCACAGCCCGAGACGGGGGCTGCCGAGGACGGCCATCGAGGGGTCGGGGTGGCCGAGGGCACCCGCGGTGTCGGCCGTGGCGACGGTGAAGACCTGCTCGGCCAGCTCTCCCACCTTCGAGGTGATCCCTTCCGTTGCCCCGCTGGAGCCGGGCCCGGCCCGGCCGGAGGAGGCGAGGGCACCGGCCGCAGCCGACAGGGCGTTCCGGTCCTCCTCGGCCTCGGGCCCGGCCTCTGCCGCCCAGCGGGCGGCGTCGACCAGGGCGATGCGGAGCGTGTCGGCAAGCAGGTGTGCGTGGGAGGGGCGCACGGATACCTCCGGGGGTGAGGGGACTTCCCCGCCCACCGTACCGAGCCCCCGGCGGGTCCCGCGCCCTCTCGTCCCCCCCGGTAGATTGCGCCCGTGCTGCGCTTCCTCACCGCCGGTGAGTCGCACGGCAGGGCCCTGGTCGTGATCGTGGAGGGCCTGCCTTCCGGGCTCCCCCTCGTGGCCGAGGAGGTGGGGGGAGAGCTGGCCCGCCGCCGTCTCGGGTTCGGCCGGGGGCCCCGTATGCGCTTCGAGGCTGACGAGGTGACCCTGGTCGGGGGGGTCCGCCACGGCCGGACACTCGGCTCCCCGGTGGCCATCGAGATCGCCAACACGGAGTGGCCCAAGTGGGCCGAGGAGATGTCTCCGGGTCCGGGACGCCCCTCCCGGGTCCTCACCCAGCCTCGGCCCGGCCACGCCGACCTGGCCGGCATGCAGAAGTACGCCTTCGACGACGCACGCGACGTCCTGGAGAGGGCCTCGGCCCGCGAGACGGCGGCCCGGGTGGCGGCCGGTGCCTGCGCCAAGGCCTTGCTGGCCAAGCTCGGCATGGCCGTCCTGTCCCATGTGGTCCAGATCGGGGACGCTCGCCTGAGCGCCGGTGCCTCGGGCTGGCCGCGCCCGGGCCCGGAGGACCTGGAACGTGTCGACGCCTCGCCGGTGCGCTGCTTCGACCCCTGCGCCGAGGCGGCCATGGTTGCCGAGGTCAAGGCGGCGGCCAAGGAGGGCGACTCCCTGGGAGGGGTGGCCGAGGTCCTCGCCTACGGAGTGCCCGTGGGGCTCGGCAGCCATGTCCACTGGGACCGGCGTCTGGACGGGCTGATGGCACAGGCGGTCATGAGCATCCAAGCCGTGAAGGCCGTGGAGCTGGGCGAGGGGGTCAGGGTGGCCGGCAAGCGGGGCTCCGAGGCCCACGACGCCATCCGCTGGGATGCTGGAACCGGCACCTATGTGCGCGACACGGCCCGGGCGGGGGGGGTGGAGGGGGGCATCTCCACAGGCTCCCTGGTGGTGGTGAGGGCCTACATGAAGCCATTGGCCACCCTCAACCGTCCGATCCTCTCCACGGTGGACGTGGTCACCAAGCAGGAGGCCAAGTCCTTCAAGGAGCGTACGGACGTGACCTCGGTGCCGGCCATGGGCGTGGTGGCCGAGACCATGGTGGCCCTGGTCCTGGCCAGCGAGGCCCTGCGCAAGTTCGGAGGGGACTCGCTGGGGGAGCTCGTCCGCAACCACGGCGCCTACCTGGCCAGCCTCCGTGGCTGACCACCTGCTGCTGATCGGCATGATGGGGGCGGGCAAGACGACCGTCGGCCAGCTGCTGGCCGAGCGGCTGGGCCGGCAGTACCGCGACAGCGACCGTCAGGTCCAGGAGGCCACGGGAAAGACGGTGCCCCAGATATTCGCGGAGGAGGGGGAGGCCGCCTTCCGGGCCGAAGAGGCCAAGGCCCTGGCCCGGGCCGTTGAGGAGGACACGCCCTCGGTGATCTCGGTGGCGGGGGGTGCCGTTCTCGACCCCGACAACGGCCGGCGGGTGCAGGGGGCGGGGACCGTGGTGTGGTTGCGGGCCCGTCCCGACACCCTGGCCCGGCGGGTGGGCCGAGGATGGGGGCGTCCCCTGCTGGACGCCGGCCCCGCCGAGACCCTGGCCCGCTTGGATGAGGTGCGCCGTCCTCTGTACCAGGCCCTGGCTGACATCACCGTTGACGTCGACAGCATGACTCCCTCCGAGGTCGTCGAAGCCATCCTGGCCCTGCTGCCCCCCAGCGGAGAGGGACCAGGGCAGTGATCAGGGTCCCCGTCGAACTGGGAAGGCGGTCCTATGAGGTCCTCATAGGTCGGGGAGCTCGCCACGAGCTGGCTGGTGTGATCCCCCCCGGGGCCAGGAGGGTGGCTGTGGTGACCCAGGAGGGGGTGCCCTGGCAGGTCGACCCGGGTGTGGAGCGCTGCGACCTCGTTGTCGGCCAGGGAGAGGGGGCCAAGTCCCTGGCCACCATCGAGACTCTCTGCCGGGGCTTTGCCCGGTTCGGCCTGACGAGGAAGGACGCCGTGGTGGCCGTCGGTGGCGGGGTCGTCACCGATGTGGCGGGGTTCGCGGCAGCCAGCTGGCACCGCGGCGTAGCCGTCATCCATGTGGCCACCACCCTGCTGGCCCAGGTCGACGCAGCCATCGGGGGCAAGTGCGGGGTCAACCTGCCCGAGGGCAAGAACCTGGTGGGCGCCTTCTGGCAGCCGGCTGCGGTGCTGTGTGACACCGAGGTCCTGGAGACCCTGCCGGCGGCAGAATGGCGGAGCGGGCGGGGGGAGATGGCCAAGTACGCCTTTCTCGGCGTCGAGGGCCTGGGCTCCCTGGACCTGCCCGAGGCCATCGCTCGTTGCGTGGCCCTCAAGTCGTCGGTGGTGGCCGCCGATGAGCGGGAGGAGGGCGGGGGGCGGGTCCTCCTCAACTATGGGCACACCCTGGCTCATGCTCTCGAGGCATCGGGGTGGGCCGGCGGGGTGGGCACGGCTGGGACCTTGCGCCACGGGGAGGCAGTGGGCATAGGGCTGGTCTTCGCGGCTCGGCTGGCCGAGCGGCTGGGCCGCATCGGGCCTGCCCGGGTGGCGGACCACGAGCGCCTCGTGGGCGGCTATGGCCTGCCGACCCGGCTTCCCCGTGGCAGCGACCCGGACCGGCTGGTGGGCTTGATGGCGGGGGACAAGAAGGCCGTTGGCGGCCTCACCTTCGTGCTCGACGGTCCCCGGGGGCTGGAGCTGGTGGAGGGCGTGCCACGCCGTTTGGTGCTGGACACCCTGAAGGCCATGATGGCGGTGGGGGAGGGGCCGTGAACGGGGAGAGAGAGGGAGCCCGGCCGGTCGTGCTCCTCCTGTCGGGGCCCAACCTGGACCTGCTCGGTGACCGCCAGCCCCAGGTGTACGGGGGGCTGACCCTGGAGGCCCACGTGGCGGCGGCGCGGTCCAGGGCCACGGCCTGCGGGGTGGTGCTCGAGCACTTCCAGTCGAACGCCGAGGCGGCCCTGGTGGAGGCCGTGCACGGGGCGAGGGGGCGGGCGGCCGCCATCATCGTCAATGCCGCCGCCCTCACCCACTACTCCTGGTCCCTGGCAGACGCCTTGGCCGCCTACGACGGCGTGGTCGTGGAGCTCCACCTCTCCAACCCGGCCGGGCGCGAGCCCTGGCGGCACCGATCGGTGGTGGCACCGGTGGCGAGGGGGACGATCGCCGGCTTCGGGGGCCTGGGTTACGAGCTGGCCGTGGAGGCCGCCGCCCGCCTCATCGCCGAAGGGCCTAACCCTGCTCCCTAGGGCGCCGATGCCCTTGTCATGAACGTGGTCTCGTCCGGAGGGCGCTCCCTGGCCGGAGCCGGTCCCTTGCTTCCCCTTCGTTACAAATAGTGGTTACTCGCCGTCCTCTAGTGGGTGTAATGGCACCTGCTTGACACCGACGGTGGTGAACAGTAAAGGTTGCGGCACTTGAAGGAGCGGGGACATCGTGGGGCAGGAGGCGTGGGTCCTGGATAGGGGTCCGACACCCGGGGTGGGTGGGGCTCACAGGTCCTCGAGCGCGGGTTGATGCTGGGCCGGCGCAGGAGGCAGGGCGTGATCATCGGGCCGGTCGAGGAGGAGGCCGCCGGAAGCAGGGCAGAGAGGACCGGGGGGGGTTCGGAGATGGAAGATGTGCCAGCGGGGGAGCCGGTTCGCCCACCTTCGGCTGCAGCCGGCGCCGAGGGGGAAGCGGGCCGGGCAGAGGGGGGCAGGGGCGAAGACCAGCCTCCGCCCATGGGAGCCAAGGGCGGGGAACGGCCGCCCAGAGGCGATGAGGCGCACCCCGAGGGTGGCCTCGCCGGGAGGGCGGGGGAGGCAGGCGGCCCAGGGGAAGGCCCCTGGCGGCCGCCGGGCGGGGCGGGGTACCAGGGTCCTGCCACCCCGGGGGCACACCAGCGCGAGCCGGTGAGCACCAACTCGGCCGGGGGGACCGGGCCGGCCGGGGCCGAGGCGCCGGCCAATGCCTTCTCCCGGTTCCTCGGCGCCGGACCGGGTCTACCCGTCGATCTCTACGGCACCGTGGGCATGGAGGTGTCAGCGGTTCTCCGGGCCGCCCACGATGCCGCCCTGGAGATGACCCAGCGGGCCGAGGAGGACGCCCAGCGCACCCGGGACCAGGCCGAGGAGGATGCCCGGCGCCGGCGGGCCCAGGTGGAGGAGGAGGTGACCCGCATACGGGCCCAGGCCGAGGAGGAGTCTCGCCGCCTGCGGGCCCAGCTGGACGAGGAGGTCACGTGGCTGCGTTCCCAGGCCGAGGAGGACGCCCACGAGGTACGGCTCCAGGCCGAGGAGCAGGCCAACCGGCTGAGAGCCAAGGCCGAGGAGGACATCCGGGCCGAGCAGGAGGGCGCCCGGGCCCGGCTGCAGTCCTCCCTGGAGCGGTTCTCCGTCGAGCGGGTGGCGGGCATGAGGAGCCTGCTCGACCGGCTCCGTGCCGACCAGCAGAGGCTCCAGGGCGAGATCGAGGCTGCCTGCTCCTGGCTCCGGGATGAGCTGCGCCTGCCCGGTGAGCCCCCGGGAGGGGACGGGACCGGGACCGGCACGGTCCCCCCGCCGGCCGGGGGTTAGCGGGCCGTTTTCTGGCCGGGCCCCGGCCAGGGCGCGACAGTGGGGCCATGATCGCCGACCTTCCGCCTCTCGACGTCTCCACCAGGATCCCCCGGCTCCGGGGGCGCCTGGAGGAGGCGGGCGTGGACGCCCTCGTCGTCACGGGCATGTCCAATGTCCGGTACCTCACGGGGTTCTCCGGCTCGGCCGGGAGGCTCCTGGTGGGGCCCGAACAGGCCCTGCTCGTCACCGACGGGCGGTACCGCACCCAGTCCGCCGAGGAGCTGGCCGCCGCCGGCGTGGAGGCCGATGTGGAGATCGGACGGCCCCCGGAGCAGCAGGAGGTCCTGGTCAAGGCGGCCACGGCCTACCGGCTTCTCGGCCTCGAGGAGGACCACGTGAGCTGGGGATGGAAGCGGGCCCTGGCCGGAGCCCTGGGCGGGCAGACGGAGCTGGTGGCCACCGCGGGGCTGGTCGAGGGGCTGCGCCGGGTGAAGGACGAGGGCGAGGTGGCCCGCATCGAGGCGGCCGCCTCCGTCGCCGACCAGGCCCTGGCCCGGGTGAGGCCCCTCATGGCCGAGCGGCCTACCGAGGAGGAGCTGGCCTTGGCGCTGGACTACGAGATGCGCCGGCTGGGGGCCGGTGACCGGGCCTTCGAGACCATCGTGGCCAGCGGGCCCAACGCCGGGAAGCCGCATGCCCGCCCGGGCGCCCGGCGCATAGGGGAGGGTGAGCTGGTGGTGATGGACTTCGGGGCGGTGGTGGAGGGCTATCGCTCGGACATGACGAGGACCCTCTGCCTGGGCCCGCCCGCCACCGGCGTCCTGGCCGCCGTGGTGGAGGTGGTGCAGGCCAGCCAGGCCGCGGGCCTGGGGGCGGTATCGGCCGGGGTCGGGGGGGCGGAGGTGGACAGGGCCTGCCGAGAGGTCGTGGCAGCGGCCGGTTGGGCCGAGGCCTTCGTCCACGGTACGGGCCACGGGGTGGGGCTGGACGTCCACGAGGCCCCCGCGCTGTCGGTGACGTCGACTGATAGGCTCGAAGAGTCCTCGGTGGTGACCGTGGAGCCCGGTGTCTACCTGCCCGGCCACGGAGGGGCTCGCATCGAGGACACCGTCGTCGTCGTCGCCGGCGGCCACCGGGTGCTTACGCGTTCACCGCGCGAGGTGGTGGTCTCCTGAGGGAGGACGGGACGGGTCCCCGAGGACGAGAAGCCGCCCCACAGAGAAGAAGGTTGCACTAGCGATGACCGTGTCCACCAATGACCTCAAGAACGGGATGACCCTGGACCTGCCTGAGGGCCTCTTCTCGGTCGTGGAGTTCCAGCACGTGAAGCCGGGCAAGGGAGGGGCCTTCGTCCGTACCAAGCTCAAGAACGTGAGGACGGGTGCCGTGCTCGACCGCACCTACCGGGCGGACGAGAAGCTGGAGCAGGCCATCGTGGACAAGCGCGAGATGCAGTTCCTGTACCGAGACGGGGACCACTACGTGTTCATGGACACCACCTCCTACGACCAGCTCCAGGTGGAGTCGTCATCGCTCGGCCAGGCCGCCCAGTTCCTGAAGGAGGGCGACTCGGCGGTGCTGCAGATGTACGGGGGAGAGATCCTGGGGGTGGACCTGCCCGCCGCCGTTGAGCTGACCGTGGCCCAGACGGAGCCTGGGATCCAGGGGGACCGCGTCTCGGGAGCGCGCAAGCCGGCCACCCTGGAGACCGGCCTCACGGTCCAGGTCCCCTTGTTCGTGAACCCCGGCGACACCATCAAGGTGGACACCCGTTCGGGCGAGTACCTGACCAGGGCCTAGGGCCCCGTGGACGTCGTGGCCGACATGCGGGGGCCTCACCCGGGAGCGGGCCCACCCTCCCGCCGCCGGACCGCCCGTGACCGGGCTCTCTCGCTGCTCTACGAGGCGGAGGCCAAGGACGTCGAGCCGGCGGAGCTCCTGGGGGAGCTGCCGGTGGAGCCCGATCCCTTTGCCGTCACGCTGGTTCGCGGGGTGGGTGAGCACCGGCAGCGCATCGACGCCATCATCGCCTCCCGGTCCATCGGATGGGGGTTGGAGAGGATGCCCGTCGTGGACCGCAACCTGTTGCGGATAGGGGTCTACGAGCTCCTGGAGGAGCCCGAGGTGCCCACCGCCGTGGTGATCTCGGAGGCCGTGGAGCTGGCCAAGACCTACTCCACCGAGGAGTCGGGCAGGTTCGTGAACGGGGTCCTTGCCCGGGTGGCCGAGGACGTTCGAAGGCCGCCCGGCCCTGAGCGGGGACCGGTAGCGCCTTCAACGCCATCAGCACCCGGATAGAGACTATTTGTGCTCAAAGCCCTTGACTTGACACGCCGGGTGGTCAAGAGGCAGACTGCTTGGCAAGAATAGATAGGGCGAAGCGACGATCCCCGGGTTATGTGGTCGCCCTAGGGCTTGGGGGGAGCAAAGGCGAAACCGGTCGCCTCAGACCAGGACCGCTAGGGTCCCTGATAAAGGGGGGGGTTTTCGCATGGGGGGGAGTCCTGAGGCCCAACCGTGGGTGGCGGCCGAGCCGGCCACAGCGACCGGCCCGGGGTCCGGGGTGGTCGCCAGGGCCCGCTCGGTTGCCCGGGAGAGGGGGCTGGTCCAACCGGTGCTGGACGGGACGGCTTGGGCCGTCGGGCTCTGGGTCGCCGTGCTTCTGCGCTTCAACTTCGTCCCCCCGGTTCCCTACCTGGCCCGCCTGTGGTCCTTGCTGGCCATGGCCCTGGCGGCCCAGGCCGGGGTGGGCCTGTGGTCAGGCCTCTACCGCCGGCGCTGGCGGCTGGGCTCCTTCGAGGAGGTGGCCGCCCTGGCCTGGGCGGCGGGGGTCGCTACCCTGGCCGTGTTCCTGTTCAACTGGCTCTCGGGGTCCGGGGGGGCTGCCGAGCGGTTGGAGCCGGCCAGCCTTCCCCTAACCGGGGGGCTGGTGGCGCTGTCCGGCATGCTGGCGGCACGCTACTGCTGGAGGGTCCGCTACCAGCACCGGTCCCGCCCGGATGCCGCCAAGGCCCGCCGGGTGCTGGTCTTCGGCGCCGGGGAGGCCGGTGCGGGCCTGGTGCGGGCCATGCTGTCCCGTTCGGACAGCCCCTATCTGCCCGTCGGCCTGCTCGACGACAACCCCCGCCGGTCCAACCTCACTATCTGCGGGGTGCCGGTGCTGGGCAACCGGAGCCGTCTGGCCGAGGCCGCTTCGCGGGTGGGGGCCAAGGTGGTGGTGGTGGCAGTTCCCTCCGCCGGCCCGGCACTGCTGCGGGAGATCTGTGCCCTGGCCGATCGGGCCGGCCTGGAGGTGAAGGCGCTCCCCGGGCTCCACGAGCTGGTGGATGGCGTGCCCCGGGTGAGCGACGTGCGCACCCCGACGCTGGGCGACCTACTGGGCCGCCGTCCGGTGCAGACCGACCTCGAGTCGATCGCCTCCTATCTGACCGCCCGCCGGGTCCTCGTCACGGGGGCGGGTGGCTCCATAGGGTCGGAGCTGTGCCGCCAGATACGGCGGTTCCGGCCGGCCCGGCTGGTCATGGTGGACCGTGACGAGTCGGCCCTCCACGCCCTCCAACTCTCCATGGAGGGCCGGGCCCTCCTGGACGACCCGGACATCGTGCTCCTGGACATCAGGGACCGGGCCCGGGTGCGGGCCCTGTTCGACGAGGTGATGCCCGAGGTCGTGTTCCACGCCGCCGCCCTGAAGCACCTACCGGTGCTCGAGGTGCACCCCGGCGAGGCGGTGAAGACCAACGTCTGGGCCACGGCGTGGGTGCTCGAGGAGGCGGCCCGGGTCGGGGTGGACCGGTTCGTGAACATCTCCACCGACAAGGCGGCCAACCCGACCAGCGTGCTTGGCTTCACCAAGCGGATCGGGGAGCGCATGACCGCGGCGGTGGATGCCCGGGCGGTCGGGACCTTCCTGTCGGTGCGCTTCGGCAACGTGCTCGGGTCGCGCGGCTCGGTGCTCACCACGTTCCATGCCCAGGTGGCTTCGGGCGGGCCGGTGACGGTCACCCACCCTGACGTGACGCGCTACCTCATGACCGTGGAGGAAGCGGTGGGCCTGGTGATCCAGGCCGGGGCTATCGGCCGAGGAGGGGAGGTCCTGGTGCTGGACATGGGAGAACCGGTGCGGATCGCCGACCTGGCCCGGCGCCTGGTGGCCGAGGCCGGAGCCGAGGTCGACATCGTCTACACCGGCCTGCGGCCGGGAGAGAAGCTGGTCGAGGTCCTGTTCGGCGAGGGGGAGACGGACTCCCGGCCCGTGCACCCCCTGATCTCGCACACAGCCGTCCCGTCCCTTCCGCCCCAGGCCACCGGCTCGCTCGACCCCTCGGCACCCCCCGGCCAGGTGCGTGAGGCGCTGGCTGCCCTCACCTCCCTCGGCCTGGAGGAGATCCCCCCGCCGGCGGGCGGGTGGACGGAGCCTTCCGACCACCTCCTGCCCTCGGGGGCCCGCGGGCTGGAGCGGCACCTGGCCCGGTCCACGGGACCGGAGGGCTGCGGTCGCACCGGGCGGGCGGGCGGTGCCCGGGAGAGGGTGAGCCGCCCGTGACGCGGGCCGTGGTGACCGGGGGGGCGGGCTTCATAGGGTCCAGCCTGGTGGACGCCCTGGTGGAAAGGGGCGACGAGGTGGTGGTCCTCGACGACCTGTCCACGGGCTACGAAGACAACGTCAACCCCGCCGCCACTTTGGTGGAAGGCGACGTGGCCGACCCCGAAGCGGTGGCCCGGGCCGTGGCCGGCGCTGACCTGGTGTTCCACCTCGCCGCTCACCGGGCCGTGCTGCGCTCGGTGGAGCACCCGCTCCAGACCGATCGGGCCAACACCGCCGGGACCCTCACGGTGCTCGAGGCGGCCAGGGACGCCGGCGCGCACCGGGTGGTGTGCACCTCGTCGTCCTCTGTCTACGGCGGGGCGGCCCCCATGCCCACCCCGGAATCGGCCCCCCTCAGCCCCCGCTCTCCCTATGCAGTGTCGAAGCTGGCCGGGGAGCACTACGCCAGGGTGTTCTGGGAGCTGTACGGCCTTCCCACCGTCTCCATCCGGCCCTTCAACGTCTACGGCCCCCGCCAGCGGCCCGACAGCCAGTACGCCGCCGTCATCCCGCTGTTCATAGATGCTCTGCGCCGGGGGGAGCCCCCGGTGGTCCACGGCGATGGGGGCCAGAGCCGTGACTTCGCGTACATCGACGACGCCGTGGCGGCCTTCCTGGCCGCTGCCTCAGCGCCCGTGGGCGCCTGTGCCGGAAAGGCCTACAACGTGGCCGGCGGGTCCCCGGTCAGCCTGCTGGAGCTGCTCTCGGCCCTGGAAGCGATCATGGGGAAGGCGGTGGTCCCGGTTCACACCGATCCCCGGCCGGGGGACGTCCGCCACAGCCGGGCCGATCTCTCCGCCGCTGCCGCCGACCTGGGGTGGGCTCCCCTAGTGGGCTTGGAGGAGGGCTTGAGGCGCACCGTGGCCTGGTTCAGCGAGCGGGCCGGCGCCGGCATCGCCTGACCCCGTCCCCCGCTGGGATGCAGCAAGGGGCTGACCGGTGGCCGGGAGCAGCCGGTTGCCGCCTTGGGACTTGGCCTGGTACATGGCACGGTCGGCGGCCTCGAGCAGCTGGTCGACGTCGAGCCCGTCCCGTCCCAGGACCGCCAGGCCGATCGAGGCGGTGACCTGGAACCGATCCTCACCGCCGGGGGTGGAGTGCTGCAAGCCAGCCAGCTTGGCCCTCACCCTCTCGCCCGCCAACAGGGCGGCATCGGCTCCGGCGCCCGCCAGCAACACCACGAACTCCTCCCCACCGAAGCGGGCGACCACGTCGCTTGGGCGAAGGACCGCCTGCAAGGTGTCCGCCACCGCGACCAGCACGGAGTCCCCGATCAGGTGGCCGAAGCGGTCGTTCACGGACTTGAACCGGTCCAGGTCGAGGACCAGGACGGCCGCCGGCTCGGCCAGGCGCTGGGCCCGGGCCACCACCCTGGTCGCTTGCTCCCTCCAGTAGCGGGGGTTGGCCAGGCCGGTCTTGGAGTCCGTCGTGGCCGCCGCGACCAGCTGGGTGTGCAGCACGGCCCGCTGGAGCAGGAAGATCGGGACCAGGGCCGTAGGCATGAGCACCGGGGAGAGGGACCAGAAGACGGCCACGATCACCCCCGAGCAGACATCGGCCGCCGACAGGACCCAGGTCTCCTTGCCGGCGAGCAGGGAGCGCCAGCTCGTGGCCGGGGCGACCCGGCGGATGACACCGGCGGGGAGCAGCTTGTCGAGGGCAAGGAAGGCGGCCAGGGCCACGCAGAGCCCCGCCAGCCCCCGGGGGGAGGCCAGGGAGAGGAGGCCGGTGGAGGAAAGGCCGGGGGCCACCAAGGACCGGGCCAGGGCGGCGAGGGCACCGGTCAAAGCCGCCGAGGAGGCATTGAAGACCCACTTGACCCAGGGGAGGTGGCTCACCCTCAACTGCTCCACCAGGTAGATGGGCAGGGGTATGAGGGCGGCGTAGAACGGGGGCAGGAGCAACACGGCGGGGAAGAGGAATGCCGCCATGAGGTCCTGGTAGGCCCGGTCGGGCCGCCGGTGGGGCCTTCCGACCCGGTGGAAGACCTCCACCCCCAGCACCCCGCAGAGGGCGATACCGGCGAAGTCGGCGAAATGGTCCAGGTGCCAGACCGTCCGGCTGGCCAGGAGCGCCAAGACAGCAACCGCCGCCGCGTCTATGATGAGCACATACCGGCGGGCGCGAGGTGGCAGCCGCCACAGGCTCCAGGACCGGATCCTCCCGATCCCCCCGTGTCTCATGGCTAGTGAGACCGCACTTCGAACCGAGCTTGCGGTGTGGGATCGGTGGCGGAAGGAGGTGTGGTGCTCATGTTCGAACGGAATACTCGCTGGGAGTAGGGGACCGCGGTGGCCTGTGGCCGACTCGGATCGGCTGGCCACCTTCAGGTATCGACCGCATCGGGTTCGGCCTTTAGGCGTTTGGCTGACGCCTGAACCGGTCTGAGGGGAGATACCGAGCATCAGCCGCCGGCTCGCCGGACTGCAACGACGGGCCGGCGGCTGCTTCGCGCCCGTGGGCGAACGCCTGGCGGGCAGGCAAAAGGGCAGGGGACGCTGCCCCAACGTGCCGACTTGGGTGCCTGGAAGGGCTCGGGGGAAAGGCCCAAGGGGTGCTCGAGGGGAGTGGCTGACCTTCTCCCCCCTGCCCGCCCCCGGTCCTGGAGCCGGCGGCGCTCCCTCGCTGTCCGGTGGACGTCAGCCCCGGAGCGGGGGGCGACCCCTCCCCGGGGAGGCGGGCGGCGGCGCCACGACCGCCCCCGGCCCTGACGGCCCCGATCTCCCTGGCCGGCGGTCCACGGGGCGCTGGGGAGGGATCTCGGCCACCGGCAGGTGGTGACGGGGCCCGCTCCAGGGCGCAGGCGGGGCCATGAGCAGGTCGGCCAGGGCATAGACGAGGGACTCGTAGTTGACCCGCCAGCCCCGGAAGTCAGCCCAGGCCTCGGCGGCGGTGCGCTCCATGGGGAAGCCGGCCCGCTGGAGGTGGGCCACCGCCCCGGCGAACTCCTCGAACTCGAGCTCGAGAGGGTCCTCGGGGTCAGGGTCGGGGTTGAAGGGGATGCGAAGGGCGCGAGCCACCTCCCTGAGGGCGGTGAACCCCATGCGCAGACACAGGCGGGCCTGGGAGGGGGCCCGGCGGGGGGACAGGGCTAGGTAGAGGGCCGCCGAGTCCAGCACGGCCAGGAGCCCGATGACCCAGGAGTAGAGAGGGCGGGGGGAGCGGAACCAGAGCAGGGCCGGGTAGTTGGTATGGCTCTCTGCCACGTCGGCGGCCCAGGCCTCCCAGGAGCCGTAGAAGGTGGGCAGGTCGTCCATGATCCCCACCAGCTGGTGGCGGGCCAGCAGCTCGGGACCCCAGGCCGGGACGCCCGCCCGGCTGTCCAGCATGGCCACCAGCACCTCGCGGCGGTTGAAGGCCCCGTAGAGCACGGGCAGGTAGGCGAGCTCCAGGGCCACGATGACCAGGCCGCTGGCGGCAGCGAGGAAGTCCACGGCCACTCCCGAGGGATGGTGGGAAACGGCGAACCCCAAGGTGAACATGGAGGACCCGGCCTGCCGGAAGGCGGCCCCTATGGTCCCCGTCCCCACCCGCCACAGGACGAGGGCCCAGCCCACCAGGGCCAGCCCCACCCAGGTGACGAGCAGGACCAGGAGGCCCACGGGCTCGGTGAGGGTGAGGAGGCGGTCCTTGGACTCGTAGCGGGAGAGCCGTCGGGCCCCGAGGCGGAACACGCCCCGCACCCCGGTGAGAACGGCCCGGGAGAGGGGTTCCCTGGGGGGACGGGGGACCACCAGGAAGCGCACGACGCTCAGGGCCGTCCCCACCAGGATGACGATCCCTGCCGCCAGGCCCAGCCAGGGCAGGCCGCTCCCGGCTCTCACGACGCCTGCCCGGCGCGGTAGTCTCTAATCACAGGGTTGTCATTATCCACAGGGGCCTGTGGAGAAGGAGGAAGAGGGCGGTGAGCTCGGGACCGGCACCGGGATCGTTCTGCCACCTGCATACCCACACCGAGTTCTCCATGCTGGACGGGGCGGCCCGGATCAACGAGGTGGTGGCCGCCGCCGCCGCCGACGGCCAGCCGGCGCTGGCCATAACCGATCACGGCAACATGTACGGGGTCCTCGACTTCTACCGGGCCTGCCGGCAGGCCGGCATCACGCCGGTGATCGGGACCGAATGCTACATGGCTGCCGAGTCCCGCCACGAGCGTCCGACCCGGCGGGGCCGGGTGGACGACACAGGGGGGGACGTGGAGGGTGGCCACAAGCTCTACTACCACCTCACCCTCCTCGCTGAGTCCGATCTCGGCTACCGCAACCTCATGAAGCTCTCCAGCGACGCCTACCTGGAGGGCTACTACTACAAGCCCCGGGTGGACTGGGAGCTGCTGGAGCGCCATCACGAGGGGATCATCGCCACCACCGGCTGCCTGGGGGGCATCGTCCTCCAGGCCCTGCTCAAGGGGGATGACGCCGGGGCCAAGAGGGCGGCGGGACGCCTCCAGGACATCTTCGGGCGGGACAACCTCTTCGTCGAGATCCAGGACCACGGGCTGGCCGACCAGCGCCGGACCAACCCCCAGCTCATCGAGCTGGCCCGCCAGCTCGGGGCCCCGCTTCTCGCCACCAACGACAGCCACTACACGCGGCGCTCAGACGCCACTGCCCATGACGCCCTGCTCTGCGTGCAGACGGGGGCCACCATCGACGACCCCAGCCGCTTCAAGTTCGAGGGCGAGGAGCACTACCTGAAGACGGCGGCGGAGATGCGGGCCCTCTTCTCGGAGGTGCCCGAGGCCTGCGACAACACCCTGTGGATAGCAGAGCGGGCCCAGGTCGAGATCGAGTTCGGTAAGCCCAAGCTGCCCGAGTTCCCCGTCCCGGAGAGGTTCTGGGAGGGGGCGGCCACCTACGAGCAGGCCGCCTCGGCCTACCTCCGCCACCTCACCCTCGAGGGGGCGGCACAGCGCTACGGGAGCCCCCTTCCCGCCGAGGTGGCCGAGCGCCTGGAGCGCGAGCTGTCGGTCATCGCCGACATGGGCTTTCCTGCCTACTTCCTCGTCGTCTGGGACCTCATTCGCCATGCCAGGGAGTCGGGCATCCGGGTCGGGCCGGGGCGGGGGTCGGCCGCAGGCTGCTGCGTGGCCTACTGCCTGCGCATCGTGGACCTGGACCCGATCCGCTACGGCCTCATCTTCGAGCGCTTCCTCAACCCCGGGCGCAAGCAGATGCCCGACATCGACATGGACTTCGACGAGCGCTACCGCGCCGAGATGATCAGGTACGCCACCGAGCGCTACGGCTGGGACCGGGTGGCCCAGATCGTCACCTTCTCCACCATCAAGGCCCGGGCCGCGGTGCGCGACGCCGCCCGGGTGCTGGGGTTGCCATATGCGGTGGGGGACAGGGTGGCCAAGGCCATGCCTCCCCTGGTAATGGGGCGGGACACGCCCCTTTACGCCTGCTTCGAGCGGGTGGAGGGCCACGAGGACGGCTGGAGGGCCGCCGCCCAGCTGCGGGAGATGTACGCCACCGACCCGGACGCGGCCCGGGTGATCGACGTGGCGAGGGGCCTGGAGGGCCTGCGCCGGCAGGACTCCATCCATGCTGCTGCCGTGGTCATCACCCACGAGCCGCTGACCGAGCACCTCCCCGTCCAGCGCAAGCCCGACCCCAACGGCAACCCTGAGGACGCCCCCATCGTCACCCAGTACGAAATGCACGGGGTGGAGCAGCTGGGCCTGCTCAAGATGGACTTCCTGGGCCTGCGCAACCTCTCGGTGATCGAGCAGGCCCTGGACCTGATCGAGGCGTCCACGGGCACCCGCCCGGACATCGACTCCATACCGCTCGACGACGAGGAGACCCTGGCCATGCTGCGCCGGGGTGACTCGGTGGGCGTCTTCCAGCTGGAGGGGGGGCCCATGAGGGCCCTCATGCGCTCGCTGGCCCCTACGAGCTTCGACGACGTGGCCGCCCTCAACGCCCTCTACCGCCCCGGGCCCATGGCCGCCAACATGCACAACGAGTACGCCGACCGCAAGAACGGCCGCAAGCCCATCACCCACCTCCATCCGGACCTGGAGGAGGTGCTCTCGGACACCTACGGGCTCATGATCTACCAGGAGTCCATGATGAGGGTGGCCCAGCGCTTCGCCGGCTACTCCCTGGCCGAGGCGGACAACCTGCGCAAGGCCTGCGGCAAGAAGATAAGGGCTCTCATCGCCGCCGAGCGGGAGAAGTTCGTGGCCGGGTGTCAACGGACCGGCTACTCGCCAGAGCTGGGCACCCGCCTCTTCGACATCATCGAGCCCTTCGCCGACTATGCCTTCAACAAGAGCCATGCCTACGGCTACGGGCTGGTGGCCTACCAGACGGCGTGGCTCAAGGCCCACCACCCCGTCGAGTACCTGGCCGCCCTCCTCACCTCGGTGAAGGACGACAAGGACAAGACCGCCGTCTACCTGGCCGAGTGCCGGGCCCATTCGATAAAGGTCCTGGTCCCCGACGTCAACTTCTCCGAGGCCACGTTCACAGCCCGGCCGCCGTCCGAGGAGCACCCGGGAGGTTCCATCCCCTTCGGCCTGGCGGCCGTGCGCAACGTGGGCACGGGGCTGGTGGCCCACATCGTGGCCGAGAGGGAGAGGGGCGGCCCCTACCGGGACTTCTACGACTTCTGCGCCCGGGTGGACCCCGCCGTGCTCAACAAGCGCACCGTCGAGTCCCTCATCAAGGCGGGGGCCTTCGACTCCCTCGGCCACCCCCGCAAGGGCTTGTGCCTGGTCTTCGACCAGATCGTGGATCGCACCCTGGCCCGGCGCCGTGACGCCGAGCTCGGGATCATGAGCCTGTTCGCCTGCGGGGGGGAGGCGGCCCACGGAAGTGGGGACGGGGGAGGTGAGGGAGCCGGCAGCCATTTCGACGATGCCCGGGTCCCCATACCCGACCTCGAGTTCGACAAGGCCCAGCGGCTGGCCTTCGAGAAGGAGATGCTGGGGCTCTACGTGAGCGATCACCCGTTGATGGGTGTGGAGTCGTCGCTGCGCAGGCTCACCGAGGCCACCCTGGCCGACCTGCGCGAAGCCCGGGAGGGGGAGGTGAAGGTCGTCGGCGGGGTCGTGACCAACCTCTCGAGGCGGTGGACCAAGCGGGGGGACCTCATGGCCACCTTCGTGCTGGAGGACCTGGAGGCGGCCATGGAGGTGTTCGTCTTCGCCCGGGTCATGGAGGAGTACGGAGCCCTTCTCGAGGACGATGCCGTGGTGTGCGTGAAGGGAAGGCTGGACGCTCGTGACGACCAGCCCAAGCTGGTGGCCATGGAGATCCGCCGGCCCGAGCTGAAGGCCGAGGGCTCTCGGCCCCTCACGATCACCCCACCGCTGTCCGTGCTCACCCGCTCCAAGGTGGACCAGCTCAAGAGCCTGCTGGCCGGCCATCCCGGCGACTCCCCTGTGCACCTGCGGGTCGGGACCAAGGTCCTGGCCCTGCCCGAGCAGTTCAACGTGGAGCCCCGCGGCGTGGTGGGCCTTCTGCGGGAGCTGTTCGGGGCCGGGGCGGTCAGTGGCTGAGTGGGGCGGGCCCGGGACGAGGCCGGGTAGGCGCTGCGTGGCTGACCTGGAGCGCGATCCAATATCCTGGGGGTTCCGGAGTCTGTAGGGAGCGCGTGAACTGACCATGGGAATCGAGGTCGAGACCAAGGACTGCACGGCACTGAGCGACGCCGAGCTGGCCGAGATGGCCGACATCTGCACAGATGGGCCGGCGGGCTTTGACATGGGCTTTCTCTCCAAGCAGCCCGACGAGTGGGTGCTCATAACCCAGGCCCGGGACGCGGGCAAGCTGGTCGGCTTCTCGTTCTGCACCCTGGAGCGCATCGGGGGGACGCCGTCGCTGCTGGTCGGGGTGGCCTCGGTGAGGCGCTGTGCCAAGCGGGACACCATCCTGCGCGCGCTCATGGGGGACCAGTACCGCCGGGCGCTGCTGGCTTTTCCCGACGAGGATGTGCTGGTGGGCACCCGGATGCTCGGCCCGGGGGCCTTTGTGGCCTTCAAGGGCCTGGAGGACGTCGTGCCGAGGCCCGAGCACCGGGCCAGCGGTGAGGAGCGGGCCTGGGGCCGGCGCCTGGCCAAGCGCTTCGGCGCCGAGGGACGCCTGGACGACCGGAACTTCGTGCTCAGGGGCGAGGGGGGCGCAACGGGGGTGCTGGACTTCGAGCCGGCCAAGGCCGGAGCGGTCGAGGACGGCCTGGATGAGATCTTCGGGCGTCTGGACCGGGACCGAGGCGACGTGCTGGTGGCCTTTGGCTGGGCCATGGCCGAGGACCTGGTGGCCGGTCGGCTGGGCAAGTAGCAGCCGGTGTGCGCCCGCCCCGGTAGGGCTTCTTGCCGGGGGGGCAGGCCCGCCGTGGCCGGTCGGCTGCCCGGTGAGGTCCTCGGCCACGCGCCGTCCGGGGTCCTTGCGGGCCGGCGCCGCCTGTGAAGCTCGGCCTGGTGCTGGGGGCCGGGGGGCTGGTGGGGATGGCCTACCACGCCGGGGTGCTGCACGCCCTGGAGGAGGAGGGGGGCGTGGCGCCCGGCGAGGCATCCCTCATCGTGGGGACGAGCGCAGGGGCGGTGGTGGGCGCCTACCTGCGCAACGGGTGGACGACCCGGGACTTCTGGGCCATGGCGCTCGCCCCTCCCTCGCCGTCCCCGGTGCCCGGCCTGGCGCGCCTGCCGATACCCCAGGGGATGCGGCCCCTATCGGTGGTGGCCGACGCGGTGGTCCCGGGCCTGCCACCCGTGCTGGTGCCGGCCTTCTCGAACCCCTGCGAGGGGCTGAGGCGCAGCCTCGGCTCGGCCTGGGTCCTCTCCCGCCTGGTCCTTCGCCTTCCGCTCCCGCCGTTGCCGAGGGCGGTCCAGGACCGGTTCCCGGGGGGCATGTTCGGCTTGGAGCAGAGCCGGGTCCGCCTGGAGCAGGACCTCGAGGCTGCTTGGCCGCAGGCCCCTCTGTGGCTGTGCGCCTTCGACATAGGGAACGGGCAAAGGGTGGTCCTCGGCCGGGACCTGACCTCCGCCGTGACCGTCCCCCGGGCCGTGCTGGCGTCCAGTGCCGTGCCGGGGCTCTACCCGCCGGTGCGGGTCGGCCGACGGGTGCTGGTGGACGGCGGGTGCCATTCCTGCACGAACCTGGACCTGGCCGTCGAGGCGGGCTGTGATGTCGTGGTGGTGGTGGCGCCCATGGCCTACGACACCTGCTCGCCGCCCGGGTGGGCCGCCCAGCTGGCGCGTCGCTGGCCGGCCCGCTCGCTCGCCCGCGAGCGCCGGGAGGCTTGCCGCCAGGGAGCCAAGGTGCTGATGGTGCGTCCCACGGGGGCCGAGATCCGCGCCCATGGGGTGAACCTCATGAGGAGAGACGGGCTGGATCGCATAGCCATGGGGGCCTACGAGGCCACGGCCAGGGCGCTTGGCACCGATGTCTTCCGCCAGGCGCTGGGCCGGCGGCGCCGGAGGCAGCGGGCAGCCGGGAGGCGCGGCTAGCCAGGCCTGGGCGGAGGGGGCATTCGCCCCGCCCCGGCGTGGCGGGCTGGGGCAGCTCCCCCGGGAGGGCACTCCTCTCACCCTGCGCTAGGGTGTGTTGCGCCTACCTGCAGGAGGTGTGCCGTGGGTTGGGATCGGTGCCGGATGCATGAACTGCTCTCGCCCTTCACCCCGGGTGCGGGACCCGGCCGGTAGCGCCGTGCCGGGGTGAGCGGGAGCCGGCGGGGCCGGTGCCGGGAGGGCCTCGGGCGACTGAGGACCCGGCTGGGCGCCAGGGCCGAGGGACGCCTCCGTGGGCTGCGAGGGCCGGCCCGGGCCCGGGCCGGGCGCGCCGGTGCCGAACAACCGGCTCCCGGCGGCGCGATAGCCCCTGGCCCCGAGGGCCCGGGGGGGGCCGGAGCGCCGGCCGGCCCCGGTCCCGGGCCGGTCACCAGCCCCGGCCGCAGCGAGGGGGGTAGCCCCCCGCCGGGCGGCCCCGAGCCCGCCTACCTGGGTCCCGACCGCCGGCCCAAGCACACCGGGGAGAGGGACCTCGGGGACTTCACCACCAGGCCGGCGGTGCTCCGCCTGGTCCCCCTCGCCATCGTGGTGGGGGCCCTGTCGGCCGGCATCTCGCTGGCCCTGCTCGACATGATCGGGTTCTTCACCCACTTCTTCTACTACCAGAGCCTGAGCGTGCACCTCACCTCGCCCAACCGCAGCACGCTGGGGCCCATCTCTCTGGTCATCCCGGTGGGAGGGGGCCTGATAGTGGGGCTCATGGCCCGCTACGGGTCCGAGCAGATCAGGGGCCACGGGATCCCCGAGGCCATGGAGAACATACTGATCGACGGGAGCAAGACCCAGCCCCGTCTCGCCATCCTGAAGCCGGTCTCCAGCGCCATCAGCATCGGCACGGGCGGGCCCTTCGGTGCCGAGGGCCCCATCATCCTGACCGGAGGGGCGGTGGGCTCCATCGTGGGCCAGCTGTTCCGGTTCACGGCGGCCGAGCGCCGCAGCCTTCTCGTGGCCGGGGCTGCCGGGGGGATGAGCGCCGTGTTCGGCACCCCGGTGGCGGCCACCCTGTTCGGGGTGGAGCTGCTCGTCTTCGAGCTGAAGCCCCGGTCCATGGTGCTCATCGCCATCGCCGCTGCCACTGCCGACGCCCTGCGCATCCTGATGGCCAAGGCCCATCTCGTCTCCCCCCAGCCCCTCTTCCCCGTGCCTCACCACGCCCCCCTGTTCGGCCTGGTCCTCGGGGGGGCGGCCATCATCGGCATCGCCAACGGCTTTGCCGCCTGGCTCATGACCCAGGCCGTGTACAAGGCCGAGGACTTGTTCATGAGGCTGCGGCCCTATCTCCACTGGATGTGGTGGCCGACCCTCGGCGGGGTCATCATCGGGGTTGGTGGGCTCATCGACCCCCGGGCCCTGGGGGTGGGCTACAACACCATCCACGCCGAGTTGCTGGGGAAGCTGGGTCTGGGGGCTCTGGCCCTGCTGTTCTTCGTGAAGATGGCCATCTGGGCGGGGTCGCTCGGCAGCGGGACCAGTGGGGGCATCCTGGCTCCCATCCTCATGATGGGGGCAGCCGTGGGGGGGATCATCGGCACGGTGCTACCGGGGGGGAGCCCGGCCGTATGGGCTCTCATAGGCATGGCAGGGGGCATGGGTGGGGTGACCCGCTCCCCCTTCACGGCCGTCATCTTCGCCTTCGAGCTGACCCACGACCAGGGGAGCCTCCTGGCCCTCCTCATCGCGGCCAGCACGGCCCACCTGGTGAGCGTGCTCGTGCTCAAGCGCTCCATATTGACCGAGAAGGTGGCCCGGCGAGGGTTCCACGTCATGCGGGAGTATGTGGTGGACCCCCTGGAGGCTCTGTTCGTGCGGGAGGTGATGAGCACCGACTTCTACACCTTGGAGCCCTACCGTCCGGTGGGGGAGATACATGCCGAGCTGAGCGGTGCGCCCCGCCATCACCAGAGGCTCTTTCCCGTGGTCCAGGAGGGCAAGCTGCTGGGTGTCCTCCCCTGGTCGACCATTGTCCAGGTGGCCGGTGAGGACGGTGACCTCCCGGTGAGCGACCTCATGGAGCCGCCCATCGCCGTGGCCTACCCCGACGAGATCCTGCGCGCCGTGGCGGACCGGATGGCCCTGCGGGGAACGGGAGCCATCCCGGTCATCAGCAGGCTGGAGCCGGGGCAGCTGGACGGGTTGGTGAACCACTGGAACCTCCTGCAGGCCCGCCAGCACCTCCTGGAGGAGGAGCGTCACCGCGAGCGGCTCCTGCTCTTGCGCCGTCCTCCGAGCGACGGGAGGTGGTCCGCCGGCCGGCCCCGCCCGTCCGGCGCCGGCGCGGTGGGCCGAGGGGCAGGCACGCGGGGGGAAGGGCCAGGCCCGAAGGCTCAGGGGGCAGGCCAGGAGACGGGTATGGGGAGCGGGCCAGGCGAGGGCCGAGGAGCGGGGCACCAGGGTCTTCCCGCTGGGGGTCAGGCGACGACCATAGCGGGGAATGGGGGGACCGGGGGTGGGCAAGCTGCCAGGCGATGGAGGAGAGAGAGGGGCTCCGAGCGAGGAAGGGACCGGGAGGGCCCGGATCTCTAGGGATCGACTAAGGACGGTCGCTCATGTCAACCAACAGGAACGGCACCAATGCCCGGAACGGTCACATCGACGTGGAGGCCCTGGTCGCTCCGGCCGGGCGCTTCCGCATCTACCTGGGGGCGGCCTCCGGTGTGGGCAAGACCTGTGCCATGTTGGACGAAGGGTGGAGGCGCTACCAGCGCGGGACCGACGTGGTGGTGGGGTGGGTGGAGACCTTCGGCCGCCCGTACACCGAGCGGCTCCTGCGCGACCTGGAGGTCGTCCCCCGCCTGAGCCTCAAGACCGCCGAGGGGGAGACGGTGGAGGAGATGGACCTGGCCCGGGTGCTCGAGCGCCGGCCGGAGGTGGTGCTGGTGGACAACCTGGCCCACGACTGCCCTCCGGGTGCTCCCCACGCCCACCGATGGCAGGATGTGGCGGCCCTCCTCGAGGCTGACATCAGCGTCATAACCACGCTCGATGTGAGCAGCATCGAGAGCCTGGCTGATGCGGTGGAGGCCCTGACGGGCGTGCCTGTCGTGGAGAGGGTGCCGGACTCGGTGGTGCGACGGGCCGACCAGATCGAGCTGGTCGACTCCTCCCCGGAGCAGCTGCGCCGGCGCATGCTGCACGGCAACATCTATGCCAAGGCGCGCATCCCCCAGGCCCTCACGACCCTCTTCCGCACCGAGAACCTGGCGGCCCTGCGCCAGCTGGCCCTGCGCTACGTGGCCGGGGCCACCGAGGAGGAGCTGCTCACCACGCTCCAGTCCGAGGCGGTGGACGAGGAGGTGACGCCGACCGATGAGCGGGTGCTGGTCGGCGTGAGCGGCGCCGAGGGCGACGAGGACATCCTGCGCCACGCGGCTCGGCTATCGGCCCGCTCCCGGGCCGAGCTGGCCGTGCTCCACGTCGTCAACGAGGACGGTTCTCAGCCGGTGTCCCCGGAGGTCCTGGACCGCCTCCGCCGGCTGGCCGCCCAGGTGGGGGGGACCTGGCACCAGGCCGGGGAGGTGGACATGGGCCGGGCCCTCCTCGAGTTCGCCCGGGACCACCAGATCACCGAGATAGTGCTGGGGTCCAGCCGGGCAGGGCGCCTGCGCGCCCTGGCCAGCGGCTCGGTCCTGCAGCACGTCCTTCGGGAGGCGGCCGGCGCGGGCATCAACGTGCACGTGATCGCCAGGGCTCGCAAGCCAGCCAGCCGGCAGGCACCGGGATAGGGGCCCCGGGCAGGGAGGCGGGGCGGAGGGGCCCCAGGACGGTCCCGCCCCCTCAGGCTGTCGCCAGGGGCGAGCGGGCCGGCGGTGCCGACCGCCTCAGGGAAGGAGGCCCAGGACGGTCTTGTAGCAGTGGCCGCCCTCAGGGGGCGAGAGGGCGAGCAGGAGGTAGCTCACCTGGTGGCCCAGAACCCGGGCCAGCGCTCCGGCCGACAGTCGGGTCCGCCCGCTGGCGACCACGAGCGAATAGGCCCGCTGCTCCACCAGGGGGAAGAGGTGGTTGAGGCCATCCCAGTAGAACCCGGCGCGGAGGACCCCTCCCTCGGCCATGATGACGTGCAGGCCCTCGGCGGGGACGAGGGCCAGGGAGGGATGGGTGCCGGCCAGCTGCCAGTAGGGGATGGTGGGCCCGGGGAAGCTGAGCAGGGGGCGGCCCCGGGGTGCCAGCAACGGGCGCAGGTGCCGGCGGGCCCGGCGGGGGCTGATCCTGGCGTCGGGAAGGGGGGGGCCGCTCAGCACCACCCCTTCCGGGCGGGACGGGTCCGGCGGGGAGTCGTCCTCGCCCACGACCGCTTTCGCCACCTGGTAGGGGCGTAGCGCCACGGCCTGGTCCGGGCCGGGGGGCGCCGATCCCGAAGGCCAGCTGGCCCGCACGAAGGCCCCCGAGCCCAGGTCCACGCCCGTGCACTCGTTGTCCTGGGCGACCAGCACCAGGATGCTGAGACGGGTCCCGGGCTCTGCCTCCCCCGTGCGGGGAGGGCTGATCAGCACGGTCACCACCCCTCCATGGTGGCTCACCGGCGCCGGCCGGGGGTGGATGCCTCCCACTACCCGGCCCAGGTGCCATCCGGCCCCGTGCCGGCGCCCGCCCGCCGCCCCACGGCGCCGGCCGCCTAGAGCTGGTCCACCAGGGCCTCCACCGTCCGCGCCGGCGGCCCGCAGGTGTAGCCACGGCAGACATAGGCGGCCCCGGGGGGCCGGGACTCCCACAGGGGAGAGGGGTACGGCTCCCCCCAGGCCAGGACGGCGTGGGGTAGCCACCGGGAATGGACCGCCTGTACCAGGTCGTGGCGGGGCCCCACCACGGCGATCTCGGTGGTCCCGGCCTCCAGGAGGTCGAGGGCCAGCAGGGAATGGGCCAGGGCCAGGGGTTGGGCCGCCAGCAGGGGCTGGGCCAGCGAAAGGAGGCGCCGGGCGGCGTCGCCGTAGCCGGCGTGGCCGGTGAGGGCCTCCAGGCGCAGCAGGGCCAGGGCTGCCACCGAGCTGGCACTGGGGGTGGCCCCGTCCTGGAGCTCCCTCGCTGCCACCACCAGGCGTGGCGCATCGCGCCCTGTGGTGAGGAGCCCGCCTGTCTCGGCGTCCCCGAACAGCTCGAGCATGGCGTCAGCCGTTTCCCGGGCCAGGCCGATGAAGCGGGCCTGTCCGCTCAGCTCGGCCAGGCGCGTGAACCCGTCCACCAGCCAGGCGTAGTCGGCCGCGTAGGCGAGGTGGTTGGCCCTGCCCTGGCGCCAGGAGCGCATCCAGCGCCCATCGGCTTCCCGCCGCAGGGCCGACACCAGGAAGTCGGCCAGGTCCGTGGCAGCCCTGCCCCAGTCCTGCCTGCCCGTGGCCGCCGCCGCCTGGGCCAGCGTCGAGCAGAACATGGCGTTCCACTCCGTTATGACCTTGTCGTCGCGGCCGGGGCGCACCCGCCCGGAACGGGCCTGGAGCAGGAGCCGGCGAGCCTCCTCTATCTCGGGGGGACGAGCCAGGTCGCCCCTGACCGGCCGGTGGAGGATGGTCGACCCCTCGAAGTTGCCCGCCGGGGTGACCCCCCACCACTCACAGGCCGGGCCGGCCAGGTCGTCCCCCAGCACCTCGACCAGCTCGTCGGGGCGCCACAGGTAGAACTTCCCCTCCACTCCCTCGGAGTCGGCGTCCTCGGAGGCCGCCAGCCCCCCGTCCGCCAGGGCCAGGTCCGACAGGACATAGCCCACGGTCTCCTCCATCACCTGCCGCCAGCGCCCCTCACCGGTCAGCTGCCAGGCGTGCAGATAGGCGAGGGCCAGGCCGGCCTGGTCGTAGAGCATCTTCTCGAAGTGGGGAACGGTCCAGGTGCGGTCCACCGAGTACCGGGCGAAACCCCCACCCAGATGGTCATAGATCCCCCCTGAGGCCATGGCGTCCAAGGTGGTGGTGAGCATGGCCAGGGTCTCCTGGTCCCGGTGGCGGAGGTGGGCCCGAAGCAGGACCTCCAGGAGCGAGGGCTGGGGGAACTTGGGCGCCTGGCCGAAGCCTCCCCACTGGTCGTCATGGGCTGCTCGCAGCGAGGCCAGGGCCCGGCCCAGGATGGCCTGCCTCGACGTGGCTCCGCTCGCCCCGTCCCTGCCCGGCCGGGGCAGCGGCCGGGACCCGATGGCCCGTGACAGGGCGGCCGCCTGGTCCATCACCTCGGGCCGGCGCTCCCGCCACGCGTTGTCGATGGCCCGCAGCACGGCCATGAAGGTCGGCAGCCCCCTTCCCTCCTGGCTCGGGAAGTAGGTCCCTCCGTAGAAGGGGCGGCCGTCCGGGGTGAGGAACACGGTCATCGGCCATCCCCCCTGGCCGGTGAGGGCCTGGACCGCCTCCATGTAGAGGCTGTCGATGTCGGGGCGCTCCTCGCGATCCACCTTGATGCAGACGAAGTGGTCGTTGAGGAAGGCCGCCGTGTCCGCATCCTCGAATGACTCATGGGCCATCACGTGGCACCAGTGGCAGGCGGAGTACCCCACGGACAGGAGGACCGGGCAGTCCCGCTCCCGAGCCTGGGCGAAGGCCTCTTCACCCCACTCCCACCAGTCGACCGGGTTGTCGCGGTGCTGGAGGAGGTAGGGGGAGGTGGCGCCGGCGAGCCGATTGGCCATGTGGCCACCCTAGGAGGCCCGTCCTAGGGTGGCAGCGATGGAGCTGAGGCTGGACGGCAAGGTGGCCCTGGTGACGGGGAGCTCCCGGGGGATCGGCCTCGCCATAGCCACCGCCTTCGCCCGGGCCGGGGCGGCCGTCATGCTCTCCTCCCGCAAGGCCGAGGCCCTGGCCCAGGCCGCCGCCGAGCTCCCCGGCCGCACGGCTTGGTTCGCGGCCAACGCCGGCGACCCGGAGGCCACCGAGGCCTGCGTGGCAGCCACGGTGCAGCGCCTGGGAGGGCTGGACATCCTGGTCAACAACGCCGCCACCAATCCCTACATGGGACCTCTGATGGGCCTGGACATCCCCAGGGCGGACAAGACCGTTCAGGTGAACCAGCGGGCCCTGGTCACCTGGACCCAGGCCGCCTGGCGGGCGGCCATGGCCGAGCGGGGCGGCGTGGTGATCAACCTGGCCTCCATCGGGGGCATGTCCATAGAGCCCGCCATCGGCTGGTACAACGTGACCAAGGCTGCTGTCATCCAGCTGACCCGCCAGCTTGCCGCCGAGCTGGCCCCAGGGGTCCGGGTCAACGCCTTGGCCCCCGGCCTGGTGAAGACCGACATGGCCCGGGCCCTGTGGGAGCCGAACGAGGAGGCCATCGCTTCCCACCTCCCCCTCGGCCGGCTGGGAGAGCCCCAGGACGTGGCCGGCGCTGCTCTCTTCCTCGCCTCGGATGCCGCCTCCTGGATCACCGGTCACACCCTGGTCGTGGATGGAGGGGCGCTGGTGGGCGTGCGCAGGGTCACCGGCTGAGGCACCCGGAGGCGTCTCCCCCCGCCGGGCCCAGCCGGGACTCCGCCGACCAGCGCCCCGGCCCCGGTCAGGCCCGGGCCAGGGCCGCCCTCCTGACCTTGCCCAGAGCGGTGCGGGGCAGGCTCCTCACCACCTCCACCTCCTTGGGGGCGGCCCATGGTGATAGCTCCGAGCGCACCAGGTCCCGCAGCTCCTCGAGCGCCGGCGCCGTCCCGCTGGCCGGCACCACCCAGGCCACCACGCGCTCCCCCCACTCCGGGTCGGGGCGGCCGGCCACGGCCACCTCGGCCACGGCCGGGTGCCGGCGCAGCACCGCCTCCACGGCGGAGGGCCAGACGTTCTCCCCTCCGGTGATGATGAGGTCGGACAGGCGGCCGTGCACGGTGAGGCGCCCCGAGGCGTCGAGGGACCCCGCATCCCCGGTCGGGAACCAGCCCCCGTCCACGAACGGAGCGCTCCCGTCCCGGTAGGAGCGGAACAGCATCGGCCCCCGCAGCAATATCTGCCCCCGGGCCCCGATGGCGACCTCCACCCCTTCGAGGGGCACGCCGTCGTAGACGACCCCGCTCCCGGTCTCGGTCATCCCGTAGGTCGACACCGCGTTGGGCGGCATCCGGGGAGGGGGCGCTGAGCCTCCCACCACCACGACACGGAACAGCGATGCGTCCACCCGCCCGAGTGCCGTGCCCACCAGCGATACCAGGGTCACGGGGCTGGCCCCCGTGGCTGCCTCCATGACCGCCTCCGCCTCGAAGCGGGAATGGACCTCGACGGGGGTCCCGGTGACCAGGGCCCGGGTGACTACGGACAGGCCGCCTATGTGGGCCAGCGGCAGGCAGGCCAGCCAGCGGTCCGTGGCGGGGTCCACGGCCAGCCGGTGGCTGGTGGCCCAGGCCGAGGCGGCCACGGCCTCGTGGGTCAGCACCACCCCCCGGGGTCGTCCGGTGGTGCCGCTGGTGGCCATCACCAGGGCGTCCCCCTCCTCCACGGGCCGCCCCCCCGCCCGCCGGTGACGCTCCCCGCCGGCCTCCACCACCACCGAAGGGGCGAGGGCGGAGAGGACGGCTTCCACCGCCGGCTTGGGTAGCCGGACGTCGATGGGGGCCACGGCCGAACCTTCGTCCCATGCTGCCCTTAGCGCGCCCACGAACTCGGGGCCGCCCGGCATGGCCAAGGCCACCAGGGTCCGCGCCCGGCCTCCTCCCGGACCGGGAGGGAAAGGGCGCTCGGTCGTCCCGGAGGGCACGGCACGACCATAATCCGCTGCCCGCCGGTAGCCTCCCCTGCCCGTGGCCCTGCAGCGCCCGGCGCACCCCTGGCTGGCCGGCGCCCGCCCCAAGACCCTTCCCGCAGCCATCGTCCCTGTCCTGGTGGGTACGGCGGTGGCCAGCGCGGGAGGCCAGGTCGTGTGGTGGCGGGCGGTGGCGGCCCTGGTCGTGGCCCTGGCCCTCCAGGTGGGGGTCAACTACGCCAACGACTACTCCGACGGGGTGAGGGGCACCGACGCCGGCCGGGTAGGGCCCCTGCGCCTGGTGGCCAGCGGCCTCGTCCCCCCCTCCAGGGTGAAGGGGGCCGCCCTGGCCTGCTTCGCCGTCGCCGGCTGCGCCGGACTGGCCCTGGCGGTGGCGGTGGCCCCCTGGCTCATAGCGGTGGGGGCGGCCTGCGTGGCGGCGGCCTGGTTCTACACCGGCGGGCGGCGGCCGTACGGGTACCTCGGCCTGGGGGAGGCGGCGGTGTTCGTCTTCTTCGGGCCAGTGGCCACCGCCGGCACGGCCTTCGTCCAGACGGGGCGGGTGACAGGGATGTCCCTCCTGGCATCGGTACCGGTGGGCCTGGTCATAACGGCCATGCTCGTGGTCAACAACATCCGGGACCTGCCCGGGGATGCGGCAGCAGGCAAGGCCACCCTGGCCGTCCGCCTGGGGCAGGCCCGGGCCCGGGCCCTCTACGCCGGCTGCACCCTGGGCCCCTTTGCCGCCGTGGCCGCCCTGGCCGGCCTCTACCGTCCGTGGGCCGCCCTGGCCCTGGCTGCTCTGCCCCTCGCCGCTCGCCCCACCCGCCGGGTCCTGGCCGGGGCCCAGGGGACCTCGCTCATCGCCGACCTGGTGGCCACGGGGCGCCTGGAGCTGGCTCTCGGCATCCTGCTGGCGGCTGGGATTGCCCTGTGAGCGGACCGTCCTCCCTCATCGCAATGGCGCCCTGGCCCTCACACCCCTTCCTCCAGGAACCGCAGGACGGCTTGGGCAAAGGCGTCGGGCTGCTCGAGGTGGGCGGCATGGCCGGCCCCCGGCAGGACCTCCACCCTGGCGTTCGGCCCCACCCCTGCTGCCATCCGGTGGGCGAGGGCGGAGAACTTGGCGTCGAGAGCTCCGGCCATGATGAGGACGGGCATGGACAGGCTGGCCAGCCGGTCCCAGAGCGGCTCCTGGGTGCCAGTGCCGGCCAGGCGCAGGCTGGCGGCCAGCCCGTCGACGGTGTTGCGCCGGCGGTCCTCGATGCCGGCTCGGTCGAGGGGCAGGGTGGCGAAGAGGGGCCTGGCCAGCCAGGAGCCCAGGAAGGCGTCGAGGCGCTGGCGCTCGCCGGGGCTCCCCCGCTCGACGGGAGGATGGTCCAAGGTGAGGGCCAGGGCCTCATCGGCGGCCCGCCGGGCCGCCCGCTCGGCGGGGTCATCGATTCCCGCCGTGGCTCCCACCAGGACCAGCCTCTGGACCAGGCCGGGGCGGGCCAGGGCGAGGTGGAGGCAGTGCCGGCCCCCCATCGAATAGCCGACGTAGGTGCACGGGCCGCAGGCGGCGGCCAGCCGGTCGGCCCCGCCAGGGAGGTCGGCCCGGACGTCGGACGCCTCACCGTGGCCGGGGAGGTCGGGGCAGACCACCTCGTGGCCGGCGGCTGCCAACCGGGCGGCGATCGGCCCCCAGGAGCGGCCGGTCTGGGTGAAGCCGTGGACCAGGGCGACCCGGGGCACGGGCGGTGAGCGTAGGGGAGGTCCAGGCCACCTTCGCCTCGACCCTGGTGGACGAGTGGGTGCGGGGAGGGGTGGCCCATGCGGCTGTCTGCCCCGGGTCGCGCTCCACGCCCCTGGCCCTGGCCCTCAGCCGAGCGGCCCGGGAGGGGCGGCTGTCCCTGAACGTGGTCCTGGACGAGCGCGTGGCTGGCTTCTGGGCCCTGGGGGTGGGACGGGCCACCGGCCGCCCGGCCGTGGTGGTGACCACCAGCGGCACCGCCGCCGCCGAGCTGCACCCGGCCGTGGTGGAGGCCCACCACGGTCGGGTGCCGCTGATCGCCTGCACCGCCGACCGCCCCCCTGAGCTCCACCATGTGGGCGCACCCCAGACCATCGAGCAGGTTGGGCTGTACGCCGGTGCCCTGCGGTGGGAGGTCTCCCCGGGCGTTCCGGACCCGGGGGAGGCAGCCAGCTGGCGGTCCCTCGGGTCCCGGCTGGTGGCCGAGGCGTGCTCCGGTCCCGCCGGCCCTGGCCCGGTGCACGCCAACTTGGCCTTCCGGGAGCCCTTGGTGGGCGAGGCGGGGGAGCTGCCTCCGGGCCGGCCCGGGGGGGCGCCCTGGCACCGGGTGGCGAGGCCGGCGCCGCAGGCGCCGGCGGGGCTGGTGCAAGAGGTGGCCGGATGGGCGGGACGGCGGGGGGTGGTGGTGGCCGGAGCAGGCGCCGGCCCCCAGGAGGCGGTGCACGCCATGGCGGAGGCCCTGGGTTGGCCCGTCCTGGCCTGCCCCCGCTCGGGGGCCCGGAGGCCCAGGAAGACGACGGTGGCAGCCGCCGACGCCCTCCTGCGGGACCCCGGCTTCGCCTCGCACCACCGGCCGGAGGCGGTGGTGCGGCTGGGAGAGCCCTGGGCCTCGAGGGTGGTGGGGGAGTGGTGCGGGGGCCTGGGTGAGGACGTGGACCAAGTGGTGGTGGGAGAGGGGTGGGCCTGGGCGGACCCGGGGCGGGTGGCGTCGGTGGTGGCGGAGGCAGAGCCGGGCTCGTTCTGCCGGGCGGTGGCGGCCCGGGTGGGCCGGCGGCCGGCCGAGGGGTGGTTGGCCTCCTGGGCGGACGCCGAGGCTGGCGCCCAGGAGGCCATCTCGGGCGTGCTCGACGAGCACCCGGAGCCCACCGAGCCGGGGGTGGCGCGGGCAGTGATGGCCAGTGTGCCGGCGGAGGGCACCTTGGTGGTCGCCTCCTCCATGCCCGTGCGGGACCTCGAGTGGTACGGGCCGGCACTGGAGGCGCCGGCCCGTGTCCTCGCCAACCGGGGGGCCAACGGGATCGACGGCACCCTGGCCACCGCCCTGGGTGTGGCTGCTGCCACTCCCCGGGGCGTCGTGGCCCTGGTGGGTGACCTGGCCTTCCTTCACGACGCCGGCGCCCTGGCCGGGGCGGGGGCCGCGGGTGTGGTCGTGGTGGTGGTGGACAACGGGGGAGGGGGCATCTTCTCGTTCCTGCCCCAGGCCCGGATGCTGGGGGGGGAGGAGTTCGAGCTGCTCTTCGGCACCCGCCCGAGGGTGGACGTGGGTGAGGTAGCAGCGGGTTACGGGCTGAACGTGGTCGAGGTGGAGGAGGCGGCGGGGGTGGGTCGGGCGCTGCGGCGGGCCCTCGAGCGGGGGCGAGCGGAGGTGGTGCGGGTGAGGACGGACCGGGCGGCCAACGTCGCCGTCCACGCCGAGCTGCACCGGGCGGTGGCGGGGGCCATCCGGGAGCGTGGTGAGCGTGGTTGGTGCTAGGAAGGGGCATCGGAGCGCGCCATCCCCCAAGGCGCCGGCCAGCGGGCCGGCTCTGGGTCGGCGTGACGGCCGCGTGCGCCTTGGCCGTGCTCTCCCTGTCGGGCCCGGTGGCCCCGGTGGGAGGGCCCGTGGCGGTGGTGGCCCGTCAGGCCCCGCCTTCCGTCGTGGACCCGCCTCCCGGGCGGGCGCCCGGGGTGGCAACCATCGCCGACCACACCGGGGGTAGCGGCCGCCGGAACCTGCCCGTCCGCCTGGTCCCCGCTCGGCAGCGCCCGCGACCACTTCCGCCCCGGCTGGCCTCCCTGCCAGCCCTGGGACCCCACCAGGTGTTCGCCTTCGCCCCCTGGTGGACGCTCGGCCAGTCGGGCTCCTTCGAGGTGGCCGGCCTCTCCACCGTGGCCTACTTCGGGGTGGACGTGGAGGCCGACGGGTCCATCGTCACCCGGGGCCCCGGCTGGCAGGGTCTCCACAGCGCCGAGCTGGCCGCCCTGGTGGACAGGGCCCATGCCGCCGGTGACCGTGTCGTGCTCACGGCCGAGTGCCTCGACCCCCTCACCCTGGACAGGTTGCTCTCCGACCCCTCCGCCCCCTCGCGCCTGGCCCGGAACCTGGCCAGGCTGGTTGCCGCCGAGTCACTGGACGGGGTGAACCTCGACTTCGAGGGCACGGGCTCGTCGGGGCGGAGCGGACTGGTGCGCCTCGTCCGGGAGCTCTCCTTCCGCCTCCGGGCCGCCGATCCCCACTGGCAGCTCACCATGGACACCTACGGGGGCTCGGCGGCGGGACCAGGGGGCTTCTTCGACATCCCCGCCCTCGCCCCCTATGTGGACGCCTTCTTCGTGATGGCCTACGACATGGGGAGCCGGGCCGAACCCTCGCCCAACGCTCCCCTCGGCGGACCGGGATGGACCGACGCCGCCGTCGTCCGCTCCTACACCCAGGTGGTGGCACCGGCCAAGGTGATCTTGGGCATCCCCTTCTACGGCTACGAGTGGGCCACGTCGGGCCCCGACCTCGGGAGCCGGCCCCTGTCGCCAGCCACCCCGGCAAGCTACGCCCAGCTGGCGGGACGGCCGGCCTACTGGGACCGGGAGGCCTCGGTCCCCTGGACGACCTGGCGCCAGGGGAACACCTGGCACCAGGCCTTCTTCGACGACCCGGCCTCGGTCTACCTGAAGACGGCCCTGGCCTACCGGGCCGGGCTGGCCGGCGTGGGGGTGTGGGCTTTGGGGATGGGGGGCGACAGCCCCGCCATGATGGAGGCCTTGTTGGGCCGGGCTTCTGCTCTCAAGGGCTGGACCGCGCAGCCGAGCCCGCCCCGGGCCGCCCCGGCCCGGCCCGGCTCAGCCAGGCCGGGCCGCCCGGCCGGGGTTCGCGCGGCTCGCAGCGTCGCTGCCAGCCACTCCCCGAGCGCCCCGCCCGGTTCGCCGTGGGGGCCTGCTCCGCCCCGCGGGGCCGGGGCAGCGGGGCCCAAGAGCCTGACCCCCTCCACCAGCACCGCCGGGGGACGCCGGGCTCCTGCCAGGGGAGCCGGCCCTGCTCACCCGGCCCCCCTCCGACCCCGCTCCGGGAAGCCATCCACTCCGCCTCCCAGCACCACGACCACGACCACCGGGACCACCACGACCACGACCACCGGGACCACCACGACCACGACCACCGGGACCACCACGACCACCACGACAACGACCACCGGGACCACCACGACCACCACGACAACGACCACCTCCACCACCCCGACCACGGGGCCACCGACCGGCCCGGCGGACCCGGCCCTCTGCCAGCTGCTCGGCGGTGACCGGCATCTGGCCGCCGTGATGGGTGCCCTGGCCGATCCGCCCCGGCAGGACGCGCCGGCGGAGGTTGCGGCCATGGCCCGGGCGCTGGGGTGCGGGGGCGGGCGGCCGGGACCGGCTCAGCCGGCCGGGCTGTGCCCCTTGCTGGCGGCCCAGGCCAGGGTGGCGGCCAGCCTCCAGGAGGCCGCCAGGTTGGATGGCCGCCCCTTGGGGGTCGACCTGGCCCGGATGGTGGAGAGGTTGGCCGCCCATGCCGGTTGTCCTCCTGACGGCCAGGGTCCCCGGCCCGGGGCTGAGGCCCGCAGCCTGGGCTCCTCCCGGAGCGGGCCTGCCCCTGCCTGTGGGGCCCTGGCCCGATTCCTGGATGCCAGCGCCCGCCTTGGCCGGGCCCTCGGCCTGGACCTTGGCGACCTGTCCTCGCTGGTGCCGGCGGGGCCCTGTGCTCCCCCCGACACGACCACCACCACCACGACCACCACCACGACCAGCACCACAACCACATCGGCCACCACCACGCCCACGACCAGCACGACGGTCCCCGGCACGGGCTCTCCGGGCCCCGCCTGCCTTGGCCTGGCCGGTCTGGCCGGGGCCCAGCACGGCTTGCAGAGGGCGGCCGCCACCGCCTTCGGCCGCCCGCTGTCGCAGGATCTCGGCGCTGTCGTGGCGGCACTGGCCCGGAAGGCGGGCTGCCCGCCGGCCTGAACCTGGGGCCCCCCGGGAGGGCTGGGGCAGGTGGGCCTGCCCTTAGAGGCAGCCCCCGGTGCACACATAGGCAGCTAGGGGCTACAGTTACCAAGTTCGCGCAGGATGTGGCGGCGAAGGGCAGGGCTTTGGAAGGCGCTGAGGCGGAGTCGGAGGGCTGGCCGGGCCGGGAGGAGATGGTCCTCGGCCTCGTCAGGCCCCGCCTGATGCAACGGCTGGCAACCTGTCGCATAGGGCTCCTGACCGCTCCCGCCGGCTGGGGCAAGACGACGCTCCTGTGGCACCACGCCACCGAGGTCCACGGCCCCGTGGCCTGGTGCACAGGGGAGGGCCAGGACGGGCGGGCCAAGACCTTCCTCGCCCACCTGACCGAGACCATCGGGCCGGCGGTCGGCGTCCCCCACGCTCGCTGGTCCAGCCCTGCCGAGCTGCTCCGAGCCCTGAGCGGGGTGGCGGGCCCGGTGCTGTTGGTGGTGGACGAGGTGCAGTGCCTCCTCGGCACCGAGGCCGAGGGGGTGCTGGCCCAGATCCTGGCCGGCGTGCCTCCCAGCCTCCGGGTCCTCCTCGCCGGGCGGGCCGTCCCGGGTCTGGACCTCTCCCGGTTGCGGGTCACGGGGAGCCTGGTGGAGCTGGGACCCGAAGACCTCAAGTTCCGCACCTGGGAGGTGGAGCAGCTCTTCCGCTCCGTCTACCGCGAGCCGCTCATACCCGAGGCCGTGGCCGAGCTGACCCGGCGGACGGGGGGCTGGGCCGCCTGCCTGCAGCTGTTCCACCTGGCCACGAGGGGCCGTTCGCCGGGCGAGAGGCGCTTGGTGCTGGCCGGGCTCGAGAGCCGGTCCCGTCTGATCCGCGAGTACCTGGCCCTACAGGTTCTGGAGGACGTCCCCGAGTACCTGCGCATCTTCATGGTGAGGACCAGCCTCCTTCGTCACCCGACGGGTCCCCTGTGTGACGCCCTGCTGGGCCGTACCGACAGTGACCGGCTGCTTGCCGAGCTGGCCCGGCGCCAGCTGTGCACGATCAGCCTGGACGTGCAGTCCATCTACGCCTATCCCGAGATCCTGCGCTCCTACCTGGAAGGGGAGCTGATGGCGGGTCTTGGCCCCGACGCCGGCCAAGCCGAGCTCCGGCGGGCAGCGGGCCTGCTGGCCCAGGCCGGCCAGGTCGAGGAGGCTCTGTGGGCCTACGGCAAGGCCGGGGACCAGCGGGGGACCTGGCTCCTGCAGGCGGGCGACGGCGATGCCCTGACGGCGGCCGGCAACGGCTGGATCGAGTCCGCCCCCCTGACCTGGGCCGGGGCCAGCGCCTGGCTGGAGGTGGCTTGGGCCCGCCAGGCCCTGGGCCAGGGCCGCTTCGGGGATGCCCTGGCCACCTACCGCCGGGCTCTGGAGCTGGAGGGACCGCCGGAGGCTCTCGACACGGCCAGCCGGGAGGGGAGGGCTCTCGCCCCCTGGGCCGCCGCCAGCGGGACAGAAGCTGGTGAGGGTTGGCTGGGGGCCCTGCGCGAGGCCCTGGCCGCCCAGCCGCGCCAAGTGGCGGTGGCCATGTCGTACCACGCCGGCGCCCCCTCACGTTTGGTGGAAGGGGTGGCCTGGCTGATCCACGGGGACTGGGAGCGGGCCGCCTCCGCCCTGTGGGCGGCCGGGATGCTGCCCGATGCCTCGATGGTGACGGCCACTGTCAGCCGGCTGCTGGCGGCCCTGGCCGAGGTGGGCCTGGAGCGCTCCCCCTCGGTGGGCCTGGACCTCCTCGCCGAGCACGCCGACTCCTCCGGGCTCTTGTTCCTGGTCCAGGCGGCGGGGGCGGTCCCGGCGGTGGCGGGGTTGGCCGAGGTCCAGTTCCTGGCTCACCTGGAGAGGGCCTGCCAGCGGTCGGGCAACCACTGGGGAGCGGCGCTCATGGGCCTCCTCCAGGGCATGCGCGACATCCTGGTCGGCTCGGCCGACCCCGTCCGGCTGCCTTCGACGGCGAGGACCATCGAGGCGCTGGAGCGGGCCGGCTCCGCCTTCTCGTCCCTGGGGGCCGGGGTCCTGGCCGCCTGGTGCTCCTCCTTGCAGGCCCTCGAGATGGTCCGGGCCGGCGATGCCCAGGCCGCGGCCGGGGCCCAGGCTGCGGCCCTGGTGGCGGAGAATCTCGGGGCGGCTGGGCCGGCAGGGCTGGCCCACCTGGCCTTGGCCGCCGCCTCGGGGTCCGTCGACGACCTGGACCGGGCCCGCTCCTTCCTCACCCAGGTGGGGCTCTGGGACCGTGGTTGGCTGCAGCTGGCCCGCTGGCCCCGGGTCGGGGAAATGGCGGCCTCCCTGCCGCCTCCCGGGCCGGCACCGTCGGAAGGCCGTAGCGGCTCGCCGGGCCGGCTCCAGGTCCTGGCCGGGGGCTTCACGTCCAACCCCCCCCGGTCGGTGGCCCCCTCGCCCCCCCCTCCGGCCACGGTCTCCCCACCGGAAGGACCGCCGGTGGTGGCCGGTTCCGGTGCCGTGACCGTGGGCGGCAACGGGGCCCCCGCCATCCCGGGTGGGGTGGCCCCAGGAGGGGCCAGCCACTCCCCTGTGGCCCCGGTGCGGCTACGTTGCTTCGGGGCCTTCAGCATCGCCGTGGGCGGCAAGGCGGTGGACCTGAGCCAGGTGAAGCCCAAGCCGAGAGAGCTGTTGCGGCTGCTGGCGGCCCACGCCGGCAGGCCTGTGCACCGGGAGGTGCTGGTGGAGGCCCTCTGGCCCGGGGCCGATCCCGCTGCCGGGGTGCGCAGCCTGCAGGTGGCCATCTCCACCCTCCGCCGGGCCCTCGAGCCCAGGGCCGGGCGGGGGGAGTCCAGGCTGGTGGTGCGGGAGGGGGATGCGTACCGGCTGGCCCTCCCGGAGGGTTCCGATGCCGACCTGGTGCGGTTCGAGGCCAGCCTGGCCGAGGCCCGGCGTACCGAGGCGGCGGGTGACCCCGACGCCACGGCCGCCCGCCTGCGGACGGCCCTGGCCACGTACCGGGACGCCCTCTTGGCCGAGGACGGCCCGGCCGACTGGGTCACGGGCCTGCGACGGCGCTACCAGTCCGAGGCGGCCTGGGCTGCACTCACCCTGGGCAGGATAGAGCTGGAGCGGGGGAACGCCCAGGCGGCGGCGGCTGCCGGGGAGCGGGGAGTGGGCATCGACCCCTACCGCGACGAGCTGTGGCGGCTGCTGATCGAGGCCCACAGACAAGGTGGTGACCGGGCTGCGGCGCAGCGGGCCCGTGCCTCCTACCGGGAGATCCTGGCCGAGCTGGGGCTCAGCTCGCCCATCGGAGCCTGAACCCGTTTCTTACACTATAAGTGCTACTCCGGCCACGAATAGGGCCGATCAGGCAAGTCCGAGGTGCCCATTCGGGCAGCCCTTTCGCCCGTTGAGCCAAAAATAAGTGCCCGTTGAGTGGCCGTGGAGTCCCTGGCAACAGCCCGGTCCCATGATGGTCCTGCGCCACGAACAGTGGGGCCGGGGCCAAGAGAGCCTCGCAGGAAGCTCCAAGGGAGAGAACCAGCTGTGGGAAGCAGGATCCGTACCTATGTGTATGCCGCCGATCCGATCTCGGCGGCGGGGCTGGCCAGCGCCCTGCGCGGCGAGCCGGAGATCCTGGTGGTGGGCGACCACGAGATAGACACCGCCTCCGTCGCCCTCATCGTGGCCGACGAGGTCGATCCGGAGACCACCCGGGTCATCAGCGCCATCCAGCGCAACGGCTGCCCCCGGGTGGTCCTCGTGGTGACCAGGTTGGACGACTCCGGGCTGATGGCGGCCGTCGAGGCCGGCGGTTGCGGCATCCTGCGTCGGGAGGAGGCCACGGCCGAGCGCCTCGTGGCGGCCATCCGGGCGGCTGCGGCCGGGGACGGCAGCCTGCCCCCGGACCTCCTGGGCCGGCTCCTCAACCAGGTGGGTCAGCTGCAGCGCCAGGTGCTGGCCCCCCGCGGGCTCTCCTTCTCGGGCTTCACCGAGCGCGAGCTCGAGGTGCTCCGGCACCTGGCCGACGGTAGGGACACGGCCGAGATCGCCAGCATCCTGGCCTACTCCGAGCGGACGGTGAAGAACGTGATCCACGAGATCACGACCCGCCTGCAGCTGCGCAACCGGTCCCACGCCGTGGCCTACGCCGTGCGCCAGGGCCTCATCTAGCTGGTCGGGCCTCGGCCCAGCTGGACCAGGCCGTCGCCGGCCTCCTCCGGGGGAGCGGCCTCGCCCCCGGGGGGGGGACGGGGCCGAGGAGGCTGGCGACGGGCGGGCCCGGCCGGGTGGCACCCTTCTGCGGGCCGATCTGTGGGCAGGCGAGAAGGAGCGGCACTAGCTTGACAGGCTGATTGCGGGATGGTTACAGTCCTGCGTCAACCAGACGGGAATGCGTCCCGCGCTCGGGTACGGCGGAGGCCCACCTTGGTGGCCAGGTCGTTTGCCCGCGCCCAGGGCTGGCGGACCGGTGGCCCCAGATGGGGCAGGCGGCTGCAGCGGCGCATTCCCCCTTGAACAAATGACGATGCTGGCGCGCCGCCGGGGGTTCGGCGCGCGCCCGAAGTGGAACATAAGGAGCCGCCTCACGGACCAGCACAGGGTTGCCGTTGTGCACCTCGTATGGACGACGTAGTCCAAGCCCGCGTTGGCCGCGCCCGGGCTGCGAGTCGCATGCCCACAACGACGGTTGCCCGCCGCCACGACACACCTGGAAGCTTCGAAGAAGCCCAACTCCAAGGAGTTTTGACGTGCGCAAGCAAGCGTTTCGGGTCGCGGCCGCCTCGGCCGTGGCCGCTGCCGGCGTTACCGCCGCCGGCTCGCTGGTTGACGTTGCCAGCGCATCCACCAGCGTCCCCACCCCGGCCGCCTGGGCGGCCCTTCGCCAGTGCGAGTCGGGAGGCAACTACGCCACCGACACCGGCAACGGGTTCTACGGTGCCTATCAGTTCGACCTGAGCACCTGGCAGAGCCTCGGTTACAGCGGCCTGCCCAGCCAGGCCTCACCCGCCACCCAGGACCAGGCCGCCCTCCAGCTCTACGAGCAGCGGGGCGCTGAGCCCTGGCCGGTGTGTGGCCAGTACCTGAACTCGTTCACTCAGGCCCCGGCCCCGGACCCCGCTCCGGCCCCGGCGCCCGCCCCGGCCCCGGCCCCGGCGGCAGCGTCGACCAGCGCCCCCACGGCGGCGCCCGACCCGGCCCCGGCGCCGGACCCGGCCCCCCAGATCAAGCTGGGCTCCAGCTATCTGGTGAGGGCCGGCGACACGCTGAGCAGCATCGCCAGCCGGTTCGGCACCGACGTGGCCACCCTGGCCCAGGCCAACCGCCTGGCGGACCCCAACCTCATCTTCGCGGGCCAGCGCCTCAGCGTCCCCGCCCGGCGCTCTCCGGCCTCGAGCTACACGGTCAAGACCGGTGACACGCTGAGCAGCATCGCCAGCCGGTTCGGCACCACCGTGGCCCATCTGGCCCAGTCCAACCACCTGGCCAACCCCAACTTCATCCTGGCCGGCCAGTCCCTGTCGGTCTGAACCGGCCCTGACCCGTCGTTGCGGGCGGGCGGCCCCAGGGCCGCCCGCCCGTGTCGCGCCTCGAGCCCCGCGTGGGGACGGCCGGCCCGGGGCGTTGGGGTCTGCTCGCCCTGGAGTTAGCCGAGGGCGGCCCGGATGGCGGCTGCCACCTCGGCCATGGCCTCGGGCGACTGGTAGCGCTGGCGGGGCCAGAAGAAGCCTCTCAGCCCGTCCTTGCGCCGCCGGGGAACCACGTGGACGTGCAGGTGGGGGATGCTCTGGCTCACGACGTTGTTGAGGGCGACGAAGCTCCCGTGAGCGTCGAGGGCGACGGTGACCGCTGCGGCCAGTCGGCGGACGGCGCCGAAGAGGGGATCGATCAGCTCGGCAGGAAGGTCCGGGAGGGTCTCGTGATGGTCCCTCGGGACCACCAGGACATGGCCCGGGAAGAGGGGCCGGTGGTCCAGGAAGGCCACCACGGCAGGCTCGGTGAGCACCACCTCGGCTCCGGCTTGCCCGGCCACCACGGCGCAGAACCGGCAGGTCGGGTCGGCGGCGGGGGCCGGTGGGGGAGGGGTGGGCGGATTGGCCCGGGGCTCCGTGCCGGCGCCAGGCTCGGGGCTGGGAGCGGGTTCGATTGGCTGGCCCACCCCTCCACTGTGCCAGCATGCGGAGATGGCCGAGGACTCCTTCGTAAGCGTCTCCCGCGGGCCTGAGGAGACCCGGCTGGCTCCCGCTCCGGCAGAAGCGGCACGCCGGCTCGACGAGGCGCTGCGCCAGCCGCCTGAGCGCCGACGGGACGCCGTGGCCGACGTGGCAGCCAGCTTCCCCCGCTTCCTGGAGGCCTGGGCGGCCCTGGGGGACCTGGGCCGGGACGAGGTGGAGTCGTATGCCTGCTACCGGGTGGGCTATCACCGGGGCCTCGATGCCTTGCGGGCCGCAGGCTGGCGAGGCTCCGGGTACGTGAGGTGGTCCCACCAGCCGAACCGGGGCTTCTTGCGTTGCGTGGACGGGCTGCGCCATGCCGCTGCCGCCATCGGCGAGACGGACGAGCAGGAGCGCTGCGAGCGGTTCCTCCGCCAACTGGACCCGGACTGGGATCGGCGCAGGTAGGCGCCCGTGCCTGCACCCCGCCCCGTGGTCGGCCCCATCCCCCCCGGCCGGGACCCGGACCAGTACGACCGGGAACGCCGGCAGGTGCTGTGGAGCATGCCCACCGGGCTCTATGTGATGGGCAGCCGCCACGGGAACCGGCGCAACCTGATGACCCTGAGCTGGGCCATGCAGGTGGCCACGGAGCCCAAGCTGGTGGCGGTGAGCGTGGAGGCGCCCGCCCTGACCAGGGAGCTGGTGGAGGGCAGTGGTGCCTTCAGCATCAGCATCCTGTCGCGCCGGGACCGGTCGGTGGTGCGGCGCTTCGTCAAGCCGGTGGAGGAGGACGACGGCGAGTCGCTGAACGGGTTCCCGGTCTGGGAGGCAGCCACGGGCTCACCGGTCCTGGAGCTGGCGGTGGCCTGGCTGGACTGCCAGGTGCGCCATGTGATGGAGGTCGGGAGCCATGTCCTGTTCCTGGGGGAGGTGGTCGGGGCGGGATGGGGGCCCGGCTTCGGGGGTGGGGCCCGAGGGGGCCCGGGAGGGGGGGAGCCGGAGATCCTCCGGATGGAGGACACCCGTATGAGCTATGGGGGATGAGGACAGGTTGGGAAGGCCGGTGTTTCCTCCGCTAGCGTTCTGGGATGGCGAGGTGGCGGCACAGGTCGGCGGCCGACCGGCCTGAGGAGGGCCGGTGAGCCGGCGGGTCTGGGTCGGGGACGAGGAGAAGTTGGGCCGCTTGGTCCTGGACCTGCTGGGGGAGCCCGCCTACGGGCTGGACACCGAGTTCCACCGGGAGCGGACCTACTACCCGCGCCTGGCCCTCGTCCAGCTGGCGTGGCCCGGAGGGGTCGCCCTCGTCGACCCCCTGGCCGTGGACCTGGCGCCGTTGGCCAAGGTCCTGAACGGCCCCGGGCTGGCCGTGGCCCATGCGGCCGAGCAGGACCTGGAGGTGCTGGACCGGGCCTGCGGCACCGTGCCCAGCCGCTTGTTCGACACCCAGCTGGCAGCGGGGTTCATCGGCATGTCGTCCCCGTCGCTGGCCACCTTGATCGAGAGGCTGTTGGGCCGGACCCTGGCCAAGGCCGACCGGCTGACGGACTGGACCCGGCGGCCCCTCACCCCGGCCCAGCGTGACTATGCCGCCTCCGATGTGGCCCACCTGCTCGATCTGCACCGGGCCCTGGTCAAGGAGCTGGATGCCCTGGGCCGCCGGGCGTGGGCCGAGGACGAGTGCGCCCTCCTCCTCCGGCGTGGGCGCCGGTCCACCGATCCCGAGGAAGCCTGGTGGCGCCTCCGGGAGGCACGCTCCCTGCGGGGCCGCTCCCGTCATGTGGCCCAGGCCGTGGCCGCCTGGCGCGAGCGGCGCGCTGCCGCCCTGGACCGGCCGCCTCGTCTGGTGCTGCCCGACCTGGTGGTCGTCTCCATCGCCCACCGCCCCCCGGCTACGGCCGATGACCTCTTCCAGATGAGGGGGATGGAGGGCCGGCGGCTCAAGCCCCCGGTCGTGAAGGAGCTGCTGGAAGCGGTGGAGGAGGGGCTCGGCATGGACGACCGGGACCTCCGTCCTCCTGTGACTGAAGAGGTGGACCGCCGGCTCGGCCCCACCGTGGCGCTGGCATCGGCCTGGGTGGGCCAGCTGGCCGGGGAGCTCAAGATAGACGCCGCCCTCCTGGCTACGAGGGCCGACCTCCAGGCCTTCCTCCGTCACGACCCGACTTGTCGCCTGGGCCGGGGATGGAGGGCCGAGCTGCTGGGAAAGGCGCTGGAGCGCCTGGTGGCGGGGGAGGCAGCGGTGGCCCTGGCCCCCGGGGGGGGCCTGGTGCTGGAGGAGCGTTCCTACCGGCGCCTCGGGCCGCTGTGAGAGGCGGCGGAGGCGCCGTGAAGACCCCTTCTGCCGCTCGGGGCCACGCCGGCCCCTCGGATGGGCTAGACCACAGGCCCATGGCCAGGCTCGCACCAGGGGAGGAGGCTCCCCCCTTCAGGCTCAAGGACCAGGACGGCGAGGAGGTGTCGCTGGCCGGTTACGCCGGCCGGCGCGTCCTCGTGTACTTCTACCCCCAGGACGACACCCCGGGCTGCACCAAGGAGGCCTGCCAGTTCAACGACAACCTGGCGGCCTTCGAGGCGGCCGGCGTGCCGGTCCTCGGCATCTCACCGGACCCACCGGAAAGGCACCGGGAGTTCCGCAAGAAGTACGGGCTCTCGTTCCCGCTCCTGTCGGACCCGAGCCATGCGACCATGGAACGCTACGGGGCCTGGGGGGAAAAGACCCTGTATGGCCGCACCACCACCGGGGTCATCAGGTCCACGTTCCTCGTGGACGAGCAGGGCCGCATCGCCAGGGCCTGGTACAACGTGAGAGCGGATGGCCACGCCTCCAAGGTCCTGGCCGAGGTCCAGGCCTGACCCCCGGCGGGGTCCGGTCAGCCTCGGGGCCGCAGGTCCACCCTGAGGGTGAGGATGCCGTCCTCCAGGCTGCCCTCGGCGTCCCCGATGATGGCGAAGTCCTGGTAGTCGATCTGGGCCTGGGCCATGAGCCGGCGGCGCTCCGGGCCCTCCACCGGTGGCAGTCCCCGCTCACGCACGGCCTTGGCCCGCTGGCGGAACCTTTCGATCATGGCCCCTACGTCCAACTCGTCAGCCACCGCAGCGACCCTACTTGCCTGCCGGGCGAGATCCTTATTCTCCGAGGCGCCGCCCGCCTGGAGGAGGGCCGCCGGGCGGTCCCCAGCCGGACCGACCGCCTCCCCGGGCACGGCGGGAGCTGCCGCTGGGGGGCGAAAGGCTCCGCCCGAGGGGGGGCTACACTAACGGCGATCCATGAGTGTCTGGTGAACCGGGGAGCGGCTCGTGAAGAAGGGACGTCATCGGCGTTTCGAGGAGGCCCGCAGCCTGAAGAGGGCCACCGAGGCTACGGCCGAGCCCTGCCCGGAGTGCGGCGCTGATCCCGAGGACGACCACGCATCGTGGTGCCTGTACGAGGAGTCGCTGGCCGAAGAGGACGAGGAGGACGTTCCCTGGGCCCGGTGAGCCCGCCGGAGACCTGACCTTCGGTCCCCGCCACCGCCCGCCCCTGGTGGGGCCCGGCCCTCTCCCTCAGCGCCGGCGCCGGGCGGGATGAGGCAAGGGAGAGACCGATCCCGCCCTCCAGTCCAGGTAGCGCCGCACTCTGGCGTAGGCAGCCGGGCCCACCAGCGCCTCCAGCTCGGCCCCCATGGCCCGGTAGACCGGAGCCGGCCCCCGGAACGCCTCGGCTGCCTCCGTGCACCACCAGGCGAACTGAGCCCCTCCCGCCCCCCAGTGCCGGCGCTCCCACTGGCGCACCGTGGACGTCACGTGCCCACCGGCGCCCACCTCGTCCTCCCTCCTGAGGGGGAGCTGCCAGCAGACGTCGGGCTTCAGCTCCATGGGGGCAAGCCCTCGGGCCAGGGCGGCCCGGTGCAGGGCGCAACCCGCTCCTCCTGGGAAGCCGGGGCGGTTCAGGAAGATGCACGCCCCGTCCACGATCCGGGTCATGGTCTCGCCCGAGCGGGTCCGCCTGGTCACCCCCGCCCGCCCCCGGCGCCGGTGCTGCCACTCCTCGGAACCGAGCCCCTCGGCGGCCCGCTCCACCCTCTCCTGGTCCTCGGGGCCGGTGAAGTGGGCGCCGTACGAGCAGCACCCCTCCTCCAGCTCGGGGGCCGGCTCGGTGAGCACGCCCTGGCAGCCCTGGCCGTAGATGCAGGCCCAGCGGGACAGGAGGAAGGTGACGTCGAAGACCCAGGTGCGGTCCTCCTCCTCGTCCTCGAAGCTCACCCACTCGTGGCCTCCCGGCAGGTGGGGGCCCGAAATGGCGTCCCTCCCCCTCACGCCTCTCGTCCACTCACGCCGGCTGCGCCCAGCTCCCCCAGCTCGCGCCAGAGCTCGCCCGCGGCGAGGAGCCCCTTCCAGAACTGGCCCATCACCATGCGCTCGTTGGGGGCATGGATGCGGTCGCCGGGCAGGCCCACCCCGAGGAACAGGAGAGGAGCGGAGAGGACCCGGCTGAGCGCCTCCTCGGGGCCGCTGCCGCCCTCCCTCGTGAGCAGGGGCGCCTTGCCCCATACGGCCTCGATGGCCCGGGACAGGGCCCCCATGGCCGGGTGGTCCACAGGGGTGAGGGCGGGCGCCACCCCTCCGTGGCTCTCCACCTCCACCTCGGTCGCGGGGGGCACCTGGCTCGCCACCCAGGCCCGGAAGGCCTCCTCCACCTTGCCCGGGTCCTGGTCGGGCACCAGGCGGAAGGTCACCTTGGCGTTGCCCTGGGCCGGCACTATGGTCTTCGACCCCGGCCCGCCGTAGCCCACGGTGAGGCCCGTCACGTCGCAGGTGGGCCGGGTGGAGATGCGCTCCAGGGTGGTGCGGCCCGCCTCTCCGGTGAGGGCCCCGACCCCGGCGGCCAACCTCCACTCCTCCTCGTCGAAGGGCAGGGCGGCCAGCGAGGCCTGCTCGGACTGGCTGAGGGGCCGCACGTCGTCGTAGAAGCCGGGGATGGCCACCCGGCCCTCCCCGTCGTGGAGGTTGGCCACCAAGCGGGCGAGGATGTGGGCGGGGTTGGGGACCCCTCCCCCGTACTGGCCGGAGTGGAGGTCTATGGTGCCCGTGCGGACGGTGAGGTCGAAGGCGGCCAAGCCCCGCATGCCGATGCAGGCCGAGGGCACGTCGGGGGCCCACATCCCGGTATCGGACACCACCACCAGGTCACAAGCCAGCCGCTCGGCCTCGGCCCGCAGCAGGGCCTCGAAGTGGGGGCTGCCCGACTCCTCCTCCCCCTCGACCAGGAGCTTCAGGTTGACGGGCAGGCGGCCCGTCTCCGACAAGAGGCCCCGGGCGGCCTCCACCTGGTAGAGGACCTGCCCCTTGTCGTCGATGGCGCCCCGGGCCAGGCACTCGCCCTCCACGACGACCGGCTCGAAGGGGGGAGAGGTCCAGAGGTCGAGGGGGTCGACGGGCTGGACGTCGTGGTGCCCGTAGACGAGGGCCGTGGGGGCGGCCGGCCCGGCGTGGCACCACTCGCCGTAGACCGCAGGGGCTCCTTGGGTCTCGAGGATGCTCACCGTCTCCAGGCCGGCAGCCTTCATGGTCCCGGCCAGCCACTCGGCCGAGCGGCGCACGTCGTCGTGATGCTCGGGCTGAGCCGAGATGCTCGGTATCCGCAGCCAGTCGAACAGCTCCTCGAGGATGCGGTCGCGGTTCGACTCGAGGTAGGAGGTGAGTAGCGGCGCCATGGGCCAAAGGTATCCCTCAGGTGGCCTTGTCCAGCGCCTGGGAGAAGTCGGCGAGGAGGTCATCGGGGTCCTCGAGGCCGGCGCTCACCCGGATGAGGCCGTCGGCCAGGCCCGCCGCCCTGCGGGCCTCGGGGTCGAGCTGGCGGTGGGTGGTCGACGCAGGGTGGGCCACGAGGGTGTGGGGCCCTCCCAGGCTGGCCCCGATCCAGGCCACCTCCAGGCTGTCGCAGAAGCGGGCGCCTGCCTCCAGTCCCCCCTCCAGCTCGAAGGCCAGCATGCCCCCGCCGGCACGCAGCTGTCGTGAGGCCACCTCGTGGCCCGGGTCGCCGGCCAGGCCCGGGTAGTGGGTGGCTGTCACCCGGCTGTCGGCGGCCAGCAACTCGGCCAGGGCGGCAGCGGTGGCACAGTGGCGCTCCATGCGCAGGGCCAAGGTGGCGAGGCCCCGGAGGCACAGCCAGGCCTCGAAGGGGGCCATGGCCCCGCCCACATCGAGGGTGGTCGCCCGCACCGCCCTGCGCCAGGAGGCGGAGGTGGCCACCACCCCTCCTACCAGGTCGCTGTGGCCGCCCAGGTACTTGGTGGCCGAGTGGACCACGAGGTCGAACCCGTAGCGGGCGGGGGCGCACAGGTAGGGGGAGGCAAAGGTGTTGTCCACCACGGCTACGGCACCCGCCTGCCGGGCCAGCTGGCCCAGGCGATCGAGGTCGGCCACCGTGATGAGGGGGTTGGCGATGGTCTCGACGTAGAGAAGGCGGGCCCCCGGCAGGGCCGAGGCCACCTGGGCCTCGTCGTTGATGTCCACGAAGCTGACCTCTATCCCGTAGCGGGGCAGGAGCGAGGCGAACAAGGAATAGGTGCCCCCGTAGATGGCGCGGCTGGCCACGATGCGGTCCCCGGCCTGGGCCAGGGTGGTGACGGTGGCATGGATGGCAGCCATCCCCGAGGAGAACCCGTAGGCGGCCTCGGTCTCCTCCAGGCTGGCCACCGCCGCCTCCAGGGCCTCGACGGTGGGGTTCCCGTAGCCCCGCCCGTAGACATGCCCGGGGCGCTCGGAGGAGGTGACGGCGGCAAAGTCGTCCGAGGTGTCGAAGCGCCAGGTGGAGGTCTGGTAGATGGGGACGCTGGCCGGCACCTGGTCCACGGGGGGAGCCGTCCCGGCGTGGACGGCTCTGGTGGCGAACCTCTGGCTGCGGTGGGTGCTCATGCCCCCGAGTCAACCACGCCCACCCGGCTCCCTCCCCCTGTGGGGGGCCATGACGGAGCCGGCTGGGGCTCAGCTCACCAGGTCCCCCACGGCCTCGTCGATGCGCGCCAGCACCTCGGCGGTCAGCTTGGGCGCCACGTCCAGGGAGCGCAGGTTCTCCTGGACCTGCTCGACCCGGCTGGCGCCGGTTATAACCGAGGAGACCCGGGGGTTGCGGGTGCACCAGGCGATGGCCAGCTGGGCCAGCGAGCAACCCAGGTCGGCGGAGACGGAGGCCAGGCGCCGGACGGCGGCATTTCGCTCGGGATCGGTGAGGAGGTCGCGCAGCCACTGGTAGCCGGGCAGGCTGGCCCGGCTCCCCTCGGGGATGCCCTCCACGTACTTGCCGGTGAGCAGGCCCGAGGCAAGGGGGCTCCAGGTGGTGAGCCCGAGGCCGATGTCCTCGTAGAGGCGGGCATACTCGCCCTCGACCCGCTGCCGGCGCAAGAGGTTGTACTCGGGCTGCTCCACCACGGGCTTGTGGAGGTGATGGCGGTCCGCTATGTCCCAGGCGGCGCGGATGTCGCCGGCGCTCCACTCCGAGGTCCCCCAGTAGAGGGCCTTGCCCCGGGCCACGATGTCGTGCATGGCCCAGACCGTCTCCTCCACGGGGGTCTCGGGGTCGGGCCGGTGGCAGTAGGCGATGTCCACGAACCCCAGGCCGAAGCGGTCCAGCGAGGCGTCTATGGCGTCGAGAAGGTACTTGCGGTTGAGGGTGTTCTTGGTGTTCACCGACTCGTGGATCCCCCAGTAGAACTTGGAGGTCACGACGTAGGTGTGCCGGGGCCAGCCCAGCTTGGCCAGGGCCTGGCCCATCATGCGCTCGGACTCCCCGGAGGCGTAGGACTCGGCATTGTCGAAGAAGTTGACCCCTCCCTCGTAGGCAGCGGCCAGGCACCGGGTGGCCAGGTCCTCGTCCAACTGGGGCCCGAACGTCACCCAGGACCCGAACCCGAGGACGCTCACCTTGAGCCCGGATCGACCCAGCCGGCGGTACTCCATGGTCATGCCCTGCCTCCTTGTCTAGCTGTCCGCTCCATTGAAGCCCTTGAGGGGCCCCTTCGGCGAAGCGAGGTTCATCCCAGAGAGCCGAACTGGCCCTCGGTGGGCTCAGCTCAGCAAAACCATGGCTCGGTGAGCCGGGGCCTCCCCGGCCGGGACCCCCGGCCGGCTCCCGCCGGCGGCGGGGACGGGGGGTCCCATCCGGCCGCAGCCGCCACCGCATGGCGCACCCGCTCGTAGGTGGCCTCGATGGGCTCGCCGGCCCTGGCAGCGCCTTCGGCCAGCTCGGCCAGGTCCCTCTGCAGGGCGTCCACCCTGGGATCGGGCGACCGCCAGGTCCAGGTGAGGGCTTCGGCATCGTAGGGGCCCAGGTGGGTGGCGAGGTCGGCTCGTTCCAGCAGGAGGGAGCCCTGGGGCAGCAGGAGCCGTATCGAGTACTGCACCGGGTCCACGCTCGCCACCAGGTCGTGGGCGGCTACGAAGTCGACCAGGTCCAGCACCTGGCCGATGGTGGTCCAGGGAGTGAAGGGCAGCCACGACGGCCGCACCTCTATGCCCTCGGAGCGAAGGATGGCAAGGGCCCGGGACTCGTCGGCCACGGTGTGGCCCTTCTCCAGGCGGCCCAGGGTGGCATCGTCGGTGGACTCGAAGGCCGACACCACGAACAGGCAACCCATCCGGGCCATCGCTCCCCACAGCCCCTCGTGGCGCAGGATGTGCTCGACCTTCACCGTCACGTCGAAGGTGAGGTCGGGGAAGGCGTGGTGGACGGCCCCGGCCAGGCGGCGGGCGTGCTGGGGTCGGTTCAGGAAGTCAGGGTCCCCGAAGGTGATGTGGCGGGCCCCCATGCCCACCAACTGGTCGACGTCGGCCAGCACGGTGTCCTCGGGGAGGGCCCGGGTGCGGCCCCCGTATACGGCCGGTACCGGGCAGTGGCGGCAACGGTGGGAGCAGCCGTGGCTGGCCTCCACGTACCCCACCTGCCGGCGCTCCCCCTCCACCTCCAGGTGGGCATAGCGGGCCAGGGGCGGGAGCAGGTGGCGGGCAGGCAGGCTGAACGGGCTCCGATCGAGGTGGATGGTGGCGCCTCTCCCCCCGGAGGACGGCCCCGACGCCGCCAGCTCGTCCACCCACTGGACGAGGGCCGGTTCGTACTCGCCGGCAATGGCCCGGTCGACCAGCCGGCCCACGGTGAGGTCCTGGCTGACCGGGGCGTATAGCCCGTAGAGGCAGATGGGCAGCTCGGGGCGGGCCCGGCGGAGGGCACCGGCCAGCCGGACGGCGAGTCGCATGGCCGTGTGCATGGGGACGGAAAGGCCCACGGCCTGCGCCCAGGAGAGCGCCTCGCTGGCGTGCTCGGGCCAGGACTGCACGGCCAGGTCCAGGGCGCGCACCTCGTGGCCGGCCCGGAGCAGGGCGGCGGCGGGAGAGGCCACGTGGAGGGGCTGGTGGCCCATCTCGTAGGTGGAGATCAGGAGCACGCGCACGCCCTGCCAGGGTAGAGGGAGCCACCCCGGCAGTAGGCTTGGGCCGACATGCACCGGATGGATGCCAACCAGCTGCGCAGGGCCTATACCTCCTTCTTCGAGGAGCGGGGCCACCTGGCCATGCCCTCCGCCGGCCTGGTCTCCCACGACCCGGGGCTCCTGTTCACGGTGGCGGGCATGCAGCCCTTCAAGCGCTACTTCGTGGGCGAGGAGATCCCCCCGGCGACCCGTTTGGTCTCCGTCCAGAAGTGCCTGCGGGTGAGCGGGGCCAAGAGCGACATCGAGCTCGTGGGGCGGACCCGGCGCCACATGAGCTTTCTCGAGATGCTCGGGAACTTCAGCTTCGGGGACTACTTCAAGGCCGAGGCCATCCCCTGGGCCTGGGACCTGGTGACCGAGGTCCTCGGGATGGACCCCGACCGCCTGTGGGTCACGGTGCACGAGAGCGACGACGAGGCCGAGGCCATCTGGGTCGATTCCGTGGGGGTGCCTCCCGAGCGGGTCCAACGTCTCGGGGAGGACAACTGGTGGGACATGGGGGGCCCCGGCCCGTGCGGGCCGTGCTCGGAGATCCACTTCGACAAGGGCGAGGCCTACGGGGAGCCCGGCGGCCCGGCTCACGGCGGGGGTGACCGCTACCTCGAGTTCTGGAACCTGGTCTTCACCCAGTACGACCGCCAGCCTGACGGGACTCTGGCGGACCTGCCCAAGAAGAACATCGACACGGGTGCGGGCCTGGAGAGGATCCTCGGTCTCCTCCAGGGCACCGACTCGGTGTTCGACACCGACGTCCTGGCCCCCATAGTGGAGACGGCCTGCTCGGTGACCGGTAGGCGCTACGGGGCCGACGGCGAGGCTGATGTGGCCCTGCGCATCCTGGCCGACCACGCCCGGTCCACGACCTTCCTGATCGGGGACGGGGTCTTCCCCTCCAACGAGGGGCGGGGCTACGTGCTGCGCCGGCTGATCCGCCGGGCCGTGCGCCAGGCTTATCAGCTGGGCGTCACCACCGCGGTCATGCCCGCTCTGGCTGCCGCCGTGGCCGGCACGATGGAGGTCGCCTACCCCGAGCTCCGCCGGCAGCTGGACTTCATCCAGGGCGTGCTGGCCAGGGAGGAGGAGCGCTTCCACCAGACCCTGCGGGCCGGGTCGGCCATCCTGGACGAGGAGCTGGCCAAGGGTGTCGCCCAGCTGGGCGGGGACGTGGCCTTCCGCCTGCACGACACCTACGGCTTCCCCATCGACCTCACCCGGGAGATCGCCTCCGAGCGGGGGGTGGGCGTGGACGTGGCCGGCTTCGAGGCGGCCATGGCCGAGCAGCGGGCCCGGTCCCGCCAGGCTGGGCTCGGGACGGAGGAGGAGAGCGAGCACCTCCCCGCCTATCGGGAGCTGCTGGAGCAGTTCGGCACCACCGAGTTCCTCGGCTACCAGACCTGCTCGGCCACGGGCCGGGTGCTCCATGTCCTGGAGGCGGGCCCGGGGGCGATGGTGGAGGTCTTCTTGGACCGGACCCCCTTTTATGCCGAGGCCGGGGGCCAGGTGGGCGACACCGGAACCCTGGTCACCCCCAGCGGGCGGGCCGAGGTGCTGGACACGACCTACGCCCTGCCGGGGCTCATCCGCCACAGCGCCCGTGTGGTGGAGGGCACCATCGGCCCCGGGCAGGAGGCTCTGGCTCAGGTGGACGTCGAACGACGGGATGCCATCCGGAGGAACCACACCGGGACCCACCTGGTGCACTGGGCACTGCGCGAGGTGCTCGGGCCCCACGTCAAGCAGCAAGGTTCGCTGGTCGCCCCCGACCGGCTCCGCTTCGACTTCAGCCACTTCGGCCCCGTGACCCGTGCGGAGCTGGACAAGGTCGAGGACCTGGTCAACGCCTCGGTGATCGGCAACCCTCCGGTGGTCACCGAGGAGATGGAGCGGGCCGAGGCCGACCGGGTCGGCGCCATTGCCTTCTTCGGCGACAAGTACGGCGAGCGGGTCCGGGTGGTGCACGCCGGGCACTCCTCGGTGGAGCTGTGCGGGGGGACCCACGTGGACACCCTGGGCGCCATCGGGCCGTTCCGGATCGTCTCGGAGGGGTCGATCGGGGCCAACACCAGGCGGATCGAGGCTCTGACCGGTGCCCCCTCGCTGGCCCACCTGCGCCACGAGGAGGAGCTGCTGGGCCGGGCGGCCGAGCTGGTGAGGGCCGCCACCGTGGAGGAGGTCCCCGAGCGGATCGAGCGGCTGTCGGCCCAGGCCCGGGCCGCGACCGAGGAGGCCAGGGCCTTGCGGGCCCAGGCCCTCCGCCAGGAGGCCGAGGCCCTGGTGGCCGAAGCCGGTGGGGACGTCGTGGTGGCCCGCCGGGACGGCCTGCCCCGGGACCAGATGCGCGACCTGGCCCTCGGGGTGCGGGACCGGCCCGGCATGCGGGGGGCCGTCCTCATCGGCTCACCCGACGGGCAGGGCGTGGCGCTGGTCGCAGCGGTGAGGAGGGGGAGCGGCCTGGTGGCATCGGAGCTCCTCGCCGAGGCCTCCCGCACCGTGGGAGGCGGGGGTGGGCGCGACCCCGAGGTGGCCATCGCCGGTGGGCGCCAGGTGGGGCGCATCGAGGAGGCCCTCGAGCAGGTTCGGGCGGCGCTGGGCCGGGCCGGCGACGGGGGACCGGACGGGCGACAGGGGCCGCCCGGCGAGGTCCCGCCCTCCGGGGGCGGGGCCGCCACCCGGCAGTGAGGGCTGTGGGCCTCGACCTGGGCGAGCGCCGTATCGGGGTGGCGGTGAGCGACCGGGACGGGACACTGGCCATGCCTGCCGGAGTGCTCCAGCGCTGCGGGGAGCAGGCCCACGACCACGCTGTGGTCGCCCGCCAGGTGGAGGAGCTGGGGGGTGAGGTGGTGGTGGTGGGGCTCCCGCTGTCTCTGGACGGCACGAGGGGACCGGCTGCCCTGGCCGCCGAGGAGGAGGCGGCGGCCCTGCGGGGCGTCCTTCCTGTCCCTGTCGAGCTCCACGACGAGCGGCTCTCGACGGTGACCGCCAGCCGGGCCCTGCGGGGGGCGGGGCGGACGGCCCGGCGCCAGCGGCCGGTGGTGGACGAGGCCGCCGCCGCCGTCATGCTGCAGGCCTGGCTCGACCGCCAGAGGGCGGTCCGGCCTGGCCCTGTCCCGGCCAGGCCGCCCCGGGCCCGGAGGGCGTGATGGAGGAGGACCGCTGGGGGGAGGGGGCAGCCCTGGCCGACCGGGAGGCCGACGAGATCTGGGAACCGGAGGGGGAGGCGGCCGACGACTGGTACCCCCGCCGGAGGTGGCGGGCATGGCTGGTGGGCCTGCTGGTCGTGCTCCTCCTCGTGGCCGGGGCGGCCGCCTACCTGGACCACTGGGTGGGCCAGCAGGTCGACCCGGCCAAGGAGGGCAGGGTCGTCAACTTCACCGTCCCCTCCGGGGCGACGCTCTCCGGCCTGGCCAGCCAGCTGTCCAAGCGGGGGATCATCGGGAGCCCCCTCGTGTTCCGCCTGTACCTGCACTTCGAGGGGGCCAAGCCCATCCATCCCGGCACCTACCAGCTGCACGAGCACGAGCCGTTCGCCACCTTGCTCTCGGTGCTGGCGAAGGGGCCCGTCCTTGAGCACGTGACGATCCCGCCGGGCTTCACCCTGGACCAGATAGCAGAGCGGGTGGGCCATCTCCGGGGCCGGTCGGCCACCCGGTTCCTGGCCCTGGCCAGGAGCGGGACGGTTCGCTCGCCCTACGAGCCGAAGGGGAGCAGGGACCTGGAAGGCCTGCTCTTCCCCGACACCTACTCCTTCGAGCCCACGGCGAGCTACAAGACCATCCTGGGCATGATGGTGAGCCGTTTCGACCAGGAGGCGGCCGCCATCCACCTCCGCCGGGAGGCCACAAAGGACCACATCACCCCCTACCAGGCCGTGATCGTGGCCTCCATGATCGAGAAGGAGGCCAAGTTGCCGGCCGACCGGGGCAAGGTTGCCAGGGTCATCTACAACCGGCTCAACGCCGGCATGCCCCTCCAGGTGGACGCCACCGTCATCTATGCGGCCGGTGGGAACCCCAGGGCCCTCCAGGGCAAGGACCCTGCCGACGTGGCCCCCAAGTCCCCTTACAACACCTACCGGGTGACGGGCCTCCCCCCCACCCCCATAGCCAGCCCCGGCCTGGCCTCCCTCAAGGCCGCCCTCCATCCCACCCCCGGCCCATGGCTGTACTACGTGGTGGTGAGCAGGAACGGTGCCGAGGCCTTCTCCAGCACCTATGCCGGCCAGCAGGCCAACATGGCCCTGGCCCGAAAGCGGGGGCTGGCCGGGTAGGGCCGTGGCGACAGGGTCCACTCGCCTGGCCGGGGTGATCGGCGACCCGGTGGGGCACTCGCTGTCCCCGGCCCTCCACAACGCCGCCTTCGAGGCCCTGGGCCTGGACTGGGTCTACCTGGCCTTCCCCGTGGCCGCCGGCCGCGTGGGGGGAGCGGTGGAGGCGGTGAGGGCCCTGGGCATCGCCGGGCTCAACGTCACCATGCCCCACAAGGCCGCTGTCCTGCCCCACCTCGATCGGGTGAGCCCCACCGTCGCTGCCCTGGGCGCGGCCAACACCTTGGTGCCCGCTGGGGGCGGGGTGGTGGGGGAGAGCACCGACGGTGACGGCTTCCTGGACAGCCTGCGCATGGACCTGGGGTTCGAGCCCGAGGGGTGCCGGTGCCTGGTGGTGGGGGCCGGCGGGGCGGCCCGAGCGGTGATCCTGGCGCTGTCCCGGGCCGGGGCCAGGCAGGTCCTGGTGGCCAACCGGACGCCGGCCCGGGCCGAGGAGGCGGTGGCCCTGGCTGCAGGGGTGGGCAGGGTCGCGGCGGTGGAGCAGGCGGGGGAGGCGGACCTGGTGGTCAACGCCACTCCTGTGGGCATGGCCGGGAGGGCCGGACCGGGGACCCCCACAGCCGGGACAGCCGGACGGGGGACCCCGGGCCCAGGCATTGCGACGGCCGGATCCCCGGTCCCGTCGCAATGCCTGGGCCCGGGACAGCTGGTCGTCGACCTCGTCTACCGCCCGGAGCGGACCGAGCTCCTGGCCCAGGCGGCCCGCCGCGGCGCCCGCACCGCCAACGGCCTGCCCATGCTGGTGCGGCAGGCGGCCCGGTCCTTCCGGCTGTGGACGGGCCTGGACGCCCCCGTCGAGGCCATGTGGGCGGCGGCCAGGGAAGGGCTGGTGGAGGGCCCGGCGACCGGACCCGACCCGGGTGGGAGCCCGCCTGGACAGCTCGAGGGCTGAGCAGCAGGGCGCCCCCCTGCGGGCCAGGGCGCCCTGCCAGGTCCTCCTACCCGGCTCCGGGCTGGCCGGCGCCCGTAGCGCTCCCCTCGGGGGAAGGGCCCGTCCCGGAGGCCCCCGGACCCTGTCCGGCGCCGCCCGGGCCGGTCGTGCCACCGCCTTCGGCCATGAGGCGCTTGGCGTCCTCCACTGTCATGTCCGCCGAGGGCACGATGAGGTCCGAGGAGCGCAGGTCGTCGCGCTCGAGCTTCTGCCCCGTCGAGTGGATGAGCTTGATCAGCTCGGCCGTGCACTGGGCGAACCCCTCGGCGTCGTTGGAGTCGATGGCCCGCACCAGAGCGGCGTCCAGCCCGTCCAGGGCAGGGCGGATCGAGACGGGGAGGCGGTACTGGTCGTTGCCGGCGATGCGGACCACCAGCGTCCCCTCCTCGAGCTCTCCCGAGGGAGGGGGCCCACCTCCCTGGCCCAGCTCGGCCTTGAGGGCTGCCATCTGCTGGTCCACAGCCTGGCCGCTGCTGATCTGGCGGAGCTGGCGGTCGATGTCGTCCCCGGGAGCCTGGCCTATGGCGGTCATGTCGAGCACGCCCGAGTCGGCCAGCTCGCCCACGGCCTGGGCCCGGGCCTGGAGGCTGTTGACCTTGTCCTGGGCCCGCTCGACCATCATGGACACGTCGGCCATCTCCTCGGAGAGGCCCGAGATCCCCTCGATGGCCTGGGTGCTGGCCCGGGCCGCCGTGTACTGGGCCTTCATGGTGTCCCTCTGCATGCGGAACGCCTCGACCTTGGCCGCCAGCTTCTGGCCCGTCAGCTCGAGCTGGCTCTCCTGGTTGCGGAGGTTCTCTATCTGGGGCCCCAGCCCCTCGGCCTGGGCCGAGACGATCTGGGCCCGCTCCAGGGCGGTGCGGGCCAGCTGCTCCTGGCCCTGGCTCAGCGCCTGGCGGGCCTGGCCCTGGAGCTTGTCGTACTGGGCCTGGAGGGTCGCCTTCTGGGCCTCGAGGCGCTTCTGGGCCGTCAGCACGTCAGCGATGGAGCGGCGCACCTGCTGCAGCTGCTCCACCATCTTCTGGTAGGAGAGGTCGAGGGCCTCGGCCGGGTTCTCGGCCTTGTCCAGGGCCGCGTTCGCCTTCTGCTGGAAGACGAGGGACAGACGCTTGAAGACGCTCATCGGCACTCCGTTCCGCGGGTCGGCGGTCCCGATTCTACGCGGGCTACCATCGCTCCTGTATGGGCGACCTCCCAGTCGAACCCACCGATCTGGACCTCCTGACCGCATCGTTGCGGGCTGACGCCCCCGACAACGAGACCTTCTTCGAGGTACTGGGGACGAAGCTGCGCTCGGCCCTGGGCGAGCGCGTCACCCTGGAACGGGGCGGGGGCTTCTTGAAGAGGGACAACCGGGTGCGCTCCATCGTCGTGGACCTGGGTGACATGGTGCTGAGCGCCACCCGGGACAAGGGCCGGATCACCTGCCAGGCCCGGCGCTCGGTGCGGGGGATCGTGCTCAAGACCGAGGACCTCGACCTCGACGGATGGCTGGTCCGCCTGGCCCAGCTGCTGGCCGAGGAGGCCAGGCGCAGCGCCGCCACCAGGAACGCCTTGCAGTCCCTGCTCACCTGACGACCCGAGAAGGAGTTGCCCTCCATGGCCACGACGGACCCCACGGCCGGCCTCCCCCCCGATGCCCTCCGCCGCCTCGAGGAGTCCGAGACCGGGGAGGGCCGCCGGGGCCTGTTCACCTCCGACCTGTCCGTCAACGAGTTCCTGCTCGTGAAGGAGGCCGGCTTCGACCCGAGGGGACTGGTCTTCGGCAGCTCCATCTACCACATCGGCCTGCAGCGCAAGAGCTGGGGCAAGAACCAGGAGCTCACCACCCTCAGCCAGGCCATGTACACGGCCCGGGAGCTGGCCATGACCAGGATGGAGGAGGAGGCCAACCTGCTCGGGGCGGACGGGGTGGTCGGCGTCCGCCTGGACATCAACTTCTACGAGTGGGGGCAGCACTCGGCCGAGTTCATCGCCATCGGCACCGCCGTCTCGTCCTCGGACGGGACGAGCTGGCGGGCCCCCACGGGCATGCCGTTCACCAGTGACCTGTCGGGCCAGGACTTCTGGACCCTCGTCCAGTCGGGCTACATGCCCCTCGGTCTGGTGATGGGCACCTGTGTCTACCACGTGGCCCACCAGGGCATCGGTGCCAAGCTGGGCCAGATCGGCCAGAACACCGAGATGCCCAACTTCACCCAGGCCCTCTACGAGGCCCGTGAGCTGGCCATGGAGCGGATGCAGGAGGAGGCCGAGAAGCTCGGAGCCGAGGGGATAGTGGGCGTCCAGCTGGTGGAGAAGTCCCACTTCTGGGGCAGCCACGTGATCGAGTTCCTGGCCGTGGGCACTGCCGTGCGGCCGCTCAGGCCCGACCACGTGATCGACCAGCCCCGAATGGTCCTCTCGTTGGACCGCTGATGGACGACCGCCGGCCCTCCGGCCGGGGAGATGGCGCCGGGGGCATGGTCCCCGGAGAGGGACCTGCCGCCCGGGGAGGGGGGAGGGCGCCGGAGGCGCCCGGGCGGCAGGGCCCGCCCCCCGGGCGGGTGGAGCGGGGCGAGCCCTCCGGGATGCTGGACGAGGCCGCCGGGCAGGCCCGGGCGGAGGCGAGCATCGAAGCCCTGGAGCACGGGGGGCTGCCGGTTTCGGCCCGCCAGCGCCTGGCCGATGCCGAAGCGGAGGGAGGGGCCTGGACCAGCGACCTCTCGGTCGCGGAGCTGGCGGCGGTGCGGGCCGCCGGCTTCGAGCCCCTGGGCATGGTCCTCGGCAGCTCCGTGTACCGGATAGGGGCCCAGTGGGGCTACAGGTACTTCGGCGCCGCCGGGGGCGGCTACTCGAGCGTGTGGTACTGCCCTCACCGCTTCGCCCACGAGGACATGCGCACCGGTTACAACTGGGAGCACACCCTGCACGAACGGGGCATGGTGGAGGCCCGCAACCTGGCCATGTCCCGCATGGCGGAGGAGGCCCAGGAGCTCGGGGCCCACGGCGTGGCGGGGGTGAGGCTGCGCTTCACCCGGCCCGAAGGGGTGGCCGGCCTGGTGGAGTTCACCGCCGTGGGCACGGCCATCCACCGCCCCGGGGCCCCGCCGCTCCCGTTCCCCTTCACCTCCCACCTGAGCGGCCAGGAGCTGGGCAAGCTGATCGGCTCGGGGTATGTGCCCTGCAGCCTGGTCATGGGCATCTGCGCCATCGAGGTGGACCCGGGGTGCGGCATGGAATGGCGCATGGGATCGTGGTCCAACACCGAGCTCCCCCAGATCAGCGAGGCGGCCCGGCGCTGCCGGGAGATTGCCGTGGACCGCCTGGAAAGGGAGGCCGCCGAGGTGGGTGACGGCGTGATCGGGGTCGAGATCGAGTTCTCCATCCACGAGCTCCCCGGGGAGGCCAAGCTGCTGGAGCTGTTCAGCCTCGGCACCGCCGTGCGCCGCTTCAGCGCTGCCCCCATGCCCGAGGCCCCGCTTGCCATGATGCGCCTCCGGGACCGGCGGTGAGCACCGGGCGGGAACCCCTCGACCGGCAGGACCGGGGGCCGGTGGCGGAGGCGCCCGCCGACGCCGCCATTGCCTGCCTGCGGGAGGGCAGGGGAGAGCGCCACGAGGGACGGGTCTTCTCCTCCGACCTCAGCGTGGACGAGGCCATCCTCCTCAAGGAGGTGGGGTACGAGCCGAGGGGGCTGGTCATGGCCAGCGCCATCTACCACGTGGGCTACACCTTCACCGGCCTCGGCCAGAGCAGCGAGATCACGACCCTCTCGGAGGCCATGGCTCAGGCCCGCAACGAGGTGACCCACCGGCTCATCGCCGACTGCCGCCAGGTCGGGGGGGACGGGGTGGTGGGGGTCCGGCTCACGATCGACATGTTCGAACCGGCCCGTCACCTGATGGAGTTCGTGGCCATAGGCACGGCAGTGGCGGGCGGGCCCGGCGCCCTGCCACGCCGACAGCGCCGCCCGTTCACGAGCGACCTCTCGGGCCAGGACTTCTACCTCCTCCAGCGGGCCGGCTACGAGCCTCTGGGACTGGTGATGGGCAGCTGCGTCTACCGGGTGGGCCGCCAGGGGCTGGGCCAGTGGATGGGCCGCCAGGGCCAGAACGTGGAGCTCGTCCCCTTCACCCAGGCCTTCTACCAGGCGAGGGAGCTGGCCATGGAGCGCCTGCAGTCCCAGGCCCGCCAGCTGGGAGCCGAGGGCGTGGTCGGGGTGACCACCACGGAGAGGGGGCATGCCTGGGGGTCGCGGGCCATCGAGTTCTTCGCCCTGGGCACGGCGGTCCGCCTGAGCGGGGAGGAGCACAGGAACCTCCGCCCCACCATGGCCGTACCCCTGGACGACCCGCTTCCTGCCACCGATCCCCGCGCCATCAGGGGCGGCTGAGCGCGCCAGAGGTACCGCTGCTGGCGGGCTAGGGTGCAAGGGAGCCGGCCGGTGGCTGGCCGGCCCTGCCAGAGAAGCGACGGGAGCGACCTTGGCCCAGTTCGTTCTTGACCGCCGGCGCCACCAGGCTTCATGGCGCCGGCTCCTGCTCCACGTGGACGTGGTGCTCGTTCTCTGCACGTTGGCCGTCTCGGCCCTCGGGGTCCTGATGGTCTACACCGCCACCCGGGCCCAGCTGGTGCAGGCCGGCCTCAACCCGCACCACTACCTGGACCGTCAGGCGGTGTGGACCCTCCTGGGGCTGGTCGCCATGATCCTCGTGGCGTCCGTGGACTACCGGCGCTACGAGGGGTGGGGCTACGCCTTTTACGGGCTGATCCTGGTGATGCTGGTGGGGATCTTCGCCGTGGGCAGGAGCGCCCTGGGGGCGGCCCGCTGGTACCAGATCGGGCCGGTCCAGGTCCAGCCGTCCGCCTTCGGAGCCCTTGCTCTCATCCTGGCCGTTGCGACCTACTGCCACCGCCGGCGGGACGAGCGCATCGGGCTCCGCCGGCTCCTCGTCCTCCTCGCCATGGCGGGCATCCCCACTCTGTTAGTGGTGAAGCAGCCCGACCTGGGGTCGGCCATCGTCATGGTGGTCACCTTCGTGGCCATGCTGGTGGTGGCGGGGGTGAGGGCCCGCTACCTCGTGGGACTGGGCATCCTGGGCCTGGTGGGGCTGGTCGCCGTGGTGAGCCTGGGGATGCTCAAGTCCTACCAGGCGGCCCGCATCACCACCTTTCTGCACCCGAACACCCCCGGCCCGGCCGGCTACACCCTCCAGCAGTCCAAGATCGCCATCGGCTCGGGAGGGGTGTTCGGCCAGGGGCTGTTCAAGGCCCCTCAGACCAACCTCGGCTACGTCCCCGAGCAGTACACGGACTTCATCTTCACCGCCGTGGGGGAGCAGCTGGGGTTCGTGGGGGCCGCCTCCCTCCTCGGCCTCTTCGCCCTCATGGTGTGGCGCCTGCTCCGGGCTGCCCAGCTGGCCAAGGACCAGTACGGCCGCCTGCTGGCTGGCGGCGTGGTGGCGTTCATCGCCTTCTCCGTCTTCCAGAACGTAGGTATGACCATGGGCATCATGCCCATCACTGGCATCCCCCTTCCCCTGGTGAGCTATGGGGGGTCCGCCACCATCGCCTTCTTTGCCTCCATCGGCTTGGCTCTCAACGTGGCCATGCGCCGTTACACCTGAGCCCCGGCACCCGGCCATGGGACTGCTGGAGGACTACGAGGGGATGCGCCAGGTGGAGCTGGTCGACGTCGTGGTCGACCTGCCGAGCGTGCATCCCACGGTGATATTGCGTGAGCGGGACGAGCCGTGGCGGGAGCTGTGGTTCCCGGTCGGGCAGGCCGAAGGGGTGGCCCTGGCCATGGCCTGGCGCCGGGTGGCCTCCCCCCGCCCCCTCACCCACGAGCTGTTCACTGACGTCCTGGGCCGCCTCGGGGCCCGCCTCGAGGTGCTGCGCATCACGGGCCGGGAAGGGTCCACCTACCTGGGGGAGCTCGTCCTCGTGAAGGACGGGAGCCGGGAGGTGGTGCCCTGCCGTCCCTCCGACGGGCTCACCCTGGCCCTGCGCCAGCCGCTCCCCGTCCCGGTGGTCGTGGCCGACGTGCTCCTCGGCGTCCCCCAGGAAGCCCCGCCGGCCGGGTCAGGGGCGAGAGGGGAGGGAGGCGGACTCGGAGGAGAGCCGCATGAGCATCCCTATGAGGATGTAGTTGGCGACGAGGGACGACCCGCCGTAGGCGACGAAGGGCAGGGTGATGCCGGTCAGGGGTAGGAGGCGGGTGATGCCGGCCATGATTATGAAGGCCTGGAGGGCGATGATCACGGTGAGGCCGGCCGCCAGCAGCTTGGAGAAGTCGGAGCGGTGGGAGAGGGCTATGCGCAGGCCGGCGCCTATCAACAGCACGTAGGCCACGATGAGGGCGGTGGTGCCCAGGAGCCCCAGCTCGTCTCCGAAGGCGGCGAAGATCATGTCGCTCACCACCACCGGTATGAGCTGGGGTTGGCCCATTCCCCACCCCTGGCCGGTCAGGCCACCGCTGCCCAGGGCGTACTCGCCCTGCACCAGCTGGTAGCCCGTGGTGTTGGCGTGCTGGAAGGGATGGAGCCACACCGTTATCCGCTCGGCGGCCTGGCCGAAGAGGTGGAGGCCGATGAAGGTGGCCCCCACGAAGAGAACAGCGCCGATGACCATGTAGGTGAGCCGCCCCGTCGCCATCCAGAGCATGATCATGAACAGCATGAACATGAGCAGGGCGAAGCCGATGTCGTGCTCGGCGGCGATGATGAGGATGGCGAAGCCCCAAGCCAGCAGCACGGGGCCGAACGGCCTCGGGTCGGGAAGCAGCTGGTTGCCGACCCGCACCGTGGGGTGGGCGAGCAGCTCGCGCTTCTCGGCGAAGTAGGAGGCGAAGAAGATCACCAGCGCCAGCTTCGCCAGCTCGACGGGCTGGTAGCTGATGGGCCCGACGTGGATCCACAGGCGGGACCCGTAGATGCTCTCACCCAGCCCGGGCACGAGCGGGGTCACGAGCAGCCCGATGCCGATGAGGCCGATGAGGTACCGGTACCGAGCCAGGTCCCGGCTGTGGCGCACCACGAGCAGGGTGGCCACGTAGAGGACCACGCCTATGGCCGTCCACATGGCTTGCAGGGCGGCCAGCCGGGAGCCGGAGGTCTGCCTGATGGCCGGGATGGTGTCCAGCTGGGCGATCATCACCCAGCCCAGGCCGTTGAGCAGCACGACGATGGGGAGGATGAAGCCGTTGGCCTCCGGCGCCAGCCAGCGGTTGGCGAGGTGGGGGACGAGCGTGAGCCCGATGAGCACGCCCAGGAAGACCCCGATGTGGGAGGGGATGGAGGCGCTCGTGGCGAGGGAGGCCAGGACGTAGGCAAAGACGATGATGAGCCAGGCCATGGCGAGCAGCCCCAGCTCGGTGCGCCGGCGGGGCTTGGCCCGCCAGCGCCTCTCGGCCCGGGGTAGGCGGTCGGCACTGGTAACGGTGGCGCTCATGGTTGGTCCAGGGCGGGGGATCCCACCGGGCCGCTCGTCCCGGCCAGCCGGTCGGTCTGGCGGCCCGTGGTCCCCGGCGCCAGGGCGACCCTAGCCGGGCCGGGCCGGGAGGCGGCGGCGCACGGGGAGGCCGGGGCCCTGCGGGGCGGTAGCCTGTCCGGGGTCATGGCGATCGAGGTCCAGGCCGTCACCCAGGCCGATGTAGGGCCCAGGTTCTTGAACCGCGACCTGTCCGAGCTGGATCTCAACGGCCGCATCCTCGACCTGGCCGGGGACCCCCAGGTCCCGCTCCTGGAGCGGGTCAAGTTCCTGGCCATATTCAGCACCCAGCTTGACACCTTCTTCCAGGTCCGGGTGGCAGCCATCAAGGACCAGATGGCCGCGGGCCTGAGGGCCAGGTCCCCGGACGGCCGCACCCCTCAGGAGCAGCTGAGGGACATCCGCTCCAAGGTGGAGGAGCTGCTGGCTCGCCAGGGCGAGATCTTCCTCGGCGAGGTGGTCCCCGCCCTGGCCCGGGCCGGAGTGCGGCTCTCCAGCTGGGAGGCTCTGGACGAAGGGGACCGCAGCGAGCTGGTGAACGTGTTCTACGAGCGGATCTTCCCCGTTCTCACCCCGCTGGCGGTCGACCCTGGGCACCCCTTTCCCTATATCTCCAGCCTCTCCCTCAACCTGGGGGTCTGGGTGCTCGACCCCGTGAGCGCCGAGCGACGCTTCGCCCGGGTCAAGGTGCCCCCCCTCCTCCCCCGCTTCGTCGTCCTGCCCGACGGGGAGCGCTTCGTGCCCCTGGAGCAGCTCATCGCTGCCCACCTCGGAGCGCTCTTCCCGGACATGCAGATCGTCGCCCACCACCCGTTCCGCGTCACGCGCAACGCCGACCTCACCCCGGAGGAGGGGGAGGCCGACGACCTGCTCGTAGCCGTGGAGATGGAGCTCCGCCGGCGCCGCTTCGGCCGGGCCGTGCGCCTGGAGCTGGAGCCCGGGGCGGGGGACGAGGTTCGCGACCTGCTCATGAGGGAGCTGGAGATCGGCTCCGAGGACGTCTACGAGGTGAGGGGGCCGCTCGACCTCTCGGGGCTGTGGGCCGTGCAGGCGCTGGACCGCCCCGACCTGCACGATCCGCCCTGGGCCCCGATGACGCCCCCGGGCCTGGCCACCGCCGGGGACGAGCCGACGGACCTCTTCGCCGTGCTCAGGGAACGTGACATCCTTGTCCACCACCCCTACGACTCCTTCACGACCTCGGTCGAGGCCTTCATCACCAGCGCCGCCGCAGATCCTGCGGTGCTGGCCATCAAGCAGACCCTCTATCGCACCTCCGGGGAGAGCAGGATCGTGGCTGCCCTCATCCGGGCCGCCGAGGAGGGTAAGCAGGTGGCGGTCCTGGTGGAGCTCAAGGCCCGCTTCGACGAGCAGGCCAACATCGCCTGGGCCCGGGCCCTCGAGGAGGCCGGGGTTCACGTCGTGTATGGCCTGGTCGGGCTCAAGACCCACTGCAAGGCCGCCCTGGTCGTGCGGGAGGAGGAGGACGGGGTCAGGCGCTACTGCCACATAGGTACCGGGAACTACAACGCGGACACCGCCCATGAGTACGAGGACGTGGGCCTCCTCTCCGCCGACCCCAACCTCGGGGCCGACCTCACCGACCTGTTCAATTTCCTGACCGGCTACAGCCGCCAGGCCCGGTACCGGCGCCTGGTCCTGGCGCCCATGTCGGTCCGGTCCCGCATGATCGAGCTGATCCGGGCCGAGGCCGTGGCCGGCCCCGAGGGCCGGGTGATCATGAAGCTCAACGGGCTGGACGACCCCGCCGTGGTCGATGCCCTCTACGAGGCGTCAAGGGCCGGGGTGCCCATCGACCTCATAGTGCGCGGCATCTGCGTGCTGCGTCCGGGTGTCCCCGGGCTGTCAGAGACCATCCGGGTTCGCTCCATCGTGGGGCGCTTCCTGGAGCACTCCCGGATCTTTGCCTTTGGTGGGGTGAACGGGAGGCCGTTGCAGGTGCTGATCGGCTCGTCGGACATGCGGGGGCGCAACCTGGACCGCCGGGTGGAGGCTCTGGTGCCCGTGGTGGACCCGGAGCTGGCCGAGCGCCTGGCGGAGGTCCTCGACCTCAACTTGGCTGACGACACCAACTCCTGGGCCCTCCAGGCGGACGGGACGTGGCAGAGGGTGCCCTGCCTCAAGGGGTTCTCGGTCCAGCGGCGGCTCCAGGAGCTGGCCGTGGAACGAGCCCGCCGCCGGCGGGAGCCGGACAGCCTGGCGGCCACCCGGCGGGCATGAGCCCTGCCGGCCGCCACCCGGAGGGCATGAGCGTCGCCAGGTAGGCTCGGGGCGGTGATTGGCATCCTCACCGGCCTCGAGGTGACTCTGGCAGTGGTGCTGGCCCTCGTGGTGTGGGGCATGGTCGCGGCCGCATTGGCGGTCACGGGTGCCGTGCGCAGGTGGCGAGAGCCGATCCTCCTCCGCCCGGGGGACCGGGTCCCTCTCCTCTGGCGGTGGTCCCCTGGGCCCGCTGCCGTCCTCCACCGGCGGTTGGTGACGGCCGTGCGCTGGGTGAGGTTGGCCCGGCCGCCCGGATGGCCGCCCCAGCCGGAGCCGGGCCGGGGGCCTCTCCATGCTTGGCGGGCCCGCCGGAGGCTCCGGGCCGCCTGGGACCCCAGCTGCTGGCCGGCGTGGGTGGCGCCCGTGGTCGAGCTGGAGGACCTGGCCGCAGCCATCGACAGACGTCTCCTCCAGTCGAGGGGCCAGCCCCGAGGGCTCCGCCTGGCCATCCTCCGGGACCTGGCCGGCGAGGTGGCGACCCTGGAGGGGCTGGCTAGACGGCTGGTGGGCACCCTGAGGGCCTGGGAGATGTCCGTGGAGCAGCCCGGTGAGAGGGTGGCACCGGGGGATCGCCCTCTCGAGGCGCCCACGACCCTCGGGCCCGCTCGGGCAGCCGCCTGGCCGCAGGCCCCGGTGAGCCTCTCGGACCCTGCCCCAGGGCGCGCCGGCGCCAGCATCACCGGGGAGCTCGACGCCCTCGATGCCGCCCTCGAGGAGCTGAGGCGCAGGAGCTGAGGCGCCGCCCGGCCCAGTCCTCAGGCCCGGCCGGCCAGCTGGTCGCTGCGGTCCCGAGCGGGGCGGGTGCGGCCCACCTCGGGAGGCCGCCGGAACGGGGGAAGCCATCTCCGGCGAGGGGCCCCACGCTCCATCTTCAAGGAGAGATAGGCAGCGGCCCCGGCGGGGATGGGCAGCCAGAAGTTGACCAGGCGGTAGGCGATCACGCCGAGGATGGCTATGCCCCGGGGGGAGCCGAAGCCCACCAGGACCGGGATCAGCACCCCCTCCACGACACCGAGGCCACCGGGCGTCACGGGGATGGCGGCCAGCACGTTGGCCAGGCCGTAGGCCACGAGCAGCGAGTCGGGGTCCGCCACCTGGTGAAAGGCGAGGAGGAACACCCACAGGGAGGCGGCGTCGAGCAGCCAGTTCGCCGTGGCCCAGCCGATCGCCCTGAGCAGCAGGCGGCGGTCGCTGGCCAGCTCGCGGAGGCGGGCGGCGAGCCGGCGGACCACCGTCGTGACGGTCTCCTCCTTCAGGTAGGGGACCCGACGGGCCAGGGCGGGCAGGAGCTTGACGGCGTGCTCCTCGCCCCTGGTGAGCAGGAGGACCAGGGCGGCGAAGGCCCCGAATAGCAGCACCCCGAGCAGCGCAGCCGTGGCGTAGAGCGGATTGAAGCCCCGGAGAGGGATGGAGATCAGGAGGGCGAACCAGAGGATCACGTTGAGGACCACGGCCGAGCCGATCCCCTGGGTGGCCATCGCGAACCCGACGTCGGTCCCCCTCACCCCCGAATCGCAGAGGAGGCGGTAGCCGACCCCTGCCCCCCCCGCCGTGCCTCCCGGAAGGACATGGCTCACGGCCAGGCTGGAGAGGTCGATGCGCAGGATCCTGGTGAGGGGCAGGGAGCCCGGGGGGAGGACGGCCCGGGTCAGAGCGGCATAGGCCAGGAGGGCACCTGCCTCGAGCACCAGGCCCAGCAGGGCGTAGCCGATGTTGATGCCGGCGATCAGGTGCAGGTCCCGATGGGCGCCAGCCAGCTGGGGGAGGACGAGGTACTCGACGACGAGCGCCATGAGGAACCCGAGGACCCCCCTGCGCAGGGACTTGCGCAGCAGGACCTGGTGGCGGTGATGGAGCCGGCCGTGCCACTGGCGGGCCCGGCGGTGCCACTGCCACCAGCGGACGGGCGGAGCGGCATGCCCCCCGGCGCGGTCGGCCCCTGCGCCGCCCTCGGCGGCGGGGAAGGGCGACGGACCCATGCCGTCGGGGTCCCCGGGGCACCGGCGGGCCGGATCAGGGTGGGCGGGCCCGGCCGCCGGCCGACCGAGGACGGTCATGGGGGCGCGCCTCGTGCCCTCGCTCACCGCACCATGCTGGCACGCCGGGAGGGGGGTCATGGCTATCCCCCCCCTGAGGGATGCCGAGGGCCAGGGTCAGGCTCGGCAAAGCAGAGGGGTAGGCTCCTCAGCAGGCGGCGGACGACGGGGTTCGCCGGCAGCGGACAAGGGCGTCCGCCAGAGAAGGGAGCCCAACCATGACGTTGGGGGTGTCAAGGGACGACGCTCGCCGGGCCGGCGTACTCGACAGCGTGGCCTCGGTGGCGAGGGAGCGCCTGGCTGGAGCCGACCGCCAACAGGCGGAGGCCCTTCTGCCCATGTACTACGCCAGGATGCCGGTCGAGGACCTGGAAGCCCGAAGCCCCGAAGACCTGTTCGGCGCGGCCTGGGCCCACTGGCTCCTGGCCCGGGAACGCCGGCCCGGGGGACCGGCGATCCGGGCCTACACCCCCGAGAGGGAGCGGGACGGCTGGCGATCACCACACAGCGTGGTGCAGTTCGTGGACGAGGACTTCCCCTTCCTGGTCGATTCCATCCGCATGGCCCTCACCCGGCGCGGGCTCGGGATGCACCTGGTCATCCACCCCGTCCTGGGCGTGCAGCGGGACGGGACCGGCCGCCCCACAGGCGTGGTGCCCTTCAAGGACCCCGCCCATCCCGAGCGAGCCGACGGCGCCAGCCCGGAGTCCTTCGTGCACGTCGAGTTCGACCGCCAGGGTGACGAGGACGGCCTGAAGGGTCTGGAGGAGGACCTGCGGGCGGTGGAAGGCGACGTGCGGGCCGCCGTCGAGGACTGGCCGGCCATGCTCGATGCGCTGGAAGAGGCGGCCAGGGAGCTCGAGGCCGCCGCCGGCCGTCCCCCCCGCGCTGAGGACCGGCCCGATGCCGGGCAGCTGGCCGAGTCGGCCGCCTTCCTCCGCTGGCTGGCCGGCGGCCACTTCACCTTCCTCGGCTACCGCGAGTACCGCCTCGAGGCCGGGGACTGCCTGGTGGCGGTACCCGGGACCGGCCTCGGGATCCTGGGGGACCGCCGGGGGCAGGGGGTCGGGGCTGCTGCTGCAGGCAGTGGTGACCCGCCCCCGGGGGCCCTTTCTGTTCCTGCGGGCACGGCAACCCCCGAGGTGGTGCTGGCGGGGGACGTCCCTGCCGGCCGCCTGCCCGGCGAGCCCCTCGTGCTCACCAAGGCCCTGGCCCTGTCGACCGTCCACCGCCCCTCCCACCTGGACTACGTGGGGGTGACGCGCTACGACACCCAGGGCCGCAGGGTCGGCGAGCGGCGGTTCCTCGGCCTCTACACGTCTGTCGTGTACCAGACCCACCCTGCCGAGATCCCGGTTGTCCGCCAGCGGGTGCGGGGGGTGGTGGAAAGGGCGGGGTTCCCCCCCGCCAGCCACAGCGGCAAGGAGCTGCGGGCCATCCTCGAGACCTATCCCCGGGACGAGCTGTTCGAGGTCACCGAGGACGAGCTGTACGAGACCGCCATGGGGATCTGCTCCCTCCAGGAGCGCCAGCGGGTCAAGCTGTTCCTGCGCCCCGACCGCTACGGGCGGTACTTCTCCTGCCTGGTCTTCGTGCCCCGGGACCGGCTCGACACCGATACCGAGCGCCGTATCCAAGGGGTGCTGACCGAGGCCCTGGGGGGGGCCTCGGCGGAGTGCCAGGTCCACCTGGGCGAATCGGTGCTGGCCCGCCTCCATGTCATGGTCTACCTGCCGGCCCCTCCCGGGCCCCAGCAGCCGGGGACCGGGGAAGGGCCCGGAGGTGGGGGCCGGGCAGGGCTGGCCCCGGGGCCGGAGCCCGACGTGGCCGTCATCGAGCAGCGCCTGGTGGCCCTCACCCGCACCTGGGTCGACGACCTGCGGGATGCCCTCGTGGCCCAGCTGGGGGAGGGGCTTGGCCTGCACCTCTTCCACCGGTACGGCGAGGGCTTCCCCCCCGGGTACCGGGCGGACTTCCCGGCCCGGGTGGCCGTGGAGGACATCAAGCGCCTGGAGTCCCTGGACCCCGAGGGGGACATCGGCATCGACCTGTACCACCCCAGCCGCGGCGCCCCCGGGACGGCCCGTCTCAAGATCTACCGGACCGGCACGCCCCTTCTGGTCTCCAGGCTGCTGCCCCGGCTGGAGCACATGGGGGTGCTGGTGAGCGACGAGCGCCCCTACGAGGTGTCCATCGGGAGCGACAGAAGGTGGGTCTACGACTTCGGCCTGCGCACCGACCAGGTGGGACAGCTCACCAGCGCGGAGGCGGGGCGGCGCTTCCAGGAGGCCTTCCTGGCCGTGTGGAGGGGGGAGGCCGAGGACGACGGCTTCAACCATCTGGTCGTGCAGGCCGGGCTGGACTGGCGCCAGGTCAGCATCCTGCGGGCCTACTCCCGGTACCTGCGTCAGGTGGGCACCACCCTCAGCCCTGCTTACGTGCAGGAGGCGGTGGTGGGCCACCCGGAGGTGGCCACGCTCCTGGTGCAGCTGTTCGAGGCCCGCTTCGATCCCTCCGGCCAGGGAGCCTCCCCGGGTGGCGCCCCCGCCGCGGCGGACCTCGTGGGCCGGGCCCGTAAGGCCATCGATGCCGTGATCAGCCTGGACGAGGACCGCATCCTGCGCAGCCTCCTCAGCCTCGTCCTGGCCACGGTGCGCACCAATGCCTACCAGGAAGTCCCCGGCGGGAGCCCTCCTCCGTACCTGGCCATCAAGCTCGACCCCGGACGGGTCCCCGGGATGCCCGAGCCCCGCCCGATGTTCGAGATATTCGTGTACAGCCCCCGCACCGAGGGGGTCCACCTCCGGGGTGGCCGGGTGGCCCGGGGCGGGATCCGCTGGTCCGACCGGCGGGAGGACTACCGGACCGAGATCCTGGGCCTGATGAAGGCCCAGATGGTGAAGAACGCCGTGATCGTGCCGGTGGGCAGCAAGGGCGGCTTCGTGGTGCGCCAGCCCCCCGATGACCGGGAGTCGCTGGCCGCCGAGGTGGTGGCTTCGTACCGCACCCTCATGTCGGGGCTGTTGGACCTCACCGACAACCTGGAGGACGGCCGTGTGGTCCCACCGCCCCGCGTCGTTCGCTACGACGGGGACGATCCCTATCTGGTGGTGGCGGCGGACAAGGGCACGGCCACGTTCTCCGACATCGCCAACGGCATCGCCCTCGAGCGGGGCTACTGGCTCGGGGATGCCTTCGCCTCCGGCGGCTCCACGGGCTACGACCACAAGGCCATGGGCATCACGGCCCGAGGGGCCTGGGAGTCGGTGCGGCGCCATTTCGCCGACCTCGGGATCGACCCGGACAACGAGGAGCTCACCGTCGTCGGCATCGGGGACATGTCGGGCGACGTGTTCGGCAACGGGATGCTCCTTTCCCGCCACCTGAGGCTGGTGGCCGCCTTCGACCACCGCCACATCTTCATAGACCCCAACCCCGACCCCGAGGCGAGCTACCGGGAGAGGGAGAGGATGTTCCGCCTTCCCCGTTCCTCCTGGGCCGATTACGACCAGTCGGTCATATCCCCTGGGGGGGGCGTGTACTCACGCGCCGCCAAGTCCGTGGCGCTCTCCCTCGAGGCGCAGGCCGCCCTGGGGGTGGATGCCGACGTGCTCACTCCTGACGAGGTCGTCCAGGCCATCCTGCGGGCCCCGGTGCAGCTGTTCTGGAACGGAGGCATCGGCACCTTCGTGAAGGCCACCGACGAGAGCCACGCCGACGTGGGGGACAAGCACAACGACAGCGTGCGCATCAATGCCTCCGAGCTGCGCTGCCGGGTGGTGGCCGAGGGGGGCAACCTGGGCTTCACCCAGAGGGCGAGGGTCGAGTTCGCCCTGTCGGGCGGCCGGGTCAACACCGACGCCATCGACAACTCCGGCGGGGTGGACTGCTCGGACCACGAGGTGAACCTGAAGATCCTCCTCGACCGCATCGTGGCCAGCGGGGACCTCACCACCCAGGCCCGCAACGAGCTCCTGGCCAGCATGGCCGAGGACGTGATCGCCCTCGTCGTGGCGGACAACAGGCGCCAGACCCAGGCCCTGGCCAACGCCGTGGCCGAGGCCTCCGAGCAGCTCGACGTCCACCGCCGCTACATCCGCTCCCTGGAGCACGCCGGCCATCTGAACCGGGCCCTCGAGTTCCTGCCCACCGACGAGGAGCTGGAGGAGCGGTGGAAGTCCGACGGCGGCACGGGCAAGGCCCAGGGGCTGACCTCCCCGGAGCTGGCCGTCCTGCTCGCCTACACCAAGAACCTGCTCTACGAGGAGCTCCTGGCCTCCGACCTCCCCCAGGACCCGGCCCTGGCCGGCGAGCTGGCCCGCTACTTCCCGGCCGCCCTGGTCGAGCGCTTCGGGGACCGGCTCGACTCCCATCCCCTTCGCCGCGAGATCGTGGCCAACCAGGTCTGCAACGAGCTGGTCGACCGCCAGGGGATCACCTTCGTGTACCGGCTGCAGGAGGAGACGGGGGCCAGCCCGGCGAACCTGGCCCGGGCCTGGCTGGTGGGCCGGGACGTCATGGGCGCCCCTGCCCTGTGGGCCCGACTGGACGACGCCGGCCCCGAGCTGCCCGGGCCGGTCCGCACCGCCCTGTTCCTCGAGGTGCGCCGCCAGGTGGGCCGGGCCACGAGGTGGCTCCTCCGGCACCGGCTGCCTCCCGTCGACGTGGCAGGGGAGGTGTCCTTCTTCGCCCCCGGGGCTTCCGAGCTGGCCGAGGCCCTGCCGGGTCTCCTCACCGAGGTGGGTTGGTCCGGGTCGGCCCGGGCCGTGATGGGGACCACTGCCGACGAGGCGGTCGCCGACCTCACCCGGCGGGTGGGGCTGCTCGACCCGCTGGGGATGGTCTTCGACCTGGTGGAGGTGGCTGGCGACACCGGCGAGGCCCTGGCCACGGTGGCCGCCGTCCAGCTGGTCCTGGGTGAGCGCCTGGACCTGCGCTGGCTTCATCAGCAGGTGGCGGCGCTGCCGAGCTCGGGCCGGTGGACCACCCTGGCCCGAGATGCCCTGCGCCACGACCTGGCCGACCAGCACCGGGCCATGACGCTCGCCGTCCTGCGCTCCACGGATTCCGCCGCCCCGGCCCGGGACCGGGTGGAGCGGTGGCTGGCGGCGTCGGGACCCCTCGCCACCCGGGTGCAGAGGGTCATGGCCGACATCCGGGCCGGGGGGCCGGTGGACATAGCCAAGGCCATGGTGGCCGTCCGGGAGTGTCAGCGCCTGGTGGTGTCGGGGACGAGATGACCGAAGGGCTGGCCCCGGCCTAGGGTGCCCGCCGTCCTCCCGTGCCGGTCCCCTCCACCAGGAGGGAGCCGGTGCCGTGCTCGCCGAGGGTCCCTACCGTCCACCCGAGATCGGCCCACTGCTCGGCGAGGAGGGGAAGGGCGCCGAGGGCCGAGCGCCATGCCCCCGGGGCTGAGGTGCAGTCGGAGTCGTGAAGGAGGACCGTGGGCCCGGCCGGCTCCGCCCTCGCCGTGGCGAGGTCGGCCACCACGCTGGCGGGGGTGGCCCGGGCCCTCCAGTCCCGGCCCCAGGCCGACCACAGCACCACCGGGAGCCCCAGGCGCCGGCTGGCCACCCATCCCGGGCCGGAGACCACGCCATAAGGGGGCCGGTGCCAGGCCGGTCTCTCCCCCGTGGCGCCGGCCACGGCGTCCAGGCCCCGGCCCAGGTCCGTCGCCACCTGCCGGGGGGTGAGGGCCAGGTGGTTGCGGTGACGGTGGCCGTGCAAGGCCACCTCGTGCCCGGCGGCAGCGACCTCGGCGGCCAGGCCGGGGGCGGCGGCGGCCATGGAGCCCAGCATGAAGAAGGTGGCCCGCCATCCCAGCCGGTCCAGCGCAGCCAGGAAGGCCGGGGTCGAGGTGGGGTCAGGCCCGTCGTCGAAGGTGAGGGCCACGTGCCCGGGGCGCCCCAGGCCGTGGAGGCCGGGGGCCAGCCGGCGGCGGACCGCTGGCACCCAGGTGAGAGCGGGCCCGGCGTGGACGGCACCGGCCAGGCTGAGCGCCCCGGCCGCAGCCGCGGCTGCGGGCCTCACCTCCTCAGGACGGACCACGGCGCCATGCGGACCCCCTGACGGGACAGGGCCCGGTGCAGCCTGGCCACCCCGGTCTCGACCTGGCCGGAGGCTGCCTGCTCGGCATCGAGCACGTAGACACTGCCGGGCACCGGACGCAAGGGGCGGCGGGCGGCCACGGGGATCTGGGTGCCCATGACGATGCCCTCGTGCTGGGCGCTGGCAAAGGCCAGGTCCGACAGGTTCGGGGTGGGGCCGGGCACATAGAGGGTGCAGGGCCGGCCTGTGTCGGCGGCGATGGCCCGGCTGGCCGAGGTCACGTTGTCCCGGGGCATGAACAAGTGCAGGTCCTCCTCGGGGCCCCAGCCGCCATTGGCGATCGTCACCCCGTAGGCGGCCAGCCTCCGTACACCGGCCGGGTCGCTGCGGGCCAGGATGCCCTCCACCACGGCCGCCACATGGTCACGGGCCAGGACCGGCGCCAGGTCAGGGTCGGCCAGGCTGGCCGGGCCCAGCCGGACCCCGACGAACACCGCTCGGGCCTGGGAGGGAGCGGGTCGGGCGGCATCGGCCCCCAGTGCTGTGGCCGCCTCCGCCCCCACGTTGAGCCCGGCGTACATGGTGACCGCCGCCAGGCTGGCAGCAGCCAGCCGAGCTCCCACCGGCCTCCGCCTGGGCAGCGGGAGCGGCTTGCTCACCCGGGCCAGCGACCACACGTCATCAGCGGCGTCCCCGGCGAATAGCGCCTTCCCCCGGCCGGCGAGGGTCACCCTCTCGGCCACCGCCCGGTCCAGCGCGTCCGCCAGCTGGGCGGGGTCGGTAGCCAGGGGGGCCACCCCCGCCCGGTCCATGTCCAAGGCGTTGTGGCGGCCGTGGCCCGGGATGGGCCGGACGCTCACCACCGGAAGGCCGGCGGCGAAAGCCTCCATGCAGGTGAGGCCCCCGGCGTTCTGCACGAGGATGTCGCTGGCGGCCATGAGGGACGGCATGGCGTCTGTCCATCCCAGCACCACGCCCGTCCCCCGGGCGGCCAGCTTGCGACGGAGGCGCTCGTTGCGGCCGCACACCACGAGGGGGACATAGCGGCCCGTGGCCACCAGGGCGTCGAAGGTCTGCTCCACCTCGCCCACCCCCCACGAGCCCGCCACCACCAGGGCCACCCTGGCATCGGAGGGGATCCCCAGCTCGGCCCGGGCCTGGGTCCGGTCGGGGAGACCGGTGCGGAACCGCTCCGCCACCAGGGGCCCGGGCGCCCGGGACGGCCGGCCCGTGGCCAGCTCGGCCTGGGTGGCGGAGCTGGCGTGCAGGCAGAGGTTGAGGTCCACCCCCGGGTGGACGGAGAGGGGGTGGACGGAGAAGTCGGTGAGGAACGTGACGGCCGGGACGCCCAGGGGACTCCACCGCCGCCGGCGCAGGCGGCCCAGGACCACCGAGGCCAGCGGGTAGGTGGACACCACGGCATTGGCCTGCAGCTCCCCGGCCCAGCGACGGATCCGCCGCCCGAACACCAAGGTGAGGGCGGCCCCTATCGGTGCGCACAAGACGGGGCCGACGAACCACATCCGGTAGGTGGCCTCGTAAGCCCAGGGAGCAGACCGCAGCCACAGCTCGTAGACGGCCTTCATGGCCCGCCCCAGGCGGGGCGAGGCGTCCAGGAAGTCCACCGTCTTGGTCTCGATACCCCGAGCCTCCAGGCGACGGCACAGCTCACGGGCCGCCCCGTCGTGGCCGGCTCCCATGCGCGCCGACACGACGAGGACCCGGGCGCTTCCCACCACGGGCTACAACCTAGCCCTGGTGGTCACGGGCCCGGCCCGCGGAGGCCGGGCCGCGGGCCGAGGTGTGAAGCCGCCCGGGATGGGGAACAAGGGGCACGGAAGTGGATCTCCGACGTTCGTGGAGAGACGCGATTCCGCTAATATGCCCAGTCTCGAGGGGCTGTGCAGGTCGGCTCGGGCCGCGCCTGTGCGGCCGGCATCTCTACCAGGGGGCCATGCGAGTGGGGTCGCGATGCCGGTGTGGACCGGGACAGGCAACTACGCCGGAGGAGCAGGTGGAGTCGGCACGAGAGGCAATGTGGGACATCGGGCGGTGGCGGGCGCAGGCGGCCTGCCGGGACGTGGACCCCGATCTCTTCTTCCCCGTGGGGGTGACGGGGCCGGCGGAGATCCAGATCGCCCAGGCCAAGGCGGTGTGCGGAGCCTGCCAGGTGCGGGAAGAGTGCCTGGAGTTCGCCGTCGACACCAACCAGGAGTACGGGGTGTGGGGCGGCACCAGCGAGGAGGAGCGCCGGGCCATCCGGCGGGCCCGGAGGGCCGCCCGCCTGATGCAGGTGCAGGCGTCCTGAGCCCGGTCGGGGGCCGGGTCAGGAGTCGCAGCGGCCCGGCTCGGTCGCGACCCGTTCCGGGTGGGTGTAGATGTTGGCCCGGCCGGGGCGGACGAACCCCACGGTGGTGATCCCGAGGTGGTGGGCGGTGGCCACGGCCAGGCTGGAGGGAGCTCCCACGGCCACGATGACCGGCACGCCGGCGAGGGCCGACTTCTGTACCAGCTCGTAGCCGATACGGCCCGAGAGGGCCACCACGTGGCCGGCCAGGGGAAGCTGGTGGTCGAGGAGGGCCCGCCCGATCAGCTTGTCCAGGGCATTGTGGCGGCCCACGTCCTCCCGCAGGGCCACGAGGGCGCCGTCGGGCCCGAACAGCCCGGCGGCGTGCAGGCCCCCGGTGCGTCTGAACAGGCGCTGGGAGCGGCGCAGGGCCTCCGGGAGACCGAGGAGGAGGGAGGCGGGGAGCACGGGCCCTGGGGCTACGGGGTGGCACCGGCGCTCCAGGTCGGCCAGGGTGGCAACGCCGCACAGGCCACAGGAGGCGGTGGACACCGTCCTCCGGCGCTCGGCGGACCTCTCGTCGAGGGGCGTCGTCAGGGTGACGCTCACGATGTTGTAGCGCTGCACTTCGCCAGGGGGCAGGTCGCAGTAGCGGATCGCCCGCACCTGGGGCGGCCCCGGGGAGGAGGAGCCCTCCGGGCCGGCCGGGGCGATGAGGCCCTCGGAGAGGAGGAACCCCGCCGCCAGCTCGAAGTCATGCCCGGGGGTCCTCATCGTCACGGCGACGGGGAGGGGCTCCTGACCCGGGCCGCCGGCCCGGATCTCCAGGGGCTCCTCGGTCACCACCTGGTCGGGCCTCCGGTGCCAGGAGCCGGCCGAGAGGACGAGGACCTGCACCGGGGTGGCCGGCCGCCGGTCGGCGTCCAGTCCGGCGGTGAGCCCCACTCGGGGGCCTCGAGGGCCGGGACCGGGCCCGGCCGGCGGAGCCCCGCCCTGCCCGCTGGTCACCCCGGCGTCCAGTCCAGCCCCAGGCCCCCCAGGTCGGCCGGGCTGTCGGTGTCGGCGAAGTCCCGGGCGCTTGCCACTGCCCCCCATTCCGATGGCCCGAGCCAGGTGACGGGAACGGTGGCCATGAGGGACTTCATGCTGCGGTGGCGGCGGGTGCCCGAGCCCGCCAGGCGGCCGGCGGCGGCCAGGGCCGCCGGGGACAACCGGGCACAGAGGAACTGCGGCTGGCCCTCGACCACGGGGACGACCGTAGCGGTGGAGGGCCAGCCCGCCAGCAGGCGCAGGAGTGCCTCACCCACCAGGGGCAGGTCGCAGGCCAGCACCAGTGCCGGCCCGTTATGGCCCCGCTCCGCCAGTGCCACCGCGCCGGCCCCCACGGCCACGAGGGGGCCCTCACCGGGATCGGGCACCGGCGGCAGCCCCGAGATGGCCTGTCCCACCTCCAGGGCGGGGTTGGTCACCCGGGCCAGCCGGCGGCCGAGGCGCTCGGCCGCCGGCTCGCCGTTGATCCGCAGCCTGGCCTTGTCGGTCCCCATGCGCCGGCTCCGGCCGCCGGTGAGGAGGAGGCCGGCCACCCCGTCCACGGGAGCGTCCATGGCCGCATTGTGCCCCCGGGGAGCGGTGACGGGCACCCAGCAGGCAGGGCCCAGCCCCGCCGAGGGTGCCTCCCGGGGGTGCCCATGAGCGATCCGGGCGGGAGCCGGGGTGGGCCCGCGTCTGGTGAGGGCTTCCTGGTCGCCGGCCGCTACCGGGCCCTGCGCCTGCTGGGCCGGGGGGGGATGGCAGAGGTGTGGGAGGCGCGGGACGAGCGCCTCGAGCGGCAGGTGGCCCTCAAGCTGCTGCGGGGAGACCTGGCCGCCGACCCCGGCTTCCGGGCCCGCTTCGAGGCCGAGGCCCGCCTGGCGGCCCGCCTGGCCCACCCCCACGTGGTGGCTGTGTACGACACGGGCGAGGACGCGGGACGCCCCTGGATCGTGATGGAGCGCCTCCCGGGGGCCAGCCTGGCCGATGACATCGGGAAGGGCCCCATGGACGAGGCCACGGTCCGCCAGGTCGGCCTCCAGGTCCTGGCGGCGCTGGAGGCGGCCCACAGCGCGGGGCTGGTGCACCGGGACGTGAAGCCGGCCAACATCTTGTGGGACGGGGACGGCAACGTGAAGGTGGCGGACTTCGGGATAGCCAAGGGGCTGGAGACGCCCGCGGGCGGAGCCGACCTCACCGCCACCAACCTCCTCATCGGCACCCCGGGGTACTTAGCTCCGGAGCGGATAGACGGGCACCCTGCCACTGCGCGCTCGGACCTGTGGTCGGTGGGCGTGGTCCTCTACGAGGCCCTGACGGCCACCAAGCCGTTCAGGGGCGAGACTCCCCTGTCCGTGGCCCTGGCCGTGCGCCAGGGGGAGAGGCCCTCCCTGACCGACCTGCGGGCCGGGCTCAGCCCCGGGATGGTGGCCGCCGTGGAGGGGGCCCTGGCCCTGGACCCGGCCTCCCGGTTCGCCACCGCCAGCCAGATGGCCGCCGTGCTGAGCGGGTCCGCCGACGCCGACACCATCGCCCTGCCTGTAGGCCTCCCGGGCGACCCAGGTGCCACCCAGCCCCTGGCCTCCCCACCCCCGACCGTCCCCATGGAGCCCTCCACGTCCCGTTTGGAGGAGGCCACGCTGCCCCTGGCCGGCAGCGCCTCCGCCGCCTCCCCATCCTCCGGCGGTCCCGGGGGAGGGAGGCGACGCCTGCCCCGCCCGGCCCGCTATCTCCTCCGGGTCATCCTGGCCTGCCTGCTGGCCGTGCTGGTGGCAGCCGTCCTGGCCAGCTGGCTGGGCTCCGGGGGGGCGGGGAGCGGGAGGGGAGGAACCCCGAGCAGCACCACGACCACCACCGCCCCCACCACCACGACGACGGCCCCCACCACCACGACCACGGTGGCTCCCACGACCACCGCCCCCACGACCACCGCCCCCACGACCACGACCACCACCGCCCCCACCACGACCTCCCCTTCTGCTCCTCCCAAGCCGGGTCCGCCCGCGGGGGGTCCGCCTGGCCACCACGGCCATGGCCACGGAAAGGGGAAGTGACGCTAGGGCCGGACGAGGGCGGCCAGGAGGGCCTGCAGCTTGAGCTGGGTCTCGGTCAGCTCATCCCGTGGGTCGGAGTCGGCCACTATGCCGACCCCGGCCAGCAGTCGGGCCGTCCTGCCCCGGATGGTCGCCGAGCGGATGCCGACGACCCAGTCCCCGTCCCCCCGGCTGTCCACCCAGCCCACCGGCCCCGCATAGCGGCCGCGATCCATGCCCTCCAGCTCGGCGATCAGGTCGAGGGCTGCCGGCCGGGGCGTGCCCGCCACCGCCGGGGTGGGGTGCAGCCGGGCGGCCAGCTCGAGGGCGCTCGGCCAGGGCGGGCGGAGCCGCCCCTTCACCAGCGTGCCCAGGTGGGAGACGTTGCGCAGCGAGACGATCGATGGTGCCGGCGGCACGTCCATCTCAGCGCACACCTGGCCAAGGGCGTCCACGACCGCCTGCACCACCACCCGGTGCTCGGCCGTGTCCTTGGCCGAGGCCAGCAGGGCGGCGGCCAGGGAATCGTCGGTGGCAGGATCGCCGGAGCGGGCCACTGTCCCGGCCAGGGGATGGGACCGCACCTCGGCCGCCCGCCGGCTGGCCAGCAGCTCGGGGCTGGCACCTACGAACCCCCCGACGGAGAAGACCGTGCACGAGGGGTAGAGGGCCCGCAGCCGACCCAGCACATCCGAGACGATCAGGTCCCGGTTGGCATGGACCACGACCTCTCGGGCCAGCACCACCTTCTCCAGGCGCCCCCGCCTGATCTCCGCCACCGCCCGGCCCACCCTCGCGCACCACTCCTCGTGGGGGACCACGGACTCCAGCCGGAACCGCTCCGGTGGCCACGCCTCCTGCCGGGGGCTCGGATCAGGGGGCCGTGGCCGGTAGGAGCCCGCCGGGGCCACCACGGTCTGCCAGGCCCGGCCCTCGCCGTCCCGCCCCACGATGAGAGTGGGCACGGTCAGGCGGGCCGGCGATCCCCCGTCGAAGGGCAAGGCTCCGAGGGCCACTGCGCCCGTTCCTGGCAACCCCACCTCGTCCTCGACCTTGATGCCGCTGAGCGCCTCGACGGCCCGGTCGCGGTCGCCCCGGCACGACAGGCCCCCCGGGAGCTCGAGGGTCATGGCCACCCCCCTGCCGGCCAGGCCCGCCCCCTCCCGCTCGAAGAGCACCCCGCCCTCCCCGGCGACCTGGCGCAGGTCGGGCGCCTCGTCCAGGGGGAAGGTGGTGGCGACCAGGTCGGTCATGGCGCCCCTTCCCTGGTGGCGGTGATGAGCTGGGCCGCGCCCAAGGTCAGGGTGCGCCGGCTCACCACCCCCCACCCTGCCCGCCTGACCTCGCCCAGCAAGCGGTCGGGCGGGGGCAGGTAGGCCACCGAGCGGGGCAGGTATCTGTAGGCGGAGGCATCGGAAAGGAGCGCCCCCAGGCGGGGCACCACCTGCTCGAACCAGAGGGCGTGGCCGGCCCGCACCATGGGGTTGCCGCCTGGCTGGCCCACCTCGAGCAGGGCCAACCTGCCCCCGGGACGCACCACCCTGGCCAGCTCGGCGAAGAGGGCGGGGAGGCTGGCCACGTTGCGCAGGGCGAAGCCCGAGACGGCACCGTCGAGGACGCGGTCGGGAAGCGGCAGGCAGAGCCCGTCCCCGAGGACCAGGGGTGCAGCCGTGCGGGCGTGGGCCAGCATGCCCCAGGAAAGGTCGACCCCGAGGGGGCGATGGCCGGCGGCGTCCAGCTCGCGGCACAGGTCCCCGGTCCCGGTGGCCAGATCCAGCACCAGCGAGCCGGGCGGCAACCCCAGAGCGGCCACGGCTCGGCGTCGCCAGCCGCGGTCGAGCGAGAAGGTCATCAGCCGGTTGAGCAGGTCGTAGCGGGGGGCAATGGCGTCGAACATGGACCGGACGGCCTCGACCTTGTCCCGGCCCTCGGGCAAAGGAGCGTTCACCCCACCGCCTCCGTCCTGGTGGCGGCCAGCCAGGTGGGGCCGACGCAACTCGAGCAAGTGGTCACCGGGGGGACCGTGGGTGCCAGCGGCCCCCGGAACGCCTGCAGCCTGCGGGCGGCGTGCCGGTCGGGGGGCGGGGCTGGGCGGTCAGCTCGTCCACCCGCAGCTCCACGGGCCCACTGTAGGGGGGATGGCGTTGGTTGCCACCCGGGCCGGCCGCCGGCTCGCACCCCCCGGGAGAGGGGGTGGGAAGTAGAAGGGGAGCTATCCCGACTCTGCGGACCGGTTGGCAGCGAGGTAGGAGCGGTACACCGCCAGCAGGGCTTCTCGCTGGGCGTCGCTCAAGGCCGGATCGGCCTCGATGGCGGCCTCGGTCGGCAGCGGCTGAGCCCGGGCCTCCTGCTGGTCGAGGAGGCCGGCCTGGGCGAGGAGGGTCTCGGCCGAGACGTTGAGCGCCTTGGCGATGGAGCGCAGGACCCGTACCGATGGTTCGTGCAGGCCCCGCTCGATCTGGGACAGGTAGGGGTTGGAGACCTGGGTCAGCTCGGCCAGGTCCCGCAGCGAGAGCTTGGCCAACCGGCGCTGGGCCCGGATCACCTCGCCCAGGGCCTCGAGCTGGCGCCTCCAGGGGTCTTCATTTCCCATGGGCCGACCGTAGCGGGGCTCAGGAGAGGCCCGGGTGCGGATGGCACCCGGGCCCCCTCACTGCGTCTCAGGCGGCCTGGGCCTTGCGGGAGGCGGGGCGGGCCGGCTTGGGGGCCAGGGCAGCCACCTCGCTGGCGAAGGCCCGCTGGGAGGCGACCAGCTTCTCCACGAAGTCGAAGCCGGCCTGCACGGCCTCCTGAGGGCTGGGCAGCTGCTGGGCGAAGGGCTGCTCGGGCAGCTTGCCCAGGTCGGGCAGGACGTTGTCCAGGGTCTCGGCCGTGGTCCGAAGGGTCCCCAGGACCCAGCGCTGGCCCAGCTCGAGGCCGGCCAGGACCTGCTCCTGGGCGAGGGTGGTGATGTCGGTTATGGTGCTCATGGGATAAGTATATAGAGCATCTGCTCACTATGTCAAGCGCCCCCCAAGCCCGCCGGGGGTCGGTAGCCTCAGGGGGGACAGATCCCACAGGAGGTCGCCGTGACGAGCAAGGTGCTGGTGACGGGCTCACCGGACCGGGTAGACCCGGTGCGCCAGGTGCTGGTGGCACAAGGCATGGACGTGGTGGCCGTGGACCGGCTGGAGGAGCTGGCGGGGGTGGCGGCGGGGATCCCCCCGGGCTCGCTGCAGTGCTATGTGCAGCTGCCGGTGCAGGTGTCGTCCATCTCGACCACGGTCGTGGCCCGGGTGAGGGATTTCCTCACCCAGGGGCTGCTGGCCCGCTTCGACGCCGCCATCCGGGTTCTGCCCCTCCTGGCTGCCGACGCCACGGTGGTGCTGGTGGCGGGCAACTCCCCCGGGGAGACGGGTGTGCCCGACGACCAGCGGGCACGCCTGGCGCTGCTGCGGGTCCTGGCTCACTCCATCCTGGCCGAGGCACTAGGCGACCTGAGGGTGACGGTGCTGGACCGCCGTCCGGGGAGCCCCGAGGAGGTCGCCAAGCTGGTGGGGGACAGGGGCCCGGTCCCGCTTCGCACGGTGGCTGACTACGCCGACTACCGCCCTGACGTGAGCTACGACGACTGGCGCCTGGAGGTCCTCAGCCTGGCCACCATGGAGGCTTGAGGTGGCTCGCCGACCCCTCGACCAGCGGGCCGCCTCCCGGGAGGCAGCGGAGCCGGCCGAGTCGGTGACGTCAGGGGAGTCGGCCCTGCCCGCTGGGGCGGCTGAGGCCCTGGGGCCGGAGGGATCCTTGGGGCCGGCCCCGGACCCCGTGGGCCTGGCCCTGGCCCTGGCCCGCCTGCCGTTGCGCCTGGGACGGCGGCCCGGAGCCGTGGCCGAGGCCACCGGTCGCTGGGCTCAGGGGATGGGAGCGGCCATGGCGGCCACGGCCCTGCGGGCGGCCGGGCGCCGGGTGGCGGGGCCAGTTCGCCCGGGGCCCAAGGATCGCCGGTTCCAGGAGCCGGACTGGGAGGAGAACCCCTGGTACTTCGGCCTGGAGCAGGCCTACCTGTTGTGGGCCCGGCTGGTGGGGGACCTCCTCGAGGGGGCCGACCTCGACCGCAAGGAGCGAGTCAAGACCGAGCTGGCGGCTCAGATGGTGGTGGACGCCCTGGCTCCCCCCAACACGCTGCTCGGGAACCCCGCCGCCCTCCACCGGGCCCTGCAGACAGGAGGGCTGAGCCTGGCCCGGGGCTTTGCCAATTTCCTCGAGGACCTGGCCACCAACGGGGGACGGCCCAAGCAGGTGGACCGGAGGGGCTTCCAGCTGGGCCGCAACCTGGCCGCCACCCCGGGCCAGGTCGTCTACCGCAACGACCTGATGGAGCTGCTCCAGTACGCCCCGCAGACGCCCACCACCTTCGAGGTCCCGCTGCTGCTCAGCCCCCCATGGATCAACCGGTACTACGTCATGGACCTGTCCCCGGGGAGGAGCTTCGCGGAGTGGGCCGTTTCCCACGGGCACACGACCTTCGCCATCAGCTACCGCAACCCCGACGCCTCCATGCGGGACGTCACCCTGGAGGACTACCTGGTGCACGGACCGCTGCAGGCCCTGGACGTGGTGGCCGACATCACGGGCGCCCCCGAGGCCAGCATCGTGGGGCTCTGCCTGGGCGGGACCCTGACGGCCATGCTGCTCGCCTATCTCGCGGCCCGGGGGGAGGGGAACCGGGTTCGAACGGCAACCCTGCTCAACACCTTGATTGACTTCTCCGAGCCCGGGGTGCTGGGGGCCTTCACCGACCCGGGGACCGTGGCGCGCCTGGAGCGCACCATGGCCCGGCGGGGATACCTGGACTCGGCGGAGATGTCGTCAACCTTCGACCTGCTGCGGGCCAACGACCTCATCTGGCCCTACGTGAGGCACAACTGGCTCATGGGCGAGGACCCCCCGGCCTTCGACATCCTGGCCTGGAACGCCGACGGCACCCGTATGCCCGCTGCCATGCATTCCTTCTACCTGCGGGCCTGCTACCTCGAGAACCGCCTGGCCCGGGGGACCCTCAGGCTGGCAGGGGAGGACCTGAGGCTGGAGGACGTGAGCCAGGAGGTGTACCTGCTGGCGGCGAAGGAGGATCACATCGCGCCCTGGCGGTCCTCCTACCGGGCCACCCAGCTCCTGGCCCGGGCGCGCTTCGTCCTCAGCTCGTCGGGGCACATCGCCGGGATCGTGAACCCCCCGGGCCCCAAGTCGAGGCACTGGACCTACGAAGGCCATGGTGGCGAGAGCCCAGGGCCAGAGGTCAGGGCGCGCCAAGGCCGGAGCGGCTCTCGGTCCCCCGTGGGGGCTGGCGGTGGCTCCGGTGGGGGGGCCCTCCCGGCCTCGGCCTCGGAGTGGCTGGCGGGAGCGGCCGAGCACCAGGGTTCGTGGTGGGAGGACTGGGCGGCGTGGATGGCCACCCGGTCGGGTGAGCTGGGGCCACCCCCCGCCATGGGGAGCGCCCGTTACCCCCCGCTCGGGCCGGCGCCGGGGCAGTACGTGATGGCGCCCTGAGGCGCACCGGCCCCGTGGACCGGTGGTTTCCGGGGAGTGGCGCTTCCGGGCCGGCGTGGCATCCCGGCCGGCGTGGCGTCCCGGCCCGGCGTGCCCGGCGGGCCTGTCGCTTCGGCGGAGCGGGCCTTGCCGCTGGCCGGCGGGGACCAGCCCGGGCGGGCTACGAGCCCGGCGGGGCGAGCCCCGGAGAGCGGCGAGCCCCGGGGAGCGGCGGGCCTGGGGGGTGGCCCCCGGGCTGGCCCCCGGGCTGCTAGGCGTAGAGACGGAAGACGCCTTGGGCCACGCAGGCCGGCTTGGCCGGGGGCGGCTGGCCTTCGATCTCGAAGGTGAGGTCCAGGGCCACCTGGGACCCCCCGGTCACCTCATCGCAGCTGGCCAGCTCCACCCCCAGGCGAAGCCTCTCCCCCACTCTGACCGGGGCTGGGAAGCGAACCCGGTTGCAGCCGTAGTTCACCCACAGCCGGGCGTCGTCGACGGTGACCACCTCCGGCAGGAGAGCCGTTCCCAGAGAGAGGGTGAGGTAGCCATGGGCGACCGGCGCACCAAAGGGTCCCTCCCTGGCCCGCTCCGGGTCCACGTGGATCCACTGGTGGTCGCCGGTGGCATCGGCGAACAGGTTGACCTGCTCTTGGGTCACCTCGTGCCAGGGACTCCATCCCAGGTGCTGGCCGACCAGCCCAGGAAGGTCCGCCATCGTGATTCTCATGGCCGGACGCTAGCGCGCTGTTTCACTCACCGGCGCCTATGATACATTCTGATGTATTAAGATGACTTTTCAGCTCCGCGAAGCGGCCCTGGGCCAGCACCTTCTGGTCACGCGGGAGCAGGCTCTGGCGTCGGGGGTGAGCCGGGAGGCCATCCGCCGCCAGCTGCGCTCCGGATCGTGGGAAGCCATGCACAGGGGCGTATACCGGGTCGAGACGGTGCGGGCCCCCACCCCGGAGCAGGCCATGATGGCTGTCTGCCTGTCCCTTCCGGGAGCGGTCGTCTCGCATCTCTCCGCCGCCTGGCTCTGGGGCCTTGAGGAAAGGCGGCCGGAGCTGGTGGACGCCATTGCCGGGCGCCCCGGCCTGCGCAGGGAGGGTGCCGTGATCCACTGGGCCAGGGATCGTATGGGGTTGCCGGTTAGTCGCCGGCAGGGGATCCCCGTCACCAACCCGTTGCGGACCGTCTTGGACGTGGCGAGGGTGGTGCCTCCCCGGCAACCTGAGCCAGGTCGTCGAGCGTGCCCTCGGCAAGGGGCTCGTGAGCGGGGAGGCTATCTTGGCCGAGCTGGAGAGGAGGGGCCGGAGCGGGGTGTCGGGGACGGCAGCGTTGCGCAGCGTGCTCTCGGATCTGGGTGTCCCCGGAGTGCCTGCGAGCCAGCTCGAGCGCCGCCTCCTGCAGATCATCCGCAGCCAGGGGCTGCCCGAGCCGGTCCGGGAGCTCGGGGTAGGGGAGCGCCACCAGTACCGGGCCGATGTGGCCTGGCCAGCGGGCCGCCTGCTCGTCGAGGTGGACGGCTTTGCCACCCACGGGACGCCGCAGGCCTTACAGGCTGACCTGGCTCGCCAGAACGAGCTGATCCGCCAGGGGTGGCGCGTGCTGCGCTATACGTGGGCGGACCTCTGGGACCGCCCAACCCACGTGGCAGCCCAGATTACCGCCGTCATGGCGTCGGCCGCCTGACGTCCTGTCACTGCGCCGGGGGCAGGGGGGGGTCTGACCCGGGTGCAAAAGGTAACTCTGAGTCGGCTTGAGTCCATCTGTCAACGCCGAACGCAATCAGAATGACTGAACGCACTCCGCATCATGCCCTTGCGGGCTTGGGTGGCGGCGGTGACGCCTCCCCTGGCGCCGACCCGCATCTCCGGGGGGCGGGCTGGGCCTAGTCGCCTACCTGGGCAGCGTCGGGGGACTGGTCTCCGCAGGTCGCCAGCTTGGAGGCCCGGGTCGACCGGGCCGGAACGCCTGCCGGCTACTTGAACCAGATGCGGCGGTAGTCCCGGCTCTGGGGATGCAGCAGGAGCACCACTAGGGCGATGTCGAAGAGCAGGTTGAGGAAGTTGCCTCCGAAACCAACGACCACCGCGGCCAGCACAGCGAAGGCAAGGCTCACCACCGCGGCAACCGTGCCCAACCAGTAACCCCACTTGCGCTCGTTGGCGATGCCGTACCCGCCTACCCCCTCGCCGGCCGCCATGGCCAGCCCGATGAGCCCGAACCCACCGGACAGCCCGCCGAAGATCACAAAGAAGATGGCGTTCAGGTACAGGAGGATCACGCTGGCCTGGAGGGTCTGGGGCTGACCGCTGTTCACCCACCGCCGTTCCGGCTTGTAGGACATGGGACCAGTCTTACAGGCCAGAGCGGGAAAGAGGCACCGGGTGGGCGCCGGCCGAGCCGGCCCCTGCCAGCTGCCCGCAGGCGGCGTCAATGGCGAGCCCGCGGTTGCGGCGGACGGTGACATTCACGCCCAGCTCACGCAGCTCCCTGGCGAACTGCTGGACCCCGGCGGGAGGGGTCCCCCGGGCCGGCCAGCCTGGGGTGGGGTTGAGGGGGATCAGGTTGACGTGGGCCCGGAGAGGACGGGCCCGGCCAGCCAGCTGGGCGGCGTCACTGCGGCTGTCGTTCACACCGTCCATGAGAGCCCACTCGAAGGAGAGCCGGCGGCCCGACGACGCCACGTACTCCTCGCAGGCTGCCATCAGCACCCCCAGCGGCCAGCGCCGGTTGATGGGCAGGAGCCGGTCCCGAAGGGAGTCGTTGGCGGCGTGCAAGGAGACCGCCAGGCCGACCGGAAGCCTCTCGCGGCTCAGCCTCCGCACTCCCGGGACCAGGCCTACCGTAGAGAGGGTGATGTGCCTGGCGCTCAGCCCCAGTTCGTCGTGGATCCGCTCCACGGCCGCCCAGACCCTCGGGTAGTTGGCCAGGGGCTCCCCCATGCCCATGAACACGACGTTGGACAGGCGTCGGCCGGCTTGCCGGCAAGCCCGGGCAGCGGCCACGACCTGCTCGACGATCTCGCCGGTGGAGAGGTGTCGGGTGAAGCCAGCCTGCCCGGTGGCGCAGAAGCCGCATCCCATGGCGCAGCCCGCCTGGCTGGAGACGCACACGGTGGACCGGCTGGCATAGTGCATGAGGACGGTCTCGACGGCGGCACCGTCGCTGAGGGACCACAGCCACTTGAGGGTCTGGCCGGCGTCGGCCGAGAGCTCCCGGGAGGGTGTCAGGGCAGGGGTGAGCCGGGGATCCGATCCCAGGCGGGCACGCAGGGTCGCCGGCAGGTCGGTCAGCTCGGCAGGGGGTACGAGCCGGTGGTACAGGCCCGCCCACACCTGGCGAGCCCGATAGGGGGGCTCGCCAGCCAGAACCTCGCCCAGGTCAGACAGGCTGAGGTCGTAGCGGCTCACAGGCAACGAGCGTAAGGGCGGACCCTCTGACCGCGAGCCGGCCCCCCCGGACTCTCACCGCGAGCCGGCCTGCCGGGGAGCCTTCCGCCGGGCCCGCTCGCCAGGAGGCCGGGCGCTCAGACCCCGCCCACGCCGCCCCCTAAGACCGCCCCCTCAGGCCCTCCCTCCGGCCCCCCCCAGGCCCCCCCTCAAGCCGCCTTGACGGAGGCCACCAGCTTGGTGAGCGACTCCTTGGCGTCTCCGAACAGCATGACGGTCTTGGGGTCGTACAGCAGCTCGTTGTCGATGCCGGCGAAGCCGGGGCGCATGCTGCGCTTCAGGAAGACCACGGCGCCGGCCTGGTCCACGTTGAGGATCGGCATGCCGTAGATGGGGCTGCCGGGCAGGTCCCGGGCCGCGGGGTTGACGACGTCGTTGGCCCCCACCACCAGGGCCACGTCGGTGGTGGGGAACTGGGGGTTGGCGTGGTCCATCTCGATGAGCGACTCGTAAGGCACGTCGGCCTCGGCCAGCAGCACGTTCATGTGCCCGGGCATGCGGCCGGCGACAGGGTGGATGGCATAGGCCACCTCCACCCCCCGGTCCTCCAGAGTCTTGGCCAGCTCGGCGATGACGTGCTGGGCCTGGGCCACGGCCAGGCCGTAGCCGGGCACGATCATGACCTTGCGGGAGTAGGCGAGGAGGGTGCCGATGTCAGCGGCATCGCTGGAGCGCACGCTGCGGCTGTCACCGGCCACGCCGCCCCCGGCGGTCGTGGCCACGGCGGGCTTGAAGCCGCCGAAGACGATGTTGGGTAGCGACCGCCCCATGGCGTCGCTCATCATCTTGGTGAGCAGTGCTCCCGACGCTCCCACCAGGGTGCCCGCCACGATGAGGACGAGGTTGTCCAGCACGAACCCATCTGCTGCCACGGCCAGGCCGGTGAAGGAGTTGAGGAGGGAGATGAGCACGGGCGTGTCGGCCCCGCCCACGGGCAGGACCACACTGGCCCCGAGGAACAGGGAGATGATTGCCATGGCGGCAAGGGTCCCCAGGTTGGGAAGGGCGATGGTCACCACGCCGAGGGCCACCACTGCGATGCCTGCCCCTCCGTTGACCATCTGCTGGGAGGGGTAGGTGATGGGGCGGCCGGTCATCAGCTCCTGGAGCTTGGCGAAGGCCAAGGCGCTGCCCGACAGCGAGAGGCAGCCGATCACGAGGCCGAAGATGATCTCCACCACCTTGTCGGGGCTGACCCCGGCAGGCACGTCGTGGAGGAACTCGACCAGGGAGACGAGGGCCGCCGCTCCGCCCCCCACCCCGTTGAAGGCGGCCACCATCTGGGGCATGGCTGTCATGCGGACCTTGCGGGCGGCCGGGATGCCGATGGCCGCCCCGATGACCATGCCCACCCCGATGATCCAGTCATGGCCAATGCGCTGGTCGGCAAAGGTCAGCCCGACGGCGATGACCATTCCGGCCACGCCGATCAGGTTGCCCCGGCGGGCGTGCCGGGGCGAGGAGAGCGCCTTGAGGGCCAGGACGAAACAGATGGTGGATGCCAGGTAGATCCCTGTCAGGGTGACCGGGGTGAACGTGACGCCGAGCAGCACCGGCCAGGACGAGATCACGGTCCCCTCTCCTCGGAGCGAGCACCCCGGGACTGCTGGCGGCCCTTGAACATCTCGAGCATGCGGTCCGTGACCGCCACGCCGCCCACGATGTTGAGGGTGGCCAGGATGACCGCCACCAGGGCGAGGGCGATCTCCAAGGGCCCCCGGGCCTCGTTGGCGATGATCATGGCCCCCACCAGGATCACGCCGTGGATGGCGTTGCTCCCCGACATGAGGGGCGTGTGCAGGATGCTCGGGACCTTGGAGATCACCTCGTAGCCCACGAAGGCGGCGAGGATGAAGATGAACAGGAGCGTCACCGGAGTGGAGACCATGTCAGCCCTTTCGTGACTCGAGGTACTCCCTGGTCGGGGCGTGGCGGACCTCCCCGTCGGCGGTGAGGCAGGCCCCGGCCACCACCTCATCGTCGAAGTCGGGGGCCAGCCGGCCGTCCCGGACGAGCAACTGGACCAGGTTCACCACGTTGCGGGCGTAGAGGGCGCTGGCGTGGGTGGGCATGGTCGCCGCCAGGTCCCGAGGCCCCAGGACGAGCACCCCGCCGTGGTCGACCTCCTCTCCCAGCCGGGTGACCTCGCAGTTCCCGCCGCTCGGTGCGGCCAGGTCCACGATCAGGGAGCCGGGCCGCATGGCCTCCACCATGGACCTCCTGATCAGCACCGGAGCCCGCCGCCCCGGCACGGCTGCAGTCGTGATGACCACGTCGGAGGAGGCGACGTGGGCACCGATCAGCTCCTGCTGGCGGGCCAGGAAGTCCGTCCCCTGCTCGGCGGCATAGCCCCCGGCCCCCTGCTTGGCCTCGAGGTCCAGCTCGAGGAAGGTGGCCCCCAGGCTGCGCACCTCGTCAGCGGCGGCAGGGCGCACGTCATAGGCGCTCACCTTGGCGCCCAGGCGCCGAGCGGTGGCGATGGCCTGCAGGCCCGCCACTCCCGCCCCCATGACCAGCACCTTGGCCGGTGGCACGGTCCCGGCCGCGGTCATGAACATGGGGAAGAACTTCGGCAGGCGCACGGCGGCGAGCAGGGCGGCCCGGTAACCGGCCACCGTCGCCTGGGAGGAAAGGGCATCCATGGACTGGGCCCGGCTGATGCGGGGAACCAGCTCGAAGGCGAAGGAGGTGACCTTCCGCTCGACCAGGGCAGCCACCATGCCCGGGTCCGAGCCCGGAGCGAGGAAGCCCACCAGCACCGATCCCTCGGGCAGCTTGCCCACCTCGGCCGCCGTCGGGGGCAGCACCCTGGCCACCAGGTCGGCGCCGGCAAGCACGTCTCCTCCCACCTGGGCCCCGGCTTCCCGGTAGGCGCCGTCGGGATAGCCGGCCTGGGCACCCAGGCCCTCCTCCACCCAGACCTCGAAGCCGGCACCCGCCAGCTTGGGCACCACCTCGGGGACGATGGCGGCCCGGCGCTCGCCGGGCCGGGTCTCTCGGGGGACGGCCAGCTTCACGCCGCTTATCCTGGCCGATGGCGCGGTCATTGCGCAGCTTTCGGGCCCGGCCGGCGCCCTGGGCTGCTCATCTGCTTTGCCCACGCACCCGCCGTCCCCCGCCGGTAGGGTGACCCCATGGTGAGCCAGCAGCCCCGCCAGGCCGCCGCCAGCCCCACCCACCGCCGGCCGGACCCCCCCCTCCCGGAGCACCACCACCGCAACGTGAAGGGTGGAGGGGCGAGGGCAGCCGTATTCGGGGTCAGCGACGGGCTCGTGTCCAACGTCTCGCTGATCCTGGGTGTGGCCGGGGCTGCCACCGCCCCGGGCCCGGTGCGCCTGGCCGGCCTGGCCGGGCTGGTGGCGGGCGCCTGCTCCATGGCTGCCGGCGAGTACGTGTCCATGCGGGCCCAGCGGGAGCTGTTCGAAAGGGAGCTGGAGATCGAGAGGCGGGAGATCAACCGCCGCCCGCGCGCTGAGGAGCACGAGCTGGCCCACCTCTACGAGAGCAGGGGAGTGGAGCCGGAAATGGCCCGGGAGCTGGCCGCCGCCATGATGCGGGACCCGGAGGTGGCCCTCGACACCCACGCCCGGGAGGAGCTGGGCCTCGACCCCGACGAGCTGGGATCCCCCTTCCAGGCCGCCGCCTCGTCCTTCGCCTCCTTCGCCATAGGCGCGGCCCTCACCCTGGTCCCGTGGTTTGTCGTGTCGGGGGAGGCCGCCCTCCTGGCCTCCATCGCCGTGGGGGTAATGGCCTCCCTGGCGGTGGGGGTGGCCCTGTCCTTCTTCACGGGCCGGCCGTGGTGGTTCTCGGCCCTGCGCCAGCTTACCCTGGCCGCGGCTGCCGCCGCAGCCACCTTCGGGGTGGGCCACGTTCTGGGGGCTAGCGGGGTCGCCTAGGGGGGATGTCGCCCACGTACGCCCGGTCGGTGTGGTCCACGGTGAACCCCAGGTTGCGATAGAGGGCGACCGCCGGCTCGTTGGAGGCGTCCACGTACAGCATGGCCAGGTCCAGGCCCGCTCGGGCCAGCCAGTCCAGGCCGGCCAGCACCAGGCGGCGCCCGAGGCCCCGGCCCTGGAAGTCGGGGTCCACCGCGATCACGTAGATCTCACCTATGGGCGGGGAGAGATCGGAGTGGACCTTGGTCCAGCAGAACCCCGCCAGGCGGCCCTCCTCCTCGTGCAGGAGGAAGCCGTCGGGGTCGAACCAGGGCTCACGCTCCCGCCGCTGGATGGTGGTGAGGTCCCACCCTCCCTGCTCCGGGTGCCAGGCAAAGGCCCGGTTGTTCACCTCCAGCCAGGCCTCCTCGTCCTGGCCGGGACGGAAGGGCCGCGTGGCCAGGTCGGCCGCCTCGCCCGCCACCGGAAGGGGCCGGCGCATCTGGTAGAGGTCCCGCCCCTTGCTGAGGCCGTTGGCGGCGGCCATCTCGTCATGGTGGGGGGTGGGCTTGGCCACCCACAGGTGCACATGGCCCCCCCCGGCCCTCCCCACCTCGTCCAGGGCCGCCCTCAAGAGGTCCGAGCCCACCGTGCTGGTGGCATCCCGGTGGTGGGGGTCCACCACCACCTCCACGGCCCAGGTGCCGTTGCTCTCGCCCCTGCTCACCTGGGCGTAGCCGACGGGATGGCTGTGGCCGGGCTCCCAGGCCACGAAGCCGGCGAAGCCACGCCGGCCGCCCTGGACCAGGTCCAGCCACTGGTGCTCGCCGAGAGGCCGGTGGTCGTCGGCCACCGCTGCCAGGTGGAGGAGGGTCGAGATGGCGGCCACGTCCTCCTCGCCCATCCTGCGCTTGACCTCCAGGTGCACCACGGGACCGACCGTAGCCGTGAGCGGGCTCCGGGCGGCGCTAGCCTCGCCGGCCGATGGCCCTGCCCCGCCGCCCCGTACGCCCCAGGACACCGGCGGGCCGGGCCCGCGAGGCGGCGGCCCGGCTGGCCGAGGAGTACCCGGGATCGGCCAAGGAGCTCTGCGCCCTGCGCCACGACGGTGCCTTCCAGCTCCTGGTGGCCACCATCCTGTCTGCGCAGTGCACCGACGAGCGGGTGAACCAGGTCACACCCGAGGTGTTTGCCCGCTGGCCCGACCCCCCTTCGCTGGCCGCAGCGGGCCCGGACCTGGAAGAGGTCATACGCCCGGCGGGGTTCTTCAACAGCAAGGCCAAGAGCCTGCGGGGCATGGCGGGGGCGGTGGTCGAGCGCTTCGGGGGGCAGGTGCCGTCCTCAATGGCCGACCTGACCAGCCTGCCCGGGGTGGGGCGCAAGACCGCCAACGTCGTCCGCAGCGTGGCCCTGGGTCTGCCCGGCCTGCCGGTGGACACCCACGTGGCCCGCCTCACCAGGCGCCTGGGGCTGACCCAGGCCACCGATCCGGACCGCATCGAGGCGGAGGTGAGCAGGATGCTCCCGGCGGCGGAGCGGGGGGCGTTCAGCCTGCGCCTGATCCTGCACGGCAGGGCCGTGTGCCGGGCTCGCACGCCCAGGTGCGACCTGTGCGTGCTGGCGGACTTCTGCCCGTCCTCGAGCCTGCCGGCCGGCCGGGGGCCGGCGTTGGGGCGAAGCTCCCCGCGGTGAAGACATCCCAGGTCAGGGGTCGGAAAATCTCCTGGCCAGCAGGCAAGAAGTTGCGCCTGCCGCCGTTAGTACGACCCGGTGAGCGGGTATCCTCAAGTCGAACGGAACCGGTTCCCGCCACCTGGTTCCGCAGAGCGAAGCCGGGATCCGCCGCTCGGCTTGCTCCGCTGACGGCGCCCGAAAGGGCGCCGTCAGTGTCTTTGGGGCCGATACCTCTTGCTACCTCCTGTGACCGCCAGCTAACCGTCGGTCAGCTTCGCCCACCCGGGCCAGGCGGCGGTGGGCCCCTACCAGGGCCCGCTCGGCGGCGTACAGCTCAAGGGCCAGCTCCTCGTGGTCGGCCGCCACGTAGGCATCGGCTATGGCGGTGATGCGCCGGGTCAGCTCATCGAGGGTGCTGGCCAGGGACGAGAGCTCGGCGGCAGACGAGGTCATGCCCCCATCATGGCCCAGGACGGGGTCGCTCTTCCCCTGCCGGGGGCCTCGGGCCGCTAGCATCTGATGCCCGTGCCCAGGGTGTTCGACCGGCATGGTGCGCCCCACCTGTCCGGAGCCCCCTTGGCCGGGGCCAGGTAGGGGGGGCAGGTGGATCTCTATCCGGCCATCGACGTGCGCGGCGGCCAGTCCGTCCGCCTGGTGCAGGGAGACTTCTCCCGGGAGCGTTGCTTCGGGGATCCGGTGGCCACAGCCGAAGGGCTCGTGGCGGCGGGGGCGCGCCACCTGCACCTGGTCGACCTCGATGCCGCCCGGACCGGGGTCCCCGTCCAGCGTGACCTGATCAGCCGCATCGCCGCCCTGGCCATCGAGGCCGGGGTCCTGGTCCAGGTGGGCGGGGGCATACGCAACGAGGAAGCGGCCAAGTCCCTCCTGGCCATGGGCGTGTCCCGGGTGGTGCTGGGCACCGCCGCCCTGGAGCACCCGGGGCTGGTGCGCCGCCTGGCCAGGAAGCACCCCGGCCAGGTGGCGGTGAGCCTCGACCACCGGCGCGCCGGGGCGTCGATTGCCAACCGGCCGGCCCGAGCAGGGGAGCCGGCCTCTTCGGTGGCCAACGCCCGGGTCGCCCTCCGGGGCTGGACCGAGGCCTCCGGGGAGAGCCTGCTGGACGTGGTGCGACGGTTCGAGGATGCCGGCGTGGCTGCCGTGGTGGTGACCGACATCGGGCGCGACGGCACCATGACCGGCCCCGATATGGAGGGCCTGGCGGCTGTCCTGGAGGCCACCGCCCTCCCGGTGGTGGCCTCGGGTGGGGTAGCCTCGTGTGACGACCTGGCCGCCCTGGCCGGTCTCGAGCGCAATGGCAATCGCCTCGATGGGGTCATCGTGGGGATGGCGCTTCGTGAAGGCCGAATGAGCCTGAAGGAGGCCATGGCGGCATGTGAGAGGGTCGGGTGACCTCCCTCGCCCCGTGGCCGGCCGAGCCTCATGCCGGCTGGACGGTGGCGGCGGAGGTACCTTGAGCAGCTTCCTCGTGAACCACGACGGCACGGTCTCCACCGGGGTCCGGGCCGATTCGCTCCGTCGCCTTCTGGAGGAGGGAGGGCCCTTCTGGCTGGACCTCCAGAGCCCCGACCAGGCTGAGCTGGCGCTCCTGTCCGACGTCTTCGCCTTCCATCCCCTGGCCGTGGAGGACGCCCACAACTTCGGGCAGCGGCCCAAGCTGGAGGACTACGACGACTTCGTCTTCCTCGTCCTATACGGAGCCGTCCCGGGCCCCGGGGCGGTCGAGGAGGCCTTGGTCGAGGTCCATTGCTTCTTCTCCCGCACCTGCCTGGTCACCGTGCACCGGGAGGACTGCCCGGCCTTCGCCGGCCTCAGGGCACGTCACGAGCGCCGCCACCTGCCCGTCTCCGACCAGACGGCCCTCCTCTACCGCATGGCCGACGGGCTGGTGGACAGCTTCTTCACGGTGCTCAACTCCTACGACGACCGGGTTGACGCCCTGCAGGACGACATCCTGCTCCAGCCCCGGGAGGAGCAGCTGGGCCGCCTGTTCGACATGAAGCGGGACCTCCTCGCCCTACGCCGGGTCCTCGGGCCCCAGAGGGACCTGTTCGCCTCGCTGCTGGCGGGGGGCTCGGAGCTTCCCGGGCTGACCCAGGAGGGGCAGAGGTACTTCCGGGATGTCTACGACCACCTCATCCGCCTGGGTGACCTCACCGACAGCTACCGGGACCTCGTGAACGGGGCCATGGACGTGTACCTGTCCACGGTCTCCAACCGGCTCAACCAGGTCATGAAGCAGCTCACCATCATCGCCACCGTCTTCCTGCCCCTTTCCTTCCTCACCGGGTTCTTCGGCCAGAACTTCGGCTTCCTCGTGGGCAACATCGCCGGCCTGCCCGTCTTCGTGGGCGTGGGGATAGGAACCGAGCTGGTGGCGGCCATCGGCCTGCTGGCCCTGTTCCGTCGGCGGGGCTGGCTAACCCTCGGCTAGAGGTCTCCCAGGAGGTCCAGGGCCAGTTCCACGGCCCGATGGGTCTTGCCCACGAGGAAGTGGTCAGCTCCCTCGACCACCACCAGGCGGGTGGCCTGCCAGCCCTCCACTGTGGGCCGGGCCCGGGCCGGGGGGTTGAACTGGTCGTTCTCCGGGACGGCGAGGAGGGTGGGGCGGGGGTCGTTGGGGGCCACCATCAGTGGCCGGGCCACGTCACGCAAGGGGGGGGCCACGGCCAGCCAGCCGCCCACCCGGGCGTCCCCGACGCAAAGGGCGGTGTCGGCGCCGAAGGACCACCCGCAAAGGGCGAGCGGGAGCCCTTCGGTTATGGGCTCCAGGACGTCCAGGGCGGCCACGATGTCGTCGCGCTCGCCGCGGCCCTCGTCATGCTCCCCCTCCGAGGCCCCCACCCCCCGGAAGTTGAAGCGCAGGCAGGCCACCCCCTCGCGGGACAGGCCCTCGAAGAGGGCACCGGTGACGATAGAGCGCATCGAGCCCCCGTAGAGGGGGTGGGGGTGGGCCAGCACGGCCGCCGCCCAGGTGGGCTCGGGCACGGAGAGCTCTCCCTCGAGAAGGAGGCCGTCGGAGGTCCTGAGGCTGACTGGTTCGATCACCACGGGTCGAGACGGTACCGTCAAGGTGTGGTGTCCGACGCCAAGCGCAGCCCCAAGCAACCCATAACCATGCTGTCCGACAGGGTGCTGGTCCAGATCCCCCAGGCGGAGGGGGAGCGCCGGTCCCGGGGCGGGATCCTGATACCGGCCACGGCCCAGATGTCCAAGCGGCTGGCGTGGGCCGAGGTGGTGGCGGTGGGCCCCCACGTGAGGACCATCAAGGCCGGTGACAACGTCTTGTTCAGCCCCGAGGACCGCTACGAGGTGGAGGTCCAGGGGGAGGACTACCTGATACTCCGCGAGCGGGACATCCACGCCGTGGCCAGCGACCGCATCGATGGTGGCACGGGGCTCTACCTGTGACGGCTGCGACCCGGCCCTGCTCGCCCGGCCTCGGGGACTTCGTGTCTCTGGCCGGCGAGCACAGCGTCGTGCCCGTGTGGCGGGAGCTCATGGCCGACACCCTCACGCCCGTGGCTGCCTTCCTGCGGGTGGTGGGTGACGGACCGGGCTTCCTGCTCGAGTCGGTGGAGGGCGGGGAGCGCTGGGGCCGGTTCTCCTTCGTGGGCCGGAACCCATCTGCCACCCTGGTCACCCGGGGCCGGGCCCTGTCGGTGGAAGGCCGGCTCCCCGCCTGGGCGGCGGTGCCCCTCGACCAGGGTGCCCTGGCCGCCCTCTCCGCCCTGCTCGACGCCTACCGGTCGCCGGCCCTGGCCGAGCTCCCTCCCCTCCACGGGGGAGTGGTCGGCTACCTCGGCTACGACGTGGTGAGGGAAGTCGAGCACCTTCCCAGCATCCCCCCGGACGACCGGGGCTTCCCCGATGCCATCGTCTCGGTGATAGGCCAGTTGGCGGCCTTCGACCACTGGCGCCAGCGGGTGGTGCTCATCGACAATGTCGTGGTCGATCCCGGGTGGGGACGCCATGAGCTGGAGGCGGCCTGGCTGGCCGCCGGCCGGCGCCTGGAGTCCATGGCCCACGACCTGGGTCGGCCGCTGTTCCCCACCCAGGCCGCCCTGGGGCCACCGCCTGTGGCCGGCGAGGCGCTTCCTGCCTTCAGGCGGACGGTGCCGGCGCCCGCCTACCAGCGGGCCGTTGAGGTGGCCAAGGAGCACATCGCAGCCGGCGACATCTTCCAGGTCGTCCTCTCGCAGCGCTTCGACCTGGACGTGGCGGCCGAGCCGTTCGACGTGTACCGGGTGCTGCGCCAGGTCAACCCGAGCCCTTACATGTACTTCGTGCGCCACCCGTCCGTGACCGTGGTGGGGTCGTCCCCCGAGCCCATGGTCCGGGTGCTCGGAGGGCGGGTGGTCTCCAGGCCGATCGCCGGGACCCGCCGGCGGGGCCGGACCGAGGAGGAGGACCGGCGGCTGGCCGCCGAGCTGGCTGAGCACCCCAAGGAGCGGGCCGAGCACGTGATGCTGGTCGACCTGGCCCGCAACGACGTGGGCCGGGTCGCCGTATACGGGACCCGGCGTGTGGACGAGCTCATGACCCTGGAGCGCTACAGCCATGTCATGCACCTAACCTCGCAGGTGTCGGGCCAGCTGCGGCCGGGCCTGGGGCCGGTGGACGTCCTGCGGGCCACCCTGCCGGCGGGCACCGTCTCGGGGGCGCCCAAGGTGAGGGCCATGGAGATCATCGACGAGCTGGAGCCAACCAAGAGGGGGCCCTATGCCGGAGTGGTGGGCTACCTCGACTTCTCGGGCAACCTGGACACTGCCATAGCCATCCGCACCATGCTGGTGGGACCGGACGGGCGGGCATCGGTGCAGGCCGGGGCGGGCATCGTGGCCGACAGCGACCCCGCCGCCGAGGACAGGGAATGTGCCAGCAAGGCCGCCGCCCTGCTGGCGGCGGTGCCGGCGGCCCGGCGCATGACGGCGGCCCGTCTGGGTTGGGACGGGCCGCTGGGCTCCCCGGGAGCGCCGGGAACCGGCCTGGCGGTGGTGGGGCCGTGAGCGGGGACCTGGCCGGGGAGTACCGGGCGCTGCGGGAGGAGGTGGGGGCGGTCCCGGTCCCCCGGGACGTCCTCATCGCCTCGGGCCCCCAGGCCGTGGAGTACCTCCAGGGCCAGCTCAGCCAGGACGTGGCCGCCCTGGAGGAAGGCGCCTCGGCGCTGTCCCTGCTGCTGCAGCCCCAGGGGAAGGTGGACGCCTTCCTCCGGGTCACCCGGACGGGCGACGACACCATGGTCCTCGACGTGGACGGCGGCTGGGGGGAGGCCGTCCTGGCCCGCCTGGCCCGGTTCCGTCTGCGGATGAAGGTGGACCTGGAGCCCCTGGTGGGGTGGCGTTGCCTGGCGCTGCGGGGGCCCCGGGCCTCCTCGGTGGCGGCAGGCGAGGCGGCGCCGCTCGTGGTGCCGTGCTTCTGGCCCGGCGCCCCGGGGGTGGACCTCCTGGGCCCGGCGGTGGAGCCCCCAGGGGGAGTCCCCCTGTGCAGCCCCGACGCCCTGGCTGCGGTGCGGGTGGAGGCGGGCTTCCCCGCCATGGGGAGCGAGCTGGGGGAGCGCACGATCCCCGCCGAGGCGGGAGTGGTCGGGCTGGCGGTGAGCTTCACCAAGGGCTGCTACACGGGACAGGAGCTTGTGGCGCGCATCGACGCCAGAGGGTCGCGGGTGCCCAGGCGTCTCCGGGGCATCGTGATGGCTGACCGGTCCCAGGGGGAGCTCCCTCCCACCGGGGCGGAGCTGGTGGACGGCGAGCGGGTGCTGGGGTCGCTCACGACGGTGGCGTTCTCCCCCGGCCTCGGCGCCGGGGTGGCGCTGGCCTACGTGAGGCGGGAGGTGGAGCCGCCGGCCGGGTTGGCGGTGCGCTGGGAGGGCTGTCCCGGACCGGTGCCGGCGGAGGTGAGGGCGCTTCCCCTGGTGGGCTGAGGCACCCTGGCCGGCGGCACCACGGCTGGCGTGGCTAGGCTGGCCACCCTGGCTAGGGTGGCTCGGCATGGCCACCTACCTGGACCGCATCCTGGCGGCGCACCGGGAGGCGGCCGCGGCCGACCGCCGGTCCCTCGACCAGCTGGTGGCCCAGGCCCTGGTGGCGCCCATGCCAGGGGGCTTCGAGGCGGCCATCCGGGGGGCCCACGGGGTGGCTGTGATCGCCGAGGTGAAGAGGCGCTCCCCCCGGGGGCCGCTCGACCCGGGCCTGGACCCTGCCCTGGTGGCCAGGGCATACCGGGAGGGTGGGGCGTCGTGCCTGTCGGTGCTCACCGACCGGGACTTCTTCGGCGGATCGGCTGAGGACCTGGCCGCGGCCAGGCGAGCGGGCGGGCTGCCCACCCTTCGCAAGGACTTCACGGTCAGTGCTGCCGACGTCTGCGACGCCCGCATCATGGGCGCCGATGCCGTGCTCCTGATCGCCGCCGCCCTTCCCCCCTCCCAGCTGGCCGAGCTGGTCGCCCTGGCTCGCCAGCTGGGCCTGGACAGCCTGGTAGAGGTGCACGGGGAGGACGAGCTGGAGGCGGCCCTGGCGGCGGGGGCCCGCCTGGTGGGGGTGAACCAGCGGGACCTTGCCACCTTCGAGGTCGACCGGGGCCGGGCCGAGCGCCTGCGGCCCCTCCTCCCCTCGGGGGTGCTGGCCGTGGCCGAGTCCGGGATAGGCGGACCGGCCGACGTCCGCCGGCTGGCCGACGCCGGCTACGAGGCGGTGCTGGTGGGATCGTGCCTGGTGGCCGCCCGGGACCGCAGGGGGGCGGTGGCCTCGCTGGTGGAGGCGGGGACCCGGACGGGGGCTGGCGCTGGAGGCCAGGGGTGTTCGTGAAGATCTGCGGCACCACCTCGGAGGAGGATGCCCTCCTGGCCGTGGCCCTCGACGCTGATGCCGTGGGCTTCGTGCTGGCCCCCTCTCCCCGCCAGATGACGCCCCAGGCGGTGCGCGACATAGTGCGGCGCCTGCCCCCCGAGGTGGTGACCATCGGGGTGTTCCGGGACGCCGAGCCCGAGTCCGTGGTGGCGGTGGTGAACGGCGTCGGGCTGCGGGGGGCCCAGCTTCATGGCCACGAGTCCCCCGAGGAGGCCCGCTGGATCAGGGAACGGGTCCCGCTCACGATCAAGGCCTTCCGGGCCGGGCACCCCGACGTGGCCCGCGCCGCCGACTACGGGGCGGACCTGGTCCTGCTGGACGCTCCCTCGCCGGGCTCGGGCCAGGTGTTCGACTGGCGCCTGGCCGAAGGGGTGGTGGACCATGGCCGCCTGGTGCTGGCCGGGGGCCTCGACCCCGCCAACGTGGCAGCGGCCATCGAGAGGGTGGGTCCCTTCGGGGTGGACGTGGCGAGCGGGGTGGAGTCCCAGCCGGGCCGCAAGGACCCGGGGCTCCTGCGCGCCTTCATCGCCGCCGCCCGGGGAGCTGAGCATCCCGCCTACGAGAGCCAGGCCGACGCCCCCTACGACTGGCAGGAGGAGCCATGACGGCGCACCCTCCCGGGCTGATGGGCCCTCCCGGGCGGGGAGGGCGGTTCGGGGAGTTCGGAGGCCGGTTCGTGCCCGAGTCCCTGGTGCCCGCCTGCCAGGAGCTGGAGGAAGAGTTCGCCTCGGCCTGGGCCGACGAGGGCTTCCGGGGCCGTTACCGGGCCATCCTGGCCGACTATGCCGGCCGGCCCACGCCCGTGACCGAGTGCCACCGCCTGTCCGAGCGCCTGGGCCTGCGGGTCCTGTTGAAGAGGGAGGACCTCACCCACACGGGATCGCACAAGATTAACAACGTCGTGGGCCAGGCCCTGCTCACCGCCCGCATGGGCAAGAGCCGCCTCCTGGCCGAGACCGGCGCCGGCCAGCATGGCGTGGCGGCGGCCACGGCGGCGGCCCTGCTGGGACTGGAGTGCGTCGTCTACATGGGGGAGGTGGACCTCCGGCGCCAGGCCCTCAACGCCTTCCGGATGAGGCTTCTCGGCGCCGAGGTGAGGTCGGTGACCTCCGGGAGCGCCACCTTGAAGGACGCCATCAACGAGGCCCTGCGGGACTGGGTGGCCACGGTGGAGACCACCCACTACTGCCTGGGGTCGGTGATGGGCCCCCATCCCTACCCCTGGATGGTGCGCGAGCTCCAGCGGGTGGTGGGAGACGAGGCCCGCGAGCAGTGCCGTCGCCTCCTCGGCGGCGCCGACCCTGACTACGTGGTGGCGTGCGTGGGCGGCGGGTCCAACGCGGCGGGCACCTTCGCCGGGTTCGTGGACACGGGTGCCGCCCTGGTGGGGGTGGAGGCTGCCGGGGGGGCGGCCATGGCCAGGGGAGTCTCCGGGGTCGTGCACGGGATGCGCTCCCGCCTGCTGCAGGACGAGCACGGCCAGGTCCTGGAGGCCCATTCCATCTCGGCCGGGCTCGACTACCCGGGCATCGGTCCCGAGCACGCCTACCTGGGATCGGTGGGGCGGGCCCGCTACGTCCAGGCCGGTGACGACGAGGTGCTGGAGGCGTTCAGGCTCCTCAGCCGCACCGAGGGCATAATCCCCGCCCTCGAGCCCGCCCACGCCCTGGCCTGGGTGGTCCGGGAGGCGGGGCGGGAGCTGCCCCGGGGGTCGAATGTCCTGATCACCCTCTCGGGGCGGGGAGACAAGGACGTGGCCCAGGTCATGGACATGCTCGATGGCTAGCTCGATGGCGGTGGTGGGCGTGGGCCGGCTGGAGGCGGCCCTGCGCTCGGGCAGGGAGGCGGGCCGCAAGCTGCTGGTGCCCTACGTGACGGGGGGAGTGGTCCCCTCGTGGCTGGACGTGGTGGAGGCAGTGGCGGAGGCCGGGGCCGACGCCGTCGAGGTCGGGATCCCGTTCTCCGACCCGGTGATGGACGGCCCCACCATCCAGGAGGCGTCGGCGCGAGCCCTGGCTGCGGGGGCCACCCCCGAGGGCCTGCTGGACGAGCTGGGCCGGCGCCGGCCGGGCGTCCCCCTGGTTGCCATGACCTACATGAACCTGGCGGAGAGGGCGGGCCACCGGCGCTTCGCGGCCCGCCTGGCCGATGCCGGAGTGGCGGGCGCCATCCTTCCTGACCTCCCCCTCGATGAGGCGGGGCCCTGGGCCGAGGCGGCCGGCGAGGTGGGCGTGGAGACGGTCCTGCTGGCCGCTCCCACCACCCCGGATCCTCGGCTGCGGGCCATCTGCGAGGCCTCGCGAGGCTTCGTCTACGGGGTCGGGATCATGGGGGTCACGGGGGAGAGGGACCGCCTGGCCACCAGCGCCGCCCACATGGCTCGCCGGCTCAAGGCCATCACGGACAAGCCGGTGCTCATAGGCGTGGGCGTGTCCACCCCCGGGCAGGCCCGGGAGCTGTCCGCCCACGCCGACGGGGTGGTGGTGGGCTCGGCCCTGGTGAGGATCCTCCTGGAAGGGGGCGGGCCCCAGGAGGCGGCGGCCTTCGTGGGCCGGATGAGAGCGGCCCTGGATGGCCGGCGAGAGGCGTGAGTGGGCGGTATGGGTAGGTAGCGAGGAGAGGCATTTCGTCGATCCACGTCGGTGAAGGAGGCTGACCATGGGACGCAGCGTGGCTCGCCAGCTCATAGACGCCCACCTGGTGGAAGGGGACCCCGGGCAGCCGGGGTCCGAGATCGGGCTGCGCATCGACCAGACCCTCACCCAGGACGCCACCGGCACCATGGTCATGCTGGAGCTGGAGGCCATGGACCTCGACCGGGTGAGGACGGAGCTCTCGGCCCAGTACGTGGACCACAACCTCCTGCAGGTGGACTTCCGCAACGCCGATGACCACCTCTTCCTGCGCAGCGCCTGTGAACGGTTCGGGGTCTGGTTCTCCAAGCCGGGCAACGGGGTCAGCCACCCTGTGCACATGCAGCGCTTCGGGAAGCCGGGCAAGTCCCTCCTCGGCTCGGACAGCCATACCTGTGCCGCCGGCTCCATGGGCATGCTGGCCATAGGGGCCGGGGGGCTGGAGGTGGCCATGGCCATGGCCGGCGACCCCTTCTATGTGAAGATGCCCCGGATAATGGGGGTGCGCCTCACCGGCCGGCTGCCCGATTGGGTGAGCGCCAAGGACGTCATCTTGGAGATGCTCCGCCGCCACGGGGTGAAGGGGGGAGTGGGCAAGATCATCGAGTACTACGGCCCGGGGCTGGCCCAGCTCTCGGCCATGGACCGCCACGTCATAGCCAACATGGGGGCCGAGCTGGGCGCCACGGCCACCGTCTTCCCGTCCGACGACGCCGTACGCCGGTTCCTGGAGGCAGAGGGGCGGGGCGGAGACTGGGTGGCGCTGGTGCCCGAGGACGATCCCGAGTGGGACGAGCACGACGAGATCAACCTGTCCGCCCTGGAGCCGCTCATCGCCCTCCCCACCAGCCCCGGGAACGTCAAGCCGGTGGCCGAGGTGGCCGGGCCCGACGTCTACCAGTGCGTGATCGGCTCGTCGGCCAACCCGGGCCTCAGGGACTTCGCCATGGCAGCGGCGATCGTGGCGGGCAGGCAGACCCATGACCGGGTGAGCTTCGACGTGAACCCCACCTCCCGCCAGGACCTGGAGATGCTCTCCCGCATGGGGGCCCTGGGCCAGCTCATCGAGGCGGGTGCCCGCATCCACCAGGCCGGGTGCAACGGCTGCATCGGCATGGGCCAGGCGCCGGCCACCAACGAGATCAGCCTGCGCACCATGCCCCGCAACTTTCCCGGCCGGTCCGGGACCAAGGAGGACAAGGTCTACCTGTGCAGCCCTGAGACGGCCGCCGCCTCGGCCCTCACCGGGCGCATAACCGACCCCAGGACGCTCGGCATCCCCTACCCGCGCCTGGAGCTGCCGTCCCGGCACCTGGTGAACACCTCGATGCTGGTGGCCCCCCTTGCCCCCGAGGACGCCCGCCGGGTGGAACTGCGCAAGGGCCCCAACATCGCCTCCCTGCCCGAGATGGTGCCGCTGCCGGACCGGGTCGAGGCCCCCGTTCTCCTGGTGGTGGGCGACAACGTCTCGACCGATGAGATCATGCCGGCGGGCGCCCGCGCCCTGCCCTACCGGTCCAACGTGCCCGAGCTGGCGAGGTTCGCCTTCGACGTGGTGGACGAGAGCTTCTACGAGCGGGCCGTGGCCGCCCGGGACGCCGGCACCGGGGGGATCCTGGTCGGTGGGGCCAATTACGGGCAGGGGTCGTCCCGGGAGCACGCTGCCATCGTGCCCCGCTTCCTCGGGGTGCAGGCCGTGATAGCCGAGAGCTTTGCCCGCATCCACTGGCAGAACCTGGCCAACTTCGGGATCCTCCCCCTCACCTTCTGCGACCCGGCCGACAGGGGCAAGATCGACCGGGACGACGTGGTGGTCATGGAGGGCTTACGGGACGCGGTGGCGGCCGGCGCCGGGTCCCGCATGACCGTCCAGAACCTCACCAACGGGGTGAGCTTCGAGGTGGAGCACCAGCTGAGCCCCCGCCAGGTCTCCATGGTGCTGGCGGGTGGCCTCATCAACGACTTCCGCCGGCGGACGGGGAAGAAGGTGCCGGCGCCGGCGTAGGGGCCCGGGGCCCCCGCCTCACCTCCTCGTCGCTCGCCCCACCAGCCGGCCTGCCCGCCGGCTGGCCCAGCCGATCCAGCCCCCCGTGCCCTGGGCACGCTCCCGTCGGCGGGCGTGCTCCTCCATGCGCCGGCGGATGAGCTCCCGGCGCTCCTGGAGCTCCCGGTAGGTGATGCCCTCCACATCGGGGGGTAGCCCCATGGAGGCACGCAGGCCGTCCAGGTCCACCCTGGCCAGGCGGGGGTCGATCCCGATCTCCCGGGCGATGCGGTCGCCGTACCGGGTGGCGAAGTACTCGGCCAGCCGCACCACCTCGGCGAAGAGGTCCAGGTCGGGTGCCAGGTTGGCGATGGCCGCGTCCAGGAAGAGCATGTTCTTCACGAACAGCATGAGCTCCTTGGGCATCCGTGCCCCGTAGCTCAACAAGGCCTTGGTCAGCTCCCTGATCTGGGCCGTGAGCTCCTCGGCGGTCATCTGGGTGGGGTCCTGCACCGGTCCCTCGAGGTCCAGGTCACGGATCACCGCCCGGATGTCGGTGTCAGGGGGAAGGGCCCCCAGGTCCCGGAGAGCCGACACCTGCAGCTCGAGGTCGTTCACCGTCCCCCCCATGACCAGGCGGAGGAAGGCCAGGCGCTGAGGGTCCTCCAGCCGCCCGGTGATCCCGAAGTCGAGCAGGGCCACCCGTCCGTCGGGCTGCACGAAGAGGTTGCCGCCGTGCAGGTCGCCGTGGAAGACCCCGTGGAGCATGGCCCCCTCGAGGAAGGCCACCATGCCGTCCCGCAGCACCGCCGAGGTGTCTATGCCGGCGGCGCGCATGCCTGCCACGTCGTCCCAGGCAAAGCCGTCCAGGCGCTCCATCACCAGCACCCGCCGGGTCACCAGGCGTGGATGGGGCCGGGGCACCACCGTGGTACGGGTGCCCGTCTCCGACAGGACCCGGGCCACGTCGAGCATGTTCTCCGCCTCCAGCCGGAAGTCCAGCTCCTCCACGATGGTCTCGGCGAACAGCTCCACCAGGGCCGGGGGGTTGGCCAGGGCGGTCACGGGGATGCGCCCGACCAGGGCTGGGGCGATCCAGCTCATGGCGGCCAGGTCGCGCCGCACCAGGGAGGCCACCTGGGGCCGCTGCACCTTGACCACGACCTCCTCGCCGCTCACCAGGCGGGCGGGGTGCACCTGGGCGATGGAGGCGGCCGCCACCGGGACCTCTTCCATGTGGGAGAACACGGCGGAGAGGGGTTGGCCCAGGTCGGCCTCGATGATGGCCTTGACGGCTGCGAACGGCTCGGCCGGCACCTGGTCCCGGCACAGGCGGAACTCCGAGACCAGCTCCTCGGGGAAGATGCCCTGGCCGGACGAGAGGATCTGGCCCAGCTTTATGTAGGTGGGGCCCAGCGCCTCGAAGGCCAGCCGGAGCCGCCGGGAGAGGCCTGCCCGGGACCGCTCCCGGCCCTGACCACGGTCGAGGGCGTACCAGGCCGCCACCGCCCAGCCCAGGCGAACGCCGACGGCCACCACCCGGGCGCCCGGGGGCAGCCGGCGCCGGCGCAGGAGCTGGGGGACCTCCCCCCGGGTCCGCCGCCTCAGGGCATCGATCCCGCCTCTCCACACCAGGTGATCGGGATCCACCACCCAGGGCCCGTTCTCGCTGAAGGACCCGAAGGCCAGGTCGGCAGGGGATCCTGCGGAGACGGTCACGCCGCCGACCGTACCGGTAAGGGGGCGAAAGGGCGTCGCTGCTCTCTCAACCCCTCATCCACTCAGGGCCGGCCCCTGGCTACTGGTCAGGCGGCAGCAGCACCAGGGAGCCGTTGTGGCCCCCGAAGCCGAAGCTGTTGGAGACGAGGGGGCCGGGCACCCACTCCCGGGGCGAGCCCGACACCACGTCCAGGTGGATCTCCGGGTCCAGGTTCACCAGGCCGGCGGTGGGCGGGATCTGGCGGCGGACGATCGTGAGCACGGCCGCCACGGCCTCCACGGCCCCAGCGGCCCCCAGGGAGTGGCCGGTCACTCCCTTGATGGAGGTGACAGGGGGGCCGGGTGTGCCGAAGACCTTGGTGATGGCCTCGGCCTCCGCCGCGTCGTTGAGGGGGGTGGAGGTGCCGTGAGCGTTGATATGGGACACGGCCACAGCCGGGAGCCCGGCGTCCGCCAGGGCCAGCTCCATGCAGGCGGCGGCCCCCGCCCCGCCCGGGGAGGGGGCCACGATGTCGTGGGCATCGGCGGTGCTGGCCGCCCCGGCCAGCTCGGCGTAGATGCGGGCGCCCCGGGAAACGGCCCGGTCCCAGTCCTCGAGGACCAGCGCTCCTGCACCCTCCCCCAGCACGAAGCCGTCGCGGTCCCGGTCGAAGGGACGGGATATGCCTGAGGACGACAGGGCGGTCATGTTGGTGAAGCCAGCCATGCCTATGGGCGTGATGGCCGCCTCGGCCCCGCCCCCGATGACCGCCTGGCACCGCCCCGTGGCGACCAGGCGGGCGGCGTTGGCGATCCCGTGGGTGCCGGCGGCGCAGGCGGTGACCGTGGTCTCGCACGGCCCGCGCCAGCCCAGGCGCATGGAGATGGCTGCTGCCCCCCGGTTGGCCATCATCATGGGGATGAGGAACGGGGAGACCCGCCGGGGGCCCTGGTCGTGGAGGATCTCTATCTGGGCCTCCAGCGTGGACAGGCCGCCTACGCCCGTTCCCATGACCACCCCGGCCCGGGCGGGGTCGGGGTCCACCTCCCCGGCATCGGCAAGCGCCATCTCGGCGGCCGCCACGGCGAACTGGGTGGACCGGTCCACCCGGCGCAGCTCCTTCGGCCCGAACCAGGCCGAAGCATCGAAGCCCGAGACGCGCCTCTCCCTCTCGTCGGCCTCGGGTGGGCGGCACAGGCCCTCCCAGAAGCGCTCCGGGCCGATACCGGCATTGGAGACCACCCCCAGGCCGGTGACGGCCACGCGCCGGCCGGGGGTGCCGCCGTCGGGGCCCGAGGGCCCCCAGCCGGTGAGCATCAGAGCTTGGACGAGATGAGCGAGAAGGCCTGCTCGACGGTCTCCACGCCCTCCAGCTCGGACTCGTCGACGGTGATGTCGAAGGCCTCTTCCAGGGCCATCACCAGCTCGACCAGGTCCAGGCTGTCGGCGTCCAGGTCATCGGCGAAGCGGGCGTCGGGCGTCACCTGCTCCGGCTTGACCTGGAGCACCTCCACGGTGCAGGACTTGAACTTGTCGAAGGCGGCTTCGTTGTCCATTGGGGTTGGGTTCTCCTTTCGTCTGCGGCCGCATGAGGCCTTGGGCTTCCCTAGAGCCCCATTCCTAGGCCACCGTCCACGGCCAGGACGGCGCCGGTGATGTAGGAGGCGGCCGTTGACGCCAGGAAGCCTACGGCCGCCGCCACCTCCTCGGGTGCCGCTACCCGCCCCAGGGGCACCAGAGCCTTCATCTCGGCCACACGGGCCTCCCCGAGGGAACGCAGCATGTCGGTGTCAACCACCCCGGGCGCCACCACGTTGACGGTCACCTGGCGGGATGCCAGCTCCCGGGCCAGCGACCGACCCAGCCCCACCAGGCCGGCCTTGGCGGCAGCGTAGTTGGACTGACCCGGCACCCCCATCAGCCCCGAGACCGAGGAGATCAGCACGATCCGGCCCGACCGGGCCCGCACCATGGGCCCCACCGCTCGCTTGGCCACCCGCCAGGCCCCGGAGAGGTTGGTGTCCACCACCGCCGCCCAGTCGTCCTCCTTCATGCGCAGCAGCAACAGGTCCCTGGTGATACCGGCGTTGGCCACCAGGACCTGGACCGGCCCCCAGCGGGCCTCGACCTGGGAGAAGGCCTCCTCCACCTGGTCAGGCTCGGTGACGTCGCAGGTCAGGGCCATCAGCCTCTCGTCCTCGGCGGGCGGGGGAGTGCTCCGGTACGTGACCGCGACACGGTCGCCCAGCGCCAGGAAGTGCCGAGCGCAGGCCAGCCCGATGCCCCGGGACCCTCCCGTGACCAGGACGACCCGCTCCAGGGAGGAGCCGGTCACCTCGCGGCCATGGGGGTCCGCAGCCAGGCAACGGGCTGACCGGTGGTCACCCTCTCGCCGGGCAGGGCCAGGTGGCCCATCAGGGCGCCGGCGAAGGGGGTGCGGACCTCGGAGCCTCCCACCCTGCCCACCAGGCTCCCCACCTCCAGGTTGGTCCCCACCGGGGTGGCCCCGGTACCGGAGGAGCCGTTGGTGGCCGGGCCCGAGACGGGCTCGAACACCCCGGTGGCGGGGCTCACCACCACCCGCTCGGACATGTAGAGGTGCTCGCCGGCGTGAGCCAGGGCGTACTCGTGCAGCGGGCCGTTTCCTCCCACCGCGTCCACCAGCGCATCCAGGTCGTCGGGCACCGCCACGGCCAGCAGGCGCTGGTCGGGAACGGTTCGCTTGGCCAGGCCGGTGAGCACCCCGCCCGGTCCCACCTCCACCAGGGTGCCGGGCCCGTCGGCGGTGAGGGACAGGAGGGTCTGGTGCCAGCGCACGGGACTGCACAGCTGGGCCGAGAGGAGCCCGGGCCACTCGGCCCCCGCCCCGTGGGGCCGGGCGTCCACGTTGGCGGTCACGGGCACCTCGGGGTCGCAGAAGGTGACGGAGCCGAGGGCCTTGCGCAGGCGGGCCCGGGCCGGGGCCATGAGGGGGGTGTGGAAGGCCCCTCCCACCTGCACCGGCATCACCTTGCGGGCCCCCATCTCACGGGCCAGGGTGCCGGCCCGCCCCACCGCCTCTGGCGTGCCGGCGATGACCACCTGCCCGGGGGCGTTGTAGTTGGCCACCCACACCTCTCCCTCGGCGCGCTGACAGGCCGCCTCGGCGTCGTCATCGGAGATGCCGAGCAGGGCGGCCATGGTGCCCGGGCGCTCCTCCGAGGCCGCCTGCATGGCCTCGCCCCGCTCCACCACCAGGCGGGCGCCGTCCTCGAAGCCCAAGGCCCCGCTCGCCACCAGGGCGGTGTACTCGCCCAGGCTGTGGCCGGCGCAGGCCGAGGGGGCTATCCCGAGGCGCTCGATGGCGTCCAGCACCACGAGGCTCAGGGTGAAGGTCACGAGCTGGGAGTTGCGGGTCGCCCTCAGCTCCTCGGCGTCGGCGTCTAGGAGCAGGGTGGCCACGTCCCTCCCGGCTACCTCGGACACGTCCGACACCAGCTCCCAGGAGGGATGGTCGACCCAAGGCCGCCCCGCTCCCGCTCGTTGCGATCCCTGCCCCGGGAACGTGAATACCAACAATGCCGCGCTCCTCCCGTGTCCGGCTCACTGGTTGGACCGCCCCGGCGGCAGGAGGGTTTCACCCTGCTGCGAGGAGAGGGCGGGAGGCGTCCGAGACGTCGGGACCGGCCGGTGCCCGGAGCGGGACTCGAACCCGCACGCCCTTGCGGACAATGGTTTTTGAGACCATCCTGTCTACCGATTCCAGCATCCGGGCTGGTCCCCAGGACTCTAGTGTCCCCGGCCGGTGCCCCGGAGGGGCTCCGCCCGTAGGATGCTCTGAGGATGCACCGGCGCTCGAGCCCCCGACCCGGCCTGCGCCCGGTCGAGGTGGCCGAGGCCGCCGTCCTGGCCGATGTGGCCCTGGTGCTGGACGTGGCCGGGTGGCTGATGCCCACGCTCGGCGCCGTCCTGCAGGCGGTGGCCATCGTCCCGCTGGCCGCCCTGGCCTGGAGGCACCGACCAAAGGTGGTCGTCCTGGGGACCCTGGCCGGCACGCTGCTGGCCTTCATCATCGGGGGAGAGGGCCTCGGGGTGACGATGGCCGGCTCGGGGCTCGTGGGCCTGGTGATCGGCACGGGCTTGCGCCGGCGATGGGGAGCGGCGCGCATCACGTTGGTGTCCGTGGCGGCGGTGGGCCTCCCGGCGGCGGTGATCGGCGTGGCCCTGCTGGCCGCCCTGGCCTCCTTCCGCCGCCTGACCCTGGCCCAGCTGCGCCTGAGCTGGCACGGGGTGGCCCGGGTGCTCGACCAGCTGGGTGCCCTGCACGTCCTGTCCGGGTGGGGGACCCTGGTGGTCCACTGGGCCATCGCCCACTGGTGGGTGACGGTCCCGGCCCTGGAGGTGGTGTTCGTGGCCTGGGTGGCGGTGTGCGCCCAGGTCTTCTCCGAGCCCGTCCTCAACCGTCTGGCCGCCGCCGTGCCGCTCCCGCCTTCCCCACCTCCCGAGCGCCCACCGCCGGGCACCGGGCCGGAACCGGCCCCGGTCCCGGCGCGGCTGGAGGACGTGAGCTACCGCTACCCGGGAAGCGACCAGGATGCCCTGGCCGGGATCTCCCTCACGGTGGGGGAGGGCCAGTTCCTGGCCGTGGTGGGGCCCAACGGCTCGGGAAAGTCCACCCTGGCCCGCCTGCTGGCCGGCCGCCTGGCCCCCACCTCGGGCTCGCTCTCCCGGAAGGGGCCCGCTGGGCTCGGCCAGCCCGGCGGGACCGCCGTGGTGGCTCAACGTCCCGAGAGCCAGGTCATCGGGGTGCGGGTGGTGGATGACCTGGCGTGGGGGCTGCCACCGGGCGAGGCGGTCGAGACCGGCTCGCTCCTCGAGCGGGTGGGACTGGACGGCCTGGAGGAGCGGGAGACGGCCACCTTGTCCGGCGGGCAGCTGCAGCGCCTGGCCGTGGCGGCGGCGCTGGTCCGCCGGCCCACGCTCCTCGTGGCCGACGAGGCCACCGCCATGCTCGATCCGGAGGGCCGGGAGGAGCTGGTCTCCCTCCTCTGCAGCCTGCCCCGGGAGCAGGGCATAACGACCGTGCTGGTGACCCACCGCCGGGAGGAGGCGGCTCGGGCCGACCTGGTCGTGGAGCTGGAAGGGGGACGGCTCAAGGCGCTCCAGCCTGGCCGCCAGTGGGCCGCCGGCCTCTCGCCGCCGGGCTGGCAGGCCGCCAAGGTCAGGGCGGCGCCAGCCGGGAGCGGGGGCAACGGCTCGGGGCCTTCCCGCCCGCTCATCCGGCTCCTCGAGGTTGGCCATGTCTACGCCGCCGGCAGTCCCTGGGCCCACCGGGCTCTGGCCGGGGTGGACCTCTCCGTCCACCCGGGGGAATCCGTCCTCGTGGCCGGGGCCAACGGGTCAGGGAAGTCCACCCTGGCCTGGGTGCTGGCCGGCCTCCTCGACCCTTCGGAGGGCGAGGTGGTCCTGGACATGGCTGGTGCAGCCTCCCGCCCTCCCGGCAACGGGTCGCTCCCTCCCTGGAGCGCCTACTGGCAGGGCCGCCGCCGGGAGGCCCGGGGAGCCCGGATGCCTGCGGGTGCCGTGGGCATCGCCTTCCAGCACTCCCGGTTCCAGGTGCTGCGGCCCACGGTGGGCAAGGACGTGGCCTGGGGCACCGGGCTCGACCCTGAGGGGGTGGAAAGGGCCCTCGCCGAGGTGGGGCTGGACCCGGCGGAGATGGCCGGACGGCCGGTGGACAGCCTCTCGGGCGGAGAGCTGCGTCGGGTGGCCCTGGCCGGGCTGCTGGCCCGCCGTCCCCGGTTGCTGGTGCTGGACGAGCCGCTGGCCGGCCTGGACGACGAGGGGGCCGCTGCCCTTCTCATGGTGCTGGACCGTCTGAGGGTGGACCACGGCATGGCGACCGTGGTCGTCTCCCACAACCTCGACCACCCGGCCCGCCTGGCCGGGCGCCTGGTGCGACTCGAGGGAGGCAGGGTGGTGGACGACAGGCCGATCGTCCCGACCGGGGTGCTTGCCGGGGAGGCGGGATGAGGGAGCTGAACCTGCTGCGCTACGTCCCGGGCAGCACCCCTGTGCACCGGTTGTGGGCGGGGACCAAGGCCATCGGGGTGCTGGTGGTGGGGATCGGGGTGGGCATCAATCCCACCTGGCCGGCGGAGGCGGTGCTGGCCGCCCTGCTGGCGCTGACCCTGGGGCTGGCCCGCATCCCGTGGGGGGCCCGGCCCCGGGTGCCGGCCTGGCTGGTGTGGCTGTGGGTGGGGGTGGGGGCGGCGCTGGCCCTCCTCGCCGGGGGGAAGCCCTACCTCCACGTGGCCGGCGCCTCGGTGGGGCTGGGGAGCTTGGACCTGTGGGCCCGGTTCGTGGTGCTGGCCCTGCTCGTGCTGCTCAGCGCGGCCCTGCTGGCCTGGACGACGCCGATGTCCGAGCTGGCCCCGGCCTTCTCACGCCTCGGCTCTCCCCTCACGAGGGGGGTGCTGGCCCGCCTGCGTGTTCCTGTGGCTGAGGTGGCCGCCATCCTGGCCCTGGCCGTGCGGTGCGTGACCCTCCTGTCCGAGGAGCTCCGCTTGCTGGTGGCGGCCCGCAAGGTGAGGGCCCGTCCCCGCCAACGGGGGTGGGCCGCCTTCGAGGAGGCCGTGGACCTGCTGGTGGCCACCGTCGTCGTGGCCACCAGGCGGGCCGGCGAGATGGCCGAGGCCATGGAGGCCAGGGGAGGCCTGCCGGCCCGGCTGTCGCTGGGCCGCCGTCCGGGCTGGGCCGATGTCGTGGCTCTGGCGCTGGTGGCCGCCGCCCTGGCCGGCATGCTGGTGGTGTAGATCGCCTTCAGTTACCATCTGCGACCAGATCGCACTAAGGTGGGGCCATGGCGACCGAGGCAGCCCGCCTGCAGGCGATCCGCAAGGGCCTCAGCCCCTCGGAGTGGAGGCGGACGGGCGGGATGGCCGGCTCCATCGCCCTGCTCCACATCCTGGGCTGGGGGATCCTCGTCTTCTTCGTGATGCCCGCCCACTTCCACCTGGGCACCCGGGCCTTCGGCTTCGGGGTGGGCGTCCTCGCCTACACCCTCGGCATGCGCCACGCCTTCGATGCCGACCACATCTCGGCCATCGACAACACCACCCGCAAGCTCATGGCCGAAGGCAAGCGGCCCTTGAGCGTGGGGTTCTTCTTCTCCCTCGGCCACTCCAGCGTGGTGTTCGTGGTGGCCATGCTGCTGGCCGCCGGGGTGCGGGTGCTCAAGAACCAGGTGGGCCGGTCCAGCTCCACCCTCCATGCCGTCACCAACCTGGTGGGCACCGGCGTGTCGGGCGGCTTCCTCTACCTGATCGCCCTGCTCAACATCATCGTCCTGGTGGGCATCGTCAAGGTCTTCGTCGAGATGCGGCGGGGCCGGTTCGACCACGACCAGCTGGAGGCGCAGCTCAATGCCCGGGGGTTCATGTACCGGTTCTTCGGGGGCCTGGCCCGGCGCATAGACACCCCGTGGAAGATGTACCCCATCGGGTTCCTCTTCGGCCTGGGATTCGACACCGCCACCGAGATAGCCCTGCTCTTTCTGGCGGCCACCGGGGCCTCGGGGGGGCTGCCGGTCTGGGCCGTGCTGTGCCTTCCCCTCCTCTTCGCCGCCGGCATGTCGCTGCTCGACACCGCCGACGGCTCGTTCATGAACTTCGCCTACGGGTGGGCCTTCTCCCAGCCCATCCGCAAGGTGTACTACAACATCACCATCACCGGGCTCTCGGTGGCCGTCGCCTTCCTCATCGGCACCGTGGAGGTGCTGGGCGTGGTGCAGCAGGAGCTGAACCTGGGCGGGGCCTTCTGGCACTGGGCCGGCAACTTCAATGTCAACACCGCCGGCTTCTTCATCGTGGGCCTGTTCGTGGCCACCTGGGTGGTGGCCCTGGCGGTGTGGCGGTTCGGCAGGATCGAGGCTCGCTGGGAGGCCGCTGCCGCCCGGTCCAGGTCAGCTCGGGGAGAGGCCTGAGCCCTCCCTACGTGGCTGACTCCCGGCGGCGGAGGGGGACGAGGAAGGGGTTGGTCGCCCTCTCCCGGCCCACAGTGGTCACCGGCCCATGGCCGGGCAGCACCCGCACCTCGTCGGGCAGGGGCAGGATCTTGTCGGCCATGGAGGCGATGAGGTCCTCGTAGGAGCCGCCGGGCAGGTCCGTTCGGCCGATGGAGCCTGCGAACAGGTGGTCACCACTGAAGAGGATGGGCGCCTCGCCCTCCACCTCCAGGAGCAGGCAGGTGGAGCCCGGGGTGTGGCCGGGGGTGTGAAGGGCGGTGAAGGTCATGCCGGCCCCGCTCACCTGCTGGCCGTCGTCGAGGCCCGCCACCAGCTCCGGGGGCCGCAGGTCCAGGCCCTCCTCCTCCAGCAGGCGGCCGAAGGCGCCGCTCGTCCCCACCGGGTCGGAGAGCATGTGCCGGTCGCGGTCGTGTATGCGCACCGGGACCAGGCCGGTCTCCCTCACGACGGTGGCCACCCCACCGATGTGGTCCACGTGCCCGTGAGTGGCTATGAGGGCGGCCAGGCGAAGCCCGTGGTGGGCCAGGCGGTCCAGGATGGGGCGGGGCTCCGGGGGGGCGTCGACGAGGACGCACTCCCCGCCGGGGCCTTGGGGAGCCACGATCCAGGCGTTGGTCTCGGCCACCCACAGCGGCAGCCCCTCCACCAGCATCCCGGCCACGCTAGCGGCTAGCTTCGGCGCCGTGCCCGTGCGCGTGGTGATCGCCGAGGACGAAGCCATCGTTCGCCTCGACCTGAAGGAGATCCTGGAGGAGGAGGGCTACGAGGTAGTGGGGGAGACGGGGCGGGGGGACGAGGCCATCGCCCTCGTGCGCGAGCTCCGCCCCGACCTGGCCATCCTGGACGTCAAGATGCCCGGGACCGACGGGCTCAGCGCCGCCAGGCAGATCACCGCTGAGCATCTGGCTGCGGTCCTCATCCTCACGGCATTCAGCCAGCGCAACCTGGTCGAGGAGGCGAGGGACGCTGGCGCCCTCGCTTATCTGGTGAAGCCGTTCCAGGCTGCCGACCTGGTCCCGGCCATCGAGGTGGCACTGGCCCGCCACGCCGAGATGGAGGCCCTGGCGGCCGCCAACGAGGCCCTGGAGGGAGAGAACCGGCGCATGGTGGACGCTTTGGAGACCCGGCGCCTGGTGGACAGGGCCAAGGGCCTCCTCATGGACGGGCTGGGCATGAGGGAGGCGGACGCCTTCCAGTTCATCCAGCGCACGGCGATGCGGGAGCGCACGGCCATGCGGGAGATCGCCCGCAGGGTGCTGGAGGACGGTCTTCGGCCCTAGCACCGTTTCCCGGCGGCCCTCGGCCTGCGGGTGGCGCTGTCTCCTACCATGGTCCGGGTGGGGACCTTCCTCCTGCTGGACGGCAACAACCTCGCTTACCGGGCCTTCTTCGCCCTGCCCACGGACATGGCCACCGCATCCGGGCAGGTCACCAACGCCGTGTTCGGGTTCACCTCCATGCTGGTGAACCTGCTGAAGGACCACCGCCCCGACCAGATAGCAGTGGCCTTCGACCGCCCCGAGGCCACCTTCCGCCACCGCCTCGTGGAGGGGTACAAGGAGGGTAGGGCGGCGGCCCCCGACATCCTCCGCCAGCAGATGGGCCTGGTGCGCCAGGTGGTGGAGGCGCTTCGCATCCCCGTCGTCGAGGCTCCGGGCTTCGAGGCCGACGACGTCATCGCCACCCTCGCCACCCGGGCCCGGGACCGGGGCGACCAGGTGATCGTGGTGACGGGCGACCGTGACTGCTGGCAGCTCGTGGAGGACCCCCTCGTGAAGGTCCTATACAACCGGCGGGGGGTGAGCGACTACGTCCTCTACGACGAGGCCGGGATCAAGGAGCGCACCGGGGTGAGCCCCGCCCAGTACCCGGAGTACGCGGCCCTGCGTGGGGACCCCTCGGACAACCTCCCGGGGGTACCGGGCGTGGGTGAGAAGACGGCCGCCCGGCTGATACAGCAGTACGGCGACCTGGACGGGGTGTACGCCCACCTGGACCAGGCCACGCCCAAGCTGAGGGCCAGCCTGGCCTCCCACGAGGACCAGGTCCGGCGCAATGCCAGTGCCATCCCCCTGGTTCGCGACGTGCCTCTCGATGTGGACCTCGACCAGCTCCGCATGGGCGGCTGGGACCCGGAGGAGGTACGTCAGCTCTTCACCTTCCTGGAGTTCCGCTCGCTGTGGGACCGGCTGGTGGAGGCCCTGGGCAGTGACGGGAAGGCGCTTTCCGGGCCGGCGGCCAGCCACCCCGTGGAGGTGGTGCTCGAGCGGCCAGCCACGCCGGGAACGGCGGTGGAGGCCCTCGGAGGGCTGGCCGCCGGGCCGGCGGTGGCCGTCCAGCCCGTGTGGGAGGGACAGGCCGGTCGCTCCCGGCTGGTGGGCCTGGCCCTGGCGGTCCCGGCCGAGGGCAGCGGGGGCAGTCCGGATGGCACAGGCGGCCCAGAGGTCCGAGGAGCGGGCCGGGCCGTATGGCTGGAGGGGCGCCTTCTTGAGGAGGCCAAGGTCCGGGAGGGCCTGGGCCGGTTGCTGGGGCCGGACGGCCCCGGGTTCAGCGCCCACCGGGCCAAGGAGCTCATGAGGGCCCTTCTTCCCCTGGGCGTGGGCATGGAGGGGCTGGAGGTCGACACGGCTCTGGCTGCCTACCTGGTGGACCCGGCCGAGGCCGACTACCCGTTGCCGGAGCTGGCCGCCCGCTACGCCGGCCTGGACGTGGGTGGCGGCCCGGGGCCGGACGGGGCGGAGGCCCGGGCTCATGGCACCGGGCAGCTGACCCTGGCCGAGGGGCAGGCGGCAGGAGCCGACGGGGGCGAGGACGCAGGCCGCAAGGCGGTGGCGCTCACGGGCCTGGCCCCGGCCCTGCGCCAGGTCCTCGAGTCCCGGGGGCTGCTCCGCCTGTACGACGAGATCGAGCGCCCGCTCACCCGGGTGCTGGCCCGCATGGAGGTGACCGGGGTCCGGGTGGACGTGGACTACCTGCGCAAGCTGATCGCCGGGCTATCCGAGGAGGCCAGGAGCCTCGACGCCCGTATCCAGGAGCTGGCCGGCGAGCCCTTCCTCGTCAACTCCACCCCCCAGCTGCGCCACATCCTCTACGACAAGCTGCAGCTGACCCCGCACCGGCGCACCAAGACGGGCTATTCCACCGATGCCGCCTCACTGGAGCGGCTTCGGGGCCAGCACCCGATCATCGACGCCCTCCTCCGCTACCGCGAGGTGGAGAAGCTGCGCTCCACCTACGGGGAGAGCCTGCTGGCCGAGGTGGGCCGGGACGGGCGCATCCATGCCAGCTTCAACCAGACGGTGGCCCGGACCGGCCGGCTCTCGTCGGACCAGCCCAACCTGCACAACATCCCCATCCGCAGCGAGGAGGGCAGGCAGTTCCGCAGGGCCTTCGTGCCCGCCGAGGGCTACAGCTTCCTCGTCGCCGACTACAACCAAATAGAGCTGCGCGTCATCGCCCACCTGGCCGAGGACCCGGGGCTCATAGAGGCCTTCGAGGCGGGCAGCGACATCCACACCGCCACGGCGGCCAGGGTGTTCGGTGTGGACCCGGGCCAGGTCACCCCGGCGCAGAGGGCCAAGGCCAAGATGGTCTCCTACGGGCTCGCCTACGGCATGGAGGCCTACGGCCTCTCCCAGCGCCTCTCCATCTCCGTTCCCGAAGCAGAGCAGATCCTCAACGCCTATTTCGACGCTTTCCCCAACGTGCGGGCCTACATGACCCGCACGGTGGCCGAAGCCAGGGACCGTGGGTACACCGAGACCCTCTTCGGCCGGCGTCGGCACATCCCGGAGCTGGCGTCGAGCAACTACCGCATCCGCCAGGCGGGCGAGCGCCAGGCCATGAACGCGGGGATACAGGGCCTGGCGGCGGACATCTTCAAGGTGGCCCTGGTGCGCCTGGACGCCTCGCTCGGCGGCCTGGACAGCCGGCTCATCCTCCAGGTGCACGACGAGGTGATACTCGAGGTGCCCCCCGACGAGCAGGACAAGGCGGCGGCCCTGACCCTCGAAGCTATGCACGGGGCGGCCAGCCTGCGGGTCCCCTTGGAGGTGAACCTGTCCTGGGGGGCCAGCTGGGCCGACGCCAAGGCCTAGGGGACCCGGCCCCTTCCCGGCTGCCCGTCGCCAGGCCAAGGGTGCCGCCTCCGCCTGCGGGAGGACAAGGGCGGGGTGGTAGGCTCGTCAATCGCTGGCACCCCCTGCCAGCGCTTCCCCGCTCCAAGGAGTCCGGGCGGGGCCATGTCCGGAAAGAAGGCTACCAAGAATCCATGTCCGACCTCACCACTGAGCCCGTCGCTGCATCCTCCGGCTCGCAGCCCGGGTCCGCTCCTCCCCCGGTGCCATCCCAGGCCCCGGCAGCCCCGCCGGTGGCACCCCCGCAGCCGAGCGGGCCAGGCCAGCCCATGGGGACCTTCGACGAGGCGGGGCAGTACCACCCGCGGCAGGTGGTGGCCGACGACCTGGGCGACCTCCCCCTGAAGGATGCCATCGAGCGGACCATCATCGAGTTCGATGACGGCGACATCGTCAAGGGGACCGTTGTCAAGGTGGACAAGGACGAGGTCCTCTTGGACATCGGGTTCAAGTCCGAAGGGGTGATCCCGGCCCGGGAGCTGTCGATCCGCCACGACGTCGACCCGTCCGAGGTGGTGTCGGTGGGCGACCAGATCGAGGCCCTCGTTCTCCAGAAGGAGGACAAGGAGGGGCGACTGGTCCTCTCCAAGAAGCGGGCCCAGTACGAGCGGGCATGGGGCAACATCGAGCGCATCAAGAACGAGGACGGTTTCGTCCGGGGCCCCGTCATCGAGGTGGTGAAGGGCGGGCTCATCCTCGACATCGGCCTGCGGGGGTTCCTGCCAGCCTCGCTGGTGGAGCTGCGCCGGGTGCGGGACCTGGCCCCCTATGTGGGGCGGGTGCTCGAGGCCAAGATCATCGAGCTTGACAAGAACCGCAACAACGTCGTGCTGTCCCGGCGGGCCTGGCTGGAGGAGACCCAGCGGGAGCAGAGGGAGGAGTTCCTCGCCAACCTGAAGCCCGGGGAGCGCCGCCGAGGCGTGGTGTCCTCTGTGGTCAACTTCGGGGTGTTCGTGGACCTGGGAGGCATGGACGGGCTGGTGCACGTGTCCGAGCTGTCCTGGAAGCACGTCGACCATCCCTCGTCGGTGGTGTCCGTGGGTGACGAGATCGAAGTCATGGTCCTGGACGTGGACCAGGACAAGGAGCGCATCTCCCTCTCCCTCAAGGCGACCCAGGCCGATCCCTGGCAGGAGTTCGCCAACGCCCACCGGGTGGGCGAGCTGGTGTACGGGCGGGTGACCAAGCTGGTTCCCTTCGGCGCCTTCGTGCAGGTGGGCGAGGGCATCGAGGGCCTGGTGCACATCTCGGAGATGGCCATCCACCACGTGGACCTGCCCGAGCAGGTGGTGACCCCGGGCGAGGAGCTGTGGGTGAAGATCATCGACATCGACCTCCAGCGCCGCCGCATCAGCCTGTCCATCAAGCAGGCTGCCGAGGGGGGCGAGGTGGCCGCCGAGTACCGGGAGGCCTTCGGGGAGCACGCCTACGACGAAGAGGGCAACTACATCGGCGGCTTCACCTACAGCACCGCCGACTTCACCCCTGAGACCGATGCCCAGAGGGCCTGGGCCGAGTACGCCGCTGCCGGGGGGGAGATCCCACCCGAGGTGGCCTCGGTGCTGCCTCCCGAGGTGGTCCAGGGGGTGGCCCCCGGCGGGGAAGGAGGCACGGCTCCTGAGGGAGCAACGCTTCCCGGTGAGGAGCCCTCAGTTGCCGGGACCGGGGAGGCGGAGGCCCCTGAGAGCGAGGGGGTCGGGGGGACCGGGGAGCCAGCCGCTCCGTCGGCTTCTTCCGGGGAGGCCGGCGAGCCGGGCGGCTCCTCTCTCGAGCCCCCTGACGAGGGTGGCCAAGGAGCTGGCCCGGGCCAGTAGGGCGGCCAGCTCCTTCTTGCCGGCGGGGGCCTCCCTGTGCTGGTGGTCGGGCTGACCGGCGGCATCGGGTCGGGAAAGTCCACTGTCTCTTCCCTGCTGGAGACCCGGGGGGCGGTGGTGATCGACGCCGACGTGCTGGCCCGGGAGGCGGTGGCGCCCGGGGGGCCGGCGTACGAGGGCGTGGTCAGCAGGTTCGGCACCGGCATCCTTGGCCCCGACGGCTCGGTCGACCGGCCCCGCCTGGCCGAGGTGGTCTTCTCCGACCCCGCCTCCCTCGGCGACCTCAACAGGCTGGTGCACCCTCATGTGCGGGAGGCCATTGCGGGCCGCCTGGCGGAGCTGGCCGGCTCGGACCGGGTGGTGGTGCTGGACATCCCTCTGCTGGCGGAGAGACGGAGGGAGGCATACCCGCTGGCCGGGGTGATCGTCGTGGACGCCCCCCCCGAGGTGGCCCTGCGCCGGCTGGTGGAGAGCAGGGGGATGACCGTGGAGCAGGCCAGGGCCCGGATGGCGGTCCAGTCCAGTCGGGACGAGAGGCTGGCCTTGGCCGACTTCGTGATCGACAACTCCGGCGACCGGGCCCACCTCGAGGCCGAGGTGGACCGAGCCTGGACCTGGGTGCAGGGGCTGGCGGGGCTCGCCGGGGGGCAGGACCAGTAGTGGGGGATGGGGGTGCCGTCCGGCCCGGGGACGGGGTCACGGGGGCCCGGTAGCCTGGGCGGCGATGCCGCCGTTCCGTGTGGTCTCGGATTTCGCCCCTGCCGGTGACCAGCCCAAGGCGGTGGCCCAGCTGGCCGAGGGGGTCAAGAGGGGTGACCGCTTCCAGACCCTTCTCGGCATCACGGGCAGCGGCAAGTCGGCCACCATCGCCTGGACCATCGAGGCCGTGCAGCGGCCCACCCTCGTCATCGCCCCCAACAAGTCCCTGGCCGCCCAGCTGGCCAACGAGTTCCGGGAGTTCTTCCCCGACAACCGGGTCGAGTACTTCGTCTCCTATTACGACTACTACCAGCCCGAGGCCTACATACCTTCGTCCGACACTTACATAGAGAAGGACTCCTCCATCAACGACGAGATCGACCGCCTGCGGCACTCGGCCACCGCCGCCCTGCTGACGAGAAGGGACGTGATCGTGGTGGCGTCGGTCTCCTGCATATACGGCATGGGCTCCCCTGACGAGTACTCGCGGGCCATGCTGATCCTGCACCGGGGCGACCAGCGGGACCAGCGCTCCATCCTGGCCCAGCTGGTGGACACGAACTACGAGCGCAACGACGTGAACCTCACGCGGGGCAGGTTCAGGGTCCGGGGGGACACCATCGAGGTGCACCCCGCCTACGAGGAGACCGGTGTGCGGATCGAGCTGTTCGGGGACGAGGTGGAGCGGATCACCCGGGTGGACCTGCTCACCGGCGAGTCCCTGGAGGAGCTGGAGGACCTGATCGTCTTCCCCGCCACCCACTACATGGCGGGCAGCGAGCAGATGCGCCGGGCCATAGCCAGCATCGAGGCCGAGCTCCAGGAGAGGCTGGCCTTCCTCGAGTCCCAGGGCAAGCTCCTGGAGGCCCAGCGGCTCCGCATGCGCACCGAGTACGACCTCGAGATGCTGAACGAGGTCGGGGTGTGCAACGGGATCGAGAACTACAGCCGCCACATCGACGGGCGGGCCCCGGGGGAGCCCCCCTTCACCCTGCTGGACTTCTTCCCCGACGATTACCTGCTCGTGATCGACGAGAGCCACGTGACCGTCCCCCAGCTCCATGGGCAGTACGAGGGGGACCGTTCCCGCAAGGACACGCTCGTCGAGCACGGGTTCCGCCTCCCGTCGGCCGTCGACAATCGGCCCCTTCGCTTCGACGAGCTCTACGAGCGGATCAACCAGTGCATCTTCATGTCCGCCACCCCCTCTCCCTACGAGATCAGCCAGTCCACCCAGGTGGTGGAGCAGATCGTGCGGCCCACGGGGCTGGTCGACCCCGAGGTGCTGGTCAGGCCGACCAAGGGCCAGATCGACGACCTGATCGACGCCATCAAGGACCGGACGGCGAGGAACCAGCGGGTGCTGGTGACCACCCTCACCAAGAAGATGGCCGAGGACCTCACCGAGTACTTGCTGGAGATGGGGCTTAGGGTCCGCTACCTCCACTCCAACGTGGACACCATCGAGCGCATCCAGATCGTGCGCGACCTGCGGCTGGGCGAGTTCGACGTGCTGGTGGGCATCAACCTCCTGCGTGAGGGCCTGGACCTGCCCGAGGTCTCCCTGGTGGCGATCCTGGACGCCGACAAGGAGGGGTTCCTCCGCAGCGAGACCTCGCTGATCCAGACCATGGGCCGGGCGGCCCGCAACGTGGACGGCCAGGTGATCATGTACGCCGACACGGTCACCGATTCCATGCAGCGGGCCATATCCGAGACCCAGCGCCGGCGGGCGGTTCAGCAGGCCTACAACGCCGAGCACGGGATCGACCCCCAGACCATCCGCAAGGCCGTGACCGACATCCTGGCCCACCTGCACCCCGAGGGGGAGGCCCGGGCCCCCGTCCCGGGGCGGGACCGGCGCTCCCGGGCGAGGGACAAGGTCCGCTCCGACCTGGCCGAGCTTCCTCAGGACGAGCTGGGCCGGCTCATCCGGACCCTGGAGGAGGAGATGCACGAGGCGGCGGCGGAGCTGCGCTTCGAGTACGCGGCGAGGCTGCGGGACGAGATCGCCGACCTCAAGGCCGAGCTGCGGGCGGTGGGGTAGAGGGCCGGCCGCCCGGGTGGCCCGGGGGCGGGGTCCCGGCAACCGTCAGCTGGCTCCTGGGCCCCCCTGCTGGCAGGAGGGGCACAGGCCCCAGTAGATGACGTCGGCCTCGTCGACCAGGTAGCCGGCGTCCCGCACCGGGGTGAGGCAGGGGGCGTGGCCCACGGCGCAGTCGACGTCGGTGATGGCTCCGCAGCGCCGGCACACCAGGTGGTGGTGGTTGTCGCCCACCCGGCCCTCGAAACGGGCGGGGTGGCCGATGGGCTCGATGCGGCGCACCAGCCCCCGGGCCTCCAGGTCCCGCAGGGCGCCGTAGCAGGCCTGTACGGAGACCGTCCCCAGGCTGTCCCGGACCCTGGCCACCAGCTCTTCCACTGTGGGGTGCTGCCCCCCGGACTGGAGCAGTTGGAGCACCGCCAGACGGAGGGCGGTGACGCGCAGGCCGGCCCGGCGCAGGCGCTCCTGCGCCGGGCTGCTCTCGGCATCAGCGGGGGTGGGGCTGAGGGTCACCCGGGGGCTCCGGTTGCTCACTTGATTCATTCTAACAAAGGATGGATTGCAGACTCTGATTGATGTTCCTAAGCTGGGGGAAAGCAAAGGAGAGCAGAGCAACCCCAAGGAGGCTGCGCCATGGCCAACGACAAGCCCCATGCCACCGGGACCGTCGCCTACGGCGACGTGGACCGCAAGGTGGGGATCGAGGTGCTGCGCCAGCAGGGCATCAACGTCGAGGAGTTGGTGGAGAAGCTCATCGACAATGCCGCCGCCGAGTTCGCCAGCACCTACTACTACTACTCGATCCTGCGCATGTACCTGGCGGGTCACGAGGACTACAAGGAGATCTGCGAGGACGCCCGCCTGGAGGACCGCCAGCACTACGAGCTGATCCTGCCCCGCATCTACGAGCTGGGCGGCTCGCTTCCCTACAGCCTCCACGAGTTCGCCGACCGGGCCGGCTGCCCGGCCGCCTACCTGCCGGGCACCGACAACGGCGCCCACCCGCCGGCCGAGGAGCCGACCGCCGCTGACATCCTCACCGTCCTGCTCGAGTCCGAGCGCTGCGCCATCCGCTCCTGGCTGGAGATCTGCCAGATCACGGCGGGCAAGGACCCGAGGACCTATGACCTGGCCAGCCGCATCCTCAACGAGGAGATCGAGCACGAGGCCTGGTTCATCGAGTTGCTGGCCATGGAGCGCGACGGCAAGGTCCGGCCCTCCGGGCACTTCCGCAGAGGCTTCCCCGGCGAGGCGCCCTACTCCCGCAACCGGCCCTTCTCCCACGGCGGGCTGTAGGGCTCGCCTCGCTGGTTGGGTGAGCCCCGAAGAGGAGCACCCTGGCCGGCCCACCCCCTCGGGCGGGCCGGCCACCTACCAGGTGACATTCGAGCTGCCCGACGGGTCCAGTCACACCGTGCCGGCCCGGGCGGACGAGCATGTGCTCGACGCCGGCCGCCGGGCCGGGCTCCAGCTCCCCAGCCGCTGTGAGCAGGGCTGGGACCTGGTGTGCGCCGTGCGGGTGCTGTCGGGGGAGTTCGACCAGTCCGACTCCCGGCGCTACTTCGACCAGGACCGGGAAGCCGGCTTCGCCCTAATCTGCACGGCCAAGCCCCGTTCGGACATGAGGGTACGCACGCACCAGAGCCGGGCCATGCGCGATGCCCGCCGGGCCCGGGGCCTGCCTGCGCCCCGCGGGGTGTGACCCCGGGCCTGCCTGCGCCCCACGGGCGTGTGACCCGGGCACCGTAGCCCGGCCGGCCCGCCGCCCGGCGGTATCCTCGAGCGGGTGTCGGACCAGCTGGTCATCCGGGGCGCCCGGGAGCACAATCTGCGCAACCTCTCCCTCGAGCTCCCCCGTGACCGCCTGATCGTCTTCACGGGGCTGTCGGGGTCGGGCAAGTCGTCGCTGGCCTTCGACACCATCTATGCCGAGGGACAGCGCCGGTACGTGGAATCCCTCTCGGCCTATGCCCGCCAGTTCCTGGGCCAGATGGACAAGCCCGATGTGGACTTCATCGAGGGTCTGTCCCCGGCCATATCCATCGACCAGAAGTCGGCCTCCCGCAACCCCCGCTCCACGGTCGGGACGATCACCGAGATCTACGACTACCTCCGGCTCCTCTACGCCCGGGTGGGCCAGCCCCACTGTCCCAACTGCGGCAGGCCGGTGACCCGCCAGACCCCCACCCAGATCGTCGACCGCATCATGGAGCTGCCCGAGGGCACCCGGTTCCAGGTCCTGGCCCCGGTGGTGAGGGGGAGGAAGGGCGAGTACGAGGGCCTGCTGGAGGAGCTGGCCGCCCAGGGCTATGCCCGGGCCCGGGTGGACGGGGAGCTGGTGGACCTGGCCCAGCGCCGGTCCGGAGGGGAGGGGCCCCGCCTGGCCCGCTACGAGCAGCACACCATCGAGGTCGTGGTCGACCGACTGGTCCGCCGGGAAGGCATCCAGAGGCGCCTGACCGACTCCCTGGAGACAGCCCTGCGCCTGGCCGAGGGGGTGGCCGAGGTCCAGCTGGTCCCCCGGGACCAGGACAGGGGGCAGGCGGCCGGCGGGGACGAGGAGACCCTCACCTTCAGCCAGCACCTGGCCTGCACCCACTGCGGTATCTCCTTCGAGGAGCTGGCCCCCCGGACCTTCTCGTTCAACTCCCCCTACGGTGCCTGCCCGGCCTGTGCCGGCCTCGGCACCCGCTTCGAGGTGGACCCCGACCTCGTGGTGCCCGACCCGGACCTCTCGCTCGACCAGGGGGCGGTGGCGCCCTGGGCCGGAGGGCGGACCGAGTACTTCTCGCGCCTGCTCCAGGCCGTGGCCTACGAGTACGGCTTCTCCACGGCCACGCCCTGGGCCAAGCTCAAGAAGTCCCAGCAGAAGGTGATCCTGCACGGCTCCGGTACCCGCCAGGTCCACGTGCAGTACCGCAACCGCTACGGCCGTCTGCGCTCCTACCACACCCACTACGAGGGGGTGGTGCCCTGGCTCCAGCGCCGCCACGGCGATGCCGACTCCGACCACCACCGGGAGCAGATCGAGGGCTACATGAGGGAGGTGCCCTGCCCGTCCTGCGGCGGGGCCAGGCTCAAGCCCGAGGCTCTGGCCGTCACGGTGGGGGGGCACAACATCCACCAGCTGTGCGACCTGTCCATCGGCAGGGCGGCGGCGGCCATCGCCTCCCTCCGCCTGTCAGAGCGCGACCACCTGATCGCCGACCGCGTCCTGCGGGAGATCAGGGCCCGGATGCAGTTCCTCATCGACGTGGGCCTCGACTACCTCACCCTCAACCGCTCGGCCGGTTCGCTGGCGGGAGGGGAGGCCCAGCGCATCCGCCTCGCCAGCCAGATCGGCAGCGGTCTGGTCGGGGTCCTCTACGTGCTGGACGAGCCCTCCATCGGCCTCCACCAGCGAGACAACCACCGCCTCATCGAGACCCTCCTCAGGCTTAGGGACCTCGGCAACACCGTGATCGTGGTGGAGCACGACGAGGACACCATCCGGGTGGCCGACCACGTGGTGGACATAGGCCCCGGGGCGGGCGAGCACGGAGGGGCCGTCGTGTACTCGGGCCCGGTGGAGGGCCTGCTCGCCTGCCCGGGATCCCTGACCGGCCAGTACCTGGTGGGGAAGCGCTCTATCCCCGTGCCCCAGATGCGCCGGGAGCCGGGTGAGGACTGGCTCGTCATCAGGGAGGCCCGGGAGCACAACCTCAAGTCCATCGATGTGGAGATCCCCCTCGGCTGCCTGGTGGCCGTGACGGGTGTTTCAGGCTCGGGTAAGTCCACCCTCGTCAACGACATCCTGCTGCGGGCCCTGATGCAGCGCATCTACCGGTCCAAGGCCGTCCCCGGCCGTCACCGCCGCATCGAGGGAGCCGAGGCGCTGGACAAGGTGATCGACATCGACCAGTCGCCCATCGGGCGCACTCCCCGCTCCAACCCTGCCACCTACACCGGTGTCTTCGACCACATCCGCAGGCTGTTCAGCCAGACCCAGGAAGCCAAGGTGAGGGGGTACCTGCCCGGCAGGTTCTCGTTCAACGTGCGGGGCGGGCGCTGCGAGGCCTGCGCCGGCGACGGCACCATCAAGATCGAGATGCACTTCTTACCCGACGTCTATGTCCCCTGTGAGGTGTGCAAGGGGAGCCGCTACAACCGGGACACCCTGGACGTGACCTTCAAGGGCAAGAACATCGCTGAGGTGCTCGACATGCCCTGCGAGGAGGCGGCCGAGTTCTTCGCCAACCAGCCGGTCATCGCCCGCCACCTGACCACCCTGGTGGACGTGGGCCTGGGCTATGTACGGCTGGGCCAGCCGGCTCCCACCCTCTCGGGAGGGGAGGCTCAGCGGGTGAAGCTGGCCTCCGAGCTGTCCAAGCGAGCGACCGGGAGGACCTTGTACATCCTCGACGAGCCGACCACCGGGCTCCACTTCGACGACATCCGCAAGCTGCTCGGCGTCCTCTCCCGGTTGGCCGACGCCGGCAACACGGTGCTCGTGATCGAGCACAACCTCGACGTGATCAAGACGGCCGACTGGATCATCGACCTCGGCCCCGAGGGGGGGGAAGGAGGCGGGACGGTGGTGGCCGAGGGCACGCCCGAGACCGTGGCCAAGTCCCCGGACAGCTACACGGGATCCTTCCTTGCCAAGGTACTGGAGACCGCCTAGCCCCTGGCACCCATCCCGTAGCTAATGAGGTGGCCCGGCCCTAGCCGGGAAGAGGCGGGCGGGGCTCGGCCAGCAGCTGGATGTCGGGGGGGAGGCCGCCGACCGTGGTCTTGCCGTCGGTCACCTCGATGGTGATCCTGGTCCCGGCGAGGGGGACGTTCACCACCTTCACATCACCCAGCTCGGAGGGAAGGGCGGGGGCCAGGTGCACCTGGAGGCGGGGGATCCAGGGGTCAAGGCGGAGGAGGGTGCGCAGCAGGGAGAAGGGGGCGGCCGCGGCCCAGGCCTGGGGGGAGCCCGAGGTCGGGTAGCGCACGGGCAGCGAGAACTCCGAGCGGCCGAACCCGCAGAAGAGCTCCGGCAGGCGCCCCTCGAAGGCCTCCGAGGCCTCGATGAGCCCCAAAGCGATGCGCTGGGCCTCGGCCACGAACCCGTAGCGCATCAGCCCGGCAGCCACGATGGCCGAATCGTGCGGCCAGACCGAGCCGTTGTGGTAGCTGACAGGGTTGTAGGAGCCCATGGAGCTGGCCAGGGTACGTATGCCCCAACCCGTGAACATCTCCGGGGACATGAGTCTGGCCGCCACCTTGCGGGCCCGCGGCGGGTCGAGGATGCCCGTCCACAGACAGTGGCCGATATTGGATGTGAGGGAGTCGATGGGGCGCTTGTCCCCGTCCAGCCCCACGGCCGGGTAGCCCTTGTCCTCCAGCCAGAAGTGCTTGTTGAAGGCGGACTTGAGCCGGGCCGCCTTGTCCCGGTAGTGACGGTCCGCCTCCTCGTCCTTGGCCTCGCGCGCGAAGTGGGCCCGGGCCATGTAGGCCGCATAGACGTAGCCCTGCACCTCGCACAGGGCTATGGGCGGCTCGGCCAACCGGCCGCTGGCGAAGTTGATGGCGTCCCAGGAGTCCTTCCAGCCCTGGTTGACCAGCCCCCGGTCGGTGGCCCGCTGGTACTCGACGAAGCCGTCCCCGTCCCTGTCCCCGTACCGCTCTATCCACTCGAGGGCTCGGTCGGCATGGGGGAGAAGCCGGTCGACCAGGCTGTCCGCCAGGCCCCACCGGCGCAGCTCCCCGAGGAGCATGACGAAGAGCGGGGTGGCATCGGCTGTGCCGTAGTAGAGGTCCCCGGCCCTGGTCTCCTCGGGGCGGGTCACGCCCCAGCGCATCTCGTGGAGGATGCGGCCCGGTTCCTCCTCCGAGAGCTGGTCGACACGCTGTCCCTGAAAGCGGGCCAGGGTGAGGAGGGTGCCAATGGCCACCGAGGGGTCCACGGGGAGGGTCATCCAGGATGTGATGAGGGAGTCCCGGCCGAACAGGGTCATGTACCAGGGCGCCCCGGCGGCGATGACGGCCCCCGCCGGCCCGTGGTTGGTGTGGTCCGACTCGAAGATACGCAGGGCCCCGAGATCTTCCTCGCTCCGGGCCACCAGGGCATTGAATCCCTCGTGGCCCGTGATGACCGAGGGCGTCTTGCGCCGCCAGGCCCGCAGGCGGGCGGCCGGCTTGGACCGTTCGACGGGGTCCGAGCAGCGGTAGCGGGGCGGCACCGGCTCCCCGTCCATTGACAGGGAAACCTGGAAGCACGTGCTCCACTCACCGCGGGCGGGCACCACCACCTGCAGGCGGGCCATGCCCGGGAGCAGCAGCACCTCATCGGCCACGCTGAGCTGCAGGGCCCGGCTCGAGTCCAGCCACGCCAGCCGGTAGGTGAGGGTGCGGCCGGCCACGTCCACCTCGGGCTCGCCCTTGGGGGAGACCCGGTCCTCCTTCACCTCGAAGAGGTGGGCGAAGTCCGCCTCGAGCGACATCAGGACAGAGCAGGCGGCCGGCTCGCGGGCCAGGTTCCTCACCACGAGGTCCTCCCGCATCCCGCTGCCCACGAAGCGCCGGCGCACCACCAGGAGGGTGCTGTCCGCCTGGCCGTGGTGGGGCCGGACCCTGGAGACGAAGCTGGCCGCGAAGGGCTCGTGGGGGACCACGGAGAGGGGCTGGGGGATGCCGCCGTTGACGGTCAGCTCCCAGCGGGACAGGAACCTGGTGTCCCGGTAGAAGAGCCCCTGGGCGGTGCCGCGGTGGATGTCGCCGGTGGGGGAGGAGATGCAGAAGGACGTCCCCTCCACCAGGGTCATGGTCCCGGCGGTGAGCCCGGACAGCGAAGGGGAGCCGGCGTAGCCCCAACCCTCTGCCATGGGGGGCCAGCCTATGTGGGACGGGGCGCCGGGCCCGGCCATCCCGGCTCAACCGTTGAGAGGGCGCGCCGGTCAGGGACGGGAGGCCGGGCAGGAAGGGAGGAGGCCTCCGGCCCGGCTCAGGAGGATCCGGCCGGGAGGCGGCCCCCGGGAAGGGGCACTCCCCACAGGTTGCCCCGGGACGCGGCAGCCTCGGTCCGGGCCTCGAGCACCTGCTCGTAGAGCCGGACGTGCTCGGCCACCATGCGCCGGAGCGAGAAGCGCCGCTCCACGTCGTCCCGGCAGGCCTGGCGGGGGAGGTGGCCCACCTGGTCCAGGACGGCGGCCAAGGCCGTCTCGCTGTCACGGATGAACCCGGTGACCCCGTCCCTCACGATCTCAGGGGCGGCCCCTGAGGAAGTGGCCACCACGGGAGTGCCGCAGGCCAGGGCCTCGATCATCACCATCCCGAACGGCTCCGGCCAGGCGATGGGGTTGAGCAGGCAGGTGGCGTCGGCCAGAAGGCGCACCTTGTCGTCCCAGCCCAGCTCACCCACGTACTCGACGCCGCCTCCGAGCAGTGGCCGCACCTCCGACTCGAAGTAGGCCAGCTCGGCCGGCTCCTGCATCTTGGCCGCGATCAGGAGGGGGACCCCGGCCTTGCGCGCCACCCTGGCCGCCGTGGCTACGCCCTTCTCCGGGGCCATACGCCCGAGGAACAGGGCGTAACCGCCCCTGCCCGCACCTAGAGGGAAGCGGCCCGGGTCCACGCCGTGGTGGATGGTGGCCGCTATGGGCACGTCCTTGGCCGATCCAGCCTGGCTGCGCGATATGGCTATGACCGGCACCCGGTGGCCGATGGCCCGGTAGAGGTCGGCGAGGTCGCCCTGGAAGGGACCGTGGTTGGTCGTGACCACCGGGAGCCAGGGGAAGCGCTCGGCGTAGATGGGGCCCACCAGCGTGTGATCGTGGACGATGTCGAAGTCGGCGGCCACCTCCTCATAGGCCCTGATGACATGGCGTAGCTCAGCCGCTGGTCCGGCCGTGCCCACGCCAACCGACCGCTCGAACACGAATGACCGGGGCACAGGGCAGGTGCTGTCCCCCGTGGTGTAGAGCAGCACGTCGTGGCCCGCCTCCGCCAGCCCTCTGGCCAGCCCGTCCAGCATGGCCTCCGTGCCCCCGTAGGCCGGCGGGGGGACGGGCAACCACGGCGGAGCGAGGATGGCGACCTTCACCTACGACTACCTCCTTGCGGCAAAGAACTTAGCTATTAGGTATAACATAGTGTTCCTTGAAAGTGTTCCCGGATGCGGTGCCCTTCACGGGCCAGCCGAGCTCTCCATGTGGCTCAGGCGGTCCTCCAGCTCCATGATCCGCCGGATGCCCGTCCCCGGGATGCCCTCGTCCGCCAGGGAGATGGCGCGGGCCAGGCGCTCGATGTCCTCCCGGGAGTAGCGCCGTTGCCCTCCTTCCGTGCGGTCCGGGCTCACCACCCCCTCCTGGTCGTAACGCCGCACCACCTGCACGTCGACGTTCAGCAGCTCGGCCACGACCCCCACGGTGTAGAGGGGGGTGCTGGGATCCTCCAAGACCTCCCTCCAGCCCTGGTTCATGTCCCTCAGTATAACAAGGCCGTCCTGAAGATGAGAGGTAATCTCATGGCCAGCAAGAGGTTTGGCTCGGCGACAGGAGCCGGCAGACTGGAGGGGTGCTGCAGCGACCTCCGGCCGGGACGATCCCTGATGCGCCCGGCTCCTACCAGTTCAAGGATGCCGAGGGCCGGGTCATCTACGTGGGCAAGGCCCAGTCCTTGCGCCAGCGCCTGGCCAGCTACTTCCAGAGCCCGGCCAACCTGCCCGCCCGAACCGCCCAGATGGTGGCCACCGCGGAGTCCGTGGAGTGGATCCAGGTCCGCAACGAGGTCGAGGCCGTCATGCTCGAGTACAGCCTCATCAAGGCCCACCGGCCCCGGTTCAACATCCGGCTGCGAGACGACAAGAGCTACCCGTTCCTGGCCGTGACCCTGGACGAGGAGTGGCCGAGGGCCATGGTGATGCGGGGGCAGCGGCGCAAGGGGGTGCGGTACTTCGGGCCCTATGCCCACGCCTATGCCATCAGGGAGACCCTGGACCTGCTGCTGCGGTCCTTCCCCATCCGGACCTGTTCGGACGCCAAGTTCCGTCGCCACCAGCGGATGGGGCGGCCGTGCCTCCTCTTCCACATAGAGAAGTGCGTCGGCCCGTGCGTGGGCTCCGTGGACCGTCAGACCTATGACCAGCTGGTCGGCGAGCTCGTGGACTTCCTGGCCGGCGACACGAACACCATCGTGCGCCGCCTGGAGGACTCGATGGCGGCCGCCGCCGGGAACCTGGAGTTCGAGCGGGCCGCCCGTCTGCGGGACCGCCTGGCGTCCGTGCGCAAGGCCATAGAGCGCCAGCAGATGGTCACCGAGCGCCCAGAGGACCTGGACGTGATCGGATTGGCCGAGGACGAGCTGGAAGCCGCCGTCCAGGTCTTCTTCGTGAGGCGCGGCAGGGTGGTGGGACGCAAGGGCTTCGTGCTGGACAAGGTCGAGGACCTGGACCGTAGCCAGCTGGTGGCCCATGTGCTGGAGCAGCTCTATGCCGAACCCGTCCTGGACATCCCCAAGGAGGTCCTGGTCCCCGCCTCCCCGGAGGACCCGGGCCTGTGGGAGGAGTGGTTGTCGTCCAGCCGGGGGTCCCGGGTCACGGTGCGCGTGCCCCAGCGGGGCGGCAAGCGCTCGCTCCAACAGACCGTGTCCGCCAACGCCGCCGAGGAGTTCGCCCGGCATCGCCTGCGCCGGTCGGCCGACCACAACGCTCGTGCCCGCGCCCTTCGTGCCCTGCAGGAGGCCCTGGACCTGCCCGACGCCCCCCTGCGCATCGAGTGCTACGACATGAGCCACATCCAGGGCTCCGACTACGTCGGCTCCATGGTGGTCATGGAGGACGGGCTGCCCAAGCCCTCGGACTACCGCCGGTTCCGCGTTCGCTCGGTCGCCGGCAACGACGACTACGCGGCCATGGAGGAGGTGCTGACCCGCCGGCTCACCGCCCTGGTGGCCGAGCGCAACGAGCCCTTCGACGAGCAGGTGGCCAGGCGCAGGCACCGGCGCTTCGCCTATTCTCCCCAGCTGCTCCTGCTGGACGGCGGGAAGGGCCAGCTGGGGGTGGGGATGAGGGTGCTGGAGGAGCTGGGCCTGGAGGAGGAGATCCCGGTGGCGGCCCTGGCCAAGCAGTTCGAGGAGGTCTACCTGCCGGGGCGCACGGAGCCGGTGCGCATACCCCGTCAGTCCGAGGCTCTGTACCTCCTCCAGCGGGTGAGGGATGAGGCTCACCGCTTCGCCGTGAGCTACCACCGCCAGCTCCGTGGCAAGCGCATGACGCGCAGCGCCCTCGATGGCATACCGGGCCTCGGACCCGCCCGCCGGGCCCGCTTGGTGAAGGAGCTGGGGGGGGTGAGGGCGGTGCGGGCCGCTCCCCTGGGGGAGCTGTTGGCGCTCCCCTGGCTTCCGGACGCAGTGGGTCAGGCTGTGTACGAGGCCCTGCACCAGCCTCCGGGGCAGAGGGCCGGATGAGCGGGGTGGGCGGCCTGGGGACCGGGCAGCGTGGCGAGGGAGTGCCGCCTGCCGGCCCGGCCCGGCCGAGTGACGAGGCGGGGGTAGCGGGAGGTGGCGGGGCGGACAGCGGGGGTCCTGGTGGAGTGGGCAGCAGGGGCCCTGGTGGGGTGGGCAGCAGGGGCCGTCGTGGGGACCTCTGGGAGGAGCACGCCGGCTGGTGGCAGGCTCACTTCACCCAGGGAGTCGACCCCGAGTACGAGGAGCAGATCCTTCCCCTCGTGGCGGCCTGGCTGCCGGACCGGGGCAGGGTCCTGGATGTGGGCACGGGCGAGGGCCAGGTGGCCCGGCTGGCGGCTGGCCCCGGTCGGGGGGTGGTGGGCATCGACCCGGCCCGGGCCCAGGTCTCGGAGGCCGTCCGGCGGGGCGGCCCTCCCGGCTGGCTCGCCTATGCCCAAGCGGAGGCGGCCCGCTTGCCCGCCCGTGACGGCAGCTTCAACGCCGTGGTGGCCTGCCTGGTCTTCGAGCACATCACCGATGCCCCCCGGGCCATAGCCGAGGTGGCCCGGGTCCTCCGCCCCGGGGGCCGGTTCCTCTTCCTGCTCAACCACCCCCTGCTGCAGACGCCGGGCAGCGGATGGATAGATGACCGGATCCTGGGGGAGCAGTACTGGAGGGTCGGCCCCTACCTGGTCGAGGACGAGACGGTCGAGGAGGTGGAGAAGGGGGTGTTCATCCCCTTCGTGCACAGGCCGCTCTCGGCCTACGTCAACGCCATGGCCGCCAGCGGCCTGGTCCTGGTGAGGATGGAGGAGCCGGCCCCGCCAGCGGGGTTCCTTGCCCGGGCCTTCGAGTACGGCCAGGCTGCCACCATCCCGCGGCTGTTGATGATGGTGGCTGAGAGGGTTCGTTGAGGGACGGGGCGTGGGGGTGTGGCCCACGGGGGACCTGGGCCGTGGGTGTCGGGCCGTCGGGGGGCCTGGACCTTGGGGGTGTGGCCCTCGGGCCTGGACCTTGGGAAACGCTGGGCACTTTTCGCTTTCGGGGTGATTATCGCGCCGAAACGCGAAAAGTACGGTGTGTTTATCGTGTCGACGACGGTCCCCGGCCCCGCCCGGCCCCGCCCGTCCGCCCTACCGGAGGCTGCCCAGGTCCTGGCCGCAAGGGCAGCCCAGGCCGCAAGGGCCGCCCAGGCGGCCGCGCAGGCCGCCCAGGCTGCGCCGGCCAACTGAGCCCCAGCCCCCGGGCCACCTCCTCCATCACCTGAGCCGGCCTCACGGCCAGGTCCCGAGCGGTGTAGCGGCGCAGGTCCCGGCCAGCGGCAATGAGGGCGTTCTGCCGGGCCAGGTCGGCCTGCAGGGCCTCGGGGGTGCCGTGGGTGTCGTGGCCGTCGAGCTCCACGGTGAGGGCCGATCCCTCCCAGGTCGAGTCCACCCGGTAGGGGCCCACCTGGGCCTCCCGGATCGGCGCCGGCAGGCCGGCCTCTCGCAGGAGGCGAAGGAAGCGGCGCTCCAGGGCGCTGGCGGTGATCCCGGGATAGCCGCGCTCCGACATGACCGCCCGCAGGCGGCTGAGGCCAGGGACGCCGTGGCGGGGCTTGGCCAGGAGCTCGTCGAAGACGGCCTGGCCAGTGAAGATCCGCCGCCGGGTCCCCACGTCAAGGGCCCGGTGGATGACCTCCGCGTCCTCCTCCACCGCTGCCAGCTCCACAACGGCAGCGAGCGGAGTGGAGACCGGGATCCCCCTCAGCACCACGGCGGCTTGCAGTGGTTTGCCCCGATGGACGACCACCCCGGCCAGGCGCACCGAACGGCCGGCTGGCACGGTCACCTCGCTGAGCGCCCGCACGGGCAGCAGGAGGCCCCACAGCCAGGCAGCGGCCCGGTGCGAGGCGAAGGTCCCGGGACCGCCGGCCAGGCAGGCTGCCATGATGTCCGCCTCCCTCGATGCCGGGGCTCCCTCCAGGAGGTAGACACCGGGATGGAGGACCTGCCACCGGCCCGATCGCAGCCGCCACCTCATCTGGTCCGGCGTCATGCCGGCCCGCGAGGCCTGGGCCTTGGTTACCACCCCGTGCTGGGCGGACGCCACCGAGGCCAGGGCACTCTCATAACCTTTCATGTCCCCACGGTGCCCTGCCGGTGTAACGCTGCCGGCATGCCACAATGGATCGGGGATGAGCGAGTACCTCATCATTGCCGGGTTGTCGGGGGCGGGCCGGTCAACGGCTGCGGCCGTGTTCGAGGACCTGGGCTGGTTCGTCATCGACAACCTGCCCCCCGCCCTCATAACCAAGGTCGCTGACCTGGTGGACCGCCCGGGCTCGGAGACCGAGCGGGTGGCCCTGGTGGTGGGAAGGGGCGGTCACGAGTACCTGGAGGGAGTGGGCACCGCCCTGGAGAGCCTGCGGCGCATCGGCTCGCGGGTGCGGGTCCTCTTCCTCGACGCCTCCGACGACGTCCTGGTCCGCCGGTTCGAAGGGACCCGGCGTCGCCATCCGCTGGGGGCGGGTGAGGGGGTCGTCGGCTCCATCGCCCAGGAGCGGCTGATCCTCGATCCCATCAAGGACCAGGCCGACGTGGTGGTGGACACCAGCGACCTGAACGTCCACCAGCTGCGCAACCGCTTGGTGCAGCTGTTCGGGGCGGCCGACGAAGCGGAGGGGATGCAGACGACCGTGGTCTCCTTCGGCTTCAAGCACGGCATCCCCCTCGACGTGGACGTGGTGCTCGACTGCCGCTTCCTGCCCAACCCTCACTGGGTCGAGGAGCTTCGCCCCTACACAGGGGTGGACCTGCCGGTGCGGGAGTTCGTCATGAGCCAGCCCGAGACCAAGGAGTTCCTCGACCGCCTGGACGAGCTGTTCGCCCTGCTCCTACCGGCCTACGTGAGGGAGGGCAAGTCCTACCTGACGGTGGCCATGGGCTGCACCGGCGGCAGGCATCGATCTGTCGTGCTGGCGGAGGAGCTGGCCAGGCGCATCGCTGGACACGGCTTCAAGCCCACTGTGCACCACCGGGACCTGGACCGTTGACCGCCCCGCCGGCGTCCGGTCCGCGTGTGGTGGCCCTGGGGGGCGGGCACGGCCTGGCCGCCACCCTGAGGGCGGCCCAGCGCTACGCCGGCCACCTCACCGGCGTGGTGTCCGTGGCGGACGACGGGGGCTCGAGCGGGCGGCTCCGGGAGGTCTTCGACATCCTCCCCCCCGGCGACCTGCGCAAGTGCCTGGTGGCTCTGGGCGAGCCGGGGTCCCTCTGGGCCCGGGTCTTCGAGCACCGGTTCCGGGCAGGTGAGCTGGCGGGCCATGCCCTGGGGAACCTCATCCTGGCGGGGCTGGCGGCGGTCACGGGGGACCCCATCCGGGCCCTGGACGAGGCGGGCAGGCTGGTGCACGCCTCCGGCCAGGTCCTGCCCGCCACCACCACCCCGGTCGTGCTCAAGGCCGCCACCGGCCAGGGCGAGATAGAGGGCCAGGTGAGGGTCATGCGGTCCCCCCGGATCAAGAGGGTCTCGCTGGTGCCCTCGGACCCCGACCCTCCCCAGCCGGCCCTGGCAGCGCTGGCCCGGGCCGAGCAGGTGGTGATAGGACCTGGCTCTCTGTACACGAGCGTGCTGGCCGTGGTGGCCGTGCCGGGGCTGGCGGAGGCCATCCGGTCCAGCCCTGGACGGCGGGTGTACGTGTGCAACCTGCTGACCCAGCGACCCGAGACCGAGGGCTACGACGTGGCCGCTCACGTCGAGGCCCTCGTGGCCCACGGCGTGGAGCCCGACGTCGTGCTGTGTGACACGACCCGGCTGCCCCTGGGTCGGCTGAGCCGGCCCTGGGTAGACCTGCCCCTGGCCAAGGCCGGGGGCCGGGGGCACGACCCGGCCAAACTGGCGTCGGCCCTTCTCGATCTGGTCGGATGAAGGGCCGCCTCGAGGCACGAGACGAGGAGACGGTAGATGAGCGTGAGAGTGGGCATCAACGGGTTCGGCCGGATAGGCCGTAATTTCGTCAGGGCAGCCATCGAAGGGGGCGCCGACCTGGATGTCGTGGCGGTCAACGACCTGACCTCTCCCGACGTCAATGCGCACCTGCTGGCCTACGACTCCACCCAAGGTCGGCTGCCCGCCGAGGTCCGGGTGGAGGGGGGCGACATCCTGGTGGGGGGCCGCACCATCAAGGTCCTGTCCGAGAGGGAGCCCAAGGCGCTCCCCTGGGCCGACCTGGGGGTGGAGGTGGTGGTGGAGAGCACCGGGCGCTTCCGGGACCGGGAGGCCGCTGCTGCCCACCTGGAAGCGGGGGCCAGGCGGGTGGTCATCTCGGCGCCGGGGAAGGGCGTGGATGCCACCTTCGTGGTGGGGGTGAACGACGACACCTTCGACCCCAGCCGGCACCAGGTGGTGTCCAACGCCTCCTGCACCACCAACTGCTTCGTGCCCATGGTGCAGGTGCTGGACCAGGCCTTCGGGGTGCGGCAGGGCATGATGACGACGGCCCACGCCTACACGAACGACCAGAACCTGCTCGACCTGACGCACTCCGACCTCCGGCGGGCCCGGGCGGCGGCCATCAACATCGTGCCCAGCTCGACCGGTGCCGCACGGGCCACCGGCCTGGTTCTCCAGGCCATGCAGGGCCGTCTCGACGGCGTCGCCCTCCGGGTCCCGGTGGCCTGCGGGTCGGTGACCGACTTCACTGCGGTGGTGGGGACGGAGGTGGACGTGGCCGGCGTGAACGCCGCCTTTGCCCAGGCCGCCTCCTCGGGCCCGCTGGCCAGGGTGCTCGAGTACAGCGAAGAGCCCCTGGTCTCGAGCGACATCGTGGGCTCGCCTGCCTCCTGCGTGTTCGACTCCCAGCTCACCATGGCCATGCCGATGGGGGAGGGGGCCACCCTGGTGAAGGTCTTCGGCTGGTACGACAACGAGTGGGGCTACTCGAACCGCCTGGTGGACCTGGTGGCCCTGGTCGGCCGGGCCTAGATGGCCAGCCACCTGCCAGTCCTGGAGGACCTGCCCGACCCCTCCGGCCGAGCGGTCCTCGTGCGCGCCGATCTCAACGTGCCGCTCGGTCCCAATGGCGAAATGGACGATTTCCGCCTCCGTTCCTCCCTGCCCACTCTCGTGTGGCTGGCCGAGCACGGAGCCAGGCTGACCGTGTGCAGCCACCTCGGCCGGCCGGGGGGAAAGCCCGTGCCCCGCCTGTCCATGGCTCCCGTGGCCGAGCGGCTTCGTCAGCTGCTGGCGGGTGAGATCGGGGACGAGCCCGCTCGGTCGGTGCGGGTGATGGAGAACCTGCGCTTCGACCCCGGAGAGGAGGCCAACGACCCTTCCTTCGTGGACCGGCTGGTCGAGGGCCAGGAGCTCTATGTGAACGACGCCTTCGGGTCGGCCCACCGGGCCCACGCCTCGGTGGTCGGGCCGCCCGAGCGGCTGCCCAGCGCCGCGGGCCGGCTGCTGGCCCGGGAGGCCGAGGTCCTGACCGGGCTCCTGGACGGGGCCACGAGACCCTTCGTGGCTGTCCTGGGGGGAGCCAAGGTGTCCGGGAAGCTGGGACTGGTGGGGGCACTGCTCTCCAGGGCCGAATGCGTGATGGTCGGGGGAGGCATGTGCTTCACCTTCCTGGCCGCCCTCGGCCACGATGTGGGCGACTCCCTCGTCGAGCCCGCTCAGGTGGACAACTGCCGCAAGCTGTTGGACTCAGGACGGCGGATCATGGTCCCTACCGACATCGTGGCCCTCGAGCCGGGGTCGGGCGAGGTGAAGGTGGTCGGACGGAGCGTCCCGGCGGGGTGGAAGGGCATGGACATCGGCCCGGCCACAGCCGGCGAGTTCGCCGACGAGCTGGTGGAGGCGGGAACGGTCTTCTGGAACGGCCCCATGGGGGTCTTCGAGGACAAGCGCTTCTCGACCGGGACGGCGGCGGTGGCCCGGGCTGTGGCCGAGTGCCACGGGTTCACCGTCGTGGGAGGTGGTGACAGCGCTGCCGCCCTGGCTTCGCTAGGACTGGACGGGGCGGTGGACCACCTCTCTACTGGTGGCGGGGCATCCTTGGAGCTCCTGGAGAAGGGTGACCTGCCCGGTCTGGCGGCCCTGCGCCAGTCGTGGGAGCGGCAAGAGGAGCACGGCCGTGGCTAGAGGTTCGGGTCCCATGCGTCCTAGTTGGGCGGGGGCGGCGTCCAGGGCGGCCGGCGGCCGCCGGGGGAGGCCTCTGCTCAGCGGCAACTGGAAGATGCACCACACCCACCTGGAGGCCATCCAGGTGGTGCAGAAGCTGGCCTATCGCCTCTCGCCCGGGGACCTGGAGCAGGCCGAGGTGTCCCTGCACCCTCCGTTCACGGCCCTGCGCTCCGTGCAGACCGTCCTGGAATCCGACGAGACGCCTATCGCCCTGGGGGCGCAGAACTGCCACTGGGAGGATGAGGGGGCCTACACCGGAGAGGTGAGCGCGGCCATGCTGGCCAAGCTCAACGTGAGGTACGTGATCGTGGGCCACTCCGAGCGCAGGCAGCTCTTCGGGGACACCGACGAGCAGATCAACCGGCGCCTCCAAGCAGTGCTGCGCCACAACATGACGCCGATCCTCTGCGTGGGGGAGACGCTCGAGGAGCGGGAGGCGGGCCGGACCTCGGAGCGGGTGACCGACCAGCTGCGGGCCGACCTCGCCGGCGTGGGTCAGGCGGCCATAGGGGGGCTGGTGGTGGCCTACGAGCCGGTGTGGGCCATAGGGACCGGGCAGAACGCCACGCCCGAGGATGCCGAGGAGACCTGCGCCCTCATCCGCTCGGTGGTGAAGGAGATGGCCGGGGCCGGCGCCGGCGAGACCCTCCGCATCCAGTACGGAGGGTCGGTGACCTCGGGGAACGCGGGTGACCTCATGGCCCAGGCGGACGTCGACGGGCTCCTGGTGGGCGGGGCCAGCCTGGACCCCGATGTCTTTGCGCTGGTGGTGAAGGCCGCGCTGGGTCGCTGAACTGGTAGCGTCGTGCTCGCCGGTGTCGCAGGAGTTCCGCCAGTGCTGACCATCATCCTCGTTGTCATCCATGTGATCGTGTCTCTGGGCTTGATCTTGCTCATCCTGCTCCACAGCGGGCGGGGCGGTGGCCTCTCCGACATGTTCGGGGGGAGCGTGGGCAACGTGGCGGCCGGCTCGACCGTCGTCGAGCGCAACCTGGACCGCATGACGATCCTCTTGGCGGTGATCTTCACCTTCACCACCCTCTCCCTGGCCCTGCGCCTCCAGTAGGGCGCTAGGCTGAGCCCGCTGCCGGCCGGGCCGGCGGGCCACGTCGGAGTGGCGGAATAGGTAGACGCGCCAGCTTGAGGGGCTGGTGCCCGCAAGGGCGTGGGGGTTCAAGTCCCCCCTCCGACACGTGACCTGAAGCTGATTACCCGGGCGATGGCACTCATGCGGGAGGACCTCGGGATTCCACTGTCCTAGCGTGTTGACATGGCGGACCCGCACGATGACGACCTCCTGGATGACCTGGTCGGCCGGCTGGAGGCAGATGGGCTGTGACTATCACTGGGCCGGTCCTGGTTGCCGGTCAGGATGACGCCGGTGCCCTTCGTGACCCACAGATTGGCTGACCCGTTCGCGGTGTCTTTGTCGAGATACGTCCGTTGGGTGCCGGCGCCAGCCTGCCCTCCGCAGCTGGCCTAATCAGGAGCCTGTCCCTTCGGGTGACCCATCACAGTCCTGCCGCAGCGGTTCTCTCCAGGCTGGCGCCATTCCCCATCCAACCAGCCAGGAGGACCAGATGCTCGCCGAGCTTGTCGACCATGTCATCGGTGTCGACCCCGACCGAGACCGCATCACCATCGCCGTCGTCGACGCCAAGACCCAAGGAGAGCTGGCTTGTGCCGATTTCCCCACCACCACCGCCGGCTACGCGAAGGCGATCCGCTGGGCTGACGAGTACAGCAGCTCGGAGCGGCGGGCGTGGTCGATCGAAGGCGCCGGGAGTTACGGCGCCGGCCTGTGCATGGCCCTGACTGCGGAAGCCGAGTGGGCTATCGAGTTCGACCGGCCGTCCACCCGCTCCGCGAAGGACGGTTCCAAGTCCGACAGTCTCGACGCCGTCCGAGCCGCCCGGGAGGTGCTCGGCCGCAAGCGGTGGTCCACGCCACGAGCTCGGGGTGCCAGGGAAGGCCTCCGCGCCATGCTCGTCGCCCGCAGCGGCGCCCAGCTGGCCCGCACTGCGGCCATCAACGAGCTCAAGGCCCTGATCCTCACCGCACCCTTGACGCTACGAGAGGAGCTTCGGGACCTGACCCTCACCAAGCTCGTCGAGCGCTGCTCTCGGCTACGGCCCGACATCAGCCGTGACCCTGAGCTGTTCGGCACGAAGACCGCAATGCGGGCGCTCGCCCAGCGCATAGATCATCTCAGCACCCAGGCGACCGACCTCGAAGAAGCCATGAAGCCGATGGTCGAGATGACCGGACCAAAGCTGCTCGACGAAGTCGGCGTCGGAGTCATCCTCGCCGCCCAGATCATCGTCTCCTGGTCCCACCCGGGACGTTGCCGGAACGAGGCCGCCTTCGCCCGGCTCGCGGGCGTGGCCCCAATCGAAGCGACATCTGGCCAGACCCAGAACCGTCACCGGCTCAACCGGGGCGGCGACCGTCAGCTCAACCGGGCCCTCTATCAGGCCGTCGGAATCCGAGCCCAATACGACCCACAGACCAAGGCCTACATCGCCCGGCGACTCGCTGAAGGCAAGAGCAAGCGAGAGGCCCGCCGCTGCCTCAAGCGCTACCTCGCCCGCCGGCTGTTCCGCATCCTCGAGAACCAACCCGCTACCACTTGACAACCGATAGGAGCATCTCGACCCCGAGGTGGAGGCGCTGGCCCTGGGTGCCATCCTGGGCGAAAGCGAGCTCGCAGAGGTCCTCTGACCGGGTCAAGCGCTCCCCCCGCGTCGTTGCCGGTTGCCTCAACCGGCGCCATGGGCCTACCAACCGGGTCAGCCCCCGGCCCGGCCCCTTCCCACCTGGCTCCGGTACGACTGGACCATGAAGTCGGTCAGCTCCGAAAGGGAGGTCTCGGCGATGGCCTTGTCCAGGGTCACCCGTCCCTGCTGGATGACGTTCACCCGGTCACACAGCTCGAACAGGTGGGTGTAGTTGTGATCGATCACGAGCATGGATACGCCACGCTGGCGGGCCAGGCCCTTGACCAGCTGGATGATGAGTGAGGTCTCCTTGGCCCCCATGGCCGCCAGGGGCTCGTCCAGGAGCAGGATCTTGACCCCCGGCTGGCGGGTGGCGCGCGCCACGGCAATGGCCTGACGCTGCCCCCCCGAGAGCTTCTCCACCGGCGTGTCCACTGATGGGATGTCGACCTCGATCTCGTCCAGGTACCGGCGGGCCTGGGCCCGCATCTGACGGTTGGCCAGGAACCGGAGCCGGCCTCCCCGCGTGGCCTCACGGTTCAGGAACAGGTTGTGGTAGACGCTCAGCTCGTTCACCAGGGCCAGGTCCTGGAAGACGGTCTCGATGCCCTGGCGGCGGGCATCCTGCACGGAGCGGAACCGAACCTCCTTGCCGTCCAGGAAGAGCCGGCCCCGGTCCGGGGCGTGATAGCCGGTGACGATCTTGACGAGCGTCGACTTGCCGGCCCCGTTGTCCCCCACCACCCCGAGCACCTCGCCTCGACGCAGGTGCAGGTTCACGTCCCGCAGGGCCACCACGGCGCCGAAGCGCTTGGCTATGCCCTCGGCCCTCAGCACCACCTCGTCGACAGAGCTCCCGTCGCTGAGCGGGCTCATGCCGACACCTCTTCCACCGGGGGCTTCGAGCCGGGGACCCGTGCGGCCGCCCTAAGCACGACTCGGGCCAGGGAGCCTCGCCTCCCGCTGCCCCCGGCCCGCACCCGCTCCAGCTGGACGTTCAGCACCATGGCTCCCAGGATGGCCAGGCCCAGGACCAGATCGTAGGCAAAGGCGTTCACGCCCAGGATGTTGAACCCGTCCTCCAGTACGCCCAGGACGATGGCGCCGATGCAGGCCCCGATCATGGTGCCCCGTCCGCCGGTCAGCGCCGTCCCTCCAATCACCGCCGCCGCCACACCGTAGAACATGAAGTCCAACCCCGGGGTGGAGGGGTCCAGGCTGGCGATGTGCCAGCCGTCCAGCAGCCCCATCAAGCCTCCCAGGAAGGAGCAGAGAACGAAGCACCAGATCTTGATGCTGTCCACCTTGATACCGGCCTCGGCGGCGGCCACCTCGTTCCCCCCGGTGGCCACCGTGTGGAGGCCGAAGGTCGTCTTGCGCAGGAGGACGTGGAAGACCGCCACCACGGCGAGGGCCCAGGCGATCTCCGCCCAGGTCCACCCTCCCATGATCTGGGCCGTGAGGCCGGTGCCGGCCATGTCTAGCTGGGTGCCGTTGGCGGCGATGAGGACGATCCCCTCCAAGGCGAAGACCGTGCCCAGGGTGGTGATGAAAGAGGGGACCCGGAGCTTTACCGTAATGACGCCGTTGACCACTCCCACCAGGCACGAGATGGCCAGGGCGATGAAGATCCCCGCTATCACCCCGACCCCGTCGTTGGCCATGAAGGTCACCAGGAAGGGGGCCAGCACGTAGACCTCGCCCACGGAGAGGTCGATCTCCCCCAGGATCAGGATGAACACCTCGGCGATGGCGAAGAAGACGATGGGGGCGATGAACTGGGAGAGGGTGGCCCCGTTGGAGGCGGTGGCGAAGTCAGGGGTGGCCACCACGAAGTAGAGGGCCAGACCCACCCCTATGAGGGCGATCACCAGCTCTTGGCCCTGCAAGAGGCGGCGGACCAGGGAGGCGTCCTCCCCCCGCCCCGACCCTGGAGGTGGCGGGGACAGTTCCCCGAGGGCCGGCTCCTTCTCCCGGGTGCGGGCCACCGGGGTGCCCCTAGACCTTGATGGATGAGGGCGCCGTGAGGATCTTCTCGGTGCTGGAAGACCCTTCGTAGCGGTCCTGCTTGGACACGTAGGGCCCCACGTTGTCCTTGGTGACGAAGAGGAGACCGGTATCTGTGTCCGACGGCCGCAGTAGCCCACCCGAGATCTGGTACAGGAACAGGTACAAGATGGGCAGGAATCCCTGGAGGTAGGCCTGCTGGTCGATGGTGAAGTCCAAGGTGCCCTTCGCTACCTGCTGCAGGGTCGGGGTCCCGACGTCCCAGCCCGAGCCCTTGATGCCCTTGGCCGCCAGGTTGTACTTGGCGATGGTCGTGGCCACGGCTATCCCGTCACCCGAGTCGACCGCATAGAGGAACTTCACGTCCTGGTGGCCCTGGTACCAGGCCTCGACGTGGGGTATCTCCGGACCCTGGGTCGCCCCGGTGCCCACCTCGACGACATGGACGCCGGCCGGCTTGAGAACGCTCCACGCCCCGTCGATGCGGGGCTGTATGTTCCCCGTCCCGGGGGTGGCGATGATCCCCGCCACCAGGTCCCCGGGCTTCACCACCTGGAGGATCCGCTTGCCCGCCTCCACCCCGGCCTGGAAGATCTCCTGTCCGATGTAGGCCATGGTGGGAGTGTCGCTCCCCGTGGGTGGGGGAGCGTTGTAGGCAACCACCGGGATGCCCTGGCTCAGTGCCTTCTCGGTGGGCGCCGTGAAGGCCTTGGGGTCGATCACGGGGACCCCGATGCCGTCCACCTTGCTGGCGATGGCCGAGTTCATGGCGTTGACCATCTCCGAGACGATCGAGTTCTGCGACCCGGTCCAGCTGTAGCTGCAGCCCAGCAGGTTGCAGGCATCCTGGGCCCCATAACGGGTGGGCGTGAAGAAGGAGTTGGTGGTGACGTGGTTGACCAGGGCGAAGTGGTAGTTGGGGTGGCTCGGGTAGGGGTCCTTGCCGTTGGCCCCGAAGCTGCCAGAAGCCACGGTGCTGCCGCCCTGGCCCGAGGAGGTACCGCCGCCGCAGGCTTCGAGGACGGCGCCCAGCACGGGGACTCCGACGGCCAGGGCCCCGGCATTGCGCAGGAACCTCCGTCTGGAGACCTCCCGTTGCCGGGGATCGATCTCGCGCTGCTCCCTTCCAGAACCTGCCATGAGCTCACCCTCCCTGCTCGCGCCCCCTCAGGCGCCGCTTGCGAAGACTGACTGTTCGGGCCGGGGCAGCCGACCCATCACCTCCCCCCCGTGCGCTGCCACACCTCCTCTCGCTTCGGGAAGAACCCTAACATATCCCCCGGAGGGCGAGGCAGACAGTCAGGTGGCCAGATCCTCACGCTCCCGCCGTCTCCGCCTCCACGGTGGCCCAGGTGCCGAAGCGCCCGAGATGGGCCAGGTGGTCCACCAGCAGGTGGCGCAGCACCTCTGAGTCGGCCAGCTCGGGCGGGAAGATCGCCCTCAGCCCGAGCAGGCGGTCCACGATCTCGGCGGGTGTGACCGCCCCGGCGAGGCGTGCCTCCAGGGCACCGGCCAGGGGGTCATCCACCGGCAGCTCCTCCCCGGGGTCGCTGCGGCGGGCAGACACATAGCGCATCCAGGCGGCCACGGCCAGGGCCGCCCATCTGGGCTCCGCCCCGGCCTGGAGCCGGTCCCGTATGGTCCCGAGCAACCGGACGGGGAGCTTCTGGCTCCCGTCCGCGGCGACCTGGGCCGTTCGGTGATGGATGGCCCGGTTGGCGAAGCGGGCCGCGACCGAGCGGGCGTAGGCGTCCAAGTCCCAGCCAGGGGGGACCGAGAGCGTGGGGATGACGTCCTGGTCCAAGAGGAGCTCCAGGTACCGTGCCAGCCGCTCGTCACGTACCGCCTCCGAGACGAGGTGGAGCCCGGCGAGCGAGCCCAGGTAGGCGAGGGCGCTGTGAGCGCCGTTCACCACCCTCAGCTTGGCCACCTCGTAGGGCTCGACGTCAGCGGTCAGGGTGGCGCCGGCTCGTTCCCAGGCTGGGCGGCCGGCCGGGAAGGAGTCCTCTATCACCCACTGGCTGAAGGGCTCGGCCACCACCACCCCCCGATCGTCGACCCCGAGCAGGGACTGGGCCTCGATCAGGTCCTGGGACCCCGTGGCCGGGACGATCCGGTCCACCATGGTGGAGGGAAAGCTCACGTTCTCCTCGATCCAGCCCTCGAGGCCGCGCCTCTCGCCCGGTGCCAGCAACGAGCAGAAGTCCAGGACGACCTGCCTCAAGGTGCCACCGTTGTGGCGCAGGTTGTCGCAACAGACCAGGCTGAGGGGGCCCGATCTCCGCCGCCACCGCTCCACGATCCCCCAGCCGAGCTGGCCCGGCACGGTGCGCGGCGGGCGTCCCGCTCCGTCCGCGCCCACCTCGGGGTCGTCTCCTCGCAGACGGCCCGTGGCCGGGTTCAGTCGGTATCCCTTCTCGGTGACCGTGGAGGTGACCACGGCGATGCTGGGATCAGCCATCAGGCCCACCAGGGCGTCGGGGTTCTCCTGGGCGAACATGACCTGGCGTACCGACCCCATTACCCGGATCGAGGAACCCTCGTCAGCCCTGGTGATGACGCTGTAGAGGCCGTCCTGGGCCCGGAGGCAGTCCGCAACCCGCGGGCTGCGCTCGCTGACGCCGCATATGCCCCAAGAGCCTCCGGCTGCCGCCACGGCGTCCTCGGTGTAGACGGCCTGGTGGGCCCGGTGGAAGGCCCCCAGGCCCAGGTGGAGGATGCCGACCTGCAGCTGGCGGGGGTCGAGCCGGGGCCGCTGGGAAGGGGCGATGCTCTCCAGCTCGGCCAGGCAGAGCCGGGTAGGGGTCACCCCTCCTGGACCCAGGCATGGTCCGGGTCCAGGTAGGGCCGGAGGTGGCGTCCGGAGCCGGCCATGACCCACAGGTAGGCCAGCCGGTACCCAGGGGCGGCCACGACCGGGTGGAACCCCCTGGTGATGGCGGCCGTATCTCCGTCCCGGACGATGAACGCCTCCTCCTCCCCCTCCCGGTAGCGCAGCTGGACCCCGAAGCCCTCCGGCCGGTCCACCCGGAACAGGTACACCTCCTCCAGGCTGACCTCTTCGGGGGGGCGGTCCTCGTCGTGGCGGTGGGGTGGGTACGAGGACCAGTTGCCAGGAGGGTTGATGGTCTCACCGGCCAGCAGCCGCCCCGCTTCGTGCTCGGGGCCGAGGATGGTCCGCACGGTGCGGGACCAGTTGCCCCTCCCCACCTCAGCGATGCGCTGGTCCCGGGGGCCTATCACCCGGGGGTCCGCTCCCTGCCCGCAGGGGGCGCTGGCCAGCACCATCCGAGCCCCCGCCGGCCCCGCCTCCAGCGAGGCGGGCAGCCCGGGTGGCAGGTAGACGCCGTGGCCGGGCCCGTCGAACACGCCGTGACGCCCACCCGCCCTGCCCAGGGACCCCGAGGCCGTGACGGCCTCGACGTCTCCCTCCTCGATCACCACCAGGCGCTCCTCCTCGGTCCCCACCCCGATCCGGTCTCCGGGGCCGAGGGTCGCCAGGGACAGGGAGATGAGCTGGGTGTCCCGGCCCCGGACCACGACCCGCTGCCAGGAGTCACCCGCTTCCTGGCTCACAGGACCGCCCCGACCTGCCAGGGGACGAACTCCTCGTCACCCAGGCCCAGCATCTCGCTCTTGGTGCGCCGGCCGGATGCGGTGGCCAACACCGCCTCGAAGATGCGCCGGCCCATCTCGGCCAGGCTGACGCCGCCCTCCAGGACGGCTCCGCAATCGAGGTCCATGTCCTCCTCCATGCGGCGGTAGAGGTCGCTGGTGCTGGCCAGCTTCAGGCAGGGCACCGGCTTGGACCCGAACACCGAGCCGCGTCCGGTTGTGAAGCACACCACGTTGGCACCGCCGGCCACCATGCCGGTGACCGAGACGGGGTCGTATCCGGGCGTGTCCATGAAGACCAGTCCGGGCCGATCGACCTTGTCCCCATAGCGGTAGACGGCCACGAGGGGGCTCGTTCCCCCCTTGGCCACGGCCCCGAGGGACTTCTCGGCAATGGTGGTCAGGCCCCCCGCCTTGTTGCCCGGGGACGGGTTGTCCCCCACCGAGGCTCCGTGAGCGGATGTGTAGGACCTCCACCAGTGGATCCTCTCCTGCAGGGCGTCGGCCACCGCCGGCGTGACCGCCCGGCGGGCAAGGAGGTGCTCGGCCCCGCATATCTCGGGCGTCTCACCGAGGATGGCGGTGCCGCCGTGAGCCACTACCAGGTCAGCCGCCGCACCGAGGGAAGGGTTGGCGGTGATGGCCGAGAAGGCGTCCGACCCGCCGCACTCGAGCCCCAGGACGAGGTGCGAAGCCTCCACGGGGGTGCGCCGCACGCTGGCGGCGGCTGGCAGCATGGCGGCAAGGCGGGACAATCCTTCCTCCACCGTGGCCCTGGTCCCTCCCTGCTCCTGGATGGTCATGACCTCGGCAGGGGCCGTCTCGTCCGGCGGCCAGGTCTCCACCAGCTCGTGGGCCTGGTTGACCTCGCAGCCCAGGCCCAGCACCAGCACTCCCGCCACGTTGGGATGGCGGGCATAGCCGGAGAGAGTCCGCCGCAGGAGGCTCAGCCCATCGCCTCCGGTGTCGGTCCCGCATCCCGACCCATGGGTGAGGGCCACCACCCCGTCCACGCCCGGATGGCCGGCCAGCAGCCCAGAGTCCGTGACCCGCCGGCAGATCAGCCGGGCCGCCGTGGCTGAGCAGTTCACGGTCGTGAGCACGGCCAGGTAGTTGCGCGTGCCCACCCGGCCGTCCTGGCGGACGATCCCGTCGAAGGTGGCCTGGCCGGGTCCCCGGGCCGGGGCCGCAGGGGGGGACGCCGGAGAGGCGAGGGGAGGGAGGGAGGGGACCGTCCCCTCCAGGTTGTGCTGGTGCACCCACTGTCCCTCGGCGATGGCCGTGGTGGCCACCCCCACGACCTCCCCGAGCTTGCGGACGGGCTCTCCGGCACGCAGCGCCCTCAGCGCCACCTTGTGCCCCCTGGGCACCGCCTCCCTCACCACCACTCCGGCGCAGTCGGCGTCGAGGGTTGTCCCCGCCTCCAGGTCGCGCAGGGCTACGGCCACGTCGTCGCCGGCTGACAGCCGCAGGGCCGATGGGGCCGAGGTCTGCTCCTGCCCGGGGATGAGCGGGCGTGGACTTCCCTCCGGCATGGGCCCGACAGTAGCGGGCCGCAGCCTTCTAAGGTAAGAACGGTAACGTACCCCCCGTGGCGACGGGAGGGCCTCGGGCCATGCGCCAGGTGAACCGCTCCTTGGTGCTGGACGCCCTGCGAGCCGGCGCCCCCTTGTCCCGGGCGGACCTGGCCCGCTTCACGGGGCTCACCAAGCCCACCATCTCCTCCATCGTCCGCGACCTGCTGCGAGAGGGCACCGTGGAAGAGATCGGCGTGGGGGGCCCGGCCGCAGTGGGTGGGCGGCCTCCCCGCCTGCTCCATCTCAACGATGCCGCCGTGGCTTGGGTCGGTTGTCACTTCGGCGTCCAGCGCACGACGGTGGCCGTGGCCGACGGGCGGAGCCGCATCCGCTCCATCCGGTGGCACCCCTCGGTGATAGGGGAGCCGCAGCACTCGCTGCACCTGGCGTGCGGGCTCATGGACCGTGCCCTGCAGGACGCCGGCGTACCCTCCTCTCGCGTCCAGGCGGTGGGGGTGGCGGTGGCCGGCCCCGTGGAGCGGGCCACCGGCATCTGCCTGGTGGCCCCCAACCTGCGCTGGTCCCAGTTCCCTGTCGGCCCGGAGCTCGAGGCCGCCCTGGGCTGCCCGGTGGCGGTCCTCAACACCATCCATGCCGGCGCCCTGGCCGAGGCCCGGGTCGGGGCAGCCACGGGAGCGAACTCCTTCGTGTGGCTCTATGCGGGCAGCGGGATCGGCGCCGGCATAGTGATAGACGGCCAGATCTTCTACGGTCACGCCGGCCTCAGCGGGGAGATCGGCCACTGCGTGGTCGTCGACAGGGGCGAGCGGTGTGGGTGCGGGCGCCTGGGCTGTCTGGAGACGGTGGCCTCGGCCCGGGCCATCGCCCTGGCGGCGGCCCGGGCCGTCGACAGTGGCCAGCCCACGCTCCTGGCCCAGATGAAGGGGGAGCTGGATGCCCCCGCCGTGGCTTCGGCGGCCAGCGAGGGAGACATGGTCGCCCTGCGCATCCTGGCCGAAGCAGGGGACTATCTGGGGCGCGGCGCCTCCTATCTCATCAACATCCTCAATCCCGAGATGGTGGTGCTGGGGGGCAGCCTGGCCCAGGCGGGGGATTCCCTCCTCGGCCCCTTGAGATCGTCCCTGCGCCGGCACACCTTCGGCCCTACCGACGTTCCCGTCGTCCCCTCCCGCCTGGGGGCCTGGGCCGAGTTGGCGGGCGCCGTCCAGGTGGCGATGGAGAGAAGCGCCCGCTCGTACCGGATCGTGGCCCTGGGCGCCGAGGGCGCGGGAGCCCGGTGACGGGGCCAGCGCCGGCGGCGGGCCCCGGGCTGCCGGGCGGGGGGGCCTTGCGGCGAGGGCCGGGTCTTCCGGCTGGCGCCCGGGACCTGTCCTCGCCCTCGCCCCCGGCCGGAACAGGCCTACCGGGGGGTGGCGGTGCGCAGGCGGGCAGCCCCCTCCTCGGGGAGCACGTCGTTGATGAAGACGCCTCCGGCCGTCTCGCTCCCGGCCAGGTACTTGAGACGGTCGGCCGATCGGCGGGGCGAGGAGATCTCGGCATGGAGGTGGAAAGCCTCCGGGGCTGCCCTCACCGGCGACTGCTGCCAGGCCAGCACGTAGGGCATGGGCCTGGCGAAGAGGCCGTCCAGGCTGGGCAGCACCCGGCTCAGCAGTTCGGCCAGGGAATCCCGCTCCCCGGCGTCCAGCCTGCACAGGTCACCGACGTGGCGCGTCGGGTACACGTGCACCTCGTAGGGCCAGCGGGCGGCAAAGGGGACAAAGGCCACCCAGCCCGGGGCCCTGGCCACGATCCGGGTGCCATCGCCGGTCTCGTGGCGCACCAGGTCGCAGAAGAGGCAGGTCCCGGTCCGCTGGTGGTGGCGCGACGCCCTGCCCATCTGGACCCGGGTCCTCGGGGCCACGAACGGGTAGGCATAGATCTGACCATGGGGGTGGCTCAGGGTCACGCCTATCTCCTCGCCCCGGTTCTCGAAGCACAGCACCTGCTCCACCTCGGGTCGACGGCTCAGCTCCTCCGTCCGGTGGGCCCACATGTCGACGACCGTGCGCAGCCGCCGGCGACCGAGCCACCCGAGGGACTGACGGTGGTCGGAGCTGAAGCAGACCACCTCGCACCGGCCCGGTGCCGGCTCGGGGCGGCCCCAGCGCTCGGCCTCCTCTGGGAGCGGGTACCCCGCCCCTGCAAAGGAGGGAAAGCGGTTCTCGAAGACCACGACGTCGTAGTCGGCAGCCGGGACCTCGGTCAGCCGACCAGGAGCAGACGGGCACAAGGGGCAGGCGCCCGCCGGTGGGAGGTGGGTCCGTTCCTGGCGGAACGACGCCACAGCCACCCACTCACCGGCCAGCGGGTCGAAGCGGACCTGAGGCCGGGGAGCGTCGGAGCTCAGTGGTCGCCGGTCAATCGGAGGGGGCGTGGGGACAACTCGCTCGTCGTAGTAGATGATCTCCCTGCCGTCGGCCAACCGACCGCGGCGCACGAGGAGCGGAGGATCAGGCACCGCCGGCTCAGGTTAGGTCGACCGGGCGCCCGGCACACCCCCCGATGAGGACGTGGGCCCCGGGACGGGTGAACCTGATCGGCGAGCACACCGACTACACGGGGGGGTTGACCCTGCCCATGGCCATCCAGCTCGGCACGACGGTCGAGTACGAGCCCAGCTCCGAGCCCCTCATTCGCCTCGAATCGGATCAGGATCCCCGCGAGGCCTGGGTACGGCTCCCTGTCGACGGCCTGCGCCCTTCTGCCGACGCCTCCTGGGTCCGCTTCGTGGCTGCGGTGGCGGCTCAGGTGGGCCCGGCTCACGGGGGACGAGGCCGGGTCCGTTCCACCGTGCCCCTTGGCGCCGGGCTCTCATCCAGCGCCGCCCTGGAGGTGGCCCTGGCGCTCGCCCTCGGGTTCCGGGGCAGCCCTCTCGAGCTGGCCCTGGCCTGCCAGCGAGCCGAGCATGCCGCCATCGGTGTTCCCTCCGGGATCATGGACCAGCTGGCCTCGGTCGCCGGCAGGGCGGGGCACGCCCTGCTCATGGACTGCAGCTCCCTTGCCACCACTCCGGTTCCCTTCCCCGAGGGCTACGAGGTGGTGGCGCTGGACTCGGGTGTCCGCCGGCGGTTGGCCTCGTCCGCCTATGCCGAGAGGCGGTCGGAGTGCCGGGCCGCCGAGGCCGTCATCGGGCCCCTTCGTTTCGCCTCCCCGGAGGATCTGACGGGCCTGGCCGACCCGCTTCTCCGGCGGCGGGCCCGTCATGTGATCACCGAGAACGCCCGGGTGGAGGAGGCGGCTGCGGCCCTGGGCCGAGGCGACACCGGTGCCTTCGGGCAGCTCATGGACGCCAGCCATGCCAGCCTGAGCTCCGACTTCGGGGTGTCCACCCCGGTACTGGACGAGCTCGCCTCCTGGTTGCGTTCCCAGCCGGGAGTGGCCGGGGCGCGCCTCACCGGTGCCGGCTTCGGTGGTTGCGTGGTCGCCTTGGCCGAATCGGGCGGGGTGGACCGCTGGTTCCCCGAACGGCGCCACCCGGCCTGGCGCCTCGTCCCGGCGGGGGGGGCAACCTCAGCCCCGTAGCCAGGCTGAGGACGACGGCCCCCCACGACTCATGGGCCGGGAATGGGGGACGGGAGCTCGCCCTGGCTCAGGCCCAGCCCTTGAGCATGAGGTTCCAGTACATGGCGGGCAGCCCGTAGCGCTTGAGCAGCCACATGTCGTAGCGCTCCTTCTGGGTGTCGATGAAGGGGAAGGTTGGGTGGGGCTTCATCGTGTAGTCGAACTCGGCCAGCAGCATCTTGTTGCGGGCCGTGGTAAGCGGACACGACGCGTACCCGTCGTAGCGGGCGGGAAGCTCCTTGCCCGCCATGGTGGCCAGGAGGTTGGCCACCACCACCGGGGCCTGCTTGCGGATGGCGGCTCCCGTCTTGGAATTCGGGGTGTTGCCGGCGTCGCCCAGGGAGAACACGTTGGGGTAGCGGACGTGCTGGTGCGTGTGCTTGTTCACCGCCACGTACCCGAGCGGGGTGCCATCGGCGAGCGGACCGTCCTTGATCCAGTCGGGCGCGCTCTGGGGCGGGACGGCGTGGAGGAAGTCGTAGTGGAGGCTGACCTTGCTGTCGGCACCCTCCCGGCGGTCAGCGATAACCACCTCGTGGTCATCGGCATTCACCTCGACCATCTCGTGCTGAAGGCGAACATCGATGCCGTAGCGCTTGGCCACCTGGTCCAGCACCCGGGAGAATTCGGGGACCCCGAACATGGCCGGGGTTGGCAGCACCAGGACCACGTGGATGGCCGCCAGTGAACCCTGCTTGCGCCACCAGTCGGCGGCCAGGTATGCGATCTTCTGGGGGGCCCCGGCGCACTTGATGGGCCCCGACGGCATGGTGAACACGGCCGTCCCCTTGCGCAGGGGCTTCACCATCTCCCAGGTCCGGGGAGCCAGCTCGTAGGTGTAGTTGGACGACACGCCATTGCGCCCGAGGGTGTCGGCCAATCCAGGGACCTTGCCCCAATCGAGCTGCAACCCAGGGCAGACGACCAGGTACTCGTAGCCCACCACGACTCCGGCGTTCGTGGTGACGACTTGCCTGTCCGGGTCTATCTCGCGGGCCGCGTCTTGGATCCAGCGCACCCCCTGGGGCATGACCGAGGATTCCGGGCGCACCGACTCCTTGAGTGGGGCGCGACCTCCACCCACCAGAGTCCACAGCGGCTGGTAGAAGTGCTGGGCCGACGGATCCAGCACCGCCACGTCGTCCTCCCCGGCCCGGCGCAGCCGGGCGGCCACGCTGATGCCGGCGGTGCCTCCGCCTACGATCACGACCCGGTGCCGCAATCCTTCTTGGCGTGCCATGGCTGCCCTCCTCGCGTTTCAAAGTCGCCGATTCTCGGCCGCGGCCGGGCCGGTCGTCACCGCCCACGGGCCCGGGGACGGAACGAGTGGCCCCAACTGCTACGACGTTGGCCGCCGGCTGACCAACATCATTGACATTTAGTACGTACATTCCTACGTTAGGCCCTGGTGACTTCCCGAGGCAAGAGGCCCCTCCACCTGGTCGGCCGGGGACCTCGTCCCCTCGACCGGCGCAGCCCGCTCCCGCTGTGGGCTCAGCTCGACGCCGACCTCCGGCGCCGGCTGGCCGAGGGTGAGTTCGGGGCCAGGTTCCCTACCGACGGTCAGCTGATGGCCGAGTACGACGTGTCCCGCCAGACCGTGCGTGAGGCGGTGCGCCGCTTGGTGGCCGAGGGTCGCCTTGACCGCCTGCGAGGACGGGGGACCGAGGTGCGCCGAGCCGAGTTCGAGCAGCCCCTCGGGAGCCTCTACAGCCTGTTCCGCGCCGTCGAGGCCCAGGGGGTGATCCAGACCAGCGTGGTCCGGGCCCTGGAGGAGCTAGTTGAGCCCTCGGCGGCAACCCGTCTCCATCTGCCCGCCGAGGCCCCCCTGGTCCACCTCGACCGCATACGCCTCGCCGGTGGCCGTCCCTTGGCCCTTGACCAGGTCTGGCTGCCGGCCGACCTGACCCGCCCCATCCTCGAGGCGGACTTCTCCCATACCGCCCTCTACGACGAACTGACCAGGCGGTGTGGGCTGGGGCCGGACAGCGGCCGGGAGCAGGTCTGGCCCGTCGTGCCCTCCCCGGCGGAGCGGCGCGACCTCGGGCTGGCCCGAGGTCAGGCGGCGCTGGCCATCGAGCGCCTGACCTGGGTGGGGGACCGTCCCCTCGAGTTGCGCCACAGTCTGGTCCGCGGGGACCGGTACGGCCTGGTGGCCGACTGGAAGGCTCCGGCCGGCCGTGCCGGCGATGCCGTGATCCTGCGCTTCTCGGCCTTGTCGAGGTCTGTGGACGCCACGTAGCTCGTCGAGGCCGGGCCCGCCCGCCGGCGGGCGTATCTCCTGCCCCGTTCCATCATGACGGTCCCGGCTCCGGCCCTCGGCGGGATCGCTCCACATAGCCCAGCATCCGGTTGAGGAGCCCTGCCGCCCGGCGTAGGTCTGGGGAAGCGGGCGGGGGGGACCCGGCCAGGTGGTCGGCCAGTGCCCGAGCCTCCCCGGGTTCCGAGCCAGCCAGGATCTGGGCACAGGTCCGGGCGGCATGGCGGACGCACTGCGGGTCGACGCTCCAGACCGCCTCGAACCGCCGGTCTCGGTCGGGGACCCCCTCCTGACCCGGGTGCTCCCATCCGGCCAGGCAGGCGGGATGGTCAGGAGCGTCGCAGACGATCACCCATTCCCGCAGCATCGGCGCATCCCCGGGCAGGGGCACCTGCACCGGTGAGGAGCCCCGGCGCGAGCGCCTGGGGAAGTCGGCGAACACCACGGCCGCCTCAGCCGTGCGGGCCAGGTCCAACCAGCGCTGTCGGGAGGCCAGATAGAAGCGGGGGTGCTGAAAGCCGGCGAACAGCATCGGCCGCTCGGCCTGGGCGCAGCACTCGTCCTCGATGGCCCGGCTGAGGGCCAGCATCGTGGCCTTGCTGAGGACGTGGGCGGTCAGCTCGGGATACCGGCGCCGCAGGGCGGCGAAGACCGAGGTCTCCGGCTGGACCCCGTCGGCGCGAGCCTGCTCGATGGCCTTGCGGAGGCTGAGCCCACCAGCCCGGAGGCGGAGAACCTCCTCGACCATGGCCACGTCCCCCTCCCCGTAGCGGCGGTGCCCCCCGGGCAGGCGGGTGGGGAGGGGCGCCCCGTAGCGCGACTCCCAGCTGCGGAGGGTGGCGGCCGGTACGCCTGTGCGCTCGGCCAGGGCGGTGATGGACAAGGTCGGTTCCTCGGTTCCCGGCAGGTCCCGTTTGCTTTGCATCATGACGAGGTAAGATTAGAACTTCCGCATAACTACCACAGGGAGAACAGACGTGATCAAGCTACTTCGGGACCTCGGGGTCACCAGTGACGTTGCCTACCTGGCGGGCCTGGCCTCCATCGGGGCCAGCATCGCTGCCTGGACGATCTCGCGCAACAAAGAGGACGCGCCGGGGGAGAAGGCCGACCGCTGGGGCATCTTCGTCGGTCTCTGGGCTCCGACCTGGATGGCTCTGGGCAACGCCCTCAAGGTCGAGGAGGGCCGCCGGTGACCTACAGGCGGGTCCCGGTGGCCGGCCGGGTCAATCGGCACTGCCCCGAGGGCTCGGTGGCGTGACCAGACACGAGTTCGCCGGGGGCAACTGGGCCGGCCGCCAGCGGGGCCGGGAGCCGCAGGGGACGCGCCTGGCCCCGGGGGGGAGGGCCGGGGGAGCGGTTGCCCCCGCGCCCCCCGCCCTCGCCAGGCGCGGCTAGGGCCATGGGCAGGGGGGCCAGCGCTGACACCGAGGTGGTGGTGGTGGGGGCCGGCCTGGCCGGCCTGGCTGCCGCCCACCACCTGTCCCGGCACGGCTGCGACGTGGTCGTGGTCGAGGCCAGTGACCAGGCCGGAGGGCGGGTACGGACCGACAGCGTCGACGGGTGGCGGCTGGACCGGGGGTTCCAGGTCTTCAACACGGCCTACCCCGAGCCGGGCCGGGTATTGGACCCGGGGGCTCTTGACCTCCAAGCCTTCTACCCCGGTGTGGCCGTCTACGCCGGCGGCCGCCTCCACTACCTGGCCCATCCCCTCCGCAAGCCCGGCAGGATGCTGACGACCCTCAGGGCTCCTGTGGGGTCGGCCGTGGCCAAGGCCGGGCTGGGTCTCCTGTCGGCCCGGGACGCCCTGGTGCCAGCCAGCCGGCTCAAGGCCCTTGCGGACATGTCCACCGCCGTCGCCCTGGGGGGTTGGGGTCTCTCCGGGCCCCTGGTGGCGCAGTTCCTCCGGCCCTTCCTGTCCGGAGTCTTCCTGGAGGGCGACCTCGAGACCTCGGCTCGCTTCTTCCACCTGGTGTGGCGCACCTTCATCCGGGGCCGCATCTGTGTTCCCGCCCGGGGAATGCAGGCCATCCCCCAGCAACTGGCCGCCGGGATAGCCGGGCTGCGCCTCGGCCAGCCCGTCGTGGCGGTGGGCCCCGGCAGCGTCAGGCTGGCCGGCGGTGAGTTCCTCCACGCCAGGGCTGTGGTGGTGGCCACCGACCCGGGCACCGCAACAGAGCTGGTTCCCTCCCTGCCTGCCGTGGCCATGCACGGCGTGACCACCTTTTATCACCGGGCGCCGGAGCTCTCGGCTCCTCCGCCGGTCCTCGTCCTCGACGGCGAGGAGCGCCTCATCGCCAACACCGCCGTCCTCACCGAGGTCGCCCCCTCCTACGGGCCGGGTGGGGGGTCGCTCGTGTCGACCTCGGTGCTGGCTGCTCCGGACGAGGCCGTGGAGCCAGCGGTGCGGGCCCGGCTGGCCGCCCTTTACGGGACAGGCACGGCCAGCTGGGACCTCCTGGCCACCTATCGCCTCCCCGCTGCCCTGCCGGCCGTTCCCCCCGCCCATCCCCTCCGCCAGCCGGTGCGCATCGAGCCCGGCCTCTACATCTGCGGAGACCACCGCGATACCCCGTCCATCCAGGGAGCCATGGTCTCGGGCCGCCGGGCCGCTCAGGCGGTCCTGGCCGACTGGGGGGCCTCATGAAGGCGGCGGTGGTCCTCCTCAACCGTGACCTGCGGGTGCACGACCAGCCGGCGCTGGCCGAAGCCCAGCGCCTGGCTGAAGAGGTAGTCCCGTTGTTCGTGTTCGACGACGCCATCTTGAGGAGCCGTTTCTCTTCGCCAAACAAGGTCCGCTTCCTCCTCCAGTCCCTCTCCTGCCTGCGCCAAGCGCTGCGCCACCGGGGAGCGGACCTGGTCCTGCGCCGGGGCGATCCAGTGGCCGAGGCCGTGGGAGTCGCAGTCCAGGTGGGGGCCGGCGCCGTTCTGGCCAGCGCCGACGTCGGCTCCTATGCCCAGGGTCGCCAGGCCAGGCTGCGCCAGGCCGCCAAGGAGCACCGGCTGCATTGTGCCCTTCTCCCGGGGATGACCATCGTGGCCCCCGACGCCCTGGAGCCGGCTGGCTCCGACCATTACCGAGTCTTCACGCCCTACTGGAGAGCGTGGTGCCGGAGCGCCCGGCGCCCCCTGGCCCCCACCCCTCGCTCCCTCCGGCTCCCGGGCGGGCTGGCTGCCGGCCGCCTGCCGGAGCTCTCGCACCTGGTGAGGGGCAGTCCCTCCCCGGGGCTGCCCGAAGGAGGTGAGGAGGCCGGCCGGAAGGCGATGGCCTCCTGGGTGCGTCGGCACCTCGAGGGTTACGACGCCCGCCACGACGATCTGGCCGCCGATGCCACCTCCAGGATCAGCCCTTACCTCCACTTCGGCTGCCTGTCCCCTCTCGAGGTGGCGGCATGGGCGTCGGGCCGGCCGGGAGCGGAGCCCTTCATCCGTCAGCTGTGCTGGCGGGACTTCCACCACCAGGTGGCAGCGGCCTTCCCGGCCCTAGCCACCCGCGACTACCGCTCACGCGGTGATCTCTGGCGCTGCGACCCCGAGGCGGTCGAGGCGTGGAAGCAGGGGCGCACCGGGTTCCCGATCGTCGATGCCGGCATGCGCCAGCTGAGGGCAGAGGGATGGATGCACAACCGGGCCCGCCTCATCGTGGCCTCGTTCCTCACCAAGGACTTGCGTGTCGACTGGCGGGTGGGGGCAGCGCACTTCCTGGACTGGCTGGTGGACGGGGACATCGCCAGCAACTCCGGCAACTGGCAATGGGTGGCGGGCACCGGCAACGACACGCGACCCAACCGGGTCCTCAACCCGCTGCGCCAGGCGGCCCGGTTCGACCCGGACGGCGCCTATGTGCGCCGCTACCTCCCCGAGCTGGCCGATGTGGAGGGCAGGGCCGCTCACGAGCCCTGGAAGCTGCCGCCCTCCCGCCTCCGGGCCCTGAACTACCCCCCGCCGATACTGGACCATGACCGGGCTGCGGCCGCCTTCCGCCGGGAGCGGGGTTGAGCCCGGGACGCGGGGCCTCCTCGGCCCTGGAGCTCCTCCGGTGGGGCGCAGGAGCGTGGCTGCTCTCAGGATCGGCTCGTCCCGCCGGGGGAGGAGGCGGGACCGCCCCGGCGGGCGGCGGGTCCCCGACCCTCGCCGTTGTCATCCCGGCCCGCAACGAAGCCGGCACCCTGCCCACCCTGCTCGACTCTCTTTCGGCCCAGATCCTCCGCCCGCACGAGGTGGTGGTGGTCGACGACGGCTCGGAGGACGCCACCGCCACCCTGGCTCGCAGTCGGGGGGTGCCGGTGGTGGCCCCCGGCCCCGTGCCCCCCGGCTGGACCGGGAAGACCTGGGCCTGCCAGGTGGGCGTCGCTTCCACCTCTGCTCCCGTTCTGGTCTTCCTCGACGCCGACGTGGAGCTGGCCCCCGCCGGGCTGGCCCGCTTGTCCGCCGGTTACCGGGAGCAGGGGGGCCGAGGCCTGCTCTCGGTCGCCCCCGTGCACGTCGCCCACCGCCCGCACGAACGGCTCTCGGCCCTCTGTCAGCTCGTGGTCATGATGGGGACGGGGGTCTTCTCCCCCCTGCCCCGGTTGACGGCGGTTCCTGCCGCCTTCGGGCCCTGCCTGATCTCCTCCCGCCGGGACTACGAGGCAGTCGGAGGGCACGGCGCCGTTCGGGCCGAGATGGCCGAGGACATGGCCCTGGCCCGGCGGTTCGCCAGCCACGGCCTGCCGGTGCGGGTCATCCCCGGCAGGGCCCTGGTCCGCATCCGCATGTACCCCGAAGGGGTCACCCAGCTGGTGGAGGGATGGGCCCGCACCCTCTCCGCCGGGGCTCGGGCCACCCGCCCGCTGACCCTGGCCCTGGTCGTGGCCTGGTTGTCGGGGTTGATGTCGTCCGCTCTGGGGCTGGCCCGGACCAGGGAAGCCCTGGCCTGTGGCCGGCTCCGGCGGGGCGTCCCCCCGCTCCTTCGCTACGGCGCCTACGGCCTGCAGGTGGAGTGGCTCCTTGGCCGGGTGGCAGCCTTCGGGGCGGGCACCGGCCTGGGCTACCCGGCCCCGCTGCTCGCCTTTCTGGTCTCCTTCGCCCGTTCGGTGGCCCTGGGCTTCGGCGTGGGTCGCACCCGCTGGAAGGGCCGGGCCGTCTCCAGGGGCCGGGGGCTTCGGGAGCCCGGGTCCCGCCTGACGCCTCTGGGGGTGGGGCCGGTATGAGGGTGGTGGTCGTGGGCGCCGGCCTGGGTGGCCTTTCGGCGGCCTGCTACCTGGCGGGGGCGGGCCACGAGGTCACGGTGCTGGAGAGGGGGACGGTGCCCGGTGGGCGGGCGGGGGTGCTGGACCAGGGCGGCTACCGGATCGACACCGGCCCCGTCGTGCTCACCATGGCCGGCATCCTCTCCGAGGTCTTTGCCGCTGCCGGGGCCCGGATGGAGGACCACCTTCGGTTGCGGCGGTTGGATCCCATGTACCGGGCCTGCTTCGCCTCAGGGGATGACCCGGCCGGTGCCGGTACCATCTATGTCCGCCATGGCCGGGAGGCCATGTCCGAGGAGATCGCCTTCACCTGTGGTCCCCGTGAGGCCGTTGCCTACGGGCGCTTCTGCGACTGGCTGACCCGGCTGTACCGGGCCGAGCAGGAGCCCTTCATAGCCCGCAACTACGACTCGCCCCTCGACCTCCTCCGCCCTCTTGGGCCCTTGCTCGCTCTCGTTCGCCTGGGGGGCATGCGCCGGCTGTCCGCCGTGGTGGGGGAGCACTTTGCCGATCCCCGGCTGCGCCGGCTCTTCTCCTTCCAGGCCCTCTACGCGGGCCTTTCCCCCCTCCGGGCCCTGGCCCTTTACGGGGTGATCACCTACATGGATGCCGTCGAGGGGCTCTGGTTCCCGGAGGGGGGGATCCACGCCGTCAGCCGGGGGCTGGCCCGGGCCGCGCTCAGTGCGGGAGCGGACCTGCGGTACGGGGCCGAGGTGGGCTCCGTCCTCCGCCGGCGATCCGACGGTGCGGTGGCCGGGGTCCGGCTCATGGGCGGCGAGGTGGTGCCAGCCGAGGCCGTGGTGGCCAACGCCGACGTGCCTGCTGTCTACCGCCATCTGCTCGGAGGGCTGCGGGCTCCCCGGGCGGTCCGCCGGGGACGGTACTCGCCGTCGTGCGTGGTCTGGACGGCCGGCGGCCCCATGCAGGTGGGTGCCGGGGCCGCCCACCACAACATTCATTTCGGCCAGGAATGGGACCAGGCCTTTGCCGACCTGCTGGCGGGCCGGACCCGCATGGCCGACCCGTCCACCCTCGTGACCCTGCCCACGGTCACGGACCCTGCCCTGGCCCCGCCAGGCCGGCACTGCCTCTACGCCCTGGAGCCCGTACCCAACCTGGACGGCGAGATCGACTGGAGCACGGAGCGGGACGTGGCCTGGACCGATCTGGTGGCCCGGCTGGGCCGGTTGGGGTACCACCTGGAGGGTGAGCCGGAGGTGGAGGACTTCACCGACCCCACCGACTGGGAGCGCCAGGGTCTGGAGCGGGGCACACCCTTCTCACTGTCGCACCGGTTCCTCCAATCCGGGCCGTTCCGTCCCGACAACGTCGACGCCCGGGTCCCCGGGCTGGTGCTGGTGGGCTCGGGCACCAGGCCCGGGGTGGGCATTCCGATGGTGCTGGTCTCGGGGCGCCTGGCAGCCGAGAGGATCCAGCGCTGGGCCAAGGGAAGCTGGAGGAAGAGGTGGGGCCGGTGGCGCTGAGGCCGAGGCCGCGCCGCCACTGGCGCCCCCGCCCCGGTGCCCCCCCGGCCGGGGCGGGGTGGACCTCCCTGGAGGAGTCCTACGAGCGCTGCCGCCGGTTGGCCCGGGCCCACGGGCGGACGTACTACCTGGCCACCAGGCTGTTGCCGCGGCTCAAGCGCCACCATGTCCATGCCATCTACGGGTTCTGCCGCTATGCCGATGACATCGTCGATGACCTGGGGCCAGCCCCGGTCAGCGAGCGGAGAGCCGCCCTGGCTGCCTTCGGGGACCGGTTCTTCGCCGACCTGGAGGCCGGGCGCTCCGAGGACCCGGTGCTCAAGGCGGTCGTGCACACCGCGGCGGCCTTCTCCCTGGACGCCTCCTGCTTCCAGCGGTTCCTTGCGTCCATGGCCATGGACCTCAGCGTCTCCCGCTACGAGACCTTCGCCGACCTCTGCGTCTACATGGACGGGTCGGCGGCGGTGATCGGCGAGATGGTGCTTCCCATCCTGGAGCCCGTCTCCGCCCAGGCGGCGGGGGCGGCCCGCCATCTCGGGGTGGCCTTCCAGCTCACCAACTTCATCCGCGACGTGGGCGAGGACCTCGACCGGGAGCGCGTGTACCTCCCCCAGGAGGACATCCGCCGCTTCGGGGCCGAGCCCGCCCTGGCCCAGCGCCGGGTGACCCCGCAGTGGGTGGATCTGCTCTCCTTCGAGATCGAGCGGGCCAGGTCCTACTACAGCTCCGCCGACCGGGGCATTCCCGGGCTCCCCCCGGCCTCGGCCCGCTGCGTGAGCGGGGCCAGGGTGCTCTACTCCCGGATCCTGGACAGGGTGGAGGCGCGGGGCTACGACGTGTTCTCGGGGCGGGCGCAGGTGGGAGGCCTGACCAAGGCTGCCGTTGCTGCCTCCTTGGCTCTGGGGGGGTGGGCGGGACCGGCTCAGGCCGCCTCGGACGGGGTGCCCCGGGCCGCCGGACCCCTGTCCAAGGACGCCCCGAGCCGGCCCGCGCCCTCCAGGCGGGCGGCCCGTTGGCGCACCGCCGCCGGCACCACCGGGAACAGCATGCCGTAGGGCTCGCCGCCGAACAGATGGTGGAGGCGGTGGGCCTGCTTCAGGTACTCGAGAGGCCTGACCGGGGGAAGATGCCCGAAGCGGGCATGGATGTAGCCATCGTGCACGAAGCCGTACGCTGCCCCGTAGGCGGTGACCCCGGCAACCACCGCCTTCAGTCGCCGCAGGCTCCGGTGGCGCGAGGCCAGGGCCGCGGTGGTGACCGCCAGGGCGGCGAAGGTGGTCGGGAAGGCGTCGTTGGCCTCCAGGAGCTTTGCGCTACGGACGTGGTGGCTGCGATGCAGCGCCCAGCCCACCTTGTGCATCACGAAGCGGTGGGCCGCATAGGCAGCCGGCTCCATGGCCACGAAGGCCGTCACGGCTGTGGTGGTCTGGCGCCTCATCTCGCTCCTCTCGTGCCAGGGGCCCCTCGCTGCCCGGCCCTCTCCCACAAGGCCATGGCCAGCGTGACCAGCGAGAAGCCATAGGCCCAGTCCTCGACCGGGATGTCCATCGGGAACCGCACTCCGCTGCAGTGCCTCGGGTGGTATATGACAATGGGGTCGGGCAGCTTGGTCAGGTAGCCGTCGACTGCCACCTGGAAGAGGCCCACGATGGCCAGGGACAACCAGTAGGAGCCCCGCCGGAAGATGCCCGTGCGCAGCCAGGCCCGCTCGGCTGCCACGGCCCCGGCGACCGCCCCGGCTGCACACAGCGTGTAGGCGCCCAGGGCCCCTCCGCCGGGGCGGCCCTGTCCCCTCCTGTGGCCCCTCGGCGTCCCGGTCATGGCCTGTGCCGATGGCCCTGGCGGAGGAGGGTGGACACCGCTTCGAAGGTGAGGATGGCACAGGTGGGGATCACGGCGAAGAAGGCAAGCTCCTCTATGGGCAAGCCTCCCGGCAGCTTCCTCCCGCTGGTGGACCGCTCGTCGAAGGCCCAGTGGCCGGCGGAGATGGCAACCACGTCCCACAACGAGAAGCCGGACACGATGGGGCCCAGGGTGAGCGCCAGGCGCCCCGGCCGGCGCCACACGCGTGCTCCCAGGACCAGTTCCAGGGGAAGGGTCACGGCCAGGCAGCCACCGAGCAGGCCCAGGTAGCTCCACCGACCAGCCCGACGAGGCCGTGGGGCGCTTGCTCTCATCCCGCTACCGCCACCCGGCTCCGGCCCTGCCGGTCGCCCCCGTGGCCCACGGCCGCCGCCAGGTCGGACAGGGCCGCCCGGGCCGGCAGCGGGATAGGGGCGGTTTCCAGGGCCCGCTGGGCCTGCGCGACCTGGTCGGCGATCAGCCCTTGCACGGCGTCGAGCGCTCCGGTGGTGGCCAGCACCTCCCTCACGGCGGCCATCTCGGTCTCCCCCATGGCAGGGGAGCCCACCCAGGTGTCGAGCAGGCCGAGCTCGGCGGGGTCGGCCCCCTGGCGGGCCAGGGCCAACAGGGCCGTGGCCTTCCCGGCCCGCAGGTCCTCACCCCCGTCCGTGCCCGGTTCGTCCATGGCGTCGGCCAGGTCGTCGGCCAGTTGGAAGGCGACTCCGAGCGGCACCCCGTAGGCGGTGTAGGACTCGAGGACCTCTGGGCCGGCTCCGCCGACCAGGCCTCCCATGTGCAGGGGCTTCTCCACCGTGTAGCCGGCTGTCTTCAGCCGGGCCAGGTGCAGGCAGGAGGAAAGGGAGCCGCCCACGGCCCCCGCTCCGGCCAGCAGGTCGAGGTACTGGCCTGCGCTCACCTCCGCTCGCAACTCCTGTGACAGCGAGCGGACCCCCCCGGACGTCCCGGCGGCCGTTCGCTCCAGCAGGCGGTCGGCCCAGACCAGGCACAGGTGGCCGGCCAGGAGGGCGCCCGAGGTCCCGAAGTCATCGGCATCACCTCGCAGCCGCCGGCCCCGGTGCCAGACGGCCAGCTCCCGGTGCAGGCTGGGCCGCCCCCGCCGGCGCTCGGAGCGGTCCATCAGGTCGTCGTGCACGATGGCACAGGTGTGGACCAGCTCCAGGGCGGCAGCCGCCCCGACCAGGTCATGGCCCACGGCCAGGTCCTCGACCCCCCCGGCTCCCCGCCAGCCCCAGTAGCAGAACATGGGCCGGATCCGCTTGCCCTCGGACAGCACCAGCCGGCGCAGAGGCCCTAGCAGGGTTGCCATGTGGGGGTTGTCGAGACGGGCCTCCTCCTCGGCCAGCACCGATTCCAGGCGGTCGTCGACCAGGGCCAAGAAGCGGCCGATCCCGCTGCTTGCCGCCCTCATGATCCCCACCGGGCAGGCAGGAGGAGGGGAGCAGGCCGGGAGGGGCGGGCGGTTCGCATTACGTCAAAGTTTAGCTCGGCAGAGTGTGTAAGTCATCCCCCGCCCTCCGGGCCCCGGCTGTTCCGGCCCCAGGACGGCCGCTCCGCCCGCCTCGGCGGCTGACCGGGCACGGCCTCCGGTCGGCGCCGCACGGAAGCAGGCCCTGTGGGGAGGCGGCTTACGAGGTCAGCCGGCCGGGTCCCCCCGGCCACCATGGCCGGGAGGAGGGGGGTCCCCCCGGAGGGGGCCGCGGTCCCCTTCCCCGACCGCCGCCGTCAGGCCCCCCCGGCCGGGCCGCCGGAGGAGACGGCGCCGGTCGACCGGTGGCCTCTGGCCAGGCTTGACCGAGCCGTTCACCTCCCGCCGGGTGGAAGGGGGGCCGTCCACCTGCACGGTCTGGGAGCGCTTGAAGCGCCACGCCTCCACGTACATCCGGTAGCAGGCCCGGTCGCCCTCGGTGAAGTCGACACCGTCGACGAACTGCCCCATCAGGGCGCGGGGCCACAGACGGTGCTGTTGGACCACGTTGGCCTCGGCGGCGACCATCAGGGCCAGGGCCTCCAGGTAGATCCAGGCTATGGCGGCCAGGACGGCCCCGAAGGCTCCGTAGATGGCGGTCTCGTGGCCGACGAGGCGAGCGATGTAGCGGGCACCGAGCGTCTGCAGCAGCTCCCACACCACGGCGGCGATGACCCCCCCGAGGAGGACGTTGCGCAGGTGCAGCTCGCAGGCTATGAGCAGCCGGAAGCCGCCGCTGAAGAGGCCCACGTCGACGAGGAAGGTCACGATGTAGACGGCCATGTGCAAGCCGGCGCCGTAGCGGAGAGAGAGGCTGTTGGCGGTGGCAGCGACCACTGCCAGGCCCGTGGATGCCAGGATGAAGGCGCCCAGCAGCACCAGCAGGCCCAGGCCTCGCAGGCGGGTGACGATCGGGTTGGGCTGCTCCTGGCGCATGATGCCGTAGATCTGGTTGAAGGCGCATTGGGCGGAGGTGGTGGCCCCCAACCCGCCGTACAGGGTCCCGGCTGCCCCCACGCCGAGGGCCACCCCGCTGCCCGAGAATCCCTTCAGGCTGGCCCGCAGGTGCGAGCCGATCCCCGGCAGGTCCCTGACGGCCGTCGAGATGAGCTGGGCCCGAATGGATGGGTGCCCGTCCAGGAAGAACCCGGCGCCGCTCAGGAACAACAGGGACAGGGGGAACAGAGACACCAGGACGTAATAGGTGACCGTGGCGGCCAGGTACGTGGCCCGGTCGTCCAGGCACTTGTAGAGCACGGCGAGTGGGAAGCCGACCCACCAGTGCCGGCGCTGGAACCGGTCCAGCCGGCCTACGAGGGACATAGACCAATCTCTCCTATCCCGATCGTGCCCGGTGGGACGCGCCGGCGGGGTGGGCGGTGACGATTACATCTGGTCGGCTGAGGGCTCTTCAGGTTGCGACGCTCGCCACGTGGGCCGGGCTCGTGCGGTAGGGCCGACAGCGCGCCGGCACCGACTGCCGCCGGCCGCTCAAGGGCCCAACCGTCGCCTCAGGGTGCTCCCCTCGAAGGCCCACACTATGAGGGCGGCAAAGATGACCGCCAGGATGAGCCCTACGACAAGGGAGTAGCGGTAACGCATGCCGAGGGCCAGCCTGCACACGAGTCCGCCCAGGAAGGAGCCGCCCCACCCGGCGAGGAGGGTCCGGAAGATCCCGATGGGGTTCGGTCCGGGGACGAGGAGGCGGCCAAGGCCGCCGATTATCAGGCCACCGAGCACCAGAGAGAGGATGAAGAGTCCCATCCCCAGATTGTGCCCGATCCGTGGGCCCCGGGCGGGCGCGACCCCGGACACCAGCCCCGCCCGGGAGCGGCCCCGGACGCCAGCCCCGCCCGGGAGCGGCCCCGGACGCCAGCCCCCCCCGCCCGAGAGCGACCGCTACCGCCGCCGGGCCGCGGCGAGCGGCAATATCCGGGCGCTCTTTGGTCAACCTCAGCGTGTTCCGTGGTTCGCCGCCGGGGTCCTCTCCTCTATCGTGGTTCCCCGGATGGGTAGGTTCAGGCTGGAGTTCGCGGACGACGGCAGCGTCATCGACGTCGAAGCGGACGATTTCGACGACGATGGCCGGGTCATCTCGCTATACCGCTACATGCCACCCGGAGCCGATCCGCTTGCCCCCACCACCTCCAAGGAGGTGATTGCCTCCTTCGAGCGGGACTCGCTCACCGGGCCTCCCCTGCCGGCCTCCTAGCAGAGGCGGGTCCCGGCATCGTGGGAGAGGTCAGGCAGCCGGCACCTCCCATACGGAGACGTGACCGGTGCTGTCCGAGGTGAACGGCTCCCGCCGCCACCCGCCCCAGCGCTCCCGCAGGCTCATGCCGGCCAGGCGGGCCATGAGGTCCAGCTCGGCGGGCCAGACGTAGCGGAAGGGGAACGACCTGAGGTCGGCCCCTTGATCGTGAAGGAGGTAATGGTGGGAGACCAGCCTCTGGCGAGAGACGTCGTACTCGTCGAAGCCCAAGTGGCTCGCCGTCACCTCGAAGGCCCGTACGGTCTCTCCCGGTGGGAGGCGCTGGAGCTGGGGCACGCCCACCTCGATGACGAAGCGCCCTCCTGGCTCGAGGTGGTCGGCGACGTTCCTGAAGCAGGCCACCTGCTCGTCCTGGCTGGTGAGGTTCATGATCGTGTTGAAGACCAGATAGGCGAGGCGGAAGGCCCGGCCCACTCGGGTGGTGGAGATGTCGCCGAGAGTGACCTCGATGGCGTCGGAGCCCGGCTTGGCCCGCAGGCGGTCGACCATGGCCGGGGAGAGGTCGATGCCGTGGACCTGGATCCCCCGCTGGCTGAGCGGTAGGGCGACGCGCCCGGTGCCGATCCCCAGCTCGAGGACCGGCCCCCCGCCAGCCTGCTTGGTGAGGAAGTCGACCGCAGGGGCGAGGACCGCCGGGGCGAACATGTCCGCCTCGGTCAGGTCGTAACGGGCCGCTACCGCCTCGTCGAAATGGTTCTGGGCCACCCCCGCACCCTGCCAGCTGCGGGACCGCCCTGCCATCCATTTCCTGGGGGGTCGACCCCGCCAGCTCGCAACGGGTCAGGGGGAGCGCAAGGCAAGGTCGAGCCGGTCAGCGACCTGGTCGGCGTCGGCAGCCTCGAGCACCAGTGGCGGCCGTATCTTCAAGACGTTGCCCTCCGGCCCCGTGGTGCCCACCAGCACCCCGAGCCGCCTCATGCGGTTGGCCACCGCAGCCGCCCACTGGCGGGGATGGGCTCCATGGGGATCCACCAGCTCGAGCCCGCACAGCAGGCCCCAGCTGCGCACGGCGCCCACGGCCTGGTGGCCGGAGGCGACCTCCTCGAGCCGGCGGCGAAGCTGCGCCCCCACCTCGGCGGCGTGCTCCACCAGGTGCTCTGCACGCAGGACGCGAAGCACGGCCAGAGCCGCGGCGCAGGCCACGGTGTTGCCCCCGAAGGTGCTGAAGTACCCGGTCTCCTCGATGAAGGGGTCCACGAGCCGGGAGGGGCCCAGCACGGCGGCCACGGGGAAGCCGTTGCCCATGGGCTTGCCCAGGGTCATGAGGTCGGGCTCCACGCCGGAGGAAGAGATGCTCCACATGCCCTCACCGGTCCTCCCGTAGCCGGCTTGGACCTCGTCGGCCACGACCAGCCCCCCCGCCTCTCGCACAGCCAGCGCAACAGACTGCAGCCAGTAGGGCCCTGGCCCCAGGATGCCGTCACTGGTGAGGGCGGGGTCGACGAACAGGGCAGCCGGGGGATGGCCGGAGGCCTCGAGGTCGCCTATGGAGGCCAAGGCGCTCGAGGCGTCGGCGGGGGGAGGGGCCACCAGCCTCACATGGTCAGGCCTGTACCCCGGGGGCCACTCCTCCGGGGAGAGGTCGGTGGTGGCCTGGGTCACCCCGTGGTAGGCGTGGCGGGTGACCAGTGCTCCCCGGCGGCCGGTGGAGAAGGCTGCGATCCGCCAAGCCAGGTCATTGGCCTCGCTCCCGGAGTTGACCAGAAGGACACGGTCCAGCCCCTCCGGCGCCGTGGCGAGGAGCTCCTCGGCCAGCTCCACACTGGCCTCGTGGAGGTAGCGGGTGTTGGTGACGAGCAGGCGGCCTTGGGCCTCGATGGCGGCCACCACGTCGGGATGACAGTGCCCGACCACCGGGACGTTGTTGTAGGCGTCGAGGTAGCGACGACCCTCGGAGTCATAGACATGGGCTCCCTGGCCGCGCACCAGGTGCAGGGGCTCGTCGTAGAAGAGCCCCAGGGGCCCGAGGACCTTGGGACGGGCCGCCGCCAGGTCGGGCCGGGAGCGAGGCCGGTACGGAAGCCGGCCCGCGGCCGAGGGGGACCGAGCCGCCTGCTCGAAGCGGTGAGCGGCCTCGGCCCAGCCCTCCCGGGCCAGGATGTGGAGGAAGCTGACCGCTCCCTCCGGGGCTCCCGGCCTACCCACGCCCCGGGCCTGCCGCCAGGCGCCCACCACGATGGAGGTGGCCAGCCGGGCCGCCACCAGGTCGCCCAGCACGGCTGCCTCCTCGGGGTCGAGGGGGGTGAGTGACGCGTAACCGGCAACCATTGGCCCGGCCATCTGGAGGGAGTCGGGGCGGCCGTCGACCACGTCGGCGATGGCCACCGCCAGGTCGCAGACCAGGGCAGTGTGGGTCATGTCGCCGAAGTCGGTGATCCCGACGATCCTGTTCCCCTCGTCCACCAGGACGTTCTCGCGGTTCATGTCGTTGTGGACGACCTGGGCCCGGAGCCGGGGGAGGACCGGGGCAACGCCCTTGACGAAGCGCTCGACGACCTCGCCCACGAGGGGGCGGGACCGGTCCTCGACGAGGGGCAGGCGCTCGCCCAGCGCCTCAGCGCGACGGAGGTCCCATTGGATCGGGTAGGCGGCGGCGGGGTGGAAGTAGCCCCGCAGGGCGCGCCCCAGCCGGGCCGTGCACCGTCCCCACTCGAAGAGCACCTCCTCGGTGAGCTCGTGGCGAGAGGGGTGGCGTCCCTCGAGGAAGGTGAGCAGCTGGACCTGGGAGTGGCGCCCGTCGGGCGCTGGGGCGGACGCGGCCAGAGAGCCGTCGCGGGCGGGGATGACCCTGCAGATCGGTAGGCCCGGGTCGACCCTCCCGATGTGAGCCAGGGCCTGGCTCCGCATGTCGACCACCGCCGCCGAGTCGGCCGGGTTGTAGATCTTGAGCAGGTAGGCCTTCCCGTCGGGGGAGTCGACCCTGAAGTTGAGGTCTCGCTCGCCGTACAGCCGGGTGAGATCGCCCTCCACGCCGTAGAGGTCGGAGAGGAGCCGGCCGGCAGCCTCGGCCGGGAAGGAAGGGGCGGGTTCGGTGAGGGGGTCAACCATGGTGCTGGTCCTGGCCCCGACCGGCGGCCTCCGGGGCCAGCACCACGCGCTCCTCCGCCACCGTGTTCCCGCCGTCCACCACCAGCAACTGGCCGGTCACATAGCTCGCCTCCGGGGTGGCCAGGAAGGCCACGGCCGCCGCCACCTCCTCGGGCCTCCCGGGGCGGCCCAGGGGGGTGCCGTCGCCGAGGCCCATCTCTCGGGGTGAGGACGAGCCGGTCCCTATCCACCCCGGCCCTACGGCATTGACGGTGATGCCCCTCCCGGCCAGGTCGACGGCCAGAGCTCGGGTGAGCCCCAGCATGGCGGCCTTGCCGGCGGCGTAGGCCACGTCGGCGGCGATGGCGGCCACCGGGCCCGTGACGGAGGACACGTTCACTATCCGGCCCCACCCGGCCGCCTCCATGCCGGGGACAACGGCCCTGGACACGAGGAAGGCCGTCGTGACCTCCCGGTCCAGCTCCCGGCGCCACTCTTCCACGGACAGGTCGCTCACGCGCCCGGAGGTGGCCGGGCAGGACACCGACACCATGCCCGCATTGTTCACGAGCACGGTGACCGTCCCCTCCGAAGAGGCCTGCTCGACCACTCGCTCGGCCTCGTCAGGGCGTGTGAGGTCCCCGATCACGGATGCCGCCTCTATGCCGGCCTGCCGTAGCTCCTGGGCCCGCTCGTGCACCCGGTCGCTCGTGGCCGTGATGGTGACCCGGGCCCCCAGCCGGCCCAGCAGCAGGGCGCACGAGAACCCTATCCCGCTGGGGCTCCCCGCCCCCGTGACGAGGGCGCGGCGGCCCTCCAGGCGAAAGGGGGGAGTCGCCGGCTCCCGGCTCACTGTCGCTTGCCTCGGGCTGTCGGCGGTGGGAGTGGCTTGGCCGGCTGGGTCACGGGGAGAACAATAGAGTTGGCTCCCCGGTGGCCATCAATGCCTGGGCGGTCGTCCGCTTCTTCCATGTGCTGGCGGCGGTCTTCTGGGTCGGCGGCCAGCTCATGCTGTCGGTGGTGGTGGTGCCCCTGCTGCGTCGCCACGGCGGCCCGGTGCTCACACGGGAGATGGCGGCGGCTGCGGGGAGGCGGTTTGGCACCGTGACCTCGTTCGGGTTGTTCCCCGTCCTGGTCGTCACCGGGGTTCTGCTGGCCTGGCACGAGGGCGTCCGTTGGGCGAACCTCGGCACCACCACCTACGGCCAGGTGCTGCGGACCAAGGTGATCGTGGTCGGGGTCACCTTCGCCCTGGCCACCGCCCACGGGGTGGTGGCCCGCCGGCTCCCCCGGTCGGCGGGGCGCATCCTCGCCATCATCACCCTCGCCCTGTCGATCTGGATAGTGCTGCTTGCCACCACCCTGGCGTCCCTGCCGCCCCCGCGCTGATAGGGGGTGGGGGGGCGGCCGGGACTGACCCTTCCTACGAGCGCCGGCGGCGCGCCACGGCGCGGCCCAGAGAGCCCAGCATGAGCCCCAGCACGGCCACCCAGGCCACCACTCCCACCCAGAGCCACACCCGGGCCACGGCCACCATGAAGTCCAGCCCCGCTGCTCGGCCCAGGGTGTAGGAGGCCACCGTGTACATGCCGAGGGGGAAGACCACGCTCCACAGACGAGGCTCGTACCCCTTGGGGTAGCCGCGCACCAGGTAACGCCAGATGCCCAGCAGGACCAGCAGGGGGATCCACCAGGTTCCAAAGGCCCACAGGACGACGGAGAGCCCCACGAGGAACGGGTGCATCTCGGACACGATCACGCCGACCCGGGGACCATGCAGCACGAGGATGCCGGCGGCGGCCCGGGCGCTGATGGCGGTGGCTCCCATGGCGATCCAATAGGCCGGGCCCATCTCGGCCGGGGTCACCTCCACCACCATGAGGCGGAGGAAGATGATGACGATGAGGACCAGGTAGAGGACGACGCCCACGCCCCAGAGGGTGGTGGCAACCGCCGGCAGGGCATGGCGAAGGGCGGCGCCCGGTGCCGCCGGGGCCAGGCCGGCGGCCACGATCGAGAGGGACTGGGTGGCCACCACCCAGACCAGCCACGTCCCGTTGAACTGGCCCAGGACGGGACGGTGGGCGGCAGCCACGATCGACCAGGGCAGCCCGTAGGTGAGGACCAGCCAGGCGCAGAACGCGGCCACGCCCAGGCCGAGCGCCACTGTGGCATGACCGGCCATCTGGAGCCGGATGGCCAGCACGCCGGTCCCGGCCACGACGGTGAAGTAGGCCATGGCCACGGTGGGGTCTCGCAGGCCTGTGCGGAACCGCCTCGGGAAGAGGGCCATCCTCATGCCGTAGGCCCAGCCCAGCAGGAGGAAGGCGCCGATCGTTACCCCCAGGGCCACCTCGGAGAGGAGCGGGACCCCGAGCAGGGCCCCTCCCACGGAGATGATGCCGCTGGCCATGACCCAGGCGAAGTATCCGGGGTCCAAGGTGGCCAGCCACCGGCCCACGAGCCCCCGGGGGAGGGGCTCGGAGGCCAGGGTGGGGGACCCCGCCTCAGCCGAGGGCCCGGATGGACCCGCGTCGATGGCCGAGTGCCCTTTGTCCCTGGCCGGCCTGCTCACCGTATCTCCTCGATCGCTCCCGTGGCGGCACCGGCCGAGACTATCGAGGCGGGCGGCACATGTGATAGGAGTGAGGCGGCATGGTCACTGACCGGCGTCCTGCGAACCTCCTGGCCGAGGCGGCCCTGGTGCGAGCGGCCCGGTACATCCAGCCCGGGGAGCCCTCGGGCGACGCCCGCGAGGTGCACCGCCGGGGGGGGCGGCAGGCAGAGGACTTCTACCGGGAGAGGTGGAGGCACGACAAGGTCGTCCGCTCCACCCACGGGGTCAACTGCACGGGGTCGTGCTCCTGGCAGGTCTACGTGAAGGACGGCATCGTGACCTGGGAGACCCAGGCGGTGGACTACCCCTCGGTGGGGCCCGACAGCCCGGAGTACGAGCCCCGAGGCTGCCCCCGGGGGGCCTCCTTCTCCTGGTACGAGTACTCGCCCTCCCGCGTCCGCTATCCCTACGTGAGGGGGGTCTTGCTGGAGGCCTGGCGGGAGGCCAAGGGCCGCCTCGGCGACCCCGTGGAGGCCTGGGCCGAGCTGACGGGGAGCCCCGAGAAGGCCACGGCCTACAAGAGGGCCCGGGGGCAGGGCGGGTTCGTGCGTGCCTCGTGGCCCGAGGTGCTCGAGCTGGTGGCGGCCGCCCACGTCCACACGGTGGCTGCCTACGGCCCGGACCGCACCGCCGGCTTCACGGTCATACCGGCCATGTCCATGGCCTCCTATGCCGCCGGCACCAGGTTCTACTCGCTTTTGGGCGGGGTCATCCTCTCCTTCTACGACTGGTACGCCGACCTCCCTCCGGCCTCGCCACAGGTCTTCGGTGACCAGACGGACGTGCCCGAGTCCGCCGACTGGTGGAACGCCTCGTACCTGATCGTGTGGGGCACCAACCTCCCGATAACTCGCACCCCGGATGCCCATTTCATGGTCGAGGCCCGCTACCGAGGGCAGAAGGTCGTCGTCGTCTCACCTGACTATTCGGACCACACCAAGTTCGCCGACGAATGGCTCCCCGCCGCCCCGGGGACCGACGGGGCTCTGGCCATGGCCATGGGCCACGTGATCCTGTCCGAGTTCTACCGGGACCGTCCCGTGCCCCGTTTCCTCGATTACGCCCGGACCTACACCGACCTGCCCTTCCTCGTGACCCTGAGGGAGCGGGGAGACGCCTTCGTTCCCGGCCACTTCCTCACGGCCTCCGACCTCGGCGACCGTTCGGAAGAGGCGAAATGGAAGACGGTGTGCCTCGACCGGGTCACTCACCGGCCGGCCGTGCCCAACGGCTCGCTGGGGTTCCGGTGGTCGGATTCCGGCAGGGGCCGGTGGAACCTGAGGCTGGAGGGAATCGACCCGGCCCTCACCGTCCAGCACCACCCCGCTTCCAGGCCCGTGGCCGTCGACCTCCCCCGCTTCGACATGGGCCAGGGCGAGGGAGGCGGGGTGATGCGCAGGGGGGTGCCTGCCGTGGAGATCGGCGGCCAGCTGGTCACCACGGTGGGCGACCTGGTCATGGCCCAGTACGGCGTCTCCCGCCCCGGCCTGCCGGGGGACTGGCCCGGTTCGTACGAGGACGCCTCCGCCCCCTACACACCGGCGTGGCAGGAGCGCCTAACGTCGGTCCCGGCTGCCGCCTGCATACGCGTGGCCCGGGAGTTCGCCCGTAATGCCGAGGTCTCGGGCGGGCGGTCCATGATCGCCATGGGGGCGGGCACCAACCACTGGTTCCACTCCGACCAGACCTACCGGACCTTCCTGGCCCTCCTGCTCATGTGCGGCTGTGAGGGCGTGAACGGCGGTGGCTGGGCCCATTACGTGGGCCAGGAGAAGGTCCGCCCTCTCACCGGCTGGTTCACCATGGCCTTCGCCTACGACTGGACGAGGCCCACCAGGCACATGCCCGCCACGCCCTACTGGTACCTGGCCACCGACCAGTGGCGCTACGAGGGGTCACGGGCCGATCTCCTGTCCAGCCCTCTCGGCTCGGGCCTCTTCAGGGGCAAGGCGGTGGTGGACCTCAACGCCTACGCCGCGGCCCAGGGCTGGCTCCCCTCTCACCCCGCCTTCGACCGTAATCCATTGGACCTGTGCGACGAGGCGGAGGCCAGGGGGATGGACGTGGAGAGCTACGTGGTCGAGGAGCTCCAGCAGGGGAGGCTGCACCTTGGGGCATCGGACCCCGACAATCCGCTGAACTTCCCCCGCGTGCTCACCGTGTGGAGATCGAACCTGCTCGGCTCCTCCGGGAAGGGGCACGAGTACTTCCTGCGCCACCTTCTGGGGGCCGAGAACGCCGTGGCGGCGCCGGAGTGCCCACCCGAGGCCCGCCCCGCCGACGTCAGGTGGCGGGAAGAGGCTCCTCAGGGAAAGCTCGACCTGCTGGTGTCAGTGGACTTCCGCATGACCTCCACGGGCATCTACGCCGACGTGGTGCTGCCCGCCGCCACCTGGTACGAGAAGCACGACCTGTCCTCCACGGACATGCACCCCTTCGTCCACTCCTTCAACCCGGCCATCGCCCCCCCCTGGGAGGCCCGTTCGGACTTCGACCTCTTCTCTCATCTGGCCCGGGAGTTCTCCCGGCTGGCCGAGGGGCACTTGGGGACCCGCCGGGACGTGGTGGCCGTCCCGCTCCTGCACGACACCCCTGACGAGGCAGCCCAGCCGGGAGGCACGCCCAGGGACTGGAGGGTGGGGGAGTGCGACCCCCTGCCAGGGCGGACCATGCCCCGCCTCGTGGTGGTCGAGCGGGACTACCCTCACCTGAGCGACCGTTGGCACTCGGTGGGCCCGCTCATAGACAAGGTGGGGGCCACCACCAAGGGAGTGCGCTTTCCTCTGGGCGAAGAGGTGGCCTGGCTGCGTACCCGCAATGGTGCCGTTCGGGGTGGGGTGGCGGACGGGCGCCCCCGCATAGACCGGGACGACCGGCTGTGCGAGGCCATCCTCGCCCTCTCGGGCACCACCAACGGACGCCTGGCTGTCGGGGGTTTCCAGGACCTGGAGGCCCGCTGCGGGGTGCCGCTGGCCGACCTGGCCCACGAGCGGGCGGGCGACCGGATCACCTTCGCCGACACCGTGACCCAGCCTCGCTCGGTCATCGCCTCCCCGGAGTGGTCCGGATGCGAGTCCGAGCGCAGGCGCTATTCGCCCTTCACGGTCAACGTGGAGCGAATGAAGCCCTGGCACACGCTCACCGGGCGCCAGCACTTCTTCCTGGACCACGATTGGATGGCCGAGGTGGGCGAGGGCCTGCCCACCTACCGCCCTCCCCTGGACCTGGTGGCCACGCTCGGGGATCCCAGGCGGGCTGACTACGGCGAGGCCCAGTACGTGGCGCGCTATCTCACCCCCCATTCGAAGTGGTCCATCCACTCGGAGTACCAGGACAACCTGCACATGCTGTCGCTGTTCCGGGGTGGTCCCGTCATCTGGGTCAATGACGCCGATGCGTCCCGGGTGGGCATCTCGGACAACGACTGGATCGAGGCCTATAACCGCAACGGGGTCACGGTGGCCAGAGCGGCGGTCACCCACCGAGTGCCGCCCGGCACCGTGCTCATGTACCACGCCGTCGACCGTCACCTGGACATGCCGGTGGCCGAGGGCTCGGGCCAGCACGGAGGGACCGACAACTCGCTGACCCGGCTGGTGATGAAGCCCACCCACATGATCGGCGGCTATGGCCAGCTCTCCTACGGGTTCAACTACTACGGGCCCACCGGGTCCCAGCGGGACGAGCTCGCCGTCATCAGGAGGCGGTCGCAGGAAGTGAGGTTCTAGTGCGGATCATGGCCCAGGTGTGCATGGTCATGAACCTGGACAAGTGCATCGGATGCCACACCTGCTCGGTGACCTGCAAGCAAACCTGGACGAACCGCCCGGGGACCGAGTACGTCTACTTCAACAACGTGGAGACCAAGCCCGGCCTCGGCTACCCGCGCCGTTACGAGGACCAGGACCTGTGGAAGGGGGGCTGGAAGCTGGACCGGCGCGGCCGGCTCACCCTGCGGGGGGGATCACGCCTGCGCCGCCTCCTCACCATCTTCTACAACCCTGACCTGCCCACCATCGAGGACTACCACGACCCCTTCACCTACGATTACGCCAGGCTGATTACCGCCCCGGCGGGTACGGCCGCTCCTTCGGTGCAGGCCCACTCCACCCTGACCGGGCGGGCCATGGTTCCGAGATGGGGGACCAACTGGGAGGACGACCTGGCCGGGGCCCCCGAGCGGGCCGGCCAGGACCCCAACCTGGTCAAGCTGGGGGAGGCCGTGAAGCTGAGCTTCGAGCAGGTGTTCATGTTCTACCTGCCCCGCATATGCGAGCACTGCCTCAACCCCTCGTGCGTGGCCTCCTGCCCGTCGGGAGCCATGTACAAGCGGGAGGAGGACGGGATCGTGCTGGTGGACCAGAACCGGTGCCGGGGCTGGCGGTTCTGCGTGTCGGGTTGCCCGTACAAGAAGGTCTACTTCAACCACCGCACAGGCAAGGCCGAGAAGTGCACGCTGTGCTTCCCGCGCATAGAGGCCGGCCTCCCCACGGTCTGCTCGGAGACCTGCGTGGGGCGCCTGAGGTACCTGGGGCTCGTCCTCTATGACGCCGACGCCGTGCTGGCGGCAGCGGCCACGAAGGATCCTCAGGACCTCTACGAGGCCCAGCTCTCGGTCTTCCTGGACCCCGAGGACCCGACGGTGAGGGCGGAGGCCCTTGCCGCCGGCATTCCCCATGACTGGGTGGAGGCCGCCCGCCGCTCGCCGGCCTACGCCCTGATCGCCCGGCACCGCGTCGCCCTCCCCCTCCATCCGGAGTACCGGACCATGCCCATGGTGTGGTACGTGCCCCCCCTCTCACCCATGGCCGACATGGTGGGAGGCCCCGGCGGGGGAGAGGATGCCGATGCCGTCTTCGGGGCCATCGATGCCCTGCGCATACCCGTGGAGTACCTGGCCAACCTGTTCACGGCCGGCAAGGTGGAGCCGGTGCGTCAGGCCCTGCGCCGGCTGGCCCTGGTCCGGGCCTTCATGCGGTCTCGCCAGCTGGGGCTCACCCCGTCGGCCGATCCGCGCACGGTCGGCATGGAGGCGGCCGACGTCGAGGACCTCTTCCGCCTCATCGCCATAGCCCGCTACGAGGATCGCTACGTGGTGCCGCCCGCCCATGCCGAGGATGCCGGGCGCCTCCTCGCCCAGCACTCTCTCTCGGGCTGCTCCCTCGAGTCAGAGGGAGGCCCAGGCATGGGGGGATGGGGCCTTCCCGTGGCCACCCGGGGGGATGACGGTCGTACCCACCTTCGCGTGCTGGAGGGCCGGAGGTGAGGAGGTGCCATGCCCGGCTGGCGTTCGGGGTGGCAGCGGTGCTGCTCTCCTATCCCGACGGTGACTACGCCCAGGACCTCGAGGCCGTCGCCGGCGCCCTCGAGCGGCTGCCCGGAGGCGAGGTCAGGGATGGCCTCTCGGCCACGCGGGGAGCCCTGGCCGCCATGGGGCTGTTCGAGGCCCAGGGTCGCTATGTCGAGACCTTCGATCTCTCGAGGAGGCGCAGCCTCCACCTCACCTACTACCGGTACGGGGACACCCGGGAGAGGGGACTGGCCCTGGCTGCCCTGGGTGCCGCCTACCGGCGCGCGGGTGTGACCCTGGCACCTGGTGAGCTGCCGGACTTCCTGCCCGCCCTCCTGGAGCTGGCGGCCGTGTCTGCGGTGGGACAGTCCGTTCTCTCCGAGCACCGGGGGGCCCTGGCCGCCCTGCAGGAGGCGCTGTCGGGGTCGGACAGCCCCTGGGGTGGGGCCGTGGGGGCGGTGCGGGCTGCCACGGGCGGGTTGACCCGGGGTGACGGGGCCTTCCTGCGTCATTACCGGTCCGAGGGCCCCCCCGCCGAGCGGGTTGGCCTCGAGCCCTTTGCGCCGCCCGAGGTCCTGGGCCAGGGGATCACGACCAGGTGAGCGGCCTCCTGGCTTCTGGCGGTCTCTCCGGGGTGAGCGGCGGAGACCTGTTCTGGTGGGTGATCCTCCCTTACGCCGCCCTGCTCACGTTCGTGATCGGCCATATCTGGCGCTACCAGTACGACCAGTTCGGCTGGACCAGCCGTTCCACCGAGCTCCAGGAGCGCAGGGCCCTGAAGTGGGGTTCGCCGCTCTTCCACTACGGGGCCTTCGCGGCCATCGGGGGCCACATCCTCGGGATCCTGATCCCGGAGTCGGTGACCCAGGCCGTCGGCATCCCCGAGACCTTCTACCGGACCTTCTCCGCCATCGCGGGGACCATCGCCGCCGTGGCCGTCATCATCGGGGTGCTGATCCTGGCAGGGCGGCGGCTGCTGGTGCCCCGGGTCCGGGCCACCACGTCGCCGGTGGACTGGGTGGCCCTGATTCTGCTGGCCATCATCATCGGCCTCGGGATCGCGGAGACCATCGGGGTGGGCCTCCTCGGCAACCACTACAACTACCGGGTGAGCATCTCGCCGTGGTTCCGCAGCCTCTTCACGGGCAGCCCGGACGTGAGGGCCGCCATCAAGGCGCCCCTCCTGTTCCAGGTCCATGCCGTCGTGGCCTGGGTCCTGATCGGTGTGTGGCCCTTCAGCCGCCTGGTGCATGCCTGGAGCTACCCGTACTTCTATCTGTGGCGGCCCTTCATCGTCTACCGCCGCCGGGTGGCCACCAGGCCCAACGAGCCGGGGACCAGCGGCCGGCGGTGGCGGCGGATCGGTACGCCCTACTAGGGCCCCCCGGCTGCTACCCGGGCGAGGACTGGCGGGCAACGCCCTCGGGCCGGGCCGTGCCCTTGCCGTCGCCCGACGGCACCGGGTGGTCCCCTCCGCCGGCCGCCTCCGCCTCGTGGTAGTAGCGTCGCCAGACCAGGCGGTACAGGGGGACGAGCCGGGGGATGGAGCGCAGTCCCGGTATGAACGGGATGAGCAGGAGCAGCACGGTGGCCAGGCCCGTCAGGTAGACCGCTATGAGGTCCACGTTGGGGGAGGTCGAGAAGCCCGGGATGTGGTACCAGAGCTGGTAGAGCCACAGCCACGGCTGGCCGGGGTAGCTGCCGGTCTCGTTCATGACCCCCCACTGGTCACCGAGGAGGTGCTCGGCCCGGGCCCGGTTCGAGTAGTAGCTGCCGTCCTCCAGGAAGAGCAGGGGCTTGGTGAAGTTGGTCCCGTAGAAGCCGTTGCCGGCGACGAGGGAGGCATCCAGGCCACCTCCCCGGGCCAGGGTCAGCTCGGCGGACATGAGCACCGGCACCGGTCCGTACCGCCCGGGGGCCACGACGGGGGAGCCGGTCGAGGTGAAGCGCACCTTGGCTGCCGCCTTGGCGTAGCTGTTGGCCCACGCATCCCGCTGCCTCGTCGAGGCCGTCGACCACCGGGCCAGGGCGGACCGCAGGGCGGGATCCCGGCCGGCCACGGCCCTGAGGGGGTGGATGACGAAGGTGTTGGCGGCGTTGATGGGCTCGTGCACGCCGGCCATCTCCTGCCAGGAGGGGCCGAGGCGCTGGACCGACCCGCTGGCATGGTTGTAGGGAGGGCCGTAGGTGGCCGTCTCGGTCGTGCCGGCCAGCTCCCCGGCGGCGGTGACGACGAAGTCGGCCGGGTCGGCGGTGGCCCAGCGCTGGATGGTGATCGAGCGCACGTCGGGGGAGGACAGGATGGCGGCCAGCGCCACGGTGAGCGCCACCACCACCGCGCTGGCGGCGATGGCCTCCCGGATGAGGTCGTAGCGCCGCACCGGTCCTCGCCACTCGGCCCGGTCGGCCGCCCTGGCTTGCTTCCTCGTGAGGCGGGGGGGGTTGCCCACGAGCGGCTCCCCCAGGGGCCCGCGCCCACGCCGGGGAGGGTAGGGGTGGACCACACCGCGGTAGCGGACCAGCAGAACGTGGATGCCCACCAGGCCGAGGAGGACCAGAGGCAGCAGCACCACGTGCCAGAGCAGCATCTGGCCGAAGGCCATGAGGTTGAAGAAGGCCCCTATCCCCAAGGCGTTGAAGGCGTCCTTGCCATTGGTGGCTATCCACTGGGAGTCGAGGTTCTGCTGCGACAGGTACCCGGTGAAGGCCTCACCGATGGAGGCGAGGAAGGCGAGGACCCCGGTCATCCAGGTGCGGGCCCTGCCGCCGCGCCAGGCGCCCATCCAGAACTTTCCCCACAGGTGGATGACCAGCAAGGCCATGAAGAGCTCGACGCTCCACAGGTGCAGGCTGTTGAAGAACCTTCCGGCCGGGTTGGTGTGCCACCAGTCCACGCCGCCCAGGGCGATGAGGAAGCCGGAGACGATGGCGACGCCCAGTGCCGCCAGGCTGGCCACGCCGAAGACGTATATCCAGGACGCCACATAGGACGGCTGGGTCTCCGGCAGGAGGCGTTCGGGGGGCAGCCAGCGCAGCACGAGGACGCGGAGCCGTCCCGTCCAGGTCCTGGGGGGCGGCCCGTCCCGCTCCGGGCCCGGGGGACGCTTGTCGCCGTGACGGGCAGGCTCCTCGGCCGGGGCCACCGGTAGGCGCACCAGCAGGGCAGCAGCGAAGATCACCAGCATGACGATGATCACGGCCAGGTTGGCGACCGAGATGGTGAACACCGACCAGTGCAGGTAGTGCCCGGGGTGGTTGAGGTTCACCGGAGCGGCCAGCGGACCTGGGAGGGAGAGGGGGGCTGTCATCCTGCCACCTCTTCGGTCGTGCTCACCGGGTACCCCGCCATGCAGCCTCCTTTCGCCACCAGTTCGTAAACAGGTTGGCAGCGGCTGCCCGGCACGAGCTAGGGCCTTTGGTCCCGAGAGGGGCGGGGTGCTTGGGGGGGGGTCAGGCCGGGGGCCTTACCCGCAGGCCCTGGCGGCGCCGGTGGATGCTGAGGTAGGCGAGGGGGTGGTGGCCGGCGCGGATGCTGCGCCTGCACCCCCGGGGGATAAAGGCCAGGGTGGCCGGGCCGAGGGGGTGCACGGCACCGTCTATGGCCACCTCCCCCTCTCCCTCCAGCACGGCGAGGACCACCTCCACCTCGGGGTTAACGTGCTCCCCGATCCCGGCGCCGGCCTCCAGGCGCACGAGGTTGACGTTCAGATCGGACCCCTGGGCCAGTGACCAGACCACCCCGCTCCCTGATGCCAGGCGCCACCTGGCGCCCAGCTCCACGACGGCGGGGGTTGGCGCGGTCAAGGGGCGGGCCTGGCTCCCATGGTCAGGCTCACTGCCCACGGCGGACCCGCACCTGCCACAGATCGGGACCCTTGGCCAGGTAGGTCCACTCGTAGCTGCCGGGGAGCAGGTCCTCCAACCACCTCCGCAGCGGCTTGGGCTCGTGGTCGCTCAGGATCACGAGGGACCGGCCGTAGCCGAGGGACGCCACCCGGGCCAGGACGACCTCGTGGCGATGGGCGGGGGAGAGGTCCCGCACGTCGAGGACCTCCTCCCCGTGGTCGTGGTGAGCCTCGTTCTGCCATTCCCCAGCATCCCGTGCCACGCTCCCATGGTAAGGGACCCGACGGGGTGCAGGTCAGGTCATCGGGTAGAGGCCCCTGTCGCCACCCGCCGAAGAGGCGGTCCAGGCCATCGGGGAGCGACCTCTCCTACGCCCCCTGCACGGCGTCCCGGGTACGGTCGAAGAGGGCGGCGATCGGTCCCAGGACCCGGTTGCCCGGCGGTGTGTCGGGTGAATGGGGATGAGGATGGGTCGGTGCTGACTCCTTGGCCTTCTGGTAGTGCTCGCCCAGGGCCTGGCGTTGCTCAGCGTCGGTCGCTCCCTCCAGGAGGGGGAAGACGGTGGCCTCCTCGGCCTGAGCATGGGCTAGGACCTCCTGGCGCAGCTGCCGGAAGGTCTCGGCGAACTCGGCACTGACGGGGTCGACGTGCTCGAGGCGGGCCAGGACCTCCTCGGCCTCCGCCTGCTCCCTGAGACGGGCGTCGGCCACCTGGTCACCCTGGCCGGAGGACTGGCGGAGATCGGGGTAGACGACGAGCTCCTCCGCCACCTCGTGGCCGACCAGGGTGTGGACCACCTCGCAGAAGTAGTCACCCCGGTCGGCGGGGGCCACCTCCTCGAAACGGGCCAGCAGCTTCTCAGCGGCCTGGTGGTCTTCCTTCAGCAGTTGCAGGACATCTTGGGCCATCGTTCTCCTCCCGGGCGTCATCGGCGTCCACTGGTGATACCCCGGGTCCCGCCGGCTGAACCGGCCAGGCCGGCCGCCTCCGCGGCCCGGAGCGTGCCGATGATCACCCGGTTCGAAGGGCATGGTGCCGGGCGAGGGGGCGCCGGCTTGATGGCTTCGTGTCTCGCTGAGGAGTGAGGGAGTCGTCGAAGGCCTGGCAGAGGAGATGCAACGCCACCTGGTGCACCTCCTGCACGGTGGGGGTGGCGGCGGCCTCCACCGCCAGGGAATCGGTGCTGGCCTCGGCCAGGGGATTGGGGCTGCTCCCGGTGAGGGACCACACCACCGCCCCCAGGTGCCGAGCGGCGCGGACCGCGGCGAGCACGTTCGGGCTCCGCCCGGAGGTGGAGAAGGCCACGATCACGTCCCCTGGCCTGGCGTGGGCCCGGACCTGGCGGGCGAACATGTCCTCGGGCCCGAAGTCATTGGTGAGAGCGGTCAAGGCCGCCCCGTCGACGGGCAAGGCGATGGCGCTGAACGGCTCGCGGTCGGCACAGTAGCGGCCCACGAGCTCGCTGGCCAAGTGCCCGGCGTGGGCGGCGCTGCCGCCGTTGCCGAGGGTCAGGAGCCGCCCCCCGGCACTGAGGCGCCGGGCGAGCTCTGCACCCCAGCGTTCGATGGTGGGGACCTCCTCTTCGAACGACTCCAGGGCGGCCCGCAGGTCGTCGAGATGGGCAAGGGCCCCTCTCCTCGGTGCGGCGACGGTCATCGTGGCTCTCCTTCCAGCACGGGGGTGGGCGTGGGCAGACGGTCGATCGCGTCCTTCACCTCGGCGACGGTGATGGCGAGAAGGCCGGGGTCGACCGACTCGCCGTGCGGGTCACCACGTCGGCCTGCCCAAAGGGCGATGTGCTGCCTCCGGTCCGGTGGCGGGCCCCACTCGGCGGGCGGGATCGGCCCGAAGAGGACCACCGACGGCGTACCGAGCGCCGTGGCCAAATGGGCGACACCCGTGTCCCCGCACACCACGCGCCCGGCGGCGGCCACGATCCGGGCCAGCTCATCGAGGTCCGTGCCGGCGAGGACGCACCCGTCGCCGAGGCCCGCGGCCATGGCTACGATCTCGGCCAGCGGGCGCTCCCGGCTGGATCCCGTGATCACCACCGGCCGGCCGCGGCCTGCCTCGCTGGAGGCGATGGCGGCGAAGCGCTCCGGCGGCCATCGGCGGGCGGCGCTGCCTGCCCCGGGGTGGATGACCGTGGCCCCGGCTGCCCCCCGGGCTGGGGGGCCTGGGGGGGCCTTGATGGCAAGTCGCTGCGGGTCGGCCGGGATGCCGCTCTCATCCAGCAGGCGGCACCAGCGCTTGACCTCGTGCTCCCCGGGCAGCCACTGTGGGCCACCTGCCGTGTCGGGCAGGTCGGGATGGGAGAAGGCGATCAGCCGGCGAGGCCGGAGGGCGAGCAGCAGCGGCTGGCTGCCTGGCCCCCGCCCGTGGAGGTCGACGGCGACGTCGGGGCCGCCGAGGGCCGGGTCGAGCGGAGCCAGGCCATGGTGGTCCACGACCTCGTCGGCCCCTCCTTCCCGGGTGAGCAGCCCTGCGAAGGCCGACGGGGCGGCGACGATCCGGTGATGGTCGGGGAAGGCGTCGGCGAGGGCTCTCATGGCCGGGAGCCCGGTGAGGGTGTCACCCAGGCCGAGGGCCCGCAGCATGACCAGGGTTGGACGGCCGGGCTGGTTCACGGGACCCCCGAGGCCAGTCGCAGCAACCCCGAGGTCGATCGCCCGGACAGGTAGGGGACGGTGACGGCTTGGCCGCCCCAGGCAGCGAGCACCGCCGCCTCGGGCAGCGGCCCTGAGGAGTAGTCCCCCCCCTTGACGAAGACGTCGGGCCGGATCCGCTTGAGCAGCTCGATGGGAGAGTCGTCGTCGAACACCACGACGGCGTCGACGCAGGCCAGGGCGGCGAGCAGGGCGGACCGGTCGGACTGGGTCACGACCGGGCGCCCCTCGCCCTTGAGCCGGCGAACGGAATCGTCGGAGTTGATGGCAACGATGAGGCAGTCCCCGAGCCTGCGGGCCGACTCCAGGAGCGAGACGTGGCCGGCATGGAGCAGGTCGAAGCAGCCGCCAGCCACCACGACGGTCCCTCCTCGGTGCCGGACCCGCCGGGCGAGATCCTCGGCCCCGACCCGGTCGGGCCCGGAGGCCTCCCGGGATCGGTTGTGCGCTCCCAGGGCGCCGGCCCCCCCAGCGGCAACGAACCGGCTGGCGGACGCCACGGCGCTGGTGACCGCCTCGCTGAGGAGGCCCCCACGCAGCAGGAAGGAGGCAACGGCAGCCACGAAGCGGTCTCCGGCCCCGCATGGGTCGCCACCAGTGACTGCCTCGGCCGGCACTGCGAGCGGCGGCCCGTCCCCGGCCACGAGCAGGGCACCGCCTGGGCCCAGAGTCGTGGCCACGGCTTGGACCCTCCAGGCCTGCCGGGCGGCAGCCGTGGCCTCGGCTACGGCCCGCAGGGCTACGTGAGGTCGACCGCTCCCGGCCCCGGGCGGTGAGGGGGCCGGGCTCAGGAAAGCCGTCCGGAGCTCGGCCAGGTTCGGCGTCACCAGCGTCGCCCCGGGGACCGGCTCGCAGCCGCGGGGATGTGGGTCCCAGACCGTGGGCCGAAGGCGATGCTGCAGCGCCGAGCGCACGGTGGCGTTGCCGGTGAGGCCGCGGCCGTAGTCGGAGACGACGACCACGCCGGCGCCATGGACGGCGCTGACGGCGTCCGGGGGGAGGGCCCCGACCGGGGTGGGCGGAGATCCCCGGTCCACCCGGAGCAGCGGTCGGCCGTCCGCCAGGAAGCGGATCTTCTCTGGTGTCGGCCCCCCCGTCACGCTGATCAGCTCGATCCCGAACCCGTCGAGAAGGGCACGCAGCTCCTCTCCAGCCTCATCATCCCCGATGGAGGTCACCAAGGTGACCGGGTCGCCCTCCAGGGCGGCGAGGGCGGCCGTCAGTGCCGCCCCCCCGGGCCGGGCCCAGCAGGCCTGCTCGTCGAGGACCGGTACCGGGGCGTCGGGGCTCAAGCGCCCGGCGTGGCCCTCGACGTCGCGGTCGAGGAGGGAGTCGCCGAGCACCAGGATCCCCTCGGGCGGCGGAGTCATCGCCCACCGGCTCCGGTCAGCGAACGGGCCCGGTCGGGCTCGTCCACCACCTGCTGGTAGACGGCGGCCGTCCGGGCCGCCACCCGCGGCCATCCGTACACCGCCCCCGCCCGGCGAGCTCCGGCCTCTCCCAATCGGCGGGCCAGGGCGGGATCGGCGAACAGGGCTCCCAAGGTGTCGGCGAGGCGGCGTGGTTCGCCTGGTGGCACGTGCAAGCCGGTCTCGCCGTCGACGACCGACTCCCGCAGGCCACCGACCGCCGACACGACGGGGGGCACCCCGCATGCCATCGCCTCCAGGGGAACCATCCCGAAGGGCTCGTAGTAGGGCACGTTGACCACCGCATCGGCCGAACGCAGCAGCTGGGGAAGCTCGGACCTGCAGACCCGCCCGAGGAACCGGACGCGCTGGCTGACCCCGCAGCCCTCGGCCGCGGCCATCAGGCGGAGCACGTCAGGGTCGCCGTGCAACTCGTCACGTCCGGGGCCGCCGGCGATCAGCAGCTCGGTGTCTGGTAGCCAGGTCAGGGCCTTGATGACGTCGGCCACGCCCTTGCGTTCGACGAGCCGGCCGACCACCACGACCCGGTGCCCTGCCCGGCGGGCATCGGCGGGGCCGTCGGGACGGAACAGGGCCAGGTCCACCCCGCAGGGGATTACCGTGGCCCCCTTGGCGGGCGGTCCGAACCGGTCCAGCTCGGCAACCTCGTCCCAGCAGGTGGCTATGACCCGGTCGACCTTCCCGAGCAGCCACCGCTCCACGTCGAGCCGGTCGGGGGGGCTGGTGTCCGCCTCCCCTTGGTGGCGCTGCTTCACCGTTCCCAGGGCGTGGAAGGTGACCACGACCGGGATGCCGAGAGGCTGTGCGGCTCGGACCGACGCCAGGGCCGACATCCAGAAGTGGGCGTGGACTATGTCAGGCGGGTCTCGCCGCCATCGCTGGGCCAGGACGGCGGCGAAGTCGTCCATGTAGGGTCGCAGCTCGTCCTTGGGGACGGGCACGGGGGGCCCGGCGTCGACGTGGTCGACCAACGCCCCCCCGCCGCCCAGTACCCGGGGAGGCAGCCCCGGGTCGTCGCGGCGGGTGTGCACCACGACCCGGTGACCCTGGCGGACCAGCTCGGCGGCCAGGGCGGCCACGTGCACGTTCTGCCCTCCAGCGTCCGCCCCGCCGACAACGGCCAAGGGGCTGGCGTGCTCGGAGACCATTGCCACTTTCATCGGCGCTCGCCTTTCCTCATGCCGCTACTCGTTCGAGGAGCCGGTCCCAGTCTTCGAGGAACCTCTCGAGCCCGAACCGCTCCAGGGCGACCTGCCGGGCCCGGCGGCCAAGGGCGGCTGCCTCGTCTGGGTCGCTGAGCAGGCGCCGCATGCCCGAGCGGAGGGCGGAGACCCGGGTGGAGACGATCCCGGCGTCGTCGGGGACGGCTTCCCTGATGGCGGTGGCCTCGACGGCCACCACCGGCATCCCGAGGTGCATGGCCTCGATGAGGCTGAGGCCGAGGGACGTCCAGCGGTTCAGGTGCAGGTATAGGCGCCGCTCGGCCATGGCACCGTGCAGCTGGCTCTGGGGCAGGTCCTGGCCGCCCAGCGGCTCGGAGCGCATCCCGAACAGGTCACAGCGGCCGACGGTCCGGAAGGCGGCCAGCAGATCGGTCCCCGTCACCCTGCCCCGGGACACCGGGTCGTTGATCACGACGGCGGCGTGGGGGAGGGTCCCCCGGTAGCGGTGCCCGGGATCGACGACCCCGTGCTCGATCACGGTGCTGGGGGCCCGCCCGGTGTCCCAGAACAGCTGGTTGAAGTGGGTGACGTGGACCACGGTGATGTCGGGGCGGCCGGCGGCCGGATGGACGGCGCCGGCTACCGGTCCCTCGGGCGTGTTGTGCTCCACGTACACGGCGGGAACGTCCCGCCCCGGCCGTCGGCGGGTCCACCTCTCGGCCAGGCTGGCGAGCTCTGTCGGGCGCTGCAGGATGACAATGTCGATGTCGGTGCCGGCCGCCTGGTCCGGGGTCACCTCCTCCACGCTGGCGGGCCAGTCCCAGGTGGCAGCCCGGCCGAGCCCGTCCGGGCCCCTCCCCGGGAGCACCGGGACCAGGAAGGTGTGCGCTCCCTGCACGAGGCTGGTGGTCCACGAGCCGTGCACGTGCCAGAGCAGGATCCTCATCAGGACCCGACCTCGACGGAGGTGGCGTGTGGCGGCGCGCCCACCGGGAGCCCCCCTGGGGCCGCCGGGGGGGCAGGGGAGGCGAGCAGGCTGAGGGCGTCTGCGACCTCGTCGGGCTCGACCCCGTCCAGACACGGGTGTCCAGCGACTGGGCACTGCCGGGCCCGGCAGCCGGCGCACGCGATGTCCTGGTCGCCGAGCAGCACGTGGGGCACCATCCAGGGCCGCCACCGGACGGCAGGGACTGTAGGGGCGTAGAGGCTGACCACCGGGGTCCTTACTGCTGCGGCCAGATGGGCCGGTCCGGTGTTGCCTACGACCACCGCTGCCGCTCCGGCGAGGGTGCGGGCCAGACCGGCGAGATCGAACTGGCCCCCCATGTCCAGTCCCCGACGGCCGGCGACCCTGGCGGTGAGCGCCTGCTCGCCGGGGCCGCCCGTGACCACCACGGGCCAGCCTCTCGCTGCAAGTAGCCCCACGGTCTCCGCGTAGCGCTCGGCGGGCCAGGACCGGGCGGCAACCGACACTCCCGGGTGGACCACCACGTACTGGCCGCCGGCAAGACCGGGCACAACCGGACGGTCCTCGAGCCCTGGGGGACCCACCGCCACCCGGAGGGCGCCGTTGTCGCCGGGCGGCAAGTGGTAGCCCATGGCCTCACCGAGGGAAAGGGCCCGGACCACCTCGTGCACGTCGTCGTCGACGAGATGGCGCACGTCGAGGAGGGATCCCGGGTAGTCCACGCTGACAGCACCGATCCGGCTGATGCCGGCCATGCGCCCCACCATTGCCAGGGGGAGCGGGCTTTGATGGAAGGAGGTCAGCACCACGGCGGTGTCGACCCGCAGCTGTGCGAGCAGGCCCACGAGGGCGTCCACCGAGGCTCGGGTGACCGGGGAGGGGGGGTTGGCGATCCAGCCGGCGTCGTGGACCACGACCCGGTCGACCCCCGGCAGCAACCGGGCGGCCGCCGCTCCCGAGGGAGACGCCAGGTAGGTGACCTCGTCGCTGCTGTAGGCGACGGCTCGCACGAGGGGGCCGGAGAGGAGGACATCGCCGAGGCGGTCCAGCCGGGCGACCAGGGTATGGGTCAACACATCCTCGCCAGGACCAGATCAACCGCTCGGCCGACGTTGGCGGCGACGACGGGGGCGGCGACCACCTCCCTCGGGCGGGTGGCGCGCGTAGGGACGAGGACGCCGCGGGCTCCAGCGGCGGTGGCCGCCTCGACGTCAGAGCCGATGTCACCGATCACCACGCAGAGGCCCGGGTCGAGGCCGAGGGCGGCCGCGGCGGCCTTGACCAGCCCCGGGGCCGGCTTGCGGCATCCGCATCCGTCGGCCGGGGCATGCGGGCAGACCTGCCAGGTGTCGAAGGGGCCGAGCAGCTCGTCGAGGCGCCGGTTCACGGCCTGCACCTGCTTCAGGGTCGCCCTGCCGCGCCCGACGGCGCTCTGGTTGGTGACCACCCCCACGGCCAGGCCTGCCGACCGGGCCCGGCGGACCGCAGCCCGGGCGCCAGGCATCAGGGTGACCCGGTCAGGGTCGGTGTTGCCGGGGAGGTCCTCGATCAGGGTCCCATCCCGGTCGAACAGCACGGCGGCCGGCGCCCAGCGCGGGTCGACCTTCGCCCCCCGGGGTCGCATCCCCGGGCGGGACAGGACAGGGGGTGGCTGGAGGGCGAGAGGGCTGCGGGGCCGGCCCAGCGGGGCCCGCTCGGTGTCCCGGAGATGGGCGGGGAGGAGCCACCGGCCGCGGAGGCGGTGGGCGACGGCGGCGGGGGGGATGACCGCGGAGCTGACCGCCATGATGAGGATCTCGTCAGCGGTCCGTGGTCCCGGGGCGGTTCTGGAGAGCGTGAAGGCGGCGGTCAGGGCCAGCCAGCCGAGGGCCGCCCCGGAGGCGGTTCGCCGGTGCCTGCCCGCCAGGGCGGCCACTGTGAGGCCGGCAGCGTAGGTGGTCAGCAGGTGCCGGCCGTTGCGGCCCGGCTCGGCACCGGCTGCCTGCCGCCACCAAGGGCCGTGACGGGCCGCCATCAGCACGTCGTCGGCGTTGCCGGCCTGGGCCCTGATGCTGACCCAGCGGCCCGCAGGGCGGACAGGGTGGACGGTCCGGCGTGAGCCCTGCACTATGAGGTAGCCAGCCTCACCGACCCGCAGCCCGAGGTCGGCATCTTCACGGAAGGCCCGCGGGAAGCGCTCGTCGAAGCCGCCCACCTCCTCGAGCACCTCCCGCCGGTAGGCCAGGTCGGCGGTTGCCCACCGGGCCGTCATCAGCCCCGCCGTGTTGCGCTCCCAGTCGGTCGGGCGGCGGCCCTCCGGGAGCGGGACCCGGATGCGACCCTGGCTGCCGCCCACCTCCCAGGGCAGGCCGGCCAGGTCGGCGGCGAGGTCGGCCTTCCACTCGGGGGTGGGGACCACGTCGTCGTCGAGGAACACCACCCACGGCGACGAGGTCGCCTTCCAGCCCCGGTTGCGGGCCGCGGCTGGCCCCCGCCCGCCCAAAGGGATGGCTCGCACCGGGAGCGGCCCGTCCTGGTGGGAAGCAGGGAGAGGCCCCTCGGGGGAGGAGCGGTCGTCGACCAGGACCACCTCGACGGGAGCGGGCCCGCAGCCGGAGGCCAGTGCCTCGAGTAGGCGCACGAGAGAGGGGCGGCCGACGGTCGGCACGACCACGCTGTAGTCCGCCGTGCCGCTCATGGCCGTGGCCCGCGGGCCAACGCCGCTGAGGTGGCCACCTCGCTCGGCGAAGTCGCCGAGAGCTGCCAGGAGAACCCCGTCCGGGCGCGCCGGCGCCGGACCACGAAAGGCCCCATGGCGAGCAGGTCGACGGGTGCGGATCCGAAGAGCTCGAGGGCGTCGCGAGGGTCGTCCACCATCGGCCGGCCGGCGGTGTTGAGGCTGGTGTTGATGAGGACCGGGACCCCGGTGCGCGCCTCGACGGCCTGCAGAAGCCGGTGCACGAGCGGCTCAGAGGCGGCGTCCACGGTCTGGGCCCGTGCTGAGCCGTCGACGTGCACGGCGGCGGCGATCCTCTGGCGCCACTCGGGCCGGACCCGGTGGGTGAAGAGCATGTAGGGGCTGGGCAAGGGCCCCTCGAAGATCTCTGCCGCCCGTTCGGCCAGGACCATGGGGGCAACGGGCCGGAACTGCTCTCGTCCCTTGATGGCGTTCATCCGGTTGAGGTTGTCGGAATGGGCGGGATTGGCCAGCAGGCTGCGGTGCCCGAGCGCCCGGGGCCCGTACTCGCTACGGCCCTGGAACCAGGCCACCACCCCATTGGCGGCCAGCACGTCGGCGACCGTGCCGGCGAGGTCGGCCGGCCTTTCGTAGGCGACGTCCGCCGCGAGCAGCCAGGCCTCGAGGTCATCGTCGGACCACTCCCGGCCCAGGGCAGCCGTGGTGAAGGCGCCGGGCCGGTCCCCTACCTCGTGGGAGGCGTAGAGTGCCCCACCGAGAGCGGTGCCAGCGTCGCCGGCGGCGGGTTGCACCCAGATGCGCTCGAAGGGGCCTTCGGCCACCAGCCGGGAGTTCGCCACACAGTTGAGCGCCACCCCGCCCGCCATGGTCAGGCTGGCCTCCCCGGTCGCCCCGTGCAGCCAGCGGGCCAGATCGAGGAGGACCTCCTCCAAGCGGCGCTGGACGCTGGCGGCCAGATCGGCATGAGACGATGCCCAAGGAGTGCCCGCCCTCCGGAAGGGGGCCAGGTCTTCCCAGGGGATGGGCTCGACACGGAATCCGCCATCGCCGGTGGTGGTGATCATCCGGCGTAGCAATGGCAGGTGGACAGGCTGGCCGTAGGAGGCCATGGCCATCACCTTGTACTCGTCGGAGGAGCGCTGGAAACCCAGGTGCATGGTCAGCTCCTCGTACATCAGCCCCAGGGAGTGGGGAAGCTCCTGGGAGAAGAGGACCTCGAGCCGACCGTTGCGGGACCGGCCGGCCAGGTGGGACCCGACCTCGCCCCGCCCGTCGAGCACGAGGACGGCCGAGTCCCTGTAGGGGGCGGCCAGGTAGGCCGAGGCGGCATGGGCGACATGGTGCTGGATGTAGCGCATCCGGGATCCGTCCAGGCCCGGGAAGGCCGATTCCAAGAAGGACGGCGCCCGTTCCACATACAAGGTGCGCAGAGCCTCCCAGTCGTTGGCGGTGACGAGGTCCGCACCTCCTCCCCTGGCTCGTCCCCCGCTCGGCGCCGGCCCGGGGCGGTCGTCCGAGCGGGAGGGACGGGCCGGATCGAGCAGGCAGGGGTCGTACGAATAGGTGACCACGTCCAGGTCGGCTGGGCCGATGCCGGCCCTGGCCAGGCACCAGCTGATGGACCGCTCCGGCAGCTCCCACGTCGAGAAGGGGACGGCCCGCTTCCCGTGCTTGATCCGGCTGAAGCGCTCCTCCTCGGCCGCGGCCACCGTCTCCCCGTCGATGACCAGTGCGGCGGCGGGGTCGTGAAAGATCGCGTTGATGCCAAGCACCGCTGCCACGCGGTCCTCCTTGCGCCTGTCGTGAGCCTCAGAGAGGCGGTGGTCTCACTTCCGGTCCCACGGCCGCTCATCCCCGACGGCGACCGTGGCGCCACCTTTACCCGCTCCCCAGGAGGAAATCACCTGCAGATAACTACCTGCAGGCTGTTTTTCACCGGGCCGAGGCAGTGGGTAGGAGGTGGCAATGCCGACGAACGACCGGGTGACCGTGGTGATCGCCACTGCCAACCGTGTCTCCCAGCTCTGTGAGACCCTCGAGCGGCTGCTCCGGTTGCCCGAGTCACCTCCGGTCGTGGTGGTGGACAACCGTTCCGCCGACGGCTCACCCGAGCAGGTCGGCCGCCTGTTCCCTGCTGTCCGGGTGCTGGCCCTTCCTTCCAACGAGGGGGCCGGGGCCCGCACCATCGGGGCCCGGGCCGCGGCCACTCCCTATGTGGCGTTCTGTGACGATGACTCCTGGTGGGATCCAGGGGCTCTCACCGTTGCCGCCGATCGCCTCGACAGCGATGATGAGCTGGGTCTGGTCGCCGCCAAGGTGCTGGTCGGTGGGGCGGAGACCCTGGACCCAGTCTCGCAGCTGATGGGGACAGGCGTCCTCGACGAGCGGTTTCGCCCGAACCCGGCCGGGCCACGCGGGGTGACCGGGTTCCTGGCCTGTGGGGCGGTGGTGCGCCGATCGGCCTTCCTGGCTGTGGGCGGCTTCGAGCCCTGCCTCGGCATAGGAGGAGAGGAGGAGCTGGTGGCCTTGGACCTGGCCGGGGCGGGCTGGAAGCTGGTCTACGAACCCGATGCCGTGGTGCGCCACCACCCTTCGCCGCGCCGTGACATATGGGGACGCCACCGGCGCCTGGCCTGCAACCATCTGCTCACTGCCGGCCTGCGGTACTCTCCCCGGACCCTCTGCCACCGGGCCACCAGCCTGCTCAAGGACCCCGGCCGTGGGGGGGCGGCCTGGTGGGGTGTGGCTGACGCTCTTGGTTCCGCGCCGTGGGTGCTGGCGCACCGCCGGAAGGTGGACTGCGCCCTGGAAGCAGTGTTTGCTCCGGGGGCACCGCCGGCCACTCCCGCGCCCGCCCCATCGGTCGGCAGGGGCACCGGCGCCATGGGGGAGAAGGGGCTTTCGGCCCTGATCGGGGGACCGGTTCGAGACCTAGGATGCCGTCATGAGCGCCGGTCGAGATGAGCCACCTGCTGAGGCGCCCCCGGGAGGGAGCCGTGGACGTGTAGTGGTGGGCGTGGACGGCTCGGCCGGTTCGCTGCAAGCCCTCCAAATGGCGGTCGAGGAGGCCAGGTACCGGGGAGCGACCCTCCATGCGGTCCTGGCCTGGCACGTGCCCGAGTACTACTACGGCACTCCCACGGGCATGGTCCCCCCACCGCCACCCACCCTCGCCGAGGACGCTGCCCTCGAGGCCAAGGAGCGGCTGGCCCGGATCCTGAAGAGGGTGCCGGGCGATACCCAGGTAGTGGCCCAGGTGATCGAGGACCACCCCGCCAAGGCGCTCGTCCAGGCGGCCGAGGGGGCGGACCTGCTGGTGGTGGGAGTCGCGGCCGGGGTGGCTTCTCGGGCCTCCTGCTGGGGTCCGTGAGCCAGGCCTGTGCTCATCACTCCCCCTGCCCGGTGCTGATCGTGCCCCCCGGCCAGGCGGAAGGAAGGCGACCGACCCCGAGGTGAGCCTCGCCTCCCGGCGGCCACCGGCTCAGCGGCTCAGGCCACCCCCCTCCACTCCGGGATCCGCCGGAGGCGGCTGAGGGCGCGGCCCTCGATCTGGCGGACCCGCTCGGTAGAGACCCCGATGGTGCTGGCCGTCTCGGCCAGGGTGCGGGGCTCCTCGCCGTCGAGCCCGAACCGCTGGGTGATGACGGTCGCTTCGAGCGGGGGCAGGGAGGCCAGGAGTCGGCGTACCTCGCTGGCGACGGACCGGCTGACGGCGACGAGGTCGGGACCGGCCGATGGATCGGCCACCCAGTCCTGCAGCTCCCCCCCATTGTCGCCCACTGGTGAGGAAAGGGACGTGAGCTGCCGGTCGGACCGCAAGGTGGTGGTCACCTGGCTGGGGTCCATACCCACTTCTCCTGCCAGCTCCGCCACAGAGGGAGTGCGCCCCAGGCGGTGCCTCAGGAGCTCCTCTGCTCTCCCCAGGGTGGCCACCTGCTCATGGGCGCGCCGGGGGAAGCGGATCGTCGAGCCGCTCTCGGCGATGGCGCCGATGATGGCTCGCCGGATCCACCAGGTGGCGTAGGTGGAGAACTTGAACCCCAGCTCCCCGTGGAAGCGCTTGGCAGCGCTCATGAGCCCCAGGTTCCCTTCCTGGATGAGGTCGGCCAGATCCAAGCCGTGGTGCTGGTAACGCTTGGCGATCGACACGACCAGCCTCAGGTTGGCCACGACGAGCCTTCTCTGAGCCTCCTCTCCCCGCAGCATCTCCCGACGGAGATGGGCCTGGGCGGACCGTCCCAGGTGGCGTCGGCCCGCCAGCTGAGCGCTGGCCGCCAAGCCCTGCTGGATCTCCCTGCTCAGCCTGGCCTCCTCGTCACGGCGCAGGAGCTGGTGGCCACCGATCTCGCCCAGGTAGCGGCCCAGTGAGTCCGGTGCCGGAGGGGCCGGCATGGGCTCTGGCTCCTCGTCCCAGCCGTCAGGAACGGTCCCGCTCATCGGATCTCCCCTCCTCGGCGAGAACTCCATCTCGGGATGCTAAAGGAGGTCCACATCGGCGGGCAGGGCCGAAAGTCCCTAGGGCGGTATCCTCAGCGGATCCGGTCCGGAGCCTGGCGGCGCCTCGGGCTCCTCAGGCTGGCGAGAGAAGGCTGCTGGCTGATGCTGCCGATCCTTTCGCGGGAGAGGCCCCCTCGGCCGTCAGCCGCCGGCCCGCCAGCTTGGTCGTATGTATGCGCATCAGGTAAGCGTCCCGCAGGGGTCGCTTGGCCCCGGGGGCGAAACGAAGCGAGGTGGCACTCGTCTGGTGGACCACCCCCTGGACGACGACGCACCAGCCGGCACCGTCCGGCTCGACATGGTCCACCTCGAAGGTCACGTGGTGGTTGCTCACCCCGGCCAGCCCCTGGGGACGGTCGGCCTCGAACACGACGGCCCCACTGAGGTCGAGGGTGTAGCTCACCAGGAAGACCTGGGGACGCCCTTCTCTCACCACGGCGAGCCGGCCAAACCTCTGGCTGGCGAGCAAGTCCCGGCATTCCCGCTCGCCCATGCCATCCACGACGACCATGGGTCCTCCGATCCTTTCAACGCTCCTCCTTGACCTTGGCTAGGCGCACGGTCCGGACGCAGGGCCGAAGGTCCTGATCCGGGCCTGCCAGGTTCGGGACCTTTGCCCCTGTTGGGCCACCTGTGGTGGGGTTTTGCTCCCCTTGTCGCCGCTCGCCGGGTCGAGCGGGAGAAAGGGCAGGGCAACATGTTCGACAGGATCCTCGTGGCGGTAGACGGGTCGGACTACTCCAAACGGGCCGTCGAGGCAGCTGGCGGACTGGCTCGGTTGTCCGGCGGGTCGGTCCGGGCCGTCCATGTGGTGGAGGTGGGGATGATCGGTGGGGCGGCCGGGCTGGTACCGGACGAGGATCTGCCCGGCCCCCACGCTCTCGTAGGCGAGGCGGCCCAGCGGCTCGAGGCCGAAGGCGTCAGTACCGAGGCGGTGCTCGCTCGGGCGGCCGCGGGATACGTGGCGGCGGCGCTGCTGGAGCAGGTGGCTGACATGAACGCCGACCTCGTGGTGATGGGCAGCCGAGGCCACGGAAACCTGGCGGGCTTGCTCCTGGGCAGTGTGAGCCACAAGGTGGTGCAGCTGGCTCCCTGTCCAGTGCTCGTGGTGCACTAGCTGGGCCGGAGGGGTGGCGTGTTCGAAAGGGTCCTCATGGCTGTGGACGGGTCAGCCCATTCGCAGCGAGCCCTCGAAGCAGGTCGGGCCCTGGCCCTCACGGCGGGAAGCGAGCTTCGCCTGCTGCAGGTGGTGGAGCGGGGCTACGGGAGGAAGCTCAGCCCCGTCGACCTGAGCGATCGCACCTGGGCCAAGGAGGCCGTGGACAGGACGGTGGCCGAGCTCAGGGAGGCGGGCATCGAGGCTTCCGGTTCCTGCCGGTGCGCGCTGAGGGGGCACACGGCCAACGAGATCCGGGACGAGGCGGCGCGGTTCCGGGCTTCTGTGATCATCATGGGCACCAGGGGGCTCTCGGACCTGGCCGGGGCCACCCTTGGTAGCGTCAGCCACCAGGTTCTCCACCTCGGCTTCCTACCGGTGCTGCTGGTCCACCGGGACGATGCCCCCATCTCCTTCCACAGCATCCTGCTTGCCACTGACGGCTCCCAGGGGGCGGAAGGTGCGCTGGATGCCGCCGGGCAGCTGGCTCGCAGCGTGGACGGGGAGGTCCATGTCCTTCACTGCGCCGAGTACGAGGTGGTGAGGGGAGGTGGCTACGACCTCGAGCTGTTCGAGGACGCCATGGGGATCGTGAAACGTGCAGTGGCCGACCTGCACAGGAGGGGAGCCAAGGCCACGGGCGACGTTCACCGTTGCCAGAGGGGGACGGTCGCTCGGGAGATAGTGGGCCAGGCGACGGCTCGGGGGGCGGCCCTCATAGCAATGGGCACGAGGGGTCGCTCCGACCTCGGCTCCCTCGTGCTCGGCAGCACCCTGCACAGGGTCCTCCACCTGGCCGGCGTGCCCGTCCTGGCCGTGCCGCAGGCGACCGGGAGCTAGTGCCGTGAGACCGGGGTGCAGCAGGGCTGCCCGGGCCGTCCGGGTTCCTGCGCGCTCAGTCAGGCTCGGGCAACGGGGCCTGGCCGGCCAGGCAGGGGTCATCCCGGGGGGTAGGGCTGCTCCCCAAGCCCCCCGAAGCGGTCACCCCCAGGGGCCTCAGCAGGACGGGGAGGATATCGCGCATGGACACGACGCCGATGGGCTCGCCCAGCGGGTTGATGACCACGATGTGGCGGACCCCGTGGCGGACCATGATGCCGGCTGCCTCTCCCAGGGTCGTGGTGGGGGTGACCCATATGGGGTGGGGGCTGGTCACAGCGGCCACGGGGGCCTTCGGGCCCAGGCCCTCGGCCAGCCCGTGGGCCAGGTCCCGCTCGGTGACCAGGCCAGGGGGGGTGCCCTCCACCACCAGAGTGGATGTCGAGGCGGTCCTCATGCGGGTAGCTGCCTCTTGAAGGTCGCAGGTTGGCGGCACCGAGACCAGGGCCCGCATGGTGACCTCCTCCAAGGGAGTCCTTACCTGAGCCAGCACATCCTTGTCCACCGTCACGAGCCCACCTTGCCTCCGGGCCCGAGGGGGGACCAGGGCCGAAGGGCCCTAGCCGCTTTGGCAGAGGCAGTTCCATGATGGCCGTGTGGAGCCAGGGGAGCCGTCGCCGGGAGGAAGCACCGGGTACCTGGTCGGCCCGGACGGGCTGGAGACGTTGGGGCGGGAGACATGCCTCCGGCTCCTGGCCGAATCCCGGATAGGGCGGGTGGTGATGGCGACGGGCGGCCGACCTGTTGCCCTTCCCGTCGCCTACCGTGTCGCCGAGGGAAGGATCCTCTTCTTCACGGGAGTGGGGTCCAAGCTGGGAGCGGCCTTCCGTGGGGAGGTCCTGGGCTTCGAGGTGGACGAGGTCGATCCGGCCACAAGGACCGGCTGGAGCGTTCTTGTCGTGGGCCGGTCAGCGGTCGTCTATGACCGCATGCCTGCCGTGATGGCCGGGCTGCAGGCCTGGGCTGCAGGGACGAGGCCGTACCTGGTTGCCATCGAGCTGGATTCCGTCACGGGCCGCCGGGTCTCGACCCACCCCCTGTGAGACCCGATGCCTCCGAGGGACCAAAGGCCCTGGGGCCTCCCCCTCCCGGGGGTGAAGCTGGCGGCAGTTGCTTGCGGGCTCTTGGAGAGGAGGAGGGAGATGTACGAGAAGCTCGTGCTGGCCGTGGATTGGTCGGAGCACGCCAAGCGGGCCCAGGAGGTGGCCAGGGAGCTGGCTCTCCTGGCCGGGTCCGAGGTGCGCGTGGTCCACGTCGTGGAGGAGGCCTACGGAGGCAGGCTGGGGCCCTACGACACCGAGGACTGGAACGACGCCCAGAGCCTGGTGGAGGGTGTGGCAGGCGCGCTGCGGACAGCCGGGGCCAAGGCCACAGCCTCGTGCCGCAGGGCGCTCGTGGGGCGGGCCGCCCTGGAGATCGTGGCCGAGGCCGACGAGTCAGGCTCTTCCTTGATCATCATGGGCACCCGGGGCCACTCTGACCTGGCCGGCCTGGTCCTGGGCAGCGTGAGCCACAAGGTCCTCCACCTGTCGCACTGCCCGGTACTGGTCACGCGGTGAGCCCCGGTCCCAGGCCGGGTCGCGAGGCGATGCCCCCGTCCCGCCGACCGGTGCTGGTGGTCGCTTAGGCCTCTGCCCGGTCCCGGTTCAAGGGGACGCTCCAGGTGAGCACGGTGCCGCCTCCATCTCCCGGGGCCACCGCCATGGTGCCGCCGAGGGAGCGGGCCCGGCTGGCCATGTTGGCCAGGCCCAGGCCCTTCCTCTCTCCCTGGTCGGAGATGCCCAGCCCATCGTCTGTCACCTCCAGTACGAGCTCAGAGGCATCGCGCACCGCCACCAGGACCTTGACCGAGCGGGCCCTGGCGTGGCGGCCCACATTGGCCAGCGCCTCTCGCAATGCCGCCGTCAGGTGGTCACCGACGTGGCCAGGGACCGTGGAGTCGAGGGGCCCGTCCAGATGGACCTCAGGGCGGAAACCGAGGGAACCAGCCGCCTCCTCCACCACGCTCGTGATCCGGCCCCGGAGGCTGTCCCCCGAGGTGGACAGAGCGAAGATGGTGGTGCGTATCTCCCGGATGGTCTCGTCCAGGTCGTCTATGGCCATTTGCACCCTTCTTGCCACCTCGGGCACCTGGAACATGCCGGCGAGCCCTTGGAGGCGCAGCCCCGTGGCGAAGAGGCGCTGGATCACGGTGTCGTGCAGGTCCCTGGCTATCCGTTCCCTGTCCTCCAGGCGGGACAGCTCGGCCAGGCGGTCCACCAGGCGAGCATTGTGGATGGCCATGCCGGCGGCCACGGCCACGCTCATCACCAGCTGCTCGTCAGCCAGGGTGAACTGGTCGCCTGCCTCCTTGTCGGCCAGGTAGAGGTTGCCGAACACCTCGCCCCGGACGCGGATGGGTACGCCGAGGAAGCTGTGCATGGGCGGGTGGCCCGGGGGGAAGCCGACGGAACGGGGGTGGGTGGTGAGCTCCTCGAGCCGCAGCGGGCGGGGATCAGTGATGAGGAGGCCGAGGACCCCCTTTCCCTCGGGAAGGCGCCCCTGGCAGAACCCGGGGTCCGCTCCTATCGTGTGGAAGTCCGCCAGTCCCTGGCCGGACCGGTCGAGCACGCCCAGGGCGCCGTAGCGGGCGCCGGTGAGGGACGTGGCCGCTCCCAGCACGTGCTGCAGGATGGCAGGAAGGTCGAGGTCCGACTCCACGAGAAGTGCCGCGTCCAGGAGGGCCTGCAGTTGCTTGGGATCCTCTATGGCGTGGTACGGCACGGCAGCGATGGTAGATGAGCCATGATGGGGGTGTGACGGTGCGGGTCTTCCTGCTGGACGATCACGAGCTGGTGCGCCGGGGGATTCGGGACCTGCTGTGGGCGGCCGAGGACATACAGGTGGTGGGGGAGGCGGCCACGGCGGCCGAGGCCCTGGACCGCATCCCCCACTTGCGTCCCGACGTGGCGGTGCTGGACGTGCGCCTCCCGGACGGGGACGGGATCGAGGTGTGCCGCGACATCCGCTCGGCCTACCCGGAGGTGGCCTGCCTGATGCTCACCTCGTATGCCGACGACGAAGCCCTCCTGGCTTCGGTCGTGGCGGGGGCCTCGGGCTACGTGCTCAAGCAGATCCGGGGCCAGGACCTGGTGCAGGACATCCGCAAGGTGGCCGCCGGTGGCTCCCTCCTGGACCCCAAGCTCACGGCCAGGGTGCTGGACCGGCTGCGCTCGGGGCGGGCTGAGGACCCCCGCCTGGCCCGGCTCTCCGAGCAGGAGCGCCGCATCCTGGACCTCGTGGCCGAGGGTCTCACGAACCGCCAGATCGGCGAGAGAATGTACCTGGCCGAGAAGACGGTGAAGAACTACATGTCCAACGTGCTGGCCAAGCTGGGCATGACAAGACGCTCCGAGGCCGCCGCCTTCGCGGCCCGGCTGGCCGAGCGGCAGGCCCACCCCTCCCGGGACTTGTAGGCCGGCTGCTGGGTCGGGACTTCCGGCCCTAGGCACCGGCGCGCCGGCCCACCATGGTGAGGCCATGGTCTCCAGCCTCGTGGACCCCGGTAGCCCTGTTGGCGTCCTGCACCTGCGGGCTCCGCGGCGGCTTCCAGCCCAGGCGTCCCTGGCCGAGGCTGCTGCCCTGATGCGCGGCGACGAGGCTTCGCTGGTCCTGGTGGGTGACCGGGGCGGGGTCCTCACCGAGCGCGACCTCGTGATCGCCATGGCCGCAGGCGCGCCGCCAGAGACACCGGCCCGGTCCTTCGCCAGCCAAGCCCCCGTGGCGGCCTCAGCCGAGACCAGCCTGGGGGAGGCCGTGATGACCATGCTGGACCACGGGATCCGCCATCTCCTGGTGACCGACAGGGAAGGCAGGGAGGTTGGCGTGCTCTCCGCCCGGGAGGCGGCCAGGATGTTGCTCCACAGCCTCCCCTCGCCGTATCACCGGCAGGAGGGTGAGGATGCCCATGGGCCACAGCTCGAGGAGCTGGGGCGCCAGGAGAGCCTGGCTCTCCTGGGCACCGAGCACCTGGGTCGCCTGGCCGTGGTGGCGGGCACCAGCTTCGAGAGCGCCCGACCGGACATCTTCCCGGTCAACTACGCGCTGGCCCCCGATGCCAGCATCGTGGTCCGCACCGCCGAGGGCGCCAAGCTCTCCAGTGCCCGGCTTTGGTGGGTGGCATTCGAGGTCGATGCCGTCGAGCGGCTGGAGCGGAGGGCATGGAGCGTGGTGGTGAGGGGGCCCGCCGAGGAGATCACCGACTCCCTGGGACCAGAGGCGGAGCGCCTCCGCCAGCTCCCGCTGGTCCCCTGGGCCCCGGGGCCGCGGGACCGGTGGTTGCGCATCACCCCCGAGGCCGTCTCGGGCCGGCGCATAGCGCCGCTGCCCCGTTGATCCCCGGGACCTAGGTCCCTGCATGGAAGGACCATGGGCCCTGGGAGGGGGTGGGCGGGTTCCGTAGCTTGCAAGGTGAGAAGCGTCGGTAGACAAAAGGAGGTTGGCCATGGCGGCAAGAGCGATCGAGCCGATCAAGCTGAAGGAATGGCCGGTGGCCAGGTGGCTGTACGGATCGCGGTGGGCGTCGGGGATCTGGCTGGTGGCCCGGGTCTGGCTCGGCTACGAGTGGGTCAAGGCCGGAACCTCCAAGATCTGGGGGGGGGAGGCAGCCGGGTTCTGGAACGGAGGGGCGGCGGTCAAGGGCTTCGCCGCCGGGGCCATCGCCCAATCCCATGGCGCCCACCCCCAGGTGGCCTACGGGTGGTGGGTCCAGTTCCTCCAGGGGTTCGTGCTCCCCAACCACGCCTGGATAGCCAAGTTGGTGGCGGTGAGCGAGGTGACCGTGGGGGTGGCTCTCATAGCCGGCCTCTTCACTGGCATAGCCGCCTTCGGCGGTCTGCTGCTCAACTTCACCTACGTGATGTCGGGCACGGTGGCCACCAACCCCGTGCTCATCATCGTGGGAGTCCTCCTCGTCCTGGCCTGGCGGAATGCCGGCTACCTGGGGCTGGACGGGCTCCTGCTCCCCCGCCTGGGGACCCCATGGCAGCAGGGGAGCTTGGCCCGGATCCTGCCCCACCGGCGGGCTGTGGACGGAAGCCTCGGTCGTGCGGCCTGAGCGGCCCGGGCGGGACCCTTCCCCGGCCTGGCTCCGGCCAGGCCGGGCTGAGGCGTCCGATCTGCCTGCGGCACCGTCACTGGTCGAGCTGAGCAGGCGGCAGTCCCTGCGGCTGCTCGGGACCAGGCGGGTGGGGCGCCTGGCCGTGGTGGCCGGGGGCCGCCCCGACATCTTCCCGGTGAACTACTCGGTGGCCGACGACGGCTCGGTGCTGGTGCGAACCGATCCGGGGACCAAGCTGAGCGAGGGCAGCCAGTGGTGGGTCGCCTTCGAGGTGGACGAGACCGAGGAGGCGGACAGGAGCGGCTGGAGCGTGGTGGTGAAGGGCTTGGCCTTCGACGTGACCAGGACCCTCGATCCACGCTCCCGACGCTTGCAGCGTCTGTCCGTGGACTCCTGGGCCCCCGGGCCCCGGGCCCGGCTGCTCGCCATCACCCCGGAGGTGGTGACGGGCAGGCGCCTCTTGCCCCGTCCCCCCGCCCCGGCCGGTGCCGGCTCCGGCTCATGAACCGCCTGGAGCCCGTCCGGGCCGACCTCGGGTCGCGGGGTGGTGGGCGCTATGTGGACCCCTCGGGCTCGGAGAGCCTGTCCCGGGAGGAGTGCCTGGGCTACCTGGCTGGGGCTGACTTCGGGCACCTCGGACTCTCGGAGGGGGCCCTGCCCGTCATCCTCCCCGTCAACCTGGCGGTGCGGGACGAGGAGGTCATCGTGCGCACTCAGCCCGGTTCGAAGCTGTTGGCTGCCGCCCTGCACTCGGTGGTGGCCGTCCAGGCCGAGGGGCTGGGGGAGGACGGGTGCGTCTGGAGCGTCCTGATCCAGGGCATCGCCTACGAGGTCACCCATCCCGACCGAGTGGCCCGTCTGCGGGCCCAGGGTCCTGACCCCCTCGTTCCCCACCGGGGCGGGCGCTTCATCGCCATCCCTATCCAGTTGGTCTCGGGCCGGCGCTTCCGGCCCCGGGGCGGGGGAGCGGCCGGGCCCGTCCCCGGCCCGGGAGACCGGGAGGGGGCCTAGGCAGTGGGGCAGGCCTCGCTCCTCAGCAGGCGGTGGACCACCTTCTTGCTCCCGGGAGGAGTGGAGATGGCCTGGCAGTCTGGGTCAAGGTGGAGGCCATGAGCCCTCTGCCCCCCGAGGAGCTGGCAAGACTCGACGCCTGGTGGCGGGCTGCCAACTACCTGTCCGTGGGCCAGATCTACCTCCTGGCCAACCCGCTGCTGAGGGAGCCCCTGCGCCCCGAGCACATCAAGCCCCGATTGCTGGGGCACTTCGGTACGGCGCCCGGCCTCAACCTGGTCTGGACCCACCTCAACCGGGCCATAAGGAACCGGGACCTGCAGGTGCTGTTCGTCTGCGGCCCGGGCCACGGTGGCCCGGCCATGGTGGCCCAGACCTGGCTGGAGGGCTCCTACACCGAGACCTACCCCCATGTGAGCAGGGACGAGGCGGGCATGCAAAGGCTGTTCCGCCAGTTCTCGTTCCCCGGAGGCATCCCTTCCCACGCCTCCCCGGAGACCCCGGGGTCCATCAACGAGGGAGGCGAGCTGGGCTATTCGCTCCTGCACGCCTACGGTGCGGCCTTTGACCACCCGGACCTCGTCGTGTGCTGCGTCATCGGCGATGGAGAGGCGGAGACGGGTGCCCTTGCCACCTCGTGGCACTCCAACAAGTTCCTCAACCCGGCGACGGATGGAGCGGTGCTCCCCGTGCTCCACCTGAACGGGTACAAGATCGCCAACCCCACGGTGCTGGCCCGCATACCCGAGGAGGAGCTGGCCGACCTCCTCCGGGGCTATGGCCACGATCCGCTGTTCGTGGAGGGGAACCAGCCCGAGGCCGTCCACCAGGCCTTTGCCTCCGCCCTGGACCAGGCGTTGGACTCCATCGAGAGCATCCAGCATGCGGCCAGGGCCGGGACCACCACCCAGCGGCCTCGGTGGCCCATGATCGTGCTGCGCACGCCCAAGGGCTGGACGGGCCCGGCCGTGGTGGACGGGCTGCCCGTCGAGGGCACCTGGCGCTCCCACCAGGTGCCCCTGCCCGAGGTGCGGACCAACCCCGAGCACCTCCGCCAGCTGGAGGAGTGGATGCGCAGCTACCGGCCCGAGGAGCTCTTTGACGAAGAGGGCAGGCCGCGCGCGGACCTGGACACCGTGGCTCCCACGGGTCCCAAGCGCATGGGTGCCATCCCCTACGCCAACGGAGGCCTCCTGCGCAAGGAGCTCGACCTGCCCGACACGGCGCCCTTCGCCGTCGCCATCGACCGCCCCGGGGGCACCAGCGCCGAGGCCACCCGCGTGACCGGCGAATGGCTGGCCCAGGTAGTGGCCAGGAACCCCGGGACGTTCCGAGTCTTCGGCCCGGACGAGACGGCCTCCAACCGTCTGCAGGCCCTCTTCGAGGTCACGGGACGGGCGTGGGACGCCCAAACGCTTCCCACCGACGACCATTTGGCTCCCGACGGTCGGGTCATGGAGGTCCTGTCCGAGCACTGCTGCCAGGGATGGCTGGAGGGCTACCTGCTCACCGGGCGCCATGGGCTCTTCAACTGCTACGAGGCCTTCATCCACATCGTGGACTCCATGTTCAACCAGCACGCCAAATGGCTGAAGGTGACCCGGGGCCTGCCTTGGCGCCGCCCGCTCGCGTCTCTCAACTACCTTCTTTCCTCCCACGTCTGGCGCCAGGACCACAATGGGTTCTCCCACCAGGACCCCGGTTTCATCGACCACGTGGTCAACAAGAAGGCCGAGGTGGTGCGGGTCTACCTGCCCCCCGACGCCAACTGCCTGCTCTCGGTCATGGGCCACTGCCTGAGGAGCAGCCACTACGTGAACGTGGTGGTGGCGGGCAAGAACGAGGAGCCGGTGTGGCTCACCGCTGAAGAGGCGGCCCTGCACTGCGCCCGGGGCATCGGCATTTGGGGCTTCGCCTCCAGCGACGAGGGCCGCCTGCCCGACGTGGTCCTGGGCTGCGCCGGCGACGTGCCCACCCTGGAGGTCATGGCTGCCACCTCCTTGCTTCGCCAGCACCTGCCTGACCTGCGGGTCCGCGTGGTGAACGTGGTCGACCTGATGCGCCTCCAGCCCGAGGCCGAGCACCCCCACGGCCTCCCCGACCCCCAGTACGACGCCCTCTTTCCTCCCGGGGTCCCGGCGATCTTCGCCTACCACGGCTACCCCTGGCTTATCCACCGCCTCACCTACCGGCGTGCCCACCACGACGACCTCCACGTCCGTGGCTACAAGGAGGAGGGCACCACCACCACCCCCTTCGACATGGTCATGCTCAACGACCTGGACCGCTACCACCTCGTCATGGACGTCATCGACCGGGTGCCGGGGCTGGCTCCGGGTGCCGCCCACCTCCGCCAAGCCATGGCGGACGCCCGCCTGGCCGCCCGGGCCTGGACCAGGGCCCACGGCGACGACCATCCCGACGTCGCGAACTGGTCCTGGCCGGGATGAGCGCCCCGCTCCCCGCCGGCCCCGTGCTCACCGTCAACGCCGGATCCTCCAGCGTCAAGCTGTCGGTGGTGGGGGAGGGATCCTCCGTGCTGTCCCGGACCGAGCTCCCGGCCCCGGGCCTGGGCGGGGAGGACCACCTGGCGTCGTTCCTGGCCGGCGCCCCTCCGCTGGGCGCCGTGGCGCACCGGGTCGTGCACGGAGGAAGGAGGTTTCTCGGGCCGGTGGTGATAGGCCCAGAGGTGGAGGCCGACCTCGGGGCGCTGGCGGACCTGGCCCCGCTCCACAACGGCCCCGCTCTTCGCCTGGTGGATGAGGTGCGAGATGCCCTACCGGGCCTGCCCGCCGTGGCTTGCTTCGACACTGCCTTCTTTGCCCACCTTCCAGCGGAGGCGGCCACCTACGCCCTGCCCGAGGACTGGCGGGGGAGGCTGGGCATCCGCCGCTACGGCTTCCACGGACTGTCCCACGCCTGGACGGCCCGGAGGGCGGCCGAGGTGGTCGGCCGGCCCTTGGCCGCCCTGCGCCTGGTGTCGGCCCACCTGGGGTCGGGGGCCTCCCTGGCCGCCGTGGCCGGCGGCCGCCCTGTGGACACCACCATGGGTTTCACCCCCCTGGAGGGACTGGTGATGTCCACGCGTTCGGGCTCGGTGGACCCGGGAGCCCTCACCTATCTACTGCGTCACGGCGGGGTCGAGGCCGATGAGCTCGACTGGGCCCTGGAGCGGCGGTCAGGGCTGCTGGCCCTGGCCGGCACGGGGGACCTGCGCCAGGTGGTGGCGGGGGCGGGCCGAGGGGACGCGGGATGCCAACTGGCCTGGGCCACCTACCTCCACCGGTTGCGGGCTGGGGTCGGGGCCATGGCGGCGGCGGCCGGCGGCCTGGACGTGCTGGCCTTCACGGGGGGTGCGGGCCAGGCATCGCCCCTGTTGCGCCAGGAGGCCTGCGGCGGCCTGGGTTTCCTCGGCATCCACCTCGACGGGGAGCGGAACGGCGCTGGCCCCCCCGACCGCCTCGTGTCCAGCGACGCCTCACCGGTGGCGGTGGTGGTGGTCGAGGCCCGAGAGGACCTCGAGATGGCCCGGCTGGCGCGCCGGCTCCTCGGATGGTGACCACCTCGGCCGGTCGAGAGCAGAGGCCTCCGGGAGAGGGCAGACTCCTAGGGGCATGAACGACCCCCGCCCGGGACCGAGTCTCCCGGCAGCCGAGGCTGCCCCCCCTGGACGGGGGCGCCCCTCCGATGGGCTGGCCACAGCCCGCCGCCACAGGGCTGAGCGACCCCTGGCCACCCGGGCCGCCTACCTGGCCGAGGAGGTGGTCCGCTACGGGGTCATGGCCGGCCTGGTGATGGTGGCCGGGGTGGTCCTGGTGCGCAGCTTCCTGGCCCTGTTCGCCGAGCCCCGGGCCTACCCCGAGACCGTCGTGACGACCCTCGACGGCGTCCTGGTGGTCATAATCGTGCTGGACATCCTGCGCACCGTCATGAGCCACCTGGAAGGGGATGCCTTCCCCGTCCGCCCGTTCCTCGTGGTGGGCATACTCGCCGGCATCAGGGAGATCCTGTCGGCCTCGGCCCACCTGACCCTCACCTCCCCCATCAGCCCGGGGGCCTTCCGCCAGGGCATAATCCAGGTGGGCGTGGGCCTGGGGGTGGCAGTGGCCCTTGGGCTGGTGCTGCTGGTCCTGCCGGGGGGTGGCGAGGAGGGCCGGAGGGGGAGCTGATCCCTGCTGGCGGCTCGCCGAGGCCCTCGGCGGCTGGGATCCTGACCACGAAGCGGGCCCCGCCGCTGGCGTCGGCCACGTTGACCGTGCCCCCGTGCCTGCTGACGATCTCGCGCACGATCGCCAGGCCGAGGCCGGTCCCCCCACCGTCCTCGCTCCGGGACTCGTCCAGGCGGGCGAAGCGCTCGAACACCCGCTCCCGGTCGGGCTCGGGGATGCCGGGACCGTCATCGGACACGACCAGCACCACCTGGTCCCCCGACAGCTCCAGCTCGAGGGTGACCCGGGCGGAGGCGTGACGCTCTGCGTTGACCAGGAGGTTCCGCACGGCCCGGCCCAGTTGGTCGGCATTGCCGAGGACCCGCCCCGCTGAGACCCGGCGGAGGTCCAGGGGGACCCGGCTTCTCGGCCGTAGCCGGCGCGCCTCGGCCAGCACCACGTCGTCCAGGTCCACCTCCTCCAGGCGGCCCTGGCCACCGGGCTCGTCGGCCCGGGCCAGGACCAGGAGGTCATCCACCAGGCGTTGCAACCGGGAGGCCTCGTCCAGCGCCTCAGTGGCCACGGACGGCCAGTCCGTCTCGCCGGGATGGGCGAGGGACACCTCCAGGCTGGCCTGCAGGGCAGCCAGAGGGCTGCGGAGCTCGTGGGAGGCGTCCGCCACGAAGCGACGCTGGCTGGCCGCCGCCGCCTCGAGCCGGTCGAGCATCTCGTTCATGGTCCCGGCCAGCCGGGCGACCTCGTCGCGGGTGGCGGGGAGGGGGACCCGGCGGTGGAGGTCGTGGCCCGAGATGTCGGCCACCTCCGCTCTTATGGCCTCCACGGGACGTAGGGCCCGGCCCGACAGCACCCACACCAACCCCCCGACCAGGGCCACCAGCACCGGGAGGCCGGCCGACAGGGCCAGGCCCACGGTGGTGGTCGCTTCGACCACCGAGCGCAGGGAGGCGGCCACGTAGACGGTGACCGGAGGGCCAGTCCGGGGAGGAGGGACGGTCCGGGCCAGGAGGAGGTAAGGGCCCTCGGGGTCGGAGAACCCCTCTGCCTCCGGTATGCCGAGGTCCGGCACCGTCCGTTCCACCGTCGGCCCGGGGGAGGGCCGGAGGCGGCTCATGGGCCGGGCCCCGAGAAGGCTGGCGGTGGTCGACAGCACCTTCCCCTTGGGGCCCACCACCTGGGAGAAGGTGTCGGCACGGGAAGCCGGCAGGCTGGCAGGGAGGTGCCCTCCCAGGCGGACCAGGGCCACCACGTCCTCCAGCTGGGTCCGGGCGGAGACGTCCACCCCCTGCTCCAGGGAACGGCCGAGCAGGGCCAGGAGCCCGAGGGAGCCGACCGCCAGGGCCGCTCCCACCACCATCACCGCGGCCAGGGTGGCCCTGGCCCTCACCGAGCCCAGCAGGAGCCGCAGGGCCTGGACCCGGTGCTCAGCCACCGTCGGCCGCCAAGCGGTAGCCAACGCCCCTCACGGTCTGGATCGCCTGCCGACCGAAGGGCAGGTCGACCTTGCGCCTCAGGTAGCGCACGTAGACCTCCACCACGTTGTCGTCACCGTCGAAGTCGAAGTCCCAGACGTGGTCCAGGATCTCCGCCTTGGAGCTGAGCTGGCCGGCCCGGCGCATCAAGAACTCGAGGAGGGAGAACTCCCTGGGGCTGAGGCGGATCTCGGTGTCCCCTCGCCGGCAGGTGTGGGTGGCGGGGTCGAGGCAGAGGTCCCCAGCGGTGAGGACGGCCGGACGCTCCCTTGCTCCCCGCCTCAGCAGGGCCCGGAGACGGGCGACCAGGACCACGTAGGAGAAGGGCTTGGCGAGGAAGTCATCGGCCCCGGTGTCCAGCGCCTCTGCTTCGTCCCACTCGCCAGCCTTGGCGCTCAGCATGAGGATGGGGGTCCAGTCTCCCTCGTCCCGGAGGGCGGCGCACAGCCGGTAGCCATTCACCTTGGGCAGCAGGATGTCGAGCACGATGGCGTCGTAGTCCCGGTCCCGGGCCAGCCAAAGCCCCTCCTCCCCGTCCAGGGCCACATCGACGGAGTAGCCCTCGGCTTCCAGGCCCCGCTTCAGGGCAGTGGCGAGCCGCCTATGGTCCTCCACCACCAAGACCCGCACAGGCTGACCTCGTCTCCCTGGACTCTGCTGCCTCGCCCATCCTGCCAGCTGACAGGGCCCCCGCGGCCGCCTCGCCCTCGGGCTGGCTCTCAGCCTCCTCTCAGCGCCGGGAGGCCACACTGGCCCTCGTGGTGAGTGCGCGCCTGGCCCGTCGGTGGTCGCTCAGGGTGGGCTCCGAGGTCGTCGGGCCCCGGGGCCTGGTGCTGCTGGGCCTCGGTGCGGCTCTGGCCGCCTCTCTGGCCGTCCTGGGCGCCAGCCGCCCGGGGGTCCCGGTCGCGGGGTCGTCCCTCGCTACCCACGCCGCCAGGTCCGCTCCTGCCAGGGGCGCCGCCCACCACGCCCACGGGTCCACCGCCCCGGCCACGAGGCACGCCGCTCGGCGGGGCCACCTCCCCCAGAAGCTCGGCCCTCCCCTCTCGTCCACGCCCTACGCCCAGTATGCGTTCCGGGTCTATCCCGGCCCGCGCTCCGCAGCCACCAGGCAGGCGCTTGCCGGGTTCCAGGTGAGGGTGACTCCCGAAGGGGGCCGGTTCAAGCTGACGGTGACGGTGAACGGGAGCGGCCAGCCCGCAGTGGCCAAGACCTACCCGGCTGGCGACAGGGTCTACTTCATCGAGGCCAGCCTGGGAGACGACGCGGGCAGCAGCGAGCTCAACCTGGGGGACGACGGGATCCTCGTCACCAACTCCCAGGGCCGGATCGTCCAGTAGCGGGAGGACGTCCCATGAAGACAGAAGGCAGGGAGGCCGACGGGCGCTGGGAGCCCTGGGCCGCGGCCGGCTCCCGGGTGGCCCTGGGGCTGGTCTTCGCCTGGTTCGGCGCCCACGAGCTGCTCCAGCCCCACCTGTGGACCGGCTACGTCCCCTTCCTCCGCCCCTCCTCCGGCCTGGCCACCGTGGCGGTCCTGGCCCACGGGGCCGTGCTGATGGTCCTGTCGGTCTCCCTGGTCTTCGGCGTCGCCCCCCGGCTGGCGGCAGGCATCGCCGCCGTCTTGATGGTGGAGATAGTGGTGTCCCTGGCCATCCCCGGTCTCAATGACATCGTGGCCAGGGATCTCGGCGTCCTGGGGCTGGCAGTGGCGGTGATGTCCCACCGCCACCAGCGCCTGGTGCTCACCAGGTGACCGGTTCCCCCCCGGCCCGGGCCTTCAGGCAGCTCTCAGCGGCCATCCGGCACACTGGACCGGTGACCACGGCTCGCCCTCGTGCCGGTCTACGCGGCCACCGGGACCGGGCAGACCCCGGCGTGGAGGCCAATGCCCGCCTGACGGGGATGACCGGCGCCCTGCTCGTGGCCATGCTCTTCGCCGAGGGTGTGACGATCCCCTTCATAGGTCCCCTAATCTCGTGGCACATAGGTATCGGCCTGGCCCTGATCCCTCCTGTGGTCCTGAAGCTGGGGTCCACCCTGTGGCGCTTTGCCCGCTATTACCTGCGTGACCCTCGCTACCGGCGGGCCGGGCCACCCCATCCCCTTCTCCGGGCCCTGGGGCCGGTGGTGGTGGTCACCACCGTGGCGGTGCTGGGTACGGGGGTCGCGTCCTGGCTCGCCGGCCCGGCTGACGGGATCCTTCTCACGCTGCACAAGGCCAGCTTCGTGCTGTGGTTCGGGGTCATGACCGTCCACGTCCTGGCCCATGCCCTGAGGGCAGCCCGGCTGGCCTGGGCCGACCGGTCAGCCGCCCTGGGCCGGCGCCGGCCCGCCCCCCATGCCCGGCTGCGCCAGGCGGCCGTCGTGGCCAGCCTGGTTGCCGGGGTGGGACTTGGGGTACTGACCCGGGGGATGGCCAGCGGCTGGGTCAACTGGGTCCATGCTGCGCACTGAGACCGAGCGCCGCGCCCCCCCCGGTGGCCCCCCCGCAGGGCCGCCCTCGGACCGGGGCCGCCACCACCGCCGGTCGCGCTGGCGGGTGTGGCGGCGCCGCCTGGCAGTGGTTGTCATCTTGGCCCTCGTCCCCATTGGTTGGTCGTGGGGGCACGCCGTGACGGTCCCCGGCAATGGCGGGGTGGCAGTGTCGACGGTGGAGTGGATCCGCTCCCACGGCGGCGGCTGGCTGGTGGCCGGGATCGAGAACTTCTGGTACCGCCTCCATGCTCCTCCCAAGGGAGGCAAGCCGCCGCCCGGGTACATCCGTCCCTCCCCGCGGGCCCCCAGGGCTCGCACGGCGTCGCCGCCCGGCACCGCTCGCACGGCGTCGCCGCCCGCCACCGCTCGCCATGCGACCGGGCCGCCGCACCTGCCGGCCCCCAAGCCCATCCCCACCATTGCCAAGCCGGCTCTTGCCGGTGAGGGCGTGTGGCACCCCGCCGGGCGGAAGGTGGATGGGCTGCCCGCCGTCTATGTGGCCGACATCCGCCCCGACACCGTCCATACCAGCCTGGTCACCGGGGTGGCGTGGATGGACCCCAAGCTGCTCACGGCCAAGATGTTCGCTGGCTCGGAGGAGCCGGGCGACGGGCCCTGGCCCTATGCCTCGCCCATCCCACCCAGCATGCGCAGGACCCTGGTGGCCACCTTCAACTCCGGGTTCAAGATGCAGGACGCCCATGGCGGGTACTACGCCTACGGCAAGCTGGCCCAGCCCCTGGTGAGGGGAGCGGCGTCCCTCGTCATCTACAAGAACGGGACCGTGAACGTCGGCTCCTGGGGAACCGAGGTCCGCATGACCCCCGAGGTGGCGGCGGTGCGCCAGAACCTCACCTTGATCATCGACCACGGCCACATGGTCCCCGGCCTGGCCACCTCCAACTTCGACCAGTGGGGGGCCACCGTTGACAACCAGGTCCTGGTGTGGCGCTCCGGGGTGGGGGTCACGGCCAACGGGGCCCTCCTCTACGCGGCGGGGAACGGCCTCTCGGTGTCATCCCTGGCCAACGTCCTCCTCCACGCCGGGGCGGTGAGGGCCATGGAGATGGACATCAACTACGAGTGGACGACGTTCTCCACCTTCGACCCGGCACCTGGCCAGCCGGCTGGCCCCGCCAACGCCCAGAAGCTCCTGCCCGACATGGACCACGGCGGGGAGCGCTACTTCCAGCCCTATGCCAGGGACTTCATCGCCATGTTCGCCCGCCCACTCCACGGGGTGGCCAGGAGGTAGCCGTAGCCGTCCACGGCTCCCTGGTGGGGGCACGGGCCGGTGACCATCCCTGAGGCGTCCCCGGGCCGGCGCTACCGTTGCTCCCCGATGGGCCAGAGCGCCCCCGAGGGCTTGAGGGAGCCACCGGCACCGGGGCGGCCGGTGGGGATCGCCGTGCTGGCCGAGGTGGCCGGTCCCGCCCCCCCACGGCGTGGGCGGCGGGGCCGGGCCGGCTGGCCCGCCCTGGTGGGAGCGGCAGTGGTGGCGTTCCTGGCTGGTGCGGTGGTGGGGGCCGTGTCGAACTGGTTCGACGCCCACCGGCTGGCCTTTGCGGCCCTGATCGGAGCGGTGGTGGTCTGGTGGCTGGTGCCCCTGGTGAGAGGCGCCTGGCGGGGGGAACCGCCGGGCGGGAGGGCGCTCGGATGGCTCGGAGCCGGGGCGCTGGCCCTGGTGCTGGCCGCCCTCGGGTGGGTCACCGTGGGTGTCCTGGTGGGCGTGGCAGCCTGCTGGCACCGCTACCGCCGGCCGAGGAGGAGAGGCCTCTACAGGCCGAAGGCCGCGGCCATGGACACCGACCGCCGGCTGCGTCCCAGGGGGGGCACGCCCAGCAGGTCCTCGGTGGTGCGCAGCAGCGAGTAGTGGTCGAAGTAGGTGGCCGAGCGGGTGCCGGGGCGGGTAGAGGGGGAGACGACTATGGCGGGAACGTGGTTGCCCGGCTCCCCTTCGTCGTAGACGATGAACAGGACCGTGCTGCCCGCCCGGTAGGCCGGGCTCCTCACGATGGCGGCTACCCACGCTGCCAGCCACCGGTCCCCCGTGGCCGTGGAGCAGTCGTGGGCGTCGTCGCACAGGTTGGGAGTGACGAACGAGAACGACGCCAGGTCCCCGCTGGCCAGGGCCCAGTGGAAGGCGCCCCTCGCCGGGCTGCCCATGGGGACGTCGTGGCGCCGGCAGGCGGGGCGGATGCCGACGTAGTAGGCGGCCGGATCGTGCTTGGCGGCGTACAGGCCCTGGTTGGTGAGCCAGCACCGTCCCGGCATGGACTCCTCGTAGGAGGCCCATGTGCGCCCGTGGGCCTCCAGGTCAGCGAAGAGCGAGGGAGCCGAGATGGCATGTTCGCCCGGGCTGCCGTCGTCGGTGACCCCGAAGGTGGACCCACCCGTGGCGGCCAGGTAGTTGGGCAGGGAGGGGTGGGCTACCCCGTGGTAGTTGGTGGCCAGGCCGCACTCCTTGGCGAGCGACGTCTGGAACGGGCCGGATGGCGACCCGATGACCGATGCGTAGGAACGGTTCTCCATCCAGATCCAGATCACGTGGTGGTAGGGGTGGGGCCGGGAGCGCCCGCAGGGGGAGAGCCGGGCCGCGGAGCGAGCCAACCGTTCCCGGGCCGGAGCGGGAAGGGGGCCTCCCGCCACGTTGCCACAGGCGGCGAGGACGGTCATCGTGACGAGCATGCCCACGGCCCCGCTCGTCCACCGTCGGCTCCCTGAAGGCTCCCGGGGGCCCACTCAGCAGCCGCCGGGAGGGCCGAAGGCACCTGCCCCCACCGCAGGGCTGTCCACCACCCCGCCGGGCCCGGGGCGGAGCACGGCTCCGAGGTGCACCACGTACCAGGCGCCGCGCCAGGAGATGAGCGAGGCGATGCCGAACGACCTCAGCTGGCCACCCTCCCGGTACAGCAGGCGGGAGCCGGGCACATGCCAGTAGCCGATCCGGTTGTAGCAGTCGCCCGGTGGGATCCAGGCCTCCTGCCAGGTGGGCACCTCCACCCGGAGGAGGTGGGCCTGAGCAGGATGGGGGCCGAGGAGGCGGTGGGCAGCCTGGATGTCAGCGGCGTACTCGGCCACCAGGCGCTGGTGCCAATCGGCGCCGGGGTCGGCGATGGCCTTCACCTGGAGATAGGCATCGAGCGGGAAGAAGGCGGCCATGGCGGGGCCGACCGATCCCTTGACCACGCCTCGCCACAAGGCCTCCATCCTGTCGTTGAAGGCGGCGTCGGTGGTGGGGCGGGCTGGGGTCTGCGGCAGCCGGCCGGGGTTCACCGTGGTGCTGGTGGTCGTGCTGGGGGGTGGGGGCGGCGGGCCCGGCCGGCGCTGGTGGTGGGCGGGCCGGCGGGGCCGGGTGAGGAGCGACCCCTGGTGGGGATTGGCCGCCAGGGCGTGCCGGGGGGCCTTGGGCTTGGCCGGGGCGCCGCAGGCGGCCAGGAGGAGGCAGAGAAGCGAAAGGAGAGCGGTGGCGGCTCCCGCCCCCCGTCCCCGGGACCGGGGCCGGCCCATCACCCTCCCGCCCGCCGCCTGATGCGCCCGTTCACCACGTCGGCAAGGACGGCGGCCCCCGACCGCTCCAGGTCGCGGGTGGCGGTCAGCAGGCTGACGGGTCCCTCCCGGGCCATCTCGACCAGGCGGTCGAGGGCCTCCGAGGCAGGAGGATGGCGCAGCTCGGCCCGGTAACGGCGGGAGAACTCGGAGAAGCGGGAGGGATCATGGCCGTACCAGGTGCGCAGCTCGGCGCTCGGGGCCACCTCCCTCATCCACTCGTCGAGCCGTGCCTTCTCCTTCTTCACCCCTCTCGGCCAAAGCCGGTCCACGAGTATGCGCCTGGCGTCACCAGGGCCCTGGTCGTCGTATATCCGCACCGCGCACGCCGGCATCAGCGCCAGGCTACGACGCGGGGTAAGTAGCATGCCGACCGATGAGCAGCTTCGGAGCCCGCCGGCCCCTCACCGTGGGAGGGGACACCTACTCCATCCATCCCCTGGACCAGGTGGAGGGGTGGGCCCGCCTCCCCTACTGCTTGAAGGTGCTGCTGGAGAACCTGCTGCGCCAGGAGGCCAGGGGCCTGGTGGGGCCCGAGCAGGTCCAGTCCCTGGCCTCCTTCGACCCCCGGGCCCCCCACGGGGCCGAGATCCAGTTCGCCCCGGCCCGGGTCCTCCTGCAGGACTTCACCGGGGTGCCCTGCGTGGTGGACCTGGTGGCCATGAGGGACGCCATGGCCCAGCTGGGGGGGGACCCCTCCCTCATCAACCCCCAGGTCCCCGCCGAGCTGGTGATCGACCACTCCGTGGTGGCCGAGGCCGCCGGGCGCAGGGACGCCTTCCGTATCAACGCCGAGGTGGAGGCGGCCCGCAACCGGGAGCGCTACCAGCTCCTCAGGTGGGCCCAGCAGGCCTTCGACAACCTCTCGGTCGTCCCCCCCGACACCGGCATCTGCCACCAGGTGAACCTGGAGTACCTGGCCCGGGTGGTGTTCTCCGAGGAGGGCCCCGACGGCCTCCTGGCCTACCCCGACACCTTGGTGGGCACCGACTCCCACACCACCATGGTGAACGGCCTGGGGGTGCTGGGCTGGGGGGTGGGGGGCATCGAGGCCGAGGCGGCCATGTTGGGCCAGCCCATCACCATGCTGGTGCCCCAGGTGGTGGGCGTGCGCCTGAGCGGGGAGCTGGCCGAGGGGGCCACGGCCACCGACTTGGTCCTCACCGTGGCCGAGCTGCTCCGGCGGGTCGGCGTGGTGGGCAAGATGGTGGAGTTCTTCGGGCCCGCCCTTGGGTCCATCCCCCTTGCCAACCGGGCCACCATCGCCAACATGAGCCCGGAGTACGGCTCCACCTGCGCCATCTTCCCTGTCGATGAGGAGACCCTCTCCTACCTGCGCCTCACGGGGCGCCCTCCCGAGCGGGTGGCCCTGGTGGAGGCCTACGCCAAGGCCCAGGGCCTCTGGCACGAGCCGGGGGAGCCCGCCGCCTACAGCCAGGTGGTGGACCTGGACCTGGCCTCGGTGGAGCCCTCCATCGCCGGGCCCAGGCGGCCCCAGGACCGCATCCCCCTGCGCCAGGCCCATCGGGCCGTGGGCGCCACGCTCGGCGATCCCCGGCCGGTCCCGGTCACCTTCCCCGACGGCACCAGCGCCACCTTGGACCACGGCCATGTGGTCATCGCCGCCATCACCTCTTGCACCAACACCTCCAACCCCGAGGTCATGGTGGCGGCCGGGCTCCTGGCCAAGGCGGCGGTGGAGCGGGGCCTCGAGGCCAAGCCCTGGGTGAAGACCTCGCTGGCCCCGGGGTCCCGGGTGGTGAGCGACTACCTGGAAAGGGCCGGCCTCACCCCCTACCTGGACAAGCTGGGCTTCAGCCTCGTGGGCTACGGCTGCACCACCTGCATCGGCAACTCGGGCCCCCTCATCGAGGAGGTGGGCAAGGCGGTGGAGGACCACGACCTCACCGTGTGCTCGGTGCTGTCGGGCAACCGCAACTTCGAGGGCCGCATCCATCCCCAGTGCAAGATGAACTTCCTCGCCTCCCCGCCCCTGGTGGTGGCCTACGCCCTGGCCGGCACCATCAGGGCCGACCTCACCGGCGAGGCCCTGGGGGAGGACCCCGAGGGCCGCCCGGTGTACCTGAGGGACATCTGGCCCTCGGCCCAGGAGGTGGACCGGGTCGTGAGCCAGTGCCTGAGAGCCGACATGTTCGGGGCCGACTATGCCGATGTGTACAAGGGCAACGAGGCCTGGCAGGCCCTGGCGGTGCCCGAGGGGGACATGTTCTCCTGGGACCCCTCCTCCACCTACGTGCGCCGGCCCCCCTTCTTCGACGACATGGGCCCCGAGCCCGAGCCCCTGGGGGACATCACCGGGGCCCGGGTGCTCGCCCTCCTCGGCGACTCGGTGACCACCGACCACATCTCACCGGCCGGCTCCATAAGGGCCGACTCCCCGGCGGGGCGCTACCTGGTCGAGCACGGGGTGAGGCCGGCCGACTTCAGCTCCTATGGGGCCAGGCGGGGCAACCACGAGGTGATGGTGCGGGGCACCTTCGCCAACATCCGCCTCCACAACCTCTTGGTCCCCGGGGTGGAGGGAGGGGTGACCCGCCACCTGCCCGACGGGGCCCCGATGCCCATCTACGACGCCGCCATGGCCTATGCCGACGAGGGGGTTCCCCTCATCGTGGTGGCGGGGGCGGAGTACGGCTCGGGCTCCTCTAGGGACTGGGCCGCCAAGGGGCCCCTCCTCCTCGGGGTGAGGGCCGTGCTGGCCTCCTCCTTCGAGCGCATCCACCGCTCCAACCTGATCGGCATGGGGATCCTGCCCCTCCAGTTCCCCGAGGGGGAGTCAGCCTCCACTCTCGGGCTCACCGGGGAGGAGGTCTACTCCATCACCGGCCTGGGGGGCGGGGGCCCCCTCCCCGAGGAGGTCACGGTGGAGGTGGACAAGGGGGGCAGCACCAGGACCCTCAGGGCCACCGTGCGCATCGACACCCCGGCCGAGGAGGCCTACTACCGCCACGGGGGGATCCTCCGCTACGTGCTGCGCCAGCTCCTTGCCCGCTGAGGGCCAGGCCGGCCGGGAGGGGGGGACCGGACCCGGTGTGCCACGCCACCCGGCGTTAGGCTCGCCCCGGGACCAAGGAGGGCAAGGGATGGGCGCACAGGGAGAGGAGCCGGGCCGGCCGCTGGTCTTCCGGCGGGGGACGATCGTGACCATGGACGACGCCAGGCAGGTCCTGCCCGAGGCGGACCTGCTGGTCGTGGGGCAGAGGATCGAGGCCGTGGGCCCCTCGCTGGCCGTGCCCGAGGGGACCCTGGAGGTCGATGCGGCCGGGGGGATCCTCATGCCGGGGATGATCGACACCCACCGGCACATGTGGCAGACGGCCATGAGGGGCTACGGCGCCGACTGGACCCTCACCCAGTACTTCGTCTGGTACTACCTGGAGCACGGCAGGCTGTTCCGCCCCGAGGACGTCTACGCCGGCAACCTGCTCTCGGCTCTCGAGTCCCTGGAGGCCGGGGTCACCACCACCGTCGACTGGTCCCACGGCCTGCAGACCGTGGACCATGCCGAGGCTGCCCTCGATGCCCTGGAGGCGGTCCCCGGCCGCTTCGTCCTCGCCTACGGGAACATCCAGGCCGGGCCCTGGGAGTGGTCGACAAGGCCGGAGTTCGCCGACTTCGTGAAGCGGAGGATCCCGGTGGGCGACGACATGCTGGGCTTCCAGCTGGCCTTCGACGTCACCGGCGACCCGTCCTTCCCCGAGCGGGCCGCCTTCGAGGTGGCTCGCGAGCTGGGGGTGCGGGTGACGACCCATGCCGGGGTCTGGGGGGCCACTGGTGATGACGGGATCCGGCTCATGCACGACCATGGCTTCGCCACCCCTGGCACCATCTACGTGCACGCCGCCACCTTGAGCCACGACTCCTACCACCGGATCGCCGCCACCGGGGGGGTGGTGTCGGTGGCCACCGAGAGCGAGCAGAGTTGCGGGCAGGGCTACCCACCCACCTGGGCCCTGCGGTCCCACGGCATACCGGTGAGCCTCTCCATGGACACCAGCGTGTGGTGGAGCGCCGACCTGTTCTCGGCCATGCGCGCCACGCTCGGCGCCGACCGGGCCCGTGAGCACCTCGAGGCCCATGCCAAGGGGGAGACGGTCACGCACTGCCACCTGCGCGCCGAACAGGTGGTGGAATGGGCTACCCGGGGCGGCTCCAGGGCCCTCGGCCTGGACGGCCTGGTGGGTAGCCTGGAGCCCGGCAAGAAGGCGGACGTGGTGCTGATCAAGAACGGCTCCTCACCGGCGATGTTCCCTCTCCTCAACCCCTACGGCCACATCGCCTTCCAGGCCCAGCGAGGGGATGTCCACACCGTCCTCGTCAACGGCCGGCTGGTGAAGCACGAGCACCGCCTGGTCGGTGTCGACCTGGCCTCGGCCCGCCGGGCGGTTGAGTCCACGGTGGAGCACCTGCGCTCCTCCCTGGGGGAGGAGGCGTGGGTGAAGGGCATGAACCCCGACATCCCCGAGACCAGGGTCCTCGACAACCCCTACACCTATACCGAGTACCGGAGCGCATCCACCCATGCAGACCCGGGTCGGCGACCCCCGGCGGGGGAGGAGGCCGGCCGTGGCCGGTGACGGCAGGCCCCCGGCCGGGTCAGGGCCGGGCTCCGGGCCCCTCGGTGGCCTGCTGGTCGCCGACTTCTCCCGCATCCTGGCCGGCCCCTACTGCACCATGATGCTGGCCGACCTGGGGGCGGACGTGGTGAAGGTGGAGGCTCCGAGAGGGGACGACTCCCGCACCTGGGTACCTCCCGAGCGCAACGGGGTGTCCACCTACTACCTGGCGATCAACCGCAACAAGCGCTCGGTGGTGCTCGACCTCTCGGTCCCCCGGGACCTGGAGGCCGCCCGTCAGCTGGCCAGGCGGGCGGACGTCATGGTGGAGAACTTCAAGCCGGGTGGCCTCTCCCGCTTCGGCCTGGACTACGCCACGGTGAGCGCTGCCAACCCGGGCATCGTCTATGCCTCCATCACCGGGTTCGGCTCCTCCCCGAGGGCCAAGTCCCTTCCCGGCTACGACCTCATGGTGCAGGCCATATCGGGCCTGATGAGCCTCACCGGCGACCCCGAGGGCCCCGCCTTCCGGGCCGGCATCTCGGTCTTCGACGTCATGGCGGGCATGCACGCCACCATCGGCATCCTGGCCGCCCTGTCCCACCGCCGGCAGACCGGCCAGGGCCAGCACGTGGAGGTGAGCCTCCTGGCCTCGGCCCTCTCCGGTCTGGTCAACCACGCGTCTGCCTACGTCTCGGGCGGGGTGGTCCCCTACCGGATGGGCAACGCCCACCCGAGCCTCTTCCCCTACGAGCCCCTGCCCACCGCCGACGGCGAGCTGGTGGTCATCGCCGGCAACGACCTCCAGTTCCAGGCCCTGGTGAAGGTGCTCGGCCTGGAGGACCTGGCAGCCGACCCCAGGTTCGCCCACAACCAGGACCGGACGGCTCACCGGGACGAGCTGCGCCCCCTCCTGGTCCGGCGGCTGGCCACCAGGACCTCGAGGGAGTGGTTCGACGACCTGATCGCAGCGGGCGTCCCCTGCGCCCCCATCAACACCCTGGACGCCGGCGTGGCCTTCGCCGAGGAGGTGGGCCTCGAGCCGGTGGTGAAGGTGGGCGAGGGGGAGGCCGCCCTTCCGATGGTCCGCAATCCCATCACGTTCTCCCGGACCGCTCCCGCCTACCGCCTGCCACCTCCCCGGCCCGACGAGCAGGGTGAGGAGATCCGCCGCTGGCTCCTGTCCCCTGAAGGGGACGCGGAACGGTGAGCGCCGACGGGTACCCCACGTCGCTTGGCACCTCCGACCCGGCGAGTATCCGCCTGCTGGGCCAGGACCTGGCCCGGGACCTCATGGGAAGGGTCGGCTTCGGGGAGCTCGCCTTCTGGCTGGTGGCAGGGCACCGGCCCAGCCCGGGGCAGCTCAGGGTGTTCGAGGCGGTGCTGGTGGCCCTGGCCGACCATGGCTTCACGCCCACCGCCATCGCCAGCCGGCTCACCTACCTGAGCGCCCCCGACTCCTTGCAGGGGGCTCTGGCGGCGGGCCTGCTGGGTGGAGGGTCCCGCTTCCTCGGGGTCACCGAGGACACCGGCCTCTTCCTCTCCTCGGCTCTCGCCTCCCACCAAGGGCCGCTGCCCACCGATGAGCGGGGATGGGACGCCATGGCCCTCGAGGTGCTCACCGGGGCCAGGGCCGCCGGGAGGCTCGTCCCCGGCCTGGGGCACCCCGTGCACAAGGACGTCGATCCCCGCACTCCCGTCCTCATCCGGCTGGCGGAGGAGGAAGGGACCAAGGGCCCCCACCTCGCCCTCTACGAGGCCGTGGGCCGTGTCCACCCCCGGGTTATCGGCCGTCAGCTGCCCCTGAACGGGGCCGGGGTGTGCGGCGCGGCGCTGGCCGACCTGGGCCTGCCCATCCCCATGCTGCGGGGCTTTGCCCTCCTGGCCCGCACGGCCGGCCTTCTCGGCCAGCTGGCCGAGGAGCTGCGGCGCCCGGTGGCCATGGACATGTACCTGCACATCGACCGCGCTGCCCGCTACGTTCCCTGGGACGAGTAGGAGCCCATGGCCACCATTGCGGCGGTGATCGCCTCCACCCACCACCCCTTCTACTACCGGGCCAGCACGGCCCCTGCGCCCGAGCGTCCTCCGTTCGCCCAGGAATGGGTCGGCAAGGTGGAGGCCTTCCGCCAGACGCTGACCCGGGCCCGGCCCGACGTCCTGGTGCTGGTCGGCTCGGACCACTTCCACCAGCTGTGGCTGGACAGCATGCCCCAGTTCCTTGTCGGGAGCGCCCCCTTCTACGACGCCAACTGGTACAACGAAGAGCGCGAGTTCGGCCTGCCGAGGATGCTCCTGACCGGCCACCTCGGCCTCTCCCGCCATCTCCTCCGGGGAGGCCTCGACGCCGGGTTCGACCTGGCCTTCTCCAACGAGCTGCGGCTTGACCACAGCGTCACCTGCCCCATCATCACCCTGCGGCCTCAGAACGACCTGCCCGTGGTACCGGTGTACACCAACATCTTCGCCCCGCCCCTGCCTCAGCCCGCTCGCTTCGTCGAGCTGGGCAGGACCCTGCGCCGGCTCGTGGAGTCCTGGGAGAGCGACCTGCGGGTGGCCATCATCGGCACCGGGCACCTCTCGCTGGAGCTGGGCGGGCCCCGGCAGTTCGGCCCCCATGGTCCCGATCCCGAGTTCGACGCCAAGGCTGTCCAGTGGATAGCCACCGCCGACGTGGAGGGGGCCTTGGCCGAGGTGACCCTGGAGAGCCTGTGGGCCCCGGGCAACGCCACTCACGGCTTCATGGACTTCCTGCTCATGATGGGGGTGGCCGGCGACGGGGTGAAGGCCGACTACGTCGACACCCTCGACCTGTTCCACACCATGGAGGCCTACTTCACGTGGTACCCCGAGGCGGCCCGGTGAGCCGGTACCTCGTGGACAAGTTCCTCTACACGGTCGACCGGGACCCTGAGCTGGTCGAGAGGTACCGCTGCGACCCTGTCGGGACGGTGGAGTGGTGGGAGAGGAACCAGGCCAACCTGCTCCTCAGGTGCCACGCCGGCGAGTCCTCCACCTGGCTCTCCTTCGAGGAGGAGGAGCGGGCCGCCCTGCGGGCCCACGACTACCCCAAGCTCTACGAGCTGGGGGCCCATCCCTTCCTCACCCTCACGCTGTTCATCGCCATGTTCGAGCGGGACCACCCCGAGCCCCTGGGCTTCCAGCGGGAGTACGCCTCCCGGCTCTCCCCCTGGCTGGGGAGGCCCCAGCCCGACATCACCACCTGATGCCCCGGTGAAGGCCGCCCTCCTCACCCACTACGGCCAGCCGCCCCGCCGGAGCGACGCTCCCGACCCCGAGGTGGCCGAGGGCCAGGTGCTGGTCGAAGTGGAGGCCGCCCCCATCTCGCCCCTGGACGTCTTCCTCGCCAGCGGCAGCTCCTACTTCGGGGCCCCGCCCTTGCCCTACGTGCCTGGCGTGCAGGGCGTGGGCCTGGTCCGGGGGGGATCGGGCCTCGGCCGGAGGGTGTGGTTCCAGACCGGGGCGGGGATCCGGCCCGGCGAGAACGGGGCCATGGCCGAGCTGGTGGCGGTCCCGCCCGAGGGCCTGGTCGAGGTCCCCGAAGCCGTGGGCAGCGCGGCGGCAGCGGCCCTGGGGCTCTCGGCCGTGGCTGCCTGGGAGGCCCTGTCCGGCCGGGCCCGCCTCCAGCCTGGTGAGCGCGTCCTCGTGCTGGGCGCCAGCGGCGCGGTGGGGCAGGTGGCCCTCCAGGCGGCGCGCATTCTGGGGGCCGGCTACGTGGCCGGGACGGCCCGGTCCCCCGAGGGACGGGAGGCGGTCATGTCCAGGGGCGCCGACGCCGCGGTCGACCCCACCGGCGAGGACGTGGGCGAGTTGGCCGGGCGGTTCGAGGCCGCCTGCGGCGGGCCGGTCGATGTGGTGATCGACCCCATCTTCGGCCTGGCGGCCAGCGCCGCCCTGCGGGCCCTCGGGCCGGGGGGCCGCCTGGTGCAGCTCGGGAGCGCAGCGGCGGAGACAGCCACCTTCGACTCGGCCACCATCCGCGGCCGCAGCCTCTCCATCCTCGGCTACACCAATGCATCCCTCGGGGCGGCCGAGACCTCTGCCGCCCTCGGCACCGTGCTGGGCCACGCCGCTGCCGGCCGCATCGGCCTGGCCTTTGACACCGCCCCGCTGGCGGAGGTCGAGCAGGCCTGGCGCCGACAACAGGAGGGCAAGGCGACCAGCAGGGTGGTCCTGGTGCCGTGACGGACCTCCCCCTGTTCCCAACCAGCCTGGTGGGCAGCCTGCCCCAGCCGGACTGGCTCGTCGACAGGACCAGGCTGGCCTCCCGGCTCCCGCCCCGGGCCCGGGCCAGGGAGCTGTGGCGGGTGGCGCCCGAGTGGCTGGAGCAAGCCCAGGACGATGCCACCGAACTGGCCATCGCCGCCCAGGTCGAGGCGGGGCTGGACATCATCACGGACGGCGAGATCCGCCGGGAGAGCTACTCCAACCGCTTCGCCACCGCTCTCGAAGGGGTGGACGTAGACAACCCTGGCGTCGCCATGGACCGCAGTGGACGCCCCAACCCGGTCCCGAGGGTCGTGGGCCCCATCCGCCGGCGCCACCCGGTGCTGGTGAGGGACGCCCTCTTCCTGCGCCAGCGCACCGACCGCCTGGCCAAGATGACCGTTCCGGGGCCCTTCACCATGTCCCAGCAGGCCCAGGACGACTTCTACGGCGACGCCCGTGCGCTGGCCCTGGCCTTCGCCGAGGTGGTCAACGCCGAGGTCCGGGACCTGTTCGCCTGCGGCATGGACATCGTCCAGCTGGACGAGCCCTACATGCAGGCCCGCCCCGAGGCGGCCCGGGAGCACGGCCTGGAGGCCCTGCAGCAGGCGCTGGAGGGGGTTCCGGGCCGGACAGCGGTGCATGTCTGCTTCGGCTATGCCGCCATCGTCCATGGCCGCCCCCCCGCCTACTCCTTCCTGGCCGAGCTGGCCGGTGTGCCCGTTGACCAGGTATCCATCGAGACGGCCCAGTCCGGCCTGGACTGTTCGGTCCTGCGCCAGTTGCCTGGCAAGCAGATCATCCTCGGGGTCCTCGACCTCTCCGACCCGGCGGTGGAGGACCCTCAGGTGGTGGTGGACCGGGTGGAGCGGGCGCTGGAGCACCGGGAGGCCCGGGACCTCGTCCTGGCCCCCGACTGCGGCATGAAGTACCTCCCCCGTCACTCGGCCCTGGGCAAGATGCGGTCCCTGGTGGAGGCGGCGAAGTTGCTTCGCCAGCGTCAGCAGGCCATCCCGGACCGTTGACTTGCCCGGATGGGCGGGGTTACCCTGCCCGGCGCACCCCCGATCGCATGGCATCCCCGGACCCTCCCTACGACGAGCCTGCATACCGCTCCTCGGCCCTGCGGGCCCCCCGGAGACCGCTGGTGCCCCTGCCCGGCGGCCCTACCGAGGCGAGCGGGCCGGTGTTCGGAGAGGACGAGGTGGAGCCCGGGGACGCCGACCTGACCTGCCACCACGAGGGAGAACCCCTGGGACAGCGCATCAACGTGTCCGGCCGCCTCCTAGACGGGGACGGGAGGGCCGTGGCCGGCCAGCTGGTCGAGATCTGGCAGGCCAACGCGGCCGGCCGCTACGCCCACGAGGTGGACCAGCACCCCGCCCCCCTGGACCCCAACTTCACCGGGGCCGGCCGCTGCCTCACCGGCCCTGACGGCAGCTACCGGTTCGTCACCATCAAACCCGGCGCCTACCCGTGGAGGAACCACCCCAACGCCTGGCGCCCGGCCCACATCCACTTCTCGGTCTTCGGGCGAGCCTTCACGGAGCGTTTGGTGACCCAGATGTACTTCCCCGGCGATCCGTTGCTGGCCCATGACCCCATCTACCTCTCGGTGCGGGACGAGCAGGCCCGGGAGAGGCTGGTGTCCAGCTTCGACTGGCAGACCACGGAGGAGGAGTGGGCCCTCGGCTACCGCTTCGACGTGGTGCTCGGTGGCCACCTGGCCACACCCGTGGAGGGGCTCCGGTGAGAGGGCCCACGCCGTCCCAGACGGTGGGCCCCTTCTTCCGGTTCGGCCTGGCGTGGCTGGCAGGGCGGGACCTGGTGGCCGAGGGCCATCCCGGCCTCCTCAGGCTGCACGGGGTGGTCCGCGACGGGGAGGGTGACCCGGTGACCGATGCGGTGGTGGAGATCTGGCAGGCCGACCCCGCCGGCAAGTTCCCGCCCCGCTCCCCGAGCGGTTGGCGCGGCTTCGGTCGCTGCCTCACGGGTCCCGATGGCGGCTACTCCTTCGCCACGGCCAAGCCGGGGAGAGTGGACGGGATGCAGGCTCCCCACATAGACATCTCGCTCTTCGCCCGGGGGCTCCTGCAGCGCCTGGTCACCAGGGTCTACTTCCCTGACGAGGGCCCCGCCAACTCCTCGGACCCTGTCCTCACCTCCCTGCCCGACCCCTCCCGGGCCGAGACCCTGGTGGGGGTGCCCGACGGGCTGGGGCTGCGCTTCGACATGTGCCTCCAGGGCCCCGGGGAGACGGTGTTCTTTGCCTGGTGAACTCTTCGGCCCCATCCTCGTTACCGACGCCCTCTTGGATGCCACCGGGGACAGGGCCTGGCTCCAGGCATTGCTCGAGGCCGAGGCGGCCCTGGCCGATGCCGAGGCGGAGGTGGGGGTGGTGCCCCCCGAGGCGGCCCGGGCCATCGGTGCCGCCTGCCGTGAGGTGAGCCTGGATGCGGGCCAGCTCGGGCGGGCCGCCCGGGCGGGAGGCAATCCGGTCATACCCTTGGCCGCCGCCCTGCGCCGAGCCGTGCCCGACGGAGCCCGGCCCTGGGTGCACTGGGGTGCCACCAGCCAGGACATCCTCGATACGGCGGCCATGCTGGTCTCCAAGCGGGCGCTGGCCCTCATAGAAGCTGACCTGGCCGGGCTGGCCCGGGAGTGCGCCAACCTGGCCCACGCCCACCGCCACACGCTGATGGTGGGCCGAACCCTCCTGCAGCCGGCGGTCCCGATCACCTTCGGCCTCAAGGCCGCGGGCTGGCTGGTGGCGACCCTGGACGCCCGGCGGGACCTCGTGCACGCCGCAGGCGAACTGGCCGCCCAGCTGGGAGGGGCGGCAGGCACCCTGGCATCACTGGGAGACCAGGGGCCGGCGGTGGCGGCCCTCTTCGCCCACAAGCTCGGGCTGGCTGAGGCGGTCCTGCCCTGGCACACAGCCCGCCAGCGGGTGGCGCGCCTGGCTTGTGCCCTCGGGACGGCTGCCGGCACGGCGAGCAAGGTGGCCTGGGACGTGGCCCTGCTGATGCAGGCCGAGGTGGGGGAGGCCACCGAGCCGGCCGCGCCGGGACGGGGAGGGTCCTCCACCATGCCCCACAAGCGCAACCCGGTGGGGGCGGCGGTGGTGGGGGCGGCTTGCCGGCAGGCACAGGCCCTGGTGCCGGTCCTCCTCCAGGCCGTGGTGGCCGAGCACGAGAGGGCCGTGGGCGCCTGGCAGGCGGAGTGGGGGAGCCTCTCGGAGCTGTTGGCCCTGGCGGGCGGGGCCGTGGCCCGGACCCGGGAGACGGTGGCCGGGCTCGAGGTCCATGCCCCTGTCATGGCGAGCAACCTGGAGCGCAGCCGGGGTGCGGTGATGGCAGAGCGGGTGAGCTTGGCCCTGGCGCCCCGTCTCGGCCGGGAGGAGGCCGCGGCGGCGGTGGCACGGGCGATAGCGTCGGGCCGGGACCTGGGGGACGAGTTGGGTGCCGAGGGCCTGGTGGGTGAGGACGAGAGGGCCCAGTGGCTCGATCCCCGCTCCTACCTGGGAGCGACCGGCACCTGGATCGACCGGGCCCTCGAGGCCTGGGGGGAAAGGCGGTGAGCTAGCGATGGCACTGGTGGTGGACGACCCGCCCTTCAGGGCGGACCACGTGGGCAGCCTGCTGCGCCCGGCGCGGTTGTTGCGGGCCCGGGAGGCGGCGGCCTCAGGGCGCCTGGGCGCCGACGAGCTGCGGGCCGTCGAGGACGACGCCATCCGGGAGGCGGTGGCCATGCAGGAAGGCGTGGGCCTGCGCTCGGCGACCGACGGGGAGTTCCGCCGGGCCTCGTGGCATATGGACTTCATCTACCAGCTGGGAGGCATCAGCCGGGCCGAGGAGTCCCTCGTCGTGCGCTTCCACCGCCAGTCCGGTGACCTGGAGTTCACGCCGTCGTCCCTCCGGGTGCACGACCGGGTGCACCTGGACAAGCCCATCTTCGCCGAGGACTTCGCCTTCCTCAGGGCCACCGTGACCTCGTCCACCCCCAAGCTCACCATCCCGTCCCCCAGCATGGTCCACTACCGGGGGGGCAGGGCCGCCATCGACCCCTCCGTGTACCCCGACCTGGACCAGTTCTGGGAGGACCTCTCCGCTGCCTACGCGGCCGAGGTGGCCGCCCTGGCCGAGCTGGGCTGCACCTACCTGCAGCTCGACGACACCAGCCTGGCCTACCTGAACGACCCGGCCCAGCGGGCCGAGCTGGCCGCCAAGGGTGGTGACCCCGAGCGCCAGCACCTGCGCTACATCGCCCAGATCAATGCTGCGCTGGCGGGCCGGCCGCCCGGCATGCGGGTCACGACCCACATGTGCCGCGGGAACTTCCGATCCGCCTGGGTGGCCGAGGGCGGCTACGACTTCGTGGCCGAGGCGCTCTTCGGAGAGCTCCAGGTGGACGGCTTCTTCCTCGAGTACGACGACGACAGGTCAGGGGGTTTCGAGCCGCTGCGCTTCGTGCCTCCCGGCAAGCGGGTGGTGCTGGGCCTGGTCACCACGAAGCAGGGCCGGCTGGAGGACAAGGACCATCTCAAGCGGCGCATCGAGGAGGCCAGCCGCTTCGTCCCCTTGGAGCAGCTCTGCCTGTCGCCCCAGTGCGGCTTTTCCTCGACCATGGAGGGCAACAGCCTCACCTATGACGAGCAGCTGGCCAAGCTGGCCCTGGTGGTGGAGGTGGCCGGGGAGGTGTGGGGAGAAGGGTAGGCCTGGGCGCCAGGAGGCGGGGCCCCCGGGCGGCGTGGTGGGGGACCTGCCCTTCCCTGGTGGGCCCACCAGGTCACCTGCCCTCGGCGCCCTGCAGCTCAGCCGCTCTCCCGTCCTTGCCCTGGAGGCGGCGCAGCTCCGGGAGGGGGATGTGGCAGCGAACGGCGTGGCCGGGCTCCACCTCGGTGAGCGGGGGCTCGGTGGACTCGCACAGCCCGCTGGCCAGCCTCCTCGGGCAGCGGGTGTGGAACACACAGCCCGAGGGCGGGTTGGCCGGGCTCGGGATCTCGCCGCCGAGCCGTATGCGCTCCCCTGCCTGGCCGTCCAGGCTGGGCACAGCGGAGAGGAGGGCCTCGGTGTAGGGGTGGTGGGGGCCGGCGAACACGGTCTCGGCCGGCCCGTGCTCCATCAGCCTCCCGAGGTAGAGCACGGCGATCCTGTCGGACAGGTAGCGGACCACGCCGAGGTCGTGGGAGATGAACAGGTAGGTGACGCCCTCGCGGCCCTGCAGGTCGGCGAGGAGGTTGAGTATCGCGGCCTGGACCGAGACATCGAGCGCCGAGGTGGGCTCGTCGCACACCAGGACCCTCGGTGAGCCGGCGAAGGCGCGGGCGATGGCCACCCGCTGCTTGAGCCCGCCGGAGAGCTGGGCGGGGCGAAGCGGTAGGTGGCGCTCCTCCATGCGGACCGAGCGCACGATCTCGAGCAACCGGTCCTGGCGGGCCCGGCCGGACAGGCCGGCCAGCTTGGTGAGGGCACGGCCGATGATGTGGCGCACGCTGTGGCGCCGGTTGAGGGCCGAGTCGGGGTTCTGGAACACGATCTGCATGGCCCGTCGCTGCTCCTGTGCCCGCCGGAGGGCGGTGGGCGCCAGGGATCGGCCCTCGAGCTCCAGGGCCGATCCCCCGTCAGGGGCGACCAGGCCGACCAGCACCTTGGCCAGGGTGGTCTTGCCGCTGCCGGACTCGCCCACCAGCCCCAGGGTCTCCCCCGGGTACAGGCTGAGGTCTATGTCGCTCAGGGCCCGGACCTTCTCGTTGCGCACGGCGAAGGTCTTGGAGACGCCCCGCATGGCGATGAGGGGAGTGGTGGAGCCCGTCCAGGGGCCGTCCGGCTCCTGCCCCGCGCTCACCGTTGCGGCGTCGGCCTCGGGCAGGTCGGGGGCCCGCTGGTGGTAGTGGCAGCGAGACCCTCGGGTCTCGCTCACCTGGTACATGGGGGGGGACTCCACTGTGCAGCGCTGGTCGGCCAGGCGGCAGCGGGGCGCGAAGATGCAACCGGCCGCCACCTCGCCCGGTGCGGGCAGGAACCCCGGGATGGTGTCGAGGCGGGACACGCCCTTGCGGTGCCTGCGGGCCGGCACGCAGCGCAGGAGCCCGACCGTGTAGGGATGACGGGGCTGGCCGAACAGCTCCCCGGCCGGGCCCTGCTCCACTATCTCGCCGGCATACATCACGCCCACCTGGTCGCACATGCGGGCGATCACGGCCAGGTTGTGGCTGATGAACAAGATGGCGGTGTGGAGCTCCTGGCGCAGCGAGGCGATCAGGTCCAGCACCTCCGCCTCGACGGTGGCGTCGAGGGCGGTGGTGGGCTCGTCCAGGACGAGCAGGGAAGGCTGGGAGGCGAGGGCCATGGCGATGACCACCCTCTGGAGCATCCCGCCGGACAGCTGGTGAGGGTACGAGCGCATCACCCGCCGGGGGTCTGGGATCTGCACCCGGCCCAGGGCCTCCCCGGAGCGCTCCATGGCCTCCCGCCTGGGGACCCCGGCCAGCTCGAAGACCTCGGCAACCTGCCTGCCCACCTTGATGGAAGGGTTCAGGGCCCGGCCCGGCTCCTGGTAGACCATGGCCACCTTGCGGGCCCGCAGGCGCCGCAGGGCCTCAGGGCCCAGCCGGGACACGTCCTCGCCGTCGAGCCGGATGGTCCCGGCCGAGACCCGCCCGTTGCGGGCCAGATAGCGCGGTATGGCCAGGGCGGTGGTGGACTTCCCGCAGCCCGATTCGCCCACCAGGCCGAAGGAGTCCCTCCTGCCGATGGTGAAGGAGACGTCGCGGACGGCCAGGCGGTCGGCCCCCCTCACCTTGTAGCTGATGTCGAGGTGGCTGACCTCGAGGGCCGGGGCCTCGGCCCCAGGGGCGGGGGCGGCCCCGCTCATTGGATGACGACCGCCTCGATGGAGTCGGCAACCAGGTTGATGGCTATCACCAGGCTTGCTATGGCGAGGGCCGGGAACAGCGTCTCCCACCAGTACCCGGCGGAGAGGTAGCCGGCGTTGGCGGCGATGTCCGCCCCCCAGTCAGGCGTAGGGGGCCTGATGCCGAACCCCAGGAAGGAGAGCGTGGCCACGGTGAATATGGCGTACCCCAGGCGCACCGTGAACTCGACCAGGATCGGGCCCCCCACATTGGGGAGGATCTCGGCGAACATTATGTGCAGGGCGCTCTCCCCCCGGAGGCGGGCGGCGGCGATGTAGTCGAGGTCCCGCTCCTGCAGCACGGCCGTGCGGACGGTGCGGGCGATGAGCAAGGCGAAGGCGAACCCGATGACCAGGACCAGGGTGAGCTCGGAGGGTCCGGCGGCGACCACGAACAGGAAGGCCACGATGATCACCGGCAGGGCCAGAACGGCTTCCACCACTCGCCCGACGACGTTGTCCACCAGCCCCCCGAAGTAGCCCTGCACCAGCCCGATGGCGGTGCCGGCCACGGTGCCGAGCATGGTGGCCAGGGGGGATATGACCAGGATGTCCCTGGACCCGGCTATGACCCGCGACAGGACGTCGCGACCCAAGGAGTCGGTGCCGAGCCAGTGGGTGGCCGAGGGGGGGGCGTTGGTGGCAGTGAGGCTCTGGGCCAGAGGGTCATAGGGAGCCAGCTGGCCGGCGAAAACGGCGCAGACGATCCAGCCCACCAAAATGATCCCTCCCACGACGAAGGGCTTGGTCGAGAGAAGCTCACCTAACCGCTCCCGGCGGATGCGGCGAGGCGAATAGTCGATGGGTCCCGCTCCTGCCTCCGTCCCCAGGGGGGGTATGGCCCCGGGACCGTGCAGGGTGGCTGCCTCCCCGAGGGAGGCGCGCCCGGCCGGAGGGGCCAGCAGGTCGGGGCGGTGGTCGGGAGGCATCACTCTGACCCTCCCAGGCGCACCCGGGGGTTGAGGACCGTGTAGAGGATGTCGGCGAGAAGGGTGGCCACCAGGTACACCACCCCTATCACCAGCACCCCGGCCTCCAGCATGGGGAAGTCCTTGTCCGTGGCGGCGGTGAATATCAAGCGGCCGATCCCCGGGTAGTTGAACAGGTCCTCGATCACCACCAGCCCCCCGATCAGATAGCCGGTCTGGGTGGCGATCACGGTGATGGTGGGCAGGAGGGAATTGCGTAGCACGTGCCTGCGGATGACCAGCGAGCGCGGCAGCCCCTTGAGGGTGGCGGTGCGCACATAGTCGGAGTCCAGAGCCTCGATGGTGCCGGCTCGCGCCATGCGGGCGATGTACCCGAAGAGGATGAGCACCAGGGGAATGGCGGGCAGGATGAGGTAACGGATCTGGGTCAGGGGGCCCGAGCCCGACGGTGGGTTGGCCGTGACGGGCAGGACCTTCAGCTCTATGGCGAAGAGGACTATGAGCACTATCCCCGACACGAACTCGGGCACGGTGGAAAGGGAGAGGCCCGTCACGCTGATGGCCCGGTCCGCTGCCCCTCCCCGGCGCAGCGCCGCCAGCACTCCCCCGATCACCCCGAGGGGCACGACCAGGACGAAGGCCACGGCGGCCAGCTTGAGGGAGTGGAGGAGGGCGGGGTAGAGGAAGCTGGAGACAGGGGCCCGGTACTGGTACGAGATGCCCATGTTGCCCCGGAGGAGGCCCGTGGCCCAGCTCCAGTACTGCACGGGCAGAGGCCGGTCCACCCCCAGCTGGTGATCCAGGGCCTGCACGGCGCTGCGGGAGGCGAAGGGGCCCAGTACGGCCCGTCCGGGGTTGCCCGGCAGCACCTGGCCGGCGAGGAAGATCATGATGCTCAACAGGATGAGCGTCAGGATCGCCAGGGCCACCCGCTTCAAGAGGTAGCGTGCCAACGGGCGCCCTCCCATCAACGGCCACTCCCGCCACGGTGAGGAGGCAGGGGAGCGGGGCCAGGTTGCCTGCCCGCCTCCGAGGGTACCACCCCGTCACCGGTGGGAAGCGGCGGGCGATCGGGCCCAGCGCCGGCGCGGACGGTGGCGTGGGCGGCCTGGGGGGAGGCGACAGGAGGCGGAGGGGAGGGGTCTGCCACGGGTCGGACCACGGGTCATTGCTAGTCGCCGAGGAGCGCCCGATGGTAGTCGAGACCGTTCAAGGGGTCGAGCTTTGCCAGCCGTCCCCACGCCGCCCTAGCATGCCGGCTCGACCGGTTACGGCTGGGAGGTGACGGAATGACGGTTGGCAGCCCCCCTCGAACTGGGCCATGACGGGTGCCTTGCGGCCCTTGCTGGCTCCTGGGGACCGGCCCGACACGCTCACCCAGCGGGTCTACGAGGCCATTCGGCTCGCCATCGTGAGCCAGGAGCTGCCCCCGGGGTCCCGCCTGACGGAGGCGGGCCTGGCCCGCCAGCTCAACGTGAGCAAGACCCCGGTGAGGGAGGCGTTGCTCCAACTGCGCGACGTTGGCCTCATCGAGCCCGACCCGCCCCGGGGGGGCCGGGTCGTGCGCGCCTCCTGGCAGGCCATCAGGGATGCCTACGAGGTGCGGGAGGGCCTGGAATCGGTGGCAGCCCGGGCCGTGGCCGGCCGGGCGCCGCAGGCTGCCCGCCGGGAGATAGGGCGCCTGGCCAAGGAGTCCCTCAGAGCGGCTAGGGCTGGGGACATTGAGGCCTTTGGCCGCCTCAACGAGGCCTTCCACCTGGCCCTGGCCCGGGCCACCGGGAACCCGCGCCTGGTCGAGCTCATCGAGCGCTCCCTCGTGCTGTTGAGCGCCCTGCGGGAGAGCGGCGCCACGGGCCAGGCCGACGCCGTGGCCTGTGCCTTGTCGCACGTGAAGGTGGCCGAGGCCATCACCAGAGGTGATGCTGAGGGCGCCGGAGCGGCCATGACAGGTCACGTGGGGCTGGTGGCGGAGCTGGTCCTCGCTGCCTACGAGGAGCGGGGGGAGGGAAGGGGCAGCGATGAGGCGGACCGGGTGCGGCCGGCGGGCCGGGTCCGTCGCCGACGCTCGGGTGCGGTCAAGCGGCCCCGGGCCAGGACGCCGGCCGCCAGCACGACCTGACGTCCCGGAGCCCCGCGGTGGGGCCCGTGCCGCCCAACGCCTGGGAAGTACACTGGATCTGCCAGGCAGGGCAGGAGGAGTGGTGGACGTGGAGCCGTCGGGCTGAGCCCCCCGGGCGCCCCTCGGCTCGAAGCCCGCTGCCGGGTCCGTCTGCAGCGAGCGGGCCCTGGCACCCGGCCACCAGGCGAACCGGCACGACCGGCTGGCCGGTCCGGGCTGGCTCTCCCCCTGCTCCCCCCTGGCGGGGCCGGCAAGGAACGAGAGGGTCCGGGAGGTTGGTGGTGCGGTGAGCGCGATCCACGAAGGGGGCGGCTCCTGCGTCGACGCCGTCAGCGCCGTCGTGTCCGGGTTGGCCAGAGGGGCTGACCGCCTTTCGGCCCGCGACCTGTCCCGGTTGGTGGCCGGGCTGGCAGGCCTGGAATGGGTCTGGAGGCCCATGGTGCAGCACGACCCGGTCGAGCGCTGGTACCGGCGCCTCCACCGCGACCGGCGGGTCGACATCTGGCTCATCGGCTGGACCGAGGGCCAGGATACGACCGTTCACGACCACGGGGGCTCGTCCGGGGCGTTTTGGGTGGCAGACGGGGTCCTCACCGAGGGTTACAGCCCCCGCACCGGCCAGCCCCTGCACCTGAGGCAGCTGGGCCCGGGGACGGGATCGGCATTTGGACGGCGCTATGTGCACATCGTGGGCAACCAGAGCCCGGCCCTGGCCACCAGCATCCATGCCTACTCGCCACCCCTGTCACGCATGACCGTGTACCGGATAGGGACCGACGGGACCCGGACACCGGTGGAGACCCTGCCCGTGGACCGTCCCGAGCCCATGATGGCCCAGCCGGGCCGGATCGCCCCCAACGGGATGGCCTGGCCCCAGGGCATCGACGGGCTCCTGGCCGAGGCCCGCCGGCACCTCCGCCGGCGTAAGCCGCTGGAGGCGGCCCAAGCCGTGCGGGGCGGGGCCGTCCTGGTCGACATCCGCCCCATGGAGGAGCGCCGCCAGCAGGGTGAGATCCCGGGGGCGCTGGTCATCCCCCGCAACGTCCTGGAGTGGAGGCTCGACCCTCGCTCGGAGGCGCGCCTGGAGGGCGTGGCCAGCTACGACCGGGAGATCATCCTGGTCTGCACCGAGGGCTACGCCTCCAGCCTGGCGGCGACGACCCTGAGGCGGGTGGGCGTGGTGAGGGCCACCGACCTCGAGGGTGGCTTCCTGGCCTGGAAGGCCGCCGGACTCCCCGTCCGCCGGTTCGGGGAGGCGGAGGCCGGAACCCTGCCCTGCGGCCTGGCCCCGTTCGGGCGAGAAGGTCCCTCGTGACCGTCATCCTCACCGGGCAAGACCTCACCCTGGAGCAGCTGGTGGCGGTCTCCCGCCACGGGGAGGCGGTGGTCGTCGCCCCCCAAGCCCTGGAGCGGATGCGGGCCACGCGGGAGGTGGTTGAGGAGGCGCTCCGCAAGGACCTCCCCGTGTACGGCTTCAACCGGGGGGTGAACGCCAAGAAGGAGTCTCCGGTAACCACCGACCAGGGCCAGTTCAACCGGTTGCTGCTGGCCAGCCACAGGGTGGGCCAGGGCCCGCCGGCTCCTGTCGAGGTGTCCCGGGCCACCCTGCTCGTGCTGGTCAACCAGCTGGCGGGGGGGTGGGCGGGAGCCAGGCCCGAGCTGGCCATCACCCTGGCGCAGGCCCTCAACGCCGGCCCCCTGCCCCCCATGCGCATGCTCGGCTCGGTGGGCCAAGGCGACCTGGCTCCCCTCGCCGACCTGGCCTATGGGCTTGTGACCGGCTTCTCGCTGGCTGCCGGGGAGGCGCTGGCCCTGGTGGACAACAACTCCTTCTCGACCGCCCTGGCTGCCCTGGCCCTGGTGGATGCCAGACGCTGGCTGGACACGGCCGACGGGCTCGCGGCCCTGGAAATGGAGGCCTTTGGCGCCAACCTGAGCATCCTCGGGCCCGAGGTGGCCCGGTCGCGGCCCTACCCGGGCCTCATCACCACCGTCGGGCGCCTGAGGGACCTGCTCGAGGGCAGCCACCTGTGGAGGGACGGGGCAGCCCGCAACCTCCAGGACCCCCTCACGTTTCGTTGCGTGCCCCAGGTCCATGGAGCCGCCCGGGACGCCTTGGGCTACGCCGTCCAGCAGGTGGAGGTGGAGCTGCGTTCCTCCCAAGGCAACCCCATCGTGGACCTTGGTCTCCGGCGAGCCGTCCCGACAGGAAACTTTGATGTCCTGCCACTGGCGGCGGCCCTGGACCTGGTGCGCCTGGCCCTGGCTCCCGCCCTGACGGCGGGGGCCGAGCGGGCCGTCAAGCTCCTCCAGGCGCCTCAGTCGGGACTACCTCAGGGCCTGTCAGTGGCTCATCCGGTGGCCGAGGATGCCCTGTCTGAGCTGGGGGTGGCGGCCGTGGCCCTGGCAGCCGAGGCTCGGCTGCTGGCCCCGCCCGTCTCCTTCGAGGTGACCAGCACGAGCATCGCCCAGGGGATCGAGGACCGGGTGACCATGGCCCCCCTGGCAGCCCGCCGGCTGGCCGAGATGGTCGACCTGGCTGAGGGCCTGGCTGCCGTCGAGGCGGTGATCGCTTCCCAGGCCCTGGACCTGCGCCTCCCGCCGGCGCTCGGCCGGGGCACCGCTGCCGTCCATCGGATGGTGCGGGAGGTGGTGGCGTTCACCGGGGAGGGTGCGCCACCCCCCGACGACCTGGAGCCGTTGAAGGCCCTGGTCCGCTCGGGCGCGCTGGCGGGCCAGGCGGCTGAGCGGTAGCGAGCGCCACAAGGCCTTTGCCCCTCGGCTACGGCGGCCCCTCGGGGTGGTCCTCGTCCCGGCCCTGCAGCTCGTACAGAGGGTTCAGGATCAGCCACCGCCCCCCCTCCTCCAGGATCCGGCCCTCGACGGTGAGGACCGACCCCGGCTCCATCCCCGCCACCGGGGTGGGCCTGAGGAAGAGGAGGGTGATGCGGCCGCTGCCGTCGTCCAGGGTGCAGGTGAAGACCAGCTCGGCGGCCCGGTGGCGCATGGCCGTGGCCACCAGCCGCCCCGTGGTGCGCAGCAGGAGCCGGGGAGCGGCCTCGGCGATGTGACCGACCGGTTGGTCCAGGCCCTTGCGGGCAGGAGAGCAGCCACTGTCCCGCCCCCTGCCCTTGGGGGGGCCGCCCCTCGAACCGGTCACCGCAGGCGAGCGAGGCTCTCGTTGAGCTCGAGCACGTTGACATAGGGGGCACCGAGGAAGCCCAGCTGGGGTCCTCGGATGCTGGCGCTCACCAGGTGCCTGACCACGGATGGGGGTAGGTGGCGAGCCTTGGCCACCATGGGGACCTGGGCGTAGGCCGCCCGAGGGCTGATGTCGGGGTCGAGGCCACTGCCTGATCCCGTGACGAGCTCGGGGGTCGGCTTGACGCCCAGGCGGTGCCAGCGGTCGATCCTGGCTTCCACCTGGTCTCGGAGCTTCTCGGACCGGGGCCCCAGGTTGGTGGGGCCGCTGGCCATGGGGTTGTCGGGGTCGGGCCGCCCGTGGAACCAGCGGGTCCCCTTCCAGCGTTGCCCGATCAGGGTGGACCCGTTGGCGGTGAGGGAGCCCCCGGACCGGCCGGGGAAGAGGGTCCCGGCCAGGCCGGTCTCGGCCAAGGGGTAGGCGAGGCCGAGCAGCACGAGGAAGAAGAGGGCGAGGACGAGGGAGCGGCGCAGGAGGGTGAGCATCAGTGGAACCCCGCCAGGGTGATGATGAGGTCGATGATCTTGATCCCGGCGAAGGGTGCGATCAGGCCTCCCACGCCGTAGATGAGGAGGTTGCGCCGGAGGAGGGCGGCGGCGCCGGCTGGCCGGTAGCGGACCCCCCGCAGGGCGAGGGGTATGAGAGCCACGATCACCAAGGCGTTGAAGATGACGGCCGAGAGGATGGCCGAATGGGGGCTGTGGAGGCGCATCACGTTGAGGGCCTGAAGCTGGGGGTAGGTGGTGGTGAAGAGGGCCGGGATGATGGCGAAGTACTTGGCCACGTCATTGGCAATGGAGAAGGTGGTGAGGGCCCCCCGGGTTATCAGCAGCTGCTTGCCGATCTCCACGATGTCGATCAGCTTGGTGGGGTTGGAGTCCAGGTCCACCATGTTGCCGGCCTCCTTGGCCGCCATGGTCCCTGTGTTCATGGCCACTCCCACGTCCGCCTGGGCCAGGGCAGGGGCGTCATTGGTGCCGTCCCCCGTCATCGCCACCAGCCGGCCCCCCTCCTGCTCCGAGCGGATCAGGTCCATCTTGGCCTCGGGAGTGGCCTCGGCCAGGTAGTCGTCCACACCGGCTTCCGAGGCGATGGCCGCCGCCGTGAGGGGGTTGTCCCCCGTGATCATGACGGTGCGGATGCCCATGGCCCGCAATTGGTCGAATCGCTCTTGGATCCCCGTCTTCACCACGTCCTTGAGCTCCACCACGCCCAGCACCTCACCGCCGTCCGCCACCACCAGCGGCGTCGAGCCCGCCTTGGCGGTGCGGGTGACGATGCTGTCCAGCTCGTCGGGCACCTGGCCCCCCTGCTCGACCACCCAGTGGCGCACGGCCTCCGCCGCCCCCTTGCGTATGTGCCGGCCGGCGACGTCCAACCCCGACATGCGGGTCTGGGCCGAGAAGGGCACGAACGAGTAGCCGGCGGCCATCTCCCTTCCCCGCAGGTCGAAGCGTTGCTTGGCCAGGACGACGATGGAGCGGCCCTCCGGGGTCTCGTCGGCAAGTGAGGCCAGCTGGGCGGCATCGGCCAGCTCCGCTTCCTGGTGGCCGCCCACGGGGAGAAAGGCGGACGCCATCCGGTTGCCGAGGGTTATGGTCCCCGTCTTGTCCAACAGCAGGGTGCTCACGTCGCCAGCGGCCTCGACGGCCCGGCCGCTCATGGCCAGCACGTTCCGCTGAACGAGGCGGTCCATGCCTGCGATCCCGATGGCAGAGAGGAGGGCGCCGATGGTGGTGGGGATGAGGGCGACGAGCAGGGCCACCAGCGACACGATGGGGACGGAGCCCCGGGCGTAGTGAGCGAAGGGCTCGAGGACCACCACCACGGGCAGGAAGACGAGAGTGAGGGCCGACAGCAAGATGGTGAGAGCCACCTCGTTGGGGGTCTTCTGGCGGCTGGCCCCCTCCACCAGGCTGATCATCCTGTCCATGAAGGTTTGCCCGGGCTCGGCGCTGATCCGCACCACTATGCGGTCCGACAGGACCTTCGTGCCTCCCGTCACCGCCGACCTGTCCCCGCCGGCCTCCCTTATGACAGGGGCGGACTCGCCGGTGATGGCGGACTCGTCCACCGAGGCCACCCCTTCGACCACCTCCCCGTCCGATGGGATCAGGTCCCCCGGCTCGCACACGACCAGGTCCCCTCGGGACAGCTCCGTGGCCGCCACCCTCTCTTCCTCCCCCTCTCGCAGGCGGCGGGCCTCGGTGGTGGTGCGCATGCGCCTGAGGGTGGCCGCCTGGGCCTTTCCCCTGCCCTCCGCCATGGCCTCGGCGAAGTTGGCGAAGACCACCGTGAGGAAGAGGAAGACGGTGACCGACCAGGAGAAGGCGCTCGGACGGGCCACCGCCTCGGCCAGGGTGACGACGGTCCCCACCAGCACGACGAACATCACCGGGTTGCGAGCCTGGACCCTCGGATCGAGCTTTTTGAAGGCTTCCCCCAGGGCGGGGACCAGGATGCTGGGGTCGAAGAGCCCCCGGGGCTGGGCGGCCCTCCTCGGCTCCCGCTCAGCCTGGGCAGGAGAGGAGCGGTCGGTGTCGACGGCCTCGGCAGGTGACTCGGGGGCCCGCTGATCGGAGGAACGGGGCTGGGCGCTCAACCGAAGAACCTCCCATGGGACAGGGCCTCGACCACCGGGCCCAGGGACACGGCCGGGAAGAAGGTGAGCCCGCCGACGATGAGCACGACGGCCACGAGGAGCCCGGCAAAGAGGGCGGTGTCGGTCCGGAAGGTGCCCGCCCCGGCCGGCACCATCTCCTTGGCGGCCAGAGCCCCGGCCAGGGCCAGCACGGGGATGATGATCACGAACCGTCCGACGAGCATCGCCAACCCGCCCAAGACGTTGTAGAAGACGGTGTTGCTGGACAACCCGGCGAAAGCCGAGCCGTTGTTGTTGGCCTGGGACGTGAAGGCGTAGAGGATCTCGGAGAACCCATGGGGACCGGCGTTCAACGTGGGTGACGTCCCGGCGGGCAGGACAGACGCCAGGCCGGCCAGCACCAGCACCGTCACGGGCATCACCAGGATGGCAATGGCCGCCAGCTTGACCTCCCGGGCCTGGATCTTCTTGCCGAGGTACTCCGGCGTCCGGCCCACCATGAGCCCCCCTATGAACACCGCCAGGAGGGCGAAGCACAGCATGGTGTAGAGTCCGCTCCCCACCCCTCCGGGCGAGACCTCCCCCAGCATCATGCCCGTCATGGTGCCCATCCCGCCCAGGGGGTTGTAGGAGTCCATGGAGGAGTCGACCGAGCCGGTCGAGGTCTGGGTGGACACCACGTTGAACAAGGCCGATGACGTGTCGCCGAAGCGTGCCTCCTTGCCGACCATGTTGCCGCCGGGCTGGTGGGCAAGACCGGCGGCGGCCACGGCCGGGTTGGGGGCATGCTCGGCCACGGAGGTGGATCCCAGCCACACCCCGAAGAGCAGAGTCATGGCAGCCAGAACGGCCACGCCCTGGCGCACGCTGCCCACCATGCGACCGAAGGTGTAGGTGAGGGCCACGGGTATGGAGAGGATGAGGAGGATCTCCAACAGGTTGGTCAGGCCGTCGGGGTTCTCGAAGGGGTGAGCGGCGTTGGCGTTGAAGAACCCCCCGCCGTTGGTGCCCAGCTGCTTGATGACCTCCTGGGAGGCGACCGGCCCCCTCGGTATGGTCTGGGACACGCCGTTCAGGGCGTCATGGATGTGGGCGGGGCCGGCCAGGGTCTGTACCGCTCCCTGGGAGACGAACACGATCGCCATCAAGAAGGAGATGGGCAGCAGGATGTAGAGGACCCCCCGGGTGAGGTCCACCCAGAAGTTGCCGATCGTGGAGGAACCCTTGCGGGACAGGCCCCGGATGAGGGCCACGGCCACGGCCATGCCGACCGAGGCGCTCACGAAGTTCTGGACGGCCAGGGCCGTCATCTGGGAGAGGTAGGACATGGTCGTCTCCCCCGGGTAGTTCTGCCAGTTGGTGTTGGTGAGGAAGGACACCGCGGTGTTGAACGACAGCGCCGGGGGGACACCGTGCAGATGGTCGGGGTTGAGGGGGAGGTGGCCCTGGAGTCGGAGGATGGCGTAGGTGAGCAGGGCCGAGACCAGGGAGAAGGCGATCAGGGAGACGGCATAGCGGCGCCAGGTCTGCTCCACCTTGGGATCGGTCCCGAGGAGCCGGTAGAGGGGCCGCTCGACGAATGCCAGCCAGCGGGTGCGACCGTCGTACACCGCCACCATGTAGGCCCCGAGCAGTCTCCATACCACGGCCAGGACCGCCACCATCACCACCAGGGTGAGGAAGTAGCCCATGGCCTCAGAACCGCTCGGGCTTCACGAGGGCCACCCCGACGTACACGAAGAGGCACACGGCCAGGGCCAGGAGGACAGCGTCGGGCGGGCTCACAGGTGCTCCAGGGAGACGGCAAAGGCCACCATGGCGGCGAAGAAGGCGATGATGCCGACCACAGCCCAAAGATCAGCCATGCCCCCACGGTGGTCGCCGGGCCGTCAACAGGGCGTAAACCCGGCGGCGGGCGCCGTAAAGAGACCGTAAATTCCTCGGGAGGTTCCCCCTGGCCTAACCGGGGTCCGCCTCGGCCAGCTGGTAGCCGACCCCGGGGCTGGTGCGCAGGAGGCGCCCATGAGGGTCTCCCAGCTTGGAGCGCAGGCGGCTGGCGTAAATGCGCAGGTAGTGGGTCTCGCTGCCGTAGCCCTCACCCCAGACGGCCTGCAGGAGGGTGCGATGGGTCACCACCTTGCCGGCGTGGCTGGCCAGATAGGCGAGGAAGTCGAACTCCCGGGGGGTGAGGTCGACCGCCTGGCCGGACACGGCTACGGCCCGGCGGGCCCGGTCCACCTCGAGGGGGCCCACCCGCAGGACGGTCTCGGCCGGCTCGTCCTGGCGCTGGCGGCCGTGACGGAGGGCCACCCGCAGCCGGGCTTGGAGCTCGTCCATGCCAAAGGGCTTGGTGACGAAATCGTCCGCGCCGCAGTCCAAAGCCTCCACCTTGGTCTGCTCGGCTCCGTGGGCCGAGAGGACGAGGATGGGAACCTGGCTCCAGGTGCGGATGAGCCGGCAGACCTGGATCCCGTCGACGTCAGGGAGGCCGAGGTCCAGGACCACCACGTCGGGATCGCACAGAGCGGCCTGCGACAGGCCCGCCTCGCCGGTATCGGCGGTGACGACGTCGTAGCCCTTGGCTCGCAGGCCTATGGCGAGGGAGCGCAGCACCGCCCTCTCGTCGTCGATGACGAGCAGCCGGGCCACGGGCTTAGGCCACCTTGTGCGCCAGCTCGAAGACAGGAAGGGACACGGTGAAGACCGAGCCTCCCCCCTCGCGGTCGGCCACCCAGATCCTTCCGCCCTGGGCCTCCACGAAGGCCTTGGCGATGGCCAGGCCCAGGCCCACACCCCCCGGAGGTGAGGCTGCCCCCTTGACCCGGTGGAAGGCCTGGAAGATGGCCTCCCTCTGCTCGGGCGCTATGCCGGGCCCGGTGTCGGCCACGCTCATCTCGATCCGGTCCCCGAGCCGGCGGGCCTGGAGCCGCACCGGCGAAAAGGGCCCGGTGTGCTGCCCGGCGTTGTCCAGGAGGTTGGCCAGGACCTGGCCGGTTAGGACGGGGTCAGCGGTCATGAGGGGCAGGTCCTCGGGCACCTCGACCTCGAGGCGGCCAGCCAGCTGGCGCCGCCCCAGACGGCCGATGGCGTCTTCCACCACGTCGGGCACGGCAACGGCCTCGAGGTGGGCCTGGAGGGTGCCGGCCTCGATCCTGGTCATGTCCAGCAGCTCGGTGACCAGCCGGGCCAGCCGATCGGTCTCCGCCTCCACCATGGCCAGCAGCTCGGAGCGGTCCTCGGGCGCCAGGTCGAGGTCCGGATCGGCCAGGTTCGACACCGCGGTCTTGATGGAGAACAGGGGCGTGCGCAGGTCGTGGGACACCGACGCCCACAGCGCCGAGCGCCAACGGTCCACCTCCTCCAGCACCCCGGCCCGCACCGCCTGGTCCTGAAGCTGGGCTCTCTCCACGGCGAGGGCGGCGTGGTTGGCGAAGGTGACCAGAAGCTGGTCCTGGCGGGAGTCCAGGCCCGCCCCGGCCAGGCTGAGAAGGCCCACCGGGTGGCCGCCGGCGGACAGCACCACCGTGCGCACGTCCTCCCTCCTCGACAGGGGCACGGGGGGGCCGCCCCCCGAGGCCAGGCCCACCAGGTGGTCGGCCGGGAAGGGCTCTCCGTCCGACGCCGCCGTCTCGAGCCTGTCGCCCGAAGGCAGCAGGAGGGCCACGCCAGCCGCTCCGAAGGCCTGCCGCACCGTGGCCGCCACCGCCCTGAGCAGCTCGTCCCGGGGCCGGTGGGCGATCAGGAGATCGGACATCTCGAAGAGACGGCGCGCCTCCTTCTCCCGGTCCCCGGCCACGGCCCGGGCGGCGTGGAGGCCACCCACCACCCAGGAGACGAGGAGCATGGTCGCCACGTACACACCGAGCGCCACCCAGTTCTGGAGGGCGCCGACAGAAAGGGTCCCGTAGGGGGGGATGAACAGGAAGTCGTAAGCGAGGAAGCCGCACGCCACCCCGACGGCCCCTGCCGGCAGGCCTCCGACGGCAACGCCGGCCACCACGGGGACGACCAGGACCAGGGCAGTGGTCGCCACGCTCAGGTGGGCCCGCAAGGGGACCATGGCGCCGCTCAGGGCGGCCACTCCGGCCATGGCCACCATCGCCCCGGTCCAGATGCGCATGCCGGGAGGGACCGGACCCAGGCGCCTCACGGCTCTCATGCTACCGAGGAGGGCACAATGGGAGGGTGCCCGAGGACCCGGCTGCTGCCAACCTGGTGACCGAGACCGCCGTCGAGCCGGCCGGTCGCTTCCGGATCTACCTGGGGGCCGTGGCCGGGGTGGGGAAGACCTCGGCCATGCTCGACGAAGGATGGCGGCGCAGGCAGCGGGGGACCGATGTGGTCATCGGCTTCGTCGAGACCCATGGGCGGGCGCACCCCGCCTCGCTCATCCGGGACCTGGAGGTGGTGCCCCGCAAGGTCGTCATCCATCGGGGGGCCCGGTTCGAGGAGATGGACCTCGATGCGGTCCTGAACCGTCAGCCGGCGGTGGCGCTGGTGGACGAGCTGGCCCACACCAACGTCCCTGGGTCGGGCAACGAGAAGCGCTGGCAGGACGTCCTGGTGCTGTTGGACCACGGGATAGACGTGATCACCAACGTCAACATCCAGCACCTGGAGAGCCTGGCTGATGCGGTGGAGCAGATGACCGGGGCGCCGGTGAGGGAGAGGGTCCCCGACTGGGTGGTCCGGAGGGCGGACCAGCTGGAGCTCATCGACTCCTCGCCGGCCCAGCTGCGGCGCCGCATGCTGCATGGCAACATCTACCCACCGGACAAGGTCCCCGACGCCCTGGCCCATTTCTTCCGGACCGAGAACCTGATCGCCCTGCGGGAGCTGGCCCTTCGCTTCGTCGCCGACGAGACCGAGGACGAGCTGCTCGAGTTCCTCCGCAGCCACGGCCGCTCCGAGGTGTGGGAGACCACGGAGCGGATCATGGCTGGTGTGGCCGGGGCGCCGGGGGGGGACTACGTGGTGCGCAGGGCGGCCCGGATGGCGGCCAGGGCCAAGGCCGACCTGTTCGTGGTGCACGTGGTGACCGGCTCGGGCCCCGGCTCGGGCCGCGCCGTCGAGGAGCTGCGCCGGCTCACCTCGGCCGTCGGCGGCTCCTGGCACCAGGTGGAGGGTGAGGACGTCGCCTCGGCCCTCCTGGCCTTCGCCCGTGACCACCAGGTCACCCAGATCGTCGTGGGGGCCAGCCACAGGAGCCGCTGGGAGGAGCTGGTGCGGGGCTCGGTCGTCCAGGCCCTCTTTCGGGCCACCAGCAGAGCGGGGATCGACCTCCACGTGATCTCCCCCCGCACGGGGACTAGCCTCTCCGGGTCCCCGGAAGGGCCGGATGGCGCTCGCCTCCTCGGCGTGGACTGAGCCCACGGGTTTCACAGGCACCGGGGGGAGGGAGAAGGACGGCGTGGGCTCGACGAAGGCGGAGAGCAGGGGAGCGCGGCTCGGGAGGGTGGCCCGCGCCGTCGGGGAGGCGACCCGTCCCCGGCGGTACTCGGCCGGCGCCCTCGTGGCCCACGGGGTCACCGGGCGCCCCTGGAGGCCCGCCTGGCGCCACCATGAGCTCGGCAGCACGTACGACGCCGTGATCGTGGGCGCCGGCGTGCATGGTCTGGCCACCGCCTACCACCTGGCCAGGGACCACGGCGTCAGGAAGGTGGCAGTGCTGGACAAGGGCTACCTGGGCGGGGGCAGCTCGGGGCGCACCAGCGGCATCGTGTGGTCGAACTACCTCACGCCCGAGGGGGTCCGCTTCTACGACCGCTCCTTGCGCCTGTACGGGGAGCTCTCGGGCGAGCTCAACTTCAACGTCATGTTCTCCCCCCGCGGGCACCTGACCTTGGCCCACTCGGACGCCTCGCTGCGAGCCATGCGCTGGCGGGCCGAGGTGAGCAAGCTCCATGGGGTGGACTCCGAGGTGGTCGGCCCCGAGGAGGTGAGGAGGCTGGTCCCCTTGGCAGACGTCTCCTCGCGCGCCCGCTACCCCATCATGGGGGCCCTCTACCACCCTTCGGGCGGGACCGTACGCCACGATGCCGTCAACTGGGGCTATGCCCGGGCGGCGGACGCCCTGGGGGTGGAGATCCACCAGGGCACCGAGGTCCTGGCCATCTCCACCGCCGGGGACCGGGTGACCGGGGTCACGACCAACCGGGGAGAGGTGTCCACGCCTGTGGTGGTGAGCTGCACGGCGGGCTGGGCCAGCCTGGTATCCGACATGGTCGGGCTGAGCATGCCCATCATCACCCGTCCCCTCCAGGCCGCAGTCACCGAGCCGGTGCAGGTGCTCCTGGACGCGGTGGTGGTGTCGGGGACCCTGGACGTCCAGGTGAGCCAGACCGATCGCGGCGAGCTCGTGCTCGGGGCCAGCCCGGACCCCTTCGCCTCGTACTCCATGAGGGGCTCACTCGAGTTCACCGAGGAGGTGGCCGGTCGCGTGCTCCAGCTGATGCCCTCGGTCGCCCCCATGCGCCTGCTGCGCCAGTGGAGCGGGCTGTGCGACATCACCCCTGACCTCTCGCCCATCATGGGCCCCACTCCGGTGGAGGGGTTCCTCGTGGACGTCGGCTGGGGGACGAACGGCTTCATGGCCGGTCCGGCGGCGGGCCAGGCCATGGCGGAGCTGGTGGCCACCTCGAGGACCCCCGAGCTCATGGCGGCCTTCGACCTGGCCCGCTTCGCCGAGGGGCGCCTGGTCGAGGAGAGGGATGCCGCCGGCGTGGGCCATTGATGCACACCGCAAGCCCCGAGAGGAAGGCATCATGATCCTCATCCCCTGCCCGCATTGCGGCCCCCGCAACGCCTCGGAGTTCGCCTGGAAGGGGGAGCACCGGCCCCGTCCCGATCCCGCCCGCGCCAGCCCGGCCGAGTGGCGTTCCTACCTCTACCACCGCGCCAACCCGTGCGGCTGGACCACCGAGGTGTGGTTCCACCGGGCCGGGTGCCGGCGGTACGTGACGGTCGAGCGCCACACTCTCACCAACGAGGTCCGCAGGGCGGTCCCGGCGGGGGGGGAGAGGTGACGGCGACCGCCCGCCGGGAGGCCAGGCGCCTCCCCCGCCAGCCGGGGGAAGTGATCGACCGGGACCGGCGGTTCGAGATCACCTGGTGCGGGAGGCCCTTCCCCGCTTACCCCGGCGACACCATCGTTTCGGCCCTGGCCGCCTCGGGTGTGCGAGCCTTCTCCCGCAGCTCGAGGTACCACCGGCCGAGAGGCATACTCACCGCCAGCTTCCACGACCCCGGATGCACCGTCCAGGTCGGTGGGGAGCCGAACGTGAGGGGGGCCCATCGCCGGGCGGAGCCCGGGATGGTGGTGTCACCCCAGGGGGTCTGGCCCTCGCTCGGGGTCGACCTGAAGGCGGTCAGCCAGCTGGTGGGGCCCCTCATGGGAGCCGGCTCCCAGTACAAGACCTTCATGAAGCCTGTGGCCCTCCTGCCCGCCTACCAGCAGGTGCGGAAGCGCCTTGCCAACGGTGGCAGGCTCCCGGCCGACCCCCGGCCTGCCTGCTACGACAAGCGCTACGCGCACCCCGACGTGGTGGTGGCGGGCGGGGGTCCGGCGGGGATGGCCGCCGCCGTCGCCGCCGCCCGGGCCGGCGCCGGGGTGATGCTGGTGGAGGAGGAGTACGAGCTGGGTGGCCACCTGCGCTGGGGAGGCCCCGACGAGCTGGCCGCCTTGGCCCAGCTGAGGGTGGAGGTGGAGTCCGAGGCGGGGATCGAGGTGCTCACCAACTCGGTGGTGACGGGCCGCTACGAGGGCAACTGGCTGGCCATAGTGCAGCGGCCCGCCCCGGGAGGGCCCATCGAGGCGGGCGGCCCCCAGGCCGTGGTGGAGCGGCTCGTGAAGGCCCGGGCCCGCTCCCTCGTGGTGGCGCCCGGGCTCATCGAGCGGCCCTACGTCTTCGAGGGCAACCACAGGCCCGGGGTGATGCTCTCCACCGCCGTCCGCCGGCTGATCAACCTCTGGGCGGTGAAACCAGGAGAGGAGGCCGTGGTGCTCACCGCCAACTCCTCCGGCGATGCGGCCGTGGCCGACCTCCAGCGGGCCGGGGTGGAGGTGGTCCGGGTGGTGGACGCCCGGCGGGGGGGCGGCATCGTGCGGGCGCTGGGCCCGGCCAGGAGCCGCCGCCAGCGGGCCCGGGAAGCCCTTGGCGGCGGCCTCGAGGCCGTCCTCCTGCTCGGTGGCGCCGGGGGGGTGGGAGGAGTGGAGCTGCCCGGGGGTGAGCGCCTGGAGTGCGACCTGCTCGTGACGGCCGTGGGCTGGACCGCCCCCACGTCGCTGCTCGACATGGCCGGTGACCGGCCCTTCTACGACGAGAGGGCGGCCCGGTTCCTCCCCGGGGGCCGGTTGGCCGAGGGAGTGCTCGCCGCCGGGGGCATCGCCGGCGACGGCCCCCTGGACCAGATGGTGGAGCAGGCCCGGGCCATCGGCAGGCTGGCGGCCGGCCAGCGAGGAGAGGTCCCGGCCAGCCCTCGGGAAGGGCACCCGGCCCTCTTCCGCTCCTCGACCCACGGCATGGTCGACTACTCGGGAGACGTGTCGTCCAGGGACCTCGTGGCGGCGGTGAGGGAAGGGTACGACTCGATAGAGCTGGCCAAGCGGTACACGACGGCGACCATGGGGCCGTCCCAGGGGAAGCTGGAGGTGGCCAATGCCGTGGCCGTGGTGGCCGAGGCCACGGGCAGGACCATGGATGAGACGGGCACCACGGTGTGGCGGCCCCCCTATGCCCCCATCAGCCTGGGCGCTCTGGCCGGGCCCAGGCACGAGCCGGTGCGGCGCTCGCCCATGCAGGCCTGGCACGAGGCCCACGGCGCCGAGCCCGTCGTGGAGGGCCAGTGGGTCCGCCCGGGCCACTACGGCGACCCCGAGGCCGAGGTGCTAGGGGTGCGCCACGCAGTGGGGCTCATGGACGTCACGCCCCGCGGCAAGCTGGACCTGAAGGGGCCCGACGTGCCCAAGCTGCTCGACCTGGTCTACGCCAACAGGTGGGCGGGCCGGGCCGAGGGGGCGGTGGGCTACGGCGTCATGTGCACCGAGGAGGGGGTGGTCCTGGACCACGGGGTGACGGGCCGTGTGGGCCCGGCCCATTACCTCATGTCCACGACCCCGGCGGGTGAGGCGACGGTCTGGGAGTGGCTGGAGTCCTGGCTGCAGACCGCCCACCCCGAATGGAAGGTGCACGTCACGCCCCTGACCGCCGCCTTCGCCAGCATCGACGTGGCCGGCCCCCGCTCCCGCCAGCTCATGGAGAGGGTGGTGGAGGGTGTGGACCTCTCGCCCGAGGCCTTTCCCCACATGGAGGTTCGGCGGGGCTCGGTATGCGGCGTACCCGGCTGCTACATGTGGCGCCTCGGCTCCACCGGTGAGCTCGGCTACGAGGTGAACGTTCCGGCGAGCTACGGCCTGTTCGTGTGGGAGACGCTCATGGACAGGGGAGCGGACCTCGGCGTGGGGGCCTTCGGCGTGGAGGCCCAGGGCGTGTTGCTCCTGGAGAAGGGCCACCTCATGGTGGGCCAGGACACCGACGGGTCGACGCACCCCTTCGCAGCCTCGCTCGACTGGCTGGTGGAGCTGGACAAGCATGACTTCGCAGGCCGGCCCGAGCTGGTGGGGCCGGGACGGGGCGGGGGGCACCAGCGCCTGGTGGGACTCCAGCCCCTCGACCCTGCCCTCGTTCCCCCGAACCCTGCCTCATCGTGGGAGGGAGAGGCCACCATCTCGGGTCGGGTCACCTCCTCCCGGCGCTCACCCACCCTGGGCCGCTCGATTTGCCTGGGCCTGGTGGCCCCCCACCTGGCCACGCCGGGAACGGTGGTGACGGTGGTGCTGCCGGACCGGACGAGGGTGGGAGCAAGGGTGATGGAGCACCGGGCTCATTTCGACCCCGAGGGCGTGCGGCTCCGTGCCTGAGGCCCTCTCCCCTCTCGCCCGCAGCGCCGTCCGCCCTCCGGGGCCCACGCAGGTCATGGGGGGCTGGGAGGTGTCCACCCGGGTGAGCACCTCCTCCCTGTGGCTGGCCGACGTGTCACCCCTTGCCAAGGTGCTGGTGAGGGCGGAGCCGGGAGCTGGCGTGGCTGCCCGACTCGGTGTGGGCCACGGGCGGGCCCGGCGGAGGGCGGACGGGGTCCTGGTGGTGGGCTCGGGGCCGGGGGAGTGGCTGCTTGTCGGCCCGCCGGGATCGGCCTCCCTCCTGGCCGGGGAGGTGGAGGTGGAGAGGGGGGAGGGCTTCGCCTCCGTGGTGGACCTCACCCACGGGCGGGCCCTTCTTCGCCTGACCGGGCCGACTGCGCCCATGGTCCTGGCCAAGCTGTGCCCGGTCGACCTCTCGGACCGGGTGAGCCCCAACCTGGTGGCGTTCCGCTCCTTCCTGGCCAACTTGGCGACGGACGTGGTGCGCGACGATCTGGACGGGAGCCGCTCCTACCTGCTGCACTGTGAGCGGCCCTCGGGCCAGTACCTCTACGACGTCCTGATCGACGCCGGGGCGGAGTGGGGTATCGAACCAACCGGAGTGTTCGCACCGCCTGCAAAGGAGACTTGAACCACATGGCCTTCCCCACGGCTCTGGAGATCGCCCGCCAGGCCAAGCTGGAGCCGATCTCCTCCGTCGCTGCCCGGCTGGGCATCGGCGACCACCTCCTCGAGCACTACGGCGAGCATGTCGCCAAGATCAAGCTCTCGGCCATACAGGAGCTGGCCGACCGCCCCCGGGCCAAGTACGTGGTGACCACGGCCGTCACCCCCACCCCCCTCGGGGAGGGCAAGACCACGACGACCGTCGGCCTGGGGCAGGCCTTCGCCCACATCGACAAGGTGGCCACCGTGGCCATCCGCCAGGCCTCCATGGGCCCCACCTTCGGGATCAAGGGGGGAGCGGCCGGCGGGGGGTACTCCCAGGTGGTGCCCTTCGAGAGCCTCAACCTGCACCTCACCGGCGACATGCACGCCGTCACGGCCGCCCACAACCTGCTGTCGGCCATGGTCGACAACCACCTGGACAAGGGCAATGCCCTGGGCCTCGACCAGCACGCCATCACCTGGCGGCGGGTGCTGGACGTGAACGACCGGGTGCTCAGGAACATCGTGGTGGGCCTCGGCACCAAGGCCGACGGCATACCCCGCCAGACCGGTTTCGACATAACGGCTGCCTCCGAGGTCATGGCCATCCTGGCCCTGGCGACCTCGCTGCAGGACATGAGGGCCCGCATGGGCCGCATCGTGGTGGGCTACACCTCCGGGGGCGAGCCGGTGACCGCCGAGCAGCTGCACGGGGCCGGCTCCATGACGGTGATCATGCGGGACGCCATCAAGCCCAACCTGCTCCAGTCGCTCGAGGGCACTCCCGTGCTGGTTCACGCCGGGCCGTTCGGGAACATCGCCCACGGCAACTCCTCGGTGGTGGCCGACCTCATCGGCATCCACGGGGGGGACTACCTGATCACCGAGTCGGGCTTCGGAGCCGACATGGGGGCCGAGCGCTTCTTCAACATCAAGTGCCGGACCTCGGGCCTGGTGCCTGACGCCGCCGTGGTGGTGACGACCGTGCGGGCGCTCAAGGCCCATTCCGGGCGCCACCGCATCGTGGCCGGCCGCCCCCTGCCCCCCGCCCTCCTCGAGGAGAACCCCGACGAGGTGCTCATCGGCGGGGCCAACCTGCGCAAGCAGATAGAGAACATCCGCCTGCACGGCGTCACCCCGGTGGTGGCGGTCAACGCCTTCCCCGACGACTTCCCCTCCGAGCACCGGGCCATCGAGGAGATAGCTTCCTCCCTGGGGGTGCGCTCGGCGGTGTGCACGCACTTCACCGACGGGGGGAGGGGGGCCGTGGAGCTGGCCGAGGCCGTGGCCGAGGCCGCTGAGGAGCCGGGGGAGTTCCGCTTCGCCTACGAGTCATCGGCGCCGCTGCGGGAGAAGATCGAGACCGTCGCCACCCGCGTCTACGGGGCCGACGGCGTGGACTACCTGCCTCTGGCGTCCCGGCAGCTGGACATGTACGAGCGGGCCGGGTTCGGTGGGCTGCCCGTGTGCATAGCCAAGACCCACCTGTCCATCTCCTCCGACCCCTCGCTGAAGGGCGCCCCCACGGGCTGGCGGCTCCCGGTGAGGGAGGCCAGGGCCTCGGTGGGGGCGGGGTTCATCTACCTCATCAGTGGTGACATGCGCACCATGCCCGGCCTCGGCTCCGATCCTGCTGCCATGCACATCGACATCGACGAGCACGGGGAGATAGTCGGGCTGGCATGAGCGGGGGGTCCCGACTGCGGGAGGCTCGGCGGGGCGGCGGGCGGGGGGCGCCGGGCCCGGGCCGGCGGGTGGCGACGGCCTGATGGCGGCGGCCCGTATCGACGGCGTGGCCCTGGCCGACGGCCTCAAGGCCTGGCTGGCCGAGGAGGTGAGGGCCATAGGGGCCGCCGGGGCCCGGGCCGGCCTGGGGACGGTCCTGGTGGGCGAGGACTACGCGGCCTCGGCCTACGAGCGCCGCCTGCGGCGCCTGGCCGAGGCGGTGGGGTGCAGGTACGCGGCCGAGCACCTCCCCGCCGACGCCGAGCAGGCCGACGCCCTGGCCGCCGTGGGGAAGCTCAACGCCGACCCCCGCATATCCGGGATCCTCGTGCTGCGCCCCCTTCCCCCCCAGGTGTCGGAGCTGGCCATGTACGCCATCTTGGACCCCTTGAAGGACGTGGAGGCGGTGCACCCCGCCAACGCCGGCCTGCTGTCCCTGGGCCGCCCGCGCTTCGTGCCGTCCACCCCCGGCTCCTGCTTCTACCTCCTCGACTCCTACCTGGAGGCCTCGGGGCGGGACCCCGGCGCCTTCTACCAGGGGCGCACGGCAGTGTTCGTGGGCCGGTCGAACAACGTGGGCAAGCCGGCGATGCTGCTGGCCCTGGCCCGCAACCTGACGGCCATCTCCTGCGATGAGCACACCTTTGCCGCCGGCCGGCTGGCCGAGTACACCGCCCAGGGCGACGTGCTGGTGGTCGCCGCGGGGGTGGCCGGCCTGATCAGCGGGGACATGGTCCGGGAGGGGGCCATCGTGATCGACGTGGGCATAAACCCCGTGAAGGACCCCGGCAGCGGGCGGGTGCGCCTGGTGGGCGACGTCGACGCCCAGAGCGTGGCCCCCAAGGCCGAGGCCCTCTCCCCGGTGCCGGGGGGGGTGGGGCCGGTGACCGATGCCTGGCTCGTGCACAACACCGTCCTGGCGGCCAGGATGGCAGCCGGCCTGGACGCACCGGCATCACCCCTGCCCCCCCGGAAGCCGAGGCTCCGGCCATGACCACCGGCCTGGAGGCCTACCTGGACAACCTTGCCTCCGGCCGCCCCACCCCGGGCGGGGGATCGGCCAGCGCCGTGAGCGCTGGCCTGGGGGCCGCCCTCCTCGCCATGGTGTGCCGCCTCACGGTGGGCCGGCACCGCTACGAGGCCTACCAGGAGGAGGTGGCGGCCGTGCTGGCCCAGGCCGACCGGGCCCGGGGCGAGGCCCTGTCGCTGGCCGACGAGGACAGCCGGGCGTACCAGGCGGTGGTGGACGCCCTGGCCCTCCCGAAGGGCGGGGAGGAGGAGCGCCGCGCCCGCACCGCCCGGGTGCAGGAGGCCCTGAAGGGGGCCACGGCCGTGCCCCTGCGCCTCATGGGGCTGGCGGCCGAGCTGGCCTCCCTGCTGGAGAGGGCCCAGGGCAAGGTGAACCCCACGGCGGCGGGAGACCTGGCCGTGGGCTCCCTGCTGGTGAGGGCGGCCCTCGAGGGGGCATGGGTGAACGTGGGGGCGAACCTCGGGCTCATCGCCGACGGCGCCTACGTAGCCGAGACGCGGGCCCGGGCCCAGGACCTGGCCGGGGAGGCCCGCCCGGCCCTGGAGCGGGTCCTACAGGCCGCGGCACGGGCTCCTGGTTGACTGGGGGGCCGTGCGCACCCCCGACCCGGCAGAGGCCAGGCAGTTCATCGACTCCTCCCGTTTCGTGTGGTTCCACAAGATGGAGCTGGCACCCGGCGTGATCACCCCCGGGGTCTCGGACATAGGCTGGCTGGCCGGCGCCGCCGGGCTGCCCCAGGACCTCTCGGGGACCAGCGTGCTGGACATAGGCACGGCCAACGGCGGGGCTGCCTTCATGGCCGAGCGGCGGGGGGCGTCAGACGTGGTGGCCGTGGACATCTACCCGCCGTCGTGGTTCGGCATGGACCGGCTGATCGAGCTGCTCGACTCGCGCGTCCGGTTCGTCCAGGCCTCCCTCTACGAGTTGCCCGAGGTGCTGGGACGCCGCTTCGACCTGGTCCTGTGCTGGGGGGTGCTCTACCATCTGCGCCATCCCCTGCTCGGCCTGGACGCCCTCCGCCGGCTCACGGGGGCCCGCTGCTCGCTGGAGACGGCGGTGGCCGACCGGGAGGTGGACCCCGGCCAGCCGGTGGTGAGGTTCTACCGCCGCGACGAGCTGTCCGGTGACGGGTCCAACTGGTGGGCCCCCACCACCACGGCGCTTGCCGACATGCTGGCGTCCTGCGGGTTCGAAGTGGGCCGGCTCGTCCCGGTGCCCCCGGGAGAGCCGGCATCCCGGGCCATCTGCGACCTGGTACCGGCGGAGCCCGAATGGCCTGCCATCTGCTACGAGGTCCCCCTCCGGGGCGTCCCGCTGGAGGCCTGATGCCGATGCGCCGGGGGGGCAGGGCCCGTGCCCGCTGAAGCCGTCATCTTCGACATGGACGGCGTGCTCCTCGACTCCGAGCCCTATTGGCAGGACGCCGAGATCGAGGTGTTCGGCCGTTTGGGGCTCCATCTGACCCGGGAGGATTGTCGGCGGACCATGGGCATGCGGGTCGACCAGGTGGTGGCCCTCCGCCACGCCCAGCACCCCTGGGCCGGCCCTTCCCTCCCGGAGGTGGAGGAGGCCATCGTGGGCAGGGTCGTGGAGCTGGTGAGGGAGCGGGGCGAGGCCCTCCCCGGGGTGGTGGGGGCCCTGGACTTCTTCGAGGGCCGGCGGTTGCGGCTGGCCTTGGCGTCCTCCTCCTCCTACGTGCTGATCCAGGCGGTGCTCGACCGCCTGGGCCTGGGAGGGAGGTTCGAGGTGGTCTACTCGGCCGAGGAGGAGCCTTGCGGCAAGCCCGACCCGGGCGTGTACCTGACGACGGCGGCCAAGCTGGGGGTGGACCCGGGCCGGTGCGTGGCCATCGAGGACTCCCTGGCCGGCGTGAGGGCGGCCAAGGCGGCGGGCATGCGGTGCGTGGCCGTGCCGGACAGGGCGGTAGCGGGGGACCCTGGGTACCGGGAGGCCGACCTGGTGCTGGGCTCGCTCCTGGAGCTGGACCCCGGGACCTGGGCGGCCCTGGCCGGCTGACGGGTCGGCCGGGCCACCGCCCGGCCCGTGGCGGTCAGGTCCCGGCCGCCGGCCGGGGGGGCGGTCCCAGGCCCCGGGGGCGGGCTGCCTGGCCCTGCGTCCACCTCCTCCAGAGCCTCGAGGAGGAGGCGGGTACAGGCGGCGTCGGTGCCCGGGAGCCGGTCCCAGGCGTTCACGAAGCGCACGATGGCCCTCCGGCGGGTCTGGAGCACCTTGGCCGCTCGCCCGAAGCTGCGGACCGGGCTGCCCACCACGGCGGCGGCCCGGTTCACGGCGCAGCGGTCCCACGTCCCCCGCTGCAGGGTCCAGGTGGTGGCGGCCGTCCGCACCGCCTCCCGGGCCAGCGGGGAGAGCGCCCCGACCAGAGGGGTCAGGGGATTGGCAGGCGAGCCCTCTCCCGAGCGGGGGCCGGTCCCGAGCCTCATAGCTCCTCCTTCCCGGCGAGCCGGAGGGAGCCCGGGCGGGGCCGCTTGGTCTCCCACCAGTACCTCACCGTGTAGCTGGGCCAGTTGTTGGTCACCCTGCCCTCTGGCGTCTTGTACCAGCTCCGGCAGCCTGCTGACCACACCGTGCCCCCCATTCGGCGCTCCACCCCGGCCTGGTAGCGGGTGGCTGCGGCCGGGTCCACGTCCACCTGCACCCCGGCCCGGATACGCCTGAGGGCCCACGCCACCTGGCGCTCCACCATGAACAGGATGGAACTGTGGCCCAGGTTGGTGTTGGGCCCGTACAGGAGGAACAGGTTGGGGAACCCCGGCACCGCCACACCGAGGTAGGCCCAGGCACCCCCCTGCCACACCTCGGCGAGGGTGCGCCCCTCCTTGCCGACGACTTCCATCCCCCCGAGGAAGGCGGTCGAGCGGAAGCCGGTGGCAAAGATGATGGCGTCAGCCCGCCGGACCCGACCCCCGGCCACCACGGCATGGGCCGTCACCTCCTCGATGGGGTCGGTGACCAGCTCCACCGACGGCCGCTCGAGGACGCGGAACCAGTCGTTGGAGATCAGGATCCGCTTGCAGCCCACCGGGTAGTCGGGCCGGGGCGGAGGGGGCCCGGCCCGGGAGCGGGCCGCCAGGGCGGCCGGCGCCCCGACCAGGACCCGGCCCACCCGGGGGTGCCGGAAGGCCACGAAGCGCGTCTCGTATGTCCAGTAGACGAGCCATCGGTAGAGCCGCTCGGCCCCCGGGACGGCGGCGAAGGCCGCCTTCTCGAGCCGGCTGAACTCCCGGTCCGGCTTGGGCAGCACCCAGTTCGGCGTGCGTTGGTAGATGGTGAGGGAACGGGACACCCGGGCCAGCTCGGGGACCAGCTGTATGGCGCTGGCCCCGGTGCCCACCACTGCCACGTCCTGGCCCTCGAGGTCGTGGCCGTGGTCCCAGCGGGCCGAGTGGAAGCTGGCCCCCCGGAACCCACCGAGCCCAGGCAGCTCGGGGACGCTGGGCTCGCTCAACTGTCCCGTTGCTGCCACCACGAACTGGGCCTCGGCCTGCTCGCCATCCGCCAGGGAGAGGCGCCATCCCCTCCCTATCCACTCCGCCCGCACCACCTCGGCTCCAAGACGCAGGTGCCCACCCAGCCCGTAGCGCTGCGCGCAGCCCCGGAGATAGGAGAGGATCTCCGCCTGGCTGGCGTACTTGCGGGGCCAGTCGTGCTTGGGGGCGAACGAGTAGGAGTAGAGGTGGGAGGGGATGTCGCAGCCGGCCCCCGGGTAGGTGTTGTCCCTCCAGGTGCCCCCGAGGTCCGCCCCCCTCTCGTAGATGGTGAAGCTCGTGAGGCCCGCCCGCTTCAGCTGCATGGCCATGCACAGGCCGGAGGCACCGGCCCCGATGATCGCCACCCGCGGGGCGTCCATGCAACCTTTGTACCAGCCCCCAAGGCATCCGCTAACGTGCCGGACCCGTGTTCGGCCTGAGGGTGGACGACGAGCTTTGCCTGGCCCTGGTCGAGCCCATCCACGCCGAGGCCGTGTACCACCTGGTCCGGGCCAACCGGGCCTACCTGGCCCGCTGGGAAGGGTGGGCGGCCAGGGACGAGGGCCTGGAGGGGACCCGGTCCTTCATCCGGTCCCAGCTGGAGGGGTTCGCGGCTGGCTCCCAGATCCCGACCCTCATCGTGGCGGGGGGGCGGCCCGTGGGGCGGTGCAGCCTTCGCATCGACCTGGCCCAGCTGACCGGGGAGGTCGGCTACTGGATCGCAGCCGATCACCAGGGCCGGGGCCTGGTCACGAGAGCGGCCCGGGCGCTGGTGGGGGTGGGCTTCACCGAGAGGGGCCTGCAACGGGTCGAGCTGCGGACCTCCGCCGACAACAGGAGGAGCCGGGCGGTGGCGGAGCGGCTGGGCTTCCGCCTGGAGGGGATCTTGCGTCGGGAGCACCGGGTGGGGGAGCGCTGGGACGACCTGGCCCTGTACGCCGCCCTGGCCGGCGAGTGGGGCGCCCCGCCCGCCGGCTGAGCCCTGTCTCCGGGGTGGAAGTGGCCCCACCCCACCCCGGGGACGGTGGCTATTGCGCCCGCACCCGGTCCAGGGCGGTGGAAAGGTCCTCCAGCAGGTCCTCGGCGGCCTCCAGGCCCACGGACAGGCGCAACAGCCCGGGGTCCACCGACAGGGGGGTGCCTGCCGCAGAGGCGTGGGTCATGCGGGCGGGGTGCTCGATCAGGGACTCGACGGCTCCCAGCGACTCGGCCAGGGTGAACAGGCGGGTGGAGCGGGCCACCTCCAGGGCAGCCGCCTCCCCGCCGGCCAGGGTGAAGGAGACCATGCCCCCGAAGCGGCGCATCTGGCGGCAGGCCAGGTCGTGGCCGGGATGGCGGGGCAGCCCGGGGTAGTGGACGGCGGCCACGGCGGGGTGGGAGGAGAGCATGCCTGCCACCGCCTCGGCGTTGTCGCAGTGGCGCTCCATGCGCACGGCGAGGGTCTTGGCGCCCCGCAGCGTCAGGAAGCAGTCGAAGGGGCCGGGCACGGCACCAGCGGCATTCTGCAGGAAGGCCAGGCGCTCGGCCGTCTCGCTGTCGCCGGTGGCCAGGAAGCCCCCCACCACGTCGGAGTGCCCGCCCAGGTACTTGGTGGAGGAATGGACCACGATGTGGGCGCCGAGGGAGAGCGGCTGCTGGAGGTAGGGGGTGGCGAAGGTGTTGTCCACCACGCACAGGGCCCCCCGCTCCCGGGCCAGGGCGGAAAGGGCGGCGATGTCCACCACCCGCAGCCTGGGGTTGGAGGGCGTCTCCACCCATACGAGAGCCGTCTCCGGTCGCCAGGCCTCCTCCACCGCCCCGAGGTCGTCCAGGGCCACGGGGGTGAACTGCAGGCCGGCGGCGGCATGGACCCTGGCCACCAGGCGATAGGTGCCCCCGTAGGCGTCGTCGGGGATGATGGCATGGACCCGGGGGGGCAGCAGGCGCAGCACGGCGTCCTCGGCGGCCAGGCCGCTGGCGAAGGCCAGCCCATGGGCCGCTCCCTCCAGGGAGGCCAGGCACTCCTGCAGGGCGGTGCGGGTGGGGTTGGCGCTGCGGCTGTACTCGTAGCCCCGGTGGCGGCCCACCTCCTCCTGGGCATAGGTAGAGGTCTGGTATATGGGCGTGACCACCGCCCCGGTGGTGGGGTCGGCGGGCTGGCCGGCGTGTATGGCTCTCGTCTCGAACCCGTAACGGTCAAGGTGGCCCTCGGCCCCCCCGGGGTGCCCCTTCCACTCGCCCTGGCCGCTCACGGCCGGCTGGTTCGGGAGAGGTGGTCGAGGAGGTCCGAGCGGGTGAGGATGCCCACGGGGTGACCTGCGTCCAGCACCACCACCGCCGGGGCCCCTTCCAGGCGGGTGACGGCGCGGTCGATGCTGTCGCCCGTGCCCACCGTGGGGAGGGGGGGGCCCATGACCTTGGACACCTCGGCGTCCAGGACACCGGTGTCGGCGAAGGTGGCCTCGAGGAGCTGGCGGTCGCTCACCGACCCCACCACCTCGGCCACGTTCAGGGGGGGCTCGGCCTGCAGGACCGGGAGCTGGGAGACCCCGAACTCGTCCAGCACGGTTATGGCGGTGCGGACCGTCTCCTGGGGGTGGATGTGGACGAGGGGCGGGAGCGAGTTGCGCTTGGCGGCCAGCACCTCGCCGGCGGTGCGGTTGCCCACCCGGAGGAACCCGAAGTCCGCCATCCACTCGTCGTTGTAGAGCTTCGACAGGTAGCCCCGGCCCGAGTCGGGGAGGAGAACCACCACCACGTCCTCGGGGCCCAGGTCCTTGCCCACCTCCAGGGCGGCCCATACTGCCGTCCCACAGGACCCGCCGGCCAGGATCCCCTCCTCCCTGGTGAGACGGCGGGCGGTGAGGAAGGAGTCCCGGTCGCTCACGCTCACGATGCGGTCGGGGACGCTCGGGTCGTAGGTATCGGGCCAGAAGTCCTCCCCGATCCCCTCCACCAGGTAGGGCCTGCCTCCCCCCCCGGAGTACACGGAGCCCTCGGGGTCGGCCCCGATGACCTGGATGGCGGGATTGCGGGACTTGAGGTAGCGACCGGTGCCGGTGATGGTCCCGCCCGTCCCGATGCTGGCCACGAGGTGGGTGACCCGGCCGTTGGTCTGGCGCCATATCTCTGGCCCCGTGGAGGCCTCGTGGGCGGCCGGGTTGGCCTGGTTGCGGTACTGGTTGGGCTGGAAGGCGCCGGGGATCTCCTCGGCCAGGCGGTTGGCTACCGAGTAGTAGGACTCCGGGTGCTCGGGGGCCACCGTGGTGGGGCACACCACCACCTCGGCCCCGTAGGCCCGCAGGAGCTGGATCTTCTCGGCCGAGATCTTGTCGGGCATGGTGAACACGCAGCGGTACCGACGGCGGGCGGCGACCAGGGCCAGCCCCACCCCGGTGTTCCCCGAGGTGGGCTCCACGATGGTGCCTCCCGGCTGGAGGAGGCCGGCGGCCTCGGCCGCCTCGATCATGGCCACGGCCGGGCGGTCCTTGACGCTCCCGCCGGGGTTCAGGGACTCCAGCTTGGCCAGCAGGTGGCAGGACAGGTGCCTGGCAGTGCGGTCCAGGCGCACCAAGGGGGTGTTGCCTATGAGGTCGAGGACGGAGTCCACCGTGTCCATCTCGGGCCCCTCGTCCAAGAAGCGCACCTCGATGCCGCCCGGGGGCGGCGCCCCCTCGGCTGGCTGGCCCGGGCCCGGCTGGCCGGGGGCCGGTGGCCTCACCGTGTAGAGGACCACGGGCAGGCCCGCCTGGTGAAGGGCGGTGGCCACCCGGGCTGCATCCCCGTACGGCCCCGTCACGGCCACCTGGCGGGGGATGCGGGCCCGGAGGTCGGCGACCGTGCCGGGTAGCACCTCCCCCCCGGGCAGGCGGAGCTGGTGCAGCGCCCGGTCGGCCAAGCGAGCGGGCGGGGGCTGGCTGCCCACCACGACGAGGACGTCCACGAAGCGGCGAGCCTAACGGGGCCCGGCGGGGCGTGCTCGGCGGGACGAGCCGTTGGCCGCCGCAGGGCGATGGGGCCGGGTGGCACACCGCCACCCCCCTGCCGTGTACCGTCGGGGGATGCCCTGCGCAGCCATAACGGGGTGGGGTGCCGCCCTGCCGGACCAGGTCCTCACCAACGCCGACCTGGAGGCCCGGCTGGACACCTCCGACCGCTGGATCGTGGAGCGGACCGGGATCCGGGAGCGCCGGGTGGGCGGGACCACCACCGGCCTTGCCGTCCAGGCGACCCGCCAGGCCCTGTCCCGGGCCGGCATGGACCCCGCAGTGGTGGACCTGCTCATAGTGTCCACCAACACCCCTGACCAGCCCGTCCCGGCCACGGCCTCCCTCGTGCAGGGGGAGCTGGGCCTGGCCGGGGGGGCCATGGATGTCAACTCGGGCTGCTCCGGCTTCGTGTACGCCCTGGTGCTGGCCAACGGCGCCATCGCCACGGGCCTGGAGCGGGTGGTGGTCACGGCCTCGGACACGGTCTCTCGCATCGTGGACCCGGAGGACCGCTCGACGGCCGTCCTGTTCGGCGATGCCGCCGGGTCGGTGGTGCTGGAGGCCGTCCCCGGCGAGCCCATGCTGCTCGGTTGGGACCTGGGCGCTGACGGTGGGGCTGCCTCTCTCCTGTACCAGCCCCGGGGCGGCTACGTGTACATGGACGGGCGCGAGGTGTTCCGCCGGGCGGTGCGGGCCACTGCCGCCTCAGCCCAGGCCGCCCTGGAGCGGGCCAAGGTGGATGTGAGCGAGGTGGCCCTCTTCATCCCTCACCAGGCCAACCTCCGCATCATCGAGGCCGTGTGCCAGCGACTGGGTCTGCCCATGGAGCGCAGCATGCTGATCGTGGAGCGCACGGGCAACACCTCCTCGGCCTCCATCCCGGTGGCGTTGGCCGAGGCGGTGGAGGAAGGGCGCCTGAGCGAGGGGGACCTGGTGCTGATGTCCGGGTTCGGTGCCGGCATGACGTGGGGCAGCGCCGTCCTGCGCTGGGGCCGGCGACCTGCCTGAGCGGGAGGACGAAGGTCCTCTGTCAGCGGCTCACGTAGATGATGCCGCGCATGAGCGGGTCCATCTGGTCGTAGAAGTGGTAGACGCCAGGCTTCTTGACCCGGAACGAGGCGTCGTCCCCTCCGCCGGCGATGACCCCGGTGTTGAAGGAGCCGTTGGTGGCCGTGACCGAATGGCTGTCGCGGTCGTTGTTGACCACCAGGATGTTGGACCCCGCCTTGACGTGCAGGGTGGAAGGGACGTACTGCTCGCTGCGGATGTAGATGACGGCCTGGGCGGCCCTCACGGCCTGCTCCTGGCCCACGGGGCCGAGCCCGCTGGCCCCGAGGGGGCCGTGGCTCATGTTGGCGGGGGTGGGGCTGCAGGCGCTCAGTCCCACGGCACTGGCCACGCCGGCGGCGGCCACGGCCAGCGGGACGAGGTGCCGGCGGGCGGCGCCCGCAACGGCCAGGGCGAGGTGCCGGCGGGCGGCAGCACCCGACGCCCCCGGGTCGTCGTGGTCGAGGGGTGGTGTCGGGGGCGTGGTCATGGCGGGCAGCCGTCCTCCTTCTTGGTGCCTGACGTGTGGGGAAGATAGTGGCGACTCGGTCCCGCTGTCGGATCGGGGGGCCGCCACGGGGTCCCCGGGCCTGAGAGGCCGCGCTTGGTAATCGGCCCCGTCCTGCTCTTCCTGGCCAGTCTGGCCCTTTCGATCGTGTCCAGCCTGGTGCTGGCCGAGGCCATCGACCGGCTGGGGAGCCGCCTGGGTGTGTCCGAGGGGCTGCTCGGCATCCTCACGGCCCTGGGGGCTGACGCTCCCGAGATCTCGGCGGCGGTCACCGCCATCCAGGGGGGACGCGCCAGCCTGGGCTTCGGGGTCGTTCTCGGCTCGAACATATTCAACCTGGCCGCCCTGCTCGGGTTGTCCGCGGCCGTCGCCGGTCAGGTCCGCATACACCGGGCCGGCCTGGTGTGGGAGGGGGCGGTCGTGATGGCGACCACGGCCCTCGTGTCCGTGCTGGTGCTGGGCCTCCTCAGCCCACCGGCCACGCTGGGCCTTATCGCCGCCGTCCTGGTCCCCTACGTCTTCCTCTCCTCGCTGCGGCCGGCCCAGGTGGAGCGGGCCGCGGCGGCCGGAGGTCATTCTCCCCAGGTGCTCCTGGTGTCGGCCCTGGCGGATGTCACCAGGGATGTGCGCACCGGTGAGACCGCCCCCCGGGCCACCCGTCACGACCTGCTCACGCTGGTGCCCTCCCTCGTGTGCGTGGTGCTGGCCAGCGTGGGAATGGTGCGGGCCTCGGTGGTGCTGGGCGGCCGGTGGGGGGTGGCCCAGGTCCTGATCGGGACCCTGGTGCTGGCCAGCGTCACCGGCATACCCAACGTCATCGCCGCCGTGCGCCTGGCGTTGCGCCGGCGCGGGTCGGCCGTGGTCAGCGAGTCGCTCAACAGCAACACCATCAACCTGGTGGTGGGCATAGCCCTGCCGGCGCTGGTCCTCGGGGTGGGGCAGGCCAGCTCGCTGACCAGGCTCTCGGTGTGGTGGCTGCTGGCCATGACCCTGGGCTGCCTGGTCCTCACCGGGAGGAAGGGTGGGCTGAGGCGGGGCGAGGGCCTGGCCGTGATCGCTTCCTACCTGGCCTTCGTCGGGCTCCTGGTGCTGGGGTGAGGCGATGCCCCGGGGCCGAAGGCCCAGGGCCAGCAAGGCCGGGCCAGGGCCCTTGCCCGAGGGCCTGCTCAGGCCAGGCTGGTGAGGACCTCCGCCCCGTCCTCCGTGACGGCCAGCGTGTGCTCGAACTGGGCGCTGCGGCTGCCGTCGGCGGTGACGGCGGTCCAGCCGTCGTCCCAGGTGATATGGCGCCAGTCGCCCTGGGTGATCATGGGCTCGATGGTGAACGTCATCCCCGGCACCATGAGCGTGGTGGCCGAGGGGTCGAAGTAGTGAAGGACGGTGGGCCGGGAGTGGAAGGCGGTGCCGATCCCGTGGCCCACGAAGGCTCGCACCACTCCGAGGCGGTTGCGGGAGGCGTGGGTCTCTATGGCCAGGCCGATGTCCGACAAGGGCCGCCCCGGGCGCACGGCGGCGATGCCCAGCTCCAGGCACTCCCGGGTCACCTCCACCAGGTGGCGGGAGGCCTCGTCCACCTGTCCCACGTAGAAGGTGGCGTTGGTGTCGCCGTGCACCCCGTCCAGGTAGATCGTCACGTCGAGGTTGACGATGTCACCGTCCCGAAGGGGTCGGCTGTCGGGTATGCCGTGGCAGATGACCTCGTTCACCGAGGTGCAGAGGGACTTGGGATAGCCCATGTAGTTGAGGGGGCTCGGGTACCCCCCCCTCCTGATGCACTCTTCGTGGGCCAGGGAGTCGAGCTCGTCGGTGGTCACGCCGGGCGCCACAGCAGCACCGACCACCTGGAGCACCTCGGCTGCGGCCCGGCCCGCCCGCCGCATGGCGGCCAGCACCTCGGGGGGCTTGACCATGGGCTCGTCCTCGGTCCCGGGATTCCCCGTGCGGGCATAATCGGGCTGGCAGATGCCCTCGGGCACGCGCCGCCGCGGTCCTATCTGGCCGGGCCGGACCCGGTCCGTGCTGGCCCGGTGGCAGCGCTTGTACTTGCGGCCGCTGCCGCACCAGCAGGGGTCGTTCGCTCGGGTCACGGTCTGGCTGCTCACCGGGGCCAGGATACCGGCGGCCTGGTCCTGCTCCCGGGGGGCGGCCACAGGGGTAGCGGAGGCGTGGGGAGGGTAAGAGTGTCGGCCTGACTATGAACCCCATCCAGCGCACCATCCGTGCCGTGGACCACGCTCAGCGCCGCACCCCGCCGGTGGCCTTCCTGTGGGCCGTGGTGAAGAAGTTCGGCAACGACCAAGCCGGCTCCCTGGCCGCCCTGGTCGCCTACTACGGCTTCCTGTCGCTCTTCCCGCTGCTGCTGGTGCTGGTCACCATCCTCGGCCTCGTCGTCACCCCCCAACTGCAGCACCGGGTGGTCCACTCGGCAATAGCCCAGTTCCCGATCGTGGGGAACCAGCTCACGGGGCCAGGGGGCATCCATGCCCTGAAGGAGGGCAGCCTGGTCGGCCTCATAATCGGCGTCCTGGGGCTGATCTGGGGCTCGACCGGCATCTGCCAGGCGGCACAGAATGCCATGGCCCGGGTCTGGAACGTCCCCCAGCTGGAGCGTCCCAACTACATATTCCGGCTCCTGCGCAGCTTCGCCTTCCTGACCGTGCTCCTGCTCGACGTGGTGGCCACCACGGTGCTGGCGGGGATAACGACGTTCGGGGGGAGCCTGTGGTACGCCCGGCTGGGGGCGGGGATACTCACCGTCCTGGTCGACGTGGGCCTCTACGTGCTCGCCTTCCGTATCCTCACCCCCGGTGCCGTCCCCACCCGGGACCTGGTGCTGGGGGCGGTGCTGGCCGGCGTGGCCTGGGCCATCCTCCAGTACGTGGGGACCTTCCTGGTGGGCCACGAGCTCAAGCACTCACATCAGATCTATGGCTATTTCGCCTCGGTGCTGGGCCTGCTGGCCTTCCTCTACACCGCCGCTCAGGTCACCCTCTACGCCGCCGAGGCCAACGTGGTCAAGGCCCGGCGCCTGTGGCCGCGCAGCCTGACCGCGCCCCCGCTCACCGAGGCTGACCGCACCGTGCTTACCGCCCTGGCGGAGGAGCGTCGCCAGCTGCCCCAGCAGCACATCGAGGTGGCCTTCGAGGAGGGCGACGGGGCAGGGTCCGGGGAGGGGGCTCGTGCCGCCGCCCCGGCGTCCAGGCCGGCGGAGGCCACGGGGCAGCCGGGCCAGCTCCGGGGAGGGGAGCACGAGACGGTGCCACCCGGCGTTGCCAGGGAGCCCGGGACGGACCCGGGAGGTGCTCCGGTACCCCGGGATGGGCCTTCCCGGCCCGCCGGCGGCCTATGATCCGCCGGTGCCCGAGCATGCCTCGCCCCTCCTGCCGTCCGGAGAGACGCTAGCCGGCGAGCTGGCCGAGACCTGGGGGGCCACGGTCCACGTGTGCACCAGCCTGACCCCCAACTGCTGGGCACGGCCCACTGACTGCCCGGGGTGGACCGTCCACGACATCCTGGCCCACATGGTGGGCACCGAGTCCCAGCTCCTCGGCCGGCCGGTGCCTGACCCAGGCGGGGAGCCCATGCCCCCTTATGTCCGCAACCCCATCGGTGAGGCCAACGAGCGTTGGGTGAGGTCCCGGCGCCGGGTGCCGGGAGAGGAGTTGCTGGCCGAGTTCGAGGAGGTCACGGCGGCACGGCTGGACCGGCTGCGGCGCATGCCGGACGAGGAGCTGTCCGCCCCATCCTGGACCCCGGCGGGCCCGGGCACCTACCGCGACCTGATGGTGATACGTGTCTTCGATTGCTGGGTCCACGAGCAGGACATCCGCCGGGCCCTCGGGCATCCCGGCCACCTGTCGGGCCCCGCCGCCGAGCGCTCCCTCGACCAGGTGCAGCGGGCCATGCCCTATGTCGTGGCCAAGAAGGCGGCCGCCCCCGAGGGGACGAAGGTGGTCTTCGAGATCAGAGGGCCCACCGAGCGCCGCTTCGGCGTCGAGGTCATGGGGGGCAGGGGCCGACCCGCTGCCGACCTCCACCACCCCACCGCCACCGTCCTGGCCGAGTTCGAGCCATTCATGGCCCTGGCAGCCGGGCGATGGCCTCCGGGGCCGGCCCTATCCGACGGGAGGGTGGCCGTCCAGGGGGACCTGGCTCTGGGGAAGGCCGTCGTGGACCAGCTGGACTTCGTCATCTGAGCCCCCTGCCCTGGGTTGCCGCCGGGGGCTCCGCCCCTTGGGGGTCAGGTGCCCGGCTGGCGGCCCGTCCCGGGGTACACGGGCGAGACGGTGATCTTGCCACAGGGGCCGAAGGGGTTCAGCTGGTCCGAGATGACGAGCTGGTGGAAGGTGTTGGGGGGGGTGATCTCCAGCCGGGCCGAGGTGGGGCAGGACTGGCCCGGGAAGCCGGTGGCATCGGCATAGCCGAGGGCGAAGGAGGCGGAGTGCCCGGGGTCCAGGGTCACGGTGGTGGGGGTCTCGGGCTGAACGGTGGCGCTGGAGCCGCGGTGGACCTCGGTGGGGAGGGGCTGGCCCTTGGTGTTGAGCATGAGCAGGCCCGGGTAGCCGTAGAGGGTGCAGGCGCTCGAAGAGTCGTTGGTGAAGGCGATGGTCTGCCCCACGCTTCCTGTTGCCGCTCCCGTGCGCACCACCCGGGCGGCCAGCTGGGAGGTGTGGCAGCGCCCCAGGGCTCCCGCTGCTGAGGTCGTGGTGGTGGGCTGCCCGGAGGTGGTCGTGGTGACTGCAGCCTTGGTCGTGGTGGTTGCCTTGGCCTTGGTGGTACTGGTCGTCCCGGCCTGGGCGGTGCTGGCGGGCGCCGAGGAAGGGGTGGAGCTGGCCACCGACGAGCTGGGCACCGAGGAGGACAGGGGCCCTGTGGCGCCGCCGCATGCAGCCAGGCCCAGGCCAGCGGCACCAAGCACGATCGGAAGGCAGATGTTTACTGAGCGTCGCACGCCCCTTCGACCCCCCAGATCCGCTACGGGTTCCATCCGGCGTCCTCAGAGAGGGCCGTTGTCGTGCTTGCGGGGCCTCAGCTGCTCTCGTTTGCTGGCCAGGGTGGCCAGGCCGGCCGCCACCACGGACCGGGTCTGGGCCGGGTCGATGACGGCGTCGACCAGGCCCCGGTCGGCGGCCACCCACGGCGTCAGGAAGGCCTCCCGGTACTCCTCCTCCCGCCTGGCCCGGGTCTTGGCGTCCTGGCGCCGGTAGAGGACCTGGGCTGCCCCCTTGGCCCCCATCACGGCTATCTCGGCGCTGGGCCAGGCCAGGCAGAGGTCGGACCCCATCCCCCTGGAGTCCATCACTATGTAGGCCCCGCCGTAGGCCTTGCGCAGCACGACCGACACCCTGGGCACGCTGGCCCGGGCATAGGCAAAGGCCAGCTGGGCACCGTGGCGGATCATGCCCCGCCACTCGAGGTCCTTGCCGGGCAGGAACCCCGGCGTGTCCACCAGGGTCACCAAAGGCAGGTTGAAGGCGTCGCACCAGGCGACGAAGCGGGCGCCCTTCTGCGAGGCAGCGATGTCCAAGGTGCCAGCCAGGGTCTGGGGCTGGTTGGCCACCACCCCCACGGGCTGGCCCCCTATGCGGGCCAGCGCCGTCACCAGCTGGGGTGCCCACCGGGGCCGCAGCTCCAGCTGCTCGCCCCCGTCGGCCAGGGCCTCTATGGCCCCGCGGACGTCATAGGAGCCCCTTTCGGAGCTGGGCAGCAGGTCCCTCAGCTCCGGTGTGGGCCGGTCGGCCGGGTCGTCGGAGGGCAGGAAGGGCGGCTCCTCATCGGTGCTGGAGGGCAGGTACGAGAGCACCTGGGCGACGAGGTCCAGGGCGTGGTCAGCATCCTTGGCCTCGAGGGCCGCCAGGCCCGTGCTTCGGGAGTGGACCTCGGTGCCGCCCAGGCCGGCCAGGGTCACCTGGACCCCGGTGAACTGGGCAACCATGTTCGGGCCTGACACGAAGGCGAAGGAGTCGGAGGTCATCACGGCCAGGTCGGCCAGCCCGAGGAGGAGGGCCGGGCCGGACAGGGCCGGTCCCGCCACCACCACGATCGTCGGCACCACCCCGGAGCAGGCGGACAGGGCCCGGGCCGCGGTGCCCCAGCTGTGGAGGGCGGCGACGCCGTCGCCCACCGAGGCCCCGCTCGTCGACAGCACCGCTACCAAGGGGATGTGGGATTCCAGGGCCAGGCCGGCGGCAGCCGCCAGGGTGGGGCCGTCATCCTGGGTGAGGGCTCCCCGGCGGCGGGAGGGGTCGCTGGCCACCATGACCACCGAGCGCCCGCCCAGCTCCTCGATGGTGCAGGCCAGGCTGCCCGGGACATGGCCCCGCAGGCGGAGGGCAGGGGGGCTGGCTGTGGACACGGCGTCAGCCGGCAGTGACGGCGAAGTGAGGGGTCTCCCCGAGGACTCGCTCCCAGACGGGGCGCTGGAGGAGGCGGGCCCAGGCCACGTCGCTCAGCTGCTCGATCCGGGCCGGGCCCCACCCGGCGGCCTCCACGGCCTCGACCACCTGGTCCGGAGTGGTGCCCTCGGCCAGGGGTAGATGGGAGAGCAGGCCGGGGTCGTAATGCCCGTGGTGCCCGCTCGGCGTCCCCCGCAGCCGGCGCAGCTGCTTGCGGGCCCGGGCCCGGAGGGCTTCGGCCCTGTCAGCCCTCCCCCACAGGCCCTCGAAGAGGACGAGACGGCCCTCGGGGGCGACCCTGCGCCAGGCGGCGAGTGCTCCTCCGGGGTCGGGGAGGGTCCAGAGGAGATGGCGCTCGACCACGGCCGCGAAGGGCCCGTCCGGGGGCTGGTCAGCCCGGCCCTGGACCGTGGCCACGTCCAGGCCCTGGCCGGCGGCGGAGGCCTTGAGCTGCCCCAGCATGCCCGCCGACAGGTCGAGGGCGGTCACCTGGTAGCCCATGCGGGCCATCGTGAGCGAGAGGAAGCCAGTGCCGGCGCCCACGTCGAGCACTGGGGCGGGAGTCGGCGGCAGGTGGCGGGCCAGGGCGGCGGTCCAGGCGGCCCGCTCGGCTGGAGAGCGAGGGACGTGGTCGCTTCCCTGGTCGTAGGTGGCGGCGTCCAGGTCCCAGAAGCTGGCCACCCGCTCGTGGAGGTCGGGAGGAGGGCTGGGGGCACCCTGCGGGCCGCCCGCTGGCTGCGGTCGGGATGGCTCGTGCTGCTCGATCACCCTGCCATCCTGGCCCGGCCTGGCCACCTCGGCCAAGACGGCCATGGCGGAAGGGCCAGCCTCTGGGCGCGGCGAGGGCTCGAGGCCGGGGCCTCCCGGCGCTGGCCGGTCCGGTGTCCCGGGGCGCCTGGCCCGAGCCGGCGGTATGGTCGGCGAGGTGGAGCGGGTGGACCGCCTGGAGAGGCTGACCGACCTGGTGCTGGTCCTGCTGGACACGAGGCGCCCCCTCACCCTGGCCGAGATCGCCGGGTCGGTGGTGGGGTACCCCGAGGGGGAGCAAGCCTGTCGCCAGGCCTTCGAGAGGGACAAGCGCCTCCTGCGGGAGGAGGGGATAGTGGTAAGCGTCGAGCCCCTCCCGGGTCAGCCGGGGCAGGTGGGCTATTGCATCCGCCCCGACGACTACTACCTGCCCGACCTGGGGCTGACCGAGGACGAGCAGGCGGCCTTGAACCTGGCTCTGGCGGGCGTGCACCTGGACCAGGGTGCGGGCCAGGGCGCCCTGCTCAAGCTGGGAGGGATGGAGCGGGACGGACCTGCCGCCCTGGCCGCCTTGCCCTCGTTGCCCCAGCTGCCGACGGTGCACCAGGCCATCCGGGACCATGCTGTGCTGGCGTTCGACTACCGGGGGCGCAGGAGGGTGATCGACCCCTGGGCGGTTGCCTTCCGCCGGGGCTGGTGGTACCTGGTGGGGCACGACCGGGAGGTGGCCGAGCGCCGGACCTACAGGGTGGACCGGATGTCCACCGTGGAGCTGGCCGGGCCGCCGGGAAGCGCCACCAGCCCCGAGGCCTTCGACCCGGGGGCCCTGCTCGACGAAGGGCCCTGGCGCATGGGACAGGAGGAAGCTGGGGTGGCCCGGGTCCTGGTGGACGCCGTCCTGGCCTCGGACGTGGAGGGCTACCTCGGGTCCGAGGCGGTGGTCGAGAGGCACCCCGACGGCTCGGTCGTGGTGGAGATGGAGGTGGCCAACGTGGGCGCCTTCCGGTCCTTCGTGCTGGGCCTTCTCGACCATGCCACCGTCCTCGGGCCGGAGCCGCTGCGGGCGGCCGTTGTGGACTGGCTGGCGGCCATGGTGGGCGGGTGGAGAGCCGGTGCCACGGGTTGAGGTCGGGGAGCGCCTGCGCCGGCTCCTGGCCATGCTGCCCTGGCTGGCCGCAAGGGGCGGGGCCTCGACGGCCGAGCTGGCCCAACGCTTCGGCATCAGCGAGCCCGAGGTTGTCTCCATGCTGGAGCTGGCCGCCTGCTGCGGCCTTCCTCCCTACACCCCCGACCAGCTCATGGAGCTCATCGTGTCCGACGGGTGGGTGGAGGCCAGGCTGGGCCCGCACCTCTCGCGTCCCCGCCGGCTGACCCCGGCCGAGGGCTTCACGTTGGCGGCCTCGGCCCGGGCCATCCTGGCCGTGCCCGGAGCTGACCCCGGGGGCGCTCTGGCCCGGGCCCTGGCCAAGCTGGACGGGGTGCTGGGGACGAGGGTCGATGTGGGCCTGGACGAGCCGCCCCTCCTGGAGCTGGTGCGCCAGGCTGCCGGCCGGGGCCAGTCCCTGCGCATCGAGTACTACTCGGCATCCCGGGACGAGGTGAGCACCCGGCAGGTGGACGCCTGGAACGTGTTCGCCCGGGACGGCCACTGGTACCTGGACGGGTGGTGCCACCTCGCCGGCGGCCGGCGCCTGTTCCGGGTGGACCGGGTACGGGAGGCCCGGGTGGTGGACCAGGCCGAGGATCCACATCCCGCCCCCGGTCCTTCGTCCCGGGACGTCCCCGAGACCTTCGTGCCCGGTCCCGAGACCCGGCTGGTCACCATCGAGACGGGTCCCGGCGGGCGCTGGGTGGCAGAGAGCTACCCCACCGAGGAGGTGGAGGAGCTGCCCGGCGGCAGGCTGCGGGTCACGCTGGGGGTCGGGGGCCGGGCATGGCTGGAGCGCCTCCTCCTGCGCCTGGGGCCCGACGCCAGGGTGCTGGACCCGGCCGAGCTGAGGGATGTGGGGAAGGAGGCGGCGGCCCGGCTGCTGGCCCGCTACCGATGACCGCCGAGCTGGTGGGCCCGGCGTCCGCAGTGGGCGGCCGGCCCTGGCGGGCCAGGCCGGCCAGGTCGCCCAGCATGAGGGCCAGCCGGTGGGTGGCCCTCACGTCCGAGAGGTTGTATGCGGCCAGCTGGGCCGGGCTCAGCCTGGACATCCGGGCCCGGTCCACCTCGATGACGGGGATGCCGAACGTGCCGGCCAGGGTCTTGAGGGCAGCCGACAGCCCACTGGCGTTGGCCCACTGGCGCCAGCGGCAGGAGAGGTCGAGGTGGGGGTGGCGACCGAACCGGGTCCCATCGGCGCCCAGGGGCCAGCAGCCCCCGCCGTCGGCGCCGCCCCCGGGCCCGAGGCGGAGGTCCAGCCCGAGGCCGAGCAGGTCGGCCCGCTGGCGCAGGACGGGGCAGTCGAAGCGGCTGGAGCCCCACCCCACGATCACCGAGGGGGGCCGGCCGGCCAGCCAGTCCTGGAGCCTGCCGATGATCCCGGCCTCGTCGCCTCCGAGGAACACCTCAGCCTCCTGCTCGGAGGGGTAGACGGCCACCGAGATGATGCGGTCGGCTCGGGGGTCGAGCCCCGTCGTCTCGATGTCGAGGGCCACTATCTCCCAGCCCTGCGCCACCACGGCGGCCCCGTTGGTGCGGGGTCCCCCGCCCGGTGGGGGTGCCAGAGCCGGGTCCAGGACGCCCATGGGCCAAGACCCTAGGCTCCCGGTGTGACGGGGGCGGGGATGGCCGGCACGGCTCCCCGAGCGCGCCGCCGGGCCCAAGGGGCTGCACCTGGCCTAGGCCAGGTGCACGTACTCGTACTCGAAGGGCTGGCCGTTGATCCCCTTGGTGGGCGGAGCGATCCAGGAGGCGATCCGGCCCGGCTCCAGGACCGGCTGCATGAGGGAGGCCACGTAGGCCCGGTCCTCCTCGGTGGGCAGCCAACCCGGCGCCGAGCGCTCCCACTCCTCGGCCCCGATCACCTTCCCCGAAGGGGAGATGTGGTGCCCGGCAAAGGCACCCACCCGCCGGTTGAACCCGTGGTGGGGCAGGGCCAGCCTGATGTCGATGCCGGCTTCCTCCAGGATGCGGTTCCAGCGGTTGAGGCCGTTGCGGCAGTCGGCAACGTACTCGTCGCGCAGGTCCTGGTTGAGGGCGACCAGAGCGGGGGCCTCCACCTCCACGATCTGGTCATCGGCCACCACCTCGACGGTCGAGACGGCGTCGGCCAGGATGTGGTCGTCGCCCCGCTGCTCCTCGCGCCAGCGTCCCTTGAGGCCGGCGGTGTAGTAGTTGGCCACGTTGGTCGACATCTCGCTGCCGAAAAGGTCCAGCGAGACGCTGTAGTGGAAGTTGAGGTAGCGCTGGACCATGTCCAGGGGGATTCCCCCCCACTCACGGATGTCCTCGGCATCGTTCTCGACCATGAGCTGGGCGGTGCGGCGGACCACCCGGTCGATGCCGGTGGTGCCCACGAACATGTGGTGGGCCTCCTCCTTCAGCATGAACTCGCAGGTGCGCGACAGGGGGTCGAAGGCGCTCTCCCGCAGGGTGCCCAGCTGGTACTTGCCGTCGCGGTCGGTGAAGTAGGTGAACATGAAGAACGACAGCCAGTCGGGGGTGGGCTCGTTGAAGGCACCCAGGATGCGGGGCGCGTCCTGGCTCCCGGAGCTGCGCTCCAGCAGGGCCTCCGCCTCCTCCCGCCCGGCCCGGGCGAAGTGGGCATGGAGCAGGTACACCATGGCCCAGAGGTGGCGGCCCTCCTCCACGTTCACCTGGAAGAGGTTGCGCAGGTCGTAGAGGCTGGGAGCGGTGCTGCCCAGATGGCGCTGCTGCTCCACCGAGGCCGGCTCCGTGTCGCCTTGCACCACGATGAGGCGCTGGAGGTCGGCCCGGTGCTCACCGGGCACCGCCTGCCAGACCGGCTCTCCCTTGTGGGCGCCGAAGGCGGCCACCCGGTCCGAGTCCCGCTCCGCCAGGAATATGCCCCAGCGGTAGTCGGGAAGCGGCACGTGGCCGAAATGGGCCCACCCCTCATGGCCCACCGACACCGCCGTGCGCAGGTAGACATCCCGGGTGGGGAGGGCCGGCCCCATGTCCTGCCACCACTGGAGGAACCTGGGCTGCCAGGCCTCGAGGGCCCGCTGCAGCCGCCGATCGGAGGCCAGGTCCACGTTGTTGGGGATGCGCTCGGTGTAGTCGATGGTCGCCGTCATGGTGTCAGGTTCGCCTCCTGTCGAAAGCGGGCCGCTGGCCGGTGCCGTAGCGGCGCAGCGCACCCTCGGGGCCAGCGGCGTTGTCACGGCTGAACACCCAGTTCTGCCAGGCCGAGAGGCGCCCGAAGATCTTGGTCTCCATGGTCTCGGGGCCCACGAACCGCAGGTTGGCCTCCATGCCGGTGAGGGCATCGGGGCTGAGCGAGGCTCGCTCCTCCAAGGCGATCCGGACCTCCTCCTCCCAGTCCAGGTCGTCGGGGGTGAAGGTGACGAGCCCCAGCTCCAGGGCTTCCTCGGCAGAAAGAGGCTGGTTCAGCCGTTGGCGGGCCGCCTCCTCCCGCTCCTCGTGGCCGAAGAAGCGGGCCCCGAGGCGCGTGAGGCCATTGGCCATGGGGAAGGCCCCGAAGTTGCTCTCTGATACCACTATGCGGGCCGCCTCGCCCTCCTCTCCGGCCTCGTCGTCCTCCAGGACCCCGTCGAGCATGTACTGGCGGTCGCAGGCCAGGGCCAGCTCCAGCAGGGCGCCGGCGAAGCAGCTCCCCGGCTCGATGAGGGCCACCAGGCTGCGGCTCGTCACGTCGAGACGCTTGAGCACCCGCTTGAAGTAGTGGCGGACCTCGTTGACCAGCCAGTCCGAGCTGCTGTGGCGGGCGATGACCCGCTCGAAGGCGAGCGCCCCCTCGATCTGTCCTCGGGTCTTCACCACCCAGGTCCCGATCTCGGCCTCGTTGGTCCTCAGGTGCAGGATGAGGTCCTCGAGCTCCCTCGTCATGGCCAGGGGCCAGAAGGCGGCCCCCAGGGCATGTATGCGCTCCAGGCTCTCGGGCACGTCTCCCTCGGGGCCCCGGACGGTGATGGTTGCCGTACGCCCCTGGCGGTCCAGGTCGGCCCGCACGTGCTGGTAGACGACGGCGTCGGGGGAGACCTCACGCTCCAGCGGGGTCAGGGCCACCCCCTCGGCGTCCCGGGGGCGCCGGGACGGGGCGCCCAGCTCCCGGGCCCGCTCGCCCACCAGCTTCTCGAAGTCGTGGCGGGGGATCACCTCGTCGACGAGCCCCCAGTGCACGGCCCGGGCTCCCCTCACCCCCTCGGGGGTGGTGACGAAGGCGTCAGCCAGGTCACGGCGGACATGGCGCTTGTCGACCAGCCTCGTCAGCCCACCCGTGCCGGGCAGCACCCCGAGGAGCGGGGCCTCGGGGAGGGAGACGGCCGTGCTGTTGTCGTCCACGAGGAGGATGCGCTCACAGGCCAGGGCCAGCTCGTAGCCTCCGCCGGCGGCCGGGCCGTTGACAGCGGCCACGTAGACCTGGCCGGAGTGGGCGCTGGCGTCCTCCATGGCGCAGCGGGTCTCGTTGGTGAACTTGCAGAAGTTGACCTTCCAGGGATGGCTGGACCTTGCCAGCATGTGGATGTTGGCCCCGGCGCTGAAGAGCCCCTCGGTGCCCGTGACCACCACGACCCGCACCTCGGGGTGCTCGAAGCGAAGGCGCTGGGTGGCGTCGTAGAGCTCGATGTCCACCCCGAGGTCGTAGGTGTTGAGCTTGAGCTCGTAGCCGGGGACCAGCCCGCCGTCCTCCTGCACGTCGAGGCGCAGCCAGGCCAGGTCCCCCTCGAGGTCCAGCCTCCAGTGCCGGTAGCGCTCGGGGCAGGTGCCGAAGGAGACCACGGCGTCCATCCATCTCATTCTACATCTTGGTCAATATACGTCAACCGCTTGTAGAAGCAGGGTTGGCTAACATGAAAAGACATGAGGATTACCAAGCTGCATTCGAGGGACCCGGCTTACTACGTGGGCGGGGGCGGAGAGGGAAGCTGGTGGGGGCGGGCGCCCCGGAGGCTGGGACTGGTGGGCCCCGTCGGCGCCGAGGAGCTCGGCGCCGTGCTGGCCGGCTGCCACCCGGTGAGCGGGGAGGTGCTGCACCCGAGCCGGCGCCGCGTGCGGGTGGCGGGCTTCGACCTGACGCTGGGCGCCCCCAAGTCGGTCTCCCTGCTCTGCGGCCTGGGGAGCGCCCCGGTGGCGGGGCAGGTGCTGGCGGGCCACGAGGCCGCGGTCGCCGACGCCCTGGGCTACCTCGAGCGGAACGCCGCCCGTGCCAGCCGGACCCGGGACGGGAGCCGCTTTCAAGTGGGGACGGAGGGCCTGGTGGCGGCGGGGTTCCCCCACGGCACCAGCCGGGCCGGTGACCCGCACCTGCACGACCACGTCGTCTTGGCGAATCTGGTGGAGGGGGAGGACGGGCGTTGGAGCGCCCTCGACGCCCGGGCCCTCTACCGGCATGCGTGCACCGCCGGGTACCTGTACCAGGCCCGCTTGCGCCACGAGCTGTGCCGCCGCCTGGAGGTGCGCTGGGGGCCGGTGGTGAACGGGGTGGCCAACCTCGAGGGAGTGGAGCGGGAGGTGCTGGTGGCCTTCTCCCGCCGCCGGGCCCAGGTGGAGGACAGGTTGGCCGCCTGGGGCGTCTCGTCGCCCCAGGCGGCCCAGATGGCGGCGCTGTCCACCCGGCCCCGTTCCGGGGCCGGGTGGGCCAGGGAGGAGTGGGCCGAGCGGGCCCAGGACCTGGGGTTGGACCTCGACCGGGTGGTGGGACGGGGCCGCCCCGGTGGCCACGGAGGTGCCCCGGACCTGGGGCGGCTGGGCCGGCTCACCCATCGCCAGCTCCTCCAGGAGGTGGCGGCGTCGCTGCCGGAGGGAGCGCCGGTGGCGGAGGTGGAGGCCAGGGCGGCGGCGATGGGGAGGTCGGGGGCCGTCGTGGCCCGCCCGGCATGGCGGGGGGAGCGGTGCTGGACCACGCCGGCCCGGGCGGCGGCCGAGGAGGAGCTGGGTGCCTGGGCGGGGGAGCGGGCCGGGGGCGGGGTGGGCAGGGTGGACCCGGCCCGGGTGGCGGAGGTGAGGGCGGAGCGGCCCGGGCTGTCCGAGTCCCAGGGTCGGGCCGTGGAGGGGCTCACCTCCTCGGGGAAGGGGGTGGAGGTCCTGCACCCCGGGGCCGGCTCGGCCGGCCCCGGGGTGCTGGAGGGGGCCCGGGCGGCCTGGCAGGCAGGAGGCCAGCGGGTGGTGGGGGTGGCCGCCTCCAGCCGGGACCTGGCCCGGCTGGAGGCGGCCACGGGGATCGAGGGGGTGGAGCCGGGGAGGTTGGAGGAGGCGGCGGGCCCGGGGGACGGTCGGGGGGTGGTGATCGTGGTGGCCGGTGCGGCGGCGGTGGAGGCGGAGGTGCTGCGGGACGCGGCTCGGCGCTTCCCGGCCGCCAAGGTGGTCCTGGTGGCGGCACCGGGGGGAGATGGCCCGGGAGCGGGGGCGGTGGAGGAGGTGATGAGGCGGGTGGGGGCCCTGGAGGCGGGAGAGGGGCTGGCCCGGGAGGAGCCGGGACGGTGGTTGGAGGTGAGCGGGACCGCCGGGGGAGGGGTGCTGGTGGCGGAGAGCGCCGGCGCCCTGCGCCGGGCGGTGGTGGACAGGTGGTGGCGGGGGAGGGGGGATGGGATGGCGATGGTGGCCCCGGGACCGTCGGAGGCCCGGGAGCTGAACGCCGGGGCCCGGGGGCGCCTGGCCGCCGCCGGTCGGCTGGGGCCGGTCGTGGAGGCGGGGGGGAGGGGGGTCCCGGAGCTGGCGGTGGGGGAGCGGGCGTGGCTGCGGTGGGCGCCGGAGGGGGGCGCCGTGGGGGCCGGGGAGATCGAGGTGGTGGGACGGGAAGGGGGGGACCTGGTGGTGAGGGGCCCGGGAGGGGGGCCGGAGGCCCGCCTCCCGGTGGGGTCGCTGAGGGCGGGCCAGGTGGGCTATGCCTACGCCCTCACGCCGGCGGACGTGGACCACGGCCGGGCCAGGGGCCCGGTCGTGGTCTGGGGCGGGCCGGAGGCGCTGCCCCCGGGCGCTCCCCGTCCCGAGCCGGCCTGGTTCGCGGTGCTGGCCACGCCCGACGCTCCGGCGTGGAGGCGGGCCATGGCCCGTTCCGACCCGGTGCTGGCTCTGGTCGCCGAGGCCGGCGGGCCCGGGGCCTGCCCCTGGGACCCGGCTCTCACCCTGGCCGACACCGCCGCCGCGCGGGAGTGGCTGCGCTCCCGGCTGGTGGCGGCCGCCCTCCCCGGACGGGCGGGCCAGCCCAGCCGGGAGCGGGCGGCCTGGGTGGCGGCAAGGGCCCCCGACCTGGCCCGCTACGGGGCTCTGGGCGCCTGGGAGGAGCGCAGACAGGCAGCCCTGGTGAGAGCAGCCGAGGTCCTGCAACCAAGCCACCTGGTCGAGGCGCTCGGGCCCCGGCCGACGGGCCTGGTGGAGCGCCGGCGCTGGAGGGAGGGGGCGGTGGCCGTGGAGTCCTACCGCGACAGGTGGAGGGTCAAGGACCCGGAGTGGGCCCTGGGCCGGGAGGACCCCATGGGCCAGGCGCAGAGGGCGCATCGGCGCCAGGCGGAGCGGGCCCTGGCCGAGGCGGCCCGCCGCCTCGGCAGGGAGCGAGGGATGGGCCGCCACCTGGGGATGGCCGTCGGGCGCCTGGCGTGAGTGGCCAGAGGGGGGCGGAGAGGGACGTGGCCCTTGGGCCCCTCATCCCGGGCGGACCAGGGTCCGGCCCTTCAGCTGGCCCGCCAGGATGGCGTCCAGCACCGGCTCGAGGCCGTCCAGGCCGACCTCGCCGGCGGCCAGGCCGTCGAGGTCTCGGGGGCGCAGATCGGTGGCCAGGCGCTCCCAGATGGCCCGGCGCCTCTCGATCGGTGTCTGCACCGAGTCCACCCCGAGCAGGGCCACTCCCCGCAGGATGAACGGGAACACCGTCGTGGACAGCTCCGCTCCGCCCGTGAGCCCGCTGGCTGCCACCGCCCCGTCCTGGCGCAGGCCGGCGATCACGCTGGCCAGGGTGGTGCCGCCCACGCAGTCGACAGCAGCCGCCCAGCGCTCCTTGTCCAGGGGCCGGCCGCTGGGCTCGGACAGCTCCCGCCTGTCTATGACCTCGGCGGCCCCGTGCCGGCGCAGCCAGGCGTGCTCGGCCTGCTTGCCCGTGCTGGCTACCACCTCGTAGCCCCTGGCGGCCAGGATGCCGACGGCCATGCTCCCCACGCCCCCTGACGCCCCCGTGACGAGGACCGGCCCCGAGCCCGGCTCCAGCCCCCGGCGCTCCAGCTGGTCCACGGAAAGGGCCGCGGTGTAGCCGGCGGTGCCAATGATCATGGCCTGGCGGGGGCTGAGGCCGGGCGGGAGCGGCACCACCCAGCCGGCCGGGACCCGGGCATAGGCCGCGTAACCCCCGTGATGGGCCACCCCGAGGTCGTAGCCGTGGGCCACCACGGCGGTGCCTGGCCTCACGCCTGGGTCGGCGCTCGACACCACCTCTCCGGCCAGGTCCACCCCCGGCACCAGGGGCGAGACGCGTGCCACCCGGCCGTTGGGCACGGTGGCCAGGGCGTCTTTGTAGTTGACGCTGGACCAGGCCACCTTGATGACCACCTCTCCCTCCCCCAGGCCGTCCCTGGCTATGGTGGCGGCACCTCTGCTCACCTGGTCCCCCTGGCGTTCGGTCACGAACGCCGGGATCTCGGCGGGCACCTTCGCGGTCAGGTCCTCCGCCATGGTTCCGTTCCTCCCTTTCGTCGTCTAGTGATGGCAGACGGTGCCGGACTTGGGCACCTTGAGCGAGATGAGGTAGGCGTCGGCGATGCGGCGCACGCAGGAGCTGTCACCGTAGGCCGTATGGCCCACTCCCACATGGGTGAGGAGCACCCCCGAGGAGAGCTGGTGAGCCAGCGCCTTGGCCCAGGCGTAGGGAGTGGCAGGGTCGGCGGTGGTCCCCACCACGAGTATGGGGGGAGCCCCTCTGGCGTGCAGCGGACGGGGGTGGTCGGTGGGCGGGACGGGCCAGTACACGCAGGTGAGGGGGGAGTAGTCCTCCAGCTCGCCGAACACCGGGGCCGCCTTCTCGAACCGCCTGGCCGCCTTCTCGTAGGTGGAGAGCTTGGAGGGGGAAGGCCGGTCCACGCAGTTGATGGCGGTGTTGGCGGCCAAGGTGTTGGAGTAGGTGCCGTTGGGCCGCCGCTCCGTGTAGGCGTCGGAGAGGGCCAGCAGGATCCGTGCGTTGCCGTGCAGGGCCTGGTAGACGCCCTGGGCCAGGAAGGGCCAGGTGCTGCGGCTGTACAGGGCCGCCACGATCCCGAGGTACCCCTCCCCGGCGTGGAGGGCCCGGGACGTGCCGGTGGGGATGGACCGTCCGGAGCGGATGCGGGCCACCAGCCGGTCAAAGGCCCCCTTGGCCCCGCCCGGCTCCCTGCGCAGAGGGCAGGTGGGGCTGGACTGGCAGTTGGCGAGGAAGTCGTCGAGGTCCCTCTCGAAGCCCTCCCCCTGCTGGAGGTCGAGGGCCTGGGTCCCGAGGTCGGGGTTGAGGGCCCCGTCCAGGACCATGGCCCGGATGTGGGTGGGAAACATCTGGGCATAGGTGGCACCGAGGAAGGTGCCGTAGGAGAAGCCGAGGTAGTTGAGCTTGGGCTCTCCGAGGGCGGCCCGGATGCGGTCCATGTCCCTCGCCGCGTCCACGGTGCCCACGTTGGCCAGCAGCTCCTTGCCACTGTCCTTGGTGCAGCTCCTGGCGAACTGCCGGCTCGAGGTCACGAGGGCCTTCACCCCCGAGGGCCCCCGGGGCGCCGGGTTCACGTTGATGTAGCGGCTGAGGGCGGCACCGTTCTCGCAGCGCACGGGGTCGCTCTGGCCCACGCCTCTCGGGTCGAAGCCCACTATGTCGAAGTGGGCCCGCAAGGCCGGGGAGAACAGCGTGTACTGCTGGACCACGAACTGCACGCCGGACGCTCCCGGCCCCCCCGGGTTCACCAGCAGGGCCCCGATCCGCTGCTTCGGCTGGCCGGCGGGGAGCCGGACCAGGGCCAGGTTGATGGTGCGGCCGTGGGGGTGCGAGTAATCGAGGGGAACGGGGACGGTGGCGCACTGGAAGTGACCGTGGCAGGGGGTCCAGCGCAGCGCGGCCGGGGGCGCCGTGGTGGTCGAGCCCCGGGCCGTGGTACTGGCTCTACTGGGGGCGGAGCTGGCGGGGGCGGTGGAGGCAGGAGGCCGGCTGCTGGCGGTGGGCCGGTGCCGGGACGGCCCCGTCGAGCAGGCGGCCGACACCAGGGCCAGGGCCACCAGGCCGGCCGGGAGGCGCCACCGGGGCGCCCTGCGGCCAGGGGACAAGGGTGCGCCCCTCCGGGGCGGCCTGCAGGGGGCGGGCAACCCGGTCTCCTCAGTACCCGGCAGCCAGGTCGACCTGGTTGGCCAGGGGCCGCCCCTCGACCCAGGCCCGCAACTGCTCGGCGAACAGTGAGTCCTTGCGGGCCATGATCCGCGGTGAGGCCCACGTGTAGTGGGGGACGACCAGCACGTTGGGCCGCCCCCACAAGGGATGGCCAGGGGGGAGGGGCTCCTTCACGAAGGCGTCGAGGACCGCTCCACCGATCTCGCCCGCATCGAGGGCCTTGACGAGGGCCTCCTCGTCGACAAGGCCTCCCCGCGCCACGTTGATGAGCCAGGCCGAGGGCTTCATGGCCGACAGGGCAGCGGCGTCGATCATGCCTGCGGTCTCCTTGGTGAGGGGGAGGGCGCAGATCACGAAGTCCGCTCCTGGCAGCTCCGTTCTCCACCGGTCCGCAGCCACCATCCGGGTCACGCCGGGAGGCGGCTCGGGACGCGGGGCCCGGGCCACACCCACCACCTGCACGCCCAGGGCGGCCGCCATGGGCGCCGCCAGGGCACCGACCGAGCCCAGGCCGAGGAACAGGGCCGTGGACCCCTCCAGCTCGTCCAGCTGCGGGGTGGGGTCCCAGACGCCGGCGTCCGACTGGCGCACGAAATGGGCCAGCCGCTTGGCACCGGCGAGCATGGCCAGAACGACCCACTCGGCCATGGGCCGGGAATAGTTCCCCACGCCGTTGGTGACCACGACGTGGCGGGCGGCCAGCTCGTCCAGGGGCACGGTGTCCATGCCGACGAAATCGGAGTGCATCCAGGCCAGGTCGGGGAGAGCGGCCAAGGCCCGATGGATCCAGCCTCTCGGTGCCGAGCCCCGGCGCCACAGGACCCGCACCCCCTCGTGCCTCGGGATGGGGTCGGCAGGCGCAGGGTGAGGGAGGTCCGGCTCGGCACCGCCGTGGGCGCCCGAGCCGGCCTGGTGGCCGCCACCCACCTCGATCACCAGGGGCTCCACCGGGAAGCCGATCTGGCCCGATGCGGACAGGCGCTCCAGGGCCGAGTCGATACCAGGAGGCCCAGCCACCACGATGCCCTGCTCCGCCCTCATCCTCGTCACGTGCCTCCTGTGGCCGCACTGTCCCTTGTCGTCATGCCATCCTCACCCGAAGGCAGGTGCTAGCTCAAGCCGGGGGCGGCGGCGTCGGTCTCCCCGCTCCTGGGTACGACGTCCCCGGCATCAGCACGGCCAAGGGCTGGCGCCGCCACACGAGCACCCACAGGAAGGGAGAAGGCCATGGGCGAGTTCCTCACCGACATCGAGACGCTCCGGAAGCGGGCGAGGGAGCAGATGGAGAGGGGGCCAATCACCGACGCCTACGGTGCCGACCGCGACCGTGTGGTGGAGGTCCTCAACCAGGCCCTGGCGACCGAGCTCGTCTGCACGCTGCGCTACCGGCGCCACTACTTCACCGCCCAGGGCCTCGAGGCGGGGCCGGTCGCTGAGGAGTTCCTGCAGCACGCCAACGAGGAGATGGGCCACGCTGACCGGATCGCAGGGCGCATCGCCCAGCTCCAGGGGCGGCCCGACTTCAACCCGGCCACCCTGACGGCCCGCAGCCACTCGGAGTACGTGGAAGGCGAAGGGCTGGTGGACATGGTGAGGGAGGACCTCGTGGCCGAGCGGGTAGCCGTCGCCTCGTACCAGGAGATCGCCCGCTGGTTGGGAGACAAGGACCCGACCACGCGGCGCCTGATGGAGGAGATCCTGGCCGTGGAGGAGGAGCACGCCGACGACATGCTGACCCTCCTGGAGGGCCTCGCATAGGGACTTTGCGGGGGAAAAAGCCTTGACGGGGAAGGAAACACTTGACCTGAGGGCGAAAAAGCTCTTTGATTGCAAGCAACTTCCCCAACTCCAGGAGGTGGCGGTGAACAAGTCAGAGCTCATCGAGGCGGTGGGGACCACTGCGGGGCTGGACAAGCGGTCCGCGGAGCGGGCCGTTGGTGCCTTCCTCGACACGGTCGTCAGTGAGGTGAGAGGAGGGAACAAGGTCACCCTGGTGGGCTTCGGGACCTTCACACCCAAGTCCCGAAGCGCCCGGGTGGGCCGCAACCCGCGCACTGGGGAACCGGTCCGCGTGAAGGCGTCCAAGAGCGTGGCCTTCTCGCCCGGCTCCACCTTCAAGACCGCTCTCAACAGCAGGGGGAGCGTGAAGAAGGCGGCCTCCAAGGCCACGGCCAAGTCCGGGTCCAAGGCAGCGGCCAAGTCGAGCGCCAAGTCGACGGCCAAGGCCACCAAGGCCACCAAGACCAGCCGCCAGACGGCCAAGGCCGGCACGAGCAAGGCCAGCACGGCCAGGGCCACCAGCACCCGGACCGCTCGGGCCGCCAGCAGCTCCACGCCGAGCCGCACCACTGCCCGCACCGCGGGCCGGAGGCGCTAACAGGCTGAGCCTCGCCCACAACGCCCCGGGGACGCCGGCCCCGGGGCGTTGCTGCGCGCCCCGCCAGAGCCGGGGCTGCGGGGCCGCCCCGGGGACCGGAACCGGGGCTCGGGGCCCAGGCCCGTTGTGGCCCGCCTCAGACCCGGTCGATGAGCTTGAAGGCCTCCCCCTGCTCCAGCCCGGCCAGGCTCCCGTGCTCGGTCAGGCGCTCGACCACCCGCTGGCGGAAGCGCTCGGCCTGCTCGGCCGACTGAGGGTCCTCGATCTGCATGGTGGAGCGGAACTGGCTGCGATGGGCGAGCAGGGCCGTCATCTTGTGATCCACGAAGCCGCTCACGTCCTCCACATGGTCGGCCTCGTCGGCCTCCCACAGGAGGATGGCCGAGGGGCGGTGGGCGCTGGCCCTCTGCTCGGGGAAGAAGTGGGGATCGCGGGCGGCCACCACGGCATCGAGCAGGAGGTAGCCGGCCTGACGGTGGTCGGGGTGCAGGCGGTAGCGCTTCCACGGGTCATGGCCAAGCACCACATCGGGTCGCAGGGTCCTGATCCAGGAGCACAGCTGCCAGCGCTGGCGCAGCCCGGCCTCCAGCTCGCCATCGGGCCAGCCGAGGAAGACAACGTCTCCCCGGCCCCCGAGGGCTCTGGAAGCTGCCCTTTGCTCCTCCTGGCGGGTGAGGACCAAGGTGGCGATGTCCTCGTCGGGGTCCCAGGAGCCCTTGGACCCGTCGGTGCAGACGAGGTGGTGGATGCGGCAGCCGGCTTGCGCCCACTTGGCCAGGGTCCCGCCGCACCCGAACTCGATGTCGTCGGGGTGGGCCCCCACGGCCAGGGCTCGGGCCGGTGTGGGCAGGTTCGTGCTGGCGGGGCTCATGGGTCTCGTCACGCTCCTGGGTCAGGCGTCTTGTCCATGGTCTGGGGCGGAAGGCGTCGTGGCCCGGTGCTCAAGGGCGGGCCAGGGCATCGGTGAGGGAGGGAAGGGGCCAGGCACCGCCGAGCGAGGCCATCTCCCCCACACCGGCCAGGTCCTCCGGCCAGTCCACGTCCCATGCCAGGACGGGGACCTCGAGCACCTCGGTGGCCAACCCGAGGCCCAGGGCGGTGACGACATGGCGCTCGTAGGAGCCGGGGCCGTAGGAGAACGGAAACGGTGCCGATGTGGGCACGCTGATCACGTTCGTCCCGTCCCTCCTGCGGTCGGGGACCAGCACCACCCGGCGATCGTCGCCGTGCCCCAGTGGGCTGGCGACGGAGGGGAGGTCGCTCGCCATCGGCAGGTCGGCGTGGGCCACGGTCACTCGCCGGACCCCCAGGCCGGCCAGGTGCTCCACGCCGGCACCCACGGCACGGTTGAGGCCCTGCCCCGGTCCCCAGATCACCAGGGCTCCCAGGGAGGTGGCCCAGGTGGCCACGCCGGGGTCGTCGCACACCACCGCCACCGGCAAGGGGGCGGCGGCAGCCAGCACCCTCTCGCCCATGGCGCGGGCCAGCGCGGCCCGCTCGGGGGGAGGAAGAGCAGGGGCCAGGCGCACCTTGGCCTGGTGGAAGGCCTTCACCGGGACCAGCACGGCGTGAGGCCCCATCTTCCGCTCGCCACGGTTGGTCATCCCCGGGGAGCTCACCAGGACGGAGTGCCGGGGCCGGGACGCATCGGGCCGCCAGTCTACGGACAAGGACGCCCCATGGTCCCTTGGCGACGGAGCCGGCCGGGGGGCTGCGGTCACCGCCTTCGGGCCCCCGGCGCCGAGGGGCAGTCACCGGGGCGGATCGCCGGCCTCGGGGAGGCTCCGGTAGACTCCCCCGACCCGTGGGTGCCCCGAGCCGAGGCCCGTCGGATGCCGCCAAGGCCATGGCCGCCCGGGCTGTGGCCGAAGGGAGGCTTCCCGACGGGGCGGGTCCGGCCGAGCGGGTGGCGGGCTTCCTCCTGGCCCTCGGGGCTGACCCGGCCGAGGTGGAGCTGGCCCGCAGGGAGGACCGCCTCGACCTCCTAGTGGTGGACTGCATCCTCTTCCCCGACGGGCGCCGTTACACGGCCCTCGAGGTGTCGGACCTGACCGGCATCCCGCCTGATGAGCTCCGCCGCCTCTGGCTGGCCCTTGGCCTGCCCGATGTGGGCGACGACGACCCCGTCTTCACGGAGATGGACGTCGAGGCGGCCACCACCCTCGAGGGGCTGCTGCTGCTCCGGATGATGGACGACGAGGTGGCGGTGCAGCTGACCCGGGTCATCGGCTCGTGCATGGCCCGCATAGCCGAAGCCCAGATCAGCACCACGCCGGTGGCGAGGGGAGAGGCTGACCCGGCCTCCATGGCCGAGCTGTTCGCCCTCAGTGCCGACGCCACCCTCCCTGGCATCGCCCGCCTCCTCGAGTACGCCTGGCGGCGACACCTGCGGGCCGCGGCCCGGCGGGCCATGCTGGCCCGGGGCAGGCACGGGCCCGCCTCGGCCCAGGTGGACCTGACCATCGGGTTCGCCGACCTGGTCGGGTTCACCCGCATGAGCCAGGAGCTGAGCGCGGGCGAGCTGTCCAGACTGATCGGCCGTTTCGAAGCCCTGGCGCACGACACGGTCGCCCGCCAGGGAGGCCGGGTGGTGAAGATGATCGGGGACGAGGTCATGTACGCCGTGGACGACGTGGGCCAGGGGGTGGAGACGGGCTTGGCCCTGTCGGAGGCCTGCTCTGGCGACGAGCTCCTCTCGGACCTCCGGGTGGGCGTGGCCTACGGGCCGGTCCTCACCCGTGACGGGGACTGCTACGGCACCGTGGTGAACCTGGCCAGCCGCATCGTGGGTATCGCCCTGCCCGGGTCGGTCCTCGTGTCCGAGAGCGTCCATGGCGCCCTGGCGGGCAGGGAGGGCCTGTCCTTCTCGCCCCTCCGCCCCAGGACCCTCAAGGACCTGGGGAGGGTGCGCCTCTACCGGCTGAGGCGCCGCCGGGACCGCTGAGGTGCGGGCGCCGAGCCTTGGCGGGCCAGCACCGGCGTTAGTAGCTTCGGGGGCGGTGCGTATCGCCTTCGGGACCGACGAGGAGACGGACCTCACCACCGAGGTGGTGGCCAGCCTGGTCGAGCGGGGCCACGAGGTCCAGGTGCTGGCGGCAGGTGACCCGTGGCCCGACGTCGGCAGGCGAGTGGGAGAGAGCGTGGCGTCCGGCCAGGCCGACCGGGGCGTGGTGTGCTGCTGGACGGGTACGGGGGTGTCCATGGCCGCCAACCGGGTGCCGGGCGTGCGGGCCGCCCTGTGCACCGATGCGGAGACGGCCCGGGGGGCCAGGCGCTGGAACGATGCCAACATCCTGGCGCTGGGCCTGCGGCTCACCTCGAGGGAGCTGGCCCGGGAGATGATCGATGCCTTCCTGGGGACCGACCCCGACCCCGAGGAGACGAGCAACATCGCCAAGCTGGGGTGAGGACGGGGCCTGGCGTGAGGACGACCGCCCGCCCCGGGCCGGCGCCGACCCTGGCCGTGGAGCGGGCCCTGTGGGCTGATGGGGCCGAGGTTGTCGTGGGGGTGGACGAGGTGGGCCGGGGAGCCTGGGCGGGGCCCTTGACGGTGGGGATGGCGGTCCTGCCCCGGGACCGGCGCGTGTACCGGGTTCGGGACTCCAAGGCCCTGACGGAGGCGGAGCGGGAGCGCCTCTACTCCCGCCTGGTGAACTGGTGCCGGGCCTGGGCGGTGGGGCACGCCAGCCCGGCGGAGTGCGACTCCCTGGGGATGTCGGCGGCCCAGCGCCTGGCGGCCAAGAGGGCCCTGGAGGCGCTGGGGGTGGTGCCCGACCGGGTGCTGGTGGACGGGCGCTGGGATTTCGTCACCCCCCCGGGGGTGCCCGGCCCCGCTGTCCACAGGATCGTGAAGGGTGACGCCACCTGCCTCTCCATCGCCACGGCCTCGGTCCTGGCCAAGGTCACGAGGGACCGCCTGATGCGGGCCGAGGCCGAGCACTTTCCCGGCTACGACTTCGACCTCAACAAGGGCTATCCCTGCCCCCGCCACAAGATGGCCCTCCGGGCCTGGGGCCCCACCTCCATCCACCGCCGGAGCTGGGTGTTCATGGACCATCTGGTCTGGGGCGGCCGCGTGGTCCGCCCACCGGAGGCCGAGTAGGCCGGGGCGGCCCCGCCCCTACCATCCGGCTCCGCTTGCCGGTCCCTCAGGCGGGCAGAAGCTCGCGCCCCAGGTCCGAGAGCACCACGTCCAGGGCCAGCGTGAGGCACCGGCAGCCGCCCCCGGCCTTTTGGAACTCGTCGACGGGAGCCACGGCGACCGAGAACCCCCAGGCCTCGAGCTGGCGTCCCACCCGGGGCGGGCAGGCGGGCATGACGATGTTGGTGCCGACCACGACGGAGTTGGCTGCGAAGGAGAGGGCCTCCTCGTCCTCCAGCACGAGGGGTTCGGGAACCAGGGCCTTCAGGACCTTGCGGCCGTAGGGGTCCAGACCGAGGGGAGCGACCATCGCCCTCCGGTTGTCCAGGGGGCAGAAGGTGAGGTCCAGGTGGTAGAGCCGCTCGTCCACCAGCTCGACCGAGCGCACCGGGGCCCCCGTGAGGCGGGACAGGTGCGTGTGCGAGGCGGCGTCGGAGCGCATTCGGTAGCCCGACACCAGTACCGGGCCCTCCCCGCCCTCGGGATCGAAGGGCAGGGCGTCGCCGGCACCCTCGTGCACGACGTCACCCGGCAGGCGGTCCACCCGCCAGCCGTGGGACTGGAACCAGGCGATGTCGTGGGGGGTCTCCCCCTGGCGCTCCGGGTGGCGGAAGTGAGCGGGCACGAACTGGCCGCCGTTGACCACACCGGCGTTGGCGGTGAACACGAGGTCGGGCAGCCCCTCGGCGGGGTCCTCCAGCTCGATCTGGGCCCCGGCGTCCCGGAGGGTGGCCATCAGCCTCTCGTGCTGGGCCAGGGCCCGGTCGGGATCGGGGCGCACCTCGGCATGCATCCACGGGTTGATCTCGTAGAGGACCTCGAAGTGCTCCGGGCGGCACATGAGGTAGCGCCTACCCCAGGAGAGGGCCGTCATGGCCGCGCTTCGCCCGTCTGGGTCCAGCCCACGGCGGCCGGCGCCTGGCTGACCTCCTCCGGCCCGCCGTGGGGTCCCCGGGCCGGTCCCGTCAGGGCCGAACCACGAGGACCGCCGCCCCCGCTGTCGCCCGGCGCGGGCCCGCACAGGGCCTCGGCCAGCTCTCGTACAAACAGGCCCACGTCGGTGACGATGCCCAGAGCCTGGTGGCTGCCCCGGTCGGCCAGCTTGGTCACCACGGCCTGGTTGATGTCCACGCAGTACGTCTCGACCCAGGCCGGCAGCAGGTTGCCCGTGGCTATGGCGTGCAGGGTGGAGGCCAGGATCAGGGCCGCCCCCAGCCCGGGGAGCAGCTCGCGCATGGCGTCGGCCGCCTCTACCACGTTGGCCTTCGTGTCGGGCAGGGGCCCGTCGTCCCGGATCGACCCCCCCAGCACGAAGGGCACCTGGTGCCTCACGCACTCGTACATGACCCCCCCTGTCAACCAGCCGGACTCCACTGCCTGGGCGATGGAGCCGCGCCGGCGCACCTCGTTGATGACCCGCAGATGGTTGGCATGGCCTCCCTCGGCAGGTGTGCCCAGGCCGACCGACACACCGAGGGAGGTGCCGAGCACGTTGGACTCGATGTCATGGGTGGCGAAGCCGTTGCCGGCGAACAGGACGTCGATCCAGCCCTCCCGCACCAGCCTGGCCAGGTCGGGGCCGGCCCCCGTGTGGATCAGAGCGGGGCCCACCACGGCCAGGACCCGGTTCCCCGGGCCGTTGGCGCCCGGGGCAGCCGGTGGGCGGGCCTTCACCTCCCGGATCCGGGCTGCCACCTGGGAGACCACCAGGCCCTTGGGCTTCTCCGAGGAGACCTCGGAGTTCATGAACTCGAAGTGGGCCCCGTGGCGGCGCCTCTCCAGCGGCTCCACCCGGACCCCCTCGGACCCCACCACGATGCGGTCCCCGGCCCGGACCCGGTGCATGGGCACGGTGCGCACCACGGGTTGGCCATCGGGCCCGACCGGGCCCACCAGCAGGCCGCAGTCCATCTCGGGGTTGGCGACCGGCACCCAGTGGCCGCCCAGGCGCACCCAGGTGGGAAGGTTGGTGGTGGAGTAGAACCCGGCGGGAAGGACGCCGTCGGCGTCGGCGGCGACGGTGCGAGCGTCGCCCTGGTCGACCCGGTTGGCCCCGTGGGCCTGCAGCTCGACGAGGAGGTTGGACATGGTGGCCTCGTCCGGGGCGTCGATGCGGATGCGAGCCCGGCTCACGTCCCGGTTGCTCTTGCCTATGTCGACGTCCAGGGTCTCGTAGTCACACCCCGCTGCCAGGACCAGGTCCAGCACCTTGGCCAGGATCAGCGAGTCGATGATGTGACCTTCGACCTCCACGACCTCGGAGACCTCGTGGCCGGCACGCTCCATTGCGCCCTCCTTGGTGGTTTGTTGGCCGGCCCCGAGGGTAGCCGTAGACTCGGGAGTGGACGCGGGAGCCGGGGAGCAACCGGCTGAGAGGGCACCATCGGGGTGCCGACCGCCTGAACCTGACCCGGGCAATACCGGCGGAGGGAGGACGAAGATGGCAAGGACCAAGATCTACGTGGACGGACCCCTGGGCACCAGGGTCCCCTTCACCCAGGTGAGCCTGGCCCCCTCTCCTGGCGGGCGGGAGGAGAACCCCCCCGTCCTCCTCTACGACACGAGCGGCCCGGGCTCCGACGCCGAGGTGGGCCTGGCCCCCCTTCGCCGGCCGTGGATCCTCGGCCGGGGGGACGTGGAGGCCTACCCGGGCCGCCCTCCCCAGGCCAGGGACGACGGCCGCTCGGCGGCGGCTGGCCGGGCCGTCGAGGCCTTCCCGGGCCGGGGGGGAAGCTCCCCCCAGCCCCTCAGGGCCAAGCCCGGTCGGGCCGTGACCCAGCTGCACTACGCCCGGCGGGGCCAGGTCACCGAGGAGATGGCCTTCGTGGCGGCGCGGGAGGGGCTGGACCCCGAGGTGGTGCGCCAGGAGGTGGCCTCGGGCCGGGCCATCCTGCCTGCCAACGTCAACCACCCGGAGTCCGAGCCCATGGCCATTGGGCGCAACCTGCTCGTGAAGGTCAACGCCAACATCGGGAACTCGTCGGTGACCTCCTCGGTGCGCGAGGAGGTGGAGAAGATGCGCTGGGCCACCCGCTGGGGCGCCGACACCGTTATGGACCTCTCCACGGGCCGGGACATCCACACCACGAGGGAGTGGATAATCCGCAACTCGCCCGTCCCGGTGGGGACGGTCCCCATCTACCAGGCCCTGGAGAAGGTCGGTGGCCAGGCCGCCGAGCTCACCTGGGACATCTACCGCGACACCGTGGTCGAGCAGTGCGAGCAGGGCGTGGACTACATGACGGTCCACGCCGGGGTCCGCCTGGCCTACGTCCCGCTCACCGCCAGGAGGGTCACGGGCATCGTCTCCCGGGGCGGTTCGATCATGGCGGCGTGGTGCCTGGCCCACCACCGGGAGAGCTTCCTCTACACCCACTTCGAGGAGCTGTGCGAGATCCTCGCCTCCTACGACGTCAGCTTCTCGCTCGGGGACGGCTTGCGCCCGGGCTCGGTCGCCGATGCCAACGACGAGGCCCAGCTCGCCGAGCTGCGCACCCTGGGTGAGCTGACGGAAGTGGCCTGGCGCCACGACGTCCAGGTCATGATCGAGGGCCCCGGCCACGTGCCCATGCACAAGATCAAGGAGAACGTGGACCTCCAGATGGAGGTGTGCCACGAGGCCCCCTTCTACACCCTCGGGCCGCTCACCACGGACGTGGCGCCCGGCTACGACCACATCACCTCGGCCATCGGGGCGGCCATGATCGGGTGGTACGGGACGGCCATGCTCTGCTACGTCACCCCGAAGGAGCACCTGGGGCTGCCGGACCGCGAGGACGTGAAGCAGGGGGTGATCGCCTACAAGATCGCCGCCCACGCCGCCGACCTGGCCAAGGGCCATCCGGGGGCCCAGGCCTGGGACGACGCCCTGTCCAAGGCTCGCTTCGAGTTCCGCTGGGAGGATCAGTTCGAGCTGTCCATGGACCCCGAGACGGCGCGTTCCTACCATGACCAGACCCTGCCCGCTCAGCCGGCCAAGACGGCGCACTTCTGCTCCATGTGCGGCCCCAAGTTCTGCTCCATGCGCATCAGCCAGGACGTGAGGGAGTACGCGGCAGCCCACGGGGTGGGGGCCGAGGAGGCCATCGAGCTGGGGATGAAGGAGAAGTCGGCCGAGTTCGTGGCCGCGGGGGGTGAGCTGTACAGGGAGGCATGACGGGAGCAGGCCACGGGGCCGGGGCCAAGGAGCTGGGGCTCCTCCGGCCCGGCCCCCCGAGGCCCCATCCCGCCCCTTAGTAGGCTCTGCGCCCATGGCGTGGGACTTCTCCACCGAGGCGGACTTCGAGGAGCAGCTGGACTGGATGCGGTCCTTCGTGCGTGAGGAGATCTTCCCGCTGGAGACCCTGGACCTGGACCACGAGACGTTCCTCGCCGCCGCCAGGCCCTTACAGGAGCAGGTGAAGGAGCGGGGGCTGTGGGCCGCCCACCTGCCGCCGGAGCTGGGCGGCGGGGGGTTCGGGCAGGTTCGTCTCGGCCTCATGCACGAGATCCTGGGCCAGTCGCCCTACGCGCCCTTCGTCTTCGGCAACAATGCCCCCGACTCCGGCAATGCCGAGCTGCTGGCCATAGGAATCGACGAGAGCGGGCGGGAGGAGCAGAGAGCGAGGTGGCTGGAGCCGCTGCTGGCCGGTGAGCTGCACAGCGCCTTCTCCATGACCGAGCCGGGGGCCGGCGCCGACCCCACCATGATCAGGACCAGGGCGGTGAGGCAGGGGGGCGAGTGGGTGATCAACGGGCACAAGTGGTTCACCACCAACGGCTCGGTGGCCGACTTCCTGATCGTCATGGCGGTGACCAACCCCGACGTCCACCCCTACGAGGGGACCTCCATGATCATCGTGCCGGCCGGCACGCCGGGGGTGAACGTCGTGAGGGACATCCCCACCATGGAGCGGCCCGAGCCCCACTTCGGCGAGTACGGGGGGCACGCTGAGATCGTCTACCACGAGGTGCGGGTGCCCTACGAGAACCTGGTGGGAAAGGAAGGGACAGGGTTCCGCCTGGCCCAGCAGCGGCTGGGCCCGGGCCGCATCCACCACTGCATGCGGTGGCTGGGTCAGTCCCGGCGGGCCTTCGACATGATGTGCGAGCGGGCGGTATCCCGCTACGCCCACGGCTCGTACCTGGCCGACAAGCAGACCGTCCAGAACTGGGTGGCCGATTCCCTGGCCGAGATGACCGCTGCCCGCCTCATGACGCTGCACGCGGCCTGGAAGATGGACCGCGAAGGGGCCCCCGCAGCCAGGACCGAGATAGCCATGATCAAGTTCTGGGGTGCCCGGGTCCTCTACAACGTCATCGACCGCGCCATCCAGGTCCATGGGTCGTTGGGCTTCTCGGCCGACCTTCCCCTGGAGCGCATGTACCGGGCAGCCCGCGCTGCCCGCCTCTATGACGGTCCCGACGAGGTGCACCGGGTCACGGTGGCCCGCCAGGTCCTCAAGGGCTACCTGCCCGTCGAGGTCCCCACCGAGCACGTCCCCACCCGGAGAGCGGACGCCGAGCGGCGCTTCGCGCACCTCCTCGAGGCCTCGTCCTAGGGCTCCTCGTCCCCGGAGGGGCGACAGGCCCTCGGCCCCCCCGGGCCGATGCCCCCGGTCATGGGCGCCGGCGGTAGGGTGGGGGCATGGCGGAGGTGCTGGGCGACGAGGCCATCGCAGCCGGGCTGGCCGGACTGGCCTGGGACCGTCAGGGCCCCGAGCTGGTCAAGGTGCACAAGGGGTCCGGTTTCAGGGCCGCCTTGGACTACGTGAACAGGGTTGGCGACCTGGCCGAGAGGGCCGACCACCATCCCGACATCGACATCCGCTGGGACACCGTCACCCTCCGGCTGTCCACCCACTCCGCCGGGGGGATCACGCAGGCGGACCTGGACCTGGCCCGGGCCATCGACGGGCTGGAGTAGCTCCCAGCGGACCGGTCAGGGCCGGCCGCCGGTAGCGTGGCGGCGATGGACGAGCCCCTCTGCCTCCTCACGGTCCACGCCCATCCCGATGACGAGTCATCCAAAGGACCGGCGACCGTGGCCAAGTACCACGCCGAGGGCGTGCGCACGGTGCTGGTGTGCGCCACCGGGGGCGAGGAGGGGGACATCCTCAACCCGGCCATGGACCGCCCGGAGGTGCGGGAGCGCCTGGTCCAGATCAGGCGGGAGGAGCTGGCCGAGGCCACCCGGCTGATCGGCTACGACGAGGTGGTCATGCTCGGCTACCGGGACTCCGGGATGCCCGGGACGCCGGCCAACGAGGACCCGAGGTCCTTCGCCCAAGCTCCCCTGGAGGAGGCGGTGGGGAGGCTGGTGGCCGTCGTGCGCCGTGAGCGCCCCCAGGTCATGGTCACCTACCCGGAGAACCAGTCCAGCTACCCCCACCCGGACCACCTGCGGGTGCACGAGGTGAGCGTGGGCGCCTTCGAGGCCGCCGGCGACCCCGACGCCTACCCCGAGGCGGGGGAGCCATGGCAGCCGCTCAAGCTCTACTACTCGATCTGGTCCCGGGCCCGGATGGTGGCCATGCACGAGAAGTTCATCGAGCTGGGGATGGAGTCGCCCTTTGGCCCCGAGTGGTTGGAGCGGCCATCTCAGGACGAGGCCATCACGACCAGGATCGACATCGGGCCGTGGGCGGACGTGCGGATGGACGCCCTGCTGGCCCACCGCACTCAGGTGGACCCCAACTCGCGCCGGTGGTTCGGCCTTCCCCGGGAGGTGGCTCGCGGCATCCATCCCTTCGAGGACTACACCCTGGCCCGGGACCTCACCGGTGGCAAGGGCGGGGCAGGGGGGGCGGAGGGGTACGAGGACGACCTCTTCGCCGGGGTGCGGGACCGAGTCGCCTCCTGAGGAGGAGGGCCTTTCCCCTGGACCCCTGCCGGCCCGGCCGGGGTCCGGGGCACGGGGCAGGGGAGGCCTGCCGCGGCGCGGATAGGCTGCCGGGGTCCCGGCATCCGACGACAGGGAGTCCACAATGTCCAAGTGGCTGACGCAGGAGTGGCTGGACGAGACCCGCCAGATGGCCGAGGGCCAGCCCGAGCGGCCCGGGGCCAGCGCCCGCATGCAGTACGTGGTGACGGGTGGGCCCCAAGGTGACGTCAAGTACTACTGGGTGCTGGAGAACGGCAAGCTGGTGGAGTCCAAGCTGGGCGAGCTGCCTGACGCCGAGGTCACCCTCACGCAGACCTGGGACGATGCCATGCTCATACAGAAGGATGAGCTGGACCCCAACGCCGCCTTCATGCAGGGCCGGGTCAAGGTGACGGGGAACATGGGCAAGCTCATGACGTTGCTCCCCATCACCAACTCGCCGGAGTACAAGAGGCTCCAGGCAGACATCGCCGCCATCACGGAGTACTGACCGGGGAGAGGGCGGGCCGGCGGACCCTGCCGGGCGAGCCCGCCGTCAGCGGACGATGAGGACCCCGTGCATGAAGGGGTGGATGGTGCAGGTGTAGGGGTACCGGCCCGGCTTGGTGGGGGCGGTGAACGTCTTCGTCCCCCCGCCCGGGATGAGGCTGGTGTTGAAGACCCCCTGATCGGTCACGGTGTGGTCGATCTGGTCCTTGTTCACCACGGTTATGCGGGTGCCGGGCGCCACCTTCAGAGTGGCGGGATGGTAGGCGAAGGAGCGGATCACGATCGTCGCCTTGGCCCTGGTGGGGGGGGCCACGGCCCCGGCTGAGCTAGGGGGAGCTGATGAGGGCGTGGGCGCCGTGGAGGAGGAGAAGGGGGAGGGGACGCTGGTGCTGGACGACGGGGGGGCAGTGGTGGCGTACTTGCGGCTGGCCGGGGGGCCTGGGGCAACGGACTTCTGGGAGCAGGCGGTGAGTCCCACGGCCAGGGCGGGCATGGCCAGCCCAACAGCCAGGGCGCGCTTGATCCGTGGCACCAGAGGCTCTCCTTTCCGGGCAAGGGTCGCCGGGCGGCGCAGCACCGGCTTGAGGACGGATGGTAGCGCCGCCCGGCCGGAGCCTACTAATAGCCCCCAGGGGCCAAGGGCAGCGGCCTTCCCGAGGTGAGGGCGGGGCCAGCGCCCTCGGGGCGCCCCGACCCTCGGTCAGCCTCCGTCCCGGGCCAGCTGGCGCAGCTCCCGGTAGCCGATGAGCACGAACCCGGCCCGCTCGGCCAGGGCGGGCAGCGAGCGGTCGTGGCACAGGAGGTCGGTGTCGTCCACCCGGTTTGGCCACCGGGGGTCGAGGGCCCTCAGCTCGGGGGTGTCGGCGGCCGGGCGCAGCTCCACCTCCGTGACACCGGGGCGGGGATCGGAGAGGGCCCGCTCCAGGGCCCGCCGACCGCCGCCCTGGTGGGGCACCACGAGGTGATCGGGGAAGACCGCACCCTCCTCGGCCGCCAGCCGCCGGAAGGGGAACCCGGCGATCCGCTGGGCCGAAGGCCCGGGGAGGCGTATGGGCAGGCGGAAGTCGAGGGCCAGCTCCAGGTACACCATGAAGAACTCCGGCCGCAGGACCATGGCCCCCAGGTGGGAGTCGAGGTGGCTGACATCGAACCCCCAGTAGATGGCCCGCTCCAGCTGGGCCCGGCACTCGCGGCGCACCTCGTCCAGGTCGGCGTGCTCCCACACGTCGGTGACGGTGCGGGGGAAGCCACCGTCGCCGTCGAGGAGGGAAGGCGAGTGGGTGATCGGCCCCCACCGGTAAAGGTCGTGCTCGGCGTTGAGCGTGAGGTGGACTCCCACGTCCTCCCCCCGATAGCGCCAGGCGGCCTCCCGGGCCCAGGGGGCGGGCACGATGAGGCTGGCGGTGGTGGCCAGGCCCCGGCGGAGGGAGTCGTAGACGCCCACGTTGGCGGCGTGGCTGGACCCGAGGTCGTCGCAGCACACGATGAGCAGGCGGGCGTCGGGGGGATAGCCCAGACGCTCGGCCAGGGTGGGGACGCCGCCAGCCACGGCTCAGCAGCGTAGTGACGCCGCCCCGCCGGGCCCCTGTTGAAGCGGAAGCCGGCTTCCTGGACGGAACGGGCGCCTCGGGCCGGTGTCGAAGGGGCCTTGCCGGGCTCGACCCTGCGGGCCGAGCCCGGCAGGCCCACACCGGCGGCTGTCACACCGGCGGCTGCCCACGTCGGCGTGCCTTTGCTCAGGCCGCCCGACCGGACCGGCGCAGCGCCTCACGGGCGGCTGCCACGCCGCGCAGGCCGGTCTGGCGGGTCTCCTCGTCGAGGCGCCAGTCCTGGTCCCGGTCCTCGACCTCTATCAGCACCAGTTGGCGGTCCATGAGATAAGTCTGACGGGGGGGTGTAACAGTTGTGCCATGGGCTACGGCATGAGCATCCCCTTCGACGGCATCCCCCTCGGTGAGCACCGTCCCTGGATCGAGGAGCTGGCCCGCCTCGGCTACACCGATGCCTGGTCCAGCGAGGCCGCCGGCACGGACGCTCTCACCCCGTTGGCTCTGGCTGCCGCCTGGGAACCCCGCCTCCGGCTGGGGACGGCCATCGTCCCCGCCTTCACCCGGGGGCCGGCGCTGCTGGCCATGACGGCGGCGGCCATGGCCGAGGCGGCCCCGGGCCGCTTCGTCCTGGGCATCGGGTCCTCGTCCGACGTGATCGTGCGGTCGTGGAACGGGATCCCCTTCGAGGAGCCGTACCGGCGCACCAGGGACGTGATCAGGTTCCTGCGGGCGGCCCTGGCGGGCGAGAAGGTCTCGGCGGACTTCGACACCTTCTCGGTTCGGGGGTTCCGCCTGGAGCGGCCCGTGCCCCAGCCGCCCCCGATAGTGGTGGCCGCCCTGAGGCCGGGGATGCTGCACCTGGCGGGACGGGAGGGGGACGGAGCCGTCATCAACTGGCTCTCTGCCGACGACGTGGCCCGGGTGGTGCCCGAGGTGGGGGAGGGCAAGGAGATCGTGGCCCGCATATTCGTGTGCCCCACAGAGGACGCCGATCTCGTGAGGGCCAAGGGCCGGCGCCTGGTCGCCGCCTACCTGACCGTCGGGGTCTATGCCGCCTTCCACCGCTGGCTGGGGAGGGGCCCGTTGCTGGAGGGACTGTGGAAGGCCTGGAGCGCCGGCGACCGGGCCGGAGCGGCGGCATCGGTTCCGGACCAGGTGGTCGATGACCTGATCGTCCATGGAGCTCCCGACCGGTGCCGGGCCCAGCTCCAGCGCTATGTGGACAACGGGGTGACCACCCCGGTGATAGCCCTCCTGCCCTGGGGGGTGGACCTTGGCCAGGCCATCGCCGACCTCGCCCCACCGTTGCCCCCCGGGGGTGGGACAATGGAGCCGTGAGGGTGCTGCCAGCACCGTAGCGAGGAGGTCGTGGGTCATGAGCCCAGGTGCTGTGGTGGGGATCGTGATTGCCTTCGTGGTGGTGGTCTCGCTCATGTTCATCCCCTCCGTGGTGCGGGTGGTGACCGAGTACGAGCGGGCCGTCTTCTTCCGCTTCGGTCGGGTGAGGCCCGAGGCCAAGGGCCCGGGGCTGGTGACCCGGGTCCCCTTCGTCGACCGGGTGGTCAAGGTGAATCTGCGTATCGAGGTGGTGGACATCCCGCCCCAGGCCGTGATCACGGCCGACAACGTGACGGTTTCGGTGGACGCCGTGGTCTACTTCCAGGTGATCGAGCCCGTGAAGGCCATCATCGGCGTGGACAACTTCCGCGTGGCCAGCCAGCGGGTGGCCATGACCAGCCTGCGCTCGATCATCGGCCGCCACCAGCTTGACGACGTCCTGGCCCACCGGGACAAGGTGAACACCGAGCTGCGGGCCACCATCGCCCAGTCCACCGCCAGCTGGGGGGTGGAGGTCCGCCAGGTGGAGATCAGGGACGTGAGCCTCCCCCAGGAGCTTCTCCGGGCCATGGCCCGCCAGGCGGAGGCAGAGCGGGAGCGGCGGGCCAAGGTCATCGGCGCGACTGCCGAGCTCGAGGCCAGCCGGGAGCTGGCCGAGGCGGCCGACCGGCTGGCCGGGAGCCCCGGTGCCCTGCAGCTGCGGACCCTCCAGACGCTGGCCGAGGTGGCGACCGAGCACAACTCGACGCTGATCTTCCCCATCCCCATAGAGCTGCTGCCGGCGGTCAAGGAGCTGGCCAAGCTGGCCCCCGGGGGCCAGCTGGCCTCCGGCGACAGGGCCGCCGGGCCGGAGTAGGGCCTGGCAACACGGAGGGCAACGGGGGCGAGGGGCTGAGGTCTACCCGGCCCCTGTCGAGGGGCGAGGAGAGGGGAGCGGGGTGGGCCGGCCCAGGGCACCCAGCTGGGAGATGTCCCGGGGGAAGAGGACCCCGAGGGTCCAGTCGCTTACTATGCGGGCCCGCCGGGCCGCCCCCGGCATCATCAGCAGGTGGTAGGAGCGGCCCATCCACCAGGCCAGGGGGCCGGTGAAGGTGGCCGGGCCGACCTGGGCCGTTCCCTTGCCGTTGCCCAGCGTCACCGCCATGCCCCGGGTGCGATAGGTGAAGGGGGCCGGCTCCCCCATCCCGTAGTCGGAGGCCACGTTCCGCCCCGCCAGCGAGCCCTGCCTCATGGCGTGCTGGGCCGTCGCCGGGCAGATGCCGCCGGTGGGGTCGGGGACGGCTGCGCAATCACCCACGGCGTAGGTGTCAGCGTGCCCCTTGACCCGCAGGTGGTCGTCCACGATGACCCGCCCCCGCTCGTCGAGGGGTAGCCCGGCCGACGCCACGAGGGGGCTGGCTCGCTGCCCCGTGGTCCACACCAGGGTTCCCGAGCGGTACCGGGGCGTGCCGTCGTCGAGCTCGATCCAGCCGTCCACGCAGCTCTTCAGCCGGCTGGACAGGTGCAGCTCGATCCCCCGGAGGCGGAGCTGGCGCTCGGTGTAGCGAGCCAGGCGCTTGCTGATGCCAGGCAGCAAGGTGTGGGTGGCTTCCACCAGCACCCATCGCATGTCCTCGGGGAGCAGCCGGTGGTAGTGACGGGCGGCGACCTGGGCCAGCGACTCCAGCTCGGCCAGGGCCTCGACGCCGGCGTAGCCCCCGCCCACGAACGTGAAGGTGAGAAGCTCCCGCCGGGCAGCCGGGTCATGGCTGGCCTCGGCCGCCTCCATCTGGGCCAGTACCCGGTTGCGCAGCCAGATGGCGTCGGGCAGGGACTTGAAGCTGACGGCCTCCTCGGCCAGGCCGGGCACGGGGAGGGTGGACGGCACCGAGCCAGGGGCCAGGACCACCGAGCGAAAGAGCACCTCCTGCTCCTGGCCGGCCTTGTCCAGGACCCTGGCGAGGCGCCGGTCCAGGTCGATCTCGCTGACCCGGCCGGCGACGACCTCGGTGGAGTGGAGCTGGGAGCGCAGCGGGATGACGGCGTGCCGGGGCTCCAGCGTGCCCGAGGCCGCCTCGGCCAGCAGGGGGGAGAACAGGAAGAAGTTCTCCTCGGCGACCAGGAGCACCCGGTGGCGCTGGCGGCCGCTCAGGGACCGCTCCAGCTGGCGGGCGGCATAGAAGCCGCCGAAGCCGCCGCCCACTATCAGCACGTCCACGTGCTCCTGGTAGCGGTGCTGCACCTGTCGGACCCTAGCCTTCCCGAGCGATATGAGCGAGGGGTTGGGCCCGGTCGAGGCGCTGGAGCGCATCGCCTGGCTGTGCGAGAGGGAGCAGGAGCCCACCTGGAGGGTGCGGGCTTTCCGCCGTGCGGCCGCGGCACTGGCGGAGCAGGGCCCCGGCCGGGTGGCCGAGCTGGCCCGCCAGGGACGGCTGACCGAGCTGGCCGGGGTGGGGGACAAGACGGCGGCCATCGTGAGCGCAGCCCTGGCGGGAGAGGTCCCCGCCGAGCTGGCCCGCCTGGAGGCCCGGGAGCCGCCCGACGCCGGTCAAGGGGCCTGGCTCCTGGAGGCCCTGCGGGGGGACTGCCACAGCCACTCGGACTGGTCCGATGGCGGGAGCCCGATCGAAGTGATGGCCCGGGCGGCTGCCCGCATGGGCCACGAGTACCTGGTGCTCACCGACCACTCCCCCCGGCTCACCGTGGCCCACGGTCTGTCGCCCGAGCGGTTGCGCCGGCAGATGGAGGTGGTGGACCGGCTGGGGGAGGAGCTGGCACCATTCCGCCTGCTGCGCGGGATAGAGGTGGACATCTTGGAGGACGGCTCCCTGGACCAGGAGGAGGACCTCCTGAGGAGCCTCGACCTGGTGGTGGCGAGCGTCCACTCCAAGCTGCGCATGGAGAGGGACGCCATGACGAGGCGGATGGTCGCCGCCCTCCACCACCCGGCGGTCGACGTCCTCGGGCACTGCACCGGGCGGCGCCTGGCCCCCGCCGGGCACCGGGGCCGGCCGGAGTCCGAGTTCGATCCCGGGGAGGTCTTCTCGGTGGCCGCTGAGCTGGGCAAGGCCATCGAGGTCAACTGCCGCCCAGACCGCCTGGACCCGCCCCGCCGGCTGCTGAGGGAGGCGGTGGCGGCGAAGTGCTTCCTCACCGTGGACACCGACGCCCATGCCCCCGGTCAGCTCGGCTGGCAGGCCTGGGGCTGTGCCCGGGTGGCCGAGTGCGGGCTCGGGCCTTCGTCTGTAGGCCAGGTGGCGAACACGTGGCCCGTGGAGGAGCTGCTGGCCTGGACCAGGGGCCACCGGGAGCAGGGAAAGGTGGCGGGTCCGGGCTAGGGACGGGTCGTGCCCCCCGGTTCCTGCTGGGGTCCCCGCCGCCGGTAGCGAAGGAAGAGGCTGGCCCCGTCGGTGAGAATGTGCACGAGCTCGAGCTCGACCGGCCAGCGACCGCTTCGGGCCGGAGGGACCACGAGGTGGTGGCTGGTCGGCCCGGCCACCGTGGGGCTCAGGGAGAGGCACAGCTCGTCCACCCTGGCCGCGGCCAGCAGGTGGCCGAACAGGGTCGGCCCCCCCTCGCACAGGACCCTGGTGAGCCCCCTGGCGGCCAGGGCCGCGAGGGCCTGGTCGGGGTCAACCGTCCGGGCCCCGGCCACCACCACCTCGGCTCGCTGGCTGGCCGCCATCCTCCGCTCCTTGGGCGTGACCTCGGTGGTGAAGAGGATGGGCCGGGCTCTGGCCTCGGTGAAGAAGGGTGAGTCGAGGTCCAGTTGCAGGGAGCGGCTCACCACGGCGATGGGAGGGATGGCTGCCAGCCCGAGGCCCCGGCGGAGCGACTGACGAGCCTCCGAGGGGCGGGCCGGGCCATAGCCCTCCTGGCGCACGGTGCCGGCGCCGACCAGGACCACATCGCAAAGAGATCTCAAGGTGGAGAACACGGCCCGGTCGGCCGGGCCCGACAGGGGACCGGACCGGCCGGCGATGGTCGTGGCCCCGTCCAGGCCGGTGACGAAGTTGGCCCGGACGTGGACGGCCGAGCCCGTCGTGGGCGGTGGTAGGGCGTACGCTGCGCCCAGGTCCACCTGCCCGGCTCCCGGGGGGAACACCCGCTGGACCGCTGGTCGGCTCCCGGCGCTCTCCTCGCTCATGGGGCTCACGATCCGGCCCCGCTCAACCGGGCCTGCAGACGGCGAAGGCTGTCCAGCCAGGGACCCATCTGGGCGGCTCGTCGCACCATGAGATCGGCTACCTGAGGATGGGGGAGGATCAGGAACCGCTCGTCCCGCAGGCCGGCGACGGTGGCCTCGGCCACCTGCTCGGGCTCCAGGACGTCACCGGCCGCCCGTACGGCGGCCCCGGCTATCCCTTGGCTGGCAAGGGCGTCCCTGAGCATGGGGGTGTTGACGCCCTGAGGGCACAGGCAGGAGACCTTGATGCCGGCGTCGGCATAGGTGACAGAGAGCCACTCGGCCAGCGCCACCACGGCGTGCTTGGTCACGGTGTAGGGAGCGGCGCCCAGGTTGGTGAGCAGGCCGGCGGCCGACGCCGTGTGCAGGAGGTAGCCGTGGCCTCTGTCGAGCATGGCGGGGAGCACGGCCCGCACGGCACGCACATGAGCCATCACGTTGACCTCCCAGATGCGCTGCCAGTCCTCGTCGGGGGTCTCGGGCCCGCCGCCTATGGCGATGCCCGCGTTGCAGCACAGGAGGTCGATGGGGCCGCCCTCCCGCTCGGCGACCTCGACCATGGCCGCGATGTCGGGCGGGAGGCTGACATCGGCACGGACGGGGATGCCGCGGGTTCCGTGCCTGGAGAGGTCGGCGGCCACCGCCTCGGCCCCGGGTGCGTCCAGGTCGGCCACCACCACGGCTCGGGCCCCCGCGGCGGCGAACCGCTGGCACAGGGCCCTGCCGATACCGCTTGCCCCGCCAGTGACGACCGCCACCTTGCCTTGGAGCTCCATGGGGGCGAGGTTAGGTGGGAGCGAGGCTGGAGCGGGGTGGATAGAGTGGTGCGCATCGGGGCGCTTAGCTCAGTTGGTTAGAGCGCAGCCTTCACACGGCTGAGGCCACAGGTTCAAGTCCTGTAGCGCCCACCGACAGCCACCGGCGCCCCCCGTTGGTTGGCGCTGGGGGGGGTCGGTTGCCCCAGGCCCGGGAGCCTGGCGAGATGCGCGGTCTGGCGGCGAGGGGCCAAGCGCCGCCGAGGAGCCAGGCGCCGCCCTCTCAGCTTTGCCCGGGGTCGAGGCCCCGCTCGTAGGCCAGGTCGTAGGCCTCCCGGGCCTCGTCCAGGCGCCCCAGGTAGGCGAGCAGCTGACCCAGGCCGTGCCATGCCGGGGCGAAGGCGGGGTCCAGGGCCAAGGCCTCCCGGTAGTGGGCCTCTGCCTCGGAGTGCTGGCCCAGGTCGGCCAGCACGTTGGCATGGATGAAGGCCACCAGGGGATCGTGGGGGCGAAGCTGCCGGGCTCGCTCCGACTCGGCCAGTGCCTCGGTCGCCCGCCAGGTCTTCTGCAGCGAGCTGGCCAGGTAGGCGTGGGCGCCGGCCCGGTCGGTGCACCCCAACGCCAGGGCCCGCCGGTACGAGGGGATGGCTGACCCCTCCATCCCGAGGTTGTCCTCCGTCACCGCCAGCCAGTACCACGCCTCGGCGTCTCGAGGGTCCTCCTCCGTGGCCCGCTGCAGCTCCCGCCGGGCCGAGAGCAGGCGTCCCTCCTCCCGCAGGGCCAGGCCCCGCTCCAGGGCGCTGCCATGGGCAGCCTCGAGCCCGGGGGCCGGGGGGTCGGCGACCAGCTCGTAGAGGTTGCCGTCGGGTGCCCGGAAGTGCTGCCAGGTCGGTCCTGCCTCGCCCACCAGAGCCACGCCAGCCCGGCGCAGCTCCACGACCGCTGAAGCGAGGTCCCCCACGCCGAAGCCCACCACCGGCCCGGTGGTGAAGTGGTCCTTGCCGGGGTAGGCGGGGGAGAACACCTCCACATGGTGACCGTCGGGGAGGGCGAACACCCAGAACCCAGCTTCGTGGTGCACGAGGGGGAGGCCCAGGACCTGGGTGTAGAACTCGGCCAGCTCCTCGGCCCGCTCGGTCCTGGTCCCTAGCCACCCGAGGCATCTGATCTCCACGGTGGCGAAGGTAGCCCCCGGGGGCGGACGGGGCCCGGCGCAGGGAGGGTGCCCGATGGCCGCCACCGGGGAGATGCGCCGGCCCCCCACCGGCTCGGACGGCTCAGCCTGTCCGATAGACCAGGGTCACCCGGGCGCTCACGCTCTGCTGGCCCGGCTGCACCGGTGCCGGGGCCGCCCGGGCCGCGACCGCGGCGGGGAGGTTGGGGGCGATGGGCGGCGGTGACTGGGAGGCCCCGTCGTCGGTGGCGGAGCACAGTGGCCCGAGGCGCACGCCCGCCGCGCTGGCGATGGCCTTGGCGTCCTCTGCTGCCGCCCTCACGGCCCGCTGGCGGGCAACGAACCCGAGAGCCACCGGGTTGCTCACCGAGAAGGAAAGACCCGAGAAGGTGATGTCGTTGCCCACCTTGGATGCGGCGTCGTCGATGAGGGTCCCCGCCCCCTCCAGATGGCTGAGAGTGGCCGTGACCTGGTCAGACGCCTGGTAGCCGGTGACGTTGCCCGAGCTGTCGTAGGCAGGGTTGAGCTCCAGGCCCGTGGTCTGGATGTGGGGGGAGGCCACGCCGGCCTGCTCCAGGACCCCGATCAGCGCCCGGGTCTCGCGGTTGTCCCGGGCCAGGGCGGCGCTGGCCGAGGAGGACTGGGTCTGGACGCCGAGGGTCATGCTCAGGCGGTCCGGCATCCCTGTCGCCGACCCCGTCCCGGTCACGGTGATGGTGCCTGCCCCCTGACAGGATCGGGAGCCTCCTCCACCCGGGTCGCTCGCCCTGCCGGCGCCTCGGACGCCCGGAGGCGACCGGCGGCGGCCCGAGGCCCGGTCGTGCCCGGGGGCAGCCGCTCGGCCCCGGGCGCTGACCGGCGCGCCGGCCCGGCCACCCAGGCTGGCCGGGGCCGAGAGGTGAAGGCCCGTACCGCCGGCCACCAGGCTCCCCAGCACCACCAGCCCCATCGCACCTCGGCTCGGCCCCATCGTCCCCTCCTTGCAACGTCGGTCCGGGGCCTTGGACGAAGGGCGGGAGGGGGAAAGTTCCGGGCCCGGGACCGCAAGGAGTGAGGCGGAAAGTTCCGGGCCCGGGACGGCGAGGAGCGAGGGGGCACCAAGCCCTCAGGGCGGCGGCGACCATCCCCCTCCAAGGGGAGGTAGAGTGTCCGTCACCAACCGTTGGCCCAGGTGGGATGGGAGGGGGTGGCAGTCATCATGGCCGAGGCGGCGGAGCAAGGGGATCCGGGTCCCCTGGCCCTGCCCGGGGGGCCGGCACCCCGTGGCTAGCGGCGGCTGCTGTGACAGCTGACGTCTCCGCCGTGGCAGGCGGGGCCACCGAGCCACTGGCCGTCGAGCTGCGCAACGTGCACAAGCACTTCGGCCCGGTGGAGGCCGTGCGGGGCATCGACCTGGCCATCAGTCCGGGGGAGATCGTCGCCTACCTGGGTCCCAACGGGGCCGGGAAGACCACGACCATCGACATGGTCCTCGGCCTGTCCCGCCCCACACTCGGGTCCGTGCGTGTCTTCGGCATGGCTCCCGGAGCTGCCGTTCGCCACGGCCTGGTGTCGGCCGTCCTGCAGAACGGCGGCTTGCTCAAGGACCTGACCGTGGCCGAGACGGTGGAGTACACGTCCCTCCTTTTCCCCCGGACCCGACCGATGGAAGAGGTCATGGAGCGGGCAGGCCTATCCGACCTCGCCAGCCGGCGAGTGGGCCGGTGCTCGGGCGGTGAGCAGCAACGGCTCCGCTTCGCCATGGCCCTCCTGCCTGACCCCGAGCTCCTCATACTGGACGAGCCGACCCAGGGGATGGACGTGGAGGGCCGGAGGGACTTCTGGGCCGCCATCCGCCAGGACGCCTCCCTGGGGCGCACCATCGTGTTCGCCACCCACTACCTGGAAGAGGCCGACGCCTATGCCGACCGGATCGTCCTCCTGCGCCGGGGTGAGATTGTGGCGGACGGGACGGCGGCCCAGGTGAAGGCCATGGTGTCGGGACGGACGGTCCGCGCCACCTGGCCGGGGGCCGACCCTTCTCGGCTGGGGCGGCTCCCGGGAGTGGAGGGCATCGAGGTGCGCGGCGACACCGTGATCGTCCGGGCCGAGGACACCGACGGGGTGGCCCGCTACCTCCTCACCGAGACCGAGGCCCACGACCTCGAGATAACCGCCCGTGGCCTGGAGGAGGCCTTCGTGGCGCTCACCGGGGACGAGCACGGAGCGGCCGAAGGTGACGGCGGCCCCGAGAGGGGAGCAGGGGAGGAGCGGGCGCACCCGGAGGAGAGGGGCGTCCCTGCTCGGGGCGAGGTGGCCCGGTGACCTCGTCCCCTGTGGGCGCCGTGACCGGGCCCGCCCGGCCCACACTTCCCCTGGGGGGGCTGCGGGCCGGCCTGGTCCGCCTCGAGGTCCGCCGCCTGCTGCGCAACCGGCGGACCCTTATCTTCACCGTGGTCGTGCCCTCCGTGTTCTTCCTGATCTTCGGCCTGAACTCGGCCTATGCAAACCTGCGGGTTGGCAGCGGCAACGTCTCCGCTTCGGTCCTCATTTCCATGGCCCTGTACGGGGCGGTGCTGGCCACGACCAGCGGTGGCGCCATGGTCTCGATCGAGCGAGCGGCAGGCTGGAGCCGCCAGCTGCGGATAACTCCCCTCACGCCCCTCGCCTACATCGCCACCAAGATGCTGACCTCCCTGGTGCTCGGGGGCGGGTCGGTGGCGGTGGTCTATGTCGTGGGCCTGCTCACCCACAAGCCCTCCATGCCCCTCGTCGTCTGGGTGGGCACGGCCCTGGCCGTGTGGGTGGGCTCGCTGCTGTTCGCCGCCTTCGGCCTCTTCCTCGGCTACCTCCTCCCCTCCGAGAACGTCATGCAGGTCATCGGGTTCATCCTGATGCTGTTCTCGTTCGGAGGGGGGCTCTTTATCCCGCTCAGCCAGTTCTCCCCCTCGCTGCGCAGGATGGCCTCCTACACGCCGCTCTACGGGCTCAACCAGATCGTGCACGACCCCCTCACCCGGGTGGGGTTCCATTGGTCCTGGCTCGCCAACCTGGTGGCGTGGTTGGTGGTCTTCGTGGCGGGGGCAGTCTGGCGCTTCCGGAGCGACACCGCACGCGTCTGACGGGACGGGCGGCCCGGCGGGGGTGGTCGCCCCGGCCACGGAGGGAGGGGCGTGTGGGTCGCCCGGCCTATTGGCCCTGGGACCGGTGGTGGGCCATGACCTCCTGCAGCCGGGCCGGGTCCAGCCCGTAGGCCGTGATCCCGTCCCGCCCGACCATGGTGTCTGCCGCCAGGAGGCAGTTCACGATGGCCTCCTCCGTCGCTTCCACGGTGGCGTCGAACAAGGGGGTGATGTGCTCGTCGACCAGGACCTCGGCCTGCCGGGTGAGCCCGTCGACGGGCACCCGCCGGTTGGCGGTGGAGAAGCAAAGGAACAGGTCCCCGCTGGTGTGCTCACCCACCCCTCCCGTCCGGGCCACGCCCAGGCCGGCCCTCTGGGCCAGCCGGGTGCACTGGTGGGGGAGGAGGGGGGCATCGGTGGCCACCACCACGATGATGGACCCGGCCCCGGGGGCCGAGCCTGGCACGGGCACCTCGCTGGCGGGGATGGCCCGGCCCACGGGGACACCGTCCACCGAGAGCCTCTCCCTCCGCCCGTGGTTGGCCTGGACCAGCACGCCTACGGTGTAGCCACCGCTCTCCTGGCCAACTACCCGTGAGGCAGTCCCGATCCCTCCCTTGAAGCCGTGACAGACCATCCCCGTCCCGGACCCCACGGCCCCTTCGGGCACCGGTCCGGAGCAGGCGGCGTCCAGGGCCTGGTCCAGGTGGTCAGCGGTGACGTGGAAGCCGTTGATGTCGTTGAGCAGTCCGTCCCAGGTCTCGCCGACGACGGGAAGCCCCCAGAACAACTCTCCTGCGGGCCGGTGACGGACCTCGGCCCGGACCAGGGCGTCCCTCACCACCCCCACGCTGTGGGTGTTGGTGAGCCCGATGGGCGAGGTGAGGAGGCCCGACTCCCGCACCCACTCCAGGCCGGTGAGCTCACCGTTGCCGTTGAGCCGGTGGCAGCCGGCGAAGACCGGTTGCTCCCACACCTGGCCCTCGTGGGGCACCACGACCGTCACCCCGGTGCGGACCGGGCCTCGGCCCACCACGAGGCGGCCCGTGCCCTCGATGAGGGTGGTGTGGCCCACCCTCACTCCCGCTACGTCGGTGATGGCATTGTGGGCTCCGGGGCGGCCGAGCCCGATAGCCAGTCCGAGGTCCCTCAGCCTCATGCGTACCTCCTTCACGGTCCCGCCGTGACCAGCGCCGCCCCGGTCGCCACCAGGGCGGCGGCGAGCAGGCGGCGCCGCCCGAGCGGCTCCTTCAAGGCGACGGCCCCGATGACCACGGCCACCAGGACCCCGGTCTCCCGAAGCGCCGACACCGCTGCCAGGGGGGCCCGGTCCTGGGCCCACACCACGACCCCGTAGGCCACGAGCGACATAACCCCCCCGAGGGCGGTGCGGGCCCAGATCGCCGGCGGGGTCGTTGCCAGGCGCCCACGGTGGAAGGCGGCTGCATAGAGCGGTATGGGAAGGCCTTCGGCAGCCATCAGCCACGAGACATAGCCGACCGGTGTCCCGGAGTGCCGTACCCCCACCCCGTCGAGGATCGAGTAGGTGGCGATGCAGAGGGCGGTGGCGAAGGCGAAGGCCAGGGCCGGGGAGCGGCTCTCCCGGAGGCGCCGGAGGTCGGCGAGGCCCACGAGGCCGCCGGCCACGGCCACCACGCCCACGATCTGGGGGCCGTTCAGGCCCTCGCCCACGGCCGGGAGGGCGAGCACCGCCACCAGGACCGGGGCGGTCCCCCGAGCCACCGGGTAGGCCTGGACCAGGTCCCCGGTCCGGTAGGAGTTGAGGAGCATGGCCTGGTAGCCGACATGGACCATCAGGGAGGCCCCCAGGTACGGCCAGGCCGTCCTGGCCGGGGCGGGAGCGACCAGGGCGACCAGGATGGCCAGTGCGCTGCTGCCCAGCCCGATCCCCACGAAGCCGGCCAGTTGGTCCGGGACCGACTTGGCCAGGGCGTTCCACGAGGCATGCAGGACAGCCGAGGCCAGCACGGCCAAGGCCACGGCGAGGGGGAGTCCCTCGTGGACCGACGCGCCGGGCACCTCCCGGGATGGTACTGGGTGGCTCGCTGGCGGCCCGGCCTCTTGACAAGGCCGGCCTAGCATGCCTCCAATGCCCCAGGGTTGGTCCTTTCACGAGCGAGAGGAGGCAGCTTGACCCCGCTGGCGGAGGCCGTGGCGGCCACCGATGCCGTTCTCCGCCCCGTGAAGACGGGCAACGCCTTCGAGGAGGCCGTGGAGCGCATCCTGCAGGCCATAAAGCTGGGCGTGGTGGGTGACGGGGAGAGGCTTCCCCCCGAGAGGGAGCTGGCGGCCCGGCTGAACGTCAGCCGGGTGACCCTTCGTGAGGCCATCCGGGCGTTGCAGGACGCCGGTTTCGTCGTGTCCCGTCGGGGTCGCTACGGTGGCACCTTCGTCACCTACCGGCCCCTGGCCCGGCCCACCAGGCCCCGCCGGCGCAGCGCGCCGCCCGGTGGCGCCCTCGAGGACGCCCTGGCCTTCCGTCGCGTGGTCGAGCCCGGCGCCGCCGAGCTGGCCGCCGGGCGGGCCCTCTCCTCCCGGGAGAGGGCCCGGCTGCGCTCTCACCTGGAGGAGAGCAGCACCGCTGGCCTCCATTCCTACCGCCAGACCGACTCCCGCCTGCACCTCGCCGTGGCCGAGCTGGCTGGCTCGGTCTCCCTGTTGCGGGCCGTGGCCGATGTCAGGGTCAAGGTGAACGACTTCCTGGACGCCATACCCCTCCTCGAGCCCAACCTGGCGCACGCCAACCGCCAGCATCGCGCCATTGTCGAGTGCATCCTGGCCGGGGACCCGGGCGGGGCTCGAAAGGCCATGCTCGACCACCTCGAAGGCACCGCTGCCCTGCTCCGTGGCTTCCTCGCCTAGCTTCCCCCGTCCGGGCAAGTCCCAGGGCGGCGGCCACCCTTGACACCCGCTTCCACAGGAGTACTATCCCAATAGGGGTGAAAACAGTCCTTTAGTGGTGGTCACGGTGGTGGCCACTGGCGGGCGGCGCCAGCGGCCGCCCGCTGCACAGCGAGGGGGACGAAAGTGGAACTCCGTTCGGAGGCAGTTGGCGTGGGGGAGCCGGTGGCGGATGCCGACGCCATGCGGCTCCACGAGCTGGGGTACGCCCAGGAGCTCCGCCGGCGAATGTCGGGCTTCTCGAACTTCGCGGTGTCCTTCACCATCATCTCGATCCTGTCGGGGTGCCTGACGCTGTATGGGTACGGCATGTCCACGGGTGGTCCCATGGCCATCATCTGGGGCTGGCTCATCGTCGGTGGCCTCGTCACCATCATCGGCTTGGGCATGGCCGAGGTGTGCTCGAGCTACCCCACGGCAGGAGGCCTCTACTACTGGGCGGCGCGCCTGTCCCCGAGGCACGGCCCGGCATGGTCGTGGTTCACGGGCTGGTTCAACCTGATCGGCCAGGTAGCGGTGACGGCGGGCATCGATTTCGGCTGCGCCCTGTTCCTCAACGCTTGGCTGGAGATCCTCACCGGGTTCGCGGCCACGCCGGCCCATACGATCGAGCTGCTGGCCGGGATCCTGTTCCTACACGGCCTGCTCAACACCTATGGGATCCGGCTGGTGGCGTTCCTCTCCAACCTCAGCGTGTGGTGGCACATCCTCGGCGTCATCATCATCGTGGCGGTGCTGATCTTCGTGCCGACCCACCACCAGCCGGCCTCGTTCGTGTTCCTCAGCTTCAAGAACTTCACCGGCTGGGGCGCCGTGCCCTACGTCTTCTTCCTGGGCCTGCTCAACGCCCAGTACACCTTCACCGGCTATGACGCCTCGGCGCACATGTCCGAGGAGACCCGCAGCGCGGCGATCGCCGGCCCACGGGGCATCGTGCGCTCGATCCTGGTGTCGCTGGTGGCCGGTTGGGTGCTGCTCCTCGGGGTCACCTTCGCCATCCAGAACTACAGCAAGGAGCTCTCCTCGCCCACGGGGGTGCCGCCGGCCCAGATCTTCCTCGATGCCGTTGGTGTGAAGATGGCGGTAGCCCTGCTGATAATCGCCAACGTGGCCCAGTTCTATTGCGGGATGTGCTCGGTCACGGCCAACTCCCGGATGATCTACGCCTTCTCCCGGGACGGAGCGGTCCCCTTCTCGGGATTCTGGCACCGCATCAACAAGCGGACACGTACGCCGACCAACGCCGTGTGGTTCGGGGCGGTGGGGGCTTTCATCCTCTCTGTCCCCTACCTGGGCAGCGCCGTGGCCTACGCGGCCGTCACCTCCATAGCCACGATAGGGCTCTATGCCGCCTACGTCACCCCTGTGTTCCTCCGGCTCCTGCGGGGCAAGAGCTTCGAACCGGGTCCCTGGCACCTGGGTCGGTGGAGCAAGCCGGTGGGCATAGTGGCCACCATCTGGGGAGGGGTTATCATCGTCCTCTTCATGTTGCCGGCGGTTTCTCCTGTCACCTTCAAGACCTTGAACTACACCCCCATAGTCTTTGCCATCGTGCTGGGCGGTGCCGCTCTGTGGTGGGGAGTGTCGGCCCGGAAGTGGTTCACCGGCCCCAAGGTGCAGGGCACGCCGGAGGAGCTGTCTGCCATCGAGCGGGAGTTGGAGCAACTGGCTTGACAGCGCCGTCCCAGGTCTGGCCACCCACTTCGGGCCCTCAGGCGCCTCTGGCCCTCGACCAGCTTCGCGACCTGGTGGCAAGCGGGCACGTGGACACTGTCGTTCTCGCCATGACCGACATGCAGGGCCGCCTGCAAGGAAAGCGCTACCATGCTCGGCACTTCTTGGACCATGTGGTCGAAGAGGGTGCGGAGGCCTGCAACTACCTGCTCGCCGTCGACGTGGACATGGCCACCGTGGATGGCTATGCCATGGCCAGCTGGGAGCGCGGGTACGGGGACTTCCGCCTCCGTCCCGACCTGGCCACTCTCCGGCTCATCCCCTGGCAGGAGGCTACGGCCCTGTGCCTGGCCGACGTGACCTGGGAGGACGGCTCCCCAGTGACGGCCTCTCCCCGCCAGGTCCTGCAACGCCAGGTGAAGGCCCTCGCCCGTCATGGCTGGACGGCCCTGGCGGGGACCGAGCTCGAGTTCATGGTCTTCCGGGATACCTACGAGGAGGCATGGCGGAGGGGGTACCGTGGCCTCAACCCGGCCAACCAGTACAACGTGGACTACTCGGTTCTCGGCACCGCCCGGGTCGAGCCGCTCCTGCGCCGGATCCGCAACGGGATGGCTGGTGCCGGCCTGGTGGTGGAATCGGCAAAGGGTGAGTGCAACCGGGGCCAGCACGAGATCGCCTTCCGCTACGCCGATGCCCTTACCACCGCTGACAACCACGTCGTCTACAAGTGCGGAGCCAAGGAGATCGCGGCCCAGGAGGGGATGTCGCTCACCTTCATGCCCAAGGTCGACGAGCGAGAGGGGAACTCCTGCCATATCCATCTCTCCCTCCGTGACGCCGAGGACCGGCCTGTGCTGGCCGGGCGGGACGGGAGCTGCTTCTCGCCCACCTTCGAGCGCTTCTTGGCCGGCCAGTTGGCGACTCTCCCGGAGCTGACCTTGCTCCTCGCCCCCAACATCAACTCCTACAAGCGCTATGTAGCCGGATCATTTGCCCCGACGGCGGTGGCCTGGGGCCGGGACAACCGGACCTGTGCCTTGCGGGTGGTGGGGCACGGACCCTCGCTCCGCATGGAGAACCGGGTCCCCGGCGGAGATGTGAACCCGTACCTGGCGCTCGCCGCGCTGATAGCCGCTGGCATCCACGGAGTGGAGGAGGGCCTGACCCTTGAGCCGGAGGCCCGGGGAAACGCCTACCGGGGTGACTACCCGCGGGTCCCGACAACCCTTCGGGAGGCCATGGAGCGCTTTGCCAAGAGCTCCATGGCCCGGTCGGCCTTCGGTGACGAGGTGGTCGACCACTACGTGAACATGGCCAGGGTCGAGGTGGAGAGCTTCGATGCTGCCGTGACGGACTGGGAGCGGTTCCGGGGGTTCGAGAGGCTGTGAGCGCTGTCCTCAACCCTGCCACCGAAGAGGTCGTTGCTACCGTTGCGCTGGCCTCGGAGGAGGAAGCCGACATGGCCATCGCCAGGGCGGCAGCGGCCTTTCCCGCCTGGAGGCAGATGGCTCCTGCCGACCGGGCGCGCCTTCTCCGGCGTTTCGCCGAAGAGGTGGACGGCCACCTCGAGGAGCTGGCGCGCCTGGAGGTGGCCAACGCCGGCCATACCATCTCTAACGCCAGGTGGGAGGCCGGCAACGTGAGGGACGTCCTCCTTTACTACTCAGGGGCGCCGGAGCGGCTCTCGGGCCGGCAGATCCCCGTGCCGGGCGGGATCGACCTCACCTTCCCCGAGCCGCTGGGCGTGGTGGGGGTGATAGTGCCCTGGAACTTCCCCATGCCCATCGCCTCCTGGGGCCTGGCCCCGGCCCTGGCGGCGGGCAACACCGCGGTGGTGAAGCCGGCCGAGCTGACACCCCTCACCGCTCTCCGCCTGGGTGAGCTGGCCCTGGAGGCGGGGCTGCCAGAAGGGGTGCTCGAGGTGGTGGCGGGGCGGGGCTCGGTGGTGGGCTGGCGTCTGGTCACCCACCCAGCCGTGCGCAAGGTCTGTTTCACGGGCTCAACCGAGGTGGGGAAGCGGGTCATGGCCGGCTGTGCCGATCAGGTGAAGAGGCTGACCTTGGAGTTGGGTGGGAAGTCGGCCAACATCGTCTTCGCCGACGCCGACCTGGGTCGGGCTGCGGCCAGCGCCCCCATGGCGGCTTTCGACAACGCCGGACAGGACTGCTGCGCTCGATCCCGCATCCTGGTGCAGCGCAGCGTGCTGGAGGAGTTCCTAGCTCTCCTCGAACCGGCCGTGCTGGGCGTGCGGGTGGCCGATCCGGCCGAGGAGTCCTCCCAGATGGGCCCACTGATCAGCTCGTCACAGCGGGAGAAGGTGGCCTCCTACGTCCCCGAGGGGGTGCCGGTCGTCATAAGGGGACAGGTTCCTGCCGGGCCTGGCTATTGGTTCCCGCCTACTGTGCTGGCTCCCGTCCCTCCCGAGGACCGGGCGATGAGGGAGGAGATATTCGGCCCCGTGCTGGTAGTGGCCGGGTTCGACGAGGAGGAGGATGCCGTACGTATGGCCAACGACACCTTGTACGGGCTATCGGGATCGATCTGGACCGAGAACCTGGGAAGGGCCCTGCGGGTGGCGCGGGCCGTGGAGGCCGGCAACCTCTCGGTCAACTCGCACACCTCGGTCAGGTACTGGACCCCCTTCGGGGGCTTCAAGCAGTCCGGCCTGGGCCGGGAACTGGGGCCGGACGCCCCTGACGCCTTCACCGACCTGAAGAACGTCTTCATCTCCACGGAAGGAGGCTCATGAGCGGCCGCCTGCAGGGCAGGGTGGCCGTCATCACCGGTGCCGCCAGCGGGATCGGCCGGGCCAGCTCCCGCCGGTTTGCCGAAGAGGGGGCCCTGGTCGTGGTGGCCGACCTGGACGAGGCCGAAGGAAAGGCGGTCGCCGGGGAGGTGGGCGGCCACTTCGTGAGGGCCGATGTGACCTCGCCAGGCGATGTCCAGGCGATGTACGGGGAGGCCCTGGAGCGCTATGGGCGCCTCGACGTCTGCTTCAACAACGCGGGAATCTCCCCCCCCGAGGACACCTCCATCCTCGATACCGACCTCCAAACCTGGCACCGGGTCCAGGAAGTGAACCTGACCTCGGTGTACCTGTGCTGCAAGTACGGCATCCCCCACCTGGTGGAGGGTGGGGGAGGTTCGGTCATCAACACGGCCTCGTTCGTCTCGGTCATGGGCGCGGCCACCAGCCAGGTCTCCTACACCGCCTCGAAGGGGGGCGTGCTGGCCCTATCCCGCGAGCTCGGGGTCCAGTTTGCCCGCCAAGGGGTGAGGGTGAACGCCCTCTGCCCGGGCCCGGTGGCCACCCCCCTCCTGCACGAGCTGTTCGCCAAGGACCCCGAGCAGGCTGCCCGCCGCTTGGTGCATGTGCCGATGGGGCGCTTCGGCTCTCCGGAGGAGATTGCCGCCGTGGCTGCGTTCCTCGCCTCCGACGACTCCTCCTTCATCACCGCCACCGCCCTCCTCGCCGACGGGGGCATCCACGCCGCCTACGTGACGCCCCTCTGAGAGATGGCCTCGGGGGTGGCCAGCTACACCTAAGGGTCCATGCCCCCTCCGCCCGAGCTCGGTACCCAATCCGGGATGCCTCCGCCGAGGGGCGGGCAGCAGCCCCTCGGCGGGATCGGAGTGGCCGCTTACTCCCTCCCTAGGCCTCGGCCAGGTCCTCCAGGGGAGGGCAGGTGCACATCAGGTGCTTGTCGCCGTAGGCATTGTCTATGCGGGCCACCGGTGGCCAGTACTTCGACCTCTGCCCCTCCTGCCTGCCCGGCCAGGCCGCCTGGCTCCTCGGGTAGGCCCGTTCCCACGTGTCGGCGGTGACGGCCTGGGCCGTGTGGGGGGCGTGGCGCAGTGGGCTCTCCTCGGCCCCGACCCTGCCTTCTTCCACCGCGGTGATCTCCTGCCTGATGGCGATCATGGCCTCGCAGAACCTATCAAGCTCAGCTTTAGGTTCAGATTCAGTGGGCTCCACCATCAGGGTTCCGGCCACCGGGAAGGACATGGTGGGGGCATGGAACCCGTGGTCTATGAGGCGCTTGGCCACGTCCTCAGCCGTGATGCCGGTCCGCTGGGTCAGAGGGCGGAGGTCCAGGATGCACTCGTGGGCCACGAGACCGCCCCGGCCCGTGTAGAGCACGGGGAAGTGGGGGGCGAGCCGGTGGGCCACGTAGTTGGCCGCCAGGACGGCGGCCAGGCTGGCCTGGGTGAGCCCGGGACCTCCCATGAGCCTGATGTAGGCCCACGTGACGGGGAGGACTCCGGGGGACCCGAAGGGCGCGGCGGCCACTGCCCCTCCCTCCGCCTCCGGCCGGGCCTGGCGCAGGCTGCGGCTGCCGGGCAGGAACGGAGCCAGGTGGGACCGGACGCCGATGGGCCCCACGCCGGGCCCTCCACCACCGTGGGGGATGCAGAACGTCTTGTGGAGGTTGAAGTGGGACACGTCGCCGCCGATCTCGGCCAGGCGGGACAGGCCCACCAGGGCATTGAGGTTGGCCCCGTCGATGTAGACCTGGCCTCCGGCATCGTGGACGACGGAGCACACCTCACCCACCACCTCCTCGTAGACACCGTGGGTGGAGGGGTAGGTGAGCATGATGGCGGCCAGGGTGGAGCGGTGCTGGTCCACCTTGGCCCGCAGGTCGGCCAGGTCGACGTTGCCTCCCTCGTCACAGGCCACGGCCACCACCCGGAGACCGGCCATGGCGGCGCTGGCGGCGTTGGTGCCATGGGCGGACACCGGGATCAGGCACACCGTGCGGTCGGGCTCGCCCCTCCGCTCGTGGTAGCGCCGGATGGCGAGCAGGCCGGCCAGCTCGCCTTGGGAGCCGGCGTTGGGCTGCAGGGAGACGGCGTCGTAGCCGGACAGCTCGGCCAGCCACCGCTCCAGGTCGCCCACCATCTCCAGGTAGCCCTCCGCCTGGTCGAGGGGGGCGAAGGGGTGGATGTCGGTGAAGCCGGGCCAGGTGACCGGGGCCATCTCCACCGCGGCGTTGAGCTTCATGGTGCACGAGCCGAGGGGGATCATGGTCCGGTCCAGGGCAAGGTCCTTGTCGGCCAGCTCCCGCAGGTAGCGGAGCATGGCCGTCTCGGACCGGTAGCGGTGGAAGACCGGGTGGGTCAGGTAGTCGCTCGCCCGCCGCAGGTGGGGCGGGAGGGGGCTCTCCACCTCCTGCCCAAGGGTGGCCGCCTCCCGGCCGTGCAGGCCGAAGGACTCCCACACCTCCTGCACCAGGGCCGGACTGGACAGCTCGTCCAAGGCCACACCGAGGCAGTCTTCGCCCAGCAGCCGCAGGTTGATGCCCCGGCTGCGTGCGGCGGCTTGGACAGCAGGCGCGTCGCCCCCTGCCGGGCGGACGGCGATCGTGTCGAAGAACCGGGTGGTGAGGACCTCGTGGCCTCCCCGGCGCAGGCCTTCGGCCAGCAGGCAGGTGAGCCGGTGAACCCGCTCGGCGATGGCCCGCAGGCCCTCGGGCCCGTGCCAGGCGGCGTAGAGCCCGGCCACGATGGCCAGCAGGGCCTGGGCCGTGCATATGTTGCTCGTGGCCCGCTCCCTGCGGATGTGCTGCTCCCGGGTCTGGAGGGCGAGGCGGAGGGCGGGGCGGCCCTCCCGGTCGACCGACACGCCCACCAGGCGGCCCGGCAACGAGCGCTGGTGGGCCGAGGTCGTAGCCATGAAGGCGGCATGGGGCCCCCCGTACCACACAGGTACCCCGAAGCGCTGGGAGCTGCCCACGGCGATGTCGGCGCCCAGCTCGCCGGGCGGGACGAGGAGGGTGAGGGCCAGGAGGTCGCAGGCGGCCACAGCCAGGGCGCCGCCCCGGTGGGCGGCCTCGCAGACGGCCTGAAGGTCGGGGATCTCACCGGTGGTGCCCGGGTACTGCACCAGCACCCCGAAGGCGTCCACCGACCCCAGCTCGGACAGCGGGTCGCCTACAGCCACCTTCAGTCCCAGCGCCGCGGCCCTGGTCTCGACCACCTCGATGGTCTGGGGATGACAGGCGGAGTCGACCACGAACACCTCGCCCGGGGACCTCACCAGACGGTGGCACATGGCCATGGCCTCGGCGGCGGCAGTCGCCTCGTCCAGCAGGGAGGCGTTGGCCACGGGCAGCGCCGTCAGGTCCGCGACCATGGTCTGGAAGTTGAGGAGGGCCTCCAGGCGTCCCTGGCTGATCTCGGGCTGGTAGGGGGTGTAGGCCGTGTACCAGGCCGGGTTCTCGAGCACGTTGCGCTGGATGACCGGCGGCGTGAAGGTGCCCGAGTACCCCTGGCCTATGAGCGAGGTGAGGACCTGGTTGCGCCCGGCCAGGGAGGCCAGCTCCCCCAGCACCTGCCTCTCGCTGGCGGGAGGGGGGAGGTCTAACGGGCGGCTGGTTCGAATGGCGGCGGGCAGGGCGGAGTCGGCCAGCTCGTCCAGGCTGTGGTAGCCGAGAGAGGCCAGCATCTCCTCCTGCTCGGCGGGCGAAGGGCCGATGTGGCGGGTGGGGAAGCCCGCCGGAGGCTGGATGGGCGTCACGTCCCGGCCAGGATAGCTGCTGGTGGCGCCTTCTCCCGGTTGGCGCGCCAGGCTCTGGGGGGTAGAGGGTTGGGCATGGCCCGTACCCACCCTGGCCCAGGGGATCGCTCGCTCGGCGACCGCGGCACGGACATCCTGGCCCGCCAGGACCGGATACCGACCTGGTCGCTGCCCTGGACGTACCTTGCCATCATCGGTGTCGGCTACTTCTTCACCTTCTACGACATCACCGACATCGGCTTCGCCATCCCTGCCATCAACACCCAGTTCCACCTCTCCAGCGCCGAGAGCCTCTTTGCCGCCCTGGCCATCGGGCTCATCGGCTACATCGTGGGGTCGCTTGCCATCGGGACCCTCGCTGACCGCTACGGCCGGTTCCGGCTGCTCCTGGTCACTATCCTGCTGACCGCCGTCGGCTCCTTTGGCGACGCCGCCTCGCAGGGGATCGTGACTCTGACGCTCTTCCGCTTCATAACCGGGATGGGAGTCGGTGCCGACCTCAACCTCGTATCCACCTATGTGGGCGAGCTGTCCCCGGCGGCCCGGCGGGGGCGCATATCGGTCTTCACCTTCCTGATCGGGATCATCGGCCAGGCGGTGACGCCCTTCGTGGCCCTGGGCCTGGTCCCCCACCTCCACAACGGATGGCGCTACCTGTTCGTGATCGGCGGTGTCATAGCCGTCATCGGCCTGGCTGCTCGCTTCGAGCTGCCCGAGTCGCCCCGGTGGCTGGTCCTCCACGGGCGCCTGGGCGAGGCGGAGGGCATCGTGGCCAGGATGGAGGAGACGGTACGGCGCCGGGGCATCACGCTGCCCCCGCCCCGGCCCGCCCAGGTGGACGTCTCCACGCGGGGCTTCCCCGTGCGGTTCCTGTTCCGCCGGCCCTACTCCTCCCGCCTGGCCGTGTTCATACCGATGTGGTTCCTGTGGTACATCGGCAACTACGGCTTCTTGGGGGACGCCGCCCAGCTCTACAAGGCCCATGGCCTGAGCGCCGGCATCCTCTACCTGGCCATAGGAGCCATCGGCTACCCCGTCGGCGCAGCGGTGATGGCCTGGGCAGCCGACTCCTTCGAGCGAAAGCGCCTCGTTGCCGCTTCCACGGTGGTCTGGCTGGTGGGGATGCTCCTCGTGGGCTCGTCGGTCAACGAGGGCGTGGTGATAGGGGGGTCGTTCCTCGCCTCCTTCGCCCTCGGCAGCTACCTGCAGGCGGCCTACACCTTCACGGCGGAGAGCTTCCCCACCCGGGCCAGGGCTACGGGCTTCGCCTTCAGCGACGGGATCGGACACCTCGGAGGCGCCCTGGGTGCTGTCGTGCTTCCCATCTGGGTGGCCGACCTGTCCTTCTTCGCCGGCTTCGCCATCATCGGGGTCACCGGCCTCCTCGCCGGCCTGCTGGCCCTGGCCGGCCCGGCGGCCAGCCGCCTGGCGCTGGAGCAGGTGTCCACCTGAGCACGGACCCCCGGGGTGGCCCCTCGGGGAGGCGAGCACCGGGGGGCCGGATGGCGGTCGGGCTTCAGCCCCAGATGCGCGCCGCCACCCTGGAGATGGTGGACAGCTTGGCCCTCTCGTCCTCCACGGTCACGGCGTTGCCCACGACCGAGCTGGAGAAGCCGCATTGCGTCCCGAGCCCGAGGCGCTCCAGGCCGACGAAGCGGGCCGCCTGCATGACCCGGGCCTCCAGCTCGTCGTCTCGCTCCTGGCGTCCACTCTTGGTGGTGACCAGGCCCAGGATGACCTGCTTGTCCTCGGGGACGAAGCGCAGCGGCTCGAAGCCGCCCGAACGGGGGTCGTCGTACTCCAGGAGCAGGCGATGGGCGTGGACCATCCCGAAGATGGGCTGGGCGACCTCCTCGTACCCGCCACTGACCAGCCAGCGGGAGCCCTGGTTGCCCCGGCAGAGATGGACCCCGAAGGTCACCCCCGGGGCGGCGTCGATGACGGAGTTGTCCAGGTCGACCCCGTAGCGGAGCCAGCTCTCCCCCGGCCAGCCCCTCGCCTCGTAGAAGGACCTCCACGCCGGGTCGATGAGCAGCGGGTACTGGGGGGCGTCGAGCTGTATGTACGTGGCCCCGAGGCGGGCCAGCTCCCGGACCTCGTCCACCAGCACGCCCGCCACGTCCTCCATGAAGCGGTCGAAGCTCGGATAGGCGGCAGTGGAGCGCTCGGGGTCCCACAGGTTGGCGAACAGGCTGGGGCTCGGCAGCGTGACCTTGGGGGTTCGGGTGGTGTGGCAACGCAGGAAGGTGAACTCCTCCGCAGCCAGGCTCCGCTGGCGCCTGAGGGGGGCGACCACGGCCAGCCCGGGGGGGCGGGGCAGGGCCCTGTCCCCCAGCTCGTCGGAGTGCCAGGATCCCCAGAGCCAGGCGTCCAAGCCGGCGCCCTCGATGCCTCCCACTGCCGCCGCCAGCTCGCTCTGGAACGACTCCCGTCGCAGCTCTCCGTCCGTCACCACCTCACAACCCGCCTCCTCCTGGAGGGCGATGGCGCCTGCTACCGCCTCGTCCTCCAAGGCCTTGAACGCCGGTGCAGCCAGCCGGCCGGCGGCCAGGGCCTGCCTGGCCTCCAGCAGCTCGGGGGGCCTGAGGAGGCTGCCCACGTGGTCGGAGTGGTGGCGGATCACGCTCCGGACGCTAGGAGGCCTGGGCCCGGGCAGGGGCGGCTGACCGGGTGGCATGGCCCCCCAGGGTCCCCCCGGGCCCGGTGTGGCTACCCTATGGCCAGGTTGCAAGGCACAGGAGCGGAGGTCCATGGCCACCATCGACGACATCAGCCAGTGGAAGGGCGAGGACGTGGTCGATCCCGGGGGGGACAAGGTGGGCCGGCTGGAGGAGATCTACTACGACGTGGAGACCGACGAGCCCGCCTTCCTGGCCGTGAAGATGGGCTTCCTCGGCCACAGCCTGGCCTTCGTTCCCTTCGACGGGGCCGCCGTGGGGAAGAACTACCTGGTCGTGAGGCATGCCAAGTCCGTGGTCAAGAACGCCCCCACCATCCAGGCCGGGGCCGAGCTGCCGGCGGACGAGGAGGCCAAGATCTACGACTACTACGGGATGCCCTACACCTCGGGGACCTCACCCAGCGGCAAGCGCCTGGTCCGGCGCTGACGTCCGGGCCGGGGGTCCGGGGAGCGGGGTCCGCCCCTCCCGGGCCCGGCCGCTGCTAGCCTCGTCTGCCGACAGCTGTGTCATCGACCCAGGTAAAGATCCTCGTCCCCGGTAACCATCTCATGGTGGGCCTGCTTGGCCAGCGCGATGAGCTGCTGCGCTTGGTGGAAGGCGCGTTCGGGGGCACCCGGATCCACGTCCGGGGAAACGAGATCACGGTGGACGGGGACGAGGCGGAGCGGGTGGGCCGGCTGTTCGAGGAGCTGGTCCTCCTGCTGGAGCAGGGCCATGGGCTGGATGCCGCCAACGTGGGGCGCACCATCGAGATGGTGAAGGCCAACGAGCGGCCCTCGGAGGTCCTCACGGTGGAGGTGCTGCGCTCGGCCCGGGGCCGGAGCATCCGGCCCAAGACCGTGGGCCAGCGTCGCTACACCGACGCCATGTCACGCAACGTCGTCACCTTTGCCATCGGGCCCGCCGGTACCGGCAAGTCGTACCTGGCTGTCGCCGCTGCGGTCCAGGCCCTGCAGGCCAAGGAGGTGAACCGCATCATCCTCACCCGGCCGGCGGTGGAGGCCGGCGAGCGGCTGGGATTCCTTCCCGGTGACCTGATGGCCAAGGTGGACCCCTACCTGCGGCCGCTGTACGACGCTCTGTACGACCTGCTCGACCCGGAGGCCATGCAGAGGCTGATGGACCGGGGGACCATCGAGGTCGCGCCCCTCGCCTTCATGCGCGGCCGCACCCTTAACGCCAGCTTCATCATCCTGGACGAGGCGCAGAACACCACCCCCGAGCAGATGAAGATGTTCCTCACCCGGATCGGCTTCGGCTCCAAGGTGGTGGTCACCGGGGATGTCACCCAGGTGGACGTGGCCGGGGGACGGTCAGGCCTGGTCGGCCTGGAGGACATCCTTTCGGGGATAGAGGGTCTGTCCTTCGTCCACCTCACGCAGCGGGATGTCGTCCGCCACCGCATCGTGGCCGACATCGTCTCGGCCTACGAGCAGGCCGGGTCGCCAACCGGCGCCGGACGGCTGAAGGGCGCCGCTCCCGCCCCCCTCAGATGAGCATCGACGTCTTTGCCGCCGACGAGCAATCGGACCGCCCTGTAGAGGTGGAGCGCTGGGCCCGCCTGGCCGAGGCGGTGCTGGAAGCCGAGGAGGTGAGGGGGGATGTCGAGGTCTCCCTCCTGTTCGTGGACGAGGCGGCCATGGCCCGCCTCAACCAGCGCTTCCTGGGGCGGAGGGGCCCCACCGACGTCCTGGCCTTCCCCATCGAGGACGAGCCGCCCACCGGGGGGCGCTCCCCGGACGCCGGTGGACCGGGGCCGGGCTGGGTGCCCGCCGAGCCCGAGGACCTGCCCCTGCTCCTGGGGGACGTCGTCATCTGCCCTGAGGTGGCCTGGAGGCAAGCCAATGCCAGCACCGACCGGGGCACGGGCGGGGACGGCGCAGCCACCCGCTACGAGGACGAGCTGGCCTTGCTCGTTGTCCATGGCCTCCTCCACCTGCAGGGCATGGACCACGAGGACGAAGCCGAGGCGGAGGCCATGGAGGCCCGTGAGCGGGAGCTCCTCGACCGCTACCACCGCCACCCCGGCCCGCTTCCCGGGCCGGCGGGAGAGGGGGGCCAGGGCCCGCGGGCCGGGGGCCCGGGACCGGCGGCGGATAGCGAGGAGCCACGGGCAGGAGGCCCCGGGACCGCTCCGCCCGCGGGCCGGTGAGACCCCCACAGGCAGCCGAGCTGCTCGCTCACATAACAGGGCTGAGGCCCGTCGACTCGGGCCTCATAGCCGCCATCGTCCTGCTCATCATCGCCTCCGCCTTCCTGGCCCTGGCCGAGACCAGCCTGACCCGCACCAGTCAGGCCCGGGCCCGGGGGCTGCGCGACGAGGGACGGCGGGGGGCGGGGATGCTCGTGCGCCTGATGGAGAGGCCCGAGCGCTTCCTCAACCCGGTCCTGCTTCTCGAGCTGGTCTGCCAGCTGGTGGCCGCCAGCCTGGTCGGCGTGGTTGCCGAGCACCTGTTCGGGGCCATCGGGGTCTTCGTCGGCATCGTCTTCGAGGTGGTGGTCATCTTCGTCCTGGGGGAGGCCATCCCCAAGAACTGGGCCATCCAGCATCCGTCCCGGGCCGCCCTCTTCTCGGCCCCCATCGTGACGGCGGTGACGCGCTTCCCGCCCGTGCGGCTGCTGGCCGGAGCTCTCATAGGGCTGGCCAATGTCTTCCTGCGGGGAGGTGCCCACCGCCGGGGCCCGTACGTGACCGAGCAGGAGCTCCTGGCCCTGGCCGACGTGGCCCAGGAGGAGGCGGTGATCGAGACCGAGGAGGCCGCCCTCATCCACTCGATCATCTCGTTCGGTGACACGGTGGTGCGCGAGGTGATGGTGCCCCGCCCCGACATGGTGGCTGTGAAGGCCAGCGACAGGGTGGGGGAGGTCATCGAGGTGGCCATGGGCGCCGGCTACAGCCGGATCCCGGTGTACGACCAGAGCATCGACGACATCGTGGGGGTGGCGTACACCAAGGACCTCATGAGAGCCGACCGGGAGGGGCACCGGGACGACGAGGTCCGGGGCCTGGTGCGGCCGGCCCATTTCGTGCCCGAGACCAAGCGGGTCTCCGAGCTGATGCGCGAGATGCAGGACCAGAAGTTCCACATGGCCCTGGTCGTCGACGAGTACGGGGGGACGGCCGGCCTGGTGACCCTGGAGGACCTGATCGAGGAGCTGGTGGGGGAGATAGTCGACGAGTTCGACGTGGAGGAACCGGTGGTGGTGCCGCTCGCCAACGGCGAGTACCGGGTCAACGCCCGCATGCCGATGGACGAGGTGAACGAGCTGCTTCATGCCGACCTGCCCGAAGGGGACTGGGACACGGTGGGCGGGCTGATGTTGAGCCTGCTCGGCCACATGGCCAGCGAGGGTGAGGCGGTGGAGGCCGACGGCCACCGTCTGGTCGCCGAGAGGGTGCAGGGTCGGCGCATAGGGAGGGTCCGGATAGCCAAGCTGGAGCCTGAGCCCGGCGGGGAGGCCGAGGCCGGAGAGGCTTCGGTGGGGGAGGGATGAGGTCGGGCTTCGCCACCATCCTGGGCCGCCCCAATGTCGGCAAGTCCACCCTCTTGAACAGCATCCTGGGCACCAAGGTCTCGATTGTCTCCGACAAGCCCAACACCACGAGGGCCCAGATACGGGGGGTGCTCAACCGACCCGGTGCCCAGGTGGTGTGGGTGGACACCCCGGGCATCCACAAGCCCAGGACCCTGCTCGGAGAGCAGCTCAACCGGGCTGCCGTCGGGGCCCTGGCCCAGGTGGACGCCACCGTGGTGGTGCTGGACGCCCTGGGCGGCGTGGGCAAGGGCGACCGGCTGGTGGCCGAGAGGGCCGGCCCGCACGCCCTGGTGGCCCTCAACAAGGTGGACCTCGTCGGCCGGGGCCGCGTCCTGTCCCAGCTCGAGGCGGCGTCCGGGCTCGGGCTGGCGGAGTACTTCCCCGTCTCGGCTCTCACCGGGGAAGGGGTCGATGCCCTGGTCCAGGCGGTGGTCGACCGGATGCCGGAGGGGCCGGCGTACTATCCGCCGGGCACGGTGGCCGACGTGCCCGAGGCGTGGTGGGTAGCCGAGCTGGTGAGGGAGCAGGTTCTGGCCCTGGTCGAGGACGAGCTGCCCCACTCCGTCGCCTGCCGGGTGACGGAGTGGGAATGGCCCCGCATCCGGTGCGAGATCCTGGTGGAGCGGGAGTCCCAGAAGGGGATCGTGATCGGGCGAGGGGGGAGGAACCTCAAGGCGGTGGGCACGGCGGTACGGTCCCAGCTCGAGCCGGGCGCCTATCTCGAGCTGTTCGTCAAGGTGGACCGCAACTGGCAGCGGCGCTCCCGGGAGCTGGCGGTGCTCGGGTACGGGGACACGGCGATAGGCTGAGTGGGCACTCCCTGGAGCCTTCCCATGCATCTGAGCAAGCCCTACGACGTCCCCCCCGAGGAGCTCCGGTGAGGGTGGCCCTTGTCACCGAGGTGTGGCTGCCGTCCATAAACGGCGTGGTTACGCGCCTGGCGGCCACGGTGCGTGAGCTCCGCCGCCTGGACCACGAGGTGCTCATCATCGCCCCGAGGGGAGGCAGTGGAGACTTCGAGGGGGCAACCGTGAGGGGCGTCCCCACGGTGAGCGTGCCGTTCATCTACGGCGGGAAGCCGTGGGGTTGGCCCATGCCTGGCGTCGTCCGCTGGCTGCGGGAGTTCCGACCCGACGTGGTGCATGTCGTCAACCCGATCTTTCTGGGCATAGCGGGGGTCACGGCGTCGGAGGTCCTGGGCCTCCCCCTCGTCGCCTCCTACCACACCGACGTGCCGAAGTACGCTGCCTTCTACCGCCTGGGCTGGGCCAGCCGCCAGCTGTGGTGGGTGGTGAGGACCCTCCACAACCGGGCCCAGGTCAACCTGGCCACCTCCGGGGCCGCCCAGCGGGTCTTGCGTGCCCATGGGATACGGGCTCCGCGGCTGTGGGGGCCAGGAGTGGATGCGGACCTCTTCCACCCGGGGCGCCGGCCCGGCTCGAGGGCCCGGCTGGGCGTGGGCCCCGACGATGTGGTGGCCCTCTACGTGGGCCGGCTGGGTCCCGAGAAAGGCCTGCACCGGCTGGAACCCTTGGCTGCCACGCCCGGAGTCCACCTGGTGCTGGTGGGGGAGGGGCCCGGAGAGGAGGCTCTCAGGGCCAGGCTGCAGGGATCGTCTGTGACCTTCACGGGTCCGTTGCACGGCTCAGCCCTCGCAGACGCGTACGCTTCAGCCGATGTCTTCGTGTTCCCCTCGACGACCGAGACGCTGGGCCTGGTCATATTCGAGGCCATGGCCAGCGGCGTCCCCATCGTGGCCGCCGAGACCCCGGCCAGCAGGGAGGTGTTGAGCAGTTGCCCGGCCAGTCGGCTGTTCCCCGCCGAATGCCCCGAGTTGGTCCCCAAGCTGGTGGAGGAGCTCCTGGACTCGACCGACCCATGCGAGCGGATGGCCAGCCTGCGGGCCAGCGTGGACCCCTACACCTGGCCGGTGGCGACAGCCGGGCTCCTCGGCCACTACCAGGACGGGATAGCCGCGGCCCGGGCCGGCTGAGCCGAGCCGACCAGCCTCCCCCGAGGGGGCTTTCCGCGCTGGTGGGCACCGTTCTCCTCACCTGGGGAAGGCTGGCCTCCGGGCGAGGAGGCTGGAGGTCGTGGCGGCGACGGCGGGCCGCTCATGACCAGCCTGCCCGGCCGCACTCGCTGCTGGGCCAGATCGGGCGCTTCGCCGTGGTGGGCGGGACCAACGCCCTGGTGGACTTCGGGGTGTTCGACCTCCTCGTGTGGCTGGCACCCACCCGTGACGCCGCCCAGCTCGTCGCCTACAACACCGTGGCCGTCTTCTGCGCCCTGGCCAACAGCTACCGGTGGAACAGCAGGTGGACCTTCCGGGGCCACGCCGCCCGACGCGGCCGGGCAGCCCGCCGCCAGCGGCTGCTCTACACCCTCCAGTCCGGGCTCAACATCCTCGTGAACAACGTGGCGCTGGCCCTGGTGACCGTGATCCTCAACGCCTACAAGCTGCTCTCGGTGTACGCGGCGAACAACGTGGCCAAGGCCACGGCCGTGCTGACCGCCTCGGCAGTGAGCTTCATCGTCATGAAATGGGCGGTCTTCCGCCCCGCCGCCGAACCGGTGGGGGGAGCGGCGGACCCCGGCTAGGCGGCTGCCGGGCCGGGGCGGGTGCGCCCTCAAGGGGCTGGTTGGCCTGCACCCTCCTCTGGCCCGGGCCCTCCCCTGGCCCTGCCGGCTGCCAGCGCCTGGGCCAGGAAGCCTTCCACCTCGCTCCGATGGCGGGTCCGGGCCATGGGAGGCAGGGCGTTCACCAGGTCCCAGCGGTAGCTGGCCCGGGCCAGGCGCCGGTCCAGGACGGCCACCACGCCCCTGTCCTCGCTGGAGCGGATCAGGCGCCCCGCTCCCTGGGCCAGCAGCATGGCGGCCCGGGGCAGGTCCACGAGGCGGAAGGAGCCGGGGCCCACCCGCTCCCTCCTGGCCTGCATGACCGGGTCGTCGGGGCGGGGGAAGGGGAGGCGGTCGATCACCACCAGCGACAGTGTCGGCCCGGGCAGGTCGACCCCCTGCCAGAACCCCATCGTGGCGAAGAGGCAGGCCGACTCCTCGGAGGCGAAGGCGGCCAGGAGAGCCGGCTTGGGCAGCTCGTCCTGGGTCAGTATCCGAAATGGGACCTTCTCCCTCACGGCGGCGGCTGCCGCTTGCATCCCGTGCCAGCTGGTGAAGAGGGCGAGCGTCCGGCCCCCCGCAGCCCGGACCAGCCTCACGAGCTCGTCATGGGCCGCTGCCCCGGACTCCGGTCTCCGCCGGTCGGGCAGGTGGGCGGCGCAGTAGAGGAGCGCATTGGTGGCGTACGGGAAGGGGCTTCCCACGTCCGCCTCGTCCCGCCGTCCAGGCGGCAACCCCAGGCGGTCAGCGAGCCCGGGGGGGATGGTGGCGCTGGTCAGGATGGCCGTGAGGCCGCCCCAGAGCCTGTCGGCCAGCAGAGGTCCCACCTCCACCGGTGCCACCCGCAGGACCGGCGGCCCACCGGCGCGCTCCTCCACCCAGGCCACCTGGTCGGGCCCGGGGCTGCTCACGCCGGCCAGGGCGTTGGCCACGCTCCCTGCCAGGAGAAGGGCCCGGCTCCGGGCCGGGTCGGCCAGGGGCACCTCGTCGAGCTCGAGGGCGCCCTGCGCCGGCCGGCGCAGGGCGGCGGTGAGCCTGCGCACCCGCTCGGTGGCCAGAGCCAGGGCTCTCGTCACCGGCTCACCGAGGCCGGGGGCCAGGCGCCGGCCGGCCAGCGGGGCGAGGACCTCGTCCAGGGTCGCCCCTGCCTCCTCCACCGACTGGGCCGGCCCGGCTTCCCGCTGCCCCAGCAGGGGCCGGGCCGACCGGGCCAGGGAGCGCAGCTGGGCACCGCTGGCCTCGAGCCCCAGCCCGGTGGTGGCGATGTCCTCCAGCTCGTGGGCCTCGTCGAACACGACGAGGCCGTGCTCGGGGAGGAGGGGCCTGTCGCTGGCCAGGTGGGCCACGTACAGGTGGGTGTTGACCACCACCACGTCCGCCGTAGCAGCCCGGTCCCGGGCCCCCTCGGCAAAGCACTGGTCCCCGGCCGGGCAGCGGTATCGCCCCGGGCACTCGGTGGAGGTGGCGCTGAGGAGGGACCAGGCCCGGGAGCTGGGCTCGAACGGCAGGTCCGAGCGGTCCCCGGTCGAGGACCCCTCGGACCAGGCGAGCAGGCGGCGCACCTCCGTTCCGAGGGGGCCCGCTGCGGGGGCCTCGGGCTGGCCCCGGTGGTCAACCACCTCTGCCGCCTTCTGTCGGCAGAGGTAGTTGGCCCTGCCCTTGAGGATGGCGAAGCTGAACCGCACGCCCAGGCGCTCCCGCAGGAAGGGCAGGTCACGGGCGGCCAGCTGGTCCTGAAGGGCCTTGGTGGCGGTGGCCACCACGACCCGCTGTCGGGAGAGGATGGCCGGCACCAGGTAGGCCAGGCTCTTGCCGGTGCCTGTCCCCGCCTGCACCACCAGGTGGCGCCGGGCCCGGATGGCTCGGTGCACGGCCCTTGCCATCTCCACCTGCCCGGGGCGGTCCTCGCCCCCTCCGGGCAGGCCCCGCGTGGCCCGCGCCAGGGCGGCGGCGATCTGGTCAGGGCGAGCGCCGGCCACCGCGGCGTGACCCTACCCCCCTGGCCCGGGGTGGGCCCATGCCGGGCAGCCGTGGTAGACGGGGACCATGCGCGTGCGGATCTTCACCGAGCCCCAGCAGGGCGCGTCCTACGACCAGCTGCTGGCGGTGGCCGAAGTGGCGGAGGAGTGCGGGTTCGACGCCTTCTTCCGCTCTGACCACTACCTGCGCATGGGGCCGGGTGACCCCCGTCCCGGCCCCACCGATGCCTGGGTGACCCTGGCCGGCTTGGCTCGCGACACCTCCTCCATCCGCTTGGGCACGCTGGTGACCTCGGCCACCTTCCGCCTGCCCGGACCCCTGGCGGTGAGCGTGGCCGAGGTCGACGCCATGAGCGGAGGGAGGGTGGAGATGGGGCTGGGGACCGGATGGTTCGAGGAGGAGCACCGGGCCTACGGCATCCCGTTTCCCCCCGTGGAGGAGCGCTTCGACCGCCTGGAGGAGCAGCTGTCCATCGTGACCGGCCTGTGGGCCACCCCCGAGGGCCAGACCTTCTCCTGGTCGGGCCGCCACTACCGGCTGGCCGACTGCCCTGCCCTGCCCAAGCCGGTCCAGAGCCCGCACCCACCGGTGATCGTGGGCGGCAGGGGGCCCAGGCGCACGCCGGCCCTGGCGGCGCGCTTTGCCGACGAGTACAACCTGGCCTTCCGGCCCGTGGAGGAGTGCCGGGCCCAGTTCGACCGGGTCACCCGGGCCTGCGAGGAGGCCGGCCGTGACCCGGGCACGGTGGGTCGCTCGGCGGCGGTCGTGGTCTGCTGCGGGGCCGACAAGGTCGAGGTGGCCCGGAGGGCGGCGGCCATCGGCAGGGAGGAGGGCGAGTTACGTCAGAACGGAGCCACGGGGGTCCCCGAGGAGGTGGCCGAGCGGCTCCGGGCCTATGGAGAGGCCGGGGCGGCAACGGTGTACCTGCAGATCCTCGACCTCACCGACCTGGACCACCTGCGCCTCATCGCCTCGGCCGTGGTACCCCAACTCCTCTGAGGGCGGCCGAGGCGGTAGCGTCGGGGAACGTGGACCTCGAAGGCATCGACCTAGCCCGCGTACCGGTCCATATCGCCTGCGTGATGGACGGCAACGGCCGGTGGGCGGCCGCCCGCGGCCTTCCTCGGACCGAGGGTCACGTTGCCGGCGAGGAGGCTCTGCTGGAGGCGGTGGAGGGGGCCCTGGAGCTGGGGGTGGGCTGGCTGACCGTCTACGCCTTCTCGACCGAGAACTGGAGGAGGCCCGCCGACGAGGTTCGCTTCCTCATGCACTTCAACGAGAGCCTCCTGCTCCGTCGCCGGGACGAGATGCACGCCAAGGGGGTACGGATCCGCTTCGCCGGCCGGCGGGACTGGCGTGTCCCGAGACGGGTGCTCCGGCGCATGGACGAGTCCGTCGCCATGACCGCAGGCAACCGTCGGATGACCTTGACCCTGGCGTTCAACTACGGGGGGCGGGCGGAGATCGTGGACGCCGTGCGCCGGCTGGTCGAGGATGGGGTGAGGGCCGACCGGGTCGATGAGAGAGCCATTCGCTCCCGCCTGTACTTCCCGGACATGCCCGACCCCGACCTCGTGGTGCGCACCTCGGGCGAGTACCGGATCTCCAACTTCCTCCTGTGGGAGCTGGCCTACAGTGAGCTGGTGTTCATGGACGTGCTGTGGCCGGACTTCCGTCGGGACCACCTGGCTCAGGCAGTACGGGAGTACCAGGGCCGCAGCCGGCGCTACGGAGGGGTGGTGGGGGCCGCCGGGCACTCTCGCCGGATCGAGGCCGGCCGGCGGTGAGCCCCGTCGTGCCGGTGATGGCGGCTGTTGTCGCCGCCCTGCTGGGACTGCTCATCTTCCTGGCTGTGATCGGGTTCCAGGCGGCCTTCGTGATCCTGGTCGTGGCGGGCGTCATGACGGTGATGGCCATGCACGGCGGCACCAGGGCCACCCGGCGGCGCTGAGCCCGAAGGGGCCGGAGGCCGGCCATGGGCCTTTACCGGGACCGCGGTGTCGTGCTCCGCTCATACCGGCTCGGGGAGGCCGACCGCATAGTGGTCCTGGCCACCGCCGGTCGGGGGAAGGTCCGGGCCGTGGCCAAGGGGGTGAGGCGCACCAAGAGCCGCTGGGGGGGACGGCTCGAGCCCTTGAGCCATGTCTCCCTCCTCTGCTGGGAGGGCCGTGAGCTGGATGTGGTCACCCAGGCCGAGGTGCTTGACCACTGGAGGCCCCTGCGCGAGAACCTCGACCGCCTGGCCCGGGCCACCAGCCTGCTGGAGGTGGTGGACCAGGTGGCCCAGGAGGGCCACGCCGACCCGGCCCTCTACCGGATGCTGGTGGGGGCGCTCCGGGCCATGGCGGAGCGGGACTCCCCCCTGCTCGTGGCGGGGTTCTTGTGGAAGGTCCTGGCTCTGGAGGGGTCGGCCCCCATGGTTGACGCCTGTGCCCGCTGCGGGACCCCGGGCGCCGGGCCGGGTGGCGCCCCCGTCCTGGTGGCCTTCGACATGGCGGAGGGGGGCGCCCTCTGCCGGTCATGCCGGCGTGGGGTGCCCGCCAGCCCCGAGGCGCTGAAGGTGGTGGGCCAGATCCTGGCCGGGGACCTGGGGGGGGCCATGAGAGAGCTCCCGGCAGCCTCGCCCCTCACCGCTGAGGTCGAGCACCTGGCCTCGGTGGCCATGGAGGCCCACCTGGAGCGGCGCCTCCGGACGCTCAGGGTCCTCGGGTAGCAAGCCCCCCGCCGTCTCGAGGGAGCCCTTCCCTCGCCCAGTAGTCTCCGGCTGATGCCCCCCGAGGACGTGATGGAGAAGGTGGTGAACCTCTGCAAGCGGCGGGGGTTCATCTTCCCCTCGGCCGAGATCTATGGCGGCTTCCGGTCCACCTACGACTACGGGCCTCTCGGCGTTCTCATGCTCCGCAACGTGAAGGGCCAGTGGTGGCGCTCCATGGTGCAGCTGCGCGACGACGTGGTGGGCATCGACGCCGCCATACTCTCCAGCCCGAGGATCTGGGAGGCCTCGGGCCACCTCGCCACCTTCACCGACCCTCTGGTGGACTGCCGGCGCTGCAAGGAGCGCTGGCGGGCGGACGAGATCGGGGACACCTGCCCCAACTGCGGTTCACACGACCTCACCGAGGCCCGGGCGTTCAACCTCATGTTCAAGACCTTCGTGGGCCCTGTGGAGGACGACGCCAGCGCCGCCTACCTGCGCCCCGAGACGGCTCAGGGGATGTTCGTGAACTTCCTGAACGTGCTCCAGACCTCCCGCAAGCGGCCCCCTTTCGGGATCGCCCAGATCGGCAAGTCCTTCCGCAACGAGATCACTCCCGGGAACTTCGTCTTCAGGACCAGGGAGTTCGAGCAGATGGAGCTGGAGTTCTTCGTCCCGCCCGACGAGGGGCCCAAGTGGCTGGACTACTGGTGCACCGAGCGGCTGAACTGGTATCGGGACCTGGGCATAGCCGATGACAAGCTCCGGCTGCGGGCCCACAGCCCCGAGGAGCTGTCGCACTACTCCAAGGGCACCTACGACGTGGAGTTCGCCTTCCCGTGGGGCTGGGGGGAGCTGGAGGGCATCGCCAACCGTACTGACTACGACCTCAACGCCCATTCCGTCCAGAGCGGCCAGCGCCTCGAGTACTTCGACCAGGGCAGCGGCGAGCGGTACGTGCCTCATGTGATCGAGCCGGCGGCGGGTGCCACCCGGGCCATGATGGCCTTCCTGCTCGCCGCCTACGACGAGGACGTGGTGTCGGGGGAGAAGCGGACCGTGCTGCGCCTGGACCAGCGCCTGGCCCCCTACCAGGTGGCCGTGCTGCCCCTGTCCCGGAACGAGTCCCTGAGGCCGCTGGCCCGGGAGGTGCTCCACCTGCTGCAGCCCCACTGGATGTGCGATTACGACGAGACCCAGGCCATCGGCCGGCGTTACCGCCGCCAGGACGAGATCGGGACACCCTGGTGCGTGACCGTTGACTTCGACTCCCTGGAGGACCGTGCCGTCACCATCCGGGAGCGTGACTCGACCGAGCAGGTGAGGGTGGCTGTCGGGGCCCTGGTGGACGAGCTGGGTTCGCGCCTGTCATAGGCTCGGGGCCAAGAGAGGCGTAAGTGGTCAGGAGGCGTGATGCAGTACGTGTTCGATTTCGACCATCACCATCCCCGGCCTCCTATGGAGCTGAAGGATGACCTGGGTGGCAAGGGGGCCAACCTGGCCGAGATGACGTCGGTGCTGGGGTTGCCCGTCCCGCCCGGCTTCACCATCACCACCGCCGCCTGCCGGGCGGTCATCGAGGAGGGACACTGGCCGGAGGGGCTGGAGGAACAGGTGGCCGAGGCTCGCCAGCGCCTGGAGAAGGCCATGGGCAAGACGCTGGGGGACCCTGACGACCCCCTCCTCGTGAGCGTCCGGTCGGGGGCCAAGTTCTCGATGCCGGGGATGATGGACACGGTCCTCAACCTCGGTCTGAACGACGAGTCGGTGGCGGGCCTGGCCAAGCAGACGAGCGACGAGCGCTTCGCCTACGACTCGTACCGCCGCTTCATCGCCATGTACGGGCGCATCGTCTTGGGGATGGACGGCGAGGCCCTGGACCGCGTGTTCGACGACGCCAGGGAGCGGGCGGGAGCCAAGTCCGACGCCGAGGTACCGGTCAAGGCGTTGCAGGAGGTCGTTTCGTCCTACAAGGGCCTCGTGAGGGAGCACACTGGCAGGGAGTTCCCCCAGGACCCCGGGGAGCAGCTGCGAGGGGCCATCGATGCCGTGTTCCGGTCCTGGAACAGCCCGAGGGCCGTCGCCTACCGGGAGCGGGAGCACATACCCCACGACCTGGGTACGGCGGTGAACGTCCAGGCCATGGTGTTCGGCAACCGCGACGACAACTCGGGTACGGGGGTGGGCTTCACCAGGGACCCGGCCACGGGGGAGCAGGGTGCCTATGGCGACTTCCTCGTCAATGCCCAGGGCGAGGACGTCGTGGCCGGGATCCGCAACACGGAGCCCCTGGCCGCCCTGGAGAAGAGGTTCCCGGCGATATACGGCGAGCTGATGGACATCTTTGCCCGGCTGGAGCACCACTTCCGGGACATGTGCGACACCGAGTTCACCATCGAGCAGGGCAAGCTGTGGATGCTGCAGACCAGGGTGGGCAAGCGGACCGGGCGGGCGGCCCTGCGCATGGCCGTGGACATGGTGGACGACCCGGCCATCCGCCTGAGCCACGAGGAAGCGGTGCGCCGCATCGACGAGGGCCATCTGGACCAGGTCCTGCACCCCCAGTTCGCCCCCGACCAGGACCTGGAGGTGGCGGCCAAGGGCCTGGGGGCCAGCCCCGGTGCCGCCGTGGGACGGGCCTACTTCTCGGCCGATGACGCCGTGGCGGCCCATGAGCGGGGTGAGAAGGTGATCCTGGTCCGCCCCGAGACCTCCCCCGAGGACGTGAAGGGGATGATGGCTGCCGAGGGCGTCCTCACCTCCCGGGGGGGCCTGGTCAGCCATGCCGCCGTCGTCGCCCGGGGATGGGGCAAGCCGGCCGTGGTGGGGGCGGAGGCCGTGCGCATAGCGGGCAAGCGCTTCACCGTGAACGGCCGGACCGTGTCCGAGGGGGACGTGATCTCGATCGACGGGACCACCGGCGAGGTGGTGGTGGGCGAGGTCAAGCTGACAGCGGCCAAGCCACCCCCCGAGCTCGAGAAGCTCCTTTCCTGGGCCGACGATTTCCGGGCGGGCAAGCTCGGGGTGAGGGCCAACGCCGACAACGGGCCCGACGCTGCCAATGCCCGCCAGTTCGGGGCCGAGGGGATCGGGTTGGTCAGGACGGAGCACATGTTCCTGGGCGAGGACAGGCTGCCCGTCGTGCGGCGCATGATCCTGGCCCAGAGCGAGGAAGAGGAAGAGGCCGCCCTGGAGGAGCTGAGGGAGGTCCAGCGCCAGGACTTCCTGTCGATACTCGAGGCCATGGACGGCCTGCCGGTGACGGTCCGCCTCCTCGACCCTCCCCTGCACGAGTTCCTGCCCGATACCGAGGAGCTGGCGGTGAAGGACGCCACGACCGGGCTCTCCGACGAGGAGCGCCGCCTCTACGAGGCGGCCCGGTCCTGGCAGGAGGACAACCCCATGCTCGGGACCCGAGGGGTGCGCCTCGGCGTGGTGCGCCCCGGCCTCTACGCCATGCAGGTCCGGGCCCTGATGGAGGCCGCGGTGCAGCGGGCTGGAGCCGGTGGTCACCCCGTCATCGAGGTCATGATCCCCTTGACCGTCTCGAAGGCGGAGCTGGCCCTCGCCCACTCCTGGGTCAGGGACGCCATAGCCTCGGTCCTGGGGGAGGACGCGGGCGATGAGGGCCGTATCGACGTGCTGTTCGGCACCATGATCGAGACTCCGAGGGCCGCTCTGCTCGCGGGCGAGATAGCAGAGGAGGCGGAGTTCTTCTCCTTCGGGACCAATGACCTCACCCAGATGACGTTCGGGTTCTCCCGTGACGACGTCGAGGGGCGCATGATGTCCGCCTACCTGGACCAGGGGCTGCTGCCGGCCAACCCCTTCCACACGGTGGATCCCGCCGGCGTCGGGGAGCTGGTCCGCATCGGCGTGCAGCGGGGCCGGGCCACCAGGCCGGACCTCAAGGTGGGTGTCTGCGGGGAGCACGGCGGAGACCCGGCCTCCATAGGCGTGTTCGCCCGCGCCGGCCTGGACTACGTGAGCTGCTCGCCCTTCCGCGTCCCCATTGCCCGGCTGGCCGCGGCCCAGGCCGTGCTGGACATGGCGGAGGAGGACGCCTCGGGCTGACGGTCCCCGGCCTGCGTCGGGGGTCGGGGCGGGCCGGGGGCCACGGTTGGGCGATCCCCTCGGGTCCCCGCCGGCCGGCTCCTCCTTAGCTCCCCGCCGGGCGGCCCCACCTCGGCTTCCCGCCGGCCAGCCTCCCCGAGGCGGGTACGGTCCTACCGTGGCGCTCGCCGGCGAGGAGGTGGCCGCCGTGAGGGCGGCGACGGACCTGGTAGGGCTGGTCGGGGACCATGTCGCCCTGCGGCGCCAGGGGCGCCGGTGGGTGGGGAGGTGCCCCTTCCACGCCGAGAGGACCCCTTCCTTCAGCGTGAACCAGGAGCTGGGCGTCTACCACTGCTTCGGATGCGGGGCCTCGGGGGATGCCATCACCTTCGTCCGGGAGGTGGAGCACCTGGACTTCGTGGGAGCGGTAGAGCTCCTGGCCGAGCGGGCCGGCATCGAGCTCCACCGTGACGACCGCCCTGCCAGCGAGAGGAGCAAGCGCCGAGCCGCCCTTCTGTCGGCCATGGAGGCCGCCGTGGCCTGGTACCACGACCGGCTCCTGTCCCACGATGATGCCGGGCCGGCCCGCCATTACCTGCGCTCACGCGGGTACGGCTCGGACACGGTCCGCCGGTTCCGTCTGGGGTGGGCTCCCGATGACTGGGACGCCCTCTGCCGGGCACTCCACCTGAGCCCAGACGTGATCCGGGACGCCGGCCTGGGCTTTGTCAACCGGGCTGGGCGCCAGCAGGACTTCCTGCGGGCCCGGGTGGTGTTCCCGATCTTCGACGTGGCCGGCAGGGCCATAGCGCTCGGGGGCCGGATCCTCCCGGGGGCGGGAGGCGGCGCTGGCAAAGGGGCCGGTGCTCACCCCCTCGGCTCGGGTCCCGGCTCCACCAGCACGGGGAGCCCCCCTGGGCCCAAGTACAAGAACTCCCCTGACACCCTCCTCTACTCCAAGCGCCGGACCCTCTACGGTTTGAACTGGGCCAAGGCCGACATAGTCAAGTCGGGGGAGGCGGTGGTCTGCGAGGGCTACACGGACGTGATCGCCATGTTCGAGGCCGGCCTTCCTCGCGCCGTGGCCACCTGCGGCACCGCCCTGGCCGAGGAGCACTTCGTCCTCCTCCGCAACTTCGCCCGCCGCATCGTGCTCGCCTATGACGCCGACCGGGCCGGCCAGGCCGCGGCCGAACGCTTCTACGAGTGGGAGAGCCGTCACGAGCTGGACATCGCCGTGGCCGCCCTCCCCGCCGGCACCGATCCGGCCGACCTCGGTCGCCGGGACCCCGGCGCTCTGGTCCGGGCCGTTGGTGAGGCTCGCCCCTTCCTCGCCTTCAGGGTCGACCGGGTGCTGTCCGCTGCCAACCTGGCCACCCCGGAGGGACGGGCGAGGGCGGCCGAGGCCGCCCTGTCGGTCGTGGCTGAGCACCCCAACGAGCTGGTGCGGGACCAGTACGTCATGGAGGTGGCGGGGAGATGCCGCTTGGAGCCCGACCGGCTGCGCCCCCTGCTGGAGAGGATCAGGAGGCAGGGGCGCCCGGGGGGGGCCAAGGCGTCGAGCCCCCGCCACGCTACGGCAGGCGGGCCCGAGGGGGGCGGGGTGGTGCCGAGGCGGCCGGACGGCCCCGGCGGGGCAGGACGCCGGCCGCTGGCGCCGGCAGGCCCGGGGGGGAGCCAGGTCCCGTTCCCGGCGGCCCAGCCGGGCACCCCCGGCTCTTCCCGCCCGATGGGCAAACCTCCTGGCCCGGTGCGAGCAGGCGCCCGGGATGCCTCGGGCTCAGCAGCGGCAGCCCGCCTCCGGGAAGGGGGAGCGACGGGGAGGACCGGGCCGGCCCCGGCTGCCGGAGGGGGGCCTGGCACCGGGGGGGACCCGACCAGGGGCCGTGACCGCCTCGAGCTCGAGGTTCTCCGCCTGGCCATCCAGCGTCCCCAGGACGTGGCGGACCACCTCGAGGCATTCCTCTTTGCCGACCCCGTCTGCCGGGCCGCCTTCGTGGCGCTGGCCCGGTCGGCCACCCTGCACGAGGCCATGGAGAGCTCAGGGCGGGAAGTGGCCGACCTCCTCGGCCGGCTGGCGGTGGACGAGACGGACGCCGACCCGGCCGTGGAGGTTCCCCGGTTGGTGGCGGCGTCGGGGGCGAGCAGGCTGGCCCAGCTGGAGGCCGAGGCCCGCCTGTCCGAGGAACGCCTCAGCGAGCTGGCCCCCACCACGGTATGGCTGCGGCTCGCCATCGACGAGATCCGCCGTGATCCCGCTGCCGCCGGCGGTGCCACCAGCCGCTTGCTAGCCTGGCTGGGGGAAAGGGCCAGGGAGGAGCCATGACGGGGGTGCCGCCCGCCACGCCGGAGGGTGTGCCAGAGGAGAAGCTCGCCCTCCTCCTGGCCAGGGGCCGGCGTGTGGGCCTGCTGACACAGGACGAGATCGTGGCCGTCCTTGAGTCGGTGGACTTAAGCACTGAGCTGATCGACGCCGTGGTGGCTCGCGTCCGGGCCGAGGGCATCGAGTACCGGGAAGACCTGGGCATGCAGGAGCCCCTGGCCAGCGCTCCGGAGGGGGGCGATGGTGGCCCCCTTGTCGGTGGGCCCTCACCGCCTCCGGTCTCCGACCGGCCGCACCCGGTCCCTTCTCCTCTGGGGTCCCCCCGCTCTGGAGGGGCTCCGGGCTCGGGGGCCCCGGCGCCGCCGGGACCCGGATGGGCTGAGCCGGTGCCGTCGGGCGTCCTGCTCGACGAGGCCCCTGCCACCCGCCCGGGAGGGGGGACGAGGCCCGGTCGCGCCCCTTCGGCGGCCCCATCCATTGGCCGGAGCTCTTCCTCGAGGGCGAGGGCTGGCCAGGTCCTCCGTCCCGAGGAGAGGGAGGCCGAGCGGTCCCTTTCTAGTGACCCTGTCCACACCTATCTGAAGGAGATAGGCAAGGTCCCCCTGCTGGCGCCGGCCATGGAGGTGGCCCTGGCCCAGCAGGTCGAGGCCGGCATCAAGGCCGCGGAGGAGATCGTCCTCCTCGAGGACCGCTACAACCCCGCCCCGGTGCCTGCCGCTGCCCTTGAGCGGCGCGAACGCCTGGTGGCGGAGGGGCTGAAGGCCAAGGAGGTCCTGATAGAGGCCAACCTCCGCCTGGTCGTCTCCATCGCCAAGCGCTACCGCAACCGCGGACTGGCCTTCCTGGACCTGATCCAGGAAGGAAACCTGGGGCTCATTCGCGCCGTCGAGAAGTTCGATTACACGAGGGGGTTCAAGTTCTCCACCTATGCCACCTGGTGGATCCGTCAGGCCATCACCCGGGCCATCGCCGACCAGGCCCGGACGATACGCATACCCGCTCACATGATCGAGGTCCTCAACCGGGTCGTCCGTGCCCAGCGCCAGATGGTCCAGGACCTGGGCCGCGAGCCCACGCTCGAGGAGCTGGCCGTGGCAGCGGACCTACCACCCGATCGGGTGCGCGAGATCCTGAGGCTGAACCACGAGACGATATCGATAGACCAGCCCATAGGGGACCACGAGGACTTCAGCCTGTCGGACGTGATCGAGGACCCCGGGGCCACGGTGCCTGCCGATGCCGCTGCCCGCACACTCCTCAACCAGGCTGTGAAGAAGGCGCTCTCGCAGCTGTCGGAGCGGGAGCAGGAGGTGGTGCGCCTGCGGTTCGGACTCGACGACGGGCAGGTGCGCACCCTGGAGGAGGTCGGCCGGGTGTTCGGGGTGACCCGGGAGCGCGTCCGCCAGATCGAGTCCAAGACCCTGGCCAAGCTCCGTCACCCCATGCGCGGCCAGCCCCTGCGGGACTACCTCGAGGAGGCTTGAGCCCTCTCGGGGCGGAATGGGAGCCGTCCTCCCGCCCGACGTCGCTACGGGCGCCGGCCGCGGCGGAGGCCGGCTGGCGGGGGGGCGGTCACTCCGTCGGGGGCGGGGCGGGAGGGCCGGGAGGAGCGTCGCTCCATCGGCCGCTCGGCCCGGCCAGGAGGCGACCGACCGGGGTCTCGCCCACGCGGTTCTCGATCAACCCCCTGACCCTTTCGAAGCTGAGGCCGGCCACGGCCCTGGCCTTCTCGGCCGCCATGTCTGCTGCCGGCGAGCTGCGGACCTTGGCCAGCAACTGGTTCAGCTGCTCATGGCGCTGGTGGCCTGCCCTGGTCCCCAGGTAGTAGCCAAGGGCGAAGCCGGTCACCAGGCCCATCCGCGTCTTGATGCTCATGGGCGGTTCATAGCGCCGCTGGCCTGGGCAGTGCCAGTGGGAAGGCCGGGGCGGCCGGCGGCCTGCCGGACGGTGGTGTGCCCGGTGCAGGGGGACCGGCGAGGAGGTGGGCAGGGCCGGCTAGGTCGGGTCCCGGCCTCCTCGTCCGCCTCGACGGGGTGGACAGGTTGCCGAGGGCGCAACAGCCTCGGGCCGGGTAGGGGCGAGCCGGCCTCCCCCTAAGCTGGCCCGGGCCTAGCCGGCCAATCCGGGGTAGCTCAATCGGCAGAGCAGCGGACTGTTAATCCGTTGGTTGAGAGTTCGAGTCTCTCCCCCGGAGCTCCGACGCCCGCCGGCGGCGGTCGGGGGCCCGTAGCTCAGTGGTCAGAGCAGGGGACTCATAATCCCTTGGTCGTGGGTTCGATCCCCACCGGGCCCACCCCAGCCCCCCGCCCGGGCCTGGGCCTGGCATCCGGGCCGGGCCTCGGGGACCCGCAACCCCTCGGGGTCACCCTGCGGAGCTTCCCGTAGGGGCGCCCTTGGCCGGCTGCAACCTCTCGGGCCAGGACCACAGGTGCTGGTTGTGGGTTCTCCTGTCTCGCTCGCCCTCGATGACGCCGCCGCGATGGTCCGGGTAGGGGCCACCGACCAATGGACCGGCGTCGAAGGGACCTTTGGCCCTTGTCCGTGGTCGCCGAGAAGGTGATCATCAAGATGATGATGAGTGTTCAGGCCGAGAAACCCAGCGATATGCAGGCCAGCGAGGGGGGGCCGGTCCTGGTGGCGCTGTCGAGGGAGGAGTGCCTGCGCCTCCTGCGCTCCAAGCGGGTGGGCCGTCTGGCCGTGGACGTGGACCGACGACCCCAGATCTTCCCCGTCAACTATGCGGTGGCCGACGACGGGTCGGTGGTGGTCCGGACGGAGGCGGGGACCAAGCTGTCCTATGCCAGCCAGTGGTGGGTCGCCTTCGAGGTCGACGAGGTCGACCGGGAAGGCCGGAGTGGCTGGAGCGTGGTGGTAAGAGGGATTGCCTTCGACATCTCCAGGTCCCTCGATCACCGATCCGAGAGCCTCCGGCACCTCCGGGTGGACTCCTGGGCCCCTGGCCCACCATCCCGGCGCCTGGCCATCAGCCCCGAGGTCGTTATGGGAAGGCGGCTGGTGAGCTCAGGCCCTGGCATCTCTCCTCATCGGGGCGGGACTTGAGGAGCCCCCTGGGCGGGCGGGGCGTCAGCGGCAGCCCCCCTCCCAGGGCCCTGGGCGGTGGAGGGCGGCCGCCGCTTCCACCTCCTTTCCGGGGGCCTGTCGTCACTAGATGGAGGTCGTGATGGGTGCTTTGGAAGACGTTCCGGAAAGGGACGAGTGGCTGGAGTCGGTGGACGAGCTGATCGCGGCTCGGGGCCGGGCGGGGGCTGCCGCCGTGCTGGGGCCCGTATGGGAACGGGCCCGGTCGGCGGGCCTGACCTTCGACGCCCCTCTTGTCACCGACTACGTGAACACCATCCCCCCTGAGGCCGAGCCACCCTTCCCTGGAGACGAGGCACTGGAGGCCAGGATACGCCACTACGTGCGCTGGAACGCCGCCGTCATGGTGGCTCGGGCCAACCGGCGCTTCGACGGCCTGGGTGGGCACCTTGCTACCTACGCCTCGGCCGCCACCCTCTACGAGGTCGGGTTCAATCACTTCTTCAGGGGTGGTGCCGCTCCGGGCAGGGATCAGGTCTTCTTCCAGGGCCACGCCTCGCCCGGGCTATATGCCCGGGCCTTCTTGGAGGGCCGGCTGTCCGAGGAGGCCCTGGACGGCTTTCGCCGGGAGACCGTGGGCGGCCTGCCGAGCTACCCGCACCCCCGGCGCAGCGACTTCTGGGAGTTCCCCACGGTGTCCATGGGCCTGGGCCCCCTGGCGGCGGCTTACCAGGCCCGCTTCAACCGGTACCTGGCCGACCGGGGGATTGCCGACACCACCTCCTCCAATGTCTGGTGCTTCGCTGGCGATGGGGAGATGGACGAGCCTGAGAGCCTGGCCGGGCTGGCCCTGACGCGGCCAGGATGGTGCGCCGCCTTCGAGCCGCCGGCGCCGAGCGGGTGGTCATGGTCACGGGGGACCGCCAGGAGACGGCAGCCGCCATAGGTGCCGCTCTGGGGCTCGACGACATCCTGGCCGAGCGCAGCCCGGCCGAGAAGGTGGACGCTGTCCGTCTCGCCCGGCACCTGGGCCCGACCATCATGGTGGGTGACGGCATCAACGACGCCCCGGCTCTGGCTCTGGCCGACGTCGGCGTGGCCATGGGCAGCCGGGCCACGGCGGCCGCCGAGGCGGCCCACGTAGTCGTCTCCAATGACCGGCTCGACCGCCTCGCCGATGCCATGGAGGTGGCCAGGCGAGCTCGTCGGATCGCCGCCCAGAGCATGCTGGCCGGGATAGCCCTCTCCCTGGCGGCGATGTTGGTTGCTGCGGCAGGATTGCTCCCGGCCACGTTCGGCGCCCTGGCCCAGGAGGCCATAGACCTCGTCGCCATCCTCAACGCCCTGCGGGCCATGAAGGCTCCCCGCAGCAGGGCCGTGCTTGATGCCCGGGCCCAACAGCTGGGCCAGCGGTTCAGGGCTGAGCACCACGACCTGCAGCCGGGGCTCGAGGAGGTGCGGCGAGCCGCCGATGCCCTGGGGCGGCTACCAGCTCCCGAGGCGATGGCGGCGGCCAGGAGTGCCCACCGGTTCCTGGCCGAACGACTGGAGCCACACGAGCTGGCCGAGGACCAGGAGCTGTACCCAGCTCTCGACCGGTCCCTCGGAGGAACCGAGGCCACGGCCACCATGAGTCGCTCGCACGCAGAGATAGCCCACTTGATCGCCAGCCTGGGTCGGCTGCTCGACCAGGTCGGGGACGGCGACCCGGAGGAGGAGGACGTCTTGGACCTCCGCCGGACCCTCTACGGCCTGGACGCCATCCTGCGCCTGCACTTCTCCCAGGAGGACGAGGCCTACTTCTCGTTGCTGGAGGACGAAGGCGACCAAGAGCGGGCCTCGGCATGATTTGTTGCTAGGCGAGGAGGGCCCTGTCGGCTGCCGCTGCTGATGCGGGCTGGGCCGCAACCGGTGCCAACCCCCCGGTCGTCTCGGCGTTGGCCCACCAGGTCATCCCCACTGGAAGAAGCGCCACGCCGGGAGCCCGAAGGCGATCGCCCGCCCGGTCATCACCAGCTTCGCCCTCCGGCGGGTGGAGGGCCTGCCGCCTCGGAGGGGTGGCGGCGCGAGATCCCAGACGCGCCAGCACCCGGCCGGCTCTGGGGCCGGCCGGGTGCCTGGGTGCTCAGGCGATCCCAGGGATCACGCCGCCCGGGGCACCGAAGAGCCCCTCCCCAGCAGCTGGGTCTCGCTGCTGACCCGGTGCGAGTGCCTGATGCCGAGGCCGACGAGGATGGCCATCACCCCGGCCAACACGAACGAGGCGACCGCCGACCAAAGGGCGATGGCGGCGAACACCGAGAAGGCGTACGCCTCGAGGAGCAGGCCGCGGAGGGTTGTCCCCCGGAAGATGGTCTGCACCAGGGCTGCCAGCTTGGCGTTGTTGGGCTGGGCCAGTGAAGCGGCGCTGGCCTTGGCGTACACCCCGCCGAAGGGCATCTCGCTCAGGTGCACGGCGATGAAGTGGTCGGCGTAGGCCTTGGCCTCGGGCCCGGTGGTCAGCTGCTTGCCGGCGTACTGGCTGAGGTAGGGCCTGATCTTCGGGTTCGCCAGCTCGGGGCTGCCCTTGGCGGGGAAGGTGATCTGCTGCATGGCCAGCTGATCGTGGACGTTGGAGCTGGCGAAGCTGTAACCCCACATCAGCAAGGAACCGGCCACCAGCAGGGCGATGACCACCACAGCACCGCCGGCGCTTGCCAGCACATCGAAAACCTTTCGTTGCATTCCTGGTTCTCCTCTCGGTGATGCATTGCCTAGCAGCATCTTCGTTGTCCGAGAGGTATGGCGGTTAGGGCCGAAAGGCCCATTGTCGATGAGGGCCCTGGGCCGGCGGTTCGTCACCGGGACCGGGCTCGTGCTAAGGACCACAGGGATCCACAGCCGCTCGGGTACTGCTGCTGGCGACCTGTCGCCTCACCAGCCAAGGGACTCGTGGCGACGAGGACCGAGTGCCATGGTGGTGGCCGGGGCTCGGCGCCGGCCCGTCGCTAGTTCCTGGCCGTGCCACAGACCTGGCAGCGGAGCACCCTTGGGCTCAGGCTGACCACGATGTGGCGTGTCTGGCGTCTGCAAATCGCACAACAGGCAAGCTGCCACCCAGCCATCTGGACCTCGCTCATGCCGCTCCCGAGCGGCCGTCGCCCTCCTTGACCGGGCGGCCCCCCGGCAGGCCTCCAGCCTCACGTCACTTCCGGGCCCCCCGCCTGCCCCGTCCCGCAGGGGGCCGGGCTGACGGCGGGGGAGGGGAGGAGGCGGTGCGCCCCTCCTTCACGTGCTGCTGGAACCACTCCAGATGGCGGCGGGTGAAGTCCACGACGGCCGCCGGCGAGCGGTCCACGTGGAAGCCTCCGGGGTAGCGGACCATCACGGTCTCGCGGCCCAGCTTGCGCAGGCCCTGGAACAGCTCCTCGCCTTGGCCCACCGGACAGCGCAGGTCACCCTCCCAGTGGAAGATCTGGACCGGGGTGGTGATGCTGGGCAGGTAGGTGATCGGAGAGCGCTTGGTGTACTCGTCGGGGCGTTCCCAGGGGGCCGACCCCAGCTCGTGGTGGAGGAAGTTGGGTATGTCGGTGGTGCCCCAGAAGCTGGTCAGGTCGGTGACGGGGGCGGAGACGCAGGCGGCCGCGAACCGGTTGGTGTGGCCCACCACCCAACTGGTCATGAACCCGCCGTACGAATAGCCCGCCACATAGAGCCGCTGGGGGTCGGCCACCCCCTCCTCGACCAGGGAGTCCACGGCACCCATGAGGTCGTCGAAATCTGCGCCTCCCCAGTCCCCTACGCACGCCTTGGAGAACTCCTCGCCGTACCCCTGGCTGCCCCGCGGGTTGGGCAGCAGGACGGCAAAGCCGGCGGCGGCCAGCGACTGGTAGAGGACCAGCCACGGGCCCTGGGGGTTCCAGAAGTGGGGTCCCCCGTGGACCTCGAGCACGGTAGGGAGAGGCCGCCCCCGCTGGCGCTGCCTCGGGTAGATGACGAAGGACTCGATCTCCAGCCCGTCCGGTGCCCGGTGGCTGATCCGGTGGACGGGAGCCAGCCAGCGGGACGCCAGTTCGGCGTTGGCCGAGCTGAAGCGGCGCTCGCCGGCCCCGTCCCTCGAGGCCACGTAGACCTCGGGCAAGGCCGAGGGCCATTGAGCTACGAAGGCCAGGGTGTCCCGGCTGGCATGGAAGGCCACGATCTGGCGGTCGCCGACCAGGACAGGTGTGGGCCCGGGGTCGGCGAGGTGACTGCGGTAGATGCCTATGGCCCCGTGGTCGGCAGCGAGGAAGGACACGGCCCGGCCGTCCTCGGACCAGCAATGGGTGCCGCCCAGAGGACGGACCAGCCCCCACACGGGCCGATCCATGGGGGCGCTCAGGGATCGCGGGGAGGTGGGGCCCTCTGCTGCCACCACCATGAGGTGGGTGTTGGAGGCCGAGTCCCCGGAGGGGTGCTCGTGGCCCACGTACGCGATCGTGCCCCCGTCGGGGGACCACAGGGGCGAGGACGCCGTCCCTCTGCCCCGGGTGAGGCGACGGGGGCGGCGCCTGCCATGAGCGGGCACCACCCAGACATCCCGGTGCTCCTCGTCCGCCCTCGTAGGGGAGCGGTCGGACACGAAGGCCAGGAACCGGCCGTCGGGGGACCAATCCGGGTCGGCGTCATCCCAGTCCCCCTCCGTCACCTGGGTGACGTCGCCGCCTTCCATATCGACAACGAAGAGGTGGGACCTGCGCTCGTCGAACCAGCCGACCCCGTCGAACCGGCTGCGCAGGCCGGTGACCACCCGGGGGGCGGGGCGTCCCTCCCAGCCTGGCTCCTTCAGCTCCGGCGGGCGGGCGGGCCTGCCCACGAAGGCGAGCCGCCTGCTGTCGGGCGACCAGGCCGGCTGAGAGGCGGCCAGCGAGGCGTCGGTCAGGGCCCGGGCCTCGCCGCCGTCCAGCGGTGCTACATGGAGCTGGGCCGCCTCCCCCCGCCTGGCGACGAAGGCCAGCCACCTCCCGTCCGGCGACCATCGGGGGCTGGAGTCCTCGGGGCCCAGGCTGAACTGGCGGGGTTCCTCAGAGCCGTCCACCGGCCCTACCCAGATGACGGTACCCAAGCGATCCGTCGCCGGGTCCGGCGTGCCTACGCAGAAGGCCAGACGCGCCCCGTCCGGCGAGACCTGAGGGTCGCTCACCGCTCTCAGGTGCCAGAGGTCCTCGGGGGCAAAGCCACGGGTAGCAGGGGCACGCCGTCTGGGGGCCTGGCCGTGGCGGGCCCCGGTCACCTGGTTGCTGCTCATGGCCAGCCAAGTGTAGAGCAGGCCGGACCGGGGTTCCCGGGCCCGTGACCGGCGTGACGGTGCTTCGGCGCCCGCCGGTTGTACTATGCCGGCCGACACGATATCGGCCTGTCTCGGGGGGGGCGAAAGGTTGGGCCCCTGATGAGGCGAGTTGCGGTGAGGGTGTTGCCTGCTCTGGCCATGCTGGTCGGGTTGCTGGCCGCCTGTGGGGGAGGAAAGGCAGGAAGCAAGAGCAGCACATCCGCTTCGGTCGGCAAGCCTGTCCATGGGGGCACGGCCACCTTCGCCGAGACGCCCGGCGCTGCTCCCGATTACATCTTCCCCATCTATCCGGCTGTGGACTCGACGGTCTACAACATCCGCCAGTTCTTCAACCTCCTCTACCGCCCCCTGGTGTGGGAAGGAACGGGTGAGAACATCAGGATCGACCGGACGAAGAGCTTGTTCAGCTCCATCGTCTACAGCCATGGTGGCAAGACGGTCACCGTGACCCTCAAGCCCTACAAGTGGTCCGACGGGGCCCCGGTCTCGGCCCGAGACCTGACCTTCTTCATGAACCTGGTCAAGGCCAACAAGGCGGACTTCGGGGGCTATACGAAGGGGGAGTTCCCCGACAATGTCGTCAGCTACAAGGCGACGGGCCCCCGTACGGTCGTCTTCCACCTGAACGCCGCCTACAACGAGCTGTGGTTCACTGACGACCAGCTCGGGCTCATCACCCCTCTTCCCCAGCAGGCCTGGGACAAGGAGTCGACTTCGGGCAAGGTGGGCAACTACGACGAGACTGCGGCCGGAGCAAGGAAGGTCTTCACCTTCCTCACCAACCAGGCCAAGAACCTGAAGACCTATGGCACCAACCCCCTGTGGAAGGTGGTGGACGGCCCCTGGCAGCTGGTCGAGTACGACTCCAATGGCAAGGCGGTGTTCGTTCCCAATCCCCACTATTCGGGCCCCGACAAGCCCAGGCTCTCCCGGTTCGTCGAGCTGCCGTTCACTTCGGACAGCTCGGAGTTCAGCGTGCTCCGGGCGGGGACGTCGCTGGACGTCGGCTTCGTGCCCACCGAGGACCTGAAGGAGCAGGCTGCCCTCACGGGCCAGGGCTACCGCATGACTCCCTGGGTCGACTTCGGGATCGACTACATGGTGTACAACTTCCAGAGCAAGACGGCGGGACCGCTGGTGCGCGAGCTGTACATCCGCCAAGCCCTGCAGCACCTGGTCAACCAGCCGGTCATCATCCGGGAGATCTACGACGGCTACGCCCACCCCACCTATGGGCCTGTCCCCACGGCTCCTCCCAACGATCTGGCCTCGTCGTTCGAGAAGCACAACCCCTATCCCTTCAGCGTGGGCGATGCCAAGAAGCTGCTGGCCAGCCACGGCTGGACCGTCCGGCCCAACGGCGTGGACACCTGCGCCCGCCCGGGGTCGGGGGCGGGGCAGTGCGGGGCAGGGATCGCCAAGGGCGAGCGCCTGGCCCTGTCGCTCCTCTACTCGGCCGGCAATGCCCCCTTCACACGCCAAGCCGAATCGCTCAAGTCCTATGCGGCAGAGGCCGGCATCGACCTCAGCTTGGCCTCCCAGCCCTTCAACACGGTGGTGGGCACGATGGGAACGAGCAACACCTGGGACATCGGCGAGTACGGCGGCTTCTCCTTCTTCGCCGTGCCCACCGGACAGAGCCTGCTGGAGAGCGGGGGAGCCCTCAACCTGGGCCACTACAGCAACCCCGTGGACGACCGCAACATAGAGGCGTCGCTTCACTCGAACAGCTTGAAGCCCCTGTACGGCTACCAGGACTACCTGGCGAAGCAGCTCCCCCTCCTGTGGGTGCCGACCCCGGACACCCGCCTGTCGGAGATCAAGTCGGACCTGGGCGGGGTCACCCCCCAGAACGCCTTCCTCGCCCTCAGCCCGGAGGACTGGTACTTCACGAAGAGGTGAGCGGCGTGCGGTGCCTCAGAAGCGCGCCACCAGCCTGACGGGGTCCAGAGCCGGAGCGGCGAGCGGGGGTCCGGGGTAGCCGGCGACCGGGCCGAAGCGCCCCGCGTTCCAGTCCGCCACCGCCTGAGCGATCTCCTCCCCTGTCCGGGCCACGAAGTTCCACCACATGAGGAGGGGCTCGCCCAGGGGCTGCCCCCCGAAGAGGAGGAGCCGGGTGGTGGTGCGGGCCGAGATGGGGAGGACCTCCCGGCCCGGCCCGAGATAGAGCAGCCGGCCCGGCTGGAGGAAGGTGCCCGCCACCACGGCATGGCCTTGGGCCAGCACCACGCCGTGCTCATGGGTGGGCAGGAGGGGGATCTCGCCCATGGTGTCGCCCACCGCCTCGAGCTCGGCACCCACCAGCTCCGACCAGGATCGTGCCGGCGAGGCCACCCCGGCCAGGGATCCCGCCAGGACGGTGGCCTGGAAGCCCCCCACCTCGGTCCGGGGGAGCTCGGGAAGGTGCTGGAAGCTGGGATCGACCCGGCGGGAGTGGTCGGGAAGAGCCACCCAGAGCTGGAGGCCGTGGAGTCGGGGGCCGTGGTGCCGCACCGACTGTTCGGAGTGGGCGACGCCCTTGCCGGCGGTCATCAGGTTGAGCTGGCCCGGGCGGATCACCTTCTCGCTCCCCAGGCTGTCCCGGTGGATCACCTCTCCCTCGAACAGCCAGGTGAGGGTCTGGAGCCCTATGTGGGGATGCGGGGGAACCTGCATCCCCGGCCCCGCATCCACCGAGGCTGGCCCGTAGTGGTCCACGAAGCACCACCCTCCGATGCTCCGGCGGTGGCGAAGGGGCAGGAGGCGTCGGACGGCAAGGTCCCCCAGCTGGGCAGGCCGGGCCGAGGTTAGCTCCCCCGCTCCCGGGGAGGGGGTGGACTCTGCGGCCTCCACCTCGGCATCGAGCCTGCTCACCTGGTGCTCACGGCCCTGAGAGGCCCGAGGCGAAGAGGCGGCCACCGCCCATGGCTCGACCTTACGCCGCTCGGCCGGCGGCGGCCAGCATCCCGTGCCCGAAGGGCGGAGGTGGGGTGGGAGCCGAGTCAGCCGGGAGGGGGCGCCCCGCCCACGTGACCGGCGGATGGCAGCGGGTGAGGGCTGGCTCCTCCCCGCAGGGGGGGCGCCTCGAGCGGGCAGTGGAGGTGCCGGTCGGGGCGGTGCCGATGGCGACGGGGGGGGTTGCGGATGGTGAGGGCGGCCACGATCCCGCCCGCCCCGCAAGCTCCGGCCGCCGCCCAGACGGCTACCCGGAACCCCGCCCCGAACTGAGCCGGGTGGAGGTAGCTGGTCCCGGTGATGCCGGCCACCACGGGCAGGACGGCCACGGCGATGAGCCCGGCCGAGCGGGCCACGTCGTTGTTCACCGCCGAGGCCACACCACTGTGCCCGCCGGGGGCGGCGGCGAGCACGGTCGAGGTGAGGGGGGCCACGGTGATGGCGAGGCCCAGGCCGAGGACGGCCACACCAGGCAGCACCTGGGCGAGGTAGGCCCCGGAGGGCCCGATGCGGGCGAGCAGGGCCAAACCCACCCCTGCCAGCAGGGGTCCCACGGCCATCTGGGCCCGGGGCCCGATGCGGGCGGCCAGGGCACCCGAGCGGGACGACAGGGCCAGCATCAAGATGGTGACCGGAAGGAGGGAGACCCCTGCCTCTAGCGGGGTGTAGCCCGAGACCTGCTGGAGCTCGATGGGCAAGAGGAAGAGGGCTCCGCCAAGGCCTCCGTAGACCACGAAGGTGACGGCGTTGGCAGCCGAGAACTGACGGGACCGGAAGATCGAGGGGGGCAGCATGGGGTGGGCCTCCCGGGCCTCGGCCACCACGAAGGCAGGGAGAAGAGCCGCTCCACAAGAGAGGGAAGCCAGGCTGGGGGGGCTGGCCCAGCCCAGGTCGGGGCCCTGGATGAGGCCGAAGATCAGGCCCACCAGCCCGCCCGTGACCAAGGCCGCTCCGAGCAGGTCCGGGCGGCCGGTGGCGGCCGGGTCCTTCGAATCAGGCACGTGCCGGGCCGACAGAGCGATGACGGCGCCGGCCACGGGCAGGTTGATGAAGAAGATGAGCCTCCAGGACACGGCGGTGATCAACCACCCCCCGAGGAACGGCCCCACGGCAGTGGCCACCCCGCTCAGCCCCGACCAGGCGCCGATGGCCCTGGGCCGGTCCTCGGGGACGAAGGAGGCCTGGAGGATGGCCAGGCTCCCCGGGGTGAGCAGGGCTGCCCCCACACCCTGGAGGGCTCGGGCCAGGATCAGCAGCCGGGCCGAGGGGGCGAGGCCACAGGCCAGCGAGGCCAGGGCGAACCAGCTCGCCCCCACGACAAAGACCCGGCGCCGCCCGTAGCGGTCCCCGAGGCCCCCTCCCACCAGCAAGAGGCCAGCCAAGGTCAGCGTGTAGGCCGTCACCACCCACTGGAGGTCGGCCAGGCCGGTGTGGAACTGGCGCCCGACGGTGGGCAGGGCGATGGCGACCACGGTGGCGTCGAGGCTGGCCATCCCCGAGCCGAGCACGGCGGCGGCCACCACCCACCGGCCCGTCCCGCTGCCATAGCGGAGGCCGGCCTGCTCGGGGGGCCCCGCCGACCTGACGATGGCATCAGCCATGCCCTACCGTAGGCGTCGATCCGCCACCTCGTTGGAAGGGGAGGACCGATGGACGCAGAGCCTGGACCCAGCGCCCAGGGTTGGTCGATGGTCCCGGACGAGAGGGAACGGACGGCGGCCCCGGCTGGCCACCCGGGAGCCCACCGCGACGTGGCCGCCAGGGTGCGTGGCCAGTACCGGGCGCACCCCTTCCCGCCGCCACAGCGCCGCCACTCCTACCGGAACCATGCCAGGTTCGTGCGCCAGTACCTGGAAGGGCTCGGTATCGATCCTGCCGGGCGGCGCTTCGGCGACATGGCCTGTGGGACCGGTCTCATGCTCTTGGACTACGCCTTGGAGTTCCCCGAGGCGGAGCTGGTGGGCTATGACCTCTCGGAGGCCTCGGTGGAGAGGGCCAACGCCACCCTCGCCGAGGAGGGAGTGGGCAACGCCAGGGCGCTCGTGGCCGACCTCCTGGACCTGGGGGAGACCGAGTCCTTCGACTACGTGGTCTCCTGGGGCACCATCCACCACCTGGCCGAGCCAGGGGAAGGGCTGTTGGCCCTGGCCCGGGTGCTCAAGCCGGGCGGTGTGCTGCGCCTGGGCGTCTACGGCTACTACGGCAACTGGGAGCGCCACATCCAGCAGGAGATCGTGCGCACCCTCGGCCAGGGCCTCGACCTGGAGGACAAGATCCGTCTGGTCCGGGAATGGGCCGCGGCCGACCTCCGCTTCCTGGCCGCCCAGACGGCCCCGCCAGTGGACCTGGACGACGATGACTGGGTGGTGGACGAGTTCCTCCACGTCTGGGAGCGCCCCTTGCGCCTGGACGAGGTGGTGAGCGGCCTGGCGAGGGGGGGTCTGAGCGTCCTGGCCCTCACGGACTACGACGATCGCCCCATCCCCCTCGACCCCACCGCCCACATACGAAGCCCCACTCTGGCGCAGCGGGCCAGCCAGCTGCCCTTCGACCAACAGTGCCACCTGGTCGAGCTCCTGACCCGGCCCTACTGGCTGGCGGTGCTGGCACGCAAGCAAGGACCATGAGCGCCCCCCGGTCGCTGGCCGCTCTGAGGAGGGCAACTGCCGTCAACCTGGGCATCGGCGCCGGTGCCCTGTCGCGGGCCCTGGGCAAGGGCGGGGGCACGACGGTCCCCGGCTACCTCGCTGAGCGTCTCGACCCCGGCTTGCTGGCAGACCTCGCCCGGGCTCTCCCCGGCGGCTGTGTGGCCGTGTCGGGGACGAACGGCAAGACCACCACAGCCCGGATCCTGGCTGATGCCCTGCGGCTGGAGGGGTACGAGCCCATCGCCAACCGGGAGGGCTCCAACCTGTCACGGGGCCTGGTGACCGCACTGATAGGGGCAAGTGACAGGTGGGGGCGGCCGCGCTTCACGGAACGCAGCATCGGGGTGTTCGAGCTGGACGAAGGAACCCTTCCCCAGGTGGTGGCCCGGGTGGCTCCCCGGGCGGTGGTTCTCACCAACCTCCTTCGGGACCAGCTCGACAGGTACTTCGAGCTGGACTTCCTCCGCCATCTGTGGACGACCGGCCTGCGCCTCCTGGCGCCGTCGGCCACCCTGGTCGTGAACGCCGACGATCCGCACCTGGCGCACCTGGCCCAGGAGCTGGCTGGCCGGGCCCTCACCTTCGGCGTCGAGGACCCCGGGCACCTGAGGCCCATCATGGAGCACGCGTCCGATGCCAGGCGCTGCCCGGGCTGCGAGCACCCCCTGGAGTACGCCGGCACCTTCTATGCCCATCTCGGCCACTACGCCTGCCCGGCCTGCGGCTGGGCTCGGCCCCGGCCCGACCTGGTCGCCGCCCGGGTGGAGCTGGGCCCGGAGTGGAGCCGGTTCCAGGTGGAAGGGGCGGACCGACCCGCGCTCCAGCTGCAGGTCCCCCTCCCCGGGCTGCACAACGTCTACAACGCCCTGGCCGCTCTGGCGGGAGCCGAGGCCCTCGGGGTGAGCGAGGGGTCCCTGGTGGCGGCGGTGGGCTCGGTGCAAGGGGCATTTGGCCGGGCCGAGCAGCTGCGGTTGCACGGCCGGGACGTGGTGCTGGCCCTGGCCAAGAACCCGAGCGGCTTCAACGCCACCCTGCGGTGGCTGGAGGGCGCCGGCTACGGCTCCCACCTCCTCCTCGCCCTCAATGATGCCGGACCGGACGGGCGGGACGTCTCTTGGATTTGGGACGTGGACTTCGAGGGTCTGCCCCGGCCGGAGCAGGTCACCTGCGCCGGCACGAGGGCCTTGGACCTGGCCCTCCGGGTGGAGTACGCCGGGCTCGGGGCCCCCACCATCGAGGAGGACCCGGCCGCGGCGTTGTGGGGCTCGCTGGGCCGGGTCCCGGAGGGAGGGCGGTTGGCCGTAGTGGCCACCTACACCGCCATGTGGTCCCTGCGCCAGGCCCTGGTGCGCCAGGGCCACCTGCCGGAGTTCTGGGTCGAAGCAGGGGCACCGAGGGGGCTGGCAGCGGCGAGGGGGGAGTGATGAGGATCGCCATCGGCTACCTGTACCCGAGCGTCATGAGCCAGTACGGGGACCGGGGAAACGTCCTGACCCTTTGCGAGAGAAGCCGCCGGAGGGGGATCGAGGCCGAGGTGGTTCCCCTGGAGCTGGGCGATCCCGTGGACCCGGACCGAGTCGATGTCCTGCTCATGGGGGGCGGGGCCGACACCCAGCAGCGGCTGGTGGCCGAGGACCTGGTGGGGACCAAGGGCGAGGGGCTGCGCCAGGCGGTGGAGGAGGGCGTGGCCCTCTTGGCCGTGTGTGCCGGCTACCAGCTCCTGGGCCACTTCTACCTGGCGGCCGACGGGACGAGGTTGCCGGGGGTGGGGATCTTCGATGCCCATACGGTCCATCGGGCCGCCGAGATCGGGGCCCGGATGGAATCGATCACGGCCGCCGGGCAGGTGCGCGCCGTTGGCAACGTTGTCGTGCGCCGGGAGGGGATGGAGCTGGTGGGCTTCGAGAACCACGGGGGCCGGACCTACCTCCACCCCGGAGCGCAGCCCTTGGGTGAGGTGGTGGTGGGAAGAGGTAACAACGGCGAGGACGGCACCGAGGGATGCGTGGTGGCCGGCGCCATCGGGACCTACCTGCACGGTCCGGTCCTGCCCAAGAACCCGGCCCTGGCCGACCGCCTGCTGGCCAGCGCTCTGGGTCACCGTTGCGGGGAGGTGCCGCCGCTCCATCCCTTGGCTGATGCGGCGGAGAAGGCCGCCCACGACGTCGCGGTGGCGAGGGCCTTGAGCGGCGACCGCCGTTCCCCCGTCGCGCTGCGGAGACGCTCAGGGGGGGCGCGCCCGTGGCCGGGCACGGAGCGGACAGCCCGACTGTCCGGGCCCGGGGCGCGTTCGGCCCGGCGGCATCGGCCCCCGGGCTGAAGCCCCGGGCCCCGCCTGCCCGGGCCCGGGCCGGTGAGGCCCGGTCGTTATGGTGGGTGGCCATGACCGGCACCCAGCCCTCGCCGCCCGCCAGGATGTGGAGGTACAGGTTCACCCAGCCGGACGGCTCCGAGGTGGAGACCAGTGAGTTCAGCGATGACGCCTCTGCTGACGCCCGGGCCCGGGAGCTGTCGAAGTCGCAGGCGGAGGTGATAGTCGTCCACCGCCACAGCGCCCATGTGGACGACTGGGAGTATGTGACCGAGGTGGACGAGAGACCCTGAGGCCGCCGGTGCCCCGGCTAGGTGGGACTCGCCCCGCCCCCGACCCGGCCCGGGCCGGGGACGACATGGCCCAGCTCCTCGGCCAGGGCGTCCACCGTGCGCTGGCGCGCCGTGAGAAGGGCCACGGCGGAGTCGTCGGCGAAGTGCAGCCAGAAGCGGGCCATCATCTGCAGGCGCGGGCGGGGCTCCACCCCTCCCAGCTGGCGGCGCTCCACGTCCCAGAGGAGGGCGGCGGGCGGCCCCAGCACCGGCCCCACGAGGAGGCGGTAGGGGGTGAGGGCGACCCACAGCGCCCCCGGGGCCCGGGGTAGCCGCTGGCCCAGGGTGCCCGGGTCGCCCTTCCGGCCCGGGGTTCGCCAGGGACGCTCGCGCCTGGCCCGCTCGGGCCGGTTCTGGGGGGCGAAGACACCCGTGCTCCAGGCGCTGCCGACGAACTGCACCCGGCTCTGCACCAGGACGGTCTCCTGGCGGGCCAAGTGCCGCTCTATGCGCTGGCGGTCTCGGCTCAGCTTGGCCATCCTTGCTGGCAGCGTAGTGACCCTCGGTCTCGTGCGGCCGCCGGGTCGGGCCACGGGCCCTGGCGCCGGGGGCTGGCGGAGAGGCTCCGGGAACCCTTCCTCGCCAGCGGGCGTCCAACCAGCATGACGCTGTTGCGGTTGGTCCTGGCCGGGCTGGCGGTGGTGCTCGGCGCCTCCGGCTGCGGGGCACGGGTGGGAGGGGCCACGACCTCCTCCAGCCGTCCGCCGGCGACAGGAGGCGTGCAGGGAAAGGTGACGGCCTCCCCGACCTGCCCGGTGGAGAGGGCGGCCCCCCGCTGCCGTCCCCGGCCCGTGGCCACCCGGGTCCGGCTGGTGAGCAGGAGCGGATCCACGGTGGCCAGCGCCCGGTCCAGCCGGTCCGGCCAGTTCAAGATGGCCGTCCCCCCCGGAACCTACGAGGTGGTGGCCATCTACCCGGGACCGGGTCGGGGTTGCCCCCCCCAGGTCGTGGTGGTCAGCGCCGGCAAGTGGAGCACCGCCGAGCTGCGGTGCGACACGGGCATTCGCTGACCCGGCTCAGGCCTGGCTGGCGGGGGGCCGAGCCCGGCTGGGCGCTACCCGGGGCGGCTCTCCGGGCATCTTGGGGTACACGGGAGGCCAAGGAGCGTCGGCCAGCCCGGCGGCCCTGTCCCTCTCGTGCCAGGCCAGGAGGGGCTCGAGCGACTGGGCTGGCATGGATGCCCACGGGTCCCCGAGCTGGGCCAGCCGGCTGGGCACCGTGGCCATGGTGAGCTCGTCCGGCTCGATGCTCCCCAGCTCCTCCCAGGAGAAGGGTGTCGACACCTGGGCCCCGGGGCGGGCCCGCACGGACCAGGCCCCGAAGACCGTCTTGTGGGGGGCGTTCTGGTTGAAGTCCACGAACACCCGGGCTCCTCGCTCCTCCTTCCACCAGGCGGCTGTCACCAGGTCGGGCCGGCGCCGCTCCAGCTCCCGGGCCAGGGCCACGGCAGCCGAGCGCACCTCATAGGAGGACCAGCGAGGCTCCAGGCGGACGTAGACGTGTATCCCCCTGTTCCCCGTGGTCTTGGGCAGACCCAACAGGCCCAGCTCCTCCAGGACCTTGCGCACCTCCCGGGCCGCTTCCTTGACCATGGGGAGTCCGACCCCAGGGGTCGGGTCGAGGTCGATCCTCAGCTCGTCGGCGTGATCGGGGTCCGAGGCCCGGTAGGGCCACACGTGGAACCCCAGGCAGGCCAGGTTCACCGCCCACAGGACATGAGCCAGGTCGGCGGCCACCAGGGCATCCGAGGTGGTGCCGTTGGGGGTGGAGACGGTGACGGTCTGGAGCCAGGGGGGTCTGGTGGTGGGCACCCGCTTCTGGAAGAAGGACGGCCCTCCCACCCCGTTGGGGAAGCGCTGGAGGAGGACGGGTCGCCCCCCCATGGCGGCGAGCAACGGCCCGGCCACGGCTTGGTAGTAGGTCACCAGGTCCCACTTGGTCTGGCCTTGGCCGGGGAACAGCACCTTGTCGGGGTGGCTGATGGCGAGCCGGTGGCCGTCCACCTCCAGAGTGGCACCGGCTTCCGCCATGACCAGACCGTAGCTTGCCCTCGGGGAGTATGCTCTCCGGCGGCAACAGGGGGTGCAATGACCGAGCTGGCTCCCGGTGTCAGCGGCCATGTAGAGAGGGTCCAGGGGAGGGCAACGGCAGCGATCGTCCCCGTGCGGGGCCTGCCGCTGGTGGCTGTCGTCCTCGCTCTCCTGGTCGCGGCCATCGCCACCAACAGGCTGTGGGCGCTGGACTTCTTCCACGTGGCCGGAGGGGCCCTGTGGACCGGCATAGACCTGTTCGTGGGGCTGGTGGTCGGCCCCGTGATGGGGGCCTTGCCCGTCCCCGCCCGGGTCGAGTTCTCGCGGCGGTTCATGCCCAAGATGCTGGTGATCATGCCCACCCTGGTCACCGTGACCCTGGCCTCGGGCTGGCAGCTGGCCCGCCACCTGGGGGACCTGTCCGTCGCCTACCCCCGGCACTGGTGGCTGGTGGCCACCTTCATGGTGGTGGGGGTCATGGCCGTCATCGCCATAGGGATCCTGGAGCCGGCCAACCTGGCCGTGCTGTTCGAGCTGCGCAAGCCAGAGCCCGACGGCGCCCTGGTGGGGCGGCTCATGCGGCGCTTCATCTACACGGCCGGGATCACGGGCCTCATGCAGGTGGCCACCTTGGTGATCATGACCAGGCTGGCCACATGGTGAGGAAGGCGGCCGACCGGGGCCTGCCGCCGGTTCCCCAGCTGGCGGTGACCTCCATGGTGCTGGTCATCGCCGGTGGCATATACCTCGTCTCCTACCTCCCCCGCCGGCCCCCCCTCACCTTGCCGTCCGTGCTGGTCGGCCTGGCCGCGGGAGTGATGGTGGCCAACCTGGCCAGCCTGGCCCGGGCCAGGCGGTTCGCCTGGGACAAGTTCTTCCTGGTGGGAGGGTGGGCCCTCGTGGCCTACGGCGTGATCGCCGGAATGCTTGAGTACGTCTTCGTCCTGGACCACGTGAGCGGTGGCCCCCTCGTGCTCATCACCTTGACCCTGGCCCTCTTCGCCGTCGACATACCACTGCTGTTCGGCTTCTCCGTGGCCCGCTACCAGGAGCCGTAGGCCGAGCCGCCAAGAGGCGTCTCGTTATAGTGAGCGGCGTGGCCAGCGCATCGCCGTCCGTCCCCGGGTTCGGCGGCCTGGCGGCTCCTCGACCCGTCTGCCCCCTGGTGGGCAGCCTGGCTCCCGAGGCCCGGGCGGCTCTCCGCCGGGCGGTGGAGGGGGCCGGCCGGGCCGAGCGGCCACGACGGGTGGGGCGCTGCGCCCAGGAGCTGGTGCGCCAGGGCCTACGGCCCGACCCGGCGTTCCTCTCCGCATCGGGCCCCGGCTACCGGCAGTTCCTGGTGCACGTGGACCGGGAGGCGGACCTCTCGGTGGAGTGGCTGGTGTGGGGCCCCGGGCAGTCCACGCCCATCCACGACCATCGGTGCTGGTGCGTGGCGGTGGTGGCGGAGGGAGCAGAGGCAGAGACCCGTTACTCGGTCACCAGGGCCGTCCGCCGGTCGGAGCTGCATGCGGTGGGGGCGGCGGTGCGGGAGGCGGGCGGCCTGGCCGTCCTCGTGCCTCCGTCCGACATCCACCAGGTGAGCAACCCCACCGACGGACTGGCCGCCTCCCTCCATGTGTACGGGACGGACATCTCCCGGGTCGGGACCAGCATCGAGCGGGTCTACGACCCCCTGGACATCGCCTGAGTGGACATCTAGCGGGCGGCTGCCTCCCGGGCCTTCTCGATCTCCTGGCGGGCGGACTGGGCGTCGGCCCAGCCCTCTATGCTCGTCCCCTTGCCCGGCTCGAGGTCCTTGTACACCTCGAAGAAGTGCCGGATCTCGTCGAGCAGGAAGGGGGCCAGGTCCCCCAGGTCGGTGATCTCCTGCCAGCGGGGATCGGTGGCGGGCACGGCCAGGATCTTGGTGTCCACCCCCTTTTCGTCCCTCATCCTGAACATCCCGACCGGACGGGCCCGGATGTGGCAGCCGGGGAAGGTGGGCTCGTCCAGCAGCACCAGCACGTCCAGCGGATCGCCGTCGTCGGCCAGGGTGCCCGGGACGAACCCGTAGTCGGCGGGGTACTGGGTGGCGGTGAAGAGCATGCGGTCCAGCCAAATGGCCCCGTCGTCATGGTTGGACTCGTACTTGTTGCGCGAGCCCTTGGGGATCTCGATGACCGCCTCAATCTCCATGCCCGGATCGTAGGGGTTAGGAGGGTCCCGGGGGGACGGGTGGCAGCAGCTTCACGTGGACGGTGGCGCACTGCTGGGCCAAGGCACCGGCCAGGTGCTGCTCGGACACCTGGCCGGCCTCGCTCAAGGTGGTGGCCAGGGCCTGCCAGCGCTGCGACTTGGTGGCCGCCAGGGCGGCCAGGGGCTCGGCCAGGATGAGCTGGTGCAGAGAGCGGGACAGGATGCGGTGAACCTGCGGGGGGGTGTTGCTCGGTCGGTGCAGCTGCCGGTAGATCCCGATGGACTTGGCCACGTGCCGGCAGGCCGCCTCGGCGTCATGCTGGCCCGAGCCGCAGGCGGTGAGCGCCACCGAGGCGAGCAGGCCAGCCAGTATCGGGCGCCACCAGACCCGCACGCCAGGGATGTGGGCGACCTTGGCCCAGGGCAAGGGACCTGCCGCTTCTAGCTCCGCAGCCAACCGGGCGCCCGCTCCAGGAGGAAGCGGCTCACGGCCAGGGACCGGTCGAAGACCTCGCACAGCAGCTCCTCGCCGGCCAGCACCCGGGCCAGCGACACCTGCTGGTGGGCCACCACGGTGAGGCGGCGCTCGGGGGCGTCGGTGGGGGAGGCGAAGGAGTCGATGGCAGAGACCTCCACCGGGAGCTCGATCCCTCCCACTCCGGCCAGGTCGATGGCCAGGCGCAGGAGGTCCGGGCCCTCGGGGAGGGGGGGGAGGCCCCAGGTGAAGACCAGGGGGAAGTGGAACTCATCGGGTGGGTCGGCGTCGTCGGGCAGGTCCATGACGGCGTCCTCGAACGAGAGCAGCACCCGGGGGTCCACCTCCAGGGAGAGGTGGAGGTCGATGGGCCCGCCGCACCCCTCCTCCGGGTGGAGGTCCACCTCCCATACCTGGCGCAGCGAGTAGGTCTCGACGAAGTGACGCTCGTCATGGACATGGAACCCGTGATCGACGGCATGCTCCTTGAGCTCGGCCACGTAACCCGGTACATCGATGACGGCCACGACGCCAGAGCCTAACGCTACGCGGCCCCGGGCTACGGTGGGCGGGTGCCGGAGGACCCCGACCTCGTCTCGGTGCTGCATGCTGCGGCCGATGCCGTGGCGGGCGCCCTGGGGGGGCTGGAGGACTGGGGCCTGGCCGGGACCAGGGATGGCCAGTACCGTTCTGACCTCGCTGCCGACGCCGCTGCCCTCGAGGTGCTCGACCGGGCGGGGCTGGGGGTCCTCAGTGAGGAGTCCGGGCTGCACGAGCCCGATCGACCGGTGCTGGTGGTGGTGGACCCGGTGGACGGGTCCACCAACGCCTCCCGCCGCCTGCCCTTTTATGCCACCAGCCTCTGCGCCCTGGACGACAAGGGCCCGTTGGCGGCCGTGGTCGCCCAGCTCCCTGACGGTCCCCGCTACGAGGCGGTCAGGGGGCAAGGCTCCCGCCGGGACGGCCGGCCGGTGCGGCCATCGGTCTGCCGGGAGATGGGCCGGGCCGTGGTGGGGGTGAACGGTTGGCCCTCGCGCCACCTGGGATGGCGCCAGTACCGGGCCCTGGGGTCGGCGGCGCTGGAGCTGTGCGCAGTGGCCGACGGGCGCCTGGACGGCTTCGTGGACCTGAGCCGGCGGGGACTGGCGCCCTGGGACTACCTGGGTGCCCTGCTGGTGTGCCAGGAGTCCGGTGCTCACGTGGTGGACGGCGAGGGCCGGGACCTGGTGGTGCGGGTCAGCGGGGAGCGCCGCTCGGTGGTGGGGGCCGGCACGGCCGAGCTCCTCGACCAGCTCCTGTCCGGTCGCAGCGAGATCGTCGAGGCGAGGGAACGGGAGCGGGTGTCCCCGGGCGGGGGCACCGAGCGGCACCGAAAAAGGGGTTGACTCAGGTGCCGGGGCCGTGGTCGGATGGAGCGGCGGGGAGATGCCCCTGCCCCCCGGTGACCACCGGCGGATGAAGCCCCCGGAGAGGAGGGACGCGATGCTCAACCGGATGACGGCGGTGGACACTGCCAAGGCCAGCATGGGGTGGAGCGCGCCTCCGGCCGGCATCGGGACCTCCGGCGGCACCGGGGTGCGCACCAACTTCAACCAGCTGGCCAAGACCCGCCTCATCGACGGGCCGGCTGTGCGGCCGACGGGCCCACCTGGAGGAGCGAGAGCTGGGTAGTCCAGCATCTTCCAGGTACTGGCCCACAGGCCGCCGGCTATGCCGGCGGCCTCTTTGTTTCTCGGGGAGAGACGCAAGCAGGACAAGACTCGATCACTACGAAAGGGGACGGCGACATGCTCGCCGAACAGCAAGGCCGGCCACGGCGGCCGGCAGGAGGGGAGCGGGTGGCGCCCGGGGGCCTGAGCCAGATTCTGGGTGGCTTGGCCCGGGGGGACGAGGGTGACCCCTGGGCCGAGGCCCGGTGCCGGGATGGGGCGGGCACCATGGTGAGCCTCTTCTTCTCCGAGCAGCTCGATGACATCGCCCGGGCCAAGGCCGTCTGCCAGCGGTGCCCGCTCATGTCCCCCTGCCTGGCGGGGGCCCTCGAGCGGGGCGAGCCGTGGGGGGTGTGGGGAGGCCAGCTGTTCGCCAACGGCAAGGTGCTGGCCTTCAAGCGCAAGAGGGGTCGCCCGCCCAAGTCCGAGCGGGCTCAGCTCACGGCCTGATGCAAGGATCTCCAGAAAATCGGGAGTGACTTGTTTCGATTCCCCCCCAGGGGGTAGATGTGGGACACCCCCCCAGATGCCGGCGGGAGGCGTTGGCTTAGAGCCCGCTCCCGCCGGCATCGCCCTGTTCGTGCCAGGATCGGGAGATGGCGCCGGTCCACCACTACGAGATCTCGCTGGCTGGAGCCCTGGTGGCAGGAGCCGGGGATCCTGGCCGTCGGCGGGGGCCGGGCCCGGTCCAGGTCAGGCGGCACACCTTCGCCGAGGCCCAGGCCGAGGCCAGCCGGGTGCTCGGTGCCCTGAGGGCCCGCGGCTACGAGGTCCAGGAGGGCCTCGGCCTCTGGCAGAGCTCGGTGCGGGGAGAGGTCCCGGCCGGGCAGTCACGGGCGGCCGGCAGGGAGGAGCTGGCCAGGGTGGCCATAGACGACATCGGCATCCTGGACTGCGATGGCCGCTGCCAGGCGGAGATCGACCTCGGCGCCGGGCCAGGCGCTGCGGATGGGGGCGGCCCGTCACCCCGACCTTGACGCGGGAGCAACGCCTCGGATGGCTACCGTAGGAGCGGCGGGCGCTTAGCTCAGGTGGCAGAGCAGGTGGCTTACAACCACCAGGCCGGGGGTTCGAGTCCCTCAGCGCCCACCAATTCGTTCTTACTCAAACCCCGACCACGTTGATGTGCGTCGGGGTTTTCTGTTGTTTCAACCCGTTCCGTGATCTCTGGTGGTAGCACCTGGTGAAACGGTGCAGCCAACCTGCCGTAACTGACCCCATCGACGTCGACGTAGATCGCCTCCCAGAAGGCCTGGTTGTAGCGTCGCCGCACCCGTGGCCCACCCCGTCGGTAGGCCTGCTGGCAGTCCGACACGAGGCCCATGGCCAGGGTGAGGTTGGTCTCGATGGTGTCCCAGTCGACGGCGGTCTCCAGGAGCTGCTTCTCGGCGTCGTATAGCTCTGCCTCGATCCGCTCCCGTTCCTCCTTGACCAGATCGATTGGGATGACCCCGGCGAGATGCCCCTGCACGAGGCGTCGTCGCTGGTTCTTGAGGTCGTTGACTCGTTCAGCTCGTCGCTTGCGTTCCCGCTCCAGGCCAGCGGTGGAGCGCTTCAGGGCACCGAGGAGCTTCTCTCGGACCTCCTCGCTGAGGGCGGTGCCGAGCTCGATGTCGCCGTAGGCGTCGGAGACGGCCTCCTCGACGGCGGTCGTGGTGAGGAACGGCAGGTCGCAGCCGTTCTTGGCCTGCCTGCCGTAGCAGAAGAAGTAGTCGTACTTGCCGCCGTTGCGGCCGGTGGCGACCAGGAACCCGAGCCGGCGCTTGCAGCGGGCACAGAAGACGGTGCCCTTGAGGTAGTGCTGGTGGAGGCGCTGCCGTTCACCGGACTGGTCACGGGAGGAGAGGATCTCTTGGACCTTGCCCCAGACCTCCGGGGTGACGAGCGGCTCGTGACGGCCGGGGTACTGCTCGCCTTTCCACTCGACGACGCCGACGTAGAAGACGTTGCGGAGCATGTACGCGACCTTCGAGGGGCTCATCGGCTTGGGCGGTTCGCGATGGCTTCGGCTGGTGCGTAGTCCGCGCTCCTTAAGTGCGTTGGTCAGGGTCCGCACCGTGTAGTCGCCGGTGGCGTAGGCCTCGAACGCCCAGCGCACGTGGTCGGCTTGCTCCGGGTGGAGGACGATGGTCCTGAGCTCGTTGCCGTCGACCATCTCCCTGGTGTTGAGGTACCCGACCGGGGCCTTGCCGGGCCGACCGCCCTTCTTGGCCTTCTGGTCCATGCCCTTGCTGACCTCGGCGGCGAGGTTCTTGCTGTAGAACTCCGAGATCGAGGCCATGATGCCGTGCAGCAGGGTGCCGGAGGGGGTCTCGTCAATGTTCTCAGTGACCGACACGAGCGCGGCGCCGGCCTCGCGTATCGCCAGGTTGATCGTCACGTCATCGGCACGGTTGCGTGCGAGACGGTCAACCTTGTGGACGATGACGTAGTCGACGTCGCCCTCCTCGGAGAGCCGCTTGAGCATCCGCTGAAGCGCTGGCCGGTCGCTCTTTCGAGCCGACTCGCCGGCGTCGACGTACTCCTCGACGACCTGGGCTCCGATGGCCTCGGCCTTCCGGTAGCAGGCTTCACGCTGGGCCGGGATAGATAGGCCCTCGGCATCACGGTCGGTGTGCACCTGCCCGGCAGTCGATACCCGTAGGTAGATGACGGCACGGCAGTTACCGTTCACTGTTGTTAGGCGAGGTGGGAGCTTGCGGCGCTGGTTGGAGCGATGCGCGCTCGCCGGTAACTCGTTCGGCAAGGAAGCGGTGCTGCTCATGCAAGTCCTTTCTCCGACGATCCCGCTGCTGCCAGGGCGCGGCGGTGGTAACTCTCGGGGGTACCAGTTCGGGGGAATCGGGGCAAGCGCCAGTCGCTCGCCGTCTGTCCGCAACGACGCTGGCGTCCGGTGAGACCGGTTTGGGAGAGCCGGACCTGGATGGCCTGCTGGGAGACACCGAAGTGAGTAGCCAGGTCTGCCGGCCGTTGGATGCCTTCGCCCCAAGCCTTCTTCAGCCAGGGTCGGGGCACGAGGAGGCAGCCAGCGAAGTAGTCGCAGATGCTCTCGACAAAGTCTTCCCGGTCATCTTCGGCAACGCGGGCGTAGAGGATGTCGATGAAGCGGTGGTCGATGATGTGCTTGAACTCGTGTGCCAGTGAGAAGCGCTGCCGGGCGATCGACTCGTTGGCGTTCAGGATGATCATCCAGCGACCGTTGGACCACTGAGTAGCGCCCGATACCGGCAGTGGGCTGAAGCGTTGCACCTGCAATCGCGGCTGCTCCGAAATGATCCGCTCGTTGATTGGCACTTCGTTTACCTGCATGATCTTCAAGAACCGGGCAGCTTGAAGCTCGGCGATCCGGTAGGCCTCGGTCCGGGTGAGTGGCCGGATCGGCACGAAGTCCCGCAGCACGGTCAGCACGCCCGGGTTCATGACGCCCTTCTTTCGGGTCTACTGACGTTGTCGTGGGTGGGTTGAGCGGCCATCCGCGGTGACACCCCGCATGGCTCCTACGGTTCTGGGCTTCTTGACGGTCCAAGACCACGGAGGCCAGACGGGGTGTCACAGCACAAGCTATGGAAGCGGCTGCTCGGTGTCGAGCACACAGTGATCGAGGCAGTC